>Ga0315338_1000194_pt1 | contig 218357 bp, 176 predicted proteins | sample ASW8metaG_FD_204518 | JGI IMG/M metagenome (GOLD analysis project Ga0315338, IMG submission 204518) | Ammonia-oxidizing marine archaeal communities from Monterey Bay, California, United States - ASW #8 | ecosystem: Environmental > Aquatic > Marine > Coastal | place: USA: California | collected...
TATCTGTATCTATAGTATCATCAAAACCAGGACAAACATCAGCATCGTCACAAACACCATCGCCATCGCTATCGCCTGTTGCCGATAATGGACAAGCATCACAACCATCTGGTGTGCCGTCACTATCAGTGTCTATATTATCATCACTTCCTGGACAGATATCAGCATCATCACAAACACCATCGCCATCGCTATCGCCTGTGGCGGATAATGGACAGGCATCACAACCATCTGGTGTGCCATCGCTATCTGTATCAATGTTATCATCAAAACCAGGACATATATCAACATCATCACAAACGCCATCGCCATCACTATCGCCTGTTGCCGATAATGGACAAGCATCACAACCATCTGGGGTGCCATCACTATCTGTGTCTATGTTGTCATCAGATCCTGGACAGATATCAGCATCATCACAAACGCCATCTCCATCACTATCCAATCCTTCATCTATATTTCCATCACAATTATTATCAATTCCGTCACATACTTCTGTAGCATCCGGATTGATGTTTGCGTCAGAATCAACACAGTCTGTTATAGGAAGTACTGTTAAAGTATACCCTGCGCCTGGATTAGTACATTGTATAACGGTAGAATCTGCATAGTTGTCAGAATCAGCATCTAGATACCAAACAGTATTTGGATTTATTGCTGCATTTGTATCGTCGCAATCCGTATTATCGGCAACATATCCTGGAGGTTGTGATACAGAAACTTGACTAACATTTGGATCACCAAATGTGTCACTATCTGTATCTGCATACCAATTCGTTCCGGTAAAAACTATTCCGGATTTGTTAATTGTGAAATAATCATCTATAACACCTGTTTCTCTTAAGAATTTAATATTTAAATTTTGCCCACCACTGCCGTCATTTTCAACTTCTAATATTGTCGATCCTAATTCTTCTAATGAATAATACATTACAGGAAGAGTATTGGCTCCTGTATATGGATCTTGTCCACCAAACTGAGCACCGGTTGCTTTACCTGAAGAACCTGCAGTAATATAAACAGCACCATCAACATCAGTATCTGTTTTAGCATAAGCTAAATCTGCTGTATCTGCTCTTCCAGAAAGATTTCCATTTGCACCTACAGTATGTCCTCCAGAAGTAGTTTGAGCAGGATTAAAGGTGTTAGATAATCCCGTATGTCCATTTACAAACTTGGATCGTTCATATGAATGTGAATGTCCACTTAGAATTAAATCAACTCCTCCCGCTTCAAGAATAGGAATGTATTGTTCTCTCATAGTTTGGAGTCCATTTTCACCACTATTATCCGAATCATGAGATCCTTTAGTATATGGAGGATGGTGGAAAAACGCTACTATCCAATCTTGAGTTGTATTATTAATATCAGTGGTCAACCAAGCTTTCTGATTTGTATTAAAAGTTACCTCTGACCCTCCTCCATCGACATTATTAGATTGAAGCACGATAAAATGAATATTTGCATAATCAAAAGAATAATATTCTTCCGTACCGGAGGCTGTACCTCCGGATTCAGCTGCCGTTGGAAAAGTGAAAATATCATAATAAGGTCCTTGTTGTGAATTAAAGTCAACTGAATTTCCATCATGATTTCCAAGGCATGACCATGCCACTGATTTTTTGAGCATTTCATCATAAACATCAAAAAAACCTGCTTGGTACTCAGTATCTGTACCATTATTATAAGCATTATCACCTAAAAACAGCATCATATCTGTCTGATTAGGATTAGTAATACTACCCGTAGGTCCTGTTTCGTTTACATAAGCATAATAGGCGTCACGTACTGATTTTTGATCACCAGGAAATGTGTTATTCCCTTCTGTACCTGGATCGCCAAGGATCCATGCACGAACAAATTGATCAGTTCCAATTGTAGGGGATGTTTTAATATAAATTTCGCTACTTTCGGCAACATAAACACCATTATTATTGGCTATTTCGTAGAAATATTTTGTATCAGGTGAAAGTCCAGTTAGTTCAACTTCATGATCTGTTTTAGGAAGTAGGTCACTTTCACTTTGGTTCAATGAACCTAAAGCTGTTCCATAATTCACTATTGATTCTGTTGGTACATCAGTTCTCCATTTAACAACCACACTTGAAGAAGTTCCCATTTGTAAATATGGCCCCCTTTCTACATTAGCTGATCCGCCGCCAGTTGTACTTCCAAATAACCTAAAGTTGAAACTGATATCAGAGCTTGTTGCATTCGTTTGATGAATTTCAACTGCCAGAACATTGGTTCCAGCAACTAAGGTATTAGCTACTGCTTGAGAAAACCATGTAGTTTCATCTGCACCTCCTACAACAGCTGTTGAATAGGTCAAATAATCCCAAGTTCCTGGCATATTATCAGACCAAACTAACGTTCCGTTCAAATAAACTGCCATCCCATCATCACGAATGGCTTCTAAAGACACATAGTCATAAATATTAGGATCTGTAACATTAAATGTATGTCTAAAATAAGTCGTTGGATATTTGTTATTAGCATCTGGGCCAAAACCAACTGTGGTCACTTGAGTGTCTCCATAGCCTAATTCTGCTGTTCCAGATGCCCAAGATGAATCATCAAACCCTGTACCATACCATACAGTTCCTTGATCTGATCCGTCATCTAAATAATTCCACGATTCAGAATCGGAAACTAACTCATCTGATGTTGGTGGTGAGCCACCTAAATCAGTCATTATGAAGTCAAAACTAATATCAGAGCTATTCGCTCTTTGCTGATGTATTTCTACAGCAACGACATTAGTGCCACTAACTAAACTATTTAATATTGTTGTGTCAATCCAAGTTGATTCGGCACCACCAGAAATCTCGGGACTACTTGCATACGTTAAGTAATCAACAGTTCCTGAAGGCATGTTATCGCGCCATACCTCAACGCCATTTAAATAAACGATCATTCCGTCGTCTCTAATAGCTTCCAATCTTAGATTCCCAATGGCTGAAGCATCCGCAACAGTAAAGCTATGTCTAAAATAAGTTGTTGGATATTTGTTATTAGCATCTGGACCAAAACTCACAGTGGTAACTTCATTACCATCCCCATAACCTAATTCTGCATCACCGCTAGCCCATGAAGAATCATCAAATCCTGTACCATACCAAGCAGTTCCTTGATCGGAACCATTATCTAAATATTTCCATGTACTTCCACTAACAACAAGGTCAGGTCCCGATTGACCACTACCATCATTGGCTTCTAATTGAAAATCGAAACTTATATCAGAACTTGTGGCACTTCGTTGATGCATTTCGACTGAAATAACATTTGTGCCAGTTAATAATACATCAGAAATTGTCGTTGAGGCAGTGGCATTATTGCCAATTGTAGAAGATGAAAAGGTGCCATAAGATATAGTGCCCCCAGGCATATTGACACGCCAAACTTCAGATCCATTTAAATAGACAACAGCTCCATCATCGTAAGTTAGATCTAAATTTAAGTCTCCAAACGCATTCGGATCGGCTACATTAAATTCTTGTCTAAAATAGCCCGTAAGCATGTTACTATTGATATTAGTGGCTTCATCGCCATCGCCATAACCTAGCTCTGCATTTCCAGTTGACCAACTTGAGTCATCGTACAGCACGTCATTCCAATCAAGGGCGCCCTGATCAGAGGGTTCATTTTGATTATCATAGTAAGACCATGATGATCCGTAGTTTACAAGTGTTGTTTGTGCCGATAAAGGCAAGCAAAAAAGACTTAATAATACTACCAGTTGGAGGGATTTGTAGTATTTCATAATGAATTAATTATTTAGAAGCTCTGCTTCGGTTGATTTAATATTACTCTTTAGGTCATTAATAAATGATGTATTCTGTAATCTTTGCGGTAATTTTTTGATAGCGGTTTCAGCATTTTCTAAGCTTTCAATAGCCAAAGATTTGTTATTGTTAATTCGATACAATTCAGATAATTTGAAATATGCAAATTCCTTCCGTTGAACAATACCAACAATCTCTAATTGCACATCAATGGCTTTTGAATAGTCTTCCTGAATCAAGGCTAATTCTCTTAATCTTGTGTACAATGAAATAAGCTTACCTAGGGTTTGTATGCCCTCACGCATTATGGCTTCTGCCTTAATAAACCCATCTTTAGAATTTAGTTTTTCCCACGCAAGAGATGCATCGACATAATTTTCGGGTAATGTTTTTTTGGAAAATTCTATTACTTTATTATAGTTTTGGGCCGACTCTCTATATGATCCTAACTGATAGTGATTTTGAGCGAGTAACTTATAGGCTCTAACATGTTGTGGATGCTCTTGCAGGATTTCAGTACAATAAGCAATACTATTTCTATACATGCTAAGTTTAAGATAAGTTTTAGCAAATTGAAGCTGTAGATCAACAGAGGAATGGTTTAAATTTTCAGAGGTTTTTAAATCCTGAAGGCTCTTATTATTCTGTTCATGCTGATAATATAACTTACCCCTTTTAAAATAGAGATAGGCACTATCCGGACTCTTCACAATTTCATCTGAAACTTTCAGAATTCGTTTATGAATATCTCCATGCGCTTGAACTACTGTCACAGAGCAAAAACTCAGCAACAAACAAATAATTAATAAAGCTCTCAAATTAAGTTGTTGTTAGGGTACTTAATAGCAGTAACAAGTTAAGAATTAATTTAGTAGAAAGCAATGGATATTGCTAGTATTCTAAGTATTTAATATTCAAAGTTATTAACAGTAATGAAGACATAACTAATTGATTAACTGAGGTTTAAAATGTTTGACAGAGATTACTTTCAATTAATAAGAAAACAACTACAAGGCATTTTCCTTGATAATTTCAACAATATCTGGATTTAACAATGTGCTTATATCTCCTAAATTTGATAAATCCTTAGACGCAATTTTTCTCAAAATTCGACGCATAATTTTACCAGAACGCGTTTTAGGTAATCCAGGTGTGAATTGAATTTTGTTGAGTTTTGCAATTGCACCTATTCGTTCAGATATAAGCCCATTTATTTCAGCTCTCAAATTATTATGATCTCTACCTTGACCAGTTTCCTTTAAGGTAACAAAGCCATATAATGCATTTCCTTTTACATCATGAGGAAAACCAACTACTGCAGATTCTGCAACAGCCGGATGTTCATTGACAGCATCTTCTATTGGAGCAGTTCCTAAATTATGACCTGAAACAATAATAACATCATCAACTCGTCCAGTTATTCTATAATAACCGACTTCATCTCTTATTGCACCATCTCCAGTGAAGTATTTATTTTCAAATGTTGAAAAATATGTGTCTTTGTATCGTTGATGATTATTCCAAATAGTTCTAGCCATTGATGGCCAAGGAAACTTAATACACAATTTACCATTCACTTGATTCCCTTTAATTTCATTGCCCTCATCATCAAATAATCCTGCCTGAATACCTGGTAATGGTAAAGTAGCAAATGTTGGTGTTGTAGGCGTTACATTTGGTATGGGTGAAATCATAATACCTCCTGTTTCAGTTTGCCACCAGGTATCTACTATCGGACATTTTTTCTTTCCAACATTGTCATTATACCAATGCCAAGCTTCTTCATTAATTGGTTCTCCTACTGTTCCAATAACTTTTAATGTTGATAAATTATATGGTGTTACGTTTTCTATACCTTCTTTTGCCAGAGCTCTTATTGCTGTTGGTGCGGTATAAAATTGATTGATTTTATGCTTTTCAACAATTTGCCAAAATCGACCATAGTCAGGATAACTTGGTACTCCTTCAAACATAACTGTTGTAGCACCATTCGCTAGGGGTCCATACACAATATAACTATGACCAGTAATCCATCCAATATCAGCTGTACACCAATATACATCGTTCTCTTTATAATCAAATATGTTTTTAAACGTGTAAGCGGTATATACCATATAACCAGCAGTACTATGCATCATACCTTTTGGCATACCGGTGGAACCAGATGTGTACAATATGAATAAAGGGTCTTCTGCATCCATCTCTTCTGGCACACAATCGCCATAAGCTTTATCTAACAAGGGTTGCAGCCATTTGTCACGCTTCTTTTTCATTGTTACTTTAGTATTGGTACGTTTGGCAACTAACACCTTTTTCACATTTGGACAATCATCTAAAGCTTCATCTACAATTGATTTTAAATCTAATACTTTTTTACCACGAAATGAACCATCAGATGTTATCACAATTTTTGCCTCACAATCATTAATTCGTGTAGCTAATGCTGAGGCTGAAAATCCTGCAAAAACAACAGAGTGTATTGCGCCAATTCGGGCACAGGCCAAAACTGCAATCGCCAATTCTGGAATCATTGGTAAATACAAACAGACGCGATCTCCCTTTTTTACTTTTTTATCTAATAAGACATTTGCGAATTTGCAAACACGTGTGTGAAGATCACTATAAGTAATATGCTGTGCCTCCTCAGTTGGATCATTCGGCTCAAAAATAATTGCGGTTTTGTCTCCACGAATTTGTAAATGTCTGTCGATACAATTTTCGGTTATATTAAGTTTTGCCCCTTCAAACCAGGCAACCTCAGGTTTCGTAAAATCCCAGCTTAATACCTTGTTCCAATGTTTGCGCCAAACAAAATGTTCCTCAGCTATCTCTTCCCAAAACAGTTCTGGATTGTTTACAGACTCTCTATATACCTGAAAGTATTCGTCTAGACTTTTAATATGGAAATTACTCATAATTTGTGATTAATGTTCAATTGCATTTCCTGCATTTGAAGGAATTCTAATGTTTTCCACAATCTCTTGGACATGTTCAGGAGGATCTTTCGTGAATTTCATAACTGTAATTGCGACAATAAAGTTAAGAATCATTGCAATAGAACCAAAGCCTTCAGGAGAAATTCCAAACCACCATTCACTTTTGTTAGGAATTGTATCATCAAGCCATCCAAATTTAAACTTAACAATGTACCATAACATTATTAGAATGCCAACCACCATCCCTGCAATGGCTCCTTCTTTATTCATCCGTTTATAAAAAATGCCTAAAACAATAGCAGGGAAAAACGATGCAGCGGCTAATCCAAAGGCTAATGCTACCACTGCTGCTACAAAATCAGGAGGATTAATACCAAAATAACCTGCAACACAAACGGCACCAACCGCCGATAATCTTGCGGCAATTAATTCTCCTTTTTCAGATATTTTAGGATTGAATACTTTTTTAATCAAATCATGTGATACTGAAGATGATATTACCAATAATAAACCTGCGGCTGTAGAAAGTGCCGCAGCTAAACCACCAGCCGCCACTAAGGCAACAACCCAATTTGGTAGTTTAGCTATTTCTGGATTCGCTAATACCATGATATCTCTGTTCACAACCAGTTCATTTACTGATTCGTCTTTTACATATGTTATGAGTCCATCATTGTTTTTATCTGTAAACGAAATTAACCCTGTATTTTCCCACTTTTTAAACCATTGTGGTACATCTGCATAAGGCTTATTTGAAACTGTTTCTATTAAATTTGTTCTAGCAAATGCAGCTACAGCTGGTGCTGTAGAATATAATATAACAATAAGCAACAACGCAATTCCTGCTGATTTTCTAGCATCTTTCACGCGCTTTACAGTAAAAAAACGAACAATGACATGAGGCAATCCAGCCGTTCCAACCATCAAGGCTAAAGTAATTGCAAATACATCGATTAATGATTTCGAACCTACAGTATATTCATCGAACCCAAGCTCCGTACTTAATCCGTCCAATTTATCTAAAAGAAAGGTCCCAGACCCATCAGATAATTCACTACCAAATCCTAATTGAGGTACTGGATTTCCTGTCATTTGCAAAGAGATAAAAATGGCAGGTACCATAAAAGCAAAAATTAAGACACAATACTGAGCAACCTGTGTATAGGTAATACCCTTCATTCCTCCCAAAACTGCATAAAATAACACGATGAACATTCCTATTATTACACCTGTATTATAATCAACTTCAAGGAATCGAGAGAATACAATCCCGACACCTTGCATTTGTCCTGCAACATAGGTGAACGATACTAATAAGGCACATAATACAGCAACAATTCTTGCCTTGTTCGAATAGTATCTATCTCCTATAAAATCTGGAACAGTAAATTTTCCAAACTTGCGTAAATAAGGTGCTAATAAAAGAGCCAATAACACATAACCACCTGTCCAACCCATTAAATAAACAGCACCATCGTATCCAGCAAAAGATATAATTCCGGCCATTCCAATAAAACTAGCAGCACTCATCCAGTCAGCTGCTGTAGCCATACCATTTGCCCATGGAGATACACCACCGCCTGCGACATAAAATTCTTTTGTAGAATTGGCTCGAGACCAAATTGCTATTCCTATATAAAGTGCAAATGAAACTCCTACCAATATGTAAGTCCAAGTTTGAACGCCAATTGATTCCAAGATTAAACTACGAATCATAACCATACTTTTTATCAAGTTTATTCATGAGGTGAACATATACAAATATTAATATAACAAAGACATACATTGATCCTTGTTGAGCAAACCAAAACCCTAATTTGAAGCCTGCTATTTTAATTGTATTTAATTCAGTTTTGAAAAGGATTCCTGCGCCATATGACACTAGAAACCAAATGGTTAATAGAATCAATACATATCTTATATTTTCTTTCCAATATGCCTTGGCTTTTTCTTTATTGGTCATGCTTTATTCTCTTTTAATCGTTTTCTGTAAGCATTCATTTCTTTAACTACTTTGGGTGCCAAAATGATAGTAGCTGTCATGGTTGGAATTGCCATCAAGGCAAAAAAGCCATCAATTAAATTAATCATCATACTTAATGATGTTGTAGCACCAAGAATAATACTTACTATATAGATATAATTGTAATAATGTTTTTTATCAGCACCGATTAAGAAGGACATGCATTTACTTCCGTAATATGAATAAGAAAAAAGAGAAGAAATACTAAAAACTGCGATACAAAGAAGCAATAAATATTTTCCAATTGTTGGCATTGCTGCACCAAAGGCAGAGGCAGTTAAACTCACACCATTGTCAGCTGTTGTTTGCCAAACCCCTGTGACTAAAATAGCCAAAGCTGTTAATGTACAAACAATTAAAGTATCTATGGCAGGTCCCAGCATTGCTACCAAACCTTCTCGTACTGGTTCATCTGTTTTAGCGGCGCCATGAGCCAAAGGTGCTGTTCCTATCCCAGCTTCATTTGAAAAAGCGCCTCGTCGAATTCCCAACAAAATTAATCCGCCAACAACACCTCCGAAAAAAGCATCACCTTTAAAATTTTCAGCAGCAAAGGCGTCTGTAAATATCATTACAAAATATTTGGGCACAACATCATGATTAATAACAAGAATGATCATCACAGAAACAAAATAAAGCAAGACCATGGTAGGAACTAATTTAGATGCAGTTTTACTGATTCGATTTAATCCGCCAAGAATTACAAGCGCAGTAATACCTACTAATATCAAGCCTACAATCATATTTGAAGTAAACCCAATTTCAACACCGTTTGGTTTAAGAAGAATGTCATTTATAGCCTGAGTCAATTGATTTACATTAAAAACTGGCAAGGCTCCAACTAAACCACAGATACTAAACATTATGGCCAAGGGTTTCCACGATTTACCTAATCCTTCCATAATAAAGTACATTGGACCACCTTGCAATTCGCCATTACTATCTTTACCGCGAAACATGATTGCCAAAGTTGATGTAAAGAATTTGGTTGACATTCCTACCACTGCACTAATCCACATCCAAAATACAGCACCAGGACCGCCTATAGAAATCGCTACTGCAACTCCTGCAATATTTCCCATTCCAATAGTTGAGGATAAGGCTGTAGTTAATGCTTGGAAGTGACTGATTTGACCTGGATCATTAGGATCATCAAATTTACCGCGAAGTACTTGAATGGCATGACCAGTAAAGCGGAAAGGTAAAAAACGTGATAAGATTAAGAGATAAATTCCGCCGCCTATTAAAATAATAAGTAAGGGTAAGCCCCAAACCGCAGAAGCAAAATCTGCAATCAATTGATCAAGTTGTTTCATTCGTCAGTTAGTTATAATTTATAAATGTAAGAAACCTCAAGAACTTTATTAAATATGTTCAAAAAATCTTCTTCGATTATAACTAGCTCAAATACTTCAGAACATTATCTTCAATTCTTTGTTGGATATCAGAAACATCTGCCTTTATAAAGGATTCTCCTGTGATATTTTCGTAGAGTTCTATATACCGATCAGAAACAATTTCGATATATTCATCGCTCATATAAGGAACTGTTTGTCCTTCTAAGCCTTGAAAGTTATTAGCAATGAGCCATTGACGAACAAATTCTTTGGACAACTGTTTTTGCATTTCTCCATTATCCTGTCGCTCTTGGTATCCTTCAGCATAAAAATAACGAGAAGAATCTGGTGTGTGAATTTCGTCAATGAGAACAATTTCTCCCTTTTTAGTTTTACCAAATTCATATTTAGTGTCAACTAGAATCAAACCTCGTGAAGCAGCAATATCAGATCCACGTTGAAATAATTTTCTCGTGTAATCTTCTAGAATTAAATAATCTTCTTCAGAAACAATATTTCGTTTAAAAATATCTTCTCTAGAAATGTCTTCATCGTGGTCTCCCATTTCAGCCTTTGTTGCTGGTGTTATTATTGGTTGAGGAAACTTATCATTTTCTTTCATTCCATCAGGCATATCGACACCACAAAGCTGACGTTTTCCTGCCTTATATTCTCTTGCAGCATGACCAGACATATAACCACGAATAACCATTTCCACTTTAAAAGGTTCACATAAATGACCAATAGCCACATTAGGATCAGGTGTGGCAACCAACCAATTTGGCACCAAATCTACGGTAGCCTTCATCATTTTTGTGGCTATCTGATTCAAAATTTGTCCTTTAAACGGGATACCCTTTGGCATAACCACGTCAAAGGCAGATAATCTATCTGTGGCAATCATAACCAGTAGTTCATCATCTATGTTGTAGACTTCACGCACTTTACCTTTATAAATGCTTTTTTGATTCGGAAAGTTGAAATTAGTATCAGTAATCGTATTGCTCATTAATTTCTATTCTCAATATCTTTATATGCCGCAATAATTTTTTTGACTAGTTTATGACGAATTACATCTTTATCATCTAAATGAATGATTCCAACCCCTGGAACATCTTTAAGTATCAATAATGCTTCTTTTAACCCTGATATAGTTCGTCTTGGTAAATCAATTTGGCCAGGGTCACCTGTTAAAAGAAATTTGGCATTCTTACCCATTCTTGTCAAGAACATTTTCATTTGAGAATGTGTGGTATTCTGCCCTTCATCTAAAATAACAAAAGCATGATCTAGAGTACGTCCTCTCATAAATGCCAAAGGTGCGATTTGAATAATGCCTTTCTCTATATAACTATCTAATTTTTCCGGCGGTATCATATCACGTAGAGCGTCATATAATGGCTGCATATAAGGATCTAGTTTCTCCTTTAAATCACCTGGTAAAAATCCTAAATTTTCTCCCGCTTCAACCGCTGGACGTGTTAATATAATACGTTTTACTTCCTTGTTTTTCAAAGCTCTAACTGCCAATGCAACACCTGTATAAGTTTTGCCTGTTCCAGCCGGACCAATGGCAAAAACCATATCATTTTTATGCATACTTTCAACTAATCTACGCTGATTGACGGTTTGTGCTTTAATTAATTTACCACCAACGCCATGAATAAGAACCTCACCACTAGAATCAGTAGTATCATAATCTTCACTTGTCCTACTGGTTAGGACACGCTCAATACTATTTTCATCTAATTTATTGTATTTCACAAATTGTTCCATCAACATCATGAGTCTCCGATCAAATTCCTCTAGCATTTCTTCTTCGCCATAAGCTTTAATCTTGTTACCACGTGCAACAATCTTTAATTTTGGAAAGTACTTTTTTAGGAGTTCAATATTGACATTTTGAGCACCAAAAAATTCTTTTGGTGTAATCTCTTCAAGTTCGATAATAAGTTCGTTCAAAAGGCAGTGAATTTTATGCTTTAAATTTCTTTGAAATTATGTAGGTTTGTAAAGCACAAAAATACATAAATTTAGAGCAACTAGCTTAAAAAATTTAGCAACATTTTTGCCAATGGCAATCATAACTTTAACAACCGATTTTGGAGAAAAGGATCACTTCGCTGGTGCAATAAAAGGTGCGATCTATAATGAACTTCCTGAAGTTAGGATTGTTGATATTTCGCATTCTGTGTCACCTTTTAACATTCCTGAAGCTGCTTATATCATCCAAAACGCATTTAGTAGTTTTCCAAAAGGAACGATTCATATTATTGGTATTGATTCTGAAATTAATGTAGAAAATAAACATATTGCCATTAAGTTAGACGATCATTATTTTGTCTGTGCCAACAATGGTATAATGAGCATGATTTGTGCTGAAATTGCGCCTGAAAAGATCGTCGAGATTAATATTCATGATAAAATTGAAAGTAATTTTCCTGTCCTAGATGTTTTCGTAAAAGTTGCCTGTCATATTGCGCGAGGTGGTACGCTTGAAGTTATTGGAAAAACCATTGAAGACATTAAGCCAATTAAAAACATTTTACCTTTTGTAAATGATGAAAAAACACAAATAATTGGAAATGTAATTTATATTGATAACTACGGAAATATTGTCACAAACATCAGACAGAAATTTTTTGAAAACACTCAAAAAGGTCGATCCTTTGAAATCTCAGCCAGAAATCACAAGTTTAGAACTGTCCACAATAAATATAGCGATATTGTTAATTTTGAAGTTTCACCTGACAAGCGAAATGATGAAGGCAGAGGACTAGTAGTTTTCAATTCGTCTGGATTTTTAGAAATAGCACTTTATAGGGGAAGCAATGAAGGAAGTGGTGGCGCTTCCTCTTTGATGGGGTTGGATATGAGAGATACAATAACAGTTAATTTCAATAAGTAAATGTTCATACGAATTGTAAAAATGAGTTTTGCTGATGAAAATGTAGAAGTATTTTTACAAAATTTTAATGAATACAAACGAGCTATTCGCCAATTTGAAGGATGTCAGTTTTTAGAGTTGTACAGAGATAAAACAGAATCACATATTTTTTTTACTTATAGTTTCTGGATTGATGAATCTGCACTTGATGCCTATAGACAATCTAAATTATTTAAATCCGTTTGGTCTAAAACCAAGCCACTTTTTAATGATAAACCTCAAGCTTGGAGTGTTGATAAAATTGTAAGTTTGCCATAGATGATAGCAATCCTTAAAAAAGAATTTAATTCATTTTTTGCCTCTCCAATTGGCTATTTGGTGATTGGCTTATTTTTATTGCTTAGTGGTTTATTTCTATGGTTTTTTAAAGGAGATTTTAATATCATGGACTATGGTTTTGCCGACTTGTCCTCCTTCTTTCTTATAGCACCTTGGATTTTGTTGTTTCTGATTTCTGCTGTTTGCATGAGAAGTTTTTCTGATGAAAAAAAACAAGGAACCTTAGAATTACTTTTAACCAAACCCATAGGTTCATTTGGAATTGTATTAGGAAAATATTTTGGTGCATTTTTACTCATATTACTTGCGCTAACACCTACATTACTCTATGTCTATGCAATTCATCAATTAGGTAATCCAACAGGCAATCTAGATGTTGGCAGTACCTTGGGCTCCTATTTTGGATTACTTTTTCTCGTCGCTGCCTACACATCAATAGGTGTTTTTTCATCTACATTATCTGATAATCAAATTGTTGCTTTTATTATCGCTGTTTTTATTTGTTTCTTTTTTTATGTTGGTTTTGAAGGTGTTGCAGATTTTTCTTCAAGTACATTTATAGAACAATTTGGCATGAGTACCCATTATAAAAGTATGAGTCGAGGTGTTTTAGATGTGAGTGATTTAATCTACTTTTTAACAATCACCATATTTTTTATTTTACTGACCGTTAGACAAATTCAATCTAAAAAACCACCTTTTATTTATGTGTTATTTCTTGCCATGGCATTAATAGTCGTGAATGTTTTTTCAGGATATATTAATACACGAATTGATTTAACTGCCGATAAACGCTATACACTAAGTACAGAGGCACGTACGGTTGCAAATGCGGCTGATCTGCCGATAATTGTTGATGTATTTTTAGAAGGTGATGACTTCACTTCAGAGTTCAGGCGATTACAAACAGAAACGAAACAACTTTTAGAAGAATTTGCTAATGAAAACAAGCATATAAAATTTAGTTTTATAAATCCTCTCGAAGACGAAACTAATCGTGAACAAAACATTCAACAATTGGCACAAAGAGGATTAACTCCAATGCAAGTTAGTGTTCAAGAAAATGGTAAAACTAGCCAAGAGGTTGTCTTTCCTTGGGCTCTTGCTAGTTATGGTGATTTGACTGTCAAAATTCCTTTGATTAAGAACAAAATAGGTGCTTCTCAACAAGAGTTAGTTAGCAATTCTGTACAACATTTAGAATATGCATTTGCCGATGCCTTTAGTAAGTTACTTTATCCCAAACGACGGAAAATTGCGGTCTTAAAAGGTAATGGGCAATTGCCAAATGGTAATATTGCAGATTTTGTTACCACGCTTCGCGACTATTATTTCATTGCACCTTTCACCTTAGATAGCGTTGCAGATAATACTCAACAAACACTCAATAAATTAAATGAATATGATTTAGTCATTTCAGCAAAACCAACAACGGCATTTACTGAGCAAGAAAAATTAGTATTAGATCAGTTTACAATGCAAGGCGGTAAAAGTTTATGGCTTATTGATGCAGCTACTATTGATATTGATAGTTTGTACAATGCTGAAGGTCAGAGCATCGCAATTCCAAGAGATCTCAACTTAACCGATTTTTTCTTCAAATATGGTCTGCGTATTAATCCCGTTTTAATTAACGACCTCTACTCTGCTCCAATCACTTTGGCAGCGGGTGAAGGGAGTCAATCTCAGTTTAGACAACTGCCTTGGTTTTATGCACCATTGATTAATACTTCAGAAAATACACATCCTATTGTCAACAATCTGAATTTAATTAAGTTAGATTTTGCCAATCAGATTGATACACTCAAAAACGACATCTCTAAAACAATTTTAATGCAAAGTTCCCTGCTTTCAAAAGTAGATGGATTACCAAGGACAATTAGTTTGGAAATGGCTACCAAAGAACCAAATCCGGAGCAATATTCAAATGGAAACCAAAATGTAGCTGTATTAATGGAAGGTGAATTTATTAGCGTTTATAATAACCGAATAAAACCCTTTCAGCTTTCAAATGAAATAAATAAAAGTGTTCAAACTAAAATGATTGTGGTTTCAGATGGCGATGTGATAAAAAATGAAATTGGTAGAAATGGACCATTAGAATTAGGATTTGATAGAGCAAGTGGACAAACATATGGCAACAAAGAGTTTTTGCTCAATGCTGTAAATTATTTACTTGATGACAATGGATTGATTACAATTCGTTCAAAAGAATTGTCTATAGCTTTTCTTGATCAACAGAAAATAGCTGAACAAAGAACAAAATGGCAAATCATTACAATAGCCTTACCTCTTGTTCTTCTAGTTCTATTTGGATTGCTGTTTAATTATTTAAGAAAGAAAAAATATTCAAAAGCATTCACCTCGGAATAATTAAAACTCGAGTGAGATTGAAAGAATTAATGTTAATAAGTTTGTTTCTTATATTACTTACAAAAAGATATATTTGTAGTTATTAATTTCAGGAACGAAAAACGAAAAAATACTGATGAAATTTATTGTATCTAGTGGTGAATTATTAAAGCAATTGCAGGTTTTAGGTGGTGTAATTAATAGTTCAAACACCTTACCAATTTTAGATAATTTTTTATTCGAATTAGACAACACGAAGCTGACAGTTTCTGCTAGTGATCTTGAAACTACCATGTCTTCAACTATTGAGGTAGAAAGTGAAAGTCAAGGTAGTATTGCAGTTCCTGCAAGATTAGTATTAGACACTTTAAAAACCTTTCCAGAACAACCTTTAACTTTTGTTATTGAAGATAATAATACAGTTGAAATCAGTTCAAATCATGGTAAATATGCTGTCGCCTACGCTAATGGAGATGAATTTCCTAAAGCAGTAGCCTTGGAAAATCCGAGTGCTACTAATATGGAAGGAGACATACTTGCCAATGCAATAAGTAAAACTATTTTTGCTGCTGGAAATGATGATCTTCGACCTGTGATGAGCGGTGTATTTTTTCAGTTTTCTACAGATAATTTAACTTTTGTGTCAACAGACGCTCATAAATTAGTAAAATATACACGATCGGATGTAAAAGCAAGTGAGGTTGCTGAATTTATCATGCCTAAAAAACCTTTAAATCTTCTAAAAGGAATTTTGGCTGGCCGTGAAGATGACGTCTTGATAGAATACAACGATTCAAATGCGAAATTTGTTTTTGATAACATGGAATTGGTTTGTAGGTTAATTGATGGAAAATATCCTAATTATGAAGCTGTAATTCCTAAGGAGAATCCAAATAAATTAACTATTGATAGAACCCAATTTTTAAATTCAGTAAGACGAGTTTCTATATTTTCCAATAAAACGACTCATCAAATTAGACTTAAAATTGCTGGTGCTGAGCTTAATATTTCTGCAGAAGATATTGATTATAGTAACAAAGCGGAAGAGCGCCTTACTTGTGATTATCAAGGTGATGATTTGCAAATTGGTTTTAACTCACGCTTTTTAACAGAAATGCTTAATAACTTAAGTTCAAACGATGTGATGCTTGAAATGAGTTTGCCTAATAGAGCAGGAATTTTAACACCTGCAGATGGATTAGATGATGGCGAACAAATTACAATGTTGGTTATGCCAGTGATGCTTAATAATTAAAATCCAAATTCAATATAAAGAAAAACGCTCACAAAAAATGTGAGCGTTTTTTTTATTATCTCAAATAAACTAACTAACTAATAAAACTAAGAGATAATGGATATTTTGGAGTTTCGCCATTACTTGCTTTTATAGCATTAATAATAGGAAATACAATTGCGATAAACGCAAGAATTATTAAGCCAACAATTCCAAGACCCAATAATAGTATCAAAGGAATACATATTAAGGAGTAAATAAGAAGACTTATTTGAAAGTTAAGTATGTTCTTTCCATGCTCATCCATTTGATAAACTTTGTCTCTATTAGATAACCAAAGGATTAATGGTGCTATTAAACTTCCAAAACCAATGACCAAAGTGATCAATTGGCTTAAATGCGTCAAAACTATAAGTTGTCTATCGTTTTTCATTTTTTTTTGATGATTTGATTGATTACTTATTTGACGTAGTTTATTGCAAAATGTTACATAATTTTCAAATTATTGAATAATCAACTTTTTGGTGACACTTTTAGTTGCTGAAGCAATTTTAATTAAATATAGACCTGAAGGAAGTTCTACAGCCAATGGCCTTTTATTGATTACAACATTATCCATAACTAATTGACCTGAAATATTGTAAACTTTTATTCTTCCTATATCTTGAAGTCCTTCAATAATAATATGGTCCTTTGCTGGATTTGGATAAATTTTAAAACCCAATCGCGAACTATTTTCAATATTTAGAGTTTCTTCTACAGTAAAAGTAGCAGACTGATTTATTGAGTTTCCACAAACATCGGTTAAAGTAAATTGCACTATTTCTGATTCACCACAGGCTATTGTTCCAGAACTATCATGCGTAATAGAAACTGTTCCACAAGAATCTGATCCGGAAAAGCTAGCGAGCCATACATTAAAGTCACTGTCAGGATCCGCGGAACATTCTACAGTACTGTCTGAGGGAATTAAAATCCAAGATGGATCTCTATTATCTACAACCGTTAATGTTTGAACATGTTCTGTCTCATTTCCACATTCATCTGTCGCTGTCCAAGTTCTGGTTATTATTTGTTCGTTTGTACAACTTCCTGCTGAACTACTCTCATCAAACAAAACACTAGCTGTACCACAAGTGTCTGATGCTGTTAATACTGCCTCTGTTGGAATAGCGTCGCATTCAACTGTATCATTGGCTGGAAGTGCTTGATCAAATGTTGGATCTGTATTATCTACAACAGTTAGCGTTTGAACATGCTCTGTCTCATTTCCACATTCATCTGTCGCTGTCCAGGTTCTGGTTATTATTTGTTCGTTTGTACAACTTCCTGCTGAACTACTCTCATCAAACAAAACACTAGCTGTACCACAAGTGTCTGATGCTGTTAATATTGCCTCTGTTGGAATAGCATCACATTCAACCGTATCATTGGCTGGAAGTGCTTGATCAAATGTTGGATCTGTATTATCTACAACAGTTAGCGTTTGAACATGCTCTGTCTCATTTCCACATTCATCTGTCGCTGTCCAGGTTCTGGTTATTATTTGTTCGTTTGTACAACTTCCTGCTGAACTACTCTCATCAAACAAAACACTAGCTGTACCACAAGTGTCTGATGCTGTTAATATTGCCTCTGTTGGAATAGCATCACATTCAACCGTATCATTGGCTGGAAGTGCTTGATCAAATGTTGGATCTGTATTATCTACAACAGTTAGCGTTTGAACATGCTCTGTCTCATTTCCACATTCATCTGTCGCTGTCCAAGTTCTGGTTATTATTTGTTCGTTTGTACAACTTCCTGCTGAACTACTCTCATCAAACAAAACACTAGCTGTACCACAAGTGTCTGATGCTGTTAATACTGCCTCTGTTGGAATAGCATCACATTCAACCGTATCATTGGCTGGAAGTGCTTGATCAAATGTTGGATCTGTATTATCTACAACTGTTAGTGTTTGAACATGCTCGGTTTCATTACCACATTCATCTGTCGCTGTCCAGGTTCTAGTTATTATTTGTTCGTTTGTACAACTTCCTGCTGAACTACTCTCATCAAACAATACACTAGCTGTACTACAAGTATCTGATGCTGTTAATACTGCTTCGGTTGGAATAGCATCACACTCAACTGTATCATTCGCTGGAAGTGCTTGATCAAATGTTGGATCTGTAGTGTCTTCTATTGTAAATGTGGCTTGCTTTACTTTTACATTGCCACATTCGTCCTCCAAAGTAAATGTAACCGTTTCGGAACCCGCGGTTCCACAAGGATTATTCAATCCTGAGCTATTATTATTAACTGTTGGGTTTCCACAAGTAACAGTTCCATTAAAACTATTTAACCATGTAGCAAAAGCACCACCAGGATCTGAAGTTCCATCACATTCTACGGTCATATCAGATGGTTCATTGGACCATGTCGGCCCAATAAATGATATTCTATATAATGTGCCATTGTATATATTGACATAATACACAAAACCATCTAATGGATTTTGATACATTTGAACAATTCCAGAACCAAAATTAGCTGGCGCCATTTCAGAAACATCGCTTATCCAATTAAGAGAGCCATCAGTTAAAGTTGCAACATTTATCCAATTTCTTACATAATCAGTAAACCAATATGTTCCAGTCATAGAGCTTCCCAATGCATCACCTTCAATAAAAACGCCACCAGTTGCGGTATGGCCCGTAAAATTGATTCCTGTTGTTGGAGAACCAGGATCTCCAATTTTTGGATCCGTGGCTGTTGTTCCAGAAAACCATGGCACACGTGCTTCATTTGTACCACCATGTTTCCAAGCCACTTCTGGCCTATTATGAACAAAGCGTCTCATCGTTGGATCTATATCATCAACAAATGAGGTTGGTTGCAAACAATTATCTCGAAATAATACTCCTTCATCAGGATTTATTGTACCTGTATTCCAATAGCCAGTATGAACTGTTTGTCCTTCATACAATGGCCAGCCACCATTTAATCCAGCCTTATCAAAAATATGAAGGTCTTCCCAGGTTCCCCATCCAACATCTGCAACATGAATAATCCCAGGATCACCATCTGCTGGATTTGTACTACCACTTCCTGGTTCAATTGACATTCGAAATGGATTTCTTAATCCCATTGCCCACATTCTAGATTCCGGTGATCTTGGATTATTTGAATCGTAAAATGGATTTGATGCGAGACCATCACCTGTTGATGGATCTAATCGTAATAATTTACCACATAATGAGGTTGGCATCTGACTTCTAAATGAGCCAACATTTTCTGCTGATCTCAAAATGCCATCGGCTAATGCCTGCTCATAATAAGTGTGTCCAATACTACCAGCATCTACAGTATTATAACTAGCATTATCTCCTGTGGTTACCAACAGTGTTCCATCACTTCCAAAAAGTATTGTTCCTCCTGCATGTGATTCATGAGTTAGGGGTACTCCTGTTGAAGCAGTTTCACCCAATAGAACAGTTCTACTACTATAATCTGTTGTTAAAGGATTGCTCCCTATATTTATTTTGTATCGTGTAACGCGACTTATTGTTGCTTCATAATAGTCATTATCATTAGCGTCATAAGGTGATGGTACAGATGGAGGATTGTTTTCGCATTCTTGTTGAGAAGAGGCATCATCACAATCTACCAATGACGTTAAATGTTCTCTATCTACCATATAAAACATATAAACGAGACCATTGTTTTCAAAATCAGGATCAAGACAAAAACTTGCGAATCCAAAATCTCGCCAATTACCTACTTCATCTGAAATATCTAAAACAGGTTGAGTCTGTTTAATATAGGTTGATCCATTCCAATTAGACACATAGACATGACCTCGCTTTTCCCAAACAAACATTTTAGTGCCATCCTCATTAAAAACAACACCCATTATCGAGTTATAACCAGTTTGAATTTGATCAGCACTATAACCTACAGGTAGTTGGGCCCATGATTGGTGACTATTAAGAAAAAATAATCCAAATATTAAAAGGAGAATTCGAATTAATTTGAAGCTACTTATAGACATACTTAGTAATTTAATTTGTTAAGTATGCTATTAATCAATATTGTAAAGATAATCTTAAAATTGAGTTGAAATCCAATTTTTCGACTAATTGTTATTTAATTTGACTAAATGTGTTTATCAAATTATTTATTCTGAAGTTCCTGATAATCCTTGAGCCTTCATCAACTTTTGAAAATCAGGATTGTCTTCTAATTCAGTAAAAAAGGTACCACGATCACGCATAATTAATCCAATTTGTTTATTACGAACAGGGTCCAAATAATAAAGAGCACTATCTGTTTTTTGTAATCCCGCGTAAACAACAGATAATTGATGGCTCAAAAATTCTGGAGGTGTATTAGCTCTTATATGTTTAAGCATTCTATAAGCACCTAAAGTATCTCCAATTTTGGCATATGAATAACCCAAAAAACGATTAAAAATAGTCATCTCATCTACAACTTTTTCTAAATGAAAAACTCCTTTTTTAAAATCTCGTTTGTCCATATAAAGTCTGATATACGATCGATGAATGACTAATTGATTATTCTCAATACCATCAGCTTCAATTTTTTTAATTAACTCTTCAGCTTCGTCATATTTTTTATTGGTGAGAAGTGCAGTAAAATATGTATTTGCAGTTGCAAAAGAGAGCGGATCTAAGCGATAGGCAATCTCAGCTTGTTCTAACTGTTTGTCATACTCTTTTGTATAATAGTGCAAATTGGCATATTGATATCTTGCCGTTAAGTCATTAGGTGAAAGTGCCAATGCTTTTTGAAATTCAGCCTTTGCTAAATCTGTTCTTCCTTCAATATTATAAATTAAGCCTCTTACAGAATAAATTCTGGATATTTTATTGTTGATTGCTTCCGCTTTATCTACATATTCTCTAGCTTGTTTAGCGGCCTCAGCAATATCAATTGTGCCATAGTAAGTTTGGAGATAAATTGAGTTGGCAATTTCGGCATAGGCTTCAGCGTAATTAGAATCAATTGCCAATGCTTCTTTATATAACTCTATACTTTTGACTATACTCTCCAAGCTTTTTTTATCGGCCTCTTGCCTTCCTTTTAAAAAATACTTATAGGCTTCTATATCATATACAGGAACAATAGCAATACTTTGTTGTTCTTCAAAGGACAAGTTGAGTTCCAAGGCTGCCACAATTTCTTGAGACACTTCAGTTTGAATTGCGAATATATTTGTTAGAGTTTTGTCATAATTCTCTCCCCACATATGTTCATCATTGGCGGCATCTATAAGCTGAGCTGTAACTCTGATGTCATCGCCATACTTTCTAATACTACCTTCTAAAATGTAAGTAACCCCAAGTTCTTTTGCTATTTTAGGTATTGTTTTTTCAGTGCCCTTATATTGCATAACTGAAGTTCTCGAAATTACTTTTAGCTCTTTGATTTTGGATAACTGTGTGAGGATGTCTTCAGTAATTCCATCTCTAAAAATTTCGGAATCATCGTCCGTGCTCAAATTGTCAAAAGGTAATACTGCTATAGATTTATCAAAAATAGTAGCTTTAGAGGTGAAAAATCCGAATTTATTAGACAGTAAAATAGCAAGCATTAATAAAAGAAAAGCAGCAGCAATTTTTTTGATGGTAAATTTTGATTTCTTTTCTAAATTTTTACCTTTTAGTCTAGTTTTGACTTCTTCCTTCTGAGGCACATTTAAACCTTCATTAGTGATGGCAAACAAAGGCATAGCACCATCAATGTTTTTGAATTCTACTACATCAATAAATTTTGATTCAATATGTGTATGACTTCTTATTTGATCGTGAACCTTATCAGAAATTAATATACTACCTCCAATGGCACCAGATTCAATTCTTGAGGCAACATTAACAGCATCGCCTATAATATCATCGTCAGAATACATAACATCACCAACATGAATTCCAATTCTAACCGGAATTTTAGGTTCGCTAAGCCATTCCCTTTGTAATTCAATAGCACATTCAACTGCCTCAACCGTACTGGTAAAAATGCTTAAAGTACCATCTCCAAAATATTGTAATATGCGCCCGTTATACTTTTTTGTGGATGATTCAAAGGACTCTCTATGACGAGTTCTAATAGAAATGGCTTGATTTTCGTCACGCTGCATAAGTGCAGTATAACCGACAATATCTGTAAACATGATAGCAACAAGTTGTCTTTGTTGTGCCATTTTTGAATCAATTTTGTTAGGAGTACTAAATTAGACAATTCTTCTCAAAAGAATATCTTAATATATATTAAGGTAAATAACTGAAAGAATAATTAATATATTTAGCCTAGAATTAACAGAACATATGGCACAACTGCCTTCAAAAAATATAACTTCTTTTTTAGCTAAGGTTCCTTTCTTTTCTGAGGTCTCAAAAAATTCTCTTGAAAATTTAGTAAAAAATATTGAAGAAGTATCATTTAGAAAAAACGAAACCATATTCGAAAAAGATACCATAGGAAATTCTATGTATGTTATACTCAGTGGGCAAGTTAAAATTCATGAAAAAGACCATGTCTATGATGAACTTAGTACTGGAGACTGCTTTGGTGAGTATGCCCTTATTGACAATGATACGCGATCAGCTTCAGTAACAGCAACCGAAAGAACAACTGCCTTGATAATAGAAAGACAGCATTTTTTGGATTTAATGAGTGCAGATAGTGGATTTGCTCAAGGGATTTTATCAGTAATGATTAAACGGCATAGAGAGCTGGATACTATTCAAGAAAATCTAGCTTCATCAAAACAAGAATTAGAAATAGCCAGCTCTAAAATGAAAGGATTAATTGAAGGAGCAATGGATGCAATTATAATGTTTGACAAGGATTTTAGAGTGGTACTCACAAATCCTTCTGCCAATATATTACTGGAAAATGAAGATTCTTTACAAAGAAATATCCTGTACTTTTTTGATGAAGAAAGTGCAAATCTGATAGAATCTCTAGTGACATCAGGATTAAAAGGTAATAAGAAGTCAATCAATAATTATTTGCCAGATGTTGTTAAAGTGGTTGGATCAAATGAAACTGAAACCTTAAATGAAGGCACAATAAGTAAGTATGGTTCAGTAGATCAAATCTTTTACACCTTAATTCTTCGAAATATAGAAGAGCGTCTTGAAGCTGAAGATCAGATCAGTCTACTGACTAAACAAACAGAATATTTAGAAGATGAGATTAAGGAACTCACTAGTAGCTATGGCATTATTGCAGAGGATAAGAAAATGAAATCGGTTCTCAATTTAATAAATCAAGTTGCAGCTACAGATGCCACAGTTTTGATTACTGGCGAAACTGGTACTGGAAAAGAATTAGTAGCGAGGGCATTACATAAAGCAAGTAATAGAAATGACAAACCACTAATACGAATTAATTGTGGTGCTATTCCAGCAAATCTTATTGAGAGTGAATTATTTGGACATAAAAAAGGTGCATTTACTGGCGCCACAACAGACAGAAAAGGACGCTTTTTATTAGCCCATAAAGGCACTATTTTTTTAGATGAAATAGGTGAATTACCAATAGAATTACAACCAAAGTTACTTCGAGTGATTCAGGAAGGTGAATTTGATCCAGTTGGTAGTTCTGATACGATAAAAGTAGATGTACGAATCATTGCTGCAACTCATAGAAATCTTTTAGAACATGCTGGGGAAGGTAAGTTTAGAGAAGATTTATATTACCGATTAAATGTATTTCCTGTACAAGTTCCTGCGCTTCGTGAACGCGGCAATGACATCAATTTAATTGCCCAAGAAATGATGCACCAATTTTCTAAAAAACTTAACAAACCTATTGCAAAACTCACACAAGATGATAAATTATTACTCAGTAATTATTCGTGGCCAGGTAATGTTCGTGAATTGCAAAACTTAATAGAACGAGCTGTAATAGTATCTCAAAATGGTAGCTTAAATTGGCATGCTATTATTCCATCAGAAATTGAAGGTAAAATAATGACTGCGACACCTACAGATGAAATCTTAACATCAAAACAATTAGTTTCTCTAGAGAAAGAAAACATTCTTAAAGCACTACGTTTAACCAAATGGAAAATTTCCGGAGGCAATGGTGCTGCACAATTGCTTCAATTACCTCCTACAACTTTAGCTTCTCGAATAAAGGCATTAGGAATTGAACGACCTATTTAAGGAAGATTTACATTTTCATTCATTCAATTTTTTATTTTCAAAGTATAAAATCACGAAATCTCATAAATAATGTAACGATATTTCGTTAATTAACGATTTTTAGTGTCTTCATATTTAATTTATTTTTATCATATTAATTTGTGTATCAGCTAGTTGTATAGTTTGGCACGGCCTTAGCATAAAACCAGTCAAACAATAATTATTAACAATTAAAATTTAAACAAAATGATTACAACAGCAAACATTAAAAACGGAGTAAACGTAGACCAATTAGTAGAAACGATTGGTGCAGTACAACAAAATCCAGAATTGGCAAAATTCCAATTCAGATCTAAAAATGATTGGATCAATGGCGGACATTGTGTGTCAAGTATTAAAAGCTTTTATGGCGTTGGTGCAGAAGACACATCTCGTGAAGAAACTTTCACAATGGAATGTGACCATCCAAATGTATTATTAGGAAATGATTTGGCAGCAACACCACCAGAAGTAGTATTACACGCTTTAGGTTCTTGTTTAACTGCAGCCATGACGTATCATGCAGCAGCAAACGGAATTGATATTGAAAGTGCATCTTCAACTTTAGAAGGTGGATGTGATCTTCACGGATTTTTAGGACTAGATCCTGAAGTACGTAAAGGGTTTGATGGTGTTACTTTTAAATTAAAAGTAAAATCTGATGCTACTGCAGAGCAGTTAGAAAACTTAGCTAAGTTCTCTCCTGTATTCGACATGATTAGCAACCCAACTCCTGTTTCAATTGAAATAGTTAAAGAGTAACATTTAATTTAGAAAATGGCTACTCTATATGAAGTAGCCATTTTTCTTCAATACTAAAACTTAAAATCATGACAACAACAAAAATAGTTCCATCACTTACAATGATAAATGACACTATGCACTCTGGAAGATTATTTGCCTGCATTAAATGTTCAAGAAGTCAAAAATGGAATAACAGAAGACGATTTAAATAATGATAACTGCAAAGAAATAAGAAAGGATTATGAAAACATCTAATTCTTTCTTATTCAATTTCAACACCACCAATGAACAAAAATTATAACATATTAACAGCAAACCAAGCCGTTGCTCAAATAGCATACAAGACGAATGAAGTCTTCCCTATTTATCCTATCACTCCCGCTTCAGAAATGTCTGAACTTGTTGAAGAATGGAGCGCCACGGAGCAACAAAATATTTTTGGAGGCACGCCATCAGTATTTCAAATGCAGAGTGAAGCAGGTGTCGCTGGATCTATGCATGGCGCATTGCAAACTGGCTCCTTATCGTCTACATTCACAGCTTCTCAGGGTTTACTTCTTATGCTTCCAAATATGTATAAAATAGCAGGTGAATTAAGTCCAAATGTCATTCATGTTGCCACAAGAAGTCTTGCAACGCATGCACTTTCAATATTTGGTGATCATAGTGATATTATGGCTGCGCGTCAATCAGGCTACGCTTTTTTAGGCAGTGCATCAGTACAGGAAGCACAGGATTTTGCTTTAATTGCTCAAGCTGCTACACTTCGGTCTAAAATTCCATTTGTTCACTTTTTTGATGGTTTTAGAACTTCTCATGAAATATCAAAAATTCAAACAATTTCAATCGAGATTATTCAGTCAATGATCTCATCAAAAAATGTAAAAACACATGGCGAACGCGCCTTAAACCCTAATAATCCTGTTCTAAGAGGAACATCACAAGGTGCAGATGTGTTTTTTCAAAGTAGAGAAGCGCAAAACACATTTTATAACGATTGCCCAAAATATGTTCAAGATGAAATGAACAAATTTGGACAGCTTACTGGTAGGGAATACAAACTCTTTGACTATGTAGGCCATGAAAACGCTGAACAAATTATAATATCTATGGCGTCTTCTACTGAAACTATAGAGGAAACTATCAAATATTTAAACTTAAAGGGTGAAAAATTTGGTTTAATTAAGGTTCGATTATTTCGACCTTTCAGTACCAAACATCTCCTTGAGGCATTACCTATTACAACTACGGCAATTGCAGTACTAGATAGAACAAAAGAACCAGGTGCCTCTGGAGAACCACTCTATTTAGATATTGTTCAATCATTAATGAGTGTAGTTGATAGTCACGATTTTTACAATTTACCAAAAGTAGTTGGTGGACGTTATGGGCTTTCATCAAAAGAGTTCACACCATCGATGGTTCAATCAATTTATGAAAACTTAAAATTAGAAAAACCAAAAAACAACTTTACCATTGGCATCAATGATGATGTAACCAATTTGAGTCTGGAAGTTTCAGAAAATATCCTCTTGAATAGCGATACTTACCAAGCTATTTTCATTGAAAAAAAAGATAAAAATCAGATTAAAAAATTTAATCACAGTCTTAATCTAATTGGCTCAAATATGGACACCTTTATTCAAGGTTATACTGAATTTGGTTATAAAAAATCAAGCACTATGAATCGATCTCATTTAAGAATTGATTCAAATCCTATTAAAGCACCATATTTAATACAAAATGCTGACTTTATTGCTTGTCAGAATGCAAACTTCACTAAAAACAACACGTTAGATACTCTAAAAACCAATGGAACTCTTTTGGTTAATTCTTCACTTACATCTAAGGCGTTCTGGCAATCACTTTCAGCAAACCAGCGGTATCAAATCATTGAAAAAAACATCAATTTATATGTTGTAAATATTCAAGAGATAGAAGAAAATAAAGTACTGAAATCTACGACTTTTTCAACTTTACAAGCTTGCTTTTTAGCTATGAATAAAAATTTGGTTAAAAACAACGCCTTAAATGAACTTCAGGATTTCATCTACAGAGTAGATACCTCAATTGGATATAACACTGGAGAAATAAGCTTAGAACAAGATACGATGTTCTCGAAAACATTATTAGGAAAACTCTTAGCTAACAAAGGAAATTCGGTACCTGTGAGCATGCTTCCTGCAGATGGAACTTTTGAAACGAACACTTCAGAGTTCAATGTCATAAAAAAAGCATTGCTAATTCCAGAATGGAGTACTGATGATTGTACGCAATGTGGTGCTTGTAGCTTAGCGTGTCCTCAATCTGCATTAAGAATCAAGGCGTATAATAATGACTATTTAGAAAATGCTCCTAGCAATTTTAAGTACATGGTATCGAAAGATTTTGATCTATTGAATTATACTATTCAAATTAATCCTGATCAATGCAACTCTTGCAATAATTGCATAGATGCCTGTCCAGCAAAGGCCTTATCGATGGTATCTTCATCTGATAATAAATCTCAGGAAAAAGAAAATTGGAATCATTTTAATGAAATACCAGAACTAGATAGAAATAAAATTGATATCACTAAAGTGAGTCAACAGCAACTACAAGAACCATTATTTAAATATTCAATTGGTGTTGAAGGTTGTGGTGAGGCACCTTATTTAAAATTGATGACACAATTGTTCGGAAATAGATTATTAGTTGCCAATGCAACTGGTGCTAGTTCAATTTTTGGAGGTGCTTTACCAACAACGCCTTGGTCTAAAAATAGACTTGGGCAAGGACCATCATGGTCTAATTCATTATTTGAAGATAATGCCGAATTTGGTCTAGGTTTCAGATTATCTCTTGATCATCAAGAAAAACAAGCAAGATACTTGCTTCAGACATTGTTACCTTATTTAGAGTTTGATTTGACATATGAAATTCTAAATGCTAATCAATCAACTGAAAAAGAAATTGAAGATCAGCGCATTCGTATTGATCAACTAAAAGAACAACTTTATAACATCACCTCAAATAAGGCCAAACAATTATTAAATATTGTAGACAGCTTAATAAAGAAAAGTGTTTGGATTGTTGGTGGCGATGGTTGGGCGTATGACATTGGCTTTGGAGGTATTGATCATGTTTTAGCTTCAGGAAAGAATGTCAATATTCTGGTTATGGACAACGAAGTGTACGATAATACTGGAGGGCAATCTTCCAAGGCAACACCTTTTGGAGCGAAAGCAAAATTCAATTTTAATGGCAAACAAAAACAAAAAAAAGATCTAGGAAAAATGGCCATGCTATACAACAATGTATACGTTGCTTCTGTAGCGATTGGAGCAAATCAAGAACAAACTCTTATAGCTTTTAATGAAGCTGAAAGTTTTGATGGTCCATCAATAATCATAGCGTATACTCATAGCGACTCGCATGGTATTGACATGAAAAACCCAAGTCAATACTATAAAGCTGCAGTTGATTCAGGTCAATGGGTTCTCTACAGAAATGATCCAAGAAAATCCCAGACATTTCAACTTGACTCAAATGAACCCTCAATTAAAATAGAAGAATATTTAAAATTAGAAGATCGATTTTCAGTACTTTTAGATGACGATTCTATGCTACGAAATTCAACATTGAAGAAATTACAACATCGCATAAATCAGCGATATATTGCATTAGAAAAACGAGTCTGGGAGAATACATGAATTTAAATAAAATTCGATCTTAACAATAGAAATATTTGATGAATATGAATATACTTCAAAATAAAATGTTCAATGAGTTAAAAGACAAAAATCTTTTTAATCAGACACAACAGTATGGCTATAATTATTTAGACAATGCATTAGATAGAAATGTGTTTCCAACCGAAGAAGCTCTTCAAAATCTAGTTCACTTTGATGAAGCTTTGCCTTCTGAATCAGCTAATGCAATAGACGTTTTAAATATGTTACAGAATTATGGAGCTCCAGCCACAAATACTAGCATTGGGGGTCGCTATTTTGGCTTTGTTACTGGAAGTGCAGTACCAATTGGAATAGCCACAAAACAACTTGCGACTATTTGGGATCAAAATTCTGCATTAAATGTCATATCACCAGTGGCATCTAAACTCGAAAGTACAGTTGAAAAATGGCTAAGAGAGCTTTTTGATTTTGAAGATGATACGGTTGCTGGTTTTGTGAGTGGTACATCTATGGCCAATTTTTGTGGCTTAGCTGCTGGTCGTTTCAGGCTATTAGAACGAATAGGTTGGAACGTAAATAAAAAAGGCTTATTTAATGCACCTTCAATTCGTGTGGTAGCGGGTAGGCATGCACATTCAACCATATTAAAAACTATTTCTCTTTTGGGATTCGGAACTGAAAACATTGAATGGGTTGATGTTGATGATCAAGGTAGAATGCGCGCAGATTTAGTTCCAGAATTAGACGATAAAACTTTAGTGATCCTACAAGCTGGTAATGTAAATAGTGGTGCCTTCGATCCTTTTGACGACATCTGCAATAAGGCCAATAAAGCGAATGCTTGGGTACATATTGACGGTGCCTTTGGACTATGGGCAGCCGCAACAGAAAGATTTAATTATTTAACCAAAGGCATTGAAAAAGCAAATTCGTATGCGGTAGATGCACACAAAACATTGAATACGCCCTACGACTCTGGAATTATTCTGTGTAATGATAGTGAAGCGTTAATATCAGCTTTACATATGGAAGCTGGCTATATTGTTCAGAGTAAAGAAAAAGATGGCATGTACTTTACACCTGAAATGTCTAGGCGAGCTCGAATTTTTGAGCTTTGGGCGACTCTAAAATATTTAGGAAGGCAAGGCATAAATGAAATGATAAATGGGTTTCATGATAGATCTATACAATTCGCCAATGCAATTAAAGAGGTTGAGGGTTTTGAGTTAATAAATGAAGTTGATTTTAATCAGATAATTGTTAAATGTAATTCTGATGAATTAACTGAAAAGGTCATAGCCAAAATTCAAGAGCTAAGAGACTGTTGGGTAGGTGGTTCAACATGGAATGGCTCCAAGGTAATAAGAATCAGCATTTGCGCTTGGACGACCACAAAAGAAGACATTGATCGCTCGGTGGAATCGTTCAAACATGCTTATCAATTAGTAAATTGACTTATTAAATAAATAAATTATGATTTCTAATAAAAGAATTCAACGAATAAAAGCTCAGGGTTACTTTAAGTGTTCAGATCAGGAAATTTCAGATCTATCGTTTGGAAATAGGTTTGCATATATTTTGTGTACTTCAATTCTGATAATTGGAGTTGCAACCGCAAATATTCCTATTCTAATTGCAATGGGTTCAATTGCTTTCTTGGGTGTAGTCTTACCTAATCATCCCTTTGACTATATTTATAATTATTGGTTGAGGTATTCGTTACACAAACCAAAATTACCAACACGTTCAATTCAATTAAAGTTTGCCTGCTCAATGGCAACTGCATTTATAGCAACAACTATATATTTATTCAGTTCAGGTTATATGACTGCTGGTTATGTTGTTGGTTCTTTATTAATAGTTGTAGCTACACTGGTAAGCTCAATTGATTTTTGTATTCCTTCAATTATTTATAATTCAGTCATTTTAAAGAAAAAAAACTGAACTAGTGTGGCGATCTAGGGTTATTTCGCCAGTTCTTTCCATATAATGAAAACACCCATAACAAGCACAAAATAGCCAAAAACTTTCTTGAGTTTTTTACCTTCAATGAAATTTGAAAGATAAATTCCAATAAAGATTCCGATCACGGAAAGTAAAGTAAACATGAGCAAGAATTGCCAATCTATTGCTAAGTTTTCAATATCGCCTATAAATCCAATCAATGATTTTATTGCAATAATCATTAAGGAAGTTGCCACTGCCTTTTTCATCGGTAATTTAGCCATTAATACCAAAGCTGGAATAATTAAAAAACCACCTCCTGCTCCTACTAATCCTGTTAATACACCAACAATTGCTCCTTCCAATGTTACCAATAAATAATTGAATTTTGGTTTTTCAATTGTAGTCTCATTTAATCCTTTTCTTCCTCTGATCATTGAGATAGATGCTAATAACATTATAATCGCAAAAAATATCATAATGGCAATATCTTTAGTCATTTCAAAATCACCAATAGAAAATAGATTATCTGGAATGGCAGGTACGATATACTTCCTTGTTGCATAAACTGCTATAAACGCTGGAATGGCAAATACAATTCCTGTCTTGAAATCTACAAGTCCTTTTTGAATATTTCTAATGGTACCAACCAGGGCAGTTGATCCTACAACAAACAACGAATATGCTGTTGCAGTCACAGGATTTATATAAAAAAGATATGCTAGAATTGGAACTGTTAGAATTGATCCGCCACCTCCTATTAATCCTAGAACAATACCTATACAAAGTGCGCCAAAATAACCAATAATTTGAGTGAGTTCCATTCTATTTTAGTAAAGCATTATAAAGTATTTCTACAGGATGCAAAGCTACTCTATTTGTTCCATCCTTAATTTGATGTCTGCAACTTGTCCCTGGTGCTGAAATAATGACATTTTCATCTACCGAATTTACTTTAGGAAATAATACCTGATTGCCAATTTTCATACTTATGTCATAGTGTTCCTTTTCATACCCAAATCCTCCAGCCATTCCGCAGCATCCAGAGTCTATGACCTCAACTTTAAAATTTTCTGGTATACTCAACATATCAATAGTGTGATCTTGAGATGATAAGGCTTTTTGATGACAGTGGCCATGCAATAAAATCGTTTTATTAGCTTTTGAAAATAAAGACCTTTCTATCTTTCCTTTCCTAATTTCAGATGAAATAAATTCATCAATCAAAAATACATGGTTGCTCAATTTTTGAGCTTCCGACCTTTTATTAGAAGCTACCAAATTTGGATACTCATCTCTAAAACTTAAAATACAGGATGGTTCTATTCCTAATAGTGGAATTTCATCCTTAATTATAGATTTGAATGTTGAAACATTCTGTTCTGCAATGTTCTTCGCTTCATTTAAAAATCCTTTTGAAATAAAGGCTCTACCACTTTCTTGGTGCTCAATTAGTAAAACTTGATAACCAAGTGTATTCAAAAGGTAAATTGCTTTTCGTCCAATTTCTACATCGTAATAATTGGTATACTCATCACAAAAAAGATACACTTTATGCTTATGATTTTTCTGATCATACTTTTTAAACCATTGTCTAAGGGTTTGCTTTTTTAATTTTGGTAATGTTCGTTTAGTACTAAATCCTAGTAAGGATTTAATCCAATATTGATTAATTAATATGTTATGAAGTCCACTAAATTTAGAGGCTAGTTTATTTAATTTAGTACTATTGGCAATCAATTTTGTTCTTAGCGGGATTGCGTTGCTTTTATTATACTGATATTGAAACTCTGCCTTTAATGTTGCCATATCAATATTGGAAGGGCATTCACTCTTACATCCCTTACATGAAATACATAAATCCATTACAGTCTTAATCTCTGGATGATTAAATGGATTCTCTTTTGCATTCTGAGTCAAAAACTCACGTAATACATTAGCTCTACCTCTAGTTGTGTCTTGTTCGTTTAAGGTTGCCCTATAGCTAGGACACATAGTACCACCTGCAAAATTTAATTTTCTACAATCGCCAGAACCATTGCATTTTTCTACTGTTCTTAGAATGCCACCCGTTTCATCAAAATTAAAAACCGTTTCCAATGACAGCGTTTCGACATCTACCTTATATCTCAAATCGGCCTCCATAGGTTTGGCATCTACTATCTTACCTGGATTAAAAATGGTCTTAGGATCCCAAGTATTTTTAATATCCTTGAATAACTCATAATTTTTTTCTCCTAAAACTAAAGGAATGAATTCTGAACGAACACGTCCGTCGCCATGTTCGCCACTTAAAGATCCTTGATATTTTTTAACCAATTTGGCAGATGCCTTGCTTATTTCCTTGAAATCATGAACATCTTTAGATAATTTTAAATTTAAGATTGGCCTTAAATGTAATTCACCTGCTCCGGCATGTGCATAGTAAACTGCTTTTTGATTAAAAGAATTCATCATTTCAGAAAACTCCTCTATATATTCTGGTAAATCGGTAACTGCCACGGCTGTATCTTCAACACAAGCAACCGTTTTTTTATCTCCAGGAATATTGGCCAATAAACCTAATCCTGCCTTCCTTAAATTCCAAACATTTTTTGTTTGATTACCAGTAATAATAGGAAAAGCAAAGCCTAATTCGTTTTGTTTAAAAGATTCAATTAAATTAATTGCCAATATTTTGGCCTCTTCCAATGAATCTGCTCTGAACTCAATCATTAGTACGACAGCTGGATCACCTTGAATAAAAAATCGATTTTTCTGTTGCTCAATATTGTTTTTTGTGCATTCTAGTATCGTTTTATCCATCAATTCACAAGCACTAGGATTATTTTGCATAGCAATAACAGTAGCTTTCATACTTTCATGAATCGAATCAAAATGTGCAGCAACAATCACATCATTTGGCTTTGGCAACTCGACTAAATTCAATTTAATTTCAGTGGTGAAAGCAAGCGTCCCTTCAGAACCACAAAGGACCTTGCAAAAATTGAAATTATTAGCCGTATCTGAAAAGGGTGCCGTATTCAATAAACTATCTAATGCGTATCCAGTATTTCTTCTTGTAACAGACGCTTTTGGAAAATGTTCAATTATTTCCTGCTGAGCTTCTACATTAGTAAGTTTATTGGCAATTTGTCGATAAACTTGAGATTCTAATGTGTCTCCTTTTTGTTTATTTTCAAATGATTGTACATCCATTTCATGGAAAGTAACCTCAGATCCATCTGATAATATTGTTCTTAATTCAAGTACATGATCGCGAGTTGAACCATAAACAATAGAAGTTGAACCACAACTGTTATTACCAACCATTCCACCAATATTACAGCGATTAGAGGTAGATGTGTTTGGACCAAAGAATAAGCCGTATTGCTCTAAAAAAACATTCAATTCATCTCGCACCACACCAGGTTGCACTCGGACCCATTTTTCATTTTCATTTATCTCCAAAATTTGATTCATGTATTTAGAGATATCTACAATTATTCCATTACCAACACATTGGCCAGCTAATGATGTTCCACCAGCTCTTGGTATTAATGAAGTATTATTTTCATCTGTAAATTTGATTAATTCTTGGATATCTTTAGCATGTTTTGGAAGAGCAATGGCCAGCGGTAATTCACGATATACCGAAGCATCTGTTGCATAAAGTGCCTTCATCATATTTGAATCATGCAACTCTCCATCTAAAGATTGCGCTAATTTATCTAAGGAATTCTTCACTATCGATTATTAAAACAAATTGTGAGCTAAAGATATTTAAGTTTTAAATGAAAATCTTCTAAACTCTAAAATAAACGTTAAAATAGTTTAAATAACTTCAAATTATTAGAATAATTATTACCTTGGAATGATTGAAAACAAAAAGCTAGTTCAAACCATTTTGAAGATTACATTTTTAATAAAATTTTATCTAATTTCTTTTTATAAGAATTTTAAATTGTCTCTTTGTTAAAGATTCTCTAAACCTTTTAGACGATGTATTGCTAACACGTTTAAGAGGTTGTTTTATTTGGTTTTAATTAATCACTTTTCAATTCATTTTAGTTACTCATTAATATTTACATAAAAGTTTTTTATATGAAACGAAGAAATTTTATTCAATACGCTGGACTAGGCGCTGGTGCATTAATGATGCCTTCTTTACTTATTGGAAACAACATCCCAGTTGAGGCTTTACTTGAGCCTGGAATGGATGTGATCCTTAAAAAAAGATTAGCTGATGTTGCATTAAATACAGCAAGGTCCTTAGGAGCATCGTATGCAGATGCGCGAATAGGTAGATACCTTAATCAATATGTCTTTACCAGAGAAGATAAAGTACAAAATGTTGTAAATACCGAATCTTTTGGGATTGGTATTCGTGTAATCGCCAATGGAACTTGGGGATTTGCATCAACAACTAGTGTTAACGATGATGGCATAAAAAAGGCCACTGAACAAGCAGTTGCTATTGCCAAGGCAAATTCTAAAATCCAAAAAGTTCCAGTAGTGCTGGCTCCTGTAGAATCTTATGGTGAAGTTTCTTGGAAAACACCAATCAAAAAAGATTTTAAAGATGTTCCTGTTTCAGATAAAGTAGATCTTTTGCTTTCTGCTAATGCTGCTGCAATGGAAAATGGTGCAAACTTTGTGAATTCTGCCTTATTCATGGTGAATGAACAAAAATATTTTGCTTCTACCGAAGGATCATATATTGATCAAGACGTTCATAGAATATGGCCAACATTTGGTGTCACTGCAATTGATCGTGAAGCAGGAAAATTCAAGTCGCGACAAGCAATGAGTGCACCTATGGGAATGGGTTATGAATATATGGATGGTTTAGCATCAGAGAAACTACAAGGTCCTAAAGGTCTAAACCTTTATCGAAATAGTTATGATATTGTAGAAGATGCTACTTTAGCGGCTCAACAGGCAAAAGAACGACTTTCAGCAAAATCTGTAGATGCTGGTAAATACGACCTCATATTAGAACCTAATCATTTAGGATTAACAATTCATGAATCTGTTGGACATCCATTAGAATTAGATCGTGTACTTGGATATGAAGCAAATTATGCTGGAACAAGTTTCGCAACATTAGATAAATGGGAATCTAAAAAATTCCAATATGGTAGTGATATCGTTAATCTTGTTGCTGATAAAACACAAGTAGGATCTCTTGGCGCCGTAGGTTATGATGATGAAGGTGTTAAAACCAAACAATGGGATCTTGTACGTAATGGTGTCTTGACAAACTACCAAGCTATACGTGACCAAGTTCATATGATTGGACAAAATGAATCACATGGTTGCTGCTATTCTCAAAGTTGGAATGATGTACAATTCCAAAGAATGCCTAATGTTTCATTAGAACCGGGTAAAGACAAGTATTCTATATCAGACATGATTAAAGATGTTGAAAAAGGGATATATATTGCTGGTCGAGGATCATATTCAATAGATCAACAACGCTATAATTTCCAATTTGGTGGAACTGTATTTTACGAAATTAAGAATGGAGAAATAGTGGGCATGTTAGATGATGTTGCATACCAATCAAATACACAAGAATTTTGGAATTCATGTGCGAAAATTTGTGATGATAGCGATTATCGCATGTTTGGTTCATTTTTCGATGGAAAAGGACAACCTTCACAAATTAGTGCTGTATCTCATGGTAGTTCTACTACAAGATTTAATGATGTTAATGTAATTAATACTGGAAGAACTATTTAATAATTCTTTTACTTTAAATAAAATATTATGGCAATATATACAAAAGACGAAGCAAGACAAATTATGGAGAAGGCTCTAAGCTTTTCTTCAGCAGATGCTTGCGAAGTGAACTTAAATGGTAGCGAAAGTGGTAATATTCGTTATGCGCGAAATACTGTTTCTACCGCTGGACATAGATCTAATCAAAATTTAGTAGTTCAATCAAATTTTGGAAACAAAATGGGAACTGCTACAGTAGATGAATTTGATGATGCCTCTTTAGAAAGGGCGGTAAAAACATCTGAAGAATTAGCCAGACTGTCTCCAGAAAATCCAGAATTTATGGGGGTTTTAGGTCCTCAAACATATGATAATTCTGTTACTTATAGCAAGGCAACTGCTAATATTACACCAGATTTTAGGGCAAGTGTTGCTGCAAGTAGTATTAATCCAGCATCTGAAAAAGATGTTACAGCCGCAGGATTTTTGAATGATTCTGCAGGATTTGCAGCAATGATGAATACCAAAGGGCTTTTCGCATATAACCAATCAACCAATGGTAATTTTACAGTTACTATGCGATCTAATGATGGCACTGGTTCTGGTTGGGTGACAAGAGATTTTAATGATGTCAATAAATTTGATGCAGTTGAAGCCTCTAATGTTGCAATCGATAAAGCGCTGATGTCACGAGAGGCTCAAGCTATAGAACCTGGCAAATACACTGTTATATTAGAACCTGCCGCTTCTATTGGATTACTAAATAATATGTTTGGATCCTTTAACGCTCGAACAGCGGATGAAGGACGAAGCTTTATGTCTAAAGAAGGTGGAGGCACAAAATTAGGTGAAAAAATTGTAGATGAACGTATCAATATCTGGTCTGATCCTTTACATCCTGAGGTACCAACAGCAACATGGAATGGGGCAGGTCAAGCCTTAAAGAAAATGAATTGGGTAGAAAATGGTGTTGTTAAAAATCTGGCCTATGGGCGATTTTGGGCAAAAGAAAAAGGTGTAGATCCAGTTCCGTTCCCATCTAATGGAATTATGGAAGGAGGCGATGCGTCTCTTGAAGATCTTATTAAGGATACTAAGAAAGGAATTCTAGTAACTCGACTTTGGTATATTAGAGGTGTTGACCCACAAACGCTCTTATATACAGGATTAACTAGAGATGGAACTTTCTATATTGAAAATGGAAAAATTAAACATCCAGTTAAGAACTTCAGATTTAATGAAAGTCCGATTATTATGCTTAATAATTTAGAGACGTTAGGTCAACAAGTAAGAATAAATGGCAACCTTATTCCATATATGAAAGTTAGAGACTTTACGTTTACTAGTTTATCTGATGCAGTTTAAATCTGCCTAATAATATAAAACTGGTTGAGATGTTAGTCATTTCAACCAGTTTTTTTTTTGACCAATTAAATCTCATTGGTTAGATTGATTTAATGACAATTATTTGTTAACAGAATCAAAACGTCGTCCTTTATTTTAATTATATTATCTAAATTGTCCGAGTAAAACTGGAGTGAGAATAATAACTATTGAGTAACGCATTTTTTTTTACACGCTTACAATACGAATCAGGAGATTGGGATGTTGATCAACGCATGCCATCCAACCTATTAAATTCACTTGTAGAATACACAACACTTGAAGTGAATACTCAGGAAAACATTATTCCACTAAGTAGTGATGATATTTTCAAATGCCCATTTTGTTATTTATCTGGACATAAACTGGTTCAGTTCACAAAAAAAGAAAAAGAGAATTTTAAAAAATATGTAGATAATGGCGGATTTGTTTTTGTTGATGATTGCAACCATGATATTGATGGATTATTTTCAAAATCTTTTGAAAGACAAATGGATGATATATTTGGTGTTAAGGCATTAAAAAAAATTCCGAATAATCATGAGATATACAACATTTTTTTTGAATTTGATGATGGTCCACCTACAACGTCACAAGAACTCAATGGCTGGGGAGATGATATTGTTCATGATTACTTGAAGGCCATAGAAGTGAATGGAAGAATTGGTGTACTATTTAGTAACAAAGATTATGGATGCGAATGGGATTACGATTTTAGAAATAAACGATGGTATAAAATTGATAACACTAGGTTTGGTGTAAACATAGTCATGTACGCACTTACATCATAATATTATTTTATGGAAACAGAATTAGAAGGTATAAAGCTTGAAGTTAAAGAATTAACAGCCAAGCTTTCAGATTTAAAAAAGGAAATTGCCAAAGTAATAATTGGTCAAGAAGAAACGGTTGAGCAGTTGATTATTACATTTTTGGCTGGCGGTCATGCCTTATTGGAAGGTGTTCCTGGGTTAGCTAAGACATTAATGATCAGAACTTTAGCAGAGACTGTTGATCTAAAATTTAAGCGTATTCAATTTACACCAGATTTGATGCCTTCAGATATTATTGGAACCGAAATTCTTGAAGAAGATCACACAACTGGAAAAAAATTCTTCAAATTTAATAAAGGACCAATATTTGCGAATATTATTCTAGCAGATGAGATTAATAGAACACCTCCAAAAACTCAAGCAGCTCTACTTGAAGCCATGCAAGAATTTGAAGTGACTTATTCAGGTAACACTTATATATTAGATAAACCATTTTTCATCTTGGCGACTCAAAATCCAATTGAGCAATCAGGTACTTTTCCACTTCCTGAAGCCCAACAAGACAGATTTTTGTTTTATATAAAAATTAGATATCCAAATGAGTCGGAAGAAGCACTAATTTTAAAAAACACTACTGGAATTAAAGGAGAAAGTCCACAAAAAATCATTAATGCACAAGAAATAATCCGATTACAAAAATTAGTTCGTGAAGTACCAATTAGCGATGAATTAATTTCATATGTCAATCAATTGGTAAGAGCGACGAGGCCAGAAACTACCACCAATGAATTTGTAAAAGAATGGGTCAATTGGGGAGCTGGTCCGCGTGCTGGTCAAGCTATTATTGTAACAGCAAAAGCCAGAGCATTAATGCAGGGCCGATTATCTGTTCTTCCAGAAGATTTGAAACATGTTCTAAAACCTGTTTTACGACATAGAATTATTGTGAATTTTAGAGCAGAAGCACAAGGTATTACTTCAGATGACATAACAGATAAATTATTAAAGACTATAAAAATATAATCATAAAATCATCTATTAAGTGCAACAAGATTATAGACAATTATTAAAACCAGAAATTATTAATAGTGTGTCAGGTTTGGCACTAATTTCTCGTTTGATTGTCGATGGTTATTTAAACGGTGTAAATCATAGTAGACGAGTTGGATTAGGTATGGAATTTAGTCAATTCAGAAGCTATGAACCAGGTGATGATCTTCGCCTATTAGACTGGAAAATGCTAGCAAGATCTGGCAGGTATTATATTAAACAGTCAGAAATTGAAACTAATATCTCTGTTAAATTCATACTTGATGCAAGCACTTCAATGAAGCATTCTGAAAAGCAATTGTCCAAATTTGATTACGCTAAGGTTGTCATAGCAACCCTAGCATACTTATCTCAAAATCAAGGTGATGCCATTGGTTTATTTGCGATGAATGATCAAAATTTGCATAGTATTTACCCTAAAATTCAAAAACAACATTATAACAGGCTCCTTTTAGAATTATCGCAGCTAAAATGTGAAGGGCAATGGCCTGCAGATCAATATACATCGCTAAAATTGCATGATAGAACACATAAAGAAATAATGGTGTTCATTACCGATATGCATGAGTACAATGAAGAATTAACTCATTTTATTAAGAAGTTAAAATCACCGAGAAATGAAGTGGTGGTTCTTCATTTAATGGGGAAAAATGAATTGGAATTTGATTATAAAGGTGTTATTAATTTTGAAGACATTGAAACCGGAACAAAGGTGAAGGTGGATGCCAGAGAAGGTAAAAAGCAATATCTTAAAGCGCTGGACAAAAAATTGTCTGCAACTAAATATTTCTTGCTCAATCTTAATATAAACTATCATTTATTCAATATAGATGATCCTATTGGAGAAACGCTTCAATATTTTTTGAAAAAGCGATCTAATTTAATATGATATGTTTTTCGTAAATCCAACATACCTCTGGGCATTGTTAGGACTTTTAATTCCTATAGCAATTCATTTATGGAATAATAAGGAAGGTAAAACCATCAAGGTTGGAAGTATAGAATTCTTAAAAGAATCTGATTCCAAACAGGCAAGTAGCATAAAATTAAATGAAATCTTGTTACTTATAACTAGATTATCCATACTTGGTCTTTTGACACTAATATTGGTTCAGCCACAAATTAAGAAGAATCCAAAAAATTCTGCAATCACCTATTTAATTGAGCCTTCGCTCCTATCTAATTCTAAAATAAAAACGATACTTGATACTCTTGAAACTCAAGAACCCATTAGATTTTTACAATCTGGTTTTCCGGAAGTAAATAGTTATATATCTAATAAAGTAAACAACGGCGTTCCAAATTATTGGCAGCTTGCTAAAGACTTAGAAACTATAGCCACTGATAGCATTGTTATTTATACCAATGCTTTTGTTGTTGGTTTAAGAGGCAGTAGACCAATAATAAATAAAAAGGTTGAATGGATTATTCTTGATGGCGAAACTTCTACTTCAATCCCATTAAGAGCAATTAAAAAAGAAGATAATTACGAGTTAACTACAATAACAAGTGATTTCAAAAAGGTAGAATTTTTTAAAGAACAAATTGCAATAAACAGCAATCAAATAAACTTAAATGAAACTAAAGACAGCCTTTTAATTTCCTTAAGTGAGAAGCAACATCAAGTTGCCTTAGTTAATGAAACACCTATAAATGTAGTAATTTATTTTAAAGAAGAATTTAGAAGTGACTTTACCTATTTACAAGCTTCATTAAATGCATTATCTAAACATTTAAATAGACCTTTTAATACCCAAGTAGTAGAATATTTTGAAGAAATTGATACTTCAGAATATGATTTATTGGTTTGGCTATCTCCAGAAGAATTGCAACCAAAGACTGGCATAGTTTTGCAATATAACCCTGATGTTTTAGCCAATTCATTAATTGAAAAAGGACCAGCCAAAAATCTGTTTTATCTTACAAAATCGTTAAACTCAGAGAATATTTTTGATCAACGTTTAGCAGAACAACTGCTTAAAGTCTTCGATTTAAATTCGAAATTGAAGGAACAAATAGACCAAAATGATAATAGGATTGTAGACAAGAAGGAATTAATTACCAATTTATCTACCTCAACTTTGAATACTATACATACTAAAGTAATGTCAATTTCAAAATGGTTATGGATGTCATTATTTATTATTTTAATTTTTGAACGATTTTTGGCTCGTGTTAAAAAACAATGAAACCACTACAAAATAACATATTGACAAATTTTAAAAGGAGATGGCAGCTTTTGCTAGGCTTAGAGGCATTAATGTATGCCCTTGGATTTGCTATTCTTGCTTATTTACTAAAATTGGGGATTGTTACTTCTATTTTAATATTCGTTGTGGCTATTCTAATTTCAATGCTCATGATGAAACCTTGGCAACTTGATTATCAAAAAATTAGTGGTTTTATCGATCAAAATCTTGAAGATGTTGAATATAGTACAGGTTTACTACTTAAGCCAATTGGTAAATTATCAAATATAGCCAGACTTCAGCAGCAAAAAATCTCTCAACAATTGTCGGCAAAAGTCAAAAACATTAGTCCACCTCACCATTTATTACGTGGAAGTTTGATAGCTCTTTTGTTAATTATATCTGGATTTCTTATTCAACAGTTTAACTTGTTAAATTACTTCTCTACCTCAGAGGATTCAATCCCTCAAGAAATCATCAGTTTTCAGGCTATAGATTCGGTATCAACTACATTGATTGCACCAAAAATTAGTAGTCAGTCTGTAACTATTTATTATCCTAATTATACTGAAAAATCTGCGCGTAAATTGTCTGATATGAATGTCAAGGCCGTTGAAGGGTCTCAATTAAAATGGGAATTAACCTTCGATAAGGAAATCTCAAAAGTTATCATGGAAAGTCAAGACAATGATTACGAAATGACAAATACCAATGGTAAATATTCGAGATCTTCATCCTTGAACAATTCTGGATTCTATAGTTTTAAATTTATTGATACTGAAGGGAATTCGCATGTTTCAGACCTATACTCTATTGAGGTTACTAAAGATCAAAGTCCAAATATTGAAATCAATGATTTAAAGCAATTTTCGTCTTTTAATTATTTTGATGAAAAAGTGATTCAATTAAATACTACAATAACCGATGATTATGGAATAGATCAAGCCTTTATTATTGCAACAGTTAGCAAGGGTTCTGGTGAATCTGTTAAATTCAGAGAAGAAAAATTGAACTTTGATAATGACGTAAAAAGAGGGCGAAAATTATTGCAATTATCAAAAAAAATTGATCTTGACCAAATGAATATGGAGCCTGGAGATGAGCTTTATTTTTACATTCAAGCTTCAGATTACAAACAACCAGAATCTAATATTTCAAGAAGTGAAACCTATTTTGCCGCAATAATTGATACTACCTCTTATGAATTTAGCGTTGAAGGAACATTAGGAGTTGATAGGATGCCTGACTATTTTAGAAGTCAACGTCAACTAATTATTGATACCGAAAAACTTATTAGCCAACGAAAGAACTTAACAGAGAAAGAGTTTAATTTTATTAGCAATGAACTAGGCTATGATCAAAAAGCACTTCGACTTAAATATTCTGAATTTATGGGCGAAGAAACCGAAACAGATGGTGGTGTTATTAATCAGGAAAACTTAGAATCATTAGAAGCAGATCAATCTGATGAAAATTCTGGTGATGAAGAAGATCCATTAGCTGAATATACCCATGATCATGATGGCGACAATGAACACAATCTAGTAGACAATCCTGATGAAAAAGATTCTGAAGATCCGCTGGACGATTATATGCATGATCATGAAGACCCTGAGAGCGCCACTTTATTTGAAGAGTCCCTTAAAACGAAATTATTAAAGGCCCTTAATGAAATGTGGGATTCTGAATTATATCTTCGTTTATATGACCCAGAAAAATCATTACCTTATCAATACCGAGCATTAAAATTAATTCAAGAAATCAAAAATAGTGCACGAATATATGTTCATAGAATTGGTTTCGACCCTCCGCCTATTAAGGAAGATAAAAGACTTACAGGAAACTTAGATGCTATTTCTAACTTCAGAAAATCGGAGAATATTAAAGAACAAGATCTGTTTCCTTTTATACGCCTTACAATCACTAGAATAGAACAATTATTGGTTGACACTTCAAGTTTTACCGAAAGGGATCAACTACTTTTTGATCAAGCTGGAAATGAATTGGCCGCTTTGGCAATTGAATTTCCCGGTAAATATTTAATGACTCTTCAACAGTTAAAGCGGTTGTCTGATCATAAAGAATTAACTAAAGATGTTCTGATTGAAGTTCAAAAGGGACTCCTAAGTGCGCTCCCTATTCCTGATCCTAATAGTTCTAAATCCAATTTATTTAAAGACAAAATCAATCAATTATTGTTAAAAGAGTTACAAGTAAATGATTGAATCTTTAAACTTCGTTAACGGTCAATGGTTTTGGCAAGTGCTAATTGCTGTCCTAATTTTATGTATTCTTTTTATATGGAAAGAAAGTTATCGATTTAAACAGAAAAGATTTTATTTAAATGTTATTGTTGGACTGATTGGCCTTGTGATGTTAGGAATGCTTGCATTAAAACCACAAAGTTCAGTTATAACTGATGGATTCAAAATAGTAATTATTACAGATGATTATAAAGAATCAAAATTAGATAGCTTAAAAAAAATTGATTCCAAATTAAAGATTGTTCAATATAATATTGGTGAAACGCTGATTGATCCTAACGAAATTCCATCACAAATTTATATTCTTGGCAATGGTATACCTTTATTTGATCATTGGCAATTTGAAGATATTCCAACTAATTATTTAGGTGAAAGTAATCTAACAGGTATCACAAAATTAAAATATAAACCAACTCACGTACTTGGCGCTCCAATCATACTTAAAGGTCAATTTAATAATCCTAAAAAGGCACATCAACTTGTACTAGAAGGTCCAGGAAAAGTAGGATTAGACTCTATTGTATTTGAACAAGATTCAATTGAAAACTTTCAACTAGATACTGCCTTTGATATTAAAGGAAATTATCTGCTTTCTCTGGTTGAAAAAGATTCTATTGGCAATCATCTGAGTAGTAATCCGTTGCCGTTGACTATAGTTGATGAAAACGCATTACGAATATTAATTTTAAATAGATTTCCAACATTTGAAACTAAGTATTTAAAAAATTACTTATCAGAAATGGGTCATCAAGTCGTAATACGAAGTCAAATTACCAAAGATCGATTCAAATACGAATATTTTAATTTGTCTGAACAGCCTTCGACGGAGATATCGCAGAAAAATTTAACCAACTATGACCTATTAATTATTGACGCCAATTCAATTAATAATTTATCTAGAAACAATTTAAATCAGATTGAAAGTGCTATTAAAGATGAGGGTCTTGGCGTTTTTATTCAAGCTGATAAATCACTGAGTAGATCTGTAAGTTATATAAAGTCCTTCACTTTTAATTCTGACAAGATTGACAATATTCAATTGAGTGAATGGCCGAGAACAAATATTTCAAAATATCCGTTTAATTTTCAAGATGATTTTGAATTGGAACCAGTTCATACGTCCAACGGAACTATTTTTAGTGGTTATAAGCGACTAGGTGAAGGTAGAATTGGTACAACAGTTTTTAATAATACTTATGAATTGATTCTAAACGGGAATATCCTAGTATACAAAGACCTATGGTCATCACTTATAAATGGCTTAAGTAAAAGGACTGTCACAACTACTGAATGGCATTCCGAAACATTTCTAGTGTATAAAGATGAACCCTTTAGCTTTCAACTAAGAACAAGTATCAAGAAACCATCAATAAGAACTGATCAAAGAAAACGCCTTGCTCTAATGTCTGATATAGATATTCCAGAACTATGGCATGGAAAGACATATCCCAATACAACTGGCTGGCAGGAATTAATACTTGATGAAGATTCAACGCAAGTATTTAATTACTATGTCATGGATTCAACAAAATGGCATTCCTTAAAAACACAAAACAACATTTCATTAAATAAAAGGCAATTTGATGGGAATAGTGATTCATCAGAGATTCTAAGATCATTAAGACCCATAAAGCCATTTTGGTTTTATGGTGTATTTCTTCTTTGCTTTGGTTATTTATGGCTTGAACCTAAGCTCTAATTAAAAAATATTAGGAAAAAATAATTACCAGGTACTTTTTTCGTTATACTCTGGAACACTTTTTGTTAAGACTATAATAAAATTTTACCTTGAAATGTGCTTATTAAGATTAATTCTTATTCATTTGCCTATATTTAGTTTTAACATTGATATTTATTTATGAGCATACGCCTACTCATATTATCTTTTGGCTTTTTTTTAATTAGCCAATTTGTCTTTAGTCAGGTAGATAGACGAGAAGAAGGGTTTAATATTAGACCATCTGACAGTTTACTAAAAACCGACCTGAGTCTTTCATTCAAATTATCTCCAATTAAAGGATTGACTAATAAGAATATACAGCCTCGAATCAATTATACACCCATGGCTGATAGTTTTAAGAAAAAATCTGGAATTGATATCACAGCCACGAGTACATTGAAAAAGCCAACTTGGGATGTGAAACAAAAATTTACTGAAGATTACAGGAATGTCTCAGAGTTTAGTAAAGATTATAATTTAGGGAATGTATCTACAGGTTCAAAAACAGTAATATTGCAATGTCGTGATCATGAATATGTTGATGGTGACCGAATTAAACTGATGGTTAATAATGCGGTGATTCACCCTAATATTACTTTGAGAGGCGATTTCTATTCGATTGATATCGATTTAAAGGAAGGTATTAACTCTATTGATTTTATAGCTTTAAATGAAGGATCTTCAAGACCAAATACAGCTCAATTACGTGTCTTTGATGAAAATGGCACATTGCTTTCTTCTAACAAATGGTTAATCACAACCGGATTTAAAGCGAGTTTGACCGTTTACAAGCAATAGATTAAAAGTACACTCGTAATACTGCGTTTGGTGTAAATCCCAATGATCTTTGTACAGTTTCATTAACATTTTCACCATTAACAGAATAAAAGCTATTAATCACATTTTCTTTGTCTAATACATTCCAAATGGAAATACCTGCTTTTGCCTTGGTACCATTTCCAATATTAAAATCGTAAAGTGCGGATACATCAATTCTCAAGTAATCATCAAGGTTAGAGCTATTGGTAGCATCAAAATTTATTTGATCATCAATTAATTCATCATTCAAAACTGGTTGAGTTGTCGGCTTACCTGAATGCCAATTAAGACCAGCAGAAAGCATTAATCTGGCAGCAGTGTATGCAGTACCTATAGTTACGGCATGCGTAATGTCGAAATTACTTCTAAATGAAGACTCCTGTAACTCCTTAAAAGTATAAGTATTATCCATATAGGAATAGCTGATCCAGGTACTCAATTGATCAATTTTCTTTCTAATTAAAATATCTAGACCGATAACATCATAATTTCCAGACGTTCTAACAAATTCAAATTGATTTTGAAATCCTTGACTTTGAGTTGTAATACCATCAACTTTTTTATAATATCCCTCTGCACTTATTAACCAACCAGCGAAGTTGTAATGTAGTCCACCTGAAAGTTGTTTACTCTCAATAACTGGAATATCAGTATTATTAGAGAGTTGCCATCGGCGCTTTTCTATACCTAAGAAATCGCTTTGAAAATTAATTATTTGTGATGTATTCTGATGTTTAAATTCTCCTAATATTTCAAAAGTCAGATGATCTAATATCTTGTGGTTTAAACTGATACGCGGTTCCCAAATGGTTTTATTAAATTTATCAATATAGTTAAATCGAATTCCAGCAACAACGCTAGTTCTATTATTAGAAGAAGAAAATCCAATTTGTGAAAAAACACCATGAGTTCGCACAACTTCTGATACTAAAAACCGAAATAAAGGAACGTCTACATCATCTAAATTGGTTACTTCTGTTTCCACAAAATGGTATCCACCGAGAATACTTAATTGTTCGTTCAGTTTATAGTCTACTTTAATCTTTGCACTAGATTCTGACACACTGTTTTCTTGAAGAAATCGTTGAGCTTCCAAAATATTAACATTGATGGCTTTTAACTTATAATCTGTTTCATAGATTTCCAGTGTGGATTGCCAATTGTCATTCCATTTGCGCTTATAGTAAAGTGCACCAGCAATACTATTTTGAGATAAATTACTTTGACGAGATTCTGCTTGATTGTTTATAATGGCATTTTCATTAAATACCAGATCATTATTCACATTAATAAAATTAAAACGTAATTCATCGTTCTCTGTTACATTGTATAACAAACGAAACGAAGCATCGTAGAAATCGAATTCCTGGTCAGAATTAACCGTATTATTAGAATTGGTTGCTAGTTCAGAGTCTTGTGATATTCTGTTGAAAAATTCATTATAAGTAGGCGTTTTAAAAAAATCACTAATCGATTTTCTTGCTGCTATTTGTACTGAAGCATTCTTTCCCAGTGGAATATCTGCAAATCCATTGGCATCAATTAAATTTACGCCTATAGTTCCATTAAATTTGTTATTTATTTTCTTGCTTGTCTGCATAGAAATAGTACCCGAAACACCATCAGTATATGTCACATCCGATCCGTTCTTTCTTAATGAAACGTTTTCTGTTATTTGAGGGTTATACATTGAAATTAAACCAAAAAAATGACCAGATTGGTACATTTTTATTTCATCCCAGAGAATAAGATTTTGATCATGTGTACCACCTCTTATATTTATGTTTGATACTGTTTCATTTGTACTCAAAATCCCTGGGAAAGCCTGGACTGACTGGAGAACATCCGTTTCTATTAAGCCTGGTAAAATTGAAAATTTCGAAAAATCGACTTCAAAAGAACCATCACTGAGTTTATTTATTCCTTTAACCAGATAATTAGAAATGACAACTTCAGACAAGGCTTCTATATCAGATGATAAATAAATTTCAAAACAATTGTTAGTGACAAACGAATTGTAGGCTTTAGAAATAGTTTTATAACCTAAATGTCGAATTATGATATTTTCATTCTCATCAGATACTTTTAATTGAAAGAATCCATTGTCATCAGAAATAGTAGATGATGATTCCCCTTGAACTGTTGCTTCCGATAATTGTGACAACTGATCAATATCTTTTAAAAAACCACATAAAATAAGCTCTTCTTTTTGGTTAACTAGTATGAATTGATCTAATACGATATAGACAAAATTAGTATTCTCTTCAAGATATTTAATCGCTTCATTTATTGTATCATGATTCTTTGGAGGTACAATTTTAATGTTGGCTATAGCATCTTCTGCATAATTGAATTGTACATCATACTCATTTTCAAGTTCTGATAATATTTCTGAGAGTGACAAAGTGCCATCTTGATTCTGAGAAGATGCAATCCATGAGAACGCAAACACTAATGTGATTGCTATAAAAAAAGTTTTAGTTTTTCTTGCCATGAATTATGACTTGTTTAGATGGTGTCAATTCATAAGTCAAATTCATTGGTTGCACTATAGCAGTTAAGGCATTTTCTAGACTGTCATGGGAGAAACCACCAGTAAATAGTCGTTCTAAGTTAACATCATTAAATGAGATATCTATTGCAAATTGTCGCATTAATTCATCAAATACTTCATACAAAGGAATTCCGCTAAAAATACTTCTATTAGAAATCCAATCAGGCTCAAGAGTAGATATGGTTCTTTCCGTTAAGTTGCTATTAAGAAATAGTACACTTTCGCCCTTAATTAATATTGTTTCGAAATCCCTAGTATCAACTTTTAAACTGACTTCTACGCTTCCCTCAAAACATATTACTTCAAAATAGTTGTCACGTTGTTTAACATTAAATTCCGTACCTACTACTGAAACCAATCCTTCTTCAGTAAGCACATCAAAAGTACTACCCTTAGCAACCTTAAAATATGCCTCCCCATTGAGTTGCAATGTTCTGTTATTATCCCAGTTTCTTTTCTGATATTTTATGCTTGAAAGTGCATTTAACATCACACTAGATGCATCTGGTAATTCAACTGATGTCTTCTGGTTGGCTAAAGTTTCAACTGTGATTTTTGCTGAATTGAAAAAAGTAAAATAGACGCCAAGCACAATAACCAAAATAGCTGCTATTTTTAACAAAGGATTCATCCAATGTAATTTTTTAACAGGTTTATTTAGTTTTTGGTATCGTTGTTTAAATGTATTAAAATCAGGCATAACCTCATCATTAGAGGCCTTAAATGCTTGAGCAGCATCAATGATGTCTAAATACAATTCATGATCGTCTAAAAGCTTAAATGCTTCCATTTCAGCTTCAGAAAGATCATTATTCAACCATTTTTTTATCAAGTAATCTTGATCCATAGTTTACTTTCTTATCTATATAACAACTACTGTCGTATTATTCCTGATTATTTTATTTTAAATCCTTCCAATTCACTTTTGAGTTTATTGAATGCCGAATAAATTCTGTATTCAACAACTTTCCGAGTAATTCCTAACATTTCAGCAATTTCCTCGTGCTTTTTGCCTTCAACTTTATTCAGTAAAAAAGCAACGCGTTGCTCTTCTTTTAAATTTCCTAGGACTTCTTGATATCTTTCAAGAAATTGATCTTTCTCTAAAATGAACTCAGGAGTTTCATATGTATATTGTTTTGTTTGTATTTGTCTATGTTTTAATACCACTTTCTGATGCTTAATCTCGTTAAGCATCATATTATTAGCTACAGTGAATAAAAATGATTTAGCTTTTGCAAATGAAATCTTAGAACAATTGTTCCATAGCTTAACAAAGGCATCCTGTGCTTTGTCATTTGGGTTACAATGATCTCCGTATTTATAATACAAGAAATTACGCAGATCTTTAGAATGCTCATTGTATATCTGCTCAAATATAGATTCTTTACAAATATTTTGAATTGGTTTTTCTTCCAAAATTGTGATTCAAATTTAATGGTAAATTAAAAAAATTAATTTTTATCAGGAAATGACAAATGTCAGTTGTTATATAACTAAAGCCCAAAAAATATATTAAAAAATGAAAACTGCCTTAAAATCCATTTCACTAATTAGTTTTTTATTGCTAATAACATTAACCGCCTGTAGAACTGAAGAAATCGAACTAATTCAAGCTCCAGATGAAGAAGTCTTATCTCCAAATTCTACCGTTGCTACACTGATGCAACGTACTGCTACTAACGATGGTAGCGATGACAATATTATAGATCTTTCTAATTGTTTTGACGTACAACTTCCTGTTACGGTAATTGTAAATGATATTGAAATTGTTGTATCATCAGAAGATGATCTCGATTCTATTGAAGATATTTTTGATGAATTTGATGATGATATTGATACCCTTGTAATTCAATTCCCTATTACCATAATACTAGAAGATTTTACTGAAGTTGTTATAAACAATCAAAATGAATTAAACAGCTATTCCATTACATGTAGTGGCGAAAATGAAAGTGATTATGATATAGAATGTATTGATTTCCAGTACCCTATTAGTGCTTCAATATTTGATACAGGTAATGAATTAATTGACACTATAACAATATCCAATGACATGGAGTTGTATAATTTCATCGAGAATCTCGATGCTTCGACAATTGTTGTTATAGATTTCCCTATAACTGTAATTCTTTCTGATGGCACCAATGTTGTAATTAATAGTCTTGCTGATCTCGCAGAAACCATCGAAAATGCCGAAGACGATTGTGATGAAGATGATGACAACGACTACAATGATGATGATTGTGATAACTGCACGCCTAATTACTTCGAAAATATACTACTAGGATGTTCGGATTGGATCGTTGATAAATTGGAACGGAATGACCAAGATTTGGAGGACAATTATATCGGCTATGTTTTTAACTTTTTTGCTGATGGAACATTTATGGTAGAATGGAACAGTATAACAGAATATGGAACTTGGTCTGCAACCGGTTCTGGAAATAATATAATAGTAGATATCAATATTCCATCTCTTCCAGATTGCACCAATAATTGGATCCTACATGAAATTGAAGAATACACAGGAGAAAAGAAAATTGACTTGAGACTTGGAGATGATAGACTACGATATGAAAGTAATTGTAATTAATATAAACCCAAATAAAAATTGAATTATGAAAAACAAAGTATTATTCGGAATGATTCTGATGATGAGTCTAACTTTACTATCAGCTACTTGTTCATCTGATGATGATGGCATCAATCCAAATGATAACAGTCAGGAAATTGCAGAAATCACTTCTACAGCAGAATCTGGCATCTGGAGAATTACTAGTTATATGGATTCAGGACAAGATGAAACCAATGATTTTGCTGGCTACAACTTCACATTTGGAACTGATGGTGTTTTAACTGCAAATAATGGCAGTACTACTATGACTGGTACTTGGTCAGTTACTGATAGCAATAGCAGTGACGACAGTAGCAGTGATGATGATATTGATTTTAATATGTTTTTTCCAGTTTCTGATTCTAACCCTTTTGAAGATTTAAATGACGATTGGGATATGGTTTCTCATACAAGTAATCGTTTTGAGTTGATGGATGTAAGTGGTGGTAACGGAGGAACAGATACACTCATATTAGAAAAAAATTAAATACTAATCGAATTGTGAAAAAGAAAAATGTTTAAATCAAGTACTCCTTCTTTTGTCTCAAAGATTCAATTGATTAGTAGCAAAACTGCTTCAGTTTTACGACTGAAGCAGTTTTAAAAAAAGGAAAAATTTAGTACCAATAGTCAACATTGAATAATCACTAAAAACAAATATTATGAAAACAAGATTACTTAGTTTAGTTTGCCTGATTGCCATATTAAGCGTAAAAGCACAAACAACCCATAACTTGAATTGGTTTACCGGAATTGGATCCACCGTTGATCTAACAATAGACGTCGGTGATACAGTAATTTGGACATGGACAGATGCCTTGCCTCATACCGTTGAAAATGATGCCGTAAATTTTGTTGAAGCTTTTGATAGCGGTGTATTAACTGGAAATGGTGAGACCTTTTCATTTACTTTCAATGTTGAAGGAGCTAATGACTATTTATGTGGAATTCATGGTGCTATTAGTATGTCTGGAACTATTACTGTACAAAACAATTTGAGCATTGATGATGTTGAAATTTCAAGTTTTAAAATCCTACATAATCCAGTTTCAGAGACTCTAAATTTGGAAATACCACAAAATATACAAAATGGACTGGTTACAATTCATGACATATTAGGCAAGAAAGTCCAATCCCAAGATTTTAATAATGAAATTAGAATAATCTTAGATGTTTCTTCATTTTCTAATGGATTATATCTTGTTACTGTTGAATCAGATGGAATTAAACAAACACAACGATTTTTAAAGGAATAGAATTCATAATTAATGTCTCAAAGATTGCTATGAAAATCAAATCTTTATCACAACCAAAATATATTCTAATTATTCTGGCCTTAACAAGTTGTTCTTTAAGCTTTGCTCAGAATTCAACTTGGGAAGCCCCAATTGAAGCTAATGCATTAAAAAGTCCTATAACTGCGGATGACAAAGCAATAGCGAAAGGCAAAAAGATTTATTACCAAGTATGTGCGGTTTGTCATGGAAGATCTGGCATAGGAAACGGTCCAAATGCTAAAACACTAAAAAGAAAGCCAGCTGATCATACCAGTGAGGCCGTTCAAAGTCAGAGTGATGGTGCACTTTATTGGAAAATTTCCAAAGGGAATGACCCCATGCCTTCATATATAGAAGTATTCTCCAAAACGCAACGATGGCAGGTAATAGCCTATATAAGAACCCTTAAGTCAAGTAACGAATGATGAGATCCCAATTTAATTTTATTGGAAGACTCTTTTGTATTGTTATTTTATTAACAAATACGACTAAATCACAGGCTCAAGAAGATATTTTTCTTGAGGAGGATTTTATTACTAATGCCTTTAATTATGGTCAATTGGTTAATATTCAAACCACTGAAACTGTACCCAAAGGTGCCTTTGAACTCAGGATTCAGCATAGATTTGGTGAACTAGATGTAACTCGATTCAAGGAATCCGTTATTGATGAATTTCTAGGGTTTGATGGCTCTGCCAATATCAGATTTGGTTTTTCATTTGGTGTTTCTAGTAATTTTCAAATCGGAATTGGACGAACTAAAATTGACAAAGTATTTGATGTTGAAGGGAAATATAACTTATTAAGACAAAAAGAAGGAGATGGTAGTCCAGTTGCATTGACTTTATATTTTAATACTGCCGTTTCAACTAGGAGCTTTCCAGAAGTAGGTCCAAATGAGTTTTTTGATGATTTAATTACACCATTTGTATACAAATTCTCTCATCGGTTTACTTATAATGGACAAATATTGATTTCGAAAAAAATCGGTGAGAACTTGGCATTTCAGCTAAATCCGACAATATTATATAAAAATTTAGTACCGCCAGGTGGTAAAAATTTGATTTTTGCAGCCAGCTTGGGAGGAAGAATTAAGACTGGAATTACATCCTCAATATTGTTCGAATTAACTAAAAAATTCAACAATAGAACTAATAATTATACTGATCCAATAGCCCTTGGCTATGAAATAGGAACAGCAGGACATGCCTTCCAAATGTTTATAACCACCTCAAACCAGATTATTGAACAAGGCATTTATTTTTCGCAGCCATTGGATTATACCGATGGTAAAATATTATTAGGATTTAACCTTAAACGTACTTTTTGGAATGGAAAAAATTAAAAAGTTAGCTTTTATCGCAATGATTGCACCCATATTATTGCTAAATTCCTGTATTGCAGAAGAGGGACCATTTATCACTGAAATTGACACTATTGACGTGAGCTTCACAACAGATATACAATCAATTTTTACGAGTAGATGTATTCAATGTCATGACCAAAACCATCAAACTGGTTTAGATTTAAGAGAAGGAAATAGCTATAACTTATTAGTGAACATATCATCAACCAATTATGCCCCAAATTTGAGAATAGAGCCCTCAAGCCTTGAAAACTCAGTACTCTGGCATAAAATTATTGGTGATGGTGTATATGGACAACAGATGCCACCAATTGGCGAACCACTTTCAAATTTTGAAATTGAAAAAATTGAATCTTGGATTGAACTAGGCGCTTTAGACAATTAATTTTCATCTTTAATAAAAATATTTGCTTCATTTTCGTGACCTTTTTAAAAATTTGGTGTCTTATATATAAAGGACGTTGAGAAACTTGCCTTAATGAAACATAAAGCAAATCTGCAGGACAGGTCACTGAAAAGAAACATTAAACAAAAAACCTCAACAAAAAATAGAATAATCCTCGAGGTTATCTACACTTACAAAGTATATCAAAGAAATTTCCTTAAATGGTGCCATGAAAGGAGTTTATCGAAATTTCTTTTAGATTACAAGGTCTAACTCAGAACAAAAATAAAAATCTCTAATAATTAGCCTCATTCGTAGCCTAATGATTGTTAATTTCTTCCTAATTTTTTAAAATAATCATCAACTACTGTAACATATTAGTAATACTAACGTCTATTGGATACAAACTATTAAAAATAGAAATAGAAATAATGACAACATTAAGAAAACATCGCGTTCCAAGAACCTTTGATCAAACAAAAAGTTTTACTTGGAATTACGTAAGACGTTATAAATAATACGTTTATTAATAGCGTAACATCAATCAGAAAAATCAATAACAATATAAAATAAAAATAATGACAACATTAAGAAAACATAGAGTTCCAAGAACTTTTGATAAAACAAAACAATTTGCTTGGAATTACGTAAGACGTTATAAATAGAACATTTATATTTAACATATCATCAATCAAAAAAAGAGGCTTAATTATTAAGCCTCTTTTTTATACAATTAAAATTTCTCATAGCTGAATTTGATGCTAATTAGGCTTTCTTTTGCTGGGCCTACTTTTAGTACAAGCACAATTACTGATTCCTTGTAAAAAGTCCAGTCCTACGGTAATCATGTGTGTTCCAGAATTATAACCGGCCAAATCGTTTGCTGTAATCTGATAAGAGTAAGCGAAATAAAACTTCGACTTCATAAAACCAGCCATAGGTCCAATATTCAAAGGCTTAAAGAACTGATCGTTCAAAAAACGATACGATATACCTGCCCAGAAATAATCCTCTTTTCTATTGAATTGTCTGTATTTAAAACTAATATCTGTTGCCGAACGCTTGTCACTAGTAAACAATTGATAAAAGATTGATGGTTCAAATTCAACATTTTTATTTGCTTTACTTTCAATGATCAAACCTGAATAAACTTGATAATTTAGAAGCTTGTTGGGCTCAGCTTCTAAATCACTGAAATTTTCTAAATCCTTATCAAGTATATTATTAACGTTTAAACTGAAATAGAAATTTTTATATCTATATAGTGCACCAATGTCAAAGTTATTGTTGGTAACTGCTCTATCATCCGTAATACTTGGATCTATAATTGGTTGCTCGTAGGTGCCTTCAAAATTTTCAATGGCAATTCTAAAATGGTTGATGTTATAAGAAAGTCCGAAAGATAAAAATTGATCAGTATAATAATCAATGACCAAATGATGTGCATACGAGAATTTTACACCTTTTTGATGTGTATTACCATTTCTATCCTTAAATAATGATAATCCAACACCAGAGCGATCTGCTATTCTAAAATCGGTATATAAGGCAACATTATCTGGTGCATTTTTGATACCAACCCATTGTGTTAAACCATTGGCTCTAACCCTAAAGTTGTCACCAATACCAGCATAAGTTGGTGATATCACAAATTCGTTGTCAGCAAGATGCTGTGTCCAAACTGGTAGATTGAGCTCTTGTCCGAAACTAAAAGTGACGATTAATAAAAGAATATATTTTGTTAGTTGTTTCATGTCAAAATTATTTTGGCTTGTCATTACACTGTGTTATGTTATCTATATAAAGTGAAATGACCAACAAAGTCACGGTTGTCTAATGAGCTATTAAGTCTTATAACATACCAGTAATCACCTGTTGGGAGTTCGGTATTATTATATCTTCCATCCCAATATTCTCCTTGTCGATATGTTCCTACTTTTCTACCATATCTATCAAAAATGTCAAAATTTAAATCTGGATAATTTTCTGAACAGCCTGGTGTCCATCCATCACTAACTCCATCACCATTAGGAGTAAAATAATCTGGTGGACAGATATCAATAAATTCTAAGAAAATACTAGCTTCCAACATACAACCACTACTATCAGTTACAATAACTGTATGCGTTCCTGTTTCAGTAATAATGAAATTATTCGTAGTTCCATAGTCTTCTCCATTGAACGTAAATTGGTAATCTCCAGTTCCTCCAGCGGCAATTGCAATAATCTCATTAAGTCCACCTTCACTAAGAACTAGACTAAGTGGTTCAAAATCTAGAATTTCGAATAATTCTGTTCTTTGAACACAGGTATTTGTATGCCTTACATCAATGTAATGACCTATTCCTACTGGTACATTGGTAAATATATTACTGGCTTGATAAGGGCCACCATTTAATGAATAATCTAGTTCAGCTGAATTTGTTAAACTGCCGTCCACCGTAACTGTTACTGAGTTAACAGTCACATTGTTTTCACAGATATATTCAACAACAGCCACAGGATCAATTCTTACTGATTCTGGGAATGTTATATTCCATTCAGATTCGCAACCTGAACTATCACGTACATAAACAGTATGGTCACCACCAGCTAAGCCTATGAAGTCAAATTTTGTTTGTGCAGGACCACCTGTAGTGTAAGGCCCATTGTAATCATCTAAACTCACACTGTAAGGAAGTGTACCACCTGCAATATCAACACTAAATTCACCGTTGCCATCACCTTCACATACTTCTGGAAATATTGAAGCAGGATCGAGAGTGATAATTACTGGAGCAGGTTCAATAATTGTGAAATCGAAGGTTTCGTAACAACCTAAGATATCTTGAACTATAACTGTATAGTCGCCTGGGGTTAAGTTTTCAAAAATATTTGTTTCAAAGAATTGATTCAGTTGTGGAGAAATGGCATATTTTATTATACCTGTCCCACCTGATGCATTAATTTCTATAGATCCGTCGTCGTCTCCACTACAAATAACATTGTTAATTATATAAGAAACGGTTAAAGGTGCTGTAGGTTCCGTTATGGTAATAGGTGCAGAAGTTGTAAGACAATCACCACTTACTACTCTTACTACGTAGGTCCCAGCTACAAGTTCTGTAAATATTCCTGGAGAATTTTGAGTCGCTGGTATAACGTTACCTATGGTATCTAATAAGATATAAACATAATTACCTAGTCCTCCTTCAGCATCTGAAATAATAGTACCTGTATTATCTCCAGTACAATTAATGGTAGGATTGGTTGAGTCTAAATTCAATAATAATGGATTTAATGGATCGATGGTTATTTCGTTGGAAACATTTGAAATACATCCATTAGCATCCCTCACATAGTACAAATAGGTGCCATCTGGAACTGCAAAAGATATTGATGTTGCAAATGATCCTAAAATGGTTGCAAATGTGCTTGTATCACTATACTCATAGGTTCCAGTTCCTCCGGAAGCACTTAAAGTTAATGTCGATTGAGTTAAACAAGTTTGAGTTGTTGTGGTTACCAAACTAGCTTGAATCGCTGTAGGATGATCAATCACAATATCAAGAGATGTCATAATACAATTATAGCCATCTGTTATATCAACAGAATATGTACCAACTCCTAAATCTGAAAAAACATTGGATGATTGTGGTCCAGATGAACTCACAGTAGGTGAAATCATATTCAATGTATAACTATAATTACTTCCTTGACCACCTGTAACATTTGTTATTGTAATTGTGGCATTTTGATCTCCAAAACATGCCAATAAGCTTGTATTAGGTGTAAAAGTTGCATCTATTGGTGTAGGTACATCTAGAGTCACATTTGTTGAAATAATACAACCACCTGCATCTCTCACATTAACTGTATAAACACCAGCAGGTAAATCTGTAAAAGTAGCATTAGATGAATACGGGAAATTAACTGGGCCGATTAATTCAAATTCATATTGTTCCCAGCCTCCACTAGCAATTGCTATTATGGTTCCACTATTGTTATCACAGGTAACATTAGAGGTTTCGGTTGCAACCAATGTTAAGGCATCAGTAGGGGATGGAATAATTACATCTGATGTTGCCGAACAAAACGGCGATGCAGTTTCTATAATAATAACAGTATAAGTATCAGCCGGTAAGCCTAGTACTGTTTCGGGGTTTGTTGATGTATTTGCTGAAACTATACCAGTTACAGATGTCCCTAAACTGTCAAACACTTCGTAGGTATAAGGACCTGAATAACCACTAACATCAATTTCAAAAGAACCACTACTATCTCCAAAACATGTAATTTCTGTAGGAGTTGTAGTAAAGGTCGGTGCAACTGCATCTGGTAAAGTAATCATTACATCTTCTGTACATGAGGTAGAAGTATCTGTAATGGTTACAGTATAAGTACCAGAAGGTACACCAGAAAATATGTTACCAGTCAAGATTACGGATCCTGGACTTGGGATAATTGAATACGAGTAATTACCTGATCCTCCATTGCCATTTACTGTAATTTCACCATCATCATTATTACAACTTGGAATGGCTGATACTAAAGGAGATAAGTCAAGGGGAGCTTCAATGGTTACATTGATTAAATTACCGCATCCGTTCACATCGTTAATTTCTATTGAATGTACACCTGAGGATAAATTGGAAATTGTATAAGGTAAAGTTTGTGTTTGGAATGCACCTCCATTAAAACTGATGGTGTAAGGTGGAATTCCGACAGTTGCCAAAGTCACATCAATTTCATAGGCACCTTCAACGGCTGTACATTGATTATTTAAATTTGCTGAAATAACTGGTTCAGGATCCATTGGTAAAACCACAACAGGACTTGTAATAATACATTCATAGGCATCCATAACATGCACATAATAGCTTCCGGCATTCACATTGAATACACTTGGAGAAGCCCATGCTAAGTCCGTTGGTAATGGAGCAGCCGGAGTGGTAGTAATTTGAAATAAATAAGGTCCTGTACCATTTTGAGCAATAGCACTTATAACACCAGAATTAGCATTACAATTGGCGTTTTGATCGACTGATACCGATAAATCCAATAAAATAGCAGATTCAGTAATACTGAATGGTGCTGTTGCAACACCACAACCAGCATTAGGTCCTGAAGTTTCACTTACTAGAACATAATAAGTTCCAAATGGCAGTGGTCCTAAATTGGTGACCGTTAACAAGCCACCAGCTGGAACAACACCTGATCCACTAATTCCGGTTGACACCAAAGAAAGCGAATCAAAAATTTCGTAATCGACATTTGTTGCAACGCCGTAAATGCTATTAACTGTAAATGAGACATTACCATCAGCACTTCCTGTACAGGTTATATTGTTTGAACTAATTGCACTTAAGGTCAAGGTAGAATTAGTTGGAATTGGGGCCGTTGCTGGTTCGTAATAGCTACAGTTTGTAGAAGCATCAAAAACAATAAATGTATAGCTCACGCCAGGTGTTAAGCCAGTGAAAGTTGCTGATTGACTTCCTGGAGAATCTTCAGGTATCCAAGAACCAAGTGGATTTGGATATACAGAAATTGGACCTTGATAAATACTAAAAAAGAATGGTCCAGAACTAGGTAAGGTTGATCCAACACTAACTACAGCTTCTCCACCTAAAAGGCAATCTACCGTTGCTGTAACAGTTATATCTAAATCTGAAGGAGGTGAAGCAACTAGTACATCTTCATGCAATACAGAACAACCATTGGCATCAACAACATTAATTTGATATAATCCGAAATCTACAACATCAAAACTAACAGATGCTGATCCAGTTGCATTTAGTTCAGTATTTGAATATCCATTTGTTCCAGTAACAAAATAATTATATGGAGCAGTACCACCTGTTACGCTATCAATTATTATTGAGCCTCGTGATACACCACCTGGACCACAACTAATATCAACCGTATGGTAATTAACAATAATCGGATCAGGTTCAGCAATAATTACAGAATCTGTGTCTGTACAAGAATTACTATCTGTTAATGTTATGGTATAGGAACCGGCAGGTAAACCAGCTGTTTGTGTACCGTAATCAGTCCCCGTAGTATCATTATAAACATTTATTACAAATGGCGGTGTCCCAATATTTGGATCATAAGAAATATTAATAGCCCCATTAGAATCGCCATTACATAAAATTGGCTCCGTTTGAGTTATTAAACTTATAACTGGAGGTACAACTGGGTTAATAGTAATAATATTAGATTCGGCAATACATCCATTCGCATCTGTAATTTCAAATTGATAAGTTCCAGCAGATAATGTGTTGTATGTAAATGGTGAACTTACGGCTCCTAAAGGAGTGTAAGCCGCTCCATCTATTGAAACCGAATAAGTATATGGTGAAACACCACCTGATATGGTACCAGTTATCGTTGCGTCTGGAGATGCCGTACAATCTAATCCTTCAGTTAGTATAATATTAACGGTAAATGTTGGTAACGGATCAACTGTATAAGTTTCACTATATGTACAGTCATTTTCGTCTCTCACTTGAAAGGTATAAGTATCTGGACCTAACCCTGTAAATACATTTGAAGTTTGATATGGTGTTGCAGCGGCTGCAGGAGCAATTATTTGATATTCTAAAACACCAGTTCCACCAGTTACTCCAGTGATAGTTATGGTAGTTGTATTAGATGGACAAGACAATGGCGTATGTGAAAATGTTAGATCTGTTGGCGGATCTAAGGGATCAATAGTAATGTCGTTTGTTACAAACGTACAGCTATTTGAATCTTGAATTGTAACAGTATAAGTCCCACTTGTCAAACCAGTGAACACATTACTGACTTGGTAGTTAATTCCATCTATACTATAAATATATGGAGGAGTTCCTCCTGTAACACCCGTGACTGTGATTGTCCCTGGGCTTGTACATGTATAATTTGCTGTTAACTCCGCTGTTCCAGAAATTGCAGTAGCTGCAGATATTGTAACTGTTTGAGGATCACTAGCACAGACAGATGAGCCAAGTGAGTATTGAACAACTATATCATAATTCCCTGTTGCTAGACCTGTAAATATTGGCGAGCTAAAAAATGTTGCACCACCATCAATACTGTATTCTAAGGTATATCCATTAGAATTGGTAACATTAATGGTTATTGTTCCATTGGATAAATCAGAACAAGCAATGTCTGTTGTAACAATATTAAAATCTGGTGGTGGTAATGTGTCAACAGTTATTGTTGTGGTTGCACTACAATTATTTGAATCCACAACCAAAATATCATAAACACCTGGTGTTGTAACTGTATATGTAGGTATAGTTTGGAATACCGTGGTACTATTTATAAAATAAAAATAAGGTGGTGTTCCTCCTACTGGATAAATTGTTAGTTCTCCGTCATCACAAGTTAAAGGAGTTGTCAATGCCGCAGTAACGGTTAATAATGGTGGTTCGGTAATAGTAATGTCTTCTGAGTATAAACACCCATCTTCAGTTTCAACCACAGCCGTATAAATGCCGGGATTTAAATTATCAAACAGATAGTTATTAGGAGTTATCGGTCCTACACTATTAACTAATGTTGCACCTAAATAAATTGAGAAAAAATATTGTGGCTCAACATCATTGGCGGCTAACTGAATACTTCCTTTATCGCCATGACAAAGTGGTTGAGTTACGATTGTAGACACGGTAAAATCTCGATCCCTAATTTGCACATCGGGTACTGTAAATACACATGGATTTGTTGGAACACCAATTTGTCTTATATAAACAGTATAAATCCCAGGTGTTGTAACAGTAAATACATTACTTACTTGAAAGTTTACATTGTCTAAACTAAATTCATAACCACTGGGAACATCATTAACAATTATTGATCCAGGGGTTGTACAAATAATATCAGTAGCAGTGACTGATGGATTGAGTAAATTTTGATATACGTTAAAATAGAATTGTTCAAAACAACCACCATCATAGTTAATTGTCAATCGAAATTGTCCCGAATTATTTGCCAAAAAGTTAGGACCTGTGGCCACTTGATTCCAAGTACATGAGGCATCTTCATTGGCACAATCAGGATCTGCAACTGGTGCGCAACTGGTTTCATCCAATTGCTCCCAAATCATTGAGGTTACACCAGAAATATTAGTTTGAATATCTCTTGAGTCATTTCCGCCACATAAAAATATAAGTGGTAATAATTTGCCATCATTCGGGCAAGTAACTACCTGATCAGCATACGGAATGATTGGATTAGCAGTATTTCCACTAAAAAGTACTACATCAAACTGTTGCTCTATTGATTGGCAAGGCGCAATTGCAGTATTATAAACATAATAACTGCCTGTTGCAGTAACTGTAATTGTTTGAGTTGTTCCAATAACAGGAACACCAGTAGGGCTAGTGGACCATGAATAGGAATCATAACCATTAGCAGCAGTAAGATCGACGCTATCACCACAAAGAACAATCTCTTCAATAAATGTACAATCTAGATCTGCTAAAAAATTGGTTGCTTGAGGTGTTAGTAAACAGCCTGTATTACTATTAATACTTGGATCATCCGAAACCATAAAAGTAGGATTAAAAAATCCATTATATGTAGCGAAAGCTTGGTTATTAATAATATTAGAACAGGCATCAGCCAATTCACTACAAGTATCAACTACTTGTGCTTCAATTCGAATTTCATAAACAGGATCATTCACTTCAACCAAATAATCTTCAACATCAAATATTAGTTCTCTTGTGACTGGATTATAACTTGAAACGGTAACACCTGCCGGAAGTATTAAATCCGTAGGATGGTTGTAAATAATATTAATTGGGAGTATATCTCTAATTTGCAAATTTGTAGCATTATCATTTCCCGTATTTTGAAAACCAATAACGTAATTTAAAGGTTGTCCTAGAGGTACAGTCTGCCCACCTATATCATTGCCTAAATCATCTTCGACAATTTTTGTTAGAACAATATTTGGTTCTATTATTTCAACGGCGAATGCGAAAAAATATTGAAAATAGGTATCTCCACTCGTCTCTAAAGTCACAGTTGCAGAAGTTGCATCATTCGCAATGACAGAATTGCCTGGATTAGGGACGGCCATAACCCCTGTATCAAATCCGAGAGTATTTGTACTGTTAGGAACTCTATTGTTTACTGGTAATGCACTTAATTGAGTAACTGAACTATTAAAAAAGTTAGCAACGGGTCGATCTACCGTTGATAAACTTGTACCATTCAATCTCAAACGATCCCCTAAAATTGGACTATCTCCTTCAAGAGTTGCAAATGCAAAGTTGGCTCTTACTGGCGCAGGTGCAGGAATTGTTCTAAATCCAGAAATTGGTATATCTAAAGTTGGATTTCCACCTGGAACACTAATTGCAGTAAACCCGTCAAAACTGGTAATTGATTTACCTGGTAAGGTAGGATCTTCATAAACAACAAAAAGTGACCATCCTGCTGAATGCCCTGTTCCATTATAAGGGTTATCTAATGACGTTTGTCCCTCATCAGAAGAAACATTCGCAACGGTATATGTTCCTAAATCTGTGCCTAAACTGGTTACAATATCAGTAACATCTGCTTGACATGCGTACGAAAAACTATCGCCACCATCTATAGAAGACCCATTGGCATCAAAAATTATAGTACCAACAATGTCATTATATCCACCGGTAGGACCCTTAAATTTAACATCTGTTATTGGTTCGGCACCTGGACTCACAGCTCCCCAATATAATGTGGCATGGATAATTCGATAGCAATTTGGATTCGGAATATCTAAATCTGCACTAGACGAACTAAAAGTGGTACCATCACCATCAATATCAATATACTGCATATTGACATTGTGATTATAAACGGTATTATCGTTAAAGGCATTATTATCTGGTCCCAAAATATTATTCCCAATAAGAACAATATCTCCCCTAATATCCTTATTAAATCTTGGTGTAAAAGGCACATAGTTTTGTGCATAAAGTTGTAGCCCCAACAAAAGCAATGTAATAATTGCTATGATCTTAGAAAAAGTAGGTTTTCTCATGATTTTTAATATTTACTAATTCATAATCTACTGAGGGCCTTCGTAGACTAAAATTAGACACTTAACACGTTTTAATCTTCAATTTTTACAATAGACAGTTCAACATTATATGGCCTGCTTCCTTTGGTATTTAGGGCTTCATTTGCAGATTGAATGTCATCATGTTTTGCATAATATATATAGTATTTACTTGTATTTACGTCATAGAAAAAGTCAACATTTTTTTGACCTGCTGCAACAGTATTAGTTATAAACTCATCTCTTTTTACAATATCTTTATGTACAGCAAGAATGAGGTAGTAACCGTTGTCGACATTATTTACATTTTTCAAAATTTCAATATTTCCACTTCGTTCTTCACCAAAATCGAAATCTTTTATTTTTAAAGGAGTTCTACTCAATTGTGTGTTGTCCTTAATTATTTTTAGTGCGGCTCTATCTTGTAAATATCTATCTTCTTCATTATTGTAAAGTGCGCGCTTAATCCTTCTATTTCTTTCAAATTCCGTTGCCACTTTAATAGTTTCCAATCGAGAAAGTAAAGTTGCTCTGGTTCTAATGGCCACTTGTTGTTCTGATTTTAACCTTGATAGCGCTTTTTGATAGTACAAATAGACTTCATCCAGTTCAATAGTTTCAATTTCTTCTCTTTGATTGTACAGTGATTCTAGCTCTTTAATTTCATCATTTCGTGATTCAATTACAGCATCTAGATCAGCCTTGATTGCTTCAATGGCTTTGTTTTCAGCGGTAATACTCTTAAATTCTTTTGGTTCTAAGAAAACTCCTTGATCACTTAAATCATTTTCTTCCTTTAGATCCTTAAGATCCATATCCTTACTTTCAATCGCTTCAGTCAGTTTTGATATAAGTTCTTCTTGAACCTTTTTAGATGCATCCGTTTCTTTAGCAAGTGCATTCAATGATTTTCCAAGCGCGTCATTTGCAACTGGAATATCTTCCTTAATCGGTGTTTCTGCATTTTCAACTTGAGCTGCTTCGGCTGCGGCTTGGACTCTAGCCTCTTCTTCCAATCTTGCACGATCTTCCTCAGCTTTAACCTTGGCTTCTTCCTCTATTTTTGCTAATTCTTCAGCTTGAATTTTAGCTTCTTCTGCCAATCGAATCTGTTCTTCGGCTTGTGCTTTTTGCCTAGCCTCTTCAGTTAGTCTTGCTTGTTCCTCTACTTGTGCCTTTTTCTTAGCTTCTTCTGCCAATCTTGCTTGCTCTTCGGCCTGTGCTTTTTGTCTAGCTTCTTCTACTAATCGTGCTTGCTCTTCTTCTTGTGCCTTTTTCTTAGCTTCTTCTGCCAATCGTGTTCGTTCTTCGGCCTGTACTTTTTGTCTTGCTTCTTCTGCTAATCGTGCCTGCTCTTCATCTTGCGCCTTTTTCTTAGCCTCCTCTGCTAGTCTTGCTTGTTCTTCAGCTTGGGCTTTTTGCCTAGCTTCTTCTGCCAATCGTACTTGTTCTTCAGCTTTAATCAAAGCATCCTCTTCTAGGGCCTCTTTAACTTTTTTATTATCCTCTACCTCCGTAGAAACTACAGGATTTGCGACCGGTTTCTTTGTTACAGGTTTCTTTGCAACAGGTTTTCTACGTTTAGTTTCAGGAATAAGTGCACTAACCTCATCTTCAGCACTATAATAATAATTTTGCTTATTCTTCAATTTATAGGCAAGTGTAATTTCATGTGAAGGTCCAAATTCGCTTATGCTGCTAATTGACCTTTCAAAATTATACTCGATACCAATTTGTGTGGTAATATTAAGTCCCATTCCAGCGGAGACACCGTACAAATTATTATATCCAACCTGTGCCCAAATTCCTTTTGGAATTGTTAACATGGCTAGACCTGAAACAATTGTCTGATCCTTTCTAATTTGAGAAGTTACTTGTCCAGAAAACTTACTTTGATCAAAAAAGCCACGACTATCCATATAACCAGTATATCTAATATGTGCTTGAATACTTTGTTGTGGATCTTCTTTACTAAGTTCACTGGTTTTAAAATTGTAAAGAACAAGATTGTTTACTGCTAGACCAAAATCAAAAAATCGTGTTCCAAAGTTAATTCCTGGTGTAATAGCAAGTAAGGTATTGGTTGGAATAGAATTTAATGATGGGTCTGGAAAATTTGTTAAAACATTACCTTCATTAAGTCCACTTTTATAAGCGCCTACATTCATTCCAAAAGTGAGGTTGCTATCACGATCAACTTGTAAGTTATAAGCGAAATTTAAAACACCTCCAAATGTGGTTAATACGCCATAATTTTGTTGGAAGAGTCCAACACCAACTCCAATATTTTCTTTGAATCGACCCGAAAAACTTGCCATATAGGTTTCTGGTGCGTCTTCAAATTGTACCCACTCACGTTTATTTTGAAGGCTGATATACAAATTTTGCTGTCTAACAAAACTAAAGGTTGGATTGACAATATATTGATTGAAAGTTAATGAGTTTCTTACTGGCAGGGTAAGTGATACTACTCCATCATCTTCTTGAGAATAAATTAACTGCAATGAGCAGATACATAGCGCTATTGTCAAATATTTTTTCATGTCATTTAACGACGGTTATAGATCCCTTTTTCGCTTGTTGATTTTCAGGTTTTATGATATAGTAATACACGAGGTTTATACTTTTGAAATCGAGTTGATTTTGTGGCCAATTATTTAAATAGTTATTTGTTTGAAGTGCAATTTCTCCTCGATTTGTGAAAATAATTACTTCCGTATTGGTTCCATTTACAAATTGAGTTGGTATCACCCAAGTATCATTAATTCCATCTCCATTCGGACTAATTAAATTTGGAATGTTTCCTACATCTGGGAACGGTTCGGTAATAGTAAAATGAAATTCTGTTGAGGCAGAACATCCACTAGTCTGAGAGATAACCACTTTGTAACTTCCAAATTCAGATGCTACATAAGTGTCAGTCGTCTCACCTTGAATTAAAGTATCATTAAAAAACCATTCGAAAATTGGATTTGAAGCTGATGATGTGACAATAACTGTTAAAGTTTCACCTTCATCCATTGTATTGAACTCCGATACATTAATTGAGCTTGTAAACCCTTCGGTCTCTAAATCAATTGAACCTGATGCTTGACATTCTCCTAGATCAACTTGAACCGAATAAGTTCCTGGCTGATCAGTTTGATACATTTGCTCAGTTGCACCTGAGATAGCTTCTCCATCTTTAAACCATTGGTAGCTGTTTCCTCCTATGGCATTCAAGGTTGTTGCGCCTTGATCTGGACAAAATGGATTACCTAAACTCGATGAAATTGACGTATTGGCCTCGCCTGAACTAGCTTCTACTATAGTTACTCGATTTGAAAATGAATTGGAAGTACAAGTTCCATAGTTTGTTTCTACAAAATAGGTGCCTTCTTGATCAACAATTAATGTATTTCCTTCAGCAATAAAATCGGCTGTTGTTGGACTAGTTTCTCTATACCAATTAAATGTTAGTGATGGATAGTTTAGTGGAGAATCATTGTCACCTGAACCAGGATTATCAATAGTTAATAGATAGCTACCTCCTATGCAAAATGCACCAGTTGATACTAAATTATTTATTGTAAACGGACTATCTTGAATTTTATAATAAGCTGCAAATGCATCTGAAGGTGAGCTACTAGCAACTGGATCTGTACTTCTTATTTTTAACTCATAGCCTTCACCAGCAGTTGCATTAGGAATTGCAAAACTTAAGGTGGCCGGAGAAGAAGTTACTTCACCTGAATTGGATGTATATACGATAGTTGGATTAGAAAAATCACCATCAGCATCAGACATCTCAACGATAAATTGATTTGAAGGTCCTAAATTTACTTCTGGAGAAAAAATAAAGGTTGTATTATATGTATTAAAAGACGCACTCGCGCAAGCTTGACTAAAACCCAAATTAGGCTTGCCTATCACGATTTGTGCCTCTACTTGTTTATTAGATAAAAGAACAAGTAAAAGGCATCCAAAAAATAGTCTTTTTAATAAAGTAGTTTTCCTCATTCAGTTTGATTTAAAATTTTAGCCGATTTTATCAGTGCACTAATACACTGACAATTAATCGTTTGAAGCTATTATTTTATTAATTCTCAATCTAAAATCAGGACGTTTAGTATTTTTTGAATCAATAAACGTTTCAGTATCAGAAGCCTTAGAGTACACATTGAAAAAGGCTCTATTGCCGTACCAATTTTCTAAATCTTCATTATTTGAGTTGTTTTTAGTAAATATATTTCCGTTACAATTGTTAAAATACATTCTACTAAATCTTATATTTTCTAAATTCTTACTGTTTACTTCAATCTTATCATCTAAAATTACAGCGGGATTAAAGCCAGAAATTACAGTTTTGTCCATTTGAAGTGTAGCGTTTTGGGCAATAAATAATGCCTCACGTACCAAACCAACTTGAATGTCTGATGTTAAATTATCACTGTTATTTACAAGAGTTAAATTTTGTGCGTTTACAAACGTTTGATTTTTGGTAAGATCTACATCCTCTTTTTTATCGTATGAAGCAATATACATGCATCTTGAGCCATCTGCTCCTGAAACATAAGGAGATCGTATTGCTAATGAGTTAGTGATATCACACTGTGTTCCATAATTAAACACATAATCATTGCTACTCGATCTAAAAGAGACCATTTTATCTAAATTCAGTTCCCCTCCAATAACATTGAATGAGTTTCCTTCACAGTAGCTAACCATAATATTTTCAACAACCGTATTATAGCCAATACCAGCTAATGTAAGTCCGCTGAAATAACCATAATCAGGCGTTCTTTTACCTGCAAATTCAATTCGAATATATCGCATTACACCTGAGCTACTTTCGGCATTATCGCCACCATAGCTAATACTTTCATAAGATGATGGGCGTAAGCCATAATTTATAGCTGATTCGTTACCAAATTTATTAATTGGAGCATCGCCTAATACGAAAATACCTCCCCAATCTCCAGCCTTTTTAACGCTTTTATTGGATGTAAATATGATAGGATCGGTTTCCTTTCCGTTGGCTATAAGTGTAGAGCCATTACTGATAATAAGCGCGCCATTGGTTTTAAAGTCGCCCATAATTACAGTTCCTGGTTCTATTGTAAGTGTAGTACTATCAGTAACAAAAACACTTCCTAATAACAAATAAGTGTCTTTTTTGTACAGTTTGGTATCTTCAGTGATGTTTCCACTTAAAATTTGTGTAGGCTGATTATAGTCATTCTGACCTGGTCTGAATTCAGTCCAATTATTTAGCCAATTTTCAGTTCCAATTATCCCTTTTTCTTGCTGCGCAAAAGTACCGCCAAGCACCATTAGGAATAAATATGTGAGTAGAGTAAAGTTCTTCATAGTAGGTATGTTCATAGTTAGACATTGGGTTCTCATAACTAATAAAGTCAAACATAAGGACTAAACCTACGAAATACAAATAATATCGATGAAATACGTAAATAATCAATTTTTTATATAACTTTTCCTACATATTAGAAAAATCATGGTAAATTTTTCTCCAATTTTTAATACTTCTTGGGATGCATATAGGTATCATTAAAAAAAACAAATTAAAAAATCCTCAAATTTTAATTTGAGGATTTTTATTTGATGCGATCAAAAATGTGTTTTACGCTAGAGTAATTTAGTTATTAATAACGTGCATACTCATTATAAGTATGAAGAGATTTTAATGTTTCTTCATAGAATAGAATAGCGGCGATAAGATTAGACTTATCTGAATATGGTAATATTTTCTTTTGAAATTCAATAGTACTTTTAAAATATTCTTTTGCTGCTTCAATATTTTCTTCAAGCGCCTTTCTATGTTCTTTAGTATCAGGAATACCAATAGATGCCATAGTTACGCCAGGTTTTGTAGCAAAGGCAATATTAGGAAGTATCTTCACGATAACTTCTATACGTTCTATATATAATTCAAGAAGTTGACCTTTTTGAAGGCCTTGTAATTCATCACTATCGTGGTATTTGGCAATTGCTACCTTTCCAGTAATAAAGCTTTGCCCTTGGTTCTTTTTCTGGGCAAAACCAATTCCTACTACGAGGAAAAAGCTAAGACTTATGAGAATAAATTTAATTTTCATGACTACAGATTTGAGGTTTTAAAAAACAAATCTATGTAATTAATCGTAAAAAACAAGCGTTTTATCGATTATTTTGACTTTTTACTGTATTTAAATGGGTTTTAATAGGACTTATCTGACATAATAATTAGTGTAAAGAGGTTTCACCAATCAGCGTGTAAATTTATAAAGTAACATATTAGTATTTGAATCGTCTTATAGTTATAAAGTTGTAGTTAGTGGATGAAACATAAAGTAAATGATCTGAATCATCAATAAAAAGAAACACACAATTAATTACAAATCATCAATAATATTCAAAAGGCTCGTTAATTCGAGCCTTTTTTTATATCCTAAATAATTTAAGGATTACTTTCCGATACAAAAATTAGCAAAAATATTACCGAGTAAGTCATCAGACGTAATTTCCCCAGTGATTTCACCAAAGTGATAAAGTGCCTGTCTGATGTCTATGGCCAACAAATCTCCTGACAATTTCGTGTTCATCCCTTCCTTCACCTTTTGAATTTCTTCTAAAGCCTTCAACAAGGCATCATAGTGTCGAGAATTTGTGACTATGGTTTCATTATTTTTTAGTGCACCTGTATTTACAAAATCTAAAAGTTGTGTTTTAAGTGCTTCAATTCCCAAATTGTTTTTAGCCGAAACAAATAGTAGGTTTTCGTAATTAAATCGAGATTTTATCGATTCTTCATCAACAGTGTCAATTTTATTAATGACAACTAACAATGGTTTATCAGGAAATTTATTTTGAATTCGTTTAATTTCAAAATTGATACGCTCCTCTCCTATCTCTTTGACTTCAGAAGCATCCACCAAATACATAATAACCTGCGCTTGTGATGTTTTTTCAAAGGTTTTTTTTATTCCTATGGACTCAATAACATCATCTGTTTCTCTTATTCCTGCAGTATCAACAAATCTAAAACCAATCCCTCCTATCGTTATTTCATCTTCAATGGCATCTCTTGTGGTCCCGGCAATATCGCTGACGATCGCTTTTTCTTCATTCAACAGTGCATTTAATAAAGTAGATTTACCAACATTAGGTTCACCAATAATAGCTACTGGAATTCCATTTTTAATCACATTTCCAACAGCAAAAGAGTCAATTAAATGCTTCAGTACCTTGGTAATACGATCAATTAAATTTGCAAACTGTTCGCGATTGGCGAATTCTACATCTTCCTCTGCAAAATCTAATTCAAGCTCAATTAAGGAGGCAAAATTCATTAGTTCTTCTCGTAAGGCTTTAATTTCATTACTAAATCCACCACGCATCTGTTGCATTGCAACTTGATGTGATGCCTGATTATCACTAGCTATTAAATCGGCAACTGCTTCGGCTTGGCTTAAATCTAGTTTACCATTTAAAAATGCACGTAAAGTAAACTCTCCAGGATTAGCCACTCGACAACCATTCCTAAGAAATAATTGAATAATTTCTTGCTGTATATAGATGCTTCCATGACAAGATATTTCAACAACATTTTCTCCTGTATATGAATGTGGATCTTTAAAAATGGATACCAAAACCTCATCCAATTCTTTATCTTCCTTAATAATATGACCTAAATGAATCGTGTGCGTCTCTTGTTTCAACAAATTTTTACCACTTATTGATCTGAAATAATTTTGGCATATTTGAATAGCTTCTTTTCCTGAAATTCTAATTATAGCAATGGCACCTGCTCCGGATGGTGTGGCTAAGGCTATAATATTGTCATTGTTAATCACCTATAATTATTTTTGGCAAAAGTAGCAAAAATGACCTCAGATAAGCAGATTAATCCATAAGATATGTCGTCTTAACAATTTTTTAGAGGTGATATTTCAAAATTCTATTATTTTTACCAAAAATCTATTAAAATGAAAAAAGTACTATTTGCTCTATTAGTTACATTATTTGTTTTTTCATGTCAATCTGAACCTACTATGGCTCCGGGTGAATATCAGGTTAATGTCAATGTCAAGGGAATTTATAATGGCATGCGTGGTCATCTCGGATTATTAGATACCCGAAATAGGCCAGTGTTTTTAGATACAGCCATGGCTGTAAATGAACAATTAACTTTTAAAGGCACCATAAAATCTTCATCGTTTAGATTGTTGAGCATTAATGGGGTTAAAGGAAATTTGGAGTTTATTTTAGAGGAAGGAATCACCAATATTGAAGTTTACTCTGATAGTATTCATACATCTAAAATTGAAGGAGGAGCTAATAATAAGGCCAATGTTTTATATACTTCAGAAGCTAGAAGTCGATTTAGTGATTTAAAAAACTTACGTAATGAACTAAGAGCTTCTAGATCTGTAAATAATCGTAAACGTTTTGATAGTTTAACTGATGCTGTAAACTCTAAAACTAATGAGTATAATTCATTTATTTATGAGTTTATTGATGCCAATAAGAGTAAAGATTTTGCACTTTTACTTTTAGATAAATCTCTTCAAAGTAGAGAAGAAGATTTAGACAAACTAAAAAATAGTTATGAATTGCTTAATGATGTTATAAGCAGAAATGCTGGAAATAGATTAATAGGTCAGAAAATAGGAACATACATCCTACAACAAGAAGCTGTTGCCAATGTGAATATTGGTAAGGTTGCACCAGACTTTTCGGCACCTACACCTGATGGAAAAAATTTAGCGTTGAATGACATAAAGGGAAAAGCAACTATTATTGACTTTTGGGCATCATGGTGTGGACCGTGTAGACGAGAGAATCCGAATGTTGTTAAGGTTTATGAAAAGTATCATGATAAAGGCCTTGAAATAATTAGTGTTTCTTTAGATCGTCCAAATCAAAAAGATAGATGGCTACAGGCTATAGAAAAAGATGGTTTAGATTGGCACCACGTTTCAAATTTGCAATATTGGAATGATCCTATAGCCAGACTTTATAATGTAAAAGGAATTCCTGCCATGTTTGTTTTGGATGCCAATGGAAAAATAGTTGCTAAAAAATTGAGAGGACAAGCTTTAGAAAATCAGATTGCTAGTATGTTGAATTAATGCGGGTTAAATTTTTCCCGTTTTACGCATAACATATAGAATAATTATTGGAACAGCTAAAAGAGCAACCATTAAGGCGTGTTCTTTAAACAACCATGAGGCCAAAATCAAAGTAATTACGTATCCTCCTATTGCGCCACCAAAATGGGCGTCATGACCAATATTTCCAACTTTATTTTTCATTCCATAAATGCTATACAATAAATAACCTATTCCAAATACATAGGCTGGAATTGGTATTGGTATAAAAAACATAATTAATTTCATATCAGGATTTAACAAAATAGCTGAATATAACACACCCGTCACAGCGCCACTAGCGCCAACTGCACTATAATGATATTCCTCTTTATGAAAATAAAGTGATAGTAAACTTCCAACAATTAGACTCCCGAAGTAGACAGCCAAAAATCCCGTTGTTCCTAGATACCCAATAACTTGATCTGCAAAAAAGTAAAGCGTAAACATGTTAAAAAACAAGTGCATTTGATCGACGTGTAAAAATGCAGAACTCAGCATTCTTACTTGTTCACCTCGACGAATTCCACCAATGCTGAATTTGTATTTTTCAAAAAAAGAAAAATCACTAAATCCTTTTAGTGATACTATGATATTTGCTGCAATAATTACAACTGTAACGATATCTAAATTGCCCATATACTCTAAACGTAGAATGTAAATATAGCATATATTTGCTAAAATATTTTTTTGTGCAACTGCTAATTTATCTGCTTTTTTATCCTCTTCTAATTCTAATATCTATACTTCCATTTAGGTTGTTTTATTTTTTTTCAGATGTAGTATATGTTGTTGTTTATCATATTATTGGGTATAGAAAAAAGACTGTTACAGAAAATTTAAAACTTGTTTTTCCTAATAAATCATCTAAGGAGATTATCTACATACGAAAGAAATTTTATAAACATATGTGTGATATGTTTTTAGAAATGATTAAAACCATAACTGTTTCTAAAAAAGAATTGAACAAACGCTTTGTTATAATCAATCCAGAAGAATTAATCCGTCTTGAAAAATTACATAAAAGTGTGATTGTTATGTATGGCCATTACGCTAGTTATGAATGGTCTATAATTTCACAGAATTATACAAAATTGCAATGTTATGGTATTTATAAAAAAATAAAGAATAAATACTTTGATGCATTAGTGCATAGAATACGATCAAGATATAATACCATTTTGTTTAATACCAAGGAAGCTATTCCTGCTATGGCACGATTAAAGGCGAAAGGCGAAAAATATTTAATTGCCTTTTTGAGTGATCAGTCTCCAAAAATTCATAGAACAAATGAATGGCTGGATTTTATGGGGATCAATGTTCCATGTTCAGTGGGTGCAGAAATGTTGGCTAAAAAATTAGATTATTCAGTTGCCTATTTAAAAATTAATAAAGTTAAAAGAGGTCATTATGAGGGTGAATTTGTATCACTTGCCGATGATGCTCAAGAATTTGAGAATTACAAAATAACCGAAAAATTCAATAACATTTTAGCTTCTCAAATTAAAGCTGCTCCAGAATATTATTTATGGACTCACAAACGATGGAAACACAGGGATGAAACACCAATGTAATTTCTAATTAAAGGTCAAACCACTTTTTTACACGATTGGTTCTTTCATCAGTAGAAAATGTGCGATGTACAAACTCATTGGAAACCCTATCGTAGTCATAATCTTTACTCCATTCTTCATGATTTGCTGCTAATTCTTTCAAAGCATTGCACACTATTTTGACTTCAGAATTGGTTGTGGTTGGATGAATAGACATGCGAATCCAACCAGGTTTACGAGCCAAATCGCCTATTGAAATTTCATTGGTGAGTTCGTGCGATGTTTCATAATCAACATGAAGTAAATAGTGTCCATAGGTACCTGCACAACTACAACCACCTCTAGTCTGTATTCCGAAGTGATCATTCAATAGTTTTACTCCTAAATTATAATGAAGGTCATCAATATAAAATGAGATAACACCTAACCTATTTTTATGTTGTGGCGCCAAAATGTTCAAATTTGACAAAGGCTCTAATTCTGTAAAAATATGATCTAGAATTTCGTGTTCTCTCTGCAACATCTTCTCCACTCCCATTTGTTCTTTTAGCTTAATAGCCAAAGCAGTTTTTATTGTTTGTAAAAAACCCGGCGTTCCTCCATCTTCACGATCTTCAATATTATCAAAATACTTATGTTCGCCCCAAGGATTGGTCCAACTTACTGTTCCACCTCCAGGATGATCAGGTATCATATTGTTATATAATTTTTTATTAAAAACCAAAACACCACAAGTTCCAGGTCCACCAAGAAATTTGTGTGGTGACAAAAATATTGCATCCAGATATGTATTTTCTTCCTCAGGATGCATATCGATATCGACATAAGGTGCTGCACATGCATAATCAACAAAACAAACGCCACCATGTTCATGCATTAACTTTGCTATTGTATGATGTGGAGCACGAACTCCAGTAACATTAGAACCTCCGGTTACTGAGGCAATTTTTAAAGGTGTGTCTTTGTACTTTTCAAGAAGTACCTTAAAACTATCTAAACAAACTAGGCCTTGCGGGCATGCCGGAATAACTTCAACCTTTGCCATGGTTTCTAACCAAGACGTTTGATTTGAATGATGTTCCATATGAGTAATAAAAACTACTGGTCGCATTTCATCTGGCACATTGGTATGCTCCCGAAGATTTTCAGGGATTTTCAATCCTAGAATGCGTTGAAATTTATTCACAACACCAGTCATTCCATTTCCTGAAACAATTAACACATCATCCTCATTACAATTGACATGTTTTTTAATAATGTCCTTTGCTTTATGATAAGCCATAGTCATGGCTGTTCCAGACTCTGTGGTTTCTGTATGCGTGTTAGCTACATAAGGTCCAAATTCATTCAAGATCTTCTCTTCAATTGGTCTATAGAGTCTTCCTGAAGCAGTCCAATCAGTATAAATTATTTTTTTGGTACCGTATGGAGATTCAAATTCCTGATCTATACCAACAATATTCTCTCTGAACTGTTCAAAATACTGTTCAAGCTCCGATTTCTTTGTTGTAGTTGTTTCAGTTGGTAACATATCTCTTTCTATCTTAAATAAAAATACTAAATATTGGCGACTTCATTAATTTCTGAAATAAACGAGTCGGCAAGTTCATCAGCCTCCTGTTGTGTTTGGGCCTCTGTATAGATTCTTATGATTGGCTCAGTATTACTTTTTCTTAAATGTACCCAGTTGGTTGGAAAGTCAATTTTAACACCATCTACAGTTGTCAAATTTTCATGAGAATATCTCGATTCGATTTCAGATAAAATAGCATCAACGTTTAAGTCTGGCGTCAATTGAATTTTCTTTTTGCTCATAAAATACGATGGGTAGGTATCTCGCAATTGTCTTGATGTCATTCCTTTTTCTGCTAATAAACTCAAAAATAAGGCGACACCAACTAGGGCATCTCGACCGTAGTGCGACTCTGGATAAATAATTCCACCATTACCTTCACCACCAATTATGGCATTATTTTTTTTCATTAGAGTAACCACATTAACTTCACCCACAGCACTAGCTTCATATTGTTGTCCATGTTTTTCCGTGATATCTCTCAATGCTCTGGTTGAACTCATATTACTGACTGTATTTCCTTTTGTATGACTTAAAACGTAATCAGCACAGGCAACCAAGGTATACTCTTCTCCAAACATTTCACCATCATTACAAACAAATGCCAAGCGATCAACATCAGGATCAACAACAATTCCTAAATCAGCATGTTCTTTAACCACCAATTCAGATAAATCTGTTAAATGCTCTTTTAATGGTTCAGGATTATGTGGAAATTGACCATTTGGTTCACAAAATAACTTAACTGCATGCACACCTAATCGATCTAACAGTCTTGGTATGGCAATTCCGCCTGTTGAATTGACTCCATCAACAACAACTTTAAAATTTGCTTTTTCAATGGCATCTTTATTTACTAATGGAAGGTTTAAAACTTCATCGATATGTAATTCTATATAAGCTTGATTCAAAGTAATTTTACCCAAGGCATCTACTTCAGCAAATTGCATGTTATCTGACTCTGCAATATTTAAGATTTCTTGACCTTCAGCAGCATTCAAAAATTCACCTTTAGCATTCAATAATTTAAGAGCATTCCATTGTTTCGGATTGTGGCTTGCGGTTAAGATTAGTCCGCCATCGGCATGTTCCATTGGAACTGCAATCTCAACTGTGGGCGTTGTAGAAAGTCCGACATCTATAACATGTATGCCCAACCCTACAAGTGTATTCATTACCAAATTCTGAATCATTTCTCCAGAAATTCTGGCATCACGACCAATAACAATTCTATAGTTTTCTTTATTTCGTTGTTGTTTTATCCAAGTACCATATGCAGCTGCAAACTTTACAGTATCTATTGGAGTTAAGTTCTCTCCAACATTTCCGCCAATTGTCCCTCGAATACCAGAAATGGATTTTATAAGTGTCATTCTCTAAATTTGTTTTTAAGATTTAAAAATCTTAGCTCCATATATTTATATGAAAAATGTGCAATAAGTATTGTTAGTACAAAGGTTAAAATATTTATTAAAACAATGGTCATTACATCATTTAAAAACCACTTATTTTCAATCTTCAGAAAAAGAAATGCCACAGCATTTATAATAATAACGTGATACATGTAAATTCCATATGAAATAGTGCCAAAATAATTTAACATCCTGTTCTTGACAATTACACCTAAATTATTGCAAGCTATAGTATGTACAAAAAGACCAAGAACAATACATGCTATTAAATTTTTTAATATTAGGTTTTGCAAATCAAACCAATTGGTTAGAAAATAAATTAATACCAAAACTACCGAGCATATTGGGATAATCGTATTGGATTTGAGAAATTCAAGTTGTTTTCTTTCTTCTAAAATAGCTACTATGCCTCCCGTGAATAGAAAGTAATAAACAAAATGAAATTTACGCAAAAAAGTAAATCCATTGAGATGATAGACTCCAAAATAAACTATGGTTAAAAGTACCAATGCTTTTAATATCCAATTTTTCCTTATAATAAAAAGCAAAGGTGCTATAAACAAATAAAATTGTTCTTCAATCCCAATGGACCATAATACTTGAATTATGGCGCCAGGATCGTATAATGTTGTAAAAATATTCGGTACAAAGAAAACAGTTAGCAATAATCCATCTGATAGATTATAATTAATCTCAAAGGGAATATTTAATTGTGGCAATATAAAATGGTAATAAGCAAAACCAAAAAATAATACCAAATAATACAAAGGGAATATTCTTAAAATTCTTCTTATATAAAATTTACTGATTGAAAATGCATCTCTTTGCTTTGCCTTATAAATTAGTCTAATAATTAAGAATCCACTTAAAATAAAGAACATATAAACGGCTTCAACACCTTTATGAAAAACAGGTAATTCATCATAAAATGGTAGTCCTCTACCTCGACAAAATACTGAGGTATGATATATCACTACTAAAGAGGCTAAAAAAAATCTGAGAACATCTAAATTTGGAAGTCTTTTCAAAAAAATATTTTTAACAGCTAAAAATACATATTTTTATTGGATGAATTTTCTGGCGCATATTTATCTATCTGGCAACAACGATATGATTACTATTGGCAATTTTATCGCTGATGGAATTAAAGGAAAGGATTATAAAAAATATCCTAAAAATATTCAAATTGGTATTCTATTGCATCGTGAAATAGACACTTATACTGATGCTCACGCAATAGTTAGGAAAAGCACTAAGCGACTTCATAAAAAGTATAGTCATTATTCTGGTGTTATAGTTGATATATTATATGATCATTTTTTGGCTAAAAACTGGAGTTCTTATAGCGATATTCCTTTGATTGATTACGTCGAAAATTTCTATGAGTCCTTAGAAAAAAACTATGACATTTTACCTATACGAATCAAAAAACTTATGCCTTATATGATAACTGATAATTGGTTATTGAGCTATGCATCCTTGGATGGTATTGCACGCGTGTTGGAAGGAATGAACAGACGCACAAAAAATCGATCTGGAATGAACCATGCTATAAAAGATCTTAATGAATTCTATGAAGATTTTGAAAATGAATTCACTATATTCTTCGATGACCTTATACGCTTTTCAGAAAAAAAACTAAAATCTGTATCTTCACGCATTAAATAACAAACCAATGAAAAAATATCTTCTCTATCTGCTTGTAATTATTGCATTTGTTTCATGTAAAAAATCATCCGATAAAAATCAAATTGATGAAACCAAACGAGGTTTAGTTGCCCAAAAAGCAATGGTAGTTTCAGCACGTGCCGAAGCTTCAAAAATTGGAAGAGATATTCTTGAAAAAGGAGGTAATGCCTTCGATGCTATGGTTGCAACTGAATTGGCTTTGGCTGTTGCGTATCCGTATGCTGGAAATATTGGTGGTGGTGGCTTTATGGTGTATCGTATGAATACTGGCGAAATTGGAGCACTTGATTACAGAGAAAAGGCACCTTTGGCAGCAACAAAAGACATGTATTTAGATGAAGAAGGCAATGTAATTCCTGATAAAAGTACGAGGGGAGCAATGGCAGTTGGAGTTCCAGGAACCATTGCTGGAGTTTTTGCTTCTCATGAAAAATTTGGTAGTTTATCAATTGAAGATATTTTATCACCAGTTATAGCGTTGGCAGAACGTGGTGTAGTAGTTACAGAAAAGCAGGAAGCTCGCATTAAAGAATTTCAAAGCGATTTTGACGAAGTCAATAAAAATGGGACTGTTTTTGATGGTGTTTGGAAAGAAAATGACACCGTAAAATATAAAGCATTAGCCAATACCCTAAAAGCGATTATGAAAAATGGTCGTGATGAGTTTTATAAAGGCGAAACAGCAAAAACTTTTGCAAAATTTATGCAAGACAACGGTGGAATTATCACTGAAGATGATCTGGCTAAATATGAGGCTCAGTGGCGAACACCGATAACTTTTGCGTACGATGATTTAAGAATTATTTCAATGTCTCCTCCATCAAGTGGTGGTGTCTGCTTAGCTCAAATAATGAAAATGGTAGAGCCATATGATATTGCAGACTATGGCCCAAATAGTTTAAAATCCATACAAGTAATCACGGAGGCAGAACGTCGTGCTTATGCAGATAGAAGTTACTATTTAGGCGATCCTGATTTTGTGTCAATCCCAGGAACGGAACTTATTAGTAATGATTATTTAAAATATAGAATGGATTCTTTTTCTTTTGAACAAGCCACTAAATCAAGTGATGTTTCTCATGGCGAAGTAACTGTTGTCGAAAGTAATGAAACAACCCATTATTCAATAATTGATCAATTTGGTAATGCAATTGCTGTCACCACAACTTTAAATAGTGGTTTCGGATCAAAATTGTATTGTGATGAATTAGGATTTTTTCTAAATAATGAAATGGACGATTTTAGCAGTAAACCTGGTGTACCAAATGTGTATGGATTAATTGGTGCCGAAGCAAATAGTATCGCCCCTGAAAAGCGAATGTTAAGTTCAATGACACCTACTATAGTTGAAAAAGATGGCAAACTTTTAATGAGTGTTGGAACACCTGGTGGATCAACAATAATTACTTCTGTTTTACAAACTATTTTAAATGTTCATGAACATAACATGACCATGCAACAAGCTGTTAATGCTCCTAGATTTCACCATCAGTGGCTTCCAGATGTAATTTTATTTGAGCCTAACTCATTTCCTAAAACAACAATTGACAGTCTAAAATTATTGGGATATAATACCAATGAAGAACAATCTCCAGTTATAGGTAAAGTTGATGGTATATTGGTATTACCAAATGGAAATTTAGAAGGTGGAGCTGACAAACGCGGTGATGATACGGCTGACGGTTTTTAAAAATGACATTTATCCAACAACTTTCTCGCGCATTTGAGGAGGCAGCTAATCCTGAGTTTGCTGCTCAAATGAAATCGTATTTAAGAGATAAGTTTGAGCTCTACGGTATTAAAACTAATCTGCGCAGAGATATCCTAAAAACTGTTGTTAGAGATCACTTTTTGCATCTTAGAGATGATATAAGAGTTATTTGTTTTGATTTATACAATTTCCCTCAACGTGAAATGCATTTGTGTGCTACGGAGCTTTTTGAAAAACAGCTACGAAACTCTTATAAAAAATCAGATATTCAACTAATTGAGGCCTTAATAAGCAATAATTCATGGTGGGATACTGTCGATTTTATCGCTAAGCAAATTCTCGGAAAATACCTCATCACCTATCCAGATGAAACTAAATATGTTATAGGAAAATTTTCACAATCAGAAAATATGTGGTTGAATAGAAGTGCTATTTTATTTCAGTTAGGATATAAAAATAAAACTGATGAAGACCTTTTTTACAGCTTGTGTTTACAACACAAACATTCAAATGAATTTTTTATTCAAAAAGCAATTGGTTGGGCATTAAGAGAATATGGCAAAACAAATCCTGATTCTGTATTAAAATTTGTTGAATCAGCAGATTTAAAACCACTTAGTAAAAAAGAAGCCATCAGAAATATTCTTAAATGAAACCGATTGACCTAGTAATTCTTACAGATCAAAATTTTTTATCAAGTCACAATAAAAATGGTGAATTACAAACAGGCTTTGTTGAAGATAACATTCTTAAAGAAGCTTTTGAAAATAAGGGCTTCAAAGTATTGAGGTTGGCATGGGATGATACAACCTTTGATTGGACAACTACCAAAGCTATTATTTTCAGAAGCACCTGGGATTATTTCTATCGCTTCGATGAATTTTTTAAATGGTTAAAACATGTCTCGACTAAAACACGGTTAATAAATTCTGAAGCCCTGATTAAATGGAATATAGATAAACGCTATTTATTAGAACTGAAGAACAATGGTGTACACATTGCAGAGTCTTATTTTATTTCCAGAAACAGTGACATAACTTTAACTGAGCTTCATAATAAATTAGGCTGGCAAGAAACTGTTTTAAAGCCTTGTATTTCAGGTACAGCGCGTCATACCTATAAATTAAATGAAAGGAATATAGTTGAACATGAGTCTATTTTTCAAGAATTAATAAATAAAGAAGCAATGATGTTGCAACCATTTCAATATGATATTGTTCATAAAGGCGAGGTATCTATGATGCTAATTAATGGTGAGTTTACACATGCTGTTTTAAAAACAGCCAAATCGGATGATTTTAGAGTTCAAGATGAATTTGGAGGAAGCGTTTCAATTTATCAACCAACAAATGAAGAAATTGATTTTGCCGTAAAAACTATTAAAGCATGCTTTGAATTGCCATTGTATGCAAGAGTTGATATTTTTAACGACAATAATGGCAAAGTTGCTTTGAGTGAATTAGAATTAATTGAACCTGAATTATGGTTCCGATTTCATAGTGAATCAGCCCAACTATTAGCTGAAGCAATAAAATTGGATTGACCTACTTTCCTTTTGAGCCAATAAACTGTTGCTCCTTAATTTTAAAAAGCACATTAAACGTAGTAAGGCTACCATAAATTCTAGTAATATATTGCTGTAGATCTACTTTATCTTGATCGTCAAGATTGCTGGAATTAATTTTTTGTTCCATTACTCTTAATCGGTCTCGCACCATCACAATTTTATGAAAAAAAGTCTCAATTGGAATCTCCTTATTTTGCAATCCTTCTTCTCCTGGTTCTAAAATTAGATTCCCTTTTTTCCATTTATCAGCTATTGGAATTGCTTCGGAAGTATCACTCCACTTTTTTAATATTTCAACCAAACTACTTTCAATATCAAAAAAGCTAACAGTATCAACATCATCTGTAGTCGCTTCAATAACTTCAAATTCACTATCTATATCAATGGTTTCAAGTCCGCCATCAATAAAAGTTACCCAATAATGTTTCGATGTTAAGTTGGTTACGACTCCTTTTCCATATTCTGGATGGTCAATTCTTGAACCTATTCCTAATAATTTCATGAGATATTAAATTAAGTTTCCAATGACTTAAATTGTTTTCTGTAATTCCAAATATAAGAAATGACGTAGATCATCATAAAAAACGCATATAACATTTCTCTAGTTTCAGCAATAGAGCTCTGCATTTTTTGTTCTGACGAAAAAACGGTTAAAACAAGAGACGTAATAAATACAATTAATAAGGTTATTACAAAAAGTAAATCAGGTTTTATATAGCCAATTTTCTTAAGTATCCGTCCAATAAATTTAATATTAGCTAACAATGGTAAAATCAAAAAGTAGCCGAAAAACCCTATTCTAAATAAGTTCTGAGATTTAAAAAGAGCTTTCCAATTGAAAGATCCATCAGACAATCCACCACCTTGAAAAATCTCAATATTGTGAATATTAAATTCATTCTGAACATTGGCATCTTCAACTAGTGGAACCGAATAATTAAAAATGCGTTGAAACCAGCTCGTTTCCTCTCCCAAGAAGACAAATGACAAAAACACCCAAATAATAGCCAGCTTAAAACGCCTATTTTTAATTGAAGCTAGAAGTGAAAGGACAAAAGCAATCAGATAGAATATAGCAGTCAAATTTTCAAAAAGACCATCTTCATAGGTAATTATTTGTCCGTAATCAACATCACTAAACCAAATAAATAGTGTCGAAGTTAGTCCAAATAGTAAAGTTATAATTATTAGCTTTCTATTCATAGATTCAGGTTTTCAATCTTAACACAAGGCTAAAATAAGATAATTAATGATTGGTCTGCAAGATAAGAATCAGCATTTCATTGAATCTGCTTTAAAAATAGTTGATAAGTAAATAAAATACAGGTTGCAATTGACTTCAATTTTAAAAGCAAAAAACTTAACTTTGCAACTTTGCATTATTGTGACCAAATTCGAAGAACATATTGAAGTAAAAGGTGCTCGAGTTCATAATTTAAAGAACATTGATGTCACCATTCCACGAGAAAAACTTGTGGTGATTACTGGACTCTCAGGTAGCGGTAAATCATCTCTAGCTTTCGATACTATTTATGCTGAAGGGCAGCGACGCTATATAGAAACATTTTCTGCTTACGCCAGACAATTTTTAGGTGGATTGGAACGACCAGATGTTGACAAAATTGATGGTCTTTCACCAGTAATTGCAATTGAGCAAAAAACCACTAGCAAATCACCTAGATCTACGGTAGGTACTATAACCGAAATTTATGATTTTTTGCGTTTATTGTTTGCGCGTGCAAGTGATGCATTTAGCTACAATTCAGGTGAAAAAATGGTGAGTTATAGTGATGAACAAATTAAAGGATTAATCGTTGAAAGTTTTAAAGACAAACGTATAAATATTCTTTCACCTGTTGTACGTTCCCGTAAAGGACATTATAGAGAGCTTTTTGAGCAAATTGCAAAACAAGGTTTTGTTAAAGTTAGAACAGATGGTGATATTCGTGACCTAATAAAAGGGATGAAATTAGACAGATATGTCACTCATGATATCGAAATCGTAATTGACAGACTGGTAATAAATGATGATGTTGATAAGGATAATAGATTAACTGAAAGTATTAATACTGCAATGTACCATGGTGATAATGTGCTTATGGTAATTGATAATGACACCAATAGTGTTCGCTATTTTAGTAGAAATTTAATGTGTCCATCTTCTGGAATTTCTTATCCAAATCCCGAACCAAATAATTTTTCTTTTAATTCTCCTAAAGGCGCTTGTAGTACTTGTAACGGAATTGGTACACTTTACCAAGTTAATGTTGATAAAATTATCCCAGATCCTAACTTATCAATTAAAAATGGTGGCCTAGCACCTCAAGGTCCACAAAAAAGTTCTTGGATTTTCAAACAACTTGAATTAATTGCCCAACGATTTCAATTTGATTTGGGAGATGCCATTAATACGCTTTCTGAAGATGCCATAGAAATGATCTTGTATGGAGGTCATGAAAAGTTTGATGTTGAAAGTAAGACATTAGGTGTTACACGCAGCTATAGTATTGACTTTGAAGGAATTGCTAACTTCATAGAAAGTCAATATAAAAATGCTGACTCAACTTCTATTAAGCGATGGGCAAAATCGTATATGGACAAAATTAAATGCCCAGAATGTCAAGGATCAAGATTAAAAAGAGAATCACTTTATTTTAAAATTAATGACAAAAGTATTTCAGAATTAGCACAACTAGACATCATTGATTTAGCAGAATGGTTCAATGATCTTGAAAATCATTTATCTGACAAACAAAAAATTATTTCCGCAGAAATAGTTAAAGAAATTAAATCGCGAATCCAGTTTTTAATCGATGTTGGGTTAGATTATTTAACTTTAGATAGAAGCTCAAAATCACTATCTGGTGGCGAAGCTCAACGCATTCGGTTAGCTACTCAAATTGGATCTCAATTAGTTGGTGTACTTTATATTCTCGATGAACCAAGTATTGGTTTGCATCAACGGGATAACAGAAAATTAATTAATTCATTAGAATCGCTTCGTGATATTGGTAATTCTGTAATCGTTGTTGAACACGACAAAGACATGATAGAACATGCTGATCATGTTATTGATATTGGTCCAAAAGCTGGAAAGTATGGAGGAGAAATTATTAGCGAAGGGAATCCAGCAGAATTAATGAAACACCATACACTCACTGCAGATTATTTGAACGGAACTCTTAAAATTGAGGTTCCCAAGAAACGAAGAAAAGGTAATGGTAAAACGATTAAAATATCAGGATGTACTGGCAACAATTTGAAAAATGTTTCGGCAACCTTTCCTTTGGGAAAAATGATTGGTGTAACTGGCGTTTCTGGAAGCGGTAAATCGACATTAATCAACGAGACGCTCTATCCTATTTTAAATAATTACTATTTCAATGGTGTAAAGACGCCAATGCCTTATACAAAAATTGAAGGATTAAAGAATGCTGATAAGGTAATAGACATTAATCAATCACCAATTGGTAGAACCCCACGAAGTAATCCCGCAACTTATACTGGTGTTTTTAGTGAAATACGTAGCCTTTTTGCCAAAATTCCAGAAGCTATGATTCGTGGTTACAAACCTGGACGATTTAGCTTTAATGTCACTGGTGGGCGATGTGAAACATGCAAAGGTGGTGGATTACGGGTTATAGAAATGAATTTTCTTCCAGATGTTTACGTAGAATGTGAAACTTGTCAAGGCAAACGATTTAATAGAGAAACTCTAGAAATTAGATATAAAGGTAAATCTATTAGTGATGTTTTGAACATGACTATTAACGAGGCCGTTCAATTTTTTGAACATATTCCTAAAATTCATAGAAAACTTAAAACCATTCAAGATGTTGGTTTGGGTTACATAACACTTGGTCAACAAAGTACCACACTTTCTGGCGGTGAAGCCCAACGTATTAAACTGGCAACAGAATTGTCTAAAAAAGATACTGGAAACACTTTTTATATTTTAGATGAACCTACAACTGGATTGCATTTTGAAGATATTAGGGTCCTTATGATCGTATTGAATAAATTAGTAGATAAAGGCAATACTGTTGTTATTATTGAGCACAATTTAGATGTAATCAAAATGGTAGATCATGTGATTGATATTGGCTATGAAGGTGGAAAAGGTGGCGGTGAAATTATTGTCGTTGGAACACCTGAAAAAGTAAGTACTCACAAAAGCAGTTATACTGCACAATTCCTTAAAAAAGAATTAAATTAGCAAGAATAAAGTAGATATTTATGAGAGAAGAACATCGACCAAAAGGATGGAACGAAATAAAAACAAATGACTCTTGGGCAATTTTTAAGATCATGGGTGAATTTGTTGAAGGATTTGAGAAAATGAGTAGAATAGGTCCTAGCGTTTCAATATTTGGGTCTGCACGTACTAAATCTGATGACAAATATTACGATCTTGCCATAGAAATTGCCGAAGGAATTGTAAATGCTGGTTATGGTGTGATTACTGGTGGTGGCCCTGGAATCATGGAGGCAGGCAACAAAGGTGCACATAAAGCAGGCGGAACATCTGTTGGTTTGAATATTGATCTTCCATTTGAACAACATGATAATCCCTATATCGATCCTGATAAGAGCTTAGATTTCGATTATTTTTTCGTCAGGAAAGTGATGTTTGTAAAATATTCTCAAGGTTTCGTTGTAATGCCTGGTGGCTTTGGAACTTTAGACGAGATTTTTGAAGCTATGACCTTGATACAAACTAATAAAATAGAAAAATTTCCAATTATTATGGTTGGTAAAGAATTCTGGACAGGCCTTATAGATTGGATAAAAGCAGTGGTATTAAATAAATTTAGCAATATCAGCGCAACCGATTTAGATTTATTTCATCTTGTAGATACAAAAGAAGAAGTTATTGAAATATTGGATGGTTTCTATCGTGAATATGGATTAAGTCCAAATTTCTAACAACATATCTCAATGAAAGGGAAAGTTTGTATTACATTATTGTTTAGTGTTGTTATGGTTAGTTCTGTATTTGCACAAGAGACTTTTAAAGCAATGTTCTACAATTTGCTTAATTATCCTCAGCAACAACCAGCGTCAAGAATTGATAATTTAGAAACAATTATTGACGATTATCAACCAGACTTATTTATGATTTGTGAGCTAAACAGTGAGCAAGGATCTGACAATATATTAAGCATGTTGCAAACCTTAAACCCTAATTATTTAGGAGCGACATACGAGTCTAATACTTCGGATGACCCTTTTGGTAATCAAAACGATCTTCAAAATATGATGTATTATGATGGTAATAAATTCATTCTTGAAGACGAGTCTATTGTAGTCACAGATGTGAGAGATTTTAATCATTATACTCTAAAATTAAATAGTATTGATCAAGCCACTAATCCAGTAACCTTACATGTTTTTGTCACTCATTTGAAGGCCTCAGATGGGATAACAAATCAAAATATTAGATTTGAAATGGTCATAGATTTTGTAAATTATCTCGATGCTTTATCTCAAGATAGTTACGTGCTATTAGGAGGCGATTTAAATTTTTATAGAGCTTCAGAAAATGGTTTTCAAAAATTAATTGATACAGATAATCATATCACTTTAGTTGATCCTGCAGATCGAATTGGTTCTTGGCATAATAATTCTAACTTCATAGATGTATTCACCCAATCTACTAGAACTCAATCTGGTCTTGGTGGTGCCACTGGTGGCTTTGATGATCGATTCGATTTTATTTTGACTTCGGAAAGTATGGATAAAAACCTCAATACGGAATCTGAATTATACTTTGTTCCTAATTCGTACAAATCATTTGGCAATAATGGTAATCCAAATTGTTATAATCAAGCTATTTTTTCAGATGACTGCGATGGTGTAGAGTATTCTACAGCCTTAAGAAATGATCTTTACTTAATGAGTGATCATTTACCTGTAATTATGTCACTGGAAACAACTGAATCATTGAGTCTAAATTCCTTTGAAACGGCTCACGCGTATTCGATTTCTGGGAGCAATTTAGTTTCGGACTGGCTAAGTCTTAAATTTGTACCGCATTTATTAAATTTCAATAGCCTTAAAATTGTTAATACTATAGGGCAAAATGTAGGCTCGTTTAACATAAGAAATTTAAACCATTTAAAAATAAATACGTCCAAGTTAGCTGATGGCATATATTATGTGGTACCTAACAACTATGCATTAATGCCACTAAAATTCATTAAAAAATAGTTGAAGTATCTTATTTTTTACATATCGTGCCTCTCTACCTTTTTATCCTTCTGTCAAAACACATTAGAAGTAAAAGCTGTTTTTGATTTAGAGACCAATTCTATTCACATAAATCAATTCATTGAATATTTCAATAACTCCAACAAATCTTTAGATACCATCTATCTTAATGACTGGAGCAATAGTTATTCCACAAAAAGCACCCCATTGGCGCAAAGAATAGCTGATGAGTTTAACACTGATTTTCATTTTGCCAAGAGCGCAGATCGTGGATTTACGACTTTAACTAAAATTGAAAATCATAATCAAATAGGTTTAAATTACGAACGTCTTATAAATCATCCTGATGTCATTCAAATCGCTTTAAATGAGTCAATAGAACCTAATGATTCCTACAAAATACATTTACAATACATTGTTAAATTACCGAGTGATAAATTTACTAGATATGGCATCACTTCAGAGCATGATTTAAATCTAAAATATTGGTATATAACTCCTGCACTATTTGATGGATCGTGGCATTTCTTCAGCAATAAGAATCTAGATGATTTACTTGTCCCTGAATCAAATGTAAATTTGCAATTGGAATTTCCACTTAATTATGTTGCCATATCAGAACTTGATTTAGTCGATATTGCCCAAAATGACTCAACCCAAACTGCTATTTATACAGGTAAAAATCGTGTAGACACAAGGCTTTCTTTACATAAATTTCAAACATTTGAAACTGTACAAACAGATGATTTTGCGGTAATTTCAAATCTAACCGCAAAGGATCTTGAACCTGCTGATAAAGCAATTATTACTGATAATATCACGCGTTTTATTACAACAAACCTAGGTGAGTATCCTCATAAAAAGCTTTTAATTACTGATATAGATGTTGCAAAAGACCCTGTATATGGGTTGAATCAATTACCCAATTTTATAACACCATTTCCAAAGAATTTTCAGTTTGAATTAACACTGCTCAAAAGTACTCTAAGTATCTATTTAAACAATACATTACTTATCAATCCACGCACAGATCAATGGCTAAAAGATGGCATTCATATTTATTATATGATGAAATATATGGAAGAGTTCTATCCAGATATGAAGTTATTTGGTTCATTAGCTAATGTATGGGGATTGAGATCTTTTCATGGAGCAGATCTTTATTTTAATGACCAGTACGCACTAACATACTTGCATATGGCCAGAACAAATAGAGACCAACCATTAGGGATGGCAAAAGACTCCTTATTAAAATTTAATGCTAACATTGCTAATAAATATAAGGCAGGCGTTGGGTTTAAATATCTGGATGATTTCATTAATTCAAATGTCTTAGAAAATTCTATTAAGGAATTTTTTGAGCATAATCGTCAAAAGAAAACAAGTCCATCAAAATTTGAAACCTTTTTAAAATCTCGAACAAATAAGAATATTGACTGGTTTTTTAAAGATTATGTAGAAAGCAATTCACGGATGGATTTTGGCATTAAAAAACTAAAAGAAGAATCAGATTCTTTAAATTTTAAACTTTATAACAAATATGACAACAACATGCCAGTTTCGTTATTCAAGTTTAGTAACGATTCATTAATTTCAAAAGAATGGCTTCAAAATGTACAGGGTGAAAAGATATATTCTATTCCTAAAGATAGCGTGACAAAACTTGTGTTAAACTATGATGATATCATTCCAGAATATAATCAAAGAAATAATTGGCAATCATTAAAAGGATGGTTTGGTAATGGCAAACCATTGCAATTCAGACTCTTTAAAGATTTTGAAGATCCACATTATAATCAGGTCTTTTTTATGCCAGTTATAGAATATAGAAATATTTATGATGGTCTAGTTTTAGGGGTGAAAATGTATAATAAAACGTTATTGAGAAAGAATTTTGATTATAAAATATCTCCACAGTATGGAACTAATTCTAAATCAATAACTGGAGGTGTGGGATTTTCTTACACTCATAATATTCAAAATAGCAACCTTGCTGGAATTGCCTATGGTATTGGAGGAAGTTATAGGTCGTATGCCGAAGATCTATTTGTTAGAAAAATTTCACCTTCTATAATATTTGTATTTAGAGATAAAGACGATTTTCGATCTAATAAGAATCATATGCTGAACTTTAGATACTTAGACATTAATAGAGATGAAGACATAAATAATATATCTGAGGTAGATGAACCAGATTATAATATTATTAATGCTCGATATGATTTCACCAATGACAATCTAATTATAACAGAACGTTGGTTTGCCGACTTTCAAGTTGCCGAAAATTTCGGAAAATTGGCATTCAATTATCAATATAGAAAGTTATTAGAAAGCAATAGGCAAATAAGTGTACGCTTGTTTGCCGGCACGTTTATTTACAACAATAATCCTGAAGATTTCAATTACTTTAGTTTTGCCTTAGATAGGCCAACTGATTATTTATTCGATTATAGTTATCTTGGACGTTCAGAATCTACAGGAATCTTTAGTCAACAGCTTATTATTGCCGAGGGTGGATTTAAATCTCAACTAGAACCTGCCTTTGCCAATCAATGGATAGCTACTACTAATGTAAGTACTTCTATTTGGCGTCATTTTCAGGTTTATGGTGATATAGGCTTTGTGAAGAATAAAGGCCAAAATGCCAAATTTGTGTATGATTCTGGCTTCAGATTAAATTTAGTCCAAGATTATTTCGAAATTTACTTTCCAGTGTATTCTAATTTAGGATGGGAGATTTCTCAAGAAAGTTATGCACAAAAAATTAGATTCATTTTCACTGTAGATCCCAAAAGCCTTCTGGGAATATTCAGACGGAAATGGTATTAACTTTTTATTGAATATTTCGTAATCAAAAAGAATTAAATTATTAGTTTCTGAATAATTAGCAAGCAATCTTCGTTTTACCTGATAATTTTCTATTTTATTAACAGTTAATGTCATTGTAAAAACCATTGAGTTTAGCTAAATTTGCATCAAGAAAAATGCCCATGCAATCCAAACAAGATACGCAATCAAATATGTCATTTAATGATTTCAAATCTGAAATTATTAACGACTATACAATTGCAGTTACAAGTAGGGAATGCAGCTTGTTAGGTCGAAGAGAAGTTCTAACCGGAAAAGCAAAATTTGGAATTTTTGGAGACGGAAAAGAAATTCCTCAACTGGCATGGGCCAAAGCATTTAAAAATGGTGATTTCAGATCAGGTTACTATCGTGACCAAACATTTATGATGGCCATTGGAGAGTTAACTGTTCAGCAGTTTTTTGCTGGTCTTTATGCTCATACAGATATTTCAGCAGACCCTATGAGTGCCGGACGCCAAATGGGTGGTCATTTTGGTACGCATAGTTTAGATGAAAACTACAATTGGAAGAATCTTACACAACAAAAAAACTCAAGTGCGGATGTTTCACCTACAGCAAGCCAAATGCCACGTTTATTAGGCTTGGCACAAGCATCAAAAATTTATAGAAATGTAAAGGGTATTGACACTACTAATTTTTCTGAAAATGGGAATGAAATTGCATGGGGAACTATAGGAAACGCAAGTACAAGCGAAGGCATATTTTTTGAAACTATCAATGCCGCAGGTGTGCTACAAGTTCCTATGGTGATAAGTGTTTGGGATGATGAATATGGGATTTCAGTACATGCTAAGCATCAAACAACAAAGGAAAATATATCAGAGATATTAAAAGGATTTCAAAAAGAAGATGATACCAATGGTTACGAAATTCTTAAAGTAAAGGGTTGGGATTACCCAGCACTTATAGAAACCTATCAAAAAGCGTCATTAATTGCTCGAGATGAACATATACCAGTTCTTATTCATGTAGATCAACTGACGCAGCCGCAAGGCCATTCAACTTCTGGTTCACATGAACGCTATAAAAGCGCCAAGCGTTTGGCTTGGGAATCTGAATACGATTGCATTACAAAGATGCGTGAATGGATGATCTCTAACGGCATAGCTACTGACGATGATCTTCAAGAGTTAGAAAACAAGTTAAAGAAAGGGGTTCGTGAAGGTAAAAAAGCAGCTTGGTCTGCATTTTTGGCACCTATAAATGTGGAATGTAAAGAAGCCGTTTCTCTTGTATCCAATTTAGCAAAATCAAGTGTCAATAAAGTTTTCATTAATAAACTTTCAGATGAACTAAATGCGATAGCTGAACCATTACGTAAAGACATATTAAGCACAACAAGAAAAGCATTGCGCTATGTAACTTCTGAATCTTCAGAAGCCAAATTGCAATTACAAGAATGGATTAATTCGTATTTAAGTGAAGTCCAACCAAAATATAGTTCTCATTTATATAGTGAATCCCATCAAAATCCAATTCTTATTGACGAAGTAGTTGCAACTTATAATAATAATGCTGAAGAAGTTGATGGCAGAATTATTATAAGAGATAATTTTGATGCCATTTTTAGTAAATATCCTGAATCATTGGTCTTTGGAGAAGATTCAGGAAATATTGGTGATGTCAATCAAGGCTTAGAAGGCATGCAAGAAAAATATGGCGAACTACGTATTGCAGATGTTGGCATTCGTGAAGCGACCATTTTAGGACAAGGTATTGGAATGGCAATGAGAGGGTTACGTCCAATTGCAGAAATTCAATATTTAGATTATTTGTTGTATGCCCTTCAGATAATGAGTGATGATCTTGCAACTTTACATTATAGAACTTTCGGAAAACAAAAAGCACCAATGATTATTAGAACAAGAGGTCATAGATTAGAAGGTATATGGCATTCTGGTTCTCAGCTTGGTGGCATTCTTAATTTGATAAGGGGAATTCATGTACTTGTTCCTAGGAATATGACTAAAGCAGCTGGTTTCTACAATATTTTATTAGAAGGTGACCAACCTGGACTAATAGTAGAATGTTTGAATGGCTATAGATTGAAAGAAAAATTACCAAATAACTTAGGTGAATTAAAAACTCCAATAGGTGTTATTGAAACCACTAAAGAAGGCAACGATATTACATTAATTTCATATGGTTCAACATGGCGATTGGTAGAACAAGCTGCTAGAGAATTACAAGAAGTTGGTATTGATGCCGAAGTCATCGATGTTCAATCTTTGTTACCATTTGATTTAAATCATGATATTGTAAAATCTATTGAAAAAACTAACCGATTTATAATAATTGATGAAGATGTACCTGGTGGCGCTGCTGCCTATATTTTAAATGAAGTATTAAATACTCAAAATGCGTATCAGTTTTTAGATAGCCCACCAAAAACCCTTACAGCTAAAGCTCATCGTCCAGCCTATGGAACAGATGGAGATTATTTTAGCAAACCATCTACTGAAGATATTTTTGAACAAGTATATCAAGTGATGCATGAAGTAAATCCTGACGATTTCCCTAAATTGAGATAAGGATTATTGCAAAACATATTATGAACCTTTCATATTAAATTGAAAGGTTTTTTTATATTTATACCTTACAAATGCCTCATGCTAAACAAACTTGAAAAATCTGAGTTAAGAAGTACTATTTTCAGACATTTAGACGGTATTGCTACAGCAACTTCTGCATATACACTTCATAAAAAACATGTTCTTACTTATATTCTTGAGAACAAAAAAGTTACGATTTCTGAACTCAGCAATCATTTTGATGCCAATGAAGGATATTTAAATGTGGCCTTGCGTGTACTCTGCTCTCAAGGATGGCTAAAGCAAGTAGTTAATAATAATACAAATTCAATATCATTTGAAACAAATGAAAAAAGTGCCTTAGCTTTTAATTTAGTTCCTATCTATGAAGATGCCGTAAAATTGTTGAATTATTCTGTAAAATTTCCTGATGATCAAATTATTGGAGCCGACACTTTTATTGCATTGGAACGAATTTTTATAAAATTTGAAGAAAATTTCGGACTCAATCCGTCTGATGAAAATTCAATTGAATCTCAGATCTTAAAACACATTGAAGGCGTTATTGCTGCACCAATTATTGTAATGTTAGGTGTAAACGGGTTGTTCCATAAATATTTTATGGAAGCTTCATTTAGGGCACAAGAGTATCACAAAAACCCTGAAAGCTTTAAAAAAATATTAGATTTTCTCTCTCATTTAGGATGGTTTAAAAAGAAAAAAGAAACTTATCAATTCACAGATCAGGGGTTGTTTTTCGCGAAACGAGCAAGTGCTTACGGCGTTACAGTTTCATATTTACCAACATTTACACACCTTGATGATTTAATTTTTGGTAATCCAATAATTTTAAAGACCGAATCTTCTGATGACACAGAAAAACACATTCATCGTGAAATGAATGTTTGGGGAAGTGGTGGTGCACATTCCACTTATTTCAAAATTATAGATCAAATAATTATTGAATTGTTTAACAAGCCAATTGATGAACAACCAAAAGGTATATTAGATATGGGTTGTGGTAATGGTGCCTTTATTCAGCACATATTTGATGTAATAGAACAGCAGACGCTTCGTGGTAAATTATTAGACGAATATCCTTTACTGCTTGTTGGTGCAGATTATAATAAAGCTGCATTAAAAGTGACTAGAGCAAATTTGATAAAAGCTGACATCTGGGCAAAAGTAGTCTGGGGAGATATAGGAAGACCTGATTTACTGGCAAATGACTTAAAAGAAGATTATAATATAGAATTAGAAGACTTATTAAATGTTCGTACGTTTTTAGATCATAATAGAATATGGGAAGCACCAAATATAGAATCAAGAAGAGTCAGTAAGTCATCAGGAGCTTATGTTTTTGAAGGGAAACGCATTCATAATAATTTGGTTGAAGATTCACTATTACAACATTTCAAGAAATGGAAGCCTTTTGTTAAAAAGTTTGGCTTGCTTATTATTGAATTACATACAATAAATCCAGAATTAGCTGCTCTCAACATTGGTAAAACTGCTGCCACAGCATATGATGCAACTCACGGTTTTTCGGATCAATATATTTTAGAAGTTGATGTTTTTAATCGAGTTGCCAATGAAGCTGGGTTGCAACCAGATGTTCGATATTCAACCAAATTTCCAGACAATAATCTGGCTACAGTTAGTGTGAATTTATTAAAAGGAAATTAATCAATAAAACGAAAAAAATGTTCAAAACAAATCGAGATTTAGGTTTATTAATATTAAGAGTAGGAATGTCTGCTATGATGCTTACACATGGCATTGGAAAATTACAAGATCTGTTTACCAATCCTGCAGATTTTGCTGATCCATTAGGACTTGGAGCCACAGTATCTTTAGTGCTAACAGTGTTAGGTGAATTTGTAGCTCCTATTTTTATCATTATCGGTTACAAAACTAAAATTGCTGCAATACCTGGTTTGATTACAATGCTAGTGGCTGCTTTTATTGTCCATGCAAAAGATCCGATAGACACCAAAGAAAAAGCCATATTATATGCAATTTTCTTTTTGGCCATAGCCATCACAGGACCAGGAAAATACGCAATTGATAAAAATTAGTTTAATATTCTTGTAAGTAATTCTTTAAGTAAATCGCTTTGTGGAATAGCATTTGCGCCTACTCCTTTACTTTTAACATCAAAGTCACGTAGTGTTGAGATAACTTGACTTACTTTTTTCATTGGATAATTTTTGGCCGCATTTGAATATTCACTCACAAAATATGGGTTAATGCGAAGTGAGGATGCAACGGCCCTTGGTGATTTGTCGTTTAAGCCATGGTAATGTAAAAGCTGTGCGAAAAAATTATACAGCAATCCAATGGTTAAAACTATTGGATTGTCTTTAGGATTATTTGAAAAATAATTGATTATTTGATGTGCTTTCACAACATTTTTTTCTCCAACCGCTTTACGCAATTCAAAATTATTGAAGTCTTTACTTATGCCAATATTTTCTTCAATTAATTCTGGTGTAATTTGAGTTCCCTTTGGTACAGTTAACTGTAACTTTTCAAGTTCATTATTAATTTTGCTCAAATTTGTACCGAGAAATTCTACTAACATTTGAGCGGCTTTTGGCGAAATAGTATAGTCTTTTGGAGATAAAACCCTGCGAATCCATTCTGCCACTTGATTCTCATATAATTTTTTACTTTCAAAAACAACTCCTGTTTTTTTAATAGTTTTATAGAGAGCTTTTCGCTTATCTAATTTTTTGTACTTATAATTAATGACTAACACAGTGCTTGGTTGTGGATTTTCGGCATAGTTTACTAATTTTTCAATTGTTCTTGACAAATCCTGAGCTTCCTTTACAATTAAAACCTGACGTTCAGCCATCATAGGAAATCGCTTTGCACTTGCTACAATTTCGTCAATAGAAACATCGCGACCATATAATACCATCTGATTAAACCCTTTTTCTTCTTCAGAAAGTATATTGTCTTGAATAAATTCTGAAATCTTATCAATATAATAAGGCTCCTCACCCATTAATAAGTATATGGGTTTTAATACACCCTTTTTAATATCATTTACAAGTAGTTTGACTTCTTCCATTAAAAAAAATTCATCACATTTGTGTCATGCAAAAACTCAATTTTCCGTCCTATGAGTTTCGTCTCAAAAATAGCGAAAATAAAACGCTTATTTATGATGAGATTCGTAAAAAATTCGTGGTTTTACAACCTGAAGAATGGGTTAGGCAACATTGTATTAAATATCTTATAACAGAAAAAAAGTATTCTAAATCTCTAATCAATGTTGAAAAAACAATAATTGTTAATAATTTAAAAAAGCGGTACGATATTGTCATCTATAACTCAGACGGCAGTATTCATTTAATTGTAGAATGTAAGTCGTTCAAAATCAGTATCACACAAAAAACATTTGATCAAATAGCACGATATAACCTTGCATTAAATGCCACCTACTTGATGGTAACTAATGGTATGGATCATTACTTTGCGCAACTAATTGTTGATAAAAAACATTATAATTTTTTAAGAGATTTTCCTAAATTTAGGGGATGAAAAAGAATCTATCAATCCTATTTTTTTTGGTATTCACAGTACAGGCAATTAATTCACAAAACAAACATTTAGGTACGTGGGAATCGCTAAACACTGACGATCCAGTTATTATGATATTAGATGATAAAGGGTATATGACCTTTAGAGTAGAAAATCTTTTATTAGGTGGTATTGGATACAATATAAGTGGTGAACGATTAAGAATGACTTATAGAATTAATTACACACCGAAGTTGCCCAAAATTACTGTGGTGATCAAGGACTTAAATGAAAATAAAGTTTCGAAAAAAGATGTTGGATCTATACAGTTTAAGAGTAGCAACATCATGGAAATGTGTTTTAGAAAAACAATTCAAGACAACAGTAATAAAACGAACAAATACGAGAGCGATTGTAAGACATTCTTGAAAATAAAATAGCGTGAAAGTTGCCATAATTATACTTAATTGGAACGGTCAATCATTACTTCAAAAGTTTCTACCATCAGTTATAAATTATTCTCAAGACTTAGCAGATGTTTATGTTGCGGATAATGCATCAACAGATAATTCGATAGAATTTATTTCGACTGAATTTCCTTCAGTAAAAATTATAAAAAATTCACAGAACTTTGGTTTCGCCAATGGCTATAATGTAGCTTTAAAAAATGTTGATGCAGATATTTTTTGTCTGTTAAACAATGATATAGAGGTCACTAAAAATTGGCTTAACCCAATATTACAAGAGTTTCAAACGAATAATCAAACTGCAATAATTCAACCAAAAATATTAAATTATAATACTAAATCTGATTTCGATCATGCCGGTGCAGCGGGAGGATTTGTTGATAAATATGGTTATCCCTATTGTCGTGGCAGAATTTTTAATACCATAGAAAAAGACCTAGGACAATACAACCAAGCATGTGATATATTTTGGGCATCAGGTGCTTGCCTTTTTATAAAAAGTGAATCGTATTGGCAATTAAATGGGTTAGATCCTCACTTCTTTGCTCATATGGAAGAAATAGATCTTTGTTGGCGTGCATTCAGCAATAATTTAAAAGCGAAATTTATTGGCAATTCTGTAGTCTACCATGTCGGTGGCGCAACACTTAGTGAGTCCAACCCTAGGAAAACCTATTTAAATTTTAGAAATTCATTATTCATGCTAACAAAAAACCTTCCAAAAAAATCCTTGGCCTTAATCATAATTTCACGATTAATATTAGATGGGATAGCAGGAATAAAATTTTTAATTCAATTACAACCATTACACACCTTGGCAGTAATTAAAGCTCATTTTGGGTACTATGGTCATCTGAGATTTCTTCTAAAACAACGAATAGACTTAACTAATCAAAAAAAATACTACACTAAATCATCTATTGTCTGGTCATATTACGTACTTAATAAACAAACATTTAATAGTTTATAAGTTAGTTAGTAAAAGTTTTGTTAATCACAATAACTTCCATCAATTTTTACATAATTTTGAGCAACTATTTAAAGAAATTAATCCTATTATGAAGAAAATAATACTTTTCAGTTTATCATCTATGTTATTTCTGAGTGCTTGTGTATCAAAAAAGGAATATGCAGCTCTTGAGGCAAGACAAAATGAAACCCAAAACCTATTAAACTCAGCAACTGTTAAATTAAATTCATGTCTTGAAGATAAGGCATCAATAACGGCACGAGCCAATGGTTTAGAAGAACGAATTGCTGATCTTAAAAAGAATAATGAAAGTTTAATTCAAAGTAATAAAGATCTGACGATGCTTACGGCAAAAGGAGCTGATAATGTTGAAAAAACATTAGAAAGCATGAAGGAAAAAGATCTAAGAATATCACGTTTACAAGATGCAGTATCAAAGAAGGATAGTGTCATGTTGGCCCTTGTAACCAGTTTGAAAAAAGAAGTTGGTATTGACGATCCTGACATTGAAGTCAATGTTGAAAAAGGTGTTGTATTTATTTCTATAGCTGATAAATTATTATTTAAAAGCGGTAGCTACACTGTGACATCTCGAGCACAAGAAATTTTAGGAAAAGTTGCAAAGGTTATTAATAGCAAGCCTAACTTTGAAGCAATGGTAGAAGCTCACACCGATAATGTGCCATACCAAAAAGGATTATTAATTGATAATTGGGATTTAAGTGTAAAACGTGCGACTTCTGTCGTTAGAGTTTTAGAAGATTTAAAAGTAAATCCGTCTCAGCTCATTGCAGCAGGAAGAAGTTACCATGTGCCATTGATGGCTAATGACACTGCTGAAAATAAATCAAAAAACAGACGAACTAGAATTGTCGTTTTACCTAAAATTGACGAATTCTACGAAATGATAGAAAATGAAATGAAGAATTTATCTACTGGTGGCAACTAAATTATATTTGGTGTTATGATCAGAGCCCAACTCCCAAGTTGGGCTTTTTATTTATATAACCTCAATACTTCCTTTGCCAATTCTTACAATTTCAGGTGAATCTTTTGAAAGATCAATAACAGTAGATGCTTGATTACCTCCAAAACCACCATCGATAACCAAGTCTACTAGCTTGTGCCATTGATCAAAAATAAGTTCTGGATCCGTTGTATATTCTAAAATTTCATCTTCGTCATAAATGGACGTTGAAATAATTGGATTACCTAATTGTTTTACAATTTCTAGAGGTATGTTATTATCTGGAATTCGAATTCCTACAGTTTTCTTCTTTTTAAATGGATTAGGTAAACTTTTTGCACCAGACAAAATAAAAGTATAAGGCCCTGGTAACAGTCGTTTCAACAATTTAAAAGTTGATGTATCAATCTGCTTAGTATAATCACTTAGGTTACTTAAATCATGACAAATAAAGGAGAAATTGGCCTTATCTGGTTTTGTGCCTTTTATTCTGGCAATACGCTCTATTGCCTTAAAATTTTTAATATCACAGCCCAATCCGTACACAGTGTCAGTAGGATAAATAATTAAGCCTCCAGATTTCAAAACTGAAATTACTTTAGCAATTGCCTTTTCATTAGGATTCTCCTTATATATTTTTAGTAACTCTGCCATAATACTTCAATAAGAAAAAATGTGATATTCAAAATCTAATCTAGTAAGATTATCCTATTACTTCAAGCTTTGCAAAACGGAGTAGTAATTTTTTGATGCCACCTTTCTCAAAATTAATTTCAGCTTTAGTATCTGCGCCTTTACCTTCAATTTTTAGTACTTTACCTTTGCCAAATCGTTGATGATTTACCACATTACCTACCATTAATTTACTATCAAACAAATTGGTGTTAGTTTTTGATGAACTCAAAGGTTTCAAATTTTTTGGTGTGCTAATTTTGATACCTGCTGGCTTAGGTTTTTTCTTCTGAATAGGTTTTTTAAATCGAATTTTATTAGGTGGAACATCTCCAAAAATAGATGCATCTAACATAGGGTTAAATCGGCGTTCTTCAATTGGCGTAAGAATTTCAAGAAATTCCTCATCAATTTCTTCAATAAATCTACTTGGTTCGGCATCAATTAATTTACCCCAACGATAGCGTGATAATGCATAAGTTAAATAAGCTTGTTTCTCTGCACGCGTCAAGGCGACATAAAATAAACGTCGTTCTTCTTCCAGCTCGCTTCTGGTATTCATACTCATAGCACTTGGAAATAAATCCTCCTCCAATCCAACAATATATACATAAGGAAACTCTAGACCTTTTGCCAAATGGATCGTCATTAATGCCACATGATCTGGATTTCCTTTATCAGCATCTAAATCTGTAGCTAAAGCCACATCTTCTAAAAATTCAGCCAAAGATGCCGTTGCATCCGCTAGTTCTTTCTGACCCTCTACAAAATCCTTTATACCATTTAAGAGTTCTTCAATATTTTCCATTCTAGTAACTCCTTCCGGTGTACCATCTTTATTGAATTCGCGAATTAAACCGCTAACCTTAACTACATGTTCAGAAAGTTCAAAAGCATTAGTATTTTGATTCATGACCTGAAAACTCTCAATCATGGTTACAAAATCCTGTAGTTTTGTTTTAGTTCCAGAATTAACATTCACTTCCGTTTTGTCAATGTGCTTCATGACTTCAAAAATGGTCTTATTATAACCATTGGCAGCTACAATTAGCTTATCTATAGTTGTCTGACCTATTCCTCTAGCGGGGAAATTAATAATGCGTTTAAGGGCCTCTTCATCGGCAGGATTAATAACCAATCGCAAATACGACAGTACATCTTTAATTTCCTTTCGCTGATAAAAAGATAATCCCCCATAAATTCTATATGGAATATCTCGTTTTCTAAGCGCATCTTCAATTGCTCTTGACTGCGCGTTTGTTCTATATAAAACTGCAAAATCACTATTCTTTAGTTGATTCTGCATTTTATTTTCAAAAATTGAACTAGCCACATATCGACCTTCATCGCCATCTGTCATTAATCTATTCACCTTTATTTTGGCACCTTCTTCATTGGCTGTCCAAACAACTTTATCTAATTTCTGAACATTCTTATCAATTATAGAATTGGCGGCATTCACTATATTTTTTGTAGAACGATAGTTTTGTTCAAGACGAAAGAGTTTAACATTGTCATAATCTTTTTGAAAATTCAAAATATTATTAATATTGGCGCCTCTAAAAGCATATATACTCTGTGCATCATCACCTACTACACATATATTTTGAAAACGATCGGATAAGGCTCTAACAATCAAATATTGGCTGTGATTGGTATCTTGATACTCATCTACTAAAATATATCTGAATCTATCTTGATATTTTGCTAACACATCTGGAAAACGAGTTAAAAGCTCATTAGTTTTGAGCAGTAAATCATCAAAATCCATAGCTCCAGCTTTAAAGCATCGATCAACATATTCTTTATAAATATCTCCTAATCTTGGTCTTCTTGCCATCGTATCAGCCTCAATCAATTCAGGATTTTGAAAATAGGCTTTAACAGTTATCAAGCTATTTTTATAGGAAGATATTCTAGAATAAATCTGCTTATATTTATAAACATCTTTATCTAAATTCATTTCCTTAATAATTGAAGAAATTAATCTTTGTGAATCCTGAGTATCGTAAATTGTAAAATTGCTAGGATAACCTAATCTATCAGCCTCAAACCTCAAAATTTTTGCAAATACCGAATGAAAAGTTCCCATCCATAAGTTCTTTGCTTCGCTATCACCTACAATAGATGAGATTCTGCCTTTCATTTCCTTTGCCGCTTTATTGGTGAAGGTTAAAGCCAAAATATTGAAGGGGTCAACTCCTTGACTCATTAGATAAGCTATTCTAAAAGTCAAAACTCTTGTTTTACCCGAACCAGCACCTGCAATAACAATCATAGGACCGTCCTTTTGCAAGGTTGGTGCTAATTGTGCTTCATTTAATTGCTTTAAATAGGCTTCCAAAAAAGTGAGTTTAAGACTGTGAATTTAGCCATTGTACGTAAAAATTTTAAGTATAAATAGCAATACTTATAAACAATCATAAATCCATAGAAATGGTTATTAAAAATTTGAATATCTTTAAGGCTAAATTATTTTTATATGCGTAAATTTCTCATCCTGATCTTCCTAATTTTGTTCATTTCTGAATCTACTCAGGCTCAAAATGAGCGATCAAATGGAAAGATTATAAAAGGGTATGGAGCAACCTTCAAAATTGATAATCTAGACATCGAAACTGAAATTGATTCTGAGTTCAAGGTAATTTTCGATATTTCACAATCTTCAGAAGATAAATCTTTAATGAATAAACAAATTGAAACGGCTGCACGATTTTTAAATATGCATGCTCAATCAGGAATGAATGCCAATCAATTAAAGGTTGCAATGACTATTCATGGTGGAGCTTGGCAAGATATTTTGAATAATAAAGCTTATAAAAAACTTTATGGTGTGAATAATCCGAATTCAAAAATAATTGAAATGTTATCTGAAGCAGGAGTTGATGTGATTTTATGCGGACAGACAGCGTCCTTTAGAAAAATCAAAGACGAAGACATTCATCCAGATGTTAAACTTGCATTATCAGCTATGACAGCTCTTTTACAATATCAAAATAACGGTTATAAATTTATTAAATTCTAAATACAATTTTCATGAAAAAACTAATTTTAATTACGCTAATAATCTCATCATTTTTTGGATATTCACAACATGGCCTAGATAAAGATGTAACTGCTATTGAAAGCAAAGTCATAGAATGGCGACGTGATTTCCACCAAAATCCTGAGCTATCTAATCGTGAATTCAAAACAGCAGAAAAAATTGCTGCTCATTTAAAATCTTTAGGAATAGAGGTTCAAACAGGAATTGCTCATACTGGCGTTGTTGGTATTCTAAAAGGTGATAATCCGGGTAAAGTACTAGCGTTGCGTGCAGATATCGATGCCTTACCTGTACCAGAAAGAAACGATCTGGCGTTTAAATCAACAGCAATAGGTGAATATAAAGGGGAAGAAGTTCCTGTTATGCATGCTTGTGGTCACGATACACATATAGCTATCTTAATGGGAGTGGCTGAAATTATGTCTAACAATAAAGACAAAATAAACGGCACGATTAAGTTTATTTTTCAACCAGCCGAAGAAGGTGCTCCAGAGGGTGAAGAAGGTGGTGCAAAATTAATGGTTAAAGAAGGTGTATTAAAAAATCCTGATGTTGATGCAATTTTTGGACTACATATCGGTGCTGGTCAACCAATAAATACCATTTCTTATAGAGCAGGAGGCATTATGGCTGCTTCGCAAAGTTTTACTATTAATGTTAAAGGAAAGCAAAGTCATGGGTCAACACCATGGACCAGTATAGATCCTATCATGGCTAGTGTTAAAATAATTGATGGTTTACAAACATTGGTCAGTCGTGAAATGCCATTGACCAATGAAGGGGTTGTATTATCTATTGGTAAGATTACAAGTGGAGTTCGAAGTAATATAATACCTGAGTCGGCTGAAATTATAGGGACATTACGCACCTTAGACGTTAATATGCAAGCGCTAATTAATAAGCGTATGAAAGAAATGGTTCCAGCCATAGCAAAAGCTTATAGAGCTGAAGCAACCATTGATCTTAATGAAGGCTATCCAATAACTTATAATGACCCTGCACTTACAGCTCAAATGTTACCTTCACTTGAAACAGCAGCAGGAAAAGATAAAGTCTTCGAAATAAAGGCAATTACAGGTGCTGAAGATTTTTCTTTCTTCCAAAAGGAAGTTCCTGGTTTATACTTCTTTTTAGGAGGAAAAACCCCAGGGTCAACAGAATCATTTCCACATCACACACCTGATTTTTTTATTGATGAAGGGGGATTGCTTTTAGGTGTTAAATCATTTCTTCAGCTAAGTTTAGATTATTTAAATAACTAAAATGGATCAAGTTCTTGAGTTTTTATCTGGCATCTCGTGGTGGCTATGGATTCTTATTGTTTTAATTCTAATCGCTTTAAGAGATATAATTCAGAGAAAACATACAATTCAACATAATTTTCCGCTAGTGGGGCATATTCGATATTTATTTGAGAGTATTGGTCCAGAAGTCAGACAATATTTTGTTGCTAATAATAGAGAAGAACTTCCCTTTAATCGAATAGAACGCAGTTGGATTTATGCATCTGCTAAAAAAGAAAATAACTACGAAGGATTTGGAACTGATAGAGACATTTATGCTCATCAACATATTTTTATAAATAATGCTATGATTCCTTATAAAATTGATAAGGAACATCCCAATAGCATCGATAATTCCTTTCTACCATGTGCTAAAGTTATTGGCGCATATAATAAGCGTAAGAAACCATATAGACCAGCCTCAATTATTAATGTTTCTGCTATGAGTTTTGGATCCCTCTCATCGAAGGCTATTGAATCCTTAAATAAGGGAGTGAAAATGGCAGGAGCCTTTCACAATACAGGAGAAGGAGGTCTTTCACCATATCATTCTAATGGTGGTGATGTGATATTTCATTTTGGAACAGGTTATTTTGGGGTAAGAGATCAAGTTGGCAATTTTTCTATGGAAAAATTAGTGCAATTAGTAGATAATAATCCTTTTATCAAGGCGATCGAATTAAAATTGTCTCAAGGGGCAAAACCTGGAAAAGGAGGTGTACTTCCTGGCGCCAAAATCACTAAAGAGATTGCTGATATACGTGGTGTAGAAGTTGGAAAAGATGTATTATCTCCACCTAACCACTCGGCTTTTTCTACCATCCCAGAAATGTTAGATTTTATTGAAGCAATGGCAAACGCAACTGGATTGCCTGTTGGTATTAAAGCAGCCATTGGAAAATTAGATCAATGGGAAGAGTTAGCCAACCTTATGAAATCATCTAACAAAGGCCCAGATTTCATAACCGTAGATGGTGGTGAAGGAGGGACGGGAGCAGCACCGCCTAGCTTTGCTGATCATGTATCCTTACCCTGGGTATATGGATTTACTGATCTTTACAAGCTCTTTAAAGATCATGGTCTTACGGAACGCATCGTGTTTATTGGAAGTGGTAAATTAGGTTTTCCAGCTAAGGCTGCCATGGCATTCTCTATGGGAGCCGATTGCATAAATGTAGCAAGAGAAGCCATGATGAGTTTAGGATGTATTCAAGCACAAATTTGTCATACAAATCATTGTCCTAGTGGGGTAGCTACTCAAAGTAAGTGGCTACAAAATGGCATAAATGTTACTTTAAAATCAGCTCGATTAGCACAGTATTTTAAAACCTTCAGAAAAGAACTTATAGAAATTACACATGCAGCTGGTTACGAGCATCCTTGTCAGTTTACAATGAAAGACATTGAAGTAAACGTTGATGATCATAATTTATCTAAAGAATTAAATAAAACATATATGTACGAAAAATTACCAGTACCATTTAATTCTATGCAAGAACTTAAAGATTGCATATATTTGGGAGGGAAACCTCCAAATTAAACGACAAATGTTATGGATTTATCAGAAGTATTTAAATTATTTTTCTACGCAATTCCTGCGTTAATTACGGGATTGATTGCCTACTATTTCTTTAAAGAACACACCAAAAATGAAGATGGAAGAAGACGCTTTTTATTGCATAAAGATTTGCAAGTAAACTCTTTGCCTATTAGACTACAGGCTTATGAACGAATGGCATTATTCTTGGAAAGAATTTCACCGCACAAATTATTAATTCGAGTTAAGCCAACATCCTCAGATAAAAATACATATGAAGCATTACTTATAGCGACAATTGAACAAGAATTTGAACATAATTTATCGCAACAAATCTATATTAGTGACAATTGTTGGAACATTATTGTTGCAGCAAAAAATGCCACAATTCAATTGATTAGAAAGGCAAGTTTGTTGGAAAAAACGAATACCTCTGACAAACTTAGAGAAGTTGTTTTAACAGAGATGATGGAAAAATTCGACCCTAGCGATGCAGCCCTTTCATATATCAAAAAAGAGGTTGGAGAACTTTGGTAAGATATTATAATACAACCTCGTTTGATAATAGACCTTCATGCTTTTTTTTAGCAGAATTATAGCCTTCTTGCCACCATTTTTCCATTAGACGTTTACTAAAAATAAGTGAATTTTCGGTAAGTCGCGTTGGTGTATAATACAAATTCAGATTTGCATTCTTTGTTTTTGCCGCAAGTTTTCCAATTACAATATCATTGCGTTCCACCTGATCCATCAGGTGCCCAAAAAGGCTTATCATTAGTGAAAACGGATTTTTACCTAATACCTTATTACGCTCCATGTGTTCAGACTCTAAAATAATAGCATCAACTTCAGTGGCACCGCGTTGAATAGCTTCCCGAATAGGCACAACACAACCTAACCCACCATCGGCATACTCATATCCATCAACTGTCGCCAAGGACATAAAAGGAATATAATTACATGAAATCCATATCCACTTACAAAATTCATCATAATTACAATCATTAATAGACTTATATTCTACCCTATTTTTCGACAGATTAGAGACCGTTACAACTACATCGTGTTTTGTTTCTTTTATCTTTTCGAATTCTTCTCTTGTGAAATTGCGTTTTATATTACGTTTTAATGCCTTACTTTCTCCAAAAGTGCGTTTCATGCGAATAAATTGCCATATGGAATTTACGAAATCAATGGACACAAATTCGCGATTGCCTTTTTTACGCTGTACAAATGGGCTGACACTAAAAATATGATGTTGACGCACATTGGTATAAATGTTATATAGCTTTGGTATGTCATTAACCGCCAAATGTGGCACCAACAGACTTCCAGTTGATGTGCCTAAAAACATATCATACTCTCTACCAACTTCTTGCATAAGATATTGCGCTACACCACCAGCAAACGCTCCTTTACTCCCTCCTCCTGATATGACTAGTGCACGCATTAAATAAAATATTTGATTAAATATAATGAAACCACAAAATCAGGAAAAGAAATTATCAAGAATAATTTAACTTCGCCATAATGAGCGTCAATCTTCAAACTCCAATTGATTATTTAAAAGGTGTCGGACCAAATCGTGCTGATTTACTTCGCAACGAGCTAAGTATCCACACTTATCAAGATCTCATTAATTTATTTCCTCATCGTTATATTGATCGAACTAGGTATTATAAGATTAATGAATTACAAACAACAAATGCAGAAGTTCAAATAATTGGAAAAATTACTAGTTTCCAAGAGATTGTTCAAAAAAGAGGCAAGAGATTGATTGCAACATTTCAGGACGACTCAGGAACAATGGAACTTGTTTGGTTTAGGGGTCAAAAATGGATTAGAGAAAGCTTAAAACTAGACAAACCATATGTAATTTTTGGAAAATGCAACATATTTAATGGAAAGTGGAATATGCCACATCCTGATATGGAATTATTTGAAGAACATGAAAAAAATCTTCGTTCTTCAATGCAAGCTGTATATCCTTCAACGGAAAAATTATCAAATAAAGGCATTAGCAATAGAGTAATCACTAAAATAATGCAGCAATTATTTTTAGTTACCGAGAAAATATTTTCTGAAACATTATCGTCCGAAATTATGAATGAACAAAAATTGGTGTCAAAATCTACAGCTCTTTTTAACATCCATTTTCCTAAAAATTCTGATCTATTAGCGAAGGCACAATTTAGACTAAAATTTGAAGAATTATTTTTCATTCAATTACAATTAATTCTGAAAAATCTCATTCATAAATCAAAAATTAAAGGCTTTACTTTTGAAAAAGTTGGCGACTACTTCAACTCATTTTTTAATGATCATTTACCATTCCAATTAACTGATGCACAGAAACGCGTAATTAAAGAAATTCGACAGGATTTAGGGAGCAATGCCCAGATGAACCGATTATTGCAAGGAGACGTTGGATCCGGGAAGACTATAGTTGCGTTAATGTCAATGTTAATCGCACTTGACAACGGTTTTCAATCTTGTCTAATGGCTCCGACTGAAATTTTGTCAGTCCAACACTACAATAGTTTATTGCAATACTGTAAAGAATTGAATATCAGTATTAAACTATTAACTGGCTCAACCAACACTTCAGAAAGACGAAAAATTCATGAATCGCTAGAAAAAGGCCAATTACAGATCCTTATTGGTACCCATGCATTGCTTGAAGATAAGGTAAAATTTAAGAATTTAGGGCTTGCAATTATTGACGAACAACATCGATTTGGAGTGGCTCAAAGAAGCAAACTTTGGGAAAAAAATACCTCACCTCCACACATCCTTGTAATGACAGCAACACCAATTCCAAGAACCTTGGCAATGTCTGTTTATGGCGACTTAGATATCTCTATAATTGATGAATTACCTCCCGGCAGAAAACACATCAAAACGGTACATAGATATGACAAAAACAGATTGAATGTTTTTAAGTTTATTCGTGATGAAATAGCAAAAGGTGGACAAGTTTATGTGGTCTATCCATTAATTCAGGAAAGTGAAAAAATGGATTACAAAGATTTGATGGATGGTTATGAAAGCATATCAAGAGAATTTCCACAACCTAAATATCAAATTTCAATTGTTCATGGTAAAATGAAATCTGCAGACAAAGATTTTGAAATGCAGCGATTTGCAAAAGGCGAAACTAATATCATGGTAGCTACTACTGTTATTGAAGTTGGTGTAGATGTGTCAAATGCTTCAGTTATGATAATTGAAAGTGCAGAACGCTTCGGATTGTCGCAATTACATCAATTACGAGGTCGGGTTGGTCGAGGTGCTGAGCAGAGCTATTGTATATTAATGACCAGTTATAAATTGAGTGAACATAGTAAAATTCGTCTTGAAACCATGGTAAATACCAATGATGGTTTTGAAATTGCTGAAGTGGACCTTCGATTACGCGGACCTGGTGACATCATGGGAACTCAACAAAGTGGTATTCTAAATTTAAAAATTGCCAATATTGTGAGGGATAAAGATATTTTACAACAAGCACGCTATTACGCCAAGAAAATACTTAACAAAGATCCGAACCTATCAAGCCCCGAAAACAAAGTCTTACTTAAAACGTACCATGAGCTTGGGAAATACAAGAATATTTGGAATTATATAAGTTAAAAAAAGCCCAACCTTTCGGTTGAGCTTCTAAAAACAAACAGAATTAACGTTTCGGTTTTTAATTGATGTCTTCGCCTTTTTCTAATTTGGCAAGATTTGCCTCAATAGCAGCCTTATTACCTGCATCAGGAACTCTACTATGAGCTATTTTTAAATGTACAAGAGCTTTTGCATAGTCTCCAACAGCAGAATAACCCCTTGCAAGACCATAATCTACTGGCCATGTATTGGCATTCTTTTCTGCATTAGCTTTAAATACATCTAATGCTTTATCCTTCATTCCAAATTGTATAAAGGTTCTCCCAATCTGATGCATTTCCAAAAGGTTCGCTTGCGGCATATATGATTCTATGGCTGAGACAGCTTCTTCTTGTTTACCCATTTTAGCCAAAATACCTGCTTTAATATTTGTATTGTTAAATGTTTGTTGACTAAAAAATTGACCAGCTATTGCGGCGTTTATCCATCCTAAGGCTTCATCCATATCACCACCATTGTTCATGGCAAATCCTGCCGCTTGTTCCCATGTTTGTCTATTGAATCCAGGTTGATTCTGAAGTTCCTTTCTAATATCAGCCAATACATTTTCAGTGACATTAGTCTCTACTTTAAACGGGATTCTTTTTTTCTCCCAATCTAATGCTATAGTAGCAGAGTTGGCAGACACGTCTACAAAACTAAAGGTCAATTGTTCCGTATGAGCAACGGCTGTCGTTTGAACGTCAACTTGTAAGGCATCTTCAGATGGCTCATAAAAAAAGCTCCCCCAAGCTGTAGAGTTGTTTGAAAAGATAATAGTCGCGCCACCATCTTCTTTCACTACAACATGCAAACCGTATTTTCCAGCAGGTAATGCTTTTCCTTCTACAGTTACATCGTCTGTAAATTTTACAAAAGTATTTTCATTTGCACCAGCACGCCATGGTGATTCTGTTGCTGTTCCAAATCCAAAATTATTCATTCCATAAGGAACAAGTTTTCCCCAAATTTCACGATCATTTACACTTGGTCTTGAATAATTAACATACATTTTTGTTGTACCAACAGTTTGAGAAACTGTGGCATTCTGACTACCCCGAGGTAAGTCTAATTGCGCGTTAGCATTTATAGAAGTAAATAAAAATGCTACGATGAGTGTACCTAAATACACGTAATTGTTAAATTGTTTCATTGATTTAATTGAATTAATTAGTTGAATCTTCAAGGTAAAAAGGAATGTAACCTTAAGTTGTTAGCGTTCTGTTAATTAACTAATTATTATGAAGACTTTAAGAATTAAATAAAGCATTTATTCGGCCAGCAGCAGTTGAACAAAATCGTCAAATTCTTTTTGAAAACTCAGGAATTTCTCACCTGTGGCTGGTCCATTAAATCCTGTATGTATCTTTCGTACTTTCCCTTTTTTATCTATAAAGATTGTGGTGGGATAGGATAATACATGATTGAGCATTGGAAGCTTTTCTTGTGCCTCTTTTTTATCTGATGATCCATACTGAGCTAATAATATAGGATACTGTATATCCAATCGTTTTTGCAATCTTTCAATTCCTGCAAATGCCTTTTCTTTGGTTGTAGCGTATTCAAAAGCGAGTGCCACAATTTCTAATCCAAGTGCTTTATTTTCTTTGTAATAATTGGTAAAATAAGTGCTTTCATCTAAACAATTTGGACACCATGTTCCCATGATTTGAACTAAAACGACTTTGTTGTTAAATCGTTCATCTTTCAATGACATCATATTATTAGAAGCATCTGGAAAGTTAAATTCAAATTTTTCAAATCCTTCATTCAGATAGGTTAGGCTATCTTCATGAGGTAACTCATAACTCTCATTTTGTATGGCAGTAAATGTCGATTTGTAATGATTCCCTGAATAAAATGCACCTTGCATTTCTGAGTTTGTAATCTTTGCTGTAAATAAAAAGGCATGTGCACCATCAAAAGCAGAAAATTTTGCTTCATCTCCATTCACTACGCCTTCTAAATAACGATAGTCTCCAGTAGTTGTTCTGATATTTCCAGTTAATTTATGATCTTTTTGAGTAAAGTTTCCTCTGGCAATAAAAGTAGATCCATCGTCTTCAGTAAATAACATTTCCCAAATACCAGAAAAGTTTACAGTTGGTACCTCATCGGTCTCAAATCGGATATTATTCCCGTACTCAGCATAGAACGGAACAACGCGATCTAAGCTTTCCTTGATATAATTTCCTTTTAGATTATCACCATCAAAAGCTGCAGCAAAATATCCTTCGTATACCGAAAAGTTGACGTAAACTGAATCATTCTTATAGGTGATTTGATCAACATCTATGACCTCCTCCGCATTAAAAATCTTAATTTTGTCATCTGAAGTGACTTCAAAATTAAATGCCAATTGCTCGTCATCTTGTACTTCAAGTTCAATGTGATAAACTCCAACTTTTAGCTTTTTGTCTTTCTCCTGAGCACAAGAAACAAGTACAATAACTAGAATTAATAATAAGATTTGACGCATAACAAAGTACTTTTCAGAATTATTCGAAATAACAACAAAATTCTTACAATAAAAAGAGAAATTACAGTTTCTCTAAGAACTCAGGATTATTATCTTTACAGCGTTTTTAGAAAGTATGATACATGAAGATTTCATATAATTGGTTAAAGCAATTCATCAACATTGATTGGGACGCCGAAAAAACAGGCGAACTCCTAACCGATCTTGGGTTAGAAATTGAAGGAATAGAGAATTATCAATCTGTGCAAGGTGGTTTAGAAGGTATCGTTATAGGTGAAGTCTTAACCTGTGAACAACATCCAAATGCGGATAGATTAAAGGTTACAACTGTTAATATAGGTACTACAGAGCCGCTTCATATTGTTTGTGGTGCACCAAATGTTGCCGTTGGACAAAAAGTTCCTGTTGCAACTATTGGAACTACTTTATATTCTGATGAAGGCGAACCTTGGAAAATTAAAAAGGGTAAAATACGAGGTGAAGTGAGCGAAGGAATGATATGCGCAGAGGATGAACTAGGATTAGGAACCTCTCATGAAGGAATCATGGTTTTAGATGCATCTATAAAAGTAGGTACTCAAGCATCAACCGTTTTTGATATTGAAGATGATCAAGTATTCGAAATTGGCTTAACTCCAAACCGTGCAGATGCGATGAGTCACTATGGTGTTGCTCGGGATTTAAAAGCTGGATTGCTTCAAAAAGAATTAAATATTGAACTTATAACGCCATCAGTCAGTTCATTTCATGTAGATAATAGAGCATTGAAGATTGATGTAGAAATTCAGGATAAAGAACGCTGTCCTCGCTATTGTGGTGTTACTATTTCAGGAATAAAAGTTGAAGATTCACCTGCTTGGTTACAACATCGTTTAAAAGCCATTGGCTTATCACCCATTAATAATGTGGTCGATTCAACTAACTATGTTTTACACGAATTAGGTCAACCATTGCATGCATTTGATGCTTCAAAAGTTTCAGAAAATAATGTGATTATTAAAACACTTCCTGCTAAAACAAAATTTGTCACTTTAGATGAAGTAGAGCGTGAATTACATGAAGAAGATCTGATGATTTGTGATGGCAACAATAAACCAATGTGTATCGCTGGTGTTTTTGGCGGAATTGATTCTGGCGTGACTGAAAATACAACAAGTATTTTTTTAGAAAGTGCCTATTTTGATCCAATTTCAATTAGAAAAACTGCTAAACGACACGGTTTAAATACTGATGCATCTTTTAGGTTTGAGCGAGGGATTGATCCTAATATAACAGATTATGCGCTCAAACGAGCAGCGCTTTTAATTTCTGAGATTTCAGGAGGCGAAATAACCAGTGATGTTGTTGACGAATACCCTGAAAAAATAGAAGATTTTCAAGTGCGAATGAGCTTCGAAAATGCCAAGAATTTAATTGGAGAAGAAATACCTAGAGAAACAATTAAAAGTATTTTAACTTCTTTAGACATCAAAGTCAATAACGTCACTGAAACTGGTTTAGGACTTACTGTTCCAGCTTTTAGAAATGACGTGCAACGAGAAGCTGACATCATAGAAGAGATATTACGTGTTTATGGGTATAATAATATTGAAACAACTGTAAAACTTAATGCGTCAATCGCTAATTCATCCAGATTTGAAGATCATAAACTTCAAAATGTTATTGGCAATCAGTTGGCCTCTCAAGGATTTTACGAGATTATGACCAACTCATTGACTTCTGCTAAATATGTTGATTTAAGCAAACAATTAAAGGAAGAATACAATGTAGAAATGCTAAATCCTTTGAGTCAAGATTTAGGTGTCATGAGACAAAGCTTGTTGTTTAATGGTTTAGAGGCATTGGTTTATAATATCAATAGACGAAAAGGTAATTTAAAGTTATTTGAATTTGGTAAGACTTATCATAATTTCAATGATGAACGTGAAGAGCATAAACATTTAGCGCTATTTATATCGGGAAATCGTACTGATGACACATGGAAAATTACTACTAATCAAAGTGATTTTTATTTTACAAAAGGTATTGTAATCGGTCTATTACAGCGTCTTGGCATTTCAGGATATAAGGAGAGTGCTACTAAAAATGATGTTTTATCGGAAGGTCTTTCAATGGGTCTTGGTAAAATTAATTTAGTAGAATTTGGAATAGTAAAAAAATCAATCTTAAAAGCATTTGACATTACACAAGATGTATTATTTGTTGATGTAAACTGGGATAATGTTTTACAGGTGGTATCAAAAAATACAATACAATTTACTGATATACCAAAGTATCCAGAAGTTCGCCGTGATTTTGCCTTACTTTTAGATGAACATATTACTTTTGAATCTATAAGTATTATTGCTAAAAAGACGGAAAAACAGTTACTAAAAGATGTGAATTTATTTGATGTTTATCAAGGTAAAAACTTGCCAAAAGGTAAAAAAAGTTATGCTGTAAGTTTTACATTGCAAGACGAGCGTAAAACATTAACAGACAAGCAAATTGATAAAATAATGAGTAAGTTGCAAGCCAATTTTGAAAAAGAACTTGGTGCTGAGTTACGTTAATTGCTAAATATTTGTATCAAAAATAATTTGCCAAATACCTTCAGAATTCTTTTGCCATATTAGCACATATTTTCCATTATAACTGCCTACACACTGACCAAACTCGTAAACTATTGAGTCTGAAACAGGTTCAACTAAAATAGGTTCTAATTTTAGCGTGTATTGCGGATTATTCATGTACTGATATTCCTTAGACAACTGGTCTCTACCTTGGAGTAATCGACCTCTATTATAATACATAGTATTCTCAGTATACATGGTTTCAATTAATGTTTTAGCATTATGTGCGTTACATAAAGCCATCCACTGTTCACGTTGATTTTTTATTTTGTCAATATCGACCCTATTCTTTTTAGCTTCAGCCAAAAATTCTATTTCTCTCACTTCTTTATTATCTGCTGTATTCCAAACAATAAAATGTTTCATCAGATTCCCATCCTTATTTTTAAACCTTCCTATTTCATAGTCATAACTTTGATGAGCTTTGATCCTTTTAATGGTAGTGACATCTTTAACTTCAAAATCACTTTGAGCAACCAATTTAAGTATTTCCTCTCGACTTGAAAGATCAGCTCCATTTTCTGAAAGCACTAAAGCCTTTTCAGTGTACAAAGTTTCTAAAAGAGGCAAATCCTTTTTGTTTATAGCCTGCATCCATTTATGGTTGGTAGATACTTTTTCAACTTCATCAGTATTTGAGTTATTCTGCGATGACGAAAATGAAAAACTCATCATGACAATACTCAAAATAAGAAAACGTAAATAATTAAATAAAGATTTATTTTCCATTATTAACTTGTTAGTTCAGGCACTTTCGCTAGATAATAGCGACTTTCGCATTCATCTAAAAAAGGCTATCATTTAATAATATTATTTCAGGAAGTTACAAAATTATTTAATCTGTAACAATGCTCTTTCAATCATAGCCACTGCCCTATCTATTGTTTGAATTTTTGTTCTAAATGATAAAATTGCCATTCGAATAACAAACTTATCATTTATCAATGTTGAACTCAAAAACACGTCTCCGTCAGCATGTAGCGCTTGTAACAATTTTTTATTGAATTCATTTTCATTCTCATCTCGAGTTGGATACCAAAAATAACTTACAGATAAATCAGGTTCCGGTCCAACTTCAAAACCTAGGTCAATTAACTGTTCTCTAAAGTATTGTGTTAAAAGTAGCTTTTCCTCAAGACAAGCCACAAAAGGCTCTATGCCATGTAACTGAAGTGGTAACCATAAACGCATACTTCTAAAATGCTTGGTCAATTCAGGTGAAACATCGGCAGGGTTTACAGGTGAAGCTTCAGCAACTGCATCTTGCATATAGTTTGCTCTAACTCTATTTGAATGGTAAACAGCTTCTTTATCCTTCACCAAAACTGCACCTAATCCATATGGTAAAAACAATCCTTTATGCGGATCAACAACTAATGAATCAGCCATTTCTATACCTTTGAATTTGTGGTTTACCGAATCAGACAAAATAAAAAACCCACCATAAGCTCCATCAATATGATACCATAAATTATGATTTTTAGCTATGGTTCCAATTTCAAATAAAGGATCAATAGCTCCTGTATCTGTTGTCCCAGCAGAAGCTATCACTAAAAATGGATTCAAACCTTTAGATTTATCTGTTTCTATTTTAGATTGAAGATCTTCAGATATTATTTTCGATTCGTCATCTAACTCTAAATAATTAATAATAACATCTTCTAGTCCAATAATTTTTAAGGCTTTTTGAATGCAATGATGTACTTGAGGGCTTACATAAACAACACTTTTCTCTATTTGAGCATTTTTTATTTTATGCTTGTCTCGTGCAGCATTTAGTGCAATTAGATTGGCAATTGAACCTCCAGATGCTAAATTTCCAACTGCAGTTTCAGGGAAACCAAACAGGTCCTTCATCCAATCAAGAAGCACATGTTCTATAGACACACCACCAGGACAAGAAAAATGCATTCCTACATATTCGTTGGTTACATCTACTAGAAAATCGGCTATAGCAGATGTATAAATCCCGCCACCTGGAATATAACCTAAATGACCACCTGAAGCGGGTTTAAGGCCTTTGGTTGCAATCTCATTAGCATAGAGCTGTAAAATATCGGGTAGCTCTTTTTTACTATTGCTCAAATTAAAGGCATTAGGTGTTTCTTTTGAGTTTGTATAGGCCTTTGCATTTTCAAGCTTATTGATAAATACATTGGCAAAGGCACCTACATTATTTAGATAATAGGTACGATCTTCTTCGTTAGGCTCAAGAGCTTGAGACACTCTATGAAGCTCTTGAATTTTGTTTTTTAAGCTGTTCAATTAGTTGTTTTATTAATTTGATGATTCATTTTTCGAATCCCTAAATGTACAAAACTGAAAGATTTTTCGTATCTTAATAACAGGTAAAATTCTCATTTATGGAATCACATTATATTAAAATATACACAGGAAGTTTTGTTATTGTTCAACTGCTTGTAGACAGACTTCAAGATGTTGGAATATCACCTATAATAAAAGATGAATCTGAATCTGGTAGACTCGCTGGTTTTGGTGCTTCTATTCAATTTCAGCAGGAAGTATTTGTTCATGAAAATGAACTTGAAAAAGCAACACCAATTGTGCAGGGTATTGTTTCTGAAATGCAAACTTAGATAAAAATATTACCTCTAAATAAAGTTAGACAGTAACTGCATACATTTTTTCGCGTAGCTCCTTAATTTTTTTGTCTTGCATGTATTCTTCAAAAGTTGCATAGCGATCAATAATACCGTTTGGTGTTAATTCAATAACTCGATTAGCAACCGTTTGAGCAAACTCGTGATCATGGGTTGAAAACAATACAGTTCCTTTGAAGTTTTTGAGTGAGTTATTAAAAGCTGTGATACTTTCTAAATCTAAGTGATTTGTTGGTTCATCTAAAACCAAAACATTAGCGCGAATCATCATCATTCGAGACAGCATACAACGAACCTTTTCACCACCTGACAATACGTTACAAGTCTTAAGCGCTTCTTCACCACTAAAAATCATTTTTCCTAAAAACCCGCGAATATATACTTCCTCGCGTTCTTCTTCAGTTGTTGCCCATTGACGTAACCAGTCGACAAGCGACAGTTTGTTTTCAAAGAATTTACTATTATCAAGAGGTAAATAAGATTGAGTTGTCGTAATTCCCCATGCATATTTTCCACTTTCCGCAGTGAGTTTGCCATTGATTATTTCGTAGAATGCCGTAGTTGCTCTAGAATCTTTTGAAAAGACTACCACCTTATCTCCTTTAGATAAGTTGATATCTATGTTTCTAAATAGAATTTCATCATCTAAGGAAGATGACAATCCTTCAACATTCAGGATTTGATCACCTGCTTCACGTTCACGTTCAAAAATTATCGCAGGATATCTTCTACTCGATGGTTTTATATCTGCGACATTCAATTTTTCTATCATTTTCTTTCTACTAGTCGCTTGTTTACTTTTAGCTACATTGGCAGAAAAGCGTCTAATAAATTCTTCAAGTTCCTTCTTTTTATCCTCTGCCTTTTTGTTTTGTTGTGCTCTTTGACGTGCCGCCAGTTGAGACGATTCATACCAAAAAGTATAATTTCCAGAATAGTGATTTATTTTACTAAAATCAATATCAGAAATATGAGTGCAAACAGCATCTAAAAAGTGTCTATCATGAGAAACCACAATAACACAATTATCATAATTAGCTAAGAAATTTTCTAGCCATGAGATGGTATGATAGTCAAGATCGTTGGTAGGCTCATCCATGACTAGCACATCTGGATTACCAAAAAGTGCCTGGGCTAACAGAACTCGTACTTTTTGTTTTCCATCTAAGTCCTTCATGAGAGTATAGTGCAAATTTTCTTTTATCCCTAGATTTGAAAGCATAGCAGCTGCATCACTATCAGCATTCCAACCATCCATTTCTTCAAACTCAACCTGTAGTTCACCTATTTTCTCTGCATTTTGATCCGAATAATCTGCGTATAATGCATCTATTTCAGTTTTAATCTTAAATAGAGGCTCATTTCCTCTTATTACAGTTTCTAAAACAGGATGTTCATCATACAAACTATGGTCCTGCTCTAAAACTGACATACGTTTTCTAGGTTCAAGATGTACATTACCAGAAGTTGGTTCTTGTTTGCCAGCAATTATTTTTAAAAAAGTTGATTTTCCAGCGCCGTTGGCTCCAATAATTCCATAACAATTTCCTTTTGTAAATGTGGTGTTTACCTCATCAAACAAAATACGCTTACCAAACTGCACAGATAGATTAGAAACTGATAACATTTTCTTGATTTTAAATTCGGCGCAAAAGTAGAGAAATCAAATCACACGGCAAACTAAAGCCCACTATATTAACTTTAACAGCGCCTTAACAAGGCTATTAAGTAGCAAGCATTATTTTTGTACAAATCAGTATAAAACCCAAATCTCTCATGCTGATAAAGGATTATATGAAACAATTAATAACTGTAGCGCTTATAAGTGTAACATTACTAGGTTGTAACAGCAAGAATAATAATTGTGGTCAAGCGTATTTTGGAGGTGAAATTATAAATCCAAATAGTGACCACTTAGTGCTTTATGATTCTAGTGAAACACCTGTGGACACGCTATATTTAGATGAAAATAATCGTTTTTCGTATTCCTTAGACAATCTTCATCCCGGTTTACATTCTTTTGTTCATGGTGGCGAATATCAAGTGGTTATTTTAGAACCAAATGACTCAATATTGATTCGATTGAACACTTTTGATTTTGATGAATCATTAGTTTTTACAGGTCTTGGTTCAAAGAAAAACAATTATTTAATTGATTTATTTAATACGTTACAATCTGAAGACAAGTTGCTTTATGAACTATGTAAACAAGAGCCAAGAATTTTTAAGGAACAGGTTGATTCATTGATTTCAGAGAAATACAGTAGACTAAATGAATTTACGTCTAAATATCCTAGCTCTACACTTTTTAAGAAAGTTGCCAATGCAACAGTAGATTATAATTATTACGCTCATTTTGAAATTTATCCTTTTAGATATTTTGACAATACGCAATTACATAATTATGAATCCATTCCAGAAGATTTCTATAGTTTCAGAAGTGAAATTGATTATAATGACGATGATCTTAAAGATTTTTATCCTTACTATAATTTTCTTTTTCCTCATATAAATAATTTAGCATTATCCTACTATTTTGATACAACTAGTGATACAATTTTTGACAGAAATTCTATTAATTATAACTTAGGTAAATTACAGCTTATAGATAGTTTGATAGGAAATAAATCAATTAAAAATAATCTTCTCAAATACACAAGTCGTAACTTTTTATCTTCTAATGTATCTGATGAAGATAGTAATGCTCTGTTTGCTTCATTTATGGATAAAAGCACCAATGAAGATCACTCCGATTATATTCATAAACTTTATAAAAATTTAAAGAAATTACGAGCTGGTAATAGATTTCCGGATGTTGAAGTTGTAGATGCTAAAAACAAAACAGCCAATATCAATACATTGATTGAAAAACCAACAGTTATCTACTTTTGGAGCAAAGCCATCAAAAATCACTTTAAAGAAAGCCATCAACGTGCCAACGAATTAAAAAAGATCTACCCAGATATTCATTTCATGGCCATTAATATAAACTCTAATAGTAATACTGTCTGGAAACGATTATTACGTCAACATCAATTTTCTACCAGAGACGAATATAGATTTAGAGATCCAGAAGTTGCCAAAAAAATATTAGCAATTCACTATATAAACAAGGTAATGATAGTTGATGCAGATGGTAAAATTCTAGCTTCAAATGCTATGATGTTTAGTAATGGATTTAAAGATATTTTAGACGAATTGAGTTCAACTTCTGTTGAGTAAATCAAAACTAATTTCCCTTTTTATAATCGGCTAAGAATTTTTCAAGTCCTATATCAGTCAAAGGATGTTTGAGCAATCCTAAAATTGAATTTAATGGACCCGTCATTACATCTGACCCTATTTTAGCGCAGTCTATAATATGCATTGTATGTCTAATAGAAGCGGAAAGAATTTGAGTTTCAAATGCGTAATTATCATAAATGTGACGTATTTCGCCTATTAGGTTTAATCCATCTGTTGAAACATCATCTAAACGACCAAGAAATGGCGACACGTATGTTGCTCCAGCTTTGGCTGCCAATAAGGCTTGACCAGCAGAAAAAACCAAGGTAACATTCGTTTTTATTCCTTTTTCAGAAAAATACTTGCAGGCTTTAATTCCATCTTTGATCATAGGTAATTTAATCACAATTTGATCATGCAATTCAGCCAATGCTTCACCTTCCCTTATCATTCCATCAAAATCAGTAGAAATCACCTCAGCAGAAACATCACCATCAACAATATTGCAAATATCAACGTAATGCTTCATGATATTATCTGTTCCTGTAATACCTTCTTTGGCCATCAAGGATGGGTTGGTAGTAACACCATCTAAGATACCTAAGTCTTGTGCTTCTCTAATTTGATCTAGGTTAGCTGTATCGATAAAAAATTTCATACGTAAAAGGAATTAATTTTGATTTAAATTTGAAGCGAAAATACAACATATTATCAACCGACTTTAGCATCTAAACAAGATATTTACTAGATTTTATTAACTGCTGTTAATTTAAAGTTTATAATGCTTTCTTAGCATGTTTTCATACACTTTTTCTGGAAGAATTCGTTTAATAATAATTGAAAATTTCTGCATAAAAGCACCAACTTTATAATGAATTTTTGGGTGTTTAGTATTAATTATTTGAAGAATTTTATCAGCAACTTTTTGAGGATCATTACCTTGATCTACATGATTATCAATAGCCTTAAGTATCGAACTATATTTTTCTTTATAGGGTGAATCATTTAGTACCGGAGCATGATAACGACCTGCTGCAATATTAGTAGCAACATCACCAGGTGCCAAGTTGGTCATTTGAATATTAAAATCTTTAAGCTCTAGCCTATAAGATTCAGTAGTAATTTCCAAAGCAGCCTTACTCGCACTATAAACACCTCTAAAAGGTAATCCCATATAACTAGCAATTGAAGTTATATTTATGATTAATCCAGAATGTTGTTTTCTCATCTGAGGTAAAACAGCCTTGATGACATTTAGCGGTCCGAAAAAATTAATATTAAAATTTCGTTGGATTTCCTCCTCTGGAATTTCTTCTAAAGGTCCATTTATTCCAGCACCTGCATTATTTATTAGAACATCAATTTTTCCTGTTTCTTGAATAATTGAATTTACACAAGAGGTTATAGAATTTTTTTGTGTCACATCCAAGGCAATTAACCGAATTAAACTATTAGGATAATTCTCAGGATTTCTACTGGTTCCATAAACTATAAACCCTTTACTATTTAATAATTCACCAACTGATTTGCCAATACCTGAAGAACCACCTGTAATTAATACAACTTTAGACATATTTTTGAAGAATGCTGTGGCTAAAATACAATTTTTAAGCCTAATTTTTGGGCACAAAAAAAAGGCAAGCTACCTACATCACACCGCTACGACCGTATACCTTTGCTGCGTTCCCGCCCTGGAGGATTCAACAGGAGCTGGTTGTGTAGGACTTGCCGAGTGCAAAGATACAATGTTTTAATATTTTCACAATGATTTTTCTAACCGAATTTTATCAACTAAATTGTCCAAAATTTGAATAATCCATGCGTGTTTCAAAATTCATTACAATCACAATTCTTATCCTGTCATTAAATGCCTGTGATATCAGCCCAGAGCAACTTAAAAGTGATTTTTCCATTATAACTAACACAAATAATGGCGCCATCAAAAACGATAAAACATTAAATCTTTCTCTCGCCAATAATAAAAGCCATTTGGTAGATTCTGTTATTTATAAGTTGAATGATAAGATTGTGAAAAATAACGTTTTTTTGGCGGATAAAAAGCTAGGTAAACAAACTATAAAAGCGATAATTTATAGCAAGAGTAATGCCATTGAAAAGGAAGAAAATATTACCATTTTAAGTAGCCAAGTACCAATTGTATATTCGTTTGAAATTATAAATGAATTTCCACATGATATAAACGCCTATACTCAAGGATTAGAGTTCTATAATGGCGAACTGTTTGAAAGCACGGGGCAATATGGAAAGTCACAATTAAGAAAGGTAGATTATAAAACTGGGGAGATTCTTAAGCAAATCGAATTAGATAAGAAGTACTTTGGAGAAGGGTTGTCAATTTTGAATAAAAAATTGTATCAGTTAACATGGCAAGAAGCAACCGGCTTTATTTATGATGTTGATTCGTTTGAAAAAACAGGAAGCTTTAAATATGGTAGTAGCAAAGAAGGTTGGGGAATTTGTAATGATGGAACTACTTTATTTAAGTCTGATGGCACGGAAAAAATATGGACATTAAATCCGAATACTTTAGTTGAAGAAGGATATATTCAAGCATATCATCATAAAGGAAAAACTGTTGGATTAAATGAACTTGAGTTTATTAATGGAAAGATTTATGCCAATCGTTATCAATTAAATGGGGTTGCCATAATTAATCCAAAAAACGGAGCCATTGAAGGCGTGGTTGATTTTTCTTCCTTGAAAGACAAAGTGACACAACATTCAAAACTAGATGTACTTAACGGGATTGCTTATAATCCTGAGACCAAAACACTATTTGTTACAGGAAAATACTGGGATAAATTATTTGAAATTCATATTGTACAGAACTAAATAATTTAAAACTTTTAATCTCAACATCCACTGATTTCTTAAATAATTGACATCTTAATTTCTTCGATCACTTAAAGTTAACAACACAATGTTAATATTTTTGCAGTCCACAATAAGATTATTCACCTTTAATATCTATATTTAATTATAATAATAAAAGGGATTTAATAATTATGAAAAAACAACTACTAATAGTTATTGTATTTTTCTTCTCGTTTACAATAGCATTTGCTCAGTGTGCACTAGGCACACTATTTAGAACAACCGACGCGAGTACATTAACAGAAGGTGTACGTACAGAAATTGAAGATCGAATTTTTGCAGGTGAATATCATGAAATCACAAATATCGTTGCAGGTAATACATATACAATTGATTTATGTGGCTCCTCCGAAGATACCGAATTAACAATTTATGATCCAACAGACACTTCAATTGGATTTAGCACAAATGATTGTGGCGACGATGGTAGTGTTCAATTTTTAGCTGGATTGACTGGAACTTATAAAGCCCAACTCAATATAACAGGTTGTGGTTCTGATAGTGTAGCAAAATCTGTATGGGCTACCTTAGATATTAATCTTGGAACCAATGAATTTGACATTTCTCAATTGCAAGTATATCCGAATCCAGTTGGTGAAACTCTTAATATAGATTTAGCTGAGAATCATGAGATACTTTCTATATCAATAATGGAAATAAATGGAAAAGTTCTGAACTTTATGAAGTTATCTAATGTTCAATCAACTAAGATTGATATGTCTAATATTTCTTCTGGAATTTATTTTCTAAGAATTCAATCAGCAAACCACAATAGTCTCATAAAATTAATAAAAAAATAATAGAAAAATAAATACATTCTACCCCTTCCAAATTAAGTTTTGGTGTTCAATTTATGGAATTAATTGATGCTTTAAATTTCTAGCCTGAAATACTATTAATACAATTCAAAAGTTATATTTTTACAACTTATTGATAAAAAATGAAGCAGTCTCTTTATCTAATACTTAGTCTTGTAATACTAATTTTCTGGAGTTCCTGTCGAAAAGATTTTATTTTCACCCCTAGTACAGGACAGTTGGAATTTTCTAAAGACACTGTTTTTCTCGATACCGTGTTCACAAATATAGGTTCTAGTACCTACAACCTTAAGGTGTATAATAGAAGTGATAACGATATTGTAATACCAAGTCTTCGATTAGGTCAAGGTCAAAATTCAAATTACAGATTAAATGTTGATGGTTTAACCGGTGATGGACCAATTGCAGGTAAAGAATTTGAAAATATAGAAATACTTGCTAAAGATAGTATGTACATTTTTATTGAAACTACTATAGACATTCAAGATTTGGTTACTTCTGAAACACAATTTTTATATACAGATGCAATTGAATTTGATGCTGGAACCAACCAACAAATAGTTGAACTAATTACTCTGGTTAAAGATGCCGTTTTTATTTATCCACAACGCTTTATTGATAGTCAAACAGGTGAATATGTTATTGAAACTCTTTCATTCGATATTGATGGTGATGGTATGGATGATGAAACCACAATTCAGGGACGATTCTTAATGTCCTCTGAATTAAATTTCACAGATGAAAAACCATATGTAATCTATGGGTATGCAGCTGTTGACGATGGAGAAACTTTAGCCATTGATGCAGGTGCACGAGTACATTTTCATGCTAATTCAGGATTGTTGGTAACTAATGGAGCTTCTTTACACGTTAATGGTCAACCAAGTATGGATCAAGATCTGCTAGAGGGAGAAGTAATTTTTGAAGGCGATAGATTAGAACCTCTATTTGAAGATGTACCAGGACAGTGGCAAACCATTTGGTTGTTTGACGGAAGCACTAATAATATGATCAATCATGTTACCATTAAAAATAGCACAGTTGGAATATTAAGTGATGGAAATATGACTGATCCAACAAAGTTGACTTTAACAAATTCGCAAATTTACAATTCAAGTAATTTTGGAATTCTTGGTCGTGGAACATCAATTTATGGTGAAAATGTAGTTATAAATAATTCTGGACAATCGTCATTTGCTGGAACTTATGGTGGTTCATACAATTTTGTACATTCTACAATTACGAATTATTGGAGTAATAGCTTTAGGCAGTTTCCTTCACTCCTACTCAATAATTTTGTGGTCGATGAAAATTTAATGGTGACAGCAAATCCATTAATGGAAGCCAATTTTACAAATTGCATAATCTATGGCAATGACAATCCTGAGTTAATACTGGATAAAGATTCTGGTGCCGACTTCAACTTTAAATTCACCAATTGTTTGATTAGATTTGATGACCCAAATGATAATTTTACTGGAAATCAGTACAATTTTAGTGATCCATTATTTTATGAAAACATTAGCCGAAATCAAGATCCTGAATTTTTGGATGCACGGAATAATAAATTACAAATTCCTGATGGTTCACCTGCAGATGGAGACGCTATCTTTTTCGGAATTTTCTCAACAGACATATTAAACACTCCTCGAGGTAATCCTGCTGATATAGGCGCTTACGAAAGTATTGTGTTCCCTGAAGAAGGTGACTAACTACTAAATAAAGGACGCGTAGCCATCATTTCATTTACTTTTTCTGAAATTACTTCAAGAACAGGATCATTTTGATAATTATTAATGACTTGATCTATCAATTCTACAATTGTCTCCATATCATCTTCTTTTAAGCCTCTAGTCGTAATAGCTGGAGTTCCTACGCGAATTCCAGATGTCACGAATGGGCTTTTATCATCAAATGGCACCATATTTTTATTGACTGTAATCTCAGCTTTACCGAGTGATTCTTCAGCATCTTTTCCTGTAATATCTTTATTTCTTAGGTCAATCAACATCATATGATTATCGGTTCCGCCAGAAATAATATGATAATCTCGCTTAACAAATGCTTCGGCCATGGCTTGTGCATTTTTCTTTACTTGAAGCATATAGTACATAAATTCATCTGATAATGCCTCACCAAATGCAATGGCTTTAGCTGCAATAATATGTTCCAATGGTCCGCCTTGATTACCTGGGAAAACTGCAGAATCTAATAAACCAGACATCTTGCGTAAGTTTCCATTTTTCAATTTAATTCCGAAAGGATTCTCAAAATTTTCACCCATCATAATCATACCTCCTCTTGGTCCTCTTAATGTTTTGTGAGTTGTCGTTGTCACAATATGACAATGCGGAAGTGGATCATTTAAAATTCCTTTAGCAATCAATCCTGCAGGATGAGAAATGTCTGCCATTAGAATTGCATCTACACTGTCTGCTATCTCTCTAAATCGTTTGAAATCCATATCTCGTGAGTATGCAGAAGCTCCAGCAATAATTAATTTAGGGCGATCATTTTCGGCAACCTCAGCAACGTGATCATAATTTATTCGACCAGTATCTTTTGACACACCATAAAAAACAGGATTGTATAATTTACCCGAAAAATTTACAGGAGAACCATGTGTAAGGTGACCTCCATGAGACAAATCAAACCCTAGTATTGTATCACCAGGTTTCAAACAAGCAGCATATACTGCGGTGTTAGCCTGACTTCCTGAATGTGGTTGTACATTCACCCATGAAGCACCAAACAACGTCTTAGCTCTATCTATCGCCAGTTGTTCCACAATATCAACAACTTCACATCCACCGTAATAGCGTTTACCAGGATATCCTTCAGCATACTTATTAGTTAATACAGATCCAGCAGCTTCAAGTACTTGATCACTTACAAAATTCTCAGAAGCAATTAATTCTAAACCATGTTCTTGGCGTTGCTTCTCATCGTTTATTAATTCGAATATTTGTTGGTCGCGTTGCATAAAAATATGTTATGAGTGAATAAGAATCAAAAATAGCAAATACATTAGTTTAATTGGTCAAAAAACATATATTTACATAGAATTTAATAACAATTACTAACAATTATTGAATGCCATTATCAGCCAACAACCCAGATAGAACCTCCTGGTTACACGTAGACAAAAATTCAGATTTTCCGATTCAAAATATACCCTTTGGAGTTTTTCTAACTCGAGATGATATTATTACTATTGGAACACGTATTGGTGATACGGCAATAGATTTAGGTGCTTTACACCAATTGGGCTATTTTGATGAAATCCCATTAACGGATGATATTTTTCTTCAGGATACTTTGAATGACTTTATAGCTGATGGAAGAAAAACTTGGCGACTAGTTAGAAATAGAATTGCTAAAATTTTTGATAGTACTGATGCTTCCCTAAAAAATAATAAAAAACATAAGGAAATTGTACTTTTTAGGCTTGATGAAATAGAAATGCAATTACCCATTCAAGTTGGTGATTATACCGATTTTTATGCAAGTAAGGAACATGCCACTAATGTTGGTACCATGTTTAGAGGAAAAGACAATGCTCTGATGCCAAATTGGTTGCATTTACCGGTTGGGTATCATGGAAGAAGCTCTTCAATAATTCCTTCAGGAATCCCAGTACATAGACCTCAAGGTCAAACACTGCCAGCAAACTCTGAAACTCCAGAATTTGGACCAAGTAAATTGGTTGATTTTGAATTAGAAATGGCATTTATCACCACTGATGCTAACGATCTGGGAGAACCAATTCCAATAAATGAGGCAGAAGATTATATTTTCGGCTTAGTGCTTTTTAACGATTGGTCTGCTAGAGATATTCAAAAATGGGAATATGTTCCATTAGGACCATTTTTAGGTAAAAACTTCGCTTCATCAATTTCACCATGGATTGTAACTCTTGATGCTCTTGAACCTTTTAGAGTTGAGAGTCCTAAACAAAATCCGAAACCTTTAGAATATCTTCAATCCAAAGGAAAAAAGAGCTTTGATATTAAGCTTGAAGCTGCCATTCAACCGAAGGGTGCAAAAGAATCTGTTGTTTGTCGTTCAAATTTTAAATATATGTATTGGAATATGGCGCAGCAATTGGCACATCATACTGTAAATGGTTGTCCAGTTAATTCAGGAGATATGATGGGAAGTGGTACTATTTCTGGACCTACCGAAGATAGTTATGGTTCCATGTTAGAACTTTCATGGCGTGGCGAAAAACCGCTTAAAATGAAAGATGGTAGCGAACGCAAATTTATCAATGATAATGACACAGTTATAATGCGTGGATATTGTGAAAATGATGGTACACGTATTGGTTTTGGAGAGGTAAAATCGCAGCTTCTTCCTGTTTTTAATCCAAAGAAAAAGAAATAGTTTAAACTTCGCATAAATTACGTAATAGACTAAACTTCAAAATTAATCTTGAAACTTTTAAGGTTATACATCATTGAATATCAATATGTTATATTTTTGGCATCATAATTGAAATTCAATAGGTATGAACTTATAAAACACAAGGTTATGAAGAAATTACTACTCTTAACAGTCCTTCTTTCAGTACTAGTATCTTGTGGTGGAAGAAAACAAATTGAAAAACAATTGCACTCGGGAAATTACGATGTTGCAATTACAAAAGCTTTGAAGAAGTTAGAAAACAACAAAGACAAAAAGCGAAAGCAAAAATATGTCGCGATGTTGGAAGATGCCTACTACAAAGTGGTGGCACGTGATTTGAGTACCATTGAACACTTAAAGCAGGATGGTAATCCAGAACAGTACAGATCAATTTATGAGATTTATGCAAATCTGCATGCTAGACAAGAAGCTATAAAGCCTATTCTTCCTTTAAAAATTGGTAATAAGTATCTCAAACTAAATTTCAATGATTATAGTGATGCTTTAGTTGATTATAGATATAAAACATCTGATTATTTAATTGACAAAGGAATTGATCTTTTAGATTCTGAAGACAAATTTAACGCTCGTAAAGCCTATTCTATATTTGAATATATTGATGCAATCAATCCTAACTTTGAAGAAGTTAGAGAATTGCTTGAAGAAGCTCATGAAAAAGGAATAGATTATGTACGTGTTTCAATTAAGAATGAGACTCATCAAATTATACCAATGCGGTTAGAGCAAGAGCTTCTTGATTTTGACACTTATGGTTTAAATGATTTTTGGACAGTGTATCATTCTCAACAAGATTCTGAAATGACGTACGATTTTGCCATGTCATTAAATCTAAAACAAATAAATATTTCACCAGAACGAATCAACGAGCGTCAGATATTACGAGAAAAAGAAATAATTGACGGTTGGGAATACCAACTTGATGAAAATGGAAATGTGATGCAAGATAGCCTTGGAAATGATATTAAAATTGATAAAATTATTAGGGTTAGAGCACGTTTCTATGAAATTGTTCAAACCAAATCATCTCAAGTGGTGGGCGATGTAGTATATATAGATTTGAAGACTAATCAAATTATAGACAATTTCGCTTTAGATAGTAATTTTATATTCGAAAATCTATTCGCACGCTTTAGAGGAGACAGAAGAGCCTTAAACGCTAAGGATAGAGAACTATTAAAAAATCGCCACGTGGCATTCCCAAGTGATTCTCAAATGGTGTATGACACTGGAGAAGATTTAAAATATAAATTGAAACATATTATTAATTCTTATAATATAAGAGGATAAAAAAAAGGCCAATTGGCCTTTTTTTTATTTAGACTATTTGTTTGTTTGACATGTTTAATACCTTAAGTAAATCTGCCTTTTTACGTTTAGATACTGGAAATGTTTCTTTGTTAGTTAATATCACATAACCTCCATCCTTATTCATATAACTTTGTAAATGGTGCAAATTAATTATGTGCGAGTGATGAATTCTTAAGAATCCGTTATTCAGTAACATTTCTTCAAATTCTTTTAGTGTTTTTGCGGCAACTAGTCGTTTACCGTTTGTCAAATAAATTCCCGAATAATTTCCTTCTGATTGAATTCTAATAATATTTATTACCTCATAAAGTGAAATTCCCTTTGAAGTAGGTAATGCGATTTTTTTACGTAGTGGATTTAAATCTTGATTTTGAACAATAGATTCTATTTGTGACTTAACATTACTGAGGTCTTGCATTTTCGCCTTCTGAACTGCTTGTATAAGTTGATCTGAATCAATAGGTTTTAACAAGTAATCTAATGCACTAATTTTGATGGCCTGAATGGCATATTTACTATATGCAGTTGTAAAAATGACCTTAAAATTATAATTTCCAATAATTTCCAATACTTCAAAACCAGTACCATCTTTTAATTGAATGTCTAAAAAGACTATATCTGGTTGTGATTGTAATATTAATTTGGCTGCTTCTTTAATTTTTGAAGCTTGTCCAATGATTTCAATTTCTGGACAATTAACTTTTAACTCCTGTTTCAGAGCAGTAACGGCTTGTTGTTCATCTTCAATTATTATTGCTTTCATATTTTACCAAATTTTTACAATTGGAAGTTTTAATATTACTTCAGTTCCTTGACCTTTGTCATTATCTTTAATAACAAAAAGTGATGGATCTTTTGAATTATTTTCTAGCTCAATTCGTTCACGAGTAATTTCTAATGCCTTAGATTCTGTTTTATTTTTTAATTTATTTTTTTTAGAATTCGAAAATCCAACCCCATTATCAGTCACCTTACAGATTAATGTATCATCTTGTTTTACAAAGTCAACGCTCAAATCTCCTTTCTTATTTTTCGGTGCCAATCCATGAATAATAGCATTTTCAACTATTGGCTGGAGTATGAGGGTCGGAATTCCGACTTCAGTGATTTCCAAATTTGTATCTACATTTATAGTATAGCTAAACACGTCAACATATCTTAGCTGTATTAATTTTATATATAATTCTAATATTTCAATTTCTTTTTTTAATGAAATTAATCGTTTATCATTTTCTAAAATCAATCGCATTAGCTTAGAAAATTGACCAATATATTTGTTGGCTTCCTTAATCTCACCTCCCGAATAATAGCCCTTTATTGTGTTCAGAGCATTGAAAACAAAATGAGGATTCATTTGCATTCGTAAGGCCTTTTGTTCAAGATCTACCATTTGTTTTTCCAAGATGGTTTTTTCCTGTTTTTCTTTAAGAATCAACCTCTCTTTATTAAAAGCTTTCTGAATTGATTTAATTCGTTCTCCCACAATAAAATAGACTAGAGAAGCAACAAACAGCGAAACCAACAAAAGAAAAGGAATCGTTTTATAAAATGGTGGCTTGATGTACAATGAAATTCCATTTGAGTTACTCCACAATTGGTTACGTCCTTTGACACGAATTTTAATATCATGCTCACCAGTAGAGAGGTTTTTAATTTCTAAGCTTCGGCTTTCTAAATCAAACCATGGCTCATTATTATCTTTATATTGATACGTTAGTTCACCATAATCTTTATATGAAATTCCTGTGAAATTAATTTTTAAATTATTCTCATGACTTTTCAATTCTGATAAATCTATACTTTTTTTATCATTAATAAATATCGATTCAATTACCAGCGATGGTTGAGTTTGGCTGGATACTAGATTATCTCTATGAAATGACAATAAACCTAGGTCAGTTGCCAACCAAATCATCGAATCCACGACCTCAATATCGTTTATTTTTTCATTTTTAATTCCTAGTAAACTATTTAAATTTTGTACTTCAAACGAGTTAGTAGTCAGTGAAATTTTGTCCAATCCCTTATTCGTCCCAATTAGATAATCATTTGCAAGTGGATGTATTGCGTAGCATGTATTACTTGATAAATTTTGCTTTTTTGAAATATGATATTTAATCGAATCTTGTTGTAAAATACTTATACCTTTAGAATTGGTAGCAACAACAAGAAAATCCCTATTATCATCATAATATAAATTGAGGATAGAAGTATTTAATTCGGATGCGTTTTCATTAATTGTTTGAATATCTATTGAATCATAAAATGCTAAATTTGTACTTGTTCCAAAAAATAAAGCATTCTTTTTATAAGGTGCAATGACATTAGTCCTCTTTCTAAAGATGGTATTTAAACTTATTCCTTTAGCTCTTAAACCACTTTGTTTCCTAAGTCTTGGAAAAGTATAAATATCTTCTGGTTCAAATTTAAATACAACTGAGGACGAAAAATAATAATGTTCGCCATCAAAATAAAAATCATTTGCTCCAAAATTTAATCTCTCTCTTCCCTGCTCAGATAAAATATCAATGGATGTATTGCCAATAGAGAAAATACGATTTTGATATAATCGAATTTTCTTAATATAGTCAGTGCTTATGTGATCTATATTTATCTTACTAGTTATATGATTCGTATTAAAAGAAACTAATCCATTTTCTGTTCCGGCATAAATTTTATTGTCCTTTGCTTCTATGGCAGTTATTTTTGATTGACCTTCATGAAAAGAATATCTAGCGACTTCGATATTAGGTATAAATTTAATACCATTGTTTAAAGTTGTAACCCAATAATTTTTTTGTGAATCTTTTAAAACATATGAAACAACATCATTTTTAAAATAATGTTTAAGGCTATTAATACTTTTAATTAAAAGCCCAGATCGGGTGCCTAGCCACATCTGATCATCAATGTTAGACATATGAATAATATCATCATGGACATCAAATGAATGGTTGATTGAAGCATTCTTAAACTCATACATATGATTTGAAATAGAAAAATACTGCTGTTGATTGAAATTCATCAAACGGTAATTTTTTGATGAATTAATTAAATCATGAAAATAAGTTCTTTCACCAGATTTGATATCAAAAACTGAATCAAGAGATAAGTAATAAAACTTTGATCCTACTTTCCAATGGCCAAAAACAGCATTTTCGCTTTGGTGCTTTTCCAATGTTTGAGCCACCAAATTAAGCTTGGAAACTAAACCATCACGATATAAAATAAATAGGTCATCATCAACCTCGTATATGTCTGTTATTATTTTGGCGTGAGAAGCCTTCTTAAGCAACTCATTATTCTTAATATTAGTAAATGTACCATTGAGGTAATATGACAATTGTCCATTTAATGTCATGAACCAGATGCGATTTTCAGCATCTTTATACATTTTAAATACTTCATTATCACCTAACCCATCATCTGTACTCAAATGTTCAAAAGTGTAGCCGTCATACTTTAAAACACCAACATCAGTTCCAAACCAGATATATCCTGAATCGTCTTCAAAAACTGAATAAATATTAGAAGTAGGCAATCCATCATCTATACTATAATCAATCGTATAAGGGTTTTGACCAAAAACAATGAATAGGTTAAGAATAAAAAAAGGTAATAATAGTCTCAAATCAATGAATAGTTGTCTAAATATAAGCCATTAATCAGATAGTACAAATACAATAATAATCAGTTATCATGATAATTCTATCACTAATCACTCACAAAGAGACAAATACTAAATAAATGACACCATTTATCGATCTATAGTATTAGTCAATTACTAAATGATTAATACCACTTTTCATAAATACTTAAATGAAAAGCTAATTATTGTGAGGTTTGAGTCCAAATCATAAACAACTAAATCATGAAAAAACAACTACTTATGGCACTAATTATGGTGCCTCTATTTAATTTCGCACAAGTCACACTTGTGAAAGATATTAATCCTGGAGTCTATCAAGGTATACGACTTGAAGGCGTTCGTGGAGATGCTGAAATAATTGCGTTTCAAAATCAAATATTATTTCAAGGAACAATAGGAAGAGAAGGCTCTGTTGGAAGTGGACGTGAACTACATGTCTCAGATGGAACTCTAAATGGGACAAATTTACTAAAGGATTTACGCCCTGGATCTTTAAGTTCTACACCTAAAAATTTTTTCTATAGAAGCTTAACTGATGAAATTTATTTTTCCGCTTCTCCTGGATCAATTCGAAAGTTATTTAAAACTGATGGAACCAATGCCGGTACAGTAATGGTTACAACGTTATTTAATGATCCGCGAAGATTTATCGAATATGATAACAGAGTATTTTTTAATTCGGGTAATAACAATGTAGCCATGGGGACTGAATTTAGCTTTACAAATGGTTCATTATTACATGGGAGTTATGACTTAAATCAGTATGCACCCTCTGGAAATTCACAGAGTAGTGATCCAGGAAATTATACTGTTTATAACGGCAGTCTTTATTTTAGTGCAAACTTTAACAACTCTAACTCAACTACAACAGCCAAAGGTCGTGAATTAGGAATATCAGATGGTACATTTTTAACCACTGGTCTTTTTAGAGACATTAATCTTGGTGCAAATGGAAGTGACCCAAACCATTTTACAGTTTTTAATAACAAGCTGTACTTCACAGCTGATAATGGTACAAATGGCAGAGAAATTTGGGTAACCGATGGCTTTATTTTGGGTACAGGCTTACTTCAGGATTTAAATCCAGGTTCAAATGGCAGTAATCCTCAAAACCTAACTGTTGTTGGAAATAGATTATATTTTTCTGCAGACAACGGTACAAATGGAAACGAATTGTATTACATGACAACATCAGAAAATATTGTTTTGTACAAAGACATTAATTCTGGAGCGGGAAGCAGTTCTCCTACAAAATTTATAAATAGAGGTAACACATTATTTTTTTCCGCAGATAACGGAATTAATGGTAGGGAACTATGGTCAGCAGATGGAACCGTATTTGGTGTTAATATGGTAAAAGATATCAATCCAGGAGCTGGCAATAGCGATCCAGCATATTTTGAGCTCTATAATAACAAATTATACTTTTCTGCTAATAACGGGACAAATGGAATTGAACTTTTTGTCTCCAATGGAAATGCTCAAAGCACGACAATGCTAGAGGACATTAATCCTGGACCTGCATCTGGCGATCCAAGGGCTTTAACGGTAAGTAATAACATATTATTTTTCCATGCAGATAATGGATCTATTGGAAGAGAACTTTGGAAATATCTAGATCCTGCCTTATCAGTTACACAAAATGACATTGAAAAATTTCAATTATATCCAAATCCTACAAAAAACAGTTTCAATATTGCGCACAATGGATTAATTGACTCTGTTGAGATATATGATATAAATGGTAAAAAAATCCTACAATTTGACGAAGAAATTCCGTCTTATAATATTGAAAAATTAGATGCTGGTATGTACTTTGTTAAGATTAATTCTGCTTCTACAACACAGACTATTAAATTGATTAAAAAGTAATGGGGAAAATCAATTTAAACTATTCCACTAAGCCTTCTTTCAGCCTTGAAGGTTTAGTGGTTTTTTAGATCAAACTCCATAAGTATAGAAAATGATTAAAATAATTACATTTTTTGAAAGGAATAGATTGAGAATTTTTTTTATGTTATTCTATAGCTTTTTGGCCTTAGTAATTTATTTACTATTCAACTAAACAGTCTCTAAATTAATCGAATTAATAGCGCCATGAGATGCATGCTTTAAAACGATACCATTTTTAATAACCAGCAATTGTGGTGATTGGTGCATAACTTGAAATTTAGAGCTTACCCCATTAGAAATATCTCTATAATTCAATAGATCTAAATAATAAAGATCAAAATCCTCTTCATTTTTATTATACGATTCAACAAATTGATTGATTACCATTTTACTAATATGGCAACGAGTCGAGTGCTTAAAAATTAATTGAGTTTTTGTTTCAGATTTCTTTGCTATTTCAGATAGCTGATCATTAGAATTTAATGCGATCCAAGGAAGGACTTTTGCTTCTTTCGTTGTTGATGATCCACCAAATATTTTATTAAATAATCCCATAGTTTATTTATTACAAAGAATCAGTCGTAAAGATTGCAATAGCTTACATTATGACGAAACGTCACTAATAATCAGTCTTTTACAGACATTTTGTCCTTCAATTGTAGTTGGTAAGATAATTGAAATAGCTCATCATGAAAAGAAAAATATAAAAAATGAACTTTAATAACTATACAATAAAATCACAAGAGGCCTTACAACAAGCCCAACAACTTGCTCAAAGTCTAGAACATCAACAAATAGAAAATGAACATCTATTTAAAGCTATTTTTGAAGTTGATGAAAATGTACTTCCATTTCTCCTTAAAAAGTTGAATGTAAACTTGACATTGCTTCAGCAAATTCTGGATAAAGAAATAGAAAGTTTTTCAAAAGTATCTGGTGGCGAACTAATGTTTTCTCAAAATGCTGGTAAAAGTATAAATGAAGCTTCTATTATAGCTAAAAAAATGAAAGATGACTTTGTTTCTATTGAACATTTGATTCTAGCTATTTTTAAATCAAAAAGCAAAATATCTCAGATTTTAAAAGATCAAGGTGTCACAGAAAAGAGCTTAATCCTAAGTATTAATGAATTGCGTAAAGGTGATCGAGTAACATCTCAAAGTCAAGAAGAAACCTATAATGCCTTGAACAAATATGCTAATAATTTAAATCAATTAGCGGAAGATGGTAAACTAGATCCTGTAATCGGTCGTGATGAAGAAATTAGAAGAATATTACAAATTCTTTCCAGAAGAACAAAAAACAATCCCATTTTAGTTGGTGAACCTGGCACTGGTAAAACAGCTATTGCAGAAGGCTTAGCACATAGGATAATTGATGGCGATATTCCAGAAAACTTAAAAGACAAACAAATTTTTGCACTTGATATGGGCGCTCTAATCGCTGGAGCAAAATTTAAAGGTGAATTTGAAGAACGATTAAAAGCAGTCATCAAAGAGGTAACTAATAGTAATGGCGATATTGTTCTATTTATTGATGAAATCCATACTCTTGTTGGTGCGGGTGGAGGTCAAGGTGCAATGGATGCTGCCAATATATTAAAACCAGCTCTTGCGAGGGGTGAATTGCGGGCTATTGGTGCAACAACTTTAGATGAGTACCAAAAATATTTTGAAAAAGATAAAGCTTTGGAACGTCGTTTTCAAAAGGTGGTTGTGAACGAACCCGATACTGAAAGTGCAATTTCTATACTAAGAGGAATTAAAGAAAAATACGAAACACATCATAAAGTTAGAATTAAAGACGAAGCTATTATTGGCGCCGTTGAATTGTCTAACAGATATATAACCAATCGTTTTCTTCCTGATAAAGCCATTGATTTAATGGATGAAGCAGCCTCAAAATTGCGAATGGAAATAAATTCGAAACCTGAAGAATTAGACGTTTTGGATAGAAAAATCATGCAACTTGAAATTGAAATTGAAGCTATTAAACGTGAGAAAGATGAGGCTAAATTAAAGTCGTTACGTTCTGATTTAGCAAACTTAAAGGACGAGCGCAATGATCTTAATGCTAAATGGAAAAATGAAAAAGAGGTTGTTGATTCTATTCAAAACACCAAATTAAAAATTGAAGAATTCAAATTAGAAGCAGAACGAGCGGAGCGCGAAGGTGATTATGGTAAAGTAGCTGAAATTCGTTATGGCAAAATTAAAGAGGCCAATGAACAACTAGAAAGTTTTCAAAAACAATTGAGTGAACAAAAAGACACCGCCTTAATCAAAGAAGAGGTTACCTATGAAGACATCGTTGATGTTGTGGCAAAATGGACTGGAATTCCAGTTACTAAAATGATACAAAGTGAACGTGATAAATTATTAAAATTAGAAGATGAATTACACAAACGAATAGTTGGACAAGAGGAAGCAATAATAGCAGTGAGTGATGCCGTAAGAAGAAGTCGTACAGGATTGCAAAATAAACAAAAACCAATTGGAACATTCCTATTTCTTGGAACAACAGGAGTTGGTAAAACGGAGTTAGCCAAAGCCCTTGCTGAATATTTGTTTGATGATGAAAATGCGATGACAAGAATAGATATGAGTGAATATCAAGAACGTCACGCTGTTAGCAGGCTTGTTGGTGCACCTCCAGGATATATTGGATATGATGAAGGTGGACAATTAACTGAAGCTGTGCGTAGAAAGCCATATTCAGTAATCCTTCTCGACGAAATTGAGAAAGCACATCCTGACACATTCAATATATTACTTCAGGTACTTGATGAAGGGCGTTTGACTGACAATAAAGGGCGTATTGCAGATTTTAAGAATACCATTATTATTATGACTTCAAATCTAGGTAGTCAAATAATTCAAGATCATTTTGATTCTGTGAAAGATGTCGAAACTGCCATGACATCTGCAAAATTAGATGTTATCAGTTTATTAAAACAAAAAGTTAGACCTGAATTTCTAAATCGTATTGATGATACCATTCTATTTACTCCATTAAGCAAAAAGCATATTAGATCTATTGTTGAGATACAATTAAAAGCAGTTGGTAAATTAATAGCACAACAAGGCATCACCTTTGACGCCACAAAAGAGGCCATGGATTATCTAGCAGAAAAAGGATTTCATCCTGAATATGGTGCAAGGCCAGTAAAAAGAGTCATTCAAAAAGAAGTATTGAATGCTTTGAGCAAAGAGATACTTGCAGGCAATGTAACTACTGATAGTATAATCCTTTTAGATTCATTTGATGATAGTTTAGTCTTTAGAAATCAAGGTGATCTAGTTACGGAAGAATTTTAAGTGTAACAATAGCTTAAAAAAACAGTCTTATAATTGGTTGGTTAGTTGAAAAGCGACGCAAGTTTCTAAAATGGAAATAAGCGTTGCTTTTTATTTTAATTTCAATTTAATATACCTTTCGGTATTTTTTACTATCTTTGGCAACTATGTTGACCAAGTCAGAGCAAACTAAACAGTATATTTTAGAAACAGTTGCGCCAATTTTTAATAAAAATGGTTACGCGGCTACTAGCATGAGTGATATTACTTCTGCTACTGGTTTAACAAAAGGTGCTATTTACGGAAATTTTAAAAATAAGGAGGATCTTGCAATTGCTGCCTTTAAGTTTATGGTAAAGGGTCTTATGAAAGATATTGTCAAGCATTTAGAATTAAGTGACTCACCTCTTCAAAAATTATTTTTAATTTCAGATTTTTACAGGAATTACTATCAATATAGTCAAAAAAATGGTGGATGTGCAGTTCTAAATATAGGTGTTGATGCTAAAAATCAAAACACTAAACTACTTCAAAAAGTAAAAGAGGTTATAGAAAAAATTCAAGATCAAGTGGCTAACATTATTGAAGAAGGGATCGAAATTGGAGAAATATCTGCGGATATAAATGCCATGCAATATGCCAAACGTATAGACACAATGATTCAAGGATCCATTTTTATGGCATATACATTAGATGATGAGTTTTATATGAAAGACACCATGAATCAAATTGATCAAATGATACATAACGAATTAAAAAATAAAATAATTGATAAATAATATACTTATTGGTATAATCAAATAATAATAAATGAAAGAGGTTACAAAGATTTTAGAAAGTACTACAAAAGTTCGGTTTCAAGACTGCGATCCATTTAATCATTTAAACAATGCTGCATATTTAAATTATTTTATGAATCATCGTGAAGATGAATTGATAAACAATTATGAGATTGATATCTATAAAATGGGGAGAAAGGAAGGAAAAAGTTGGGTAGTTGGCAGCAATCAAATTGCTTACTTACGTCCGGCATTTCTAATGGAAGATATTGTTATGCAATCGCAACTACTACATTATTCACCTAGTAAAATTTTTGTGGAGATGCGTATGTATAACAAGAATAAAACCGAATTAAAATCCATCATGTGGAGTACATTTGTGCATTTTAATTTATTAAATCAAAAAACAGAGATTCATTCTGAAGCCTTCATGGATTTATTTGAATCTATTAAAATTCCTTTAAAGGAGACAACTTTTGAAGAACGAATAAAAGTAATTAAAGGGCAAACAGTCAGCATTTAATCAAAAGAAAAGCCACATTAAGTGGCTTTTCTTTTGTTGTAAAATAATATTAAAATTTAAATCCTGCGCCTAATCCAACTACTAAAGGATTAATATCAACTTCTACAGGCAATAAACCTTCGCCAGTATCAACCGTCACATCCGTTTTTAATAAAATCTTTTTGACGTCTACATTAATGAACCATTTGTCATCTAAATCATAATCTAGACCACCTTGGAAAGAAAATCCAAAGCTGCTATCATAATCAATTCCGTCAACATCACCAGATTTAACACCATAGAAAATGGTATAGTTAACCCCAGCGCCAATATAAGGTGTTACTTGTCCTCCAGTAAAATGGTATTGTAAATTAAGTGTTGGAGGTAATAACCAAGCGTGACCTAAATCAACATTATCCCCACCATTTATATCCACTTCAACATTATGCTTTGTTGTAGCTAAAATCAATTCTGCAGCAAGGTTTTCAGTAAAGAAATATGTAAAGTCAACTTCAGGAACAAATGAAGTAGAAATTGCAATCTCTGCGCCATCTATATTCAAGTTGTCTCCAGGAGATGGAATTACAGAAATCACTCTAAATCGCATTTTCCATTGACTAGAAGTACTAGTATCATTATCATTTTCATTTTGGGCATTCATAGTGAATACAGTTGCAAATGCTAATAAGAATAAAAATATTGTTTTTTTCATGAGTATAGGTTTTATAATTTTAGGCAAAATTAAACCGTAAAAAATTCTTAAAACCTGATTAATATCATAGACCGTATTTTATTTTAGTTTCCTTATATTTAATGTGAAAAAATACGAATCGAATTCGTAAAATAAACTTAACTTTATACTTGCATCTTACAACTAATTACAACAATAATAGAAAATTATGAGTATACATATAGAAGCGAAAAAAGGTGACATTGCCGAAACTATTTTACTTCCAGGCGATCCTTTACGAGCCAAGTGGATTGCAGAAACGTTTTTTGAAAATCCTGTTTGTTTCAATAAAGTAAGAAATATGTTTGGGTATACTGGAACTTATAATGGCAAAAAGATCTCGGTTATGGGAACGGGAATGGGTATTCCATCAATTTCTCTATATGCACATGAGCTAATAACTGAATATGGTGTTAAAAATTTAATTCGAGTAGGAAGTGCAGGATCCTATCAAAAACAGGTTAAGATTAGAGACATTGTACTTGGTATGTCTGCATCTTCTAATTCAGGCATCAACGAATTACGTTTTGGTGGAGCTGATTATGCACCAACAGCTAGTTATGATTTGTTTATGAAAGCGGTTGAAGCAGCTAAAGAAAAAAACATCGCCATTAAAGCAGGTAATATATTTTCAAGTGATATTTTTTATGCTGATGATTTTGAATCGTATAAGAAATGGTCCAAATTTGGCGTGCTTTGTGTAGAGATGGAAGCTGCCGGTTTATATACAGTTGCTGCCAGTCACAAGGTAAATGCCTTAGCAATTCTTACAATTTCAGATTCTTTAGTCACAGGAGAACGTACTACAAGTAAGGAGCGTGAAAGCACCTTTAGCAACATGATTGAAATTGCTCTAGAACTTGCTTAACGGCATTTCAAATTATAGGATTAGAAGCTACTCAAAGACTAGGCGCCATATGGAATCCAAATGTTCTTAATTTGACTTGCATGCTTAAGGAATTCTTCACCTTCCCCTTGCGCTTTATCCTGCCAATTTCTATACTTTCCATAATTGACCCAAGTTCTCTTCATATTATCAGCGGATAATAACTCCATGTCTTTACAACCTTCTTTAGATCCAAAATACCAAATGCCATCCACGTCATCATGTTTCGCTAATACTTGAGCTAATTCATTTTTATGACCTGTTACAATATTTACTGTGCCTCCTGGAACATCTGAAGTTTCTAAGATTTGATAAAAATCGGTTGCAGAAAATGGCATTTTTTCTGATGGAATAACAACAACATTATTTCCCATTGTAATTGCAGGAATTACCGCTGAAATAAAGCCCAATAAAGGTGCTTCATCAGGACAAACAATTCCCATAACACCTATTGATTCAGGCATTGCCAAAGTAACATTGCGGTGAATGGTATGATGTACTTTACCATCGTATTTATCGGCTAAGGCCGCATAGGTGTAAATTCTTTCTATAGATAAATCTACTTCCTTTGTAGCTTCAGATTTAGTTTGATTGGTCATTTGCACTAATCTATCTGCAAATTCTTCACGTCTAATAGCGAGATTTTCAGCTAAGTAATATAATACCTGAGCTCTACCATGTCCTGTATTATTTTCCCATTTATTGCACGAGTGTGCAGCTTCAACAGCATTTCTAATATCTTTTCTATTGCCTTTAGAAACTTCGCCAACATAAGTGCCATTTATACTATTTATAATTGTACTATAACCTCCATCTGGTCGTGCCTGTTTTCCTCCTATATACATTTTAGTTGTTCTATCAATACCTGTCTGCTGCTTCATTTGTCCGTTGGTTGCTTTTATAGCTTTACCTAGATTAATTTGTGGCTTATCTGAAAAGGCATCGTTAATTCGAGGTTTAAGATATTCCATCAATCCTTCACGTCCTCCTTCTCTACCAAATCCCGATTCGCGATAACCTCCAAATCCAGCGGCAGCGTCAAAAACATTCGTACAGTTAATCCATGCAGTTCCTGCTTTTATCTGTGGTGCAATATCTAAAGCTAGGTTGATATTTTCTGTCCAAATACTGCATGCCAAACCATAACGAGTATTATTGGCTAATTTCACAGCCTCTTTATGTGATCTAAAACGCATCGCTACTAATACTGGACCAAAAATCTCTTCTTGGGCAATAGTTGAAGAAGGCGACACATCTGTAAATAATGTAGGTGGATAAAAATATCCTTCTGTTGGACATTTCCACGAAGGTTGATTTAGAGTACTTCCTTCATCTACACCAAGTTTAACTAAATCTTTAATGACTTTCAGTTGAACAGAATCTACGATCGCACCAATATCGATACCTTTATCTAAGGCATTACCAATGCGAAGGGTTTCCATTCTAGCTCTAATCTTTTTATAGAGTTTGTCTGCTACACTTTCTTGAACTAATAATCTAGAACCAGCACAACACACCTGGCCTTGATTGAACCAAATAGCATCTACAACACCTTCAACGACGCTATCTAAGTCGGCATCTTCAAAAACGATGAAAGGTGATTTTCCACCAAGTTCTAAAGACAATTTTTTTCCAGACCCTGCTGTTGCTCTTCTAATAATTTTACCAACTTCTGTAGATCCTGTAAACGCTATTTTATTTACGTCTTTATGATCAACAAGTGCAGCACCAGTTTTTCCGTGTCCCGTTACAATATTGACCACACCATTAGGCAATCCAATTTGTTGACATATTTCAGCAAAAAGCAATGCTGTTAATGAGGTAAATTCAGCAGGTTTTAGAACAATTGTGTTTCCCATGGCAATGGCAGGAGCAATTTTCCATGACAACATCATTAAAGGGAAATTCCATGGGATAATCTGACCAATAACGCCTACTTCTTTGTACTCTTTTAATTCTGTGTCTCTTAGTTGAGCCCAACCAGCATGATGATAGAAATGTCTAACAACTATTGGAATATCTATATCTCTAGTTTCTCTAATTGGTTTCCCATTATCTAATGATTCTAAAACTGCAAACAGGCGTGAATGTTTTTGGATTTGACGTGCAAGTGCGTATAGATATCGCGCTCTTTGGTGAGCACCAATTTTCACCCATTCAGGTAAGGCTTTCTTTGCTGCTGCAACGGCTTTGTTCACATCTGCCTCATTACCTTCAGAAATATTGGCCAAATGTTCTTTTGTGGACGGATTAATAGTTTTAAAAGACTCGCCTGAAGATGCTGCTGTCCATTTTCCGTTAATAAATAATTTGAAGGATCTCTTGTGGGACTCTAAAAATTGAATGGCTTCATCAGCGTTTTCTGGAGCTGGTCCATATGCCATTGTATCGTATATCTCTTTAATTTTCATAATATTTATGTTATGCCATTGGATGTCTAAATGATGCAGAATAACGACCAGTAACAAAATGTTCCAGCTGTCTTTCAATATCGCCTAACAGGCTACTTGCTCCGAATCTGAAAAGTTCAGGAGTCAGCCAATCGTCACCCAATTCTTCTTTAATTAATATTAGCCAGTTTAGGGCTTGTTTCGCCTTACTTATGCCACCAGCTGGTTTAAATCCAACTTTATAGCCCGTAAGTTCATGGTATTCTCTAATAGCTCTTATCATGACAAGACTCACAGGTATCGTGGCATTTACCGATTCTTTTCCTGTACTTGTTTTAATGAAGTCTGAGCCTGCCATCATGCTGACCCAACTTGCCTTGGCTACTTTGGTATACGTAGGAATTTCTCCAGTTGCCAATATGGTTTTCATATGTGCCTCACCACATGCTTTTCGACAAGCTGCAACTTCGTTATACAATCCTTTCCAATCTGACTGCAACACTAAATTTCTACTTACAACAATATCAATTTCTTTGGCACCAGCTGCCACCGATAGTTCAATTTGCTTAATTTTTTCTTTCAATGGAATATTCCCTGCCGGAAATCCGGTAGAAACAGCCGCGATTGGAATAGTACTTTCTTTGAGTCCCTTAACAGCATCTTCAATTAAGTTATGATATACGCAAACTGCTGCAACGGTTATGGCTTCATCTTGCATACCCATAGCTTCCAAAAGATCCGCTCTCACAGGAGATCGTGCTTTGGCAGAAAGTCTCATGACATTACTTTCGGTATCATCACCAGCAAGCGTTGTTAAATCAATACAACTTAAAGCCTTTAATAACCAGGCCGCTTGCCATTGCTTTTTTATTGATCTACGTTTGCCTAATGTAATGGCACGTCTTTCAACAGCACTTCTGTTAATATTGATATCTTTAAATACATTGGCATCAAAAGGAATGCCTTCGTTTCTTTTATGATGTGATTTAGATTGTTTTCTCGAACTCATAGATTTCAACTACATTTTGGTATAAACTATACAATTTTATTGAATTATTTTAAGAATGAGGGGCTGTATCTCAGGTTTTGTTTCTTCAATTTTGTAAGCCTTATTCATAAATTCCTTTGCTTCTGCAAAGTTAGAATCATTATTTGAATATAATATAGCAAGTATATCATCTTTTTTAACATAATCACCAATCTTTTTCTCCAGGACGATTCCTGCGCCATAATCGATCGGACTTGTTTTGGTTTCTCTTCCTGCTCCTAATTTGACCGATGCCAAGCCAATTTCTAAGGCATTTAAGGTACATATATATCCATCAACATCGCTTTTGTAAGTTTCCATAAACTTTGCGCTTGGTAATAAATCTGGCTGGTCTACAACTGTTATATCTCCTCCCTGGGCAGAAATAAATTCTTTAAATTTATTAAATGCCTCACCTGAATCGATAAGTTTTTTTAATATTTCTCTTCCTTCTTCACAAGACTCTGCCACCTCCCCTAGAACGAGCATGTGACTCCCTAATTCTAGACAAAGTTCCGCTAAATCTTCAGGTCCATTTCCGTTTAAGGTGTCTATGGCTTCCTTAATCTCTAATGCATTTCCAATGGTGAAGCCTAGTGGTTGTTCCATTGAACTAAAAACAGCAATTACCTTTTTATTCATTTTCAAACCAATTTCAATCATCATATTTGCCAGATTTTCTGCCTCTTCAGTTGTTTTTAATGTTGCACCATGACCAACTTTTATATCTATGACTATGGCATCCGCTCCACAAGCCAATTTTTTACTCATAATACTAGATGCAATCAAAGATTGGTTCTCTACTGTACCTGTCACATCTCTTAGAGCATATAATTTTTTATCTGCTGGCACTAACCTTTCATTTTGACCACATATGGCAATGTTATGATTTTTTACATTTTCGATAAACTTTTCTCTAGTCATATCAACGGACAATCCTTTAATTGATTCCATTTTGTCAAGTGTACCTCCGGTATGACCAAGACCTCGCCCAGACATTTTAGCTACTGGAATTCCAGCCGCAGCCACTAAAGGTGCAAGAACCAAAGTTGTTTTATCACCAACGCCTCCTGTGCTATGCTTGTCAACTTTTAATCCTCTGATTTCAGAAAGATCAATAACTTCTCCAGAATTCATCATGACATCTGTTAGCATTGCTGTTTCATTATTTGTTAATCCTTGAAAAAATACTGCCATTAAAAATGCTGATATTTGATAGTCTGGAATTTCGCCAGATACAAACCCATTAATGATCAATGCATAGTCCTCTTTGGTCAATTCTCTACCATTTCTTTTTTTAACTATTAAGTCTACCATATTTCTAATCGTAACTATAAATGTATTAAAAAGTTTGTTGCCACCATACAATTAGTTCCTTTGGATTATTTATGTAACTTTAGATCATAAAAATCATAATATGAAATATTACCTCATTCTTTTTTTGGTATTATCATTTAGCTTACCATCATGTGCTCAGGATAACAAAAAGGAATCACCTACAGAAACTGCTACTTACTACTTTGTTAGACATGCAGAAAAGGACAGAAGTGATAAATCAAATCGAAATCCACATTTAACTGAAAAAGGTTTAGAACGTGCTGAAAATTGGAGTAATGCTTTAAAGAATATAAAATTTGATGTTGTTTATTCAACTGATTACAATAGAACCAAGGAAACGGCTCAACCGACTGCAGATAAAAATAATCTAGAGTTAACAATCTATGATCCTAGAAATTTGGACGGAAACGCATTTTTAAAGGCTAATAAAGGAAAAACTGTACTAGTCGTCGGTCATAGTAACACAACTCCAATGTTTGTCAACTCCGTGTTAGGCAATGAAAAATATCCGCAGATTGATGACAATAACAACGCAAATCTTTATATAGTTACAGTTTCTACTTCTGGTGAAATGAGTGATATATTACTGGTTATTGAGTAGAATTACTTCTACATTTTCCGTTTCAATTTTGGACAGTAGTTTCAAGCTATTTGATTCAAATAGATTGCCTAGATCTTCAACCAATACATTCTGAGCTTCAGATTTATAATTATTGTAGTCAACTATTCTAATGCCATTAACATTTCGTTCGTTGTAGGCCTCTCTAAAACGCATTCCAATCCCATCGCTCTCATTATATGAATAGGCAATATAATCTGCCTTATGTGTCTGTACATCTATCCAATACACAAATACGTCTTCAAAATCTTCCCCTCCGCCTTCTTGATTAAAAGTGACTCTAATTTTATGATATTGCTTTTTTTTAATCGTTTCCTGCATTAAATATTCTTTGTTTACAGCCGCATCGTTCAATCCGGATGGAAGAAGCACAAAATATTGAACCGAATTAATACTGCTTGTATAGCGTGTTGCCATACTATCTGCAACTTCAATCCTTTTTTTATTTATGTAACGCATAAATCCATCATTGTTAACAATATCAACATAAGATCCTATACTGTCCTTAAAATGACGTTCAAATTTAAACAAACCATTATCTTTATTAATTAGATATTGTTTATCTCGAAAATCAAATGTCATTTCAAAATTTTCATAATTTGTCCCTCCTGCCAAATCAATTGCTTTATCAACTATCTGTTGTGCATTGGGATCTTCCGTTTGGCAAGAGAAAATCAAGAATCCTATAACGAATAATTCAATGACGCGTTTCATGTAATTTGTTTAGTGTAATGTCGTAAAACTAAGCATTTCATAACATAGTTTGAGTTAATAAAATTATGTAGTTTTGATTCCAATGAAAGGTACCGTCAACATAAAAAATAAGAAAGCACGTTTTGAGTACGAAATTCTCGATAAATATACTGCTGGCATTGTGTTAACTGGAACCGAAATTAAATCTATAAGAGCCAGTAAAGCTTCAATTGCTGAAAGCTTTTGTGAGTTTAATGACCATGATGAATTATTTGTAATTAATATGACTATACAAGAATACAGTCACGGTAATTTTTACAATCATAGGCCCAAGGCAGAACGCAAATTATTATTAAATAAGCGCGAGCTCAAAAAACTCAAGAAGGATGTTGATACCAAGGGATTAACCATAGTTCCTTTACTTCTTTTCATAAATGATAAAGGATTTGCTAAATTAGAAATTGCGTTGGCTAAAGGTAAAAAGATCTATGATAAACGTGATACCATAAAGGACCGAGATAATAAAAGAGATCTTGATCGAATCAAAAAAGATTTCAAGTAACTTTAAGAATGTCATAACAGCATTTCTCATTTATTCTAAATAAGTTTGAGACAACCTTTTACCAATAATTAGCGTCTTTATATAAAATCGATTGAATGATTAAAACCCAACTCACTTTCCTTTTCATTTTTATTATACAATTGTCATTTTCGCAAATTATTGGTAAGGTCACTGATGCCAATAATAAATCACTTTCAACAGTCAATATTTATGTAGAAGATACATTTATTGGTACAACTACAAACAATGAAGGTTTTTATGAACTAAATGTAAATGAATCAAAGAATTATACAATTGTTTTTAAATATTTAGGCTTCAAAACAGAAAAAAGAACAATCACAATTACTGAATTTCCTCATGAACTTAATATTTCTATGAAGGAAGAACAGGTTACTTTGGATGAAGTAGTCATTAATAGCCAGGACAATCCAGCCAATCGAATTATACGTCAGACCATTGATAATAGACAAGTAATGCTGAATAAAATCCAGTCGTTTACAGGTAAATTCTATTCTCGTGGATTAATACGTATAAATAACGCACCAGAAAAAATTCTCGGTCAAGATATAGGCGATCTTGGAGGTGGTTTAGATTCAACACGTAGTGGAATTATTTATCTCTCTGAAACTATTTCTGATCTCGAATTCCAACGTCCAAATAAATTAAAAGAAACCATCACAGCCTCCAAAGTTAGTGGCGACGATAACGGTTTTAGCTTTAATACTGCAATGGATATTGATTTTAATTTTTATAACAATACTATTGAATTAGGCAATCAAATTGTCTCACCTATTGCCGATTATGCATTTAATTATTATCGTTATGAATTGGAAGGTGTTTTTTACGATGATCTGGGCAATCTAATTAATAAAATAAAAGTCATTCCAAAACGTGAAAATGATCGAATTTTTTCAGGAATCATTTACATAGTTGAAGATCAATGGACTATTTATGCTTTAAAATTAGACATAACGGGTGAACAAGCACAAATTCCACCAGCGGATGTTATCACATTAAATCAGACATTTTCATATTCTGAAAGCGATAAATTTTGGGTTCTAATTTCCCAAAGTATTGATTTTAGCTATGGTATTTTCGGAATAAATGGCGACGGTAAATTTACAGCAGTTTATAGCGATTATAATTTTAATCCGAATTTTAATGATGAAACTTTTACTAATGAAGTATTATCTTTTAAAGAGGAAGCTAATAAAAAGGATAGTTTATACTGGAAAACAAAACGTCCCGTGCCTTTAACCAATGAAGAAAGTACAGACTACACTAAAAAAGATAGCATACAAATCATTCGAAAATCTCAGAAATATTTAGATTCTGTTGATGCTAAAGGCAATCGATTTAATCTTATTAAATTATTAACAGGCTATAATCATCAAAATACATTTGAAGAACGATATTGGAGTATTAGCGGCCCACTCTCAGGCATAAACTTCAATACGGTTCAAGGATTCTATAATAAAATGTCTTTTAACTTCAGGAAAAATTATGACGAATTTCGAAACTATCTTTCTGCCAATACCAATTTTGGTTATGGAATTGATGATAAACGATTACGAGCAACTACTTCTATCACATATAAATTCAATAATATAACCAGACCCTTTATTACTGTATCTGGAGGTGTAACAACACAACAATTTAATCCTGCAAATCCAATTTCTCCTTTAATTAATTCAATAAGCACTTTGTTTTTCGAGGATAATTATATGAAATTATACGAAAGGAGTTTTGCACAAATAGCCTATAACGAGGAATGGTTTAATGGCTTTCGTTTTTACGTGACTTCTAGTTTTGAAAACAGAAAACCTTTGTACAATAATACAAGCCATGTGATCATTAATGATGATAATGATACCTATACCAGTAACAACCCAAATGATGAAACATCATTTGGCGTTGCTTCTTTTGAAAAACACAATATTGTTAAACTGAATTTAACAACAAGAATTAGATTTGGTCAGAAGTATTTTAGCTATCCAAATAGTCGATTTACAATCCCAAATAATGATTATCCTACACTCTACTTGAGTTATGAAAAAGGCTTAGCTTCAAGTCAATCAAAATACAATTTTGACCAAATTAAAATTCGAATGGCCCAAGATTTTAATGTTGGCAATAAAGGTAGATTTCAATACAATTTGAAAGCAGGGAAATTTTTCAATGCCAATAGTATTTCATTCATAGATTTCCAACATTTCAATGGGAATCAAACTAGTGTTAGTACTACATTTAATAGCTACTTAAATGTGTTTAATAATCTTCCTTACTACGCCCTGAGTACTAATAAAAGTTACTTAGAAATACACACAGAACATGACTTTAAAGGGTATATCTTAGGAAAAGTGCCATTACTAAATAAACTTAACTATAATTTAGTTATTGGTGCACACAGTTTGTCAACTAAAAACAATATGCCATATTACGAATTCACTATTGGCATTGACAATATTGGCTTTAAAAAATTCAGATTTCTACGCCTAGATTATGTTCGTTCTTACCAAAATGGCTTTATAAATGATGCGGTTATTTTTGGATTGAAATTTTTAGATTTCATTGATTAGGCACTTTTTGTTAACTTAGTAGGCAGCACAACCAAACTAAAGTTATTATGAGATATACATTGTCAAATACCATTAATAAGCCCCTAGATGAAGTCATTGAAAAATTTAAAGATCCGGAAGGTATAAAACATTGGATGGAAGGATTACAAAGATTAGAGCATGTATCCGGAACACCCGGTGAAGTTGGTGCCATAAGTAATTTTCATTTTATTCATAAGAAAAAAGAAATGGTAATAAAGGAGACCATATTAGAGCAAAATTTACCAGATCAAATTAAATTTTCTTATCACAGTGCAATGGGAGATAATGAAGTAGAAATGAAATTTGAAAAGCTAAATGAGACCTCAGTTAAACAAATCAACAATAGTTATTTTGAATTAAAAGGATTTATGAAATTGATGGGATTCATGATGAAGGGAATGTTTAAAAAACAATCCTTAAAATATATGACGGCCTTCAAGAATTATGTAGAGCAATAAAAGAAATGAAAAACATATTCTTAGTTATTGTTTTTCTATTGATAGGTTGTACCTCGCATGTTAAAGAATCCGAAAATACTTCTACATTATATGACTACGATGTGGAACAAAAAATAGCAGATTTAGGAATAAAATTAGAGCCGCCAAAACTTCCACCTGGAATCAAAATTGAATTGGCTAATAGGACTAACAATCTCATTTATTTATCAGGAAATGGACCAATAAATAACAATGGTAATCGAACTGTTGGGAAAGTTGGTGCCGATTTAACTAAAGAACAAGGCTACGCCGCGGCAAGGTTAACAGCAATAAATCATATAGCTGTTTTAAAACAGGAAATTGGCGATCTCAACAAGGTGGTAAAAGTGGTGAAGGTATTTGGAATGGTAAATTCTGATGCTTCATTTACGGACCATCCACAAGTTATTAATGGTTATTCTGATTTATTACTCGAAGTTTTTGGAGAACGTGGCAAACATGCTCGTTCTGCCGTAGGTATGAATTCATTACCTTGGAATCTAGCCTGTGAAATAGAAGCAATTATCGAAATTAGTGATTAGGATCTCCTGGTATTTAATTTCAATTACCTCAATTCACTTTATGATATTACCTTAAGTATTCCTACCTTTAAGACAATTGTTTTAATCAATATTTTATTATAGATGAAGAAGCTAAAAAAAGAAGATATCAAACAGGAAGTGTTTGATCTTTATGATGACTACGCTCACAACAAATTAGATAGAAGACAATTCATGGAAAAACTATCATTGTATGCAATTGGCGGTATAACTATTCCAACGTTGCTAAGCACAATGATGCCTAATTATGTAGATTCAATTTTGGTTCAACCCGATGACGATCGATTGAATTCAGATTATATTATTTACAACTCGCCAAAAGGAGGTGGCGAAATTAGAGGGTTGTTTTCAAAACCAAAAGAGACTACGAAGAAATTACCAGGAATCGTAATTGTACATGAAAATAGAGGTTTAAATCCGTATATAGAAGATGTAGGGAGACGTGCAGCCCTGGAAGGATTTATGACCTTAGCTCCAGACGCCTTGTGGCCACTTGGTGGATATCCTGGCAATGACGATGAAGGCCGAACAATGCAACGTAAACGTGATAGAAATGAAATGTTAGAAGATTTTATGGCTGCTTTTAATTATCTAATGAATCATGAAGGTTGTAATGGAAAAGTTGGTGTGGTTGGTTTTTGCTTTGGTGGATGGATCTCTAATATGATGGCCGTCAAACTACCTGATCTAGGAGCGGCTGTCCCGTTTTATGGAGGACAACCAGATGATGCTGATGTTCCAAAAATTCAAGCGCCATTAATGTTACAATATGGAGAATTAGACGAACGTGTAAATGCTGGATGGCCAGACTATGAAAAAGCATTGAAAGAACATAATAAAGAATATGTAGCTCATTTTTATTCAAATGCGAAACATGGATTTCATAATAATACAACTCCGAGATTTGATAAAGAAGCTGCAGATCTTGCTTGGAAAAGGACCATTGATTTTTTTAAAGAAAAATTAATCTGATTATAGCATCGTTAATGCTGAAATTGCTTCGCACTACATCAAGTAATCCTGATTTTATCAACCTAGTTGGTCAATTAGATGCTGACCTAGAGTATCGTGATGGGGATGATCATGAATTCTATGCGCAATTTAATCACATAGATATTATTAAATATACCCTCGTTGCTTATTTGAATAACAAACTAGTGGGCTGTGGAGCCATCAAACCATTTAATGCGCAATCCATGGAAGTTAAACGCATGTATACCACACCAGAATTCAGAGGTCAAGGAATTGCAATAAAAATACTTAACGAACTAGAATCCTGGACTAAGGAATTAGGTTTTGATTCCTGCGTGTTGGAAACGGGTAAAAAACAACCTGAAGCTATAGCCTTGTATAAAAAGTGTGGCTATATTGTCATTTCAAATTATGGTCAATATGCTCAAATTGAAAATAGTGTCTGTTTTCGAAAACAATTGAATTAAGAGATGCAAAAGCTATTAAAAATAGGTGTGATTGGATATAGTGGTAGACCATTTGATAAATCCCGTGCGAAAATAGAACTTGAGAAAGTTATTAAACATCTCTCCACTATTCATAAAGATAAAACTATTGAAATAGTAAGTGGTTATACCAATATTGGTGTTCCTAAAATTGCCTATTTGATTGCCGATGAACTAAATCTGACAACAGTTGGATTTTCGGCTAAAGAAGCGCTAGGTGTTGACTGTGGTTTATATCCTGTTAAAAAAATCATGATTATTGGAGAAAAATTTGGTGACGAATCAGAGGCATTTATAGACTATATTAATGTCTTAATTCGAATTGGTGGCGGTAACCAAAGTTTGATAGAAGTAGCCTTATTTAAGGATAAAAAAGCTTCTAATAATTTAGATTCTCTACTCTATGAGGTAGAATTAGAAGAGTTAAAATAATATTGTAATTTTAAATCGCTCCTTTTCAATCAAAATTTTCAATCATTAAAAAGGTGTAAAATTTATTTTTTATGAAAGATTTCCTAGAATTTACGTTTGATTTTTTTGTTCACGTTTTACCGGGTTCCTTAGTTATCATTGCAATTTCGCTGTTATTTATTCCTATAGGCGTAGAAGATGGACTAGAAGATATTCTTGGAAAATTTGAAACAACGAAAGGTATTGCCTTTGCTGTATTCGCTTTTGTAATAGGGTTAGCCGTAAATCCATTAGGTAAAACCATTCTCAAAAAAATTGGCTTTACAATTTGGAAACCAAAAATATTGAATAATGTAGATATGTTTGTTTCTGATAAATTTGTGTTGATTAGAGAGCATAGCTCTGCAAATTTTAAATACGTTGAAAAATGGAATATGTATTGCTCACTTTCACATAATCTCTCATTTGCCTGTCTTATTTTGGTCCTTGTAAGTTTAATAAAACTTATTCTGCAAGATCCCAATCAAATGATTTGGCTATCGATAATAATAATTTGTACTATTCTATTTTTTATCTTTTTGAAAAGTGCTGTAACTTATTCTATTTGGGCACAACATGATTTAAATGCGGCTATCTCGGCATTAAAACTTAAAGAAAAAGCAGAAGATTCATAGTTTTTCCATCAAAATTGCTGTAATGGTTTTTATACCGTCGATATAATTTCCCAATCTTATATTTTCATTTGGACTATGCTGATTGTTATCCGGATTTACCGTTGGAACGCTAACTGCAGGAATACCAATAGTACTAACAAATGGTGAGATTGGAATACTTCCTCCCATAGTTCTAATTTGTATAGGGTCTTTACCAAAGGCACGTCGCATTGCACGACGTAACCACTCTCCTATTTCCGTATCAAATTCCGTTCTAAAAGCGCCATAAGCCACTTTAGAATTGAATCGGATGATTTTATTATGCGTCATGCGTTCCTCTTCTGTAGGCGCATCATCAACCAAAAGATATCCTTGATCAACAATATGTTGTTTCACTAAATTGACCATGCGATCACCATTGGTTTCTTTTACCAATCTAATATTTAATTCGGCAATTGCTGTGGCTGGAATTATGGTACGACGCTCATTTCCTACCCAAGCTGCTTCCAATCCCAATACCCCTAATGCTGGATATTGAATGGCTTCTTGAAAATTGTTACCAATATTTTCGGGAGAAGAAATACCAAAATCTTTCTGTATTTGTTCTTCATTATCTGGCACTTGAGCTAGTATTTTTTTTACCTCATCAGAAATTGTAATACCATCATACCAAGAAGGAATAGCTACACGACCATCATCTTTCCACATAGTCGCCAATAATTGAGATAATTTTACAGCTGGATTTGGAGAATAATTACCATAATTACCACTGTGCAATGGTGTTCTTGGGCCAAAAACTTCCAATGATATGGTAGCGATTCCTCGCGCTCCATAAGCTAAGGTCGGTTGATTAGATAAATGCCTCGGACCATCAAAAATAACAAGCATATCTGCATTTAATTCCTGCTTATATTTAGTGACAGCATGCGGTAAACGTGGCGAACCCAATTCTTCCTCAAAATCCATAATAACTTTCATATTGAAGTTAGGTTGATAGTTGAGATCATTAATCATATCCATAGCCTTCAAAAACATCATATCTGGACCTCTAGCGTCAGACGCAGAACGTGAAAAAATGCGCCAATCTCTATTAAAATCCTTCAATAAATTATCATAAGGAATTATTTGCCATTCACCATTTCGATCAAGCTCTTTTAAAGCAGTAACATAAGGATTTGGCTGATTCCATTTAGATGTATCAACAGGTTGTCCATCAATCTGTAAGTATATCAATACTGTTTTTTCTGCATTCGGAAACTCTCTAGTAGCTAATAAAAGAGGTACAGTTTCAGTCTCCAATCTCTGTGTTTTAAACCCTCGATCGGCAAAAGCTAATTCACACCATTTAACATTGGGTTCAATCTGTTCAGGATAATTAGCATCATTGGGAATACTAAAGAATTCTTGTAATTCGTATATGGATTCTTTCGCATATTTTAATGAGAGTTCATCAAGGTTTTGTGCAAATGAAATAGAAATCGTAAAAAACAAAATGCAGCTAATAAGTCTTTTCATAATAATAATTATTGGTACGATACAAGGTATGAAATTTCTAAAAAAATCACGATTTATTCTCAAGTAATGGAACGAATCTGAATTCACCTAATTCTTGTTTTTCAAATTCCTTTTCACTTTTTCTAATAAATAAAGTCATGATTTGAATATCATCTCCTACAGGAATTACTAAACGACCTCCAATCTTTAATTGTTGTAAAAGCGGTTTAGGAACAAAAGGCGCACCAGCTGTTACCACGATGCCATCAAATGGCGCTTCTTTTGGAAGACCTTTGTATCCATCTCCAAAAATTAGTTTTTTGACATTGTAGCCTAGTGATGGAAGAAATTTACTTGTTCTCTTGAAGAGTTCTAATTGCCGTTCAATACTATATACTTTTGCACCTAATTCACACAAAACAGCAGCCTGATATCCACTTCCTGTGCCTATTTCAAGAATTTTATCACCCTTTTTAACATGTAAGAGTTCTGACTGAAACGCCACTGTATATGGTTGAGAAATAGTTTGTTCTGCAGCAATAGGAAAAGCTTTATCTTGATAAGCATGATCTAAAAATCCAGAATCCATAAACAAGTGTCTCGGAATTTTACCAATAGCATTTAAAACATTTTTATCTGTAATTCCTTTCTCGATAATAACACCAACAAGATTCTTTCTAAGTCCTTTATGTTTAAACGTATCTTTCAAAAATTCAAATTCAATAATTGATTGGCTTAAAAGTAACGTAAAGCGTCTTAAGTTCAAATACTATTTTATAATTTGTTTTATTCTTTTCTGCTACAAAAAAACTATTTTTGTTGAAAATCATTCATGATGCTTAAAGCTGGCGTACTAGGTGCTGGTCACCTTGGTAAAATTCATTTGAAACTCTTAAATCAATCAACCAAATATGAGTTGGTCGGCTTTTATGATCCAGATGAGAATAATGCCCACAAAGTACAGGAAGAATTTGGCTATCATTACTTCAATTCTATTAACGAATTGATTGATGCCGTTGATATGGTAGATATAGTCACACCTACATTGTCACATTATGATTGTGCCATAAAAGCCATAGAAAAACGAAAACATATTTTTATAGAAAAACCAATAACTCAAACTGTTGAAGAAGCAGAGGATATTAGACAGTTATTGGCAGAACATAATTTGAGAGGTCAAGTTGGTCATGTTGAACGTTTTAATCCTGCATTTCTGGCAGTGAAAGATCAATTAAACAATCCAATGTTTATTGAAACTCATCGATTGGCTGAATTCAACCCAAGGGGGACTGATGTTCCTGTAGTTTTAGATTTAATGATTCATGACATTGATATTATTTTGAGTGTTGTAAAATCTAAAGTCAAAGAAGTTTCTGCTAGTGGTGTTTCAGTTATTAGTAGTTCTCCAGATATTGCTAATGCAAGATTAGAGTTTGAAAATGGTTGTGTAGCTAATCTTACAGCTTCCAGAATTTCATTAAAAAACATGCGTAAAACGCGATTTTTTCAAAAGGATGCCTATATTTCAGTTGACTTCCTAGAAAAAGCTTGTGAAGTAGTAAAAATGCAAGATGCGCCAGAAAATCCTGGCGATTTTGATATGATTCTACAAAATGCTGAAGGAGAGAAAAAACAGATCTATTTTGACAATCCAGAAATTACTCAAAACAATGCCATTCTTGATGAATTAGAGACTTTTGCTCATGCCATTACTACAAATTCGTCTCCAATTGTCACTTTACATGATGGTACTGAGGCTTTAAGGGTGGCAACCCAAATAATTAATTGTTTTAACTAATAACAGATTACATGAAAAACATAGCAGTGATAGGTGCTGGAACTATGGGAAACGGTATTGCACATACCTGTGCTCAAAGTGGCTTTAACGTTCAATTGATAGATATAGACGAACAGTCTCTAAAAAGAGGAATTGATACCATTACTAAGAATTTAGATCGCATGGTAGCAAAGGAAAAAATATCTGAAGCACAAAAATTTGAAACACTGAATAATATTAGTACGTTCACGAGTATAAATGAAGGAGTAGAATACGCAAGTTTAGTTATTGAAGCTGCTACAGAAAATGTAGATCTTAAGCTTAAAATATTTAAGCAGCTAGATGAAGCTTGCCCTGAAGACACTATTTTAGCAACCAATACTTCTTCAATTTCAATTACTCAAATTGCCGCTGTAACTACAAGACCTGATATGGTAATTGGTATGCATTTTATGAATCCAGTTCCAATTATGAAATTGGTAGAAATCATTAGAGGTTATAATACAAGTGATGAAGTGACGAAGCTCATTATGGACCTCTCAAAAACTTTGGGAAAAATTCCAGTTGAAGTCAATGATTATCCTGGGTTTGTTGCTAACAGAATATTAATGCCAATGCTTAACGAATCTATAGAGACCTTATATAATGGCGTAGCTGGAGTTGAAGAGATTGACACCGTTATGAAACTAGGAATGGCTCACCCTATGGGACCATTACAACTAGCCGATTTTATTGGACTTGATGTGTGTCTATCTATTTTAAATGTCATGTATGAAGGATTCAAGAATCCCAAATATGCACCTTGTCCGCTTCTTGTTAATATGGTTAGGGCTGGAAAATTAGGTGTGAAATCTGGTGAAGGATTTTATGACTATTCTGAAAGTAGAAAAGCCGAAAACGTTGCAAAACAATTCTCATAATAGTTATTTAGCATTATTACTCAATGAGTATTAAAAAAAATCTTCAATTAATAAATTCTTCATTACCTGATGATATTACTCTTGTAGCGGTCAGTAAAACTAAACCTGTTGAGGTCATTATGGAAGCGTATGATGCTGGACATTACATATTTGGTGAGAATAAAATTCAAGAAATGGTTGATAAATATGAAAATCTACCAAAGGACATTCAATGGCATATGATAGGACATGTGCAATCAAACAAAGTCAAATATATGGCGTCCTTTGTTCATATGATTCATGGCGTTGATAGTTTGAAACTTTTAAAAGAGATTAATAAACAGGCCAAAAAGCATCAGAGAGTAATTGAATGCTTGTTCCAAATTAAAATAGCCAAAGAAGAGTCAAAATTTGGCATGACAGTAGAAGAAATTTCAACGATAATTGATTCTATATCGTTTATGGAATTAGAAAACATTAAGATTGTAGGTGTAATGGGAATGGCTACATTTACGGATAATCAAGATCAAATTAAAGAGGAGTTTTTAAAATTAAAATCTAATTTTGATCATTTAAAAACGTTTCAAAGTAAGAACTATAGTTTATCTATTATTTCAATGGGAATGAGTGCTGATTATCACTTAGCCATAGACTGTGGAAGTACTATGGTGAGAATTGGCAGTCACATATTTGGAGAAAGAAATTATAATTAAAACACAAGATATTTACGCGATATTAGACATAGAAACTACTGGAGGGAAATACAATGAAGAAGGTATTACAGAAATTGCCATCTATAAATTTGATGGCCATCAAGTTGTAGATCAATTTATTAGCCTTATTAATCCAGAACGAGATATTCAGCAATTCGTGGTAAACCTTACAGGAATTAATAATAATATGTTACGTAATGCCTCTAAGTTTTTTGAAGTGGCTAAACGTATAGTTGAAATAACAACAGATTGTATTCTCGTAGCTCATAATGCCAAATTTGATCATAGAATTTTATGTACAGAATTTGAACGATTAGGGTTTGAATTTGAGCGTCAAACACTCTGTACTGTTGAATTATCTAAAAAATTAATTCCTGGACAGGATTCTTATAGCCTGGGTAAATTAACTAGAGCCCTTGGAATTCCAGTTAGTGATAGACATAGAGCAGCTGGAGACGCAATTGCCACGGTTAAATTGTTTAAGATGTTGCTCGCCAAAGATGTCAATAAATCTATAATCAAAGAGTCCATTCGATTGGAACCAAAATACCAACTTGAACCACGATTAAAAGACATTATCACAGATTTACCTTCGATAACTGGTGTTTATTATATGCATACAGACGACGGCTCAATTATTTATATAGGCAAAAGTAAAAATATTAAGAATCGAGTCAATCAGCATTTTACAAGTCAAAGCCCAAAATCAAAAAAAATTCAATTGCAAGTTGCTGCAGTATCATATGAAGAAACTGGCAGTGAATTGGTTGCACTATTAAAGGAAAGCGAAGAGATTAAACATAATAAACCAATTTATAACAGAGCACAAAGACGTACTCTATTTACACATGGTCTCTATAGTTTTTATGATGATTCTGGTTACATGAATTTTAAAGTGTCAAAAGTTAATGGCAAAGAAGTTCCAATTACAACATTTTCCAACCTTCAAAGCGGTAAAAGTTTCATAAACAAAATAATTGAAAGTCATGAATTATGTCAGAAACTAACCGGAGCTTATCTAACCAAAACAAATTGTTTTAATTACAGTATCAAGCAATGTCATGGTGCCTGTATTCAAGTAGAAGATCCAGAATTATATAACAATCGTGCGGATCAAATAATTGAAAATTTTAGTTTAAATAATCAAAGTTTGGTCATTGTAGATCAAGGTAGAACCACAGAAGAACGAAGTGCTATCCTAATTGAAAATGGTGTTTATAAAGGATTCGGATTTTACGATTTGAATTATCAGATCAACAATATTGACATTCTTCAGTCTATTATTACACCAATGCAGCACAATAGAGACACCCAACATATAATACAAAGTTTCTTAAGACGTAACAAACGGTTAAAGATTTTAAAGCTAGAAACAAATTCAGAAAATCAATGATCTTTTTATTACATTTGACTAGATGAACGAACCTAATTCAACTAAAAAAAATTGGCGATTCAAACTTCATGAAATATTATATGAAGCAGACACTCCTAAGGGGAAAGTGTTCAACATATTATTATTCATTGTCATTATAGCCAGTATAGTATTTGTAATGATGGAAAGTGTTCAAGAAATTGACACTAAATATCATAAATTCCTAGACGCTGCAGAATGGGTCATCACGATATTATTCACCATAGAATATATTGCGCGAATTGTTGCAGTTAAAAACCCAACCAAGTATATCTTTAGCTTTTATGGGATTATAGATCTATTGTCTACTATTCCTAAATATGTCTCTCTATTATTGGTAGGATCCCAATCCTTAGTAGCATTGAGAGCATTGCGTTTACTGCGTATTTTCAGAATTTTAAAATTGGCACGTTATATTGGTGAATCTACCAATCTTACACGTGCTTTAAAATTAAGTCGTGCCAAAATCATGATCTTTATGATGTTTGTTTTCATACTCTGTATTATTTTAGGAACTATCATGTATTTGGTGGAACATAATGAAGCAAGTGGGTTTACAAGTATCCCAAGAAGTGTTTATTGGGCAATTGTTACGTTGACGACTGTTGGTTATGGCGATATTGCTCCTATAACAGGCTTAGGACAATTAATCGCTTCATTTATTATGTTAATGGGTTATGCTATTATTGCAGTACCAACTGGAATTATATCTGCTGAAATGACTCGAACAAGAAGTCGAGATGTTAGCACGAGTACACAATCTTGTCCTCATTGTATGGCCGAAAAACATACAGAAATGGCCGAATTCTGCCATAAATGTGGAAATCATTTAAATGACTAATTATTTAATATCTATTGTTGGTCCTACTGCAATTGGCAAAACGGCTTTGAGTATTCTTCTGGCCAACTATTTTAATACTGAGATTATATCTGCAGATTCTAGACAGTTCTATAAAGAAATGACAATTGGCACCGCAGTTCCAACTGCAGAAGAGCTTAAAAAGGCTACACATCACTTTATTCATCATAAAAGTATTGCTGAAGATTATAATGTTGGAAGTTTTGAAAAGGATGCCGTTGAATTGTTAGATACTTTATTTCTAAAACATAATGTGGTAATTATGGTTGGCGGTTCCGGATTATACCTTGATGCCGTCACCAATGGTCTAGATGAGTTTCCAAAAATTGATAAATCTATAAGATTAAAGTTAAATGAGCGATTAGATTCTGAAGGAATAGCATCTCTGCAATCTCAGTTAAAGCTTTTAGATCCTTTGAGTTATGATGTTATTGCCATAGATAATCCTCATCGTGTTATTAGAGCTCTTGAAATTTGTTTAGGTTCTGGTCAACCATATTCTTCTTTTTTAAATAAGAATGCTACTCATAGAAATTTTAAAACCATAACCATTGGTTTGGAGGCACCTCGTGAATTAATTTATGAACGTATTGAAAATCGTGTAGACCAAATGATTGAAAATGGATTACTTGAAGAGGTAAAAAGTTTAATACAATATTCTCATTTAAATGCCTTAAATACTGTAGGTTACAAGGAATTATTCCAATATTTTAGTGAACAATGCACTTTAGATTTTGCAATTGCGGAGATTAAAAAAAATACACGTCGTTTTGCAAAACGCCAACTAACGTGGTTTAGAAGAAATAAGGAGGTAATTTGGTTTGATCATCAAACGAAATTAAATGAAATTACTAAGGTTATAAAACAGCAAATAAAAAAGCCAGCTTAAAAAAAGCTGGCTTTTTTATAATTAAACACTTAAATAATAAATTAGGCCTTTTGGTTAACTACTAGCCTAAATCCTTCACCATGAATGTTGAGTATTTCAACATGTTCATCAAGTTTTAAATATTTTCTCAATTTGGCAATGTAAACATCCATACTTCTAGAAGTAAAATAGTTGTCATCACGCCATATTTTAGTCAATGCCAATTCACGTGGCATTAAATCGTTTTCGTGAAGTGCCAAAAGACGCAATAAGTCATTTTCTTTGGGTGATAATTTTATTGAATCACCACCTTGATATTTTAAAAATCTCAATTTTGAATTTAAGTGAAAACCACCTATTTCAAATTCAAATTGCTTGCTATCAGCTACATTATCTGTTGCTTTGCGTTGCATAATGGCCTTTATCTTCATAAGCAACACTTCACTATCAAAAGGTTTGTTCAAATAATCATCTGCACCAACTTTATACCCTTTTAGTACATCTTCTTTCATTGCTTTAGCTGTTAAAAAGACAATTGGCACATCAGTATTTTTCTCACGAATTTCTTTAGCCAAAGTAAAACCATCTTTGTAAGGCATCATGACATCTAAAATGCAAAGATCATAATCGTCTTTTTTGAATTTCTCAAAACCTTCCATACCATTTTTAGCATGAACAACATCATAGTTATTCATAGTTAAATAGTCTTTTAAAACAATACCAAAATTTGGATCGTCTTCAACAAGCAATATTTTTTTGTTTATTTCTTCCATAATCTTATTACGATATTAATGGTAATTTTATAATAAAGGTACTACCCTTTCCTTTTTCACTTTCTACACTTACATGACCTTGATGGTCATCAACAATTCTTTTTACATAAGCCAAACCTAATCCATGGCCTTTTACATTATGTACATCACCAGTATGTTCTCTATAAAATTTTTCGAACACCTTTTTTTGAACGGATTTTGTCATTCCGTTTCCTTGATCTTGTATTTTTAACAGGATGTTGTTTCCAACATTTTCTGTATGAATATCTATTTTAGGAGCGTCATCTGAATATTTAATTGCATTATCTAATATATTCACTATAACGTTTGTAAAATGTGTTTCATTGGCTAAAACAGATGATTTTATTGCATCTAAATGTGTTTTTATATAGCCATTTCTGTCTTCTACAATCAACTCAACATGTGTCATGGCATCAATTATTAAGTCGTGTAACTTAACCCTGTCCTTACTAATATTGAGTTCGTTCCTTTCAAGTTTAGATATACGCAGCACATTTTCAACTTGTGCATGCATGCGTTTATTTTCATCTTTAATCATCTTTAAATAACGCTTCACCTTATCCTCATTATTTATTATTTGAGGGTTTTTTATAGAGTCTAATGCCAAATTTATTGTTGCAATCGGTGTTTTAAACTCATGTGTCATATTATTGATAAAGTCTGTTTTAATTTGCGATATCTGTCGCTGTTTTATCAATTGATATATGGCACTTGTATAAGCAATTATAATGATGGTTGTAAAAATTATAGATAATAGAGTCATTCCAATTATTGACGACAAAATAAATCGACTACGTTCCGGAAAATTGACATATAAATTAAAATCACTTTCGTTATTATTATCTAAAAAGATAGGAACACCATAAGTTGATTTTTTATCCAATTCAAAATTTCTCGATTGAATTTTAGTCGCTAAATCCTTCGCATAAATCGCATACTCAAAGTCAATATTGATATCATCTTCTAGTAATTTCTTACTTAGCAATTTGATGATTTGACCTTTAGAAACACGTTTATGAATTGGATTTTGTTTAGCCATATCCTTGTACGTAGTTTCAAATAAGACTTCAGTGCTTTTAGCCATTTCAATGGTCTTAATCAGCAATGCTTCCGAACTTAGATCTTTTACAACATCAGGATCACTACTATGAACCTGTGTTTTTCGTTCGTTGTAAATTCGTCTTACATCTACACTATCTAAACCTATGTCAATGAACGATGGAATTCTAAAATTCTCCTCTAGTACAGCATTTCTATAAACCAAAGTCTCGTTTGAATCAAGATCATCTTGTACTACAATTAAGTTTCTAATGTCAGTTGTATCAATCTGAACACCTTTTCTCGCCATTAAATCTTGAAACTTATAAACGTATTCACGATACTCGTTTTCTTGAATGGCATTTGAGGTAAAACTTAATGCTTTTTTTACCTTAAAAGTAAACTGTTGTTGTTCGTTTTTTACAGTATTATTAATGTAGTATGCTTGAACAAATATAATCCCGATGAGCGACAAGCTCATTAGCACCACTAACAAAACGAATAACTTTTTGCTCATCATTCAAAATTAACATTTTAACATTTAGCGAGAATACCCTTTAACCTTACATTAACACAAATGTTAAAATTTGATTTTTATTGTTGGTCCAGTAGGATTTTTTGGTGAATTTCTTTCACTTGTTTTTTAGTTTCAACAAGATCATCATTGTAGATTACAAAGTCTGATAGAGCTATTCTTTTGTCATCAGTCCATTGATTATTCATGATAGCTTCTATTTTATCCTTTGAAGAATTATCTCTTATTATAACTCGCTCAATTCTATTTTCAACAGAGGCTACAACGGTAATTATTTTATCACAATAAACATAGCTTCCATTTTCAAAAAGAATAGCGACTTCTTTAATAATATATTCAGCATTTTGTTTTTTGAGCCATCTTTTAAAATGAGATGCCACTTTTGGATGAACTATGGCATTCATTTCTTCTAATAACTCTTTATTCTTAAAAATTTGAGACGCCAGATAAGGTCTGTTAATAATATTATTTTTGTAGGCCTTAGTACCAAACAAGGCGATTAATTTGCGTTTAATAACCTTAGAACGGTTCATTAATGCTTTAGCCTCTAAGTCTGCTATATAAACTGGAACACCAATTTTATAAAACATTTTAGCAACAGTAGTTTTACCACTTCCAATTCCTCCTGTAAGACCTACTATTATCATTGTACTATAATGATTTCAATTTTATTTGTGCCAAGCTTTACACCTTTTACACCTTCTGGAATATCAAGAATTTGAGGTACTAAAAACGAATTTCCATCCACAATATTATTATAATCACAGGACACAATAAAACTGCTATTTGTTATATTTTTAAAGTTACTCAAGCTAGTATAGTAAACCACACTAACAACCTTAGGATAGTAATTTAACTTTATGTCCTTCGGTATATTTTTAACAAGAACGGGGACTTCAACGGAACCTTCAGTAAACTTGTCTACTTTACCATTAACAATTATTGATTTGTGCGAATAGCGAATTTGATTTTGAGCTGTAGCCAATTTCAAATCAACCTTTTCAGAAATGTCATTTTTGACGTTTTCTATTTTTAGAGTATTTGTATCTATACTACTAATAGAATCTATCAGCGATTTAGGGCCAATTGCTTTAACCGAATCAGGTTCTATAGTTATCTGGTCAATATTGCTATAACCCGTCTCAAATTGAATATCTGAATCCAATTTTATTGGAATCATCTTTACATAGCTTTGATCATACTTAAATCTAATGGTATCAGGGTTGATGGCATCTACAATGACATTTGGGTCAAATTGAGATATTATGTGACTCAATCCTTTTTCTCGTGTCCAGAAAAACTGTTTATCGTCTTTATCCAAATTACCAATTTGAATAATAATTTTTGGTTTCGCTAAAAAGTATCTCACATGCTTAAATCCATATGTTGTTAATGTAATATCTAAATAATGTAAAGAATCTTTTAAGATGAGTTTGTCTTCAGGAATCTGCTTAGGTTCTATTTCAAATCTTATTGTTTGCGTATAATCTTTTGATAGCTTAGTAAGTATAGAAAACAACAAAGACAACAGAACAAAAAGCGCAAATACATTGACTTTTCGGCTATTAAAAAAATGAGCTGTTTTATGTTTGTTTTTACTCATACCTATTTAGCAAAAAATAATTTTGGAAATAATTCTTCCGCTTTCTTATTCGAAGTTAATAGTTTTATGGAAGATGATATAAAACCAATACCGTAACCATAAAATTGGATTAATACTGCTGGAATTGCCAATAATGCAACTACAATGTTTGCTGATGAAATTAAGGAAGATAAAAAACAAATGCCAAAATAAATACCGAATGCAAGCAGTGGAAGTTTAATACCCATAAGACCTAAAATAATTGATAGAATAAACCCAATAATGAACAATGAAGGAAACCAATATGTCAGTTTTTTCGTTGTTGGATGCCAACGATTTAATATTGGTCTAACCATGCCAAACTTATTAACTTGTTTATAAAATTTAAACCATGAAATCCTTCGCTTGTGATATACGAAGGCTTCAGGAATTAATTTTGTTTTGTAACCAAGTGACTCCAAACGTATAGAAAGATCTGGATCTTCTCCAGGATGAATTCTACCAAAACCATTAGAATCTTGAAATGCTTTTTTTGAAATCCCCATATTAAAACTACGAGGTTGAAACTTGTCAACACTACCCTTTTTCCCTCGTATGCCTCCAGTGGTTATAAAAGAAGTCATACTAAAATTAATCGCCTTCTGAATATTTGTAAACGATTCATGAGCGGCATCAGGTCCGCCAAAACAGTCTACAAAATTGGTATCTAATGATTTAGTCACTTCATTTAAATATTTAGCCGGTAAAATACAATCTGAGTCAAGAATGATAAAATAATTTCCTTTGGCTCTAGACATTCCATAATTTCTGGAATCTCCAGGTCCAGAATTGGGTTTGTAGTAATAAGATATTTGCAGTTTGTCTTTAAAATTATCGATTATTTTCTGGCAATTTACCGTTGAACCATCTTCAACAATCACAATCTCATAATTATGACCTCCTTCTAAATTTAGAATACTTTGAAGAAGTTCTTCAATTTCATCTGGCCGATTGTAAACCGGAATTATAAACGAAATCTCTAATTGCATATACAAATGTAGTCATTAAAATAGTAGATTCATTCGTCTTTTTTGTCAGCAAATGAATTGAATCTACACTCAATCAGTTAGTTTAAATACGGATAAATTGTCATTATTATTTGCCAAAATTAGGTGCATTTTTCCGTTAATTCTCACTTTCGAAACAACTCTCATATCTTTATCAGAATAAAACCCACTATTTTCAAGAGCCACAAAGCCACCCAAACCATCCCCTACCAACGCATATCCTCTAGAAGCGTCATATCGAACCGTTTCCACTTCAGAATCATATAAATTACCAACGCCAATAATGTCCTGAGAACCATCATTATTGATGTCCAATACTTCAAAATCTTGTGTTGGTCCAATTTGAGCCTCAATAGGTAATGGTTTTATATTAAATGTACCATTTCCATTATTTTCTACATAAAGACTTTTAAAATTATATGCTGTTAAATGATGCGAATTTTCAATTGTTTCAGTTCCATAAACACCTTCAATATTTAGAGAAGCAAATTCACTGTAAGTCTCTATCTTTTCATTCAAAAATGGCGTTTGTTCCGAACTACATTCTTTACCTCTAATTGGCACCAATTGGCCTTTATACTCTTTACTTAGCGCAATATCATAGCTTTCATTTTCGTCAAAATATCCACTAAAAATATGTAATGGTTTATCTAACGAAGGGTGAAATTTATTGTTCATTCCAATATTTCCTATTAAATAATCGACATCGCCATCATTGTCAATATCAAAAGAGGAAATTGAGTAGTACCAACCTTCGGTTTTTGTAAATTCTGGTATGTCTTGCTTTTTATATTCGCCATTAATTTTTGAAAAAAAAGTTACTGGCATCCAAGGTCCAACCACTAAGATATCGTTAATACCATCATTATTATAATCGGTAATTTCAATATCGTTAATAACTCCAATGCCTTGAATATCAGGAGCTATTTCATTTGTCACGTCTTTAAAAACGCCATTTTCATTTTCTAAAATATATGATTGATGAGGTAATGGATACTTACCTGGAATCACATGAGCACCAATAATTAAATCGAAATCGTTATCATCATCAATATCAATAGCTTTGACCACCTTGGTATTCGACAATATTTTCGGTAAAGCATTCGATTTATCGAAATTACCAGCACCATCATTTATGTATAGTCGATCCTGCAATAAAAGACTAGTTTCGTCTAATTCATAACCACCACTGGTGACATAGAGATCCAAATCATTATCCTTATCTATATCAACAAATATAGCATCAGTATCTTCATAGTTTTTATCTAAAACAAAGCTTGTAACATCGCTTTTCTCAAATTTCCCTGAGTCGGTCTGCAAGTACAAATGAGCTTCTTGTTGCTGCGCTCCTCCAATAAAAATATCATCCAAATTATCGCCATTGACATCTGCAACTGCCAAACATGGGCCTAAAGTAGATTGCTTATGTGGAAGTAGTAATTGTTTAGAATAATCATTAAATGGATTTTCTGCATGCTTATAATCTAAATCGAGCAACAAATTATTGACATTAGAAAAATACGACACCTTTGAATCAATATTATTACCAAGATTCGACTTAACAGCCTGATTTCGGTTTATGGTTAATTGTTGATTTGCCTTGACATTATTTATTATAGATTCATAATTATCTGGCCATGTGACTTTAATTTGTTCTACTTGCTCTTCTTGACCCAAGCCAAAATTTAATATGTTGGATACTGAGGATTGAAATCCTCTGTTCACATATAGATCTTGATATTGAATAGAGTTTTTAAGTTTAATTTGGACATTTGCTCCTACACCTTGACTATTTGAACTGGTGCCATTAAGCTTAATCTTTAAATAGTTGTTCGTTGACTGATTATTTTGATAAACTGAAGCAATATCATTCAAATTATTGATGACGAGGTCTAAATCACCATCATTATCTAAATCACTATAAGCAACTCCATTAGAATTTACTTTTTTACCAAAACCCCACTCATCAATTTTTTCACTAAAGGTTAGATCTCCATTATTTTTGAAAATATAGTTAGGTAATTTATCTCCTGGAATCATATTTAATAATGTATCCAAAGAAATTGCTTTGCCCTGACTATTAATTTCTCGAACAGATCGTCTAAAGTCCTGATTTCCTAAATCATTTTCAATGCCATTTGTGACAAAAACATCCTTAAATCCATCATTGTCAAAATCGGCAATTAATGGCGCCCAACTCCAATCTGTTTTGGTAATTCCAGCTAACTGACCAATGTCACTAAAACTTTCTGAACCATTATTTATTTGCAACACATTGGCCATATATTGTCTATGATATCCAATACCAACCATGGCATTAAAGTTGGCTGTACTCATTGTTGCCATATTCTCCTTCCCTCGTTCATGATCTTCAGCTAACATATCTAAAACTAGAAGATCAGGTTTCGAATCGTTATTGATATCAGCGTAATCAGAACCCATACTATTAAATGAAATATGCTTCATTTTTTGCAAAACCTCATTCCTAAAGGTTCCATTTTTATTATTAATGTATAGTATGTCTGGTTCTAAATAATCGTTGGCAATATAAATGTCTGGCCAATTGTCATCATTAAAATCACCAACTGAGGCACTTAAGCTCCAAGCTTTATTAAGTATACCTGCTTCTGCCGAAACTTTAGTAAAAACACTTTGATCATTTCTAAATAAATGATCCGTCATGTCCTCTTGAATATCTCTTTGAATCTGACTTGAAATCCTTCCGCTATTCAAAAAATCTGATCGATGATTCGCCAAATACATATCTAAGTCACCATCAAGATCATAATCAAACCAATAAGCTTGAGTAGAATAGCCAATATGATCTAGGCCAAAGACTTTGGCAGACTCAACAAAAGTGTTATTTTTTTGATTTATAAAAAGTTTATTTCGTCTTGATTCAGAATTGTCAATTGAAGCAGATTTACAAACATAAATATCTAGCCAGCCATCGTTATTAATATCTATCATTGAGACTCCAGTGCTCCATCCTTCAGGATCTGAAGTTCCAGACTGCGTTGTAATATCTTCAAATTTTAAATTCCCTTTGTTTAAATAAAGTGCATTTGAGTGCTGATTTGATGTAAAATAAATATCATCTAAACCATCATTATTAAGGTCACCTACAGCAACACCTCCTCCATTATAAATGTAGGGGTAAACCAAGAAATTAAATTGGTAGGAGTCTTTTACATTATTTGCAAATGAAATATTAGAATTGCTTGGAGAAACCTCTGCAAACAAAGTATTTGTTACCGTTCTAACTTGTTCGTTTTTAGAATCTTTATTACAAGAAAACAAGAGTAAAACATAAAAAAAGAAAAGCAACCTATTATTCATTTTAAAGCATTTTTACAAAAATAATAAAGTACGACTAAGAAATCTATTATTTGACCATCTGTAAAGAAATTTATTGCCATAAAAAAAACCTTCAAACAACGTCTGAAGGTTTTTATTTGTATTATTTATTTTCTACTACTGCTTAATAATTCTAACAGTTTGTGACACGTCACCAACAGAAACTTTTACAAAATAAGCTCCAGCTTGTAAATCAGACATATCTAAATCGTTAGAGACAGCATTTGGCTTTGATCTCATAACTTCCTGACCTAGTAAATTATAAACTGAAATATTCTCAATAGCATTAGCTGCTCTTAAGTTTAAATTATTTTTTACAGGGTTTGGTGAATATTTAAATCCTTGAATTTCATTCTCACCAAGACTTAATGTTTGCGTAATAATTCTTAATTCAGGTACAAAAAAGTCACCTGTATCTCCGGCAGCACTATCTGAAACTGTTATAGTCCAGTCACCATTTGGGTCACTAGCTCCGAGAGCAACAATTAAATCAGCAAATGTATTTGGCGAAGTACCATCATGTGGTGCAAAATCGCAAACTGCATCATCTTGACAGATAACAAAAGCAGAAGGTCCAGCTCCACCCATAGCTTCAGCTAAATTTAATGAAGCATCATCCATTGTAATAGGAGATGTACTCAATAAATCACTACTATCTCCAGCTCCAGCAGGTGGTTCAGGAACTCCAGGTCTATCTATTAAATTTATAGAAGGACCACCACTAGGTGCCTGAATCGTCACTAATATATCACCTACCCAAGTATGGTTAATTGCTAGGTCAATTTGAATATCTAAGATACTAATCCCAGATGTTGGTACACCACTCATATTCACTAAAGTTGAATTTCCTGCCCCAGGCATATTGTCTGGAATAGTTACAACAGTAAGATTACTACCAGTGTAGGTTTGTGCATCTATTTGGAAAGCAAAAGCCAATAGAGCAAATAACAAAGTAATTTTTTTCATGTTTAAATCTTTTAGTTAAATTTATAATATTTGGATTTCAATGTTTAAAAATATATTTAATTATGTGAAAGACACATATATATATAAGTAAATCGATAAAATACACATATAATCGATTAAAAGACAGTGAATTAGATGTAAAATTCGTAAAATAGATGTAGGATTCTTCTTATGAAGTTACAAATTGCTCCATTACTGCATCACTAACACCCATATTACTAAATCCTCCATCGTTATATAAATTCTGAAGTGTGACTCTTTTAGTAAGATCACTAAAAAGACTAATTGTGTAATTTGCACAGTCTAAAGCAGTTGCATTGCCCAATGGCGACATTTTTTCTGCGTAAGCTATAAATCCATCAAATCCTTTAACACCTTGACCTGCTGTAGTTGGTGTTGGAGATTGTGAAATTGTATTCACTCTAACATTTTTGTCACGTCCAAAAAAGTATCCGAAACTTCGTGCAATACTTTCTAAATATGCCTTATTATCGGCCATATCATTATAATCAGGAAAAACACGTTGAGCAGCCATATAAGTAAGTGCTACAATACTACCCCATTCATTCATAGCATCTGCCTGATAAAGCGATTGCATTACTTTATGAAATGACATTGCCGATACATCAGTACCCTTTTGTGTCCAATCATACTTTTGATCTGTATAAGCTCTTCCTTTTCTAACATTAATAGACATTCCTATGGAATGTAGAACAAAGTCTAACTTACCTCCTAGAATCTCCATTGATTTAGTTACCAGGTTTTCAAGGTCCTCTTCCGATGTAGCATCTGCTGGAATAATTTGAGAATTTGTTTTTTCCGCAAGTTCATTGATCTGACCCATTCGCATTGCGATTGGCGCATTGGTAAGAACAAATTGTCCGCCTTCTTCATGAACACGTTCCGCAGTCTTCCATGCAATAGAATTTGCATCTAATGCTCCAAATATGATTCCCTTCTTGCCTTTAAGTAAATTATATGACATGTAAATTTATTTAGCTAGTTAATGAAAATCAAAGATAGTATATAAAATATTTTCTACCTATGTACAGTCAACAATTAATTGAGCAATTGTTTTGCATGAGCAATGGCAGAAGTTGAAGTCTCCTTTCCACCTAACATTTCAGCAATTTCGAGAACACGATCTTCCTTGTTCAATTTCATTAAATGAGTAACAGTTTTAAGTTTTGTAGTTTCCTTAAATACTTTAAAATGGCTATCTCCTTTTGCTGCAATTTGAGGTAAATGAGTTATAGCTAATACCTGCATTTTAAGGCTCATTTCTTGCATAATAAGTGCCATTTTATTAGAAATTTCACCAGAAACACCAGTATCTATTTCATCAAAAATAATTGTGGGAAGTTGCTCATATTGGGTTAATACCGATTTAATAGCTAACATGATTCTTGATAATTCTCCTCCTGAAACAGCGTGTTTTAAATCTTTAGGATCAATACCTTTATTTGCTGAAAAAAGGAAATTCAATTTATCCTTTCCGTTAATTAAAAAATCTTCAGATTCCTCTAAATTAATATCAAATTGGGCAAATTCCATCCCTAAATCTATTAAAATACTATGCAATTTTTGAGTTAATAAAGGAATTGTTTTAACTCTATTTTTTGAGATATCCAAGGCTAAATTATTAAGCTTGGATTCATGATCTACCAATTTATTTTCAATTTCTAAAATCTGATCATCAATGGTTTCAAAAAGAATGACTTTATTTGACAAATCTTCTTGTTTTACTAGCAATTCATCAATGGTTGAAACAGAATGCTTAAGCATTAAGTTTTGTAAGACGCTTAATTTTTCATTTATTGTTTGCAGTTTTTGTGGATCTGCTTCCAAATTATCTTTTGCAGATTCAACTTCTGAATAAACATCTTCTAATTCAATAATTAAACTAGTAATTCTGTTGTAAACATCTAAATAAGCTGAAGATAAATCGGACAGGTTTTTAAATCGCTGTTTGAGCTCATTTAAAGTAGCCAACACGCCTAGTTGTTCACCATCTAGTAATTGAAATGACTCCTGTAATGTAGATTGAATTTCTTCAACGTTGCTCAATGTTTCTTGCTCAGCTTCCAAGTCTTTCAATTCGCCAGACACCAAATTTGCTTCTACTAATTCATTCAACAAAAAGGTATTATAATCTTGTTCCTTTATTGCCTCTGCCTTTTGAAGATTCAAGTTTGATACCTCTTTTTTGAGTAATTGAAACTTTTGAAGTTTTGATTTATAACTCTGGATTTTATCTTGATTATTTGCTAGTGCATCAATCACTTGAAACTGAAATTGATTACTAGTTAAATCTAAATTTTGATGCTGTGAATGAACATCAATTAACATTTTACCCATTTTAGTAAGTACATCTAAATTAACAGGAGAATCATTAATAAAGGCTCTTGATTTTCCAGATGGCAGAATTTCTCGTCTAACAATGGTTTCAGAATCGTAATCTAAAGCATTATCTAAAAAAAAGGTATTCAAAATATAGTTTTCAATATTGAAAACAGCCTCAACTATACATTTTTTTGAAGTGTCTTTAACACTTGACAAATCGGCTCGTTTACCTAGTATTAATGATAATGCACCCAACAGAATAGATTTACCGGCTCCAGTTTCACCAGTAATTATGGTAAGCCCTGGGCCGAAATCAACGTGAATATCGTCAATCAGCGCGTAATTTTTTATGGACAATGAGGTAAACACTATGAATGTAACAATAAAAATTAAACAATTAATATTATAGCGAGATCAATTCTACTAGAATGTAATTTCCCGCCATTTATTGGCATGCATCGGTGCAATTCGCTGCAAGGAATCAACAAGATCAGCAACATTTACAGTGGGGCCAGCAGAATAAATATCTTTTATTTCGTCTGCTTTTGCATCGAAAAACACACGTAGAATGAAAGAATTTGGTCGTCGGTCGTTCATTGATTTAAATTGTTTCAAAGCAGAAGATATATTCTCTTTACCCTTCTTCGGATCTGAACTCATCATATCTAACCCATCAATATGATATTGATACATTACATCACTAAACTCTCTATAAGTAGGGGATAAAATATTATCAATTAAGGCACTTCTTGTTTGATCACCTCCTTTTGGTGGTTGCCAACCAGAACCATTATTTTGTTGAGAATAACCTACAATAGTTCTCGCCTGGAGATAGTATTGATTACCACCATTTAAAGCAAAGGTATCAGCATCTAGACCCAAAATTAAATTTATGTGAAATGCTATTACAGAGATAAGATTAGATTCAAATTGGGTTTCACTATAATTGAGGTTTTGAAATTCTAAATATCTGAAGGAAAAATCCTTATCGTTAAAATTATAAATCGGCGAACTATAGGTAGAATTATAAACAGGTCTTGAAGCACTCACTTGAAGTGTTGCATTGAAAACATCACTATCATAACTAGAAACATTAATTACCATACTACAATCTATACGCTCTTGAGGTAAGAAATTTTTGTTAGTCCATTTCGTATTATTCACAAACTCATTAAGTTGTTTTTCTAAAGTTTTAAAAATTTGAACATTTTCATTACCTGTTTTTTGTGCATCAACAACCACATTACAATTTAACTCTAGATTTTGAGCCACCATAGAATATGAAAATAGTAATGCAAGAAAAAATAAAAAGTTACGCATTGAGTAAGTTTAAGATCTCATTCATTAAGTCATTAGCTACTTGTGCTTTAGACTTAAGAGAATATTCATTTTTGTTTTCATTTTTATCAATAATAGTGACCTTATTGGTATCGCCACCAAAGCCAGCACCTTTATCTTGTAACGAATTTAAGACAATTAAATCTAAATTCTTCTTTTTTAACTTACCAATAGCATTTTCAATCTCGTTATTGGTTTCTAATGCAAATCCAACTAAAATTTGCTGTTTTTTTATTGCCCCACAAGAGGCCAAAATATCCTTAGTTTTTTCTAACTCTAATTGTAACGCTTTATCTTTCTTTTTTATTTTTTTGTCAGCCGTAATTTTTGGTTTATAGTCGGCAACTGCCGCTGAAAAAATAGCAATATCAGTCTTTTCAAAATGATCATGAACAGCATTATACATACTTTCAGCATTGACAACAGATAAAACATTAACCAAATTATGTTCTATTTTTTGACTTGTTGGTCCTGTTATTAAAATCACTTGAGCCCCTAGATTTGCAGCTGACTGTGCTATTTGGAAACCCATTTTACCGCTAGAATGATTTCCAATAAATCTTACAGGATCGATGGCTTCATAAGTTGGCCCTGCGGTAATTAACACCTTTCTATTTTTTAATGGTAAGGCTTCCAAAATATCCTTTTCAATAAAAGAAATTATATCTTCAGGCTCAGCCATTCTACCCTCACCATGCAGCCCACTTGCCAGTTCCCCAGAAGTTGCAGGAATCATAACATTTCCAAAACTTGATAATTTGGTAAATGAATCTTTAGTTGACTGATGTTTATACATGTCAAGATCCATTGCTGGAGCAAAATATACCGGACATTTTGCAGATAAATAGGTCGCCAAAAGTAGATTATCACTATTACCTGTTGCCATTTTTGATAACGTATTTGCCGTAGCAGGAGCTATCACAAAAAGATCAGCCCATAGACCAAGTTCAACATGATTATTCCAAACAGCATTTTCGTCTTCTTCATTAGTAAAAGAAGACATTACAGGATTTTTAGATAATGTTGAAAGCGTTAAGGGTGTTATAAAATCTTTGGCGGTAGGTGTCATAACCACTTTGACCTCAGCACCAGCTTTAATAAATAATCTCACCAAGTTGGCAGACTTATATGCAGCAATTCCGGCAGTAATGCCTAATAAAATATGTTTGCCGCGTAATACAGACATGATGCTCTATTCTTGAGTATCTTCTTCAGTATTTCTGTAGTAGATGTTTTCTTTAAGCCATTCTTGCACAGCAATTGCATGTGGCTTAGGTAATCTTTCGTAAAATTTTGAAACTTCTATTTGTTCCTTATTTTCAAAAATTTCTTCAAGACTGTCATTATAAGTAGCAAATTCTTCTAGTTTTTCAACTAGTTCTTTACGCATTTCAGTATTAATTTGTTCTGCTCTGCGAGAAATAATTGAAATTGCTTCGTATATGTTATCCGTTGGGTTATCAATTTGATTCCTATTATACGTTTCAGTATTTACTGGTGCGTTTACTTTTTTGAAATCCATCACTTTATAATTAACTTTTAGTATTGTAATTTTTTAATAATTCTGTTATTTCTTCGAGCATTTTATCCGCTGTTTCAGCGTGTTTTGTCTCAGGAAATATTTTCTTCAGGTTGTTATAGTAATCGGTAGCAGTCTTTAAACGCTCCTCCATTTTCCATTCTACACTATTCACTGCTAAACCATGGGCTGCTTCAAACTTTCTAAACAATGCATCTTCTCTAAATGTCGTTCCTGGATAATTCAATAAAAATTTATCAAAAGCAGATATGGCCGCTTGATAATCTCTGGTATAAGGAACTGTTGTATTGTATTGAAGTGCAATTTCAAAGGCTTTCTTTTCTAGTTTAAAATCTAACTCCTTTACCAAACTATTAGCCTCAGCTAAATATTCAGATTCAGGGAATGTATTGATAAAACCCTGTAATTTTTGAATAGCTTCTATAGTTTCTTTTTGTTCTTTTGAAAATCTTGGTGATAAGTGATAGTAACTTTTAGCCCCTAAAAACGCAGCTTCCGACGCTTTATCACTTTCTGGATAGGCACTAACAAAACGTTCAAATTGATAATTAGCAGTATAGTAGTCTTTAGTTTCATAAAAAGTCTGAGCATACATATACATCAATCGTTGTGCTTGAGGTTTCCCCCTATATTTTGGCACAATTTGAACAAAAAGGCGATTTGCTTTATTGAATTTACCTTGTTCGTAAAGCTCTGCTCCCAATTTATATTTTTCAGCAATATCTTCAGACCTCAAGGCCTTTTGATACTCACTACATGAGCTAAATAATATGGTGAGTGTTAGTATGTAAAATAGTTTCTTCATAGATTTAAAACAGCATGCAAAAGTAAGTATTTATAACGTATAATAAAAAAGAATATTCTCTGCTAAAATAGTATGGTCAATATGAGTAAAAAAAGGTTTATGCAAATTTTAACTTTCCAGTTGATTAATAAACGAATTAATTTTAGATTTCAAATTGATGGAAGCGCCCACCAAAGGCAATCTAACAACGTCCTGACAAAGTTCTAAAACTTCAAAAACAGCTTTAATTCCAGCTGGATTTCCTTCTTCAAATATTAAATCTATAATCGTCATCAAATTATAGTGAATCTTATAGGCTTCAGAAGTATTCCCATCTAATCCTAATTGCACCATTTTAGTAAATTGATTTGGAAAACCTTGTCCAATCACAGAGATAACGCCTGAACCCCCAGCAAGAACCATCGGAAGCGTATGCATATCATCGCCTGATATAACATGAAATCCTCTTGGTTTGTCTTTTATCAATGTCATGGCCTGAATGATATCGCCAGCTGCCTCTTTAATTGCCACAATATTATTAAAGTCATTGGCCAACCTTATGACAGTTTTAGGAGCCATATTCATAGAAGTTCTTGAAGGTACGTTATACAAAATAATGGGTTTAATAGACGCTTCTGCAATGGCCTTGAAATGTTGATAGATACCTTCTTGAGTTGGTTTGTTATAAAATGGACAAACTGAAAGTATTGCTTCAAAAGCAGATAAGTCTGAGGTTTGGATTGTGTCTACAACTTCTTTGGTATTATTTCCTCCAATTCCCAAAACTAATGGCAATCTGTCTTTATTACAATTGATAATAGTATTTATAACATCGCTTTTTTCCTTTTTGGTCAAAGTAGCACTTTCAGCTGTTGTTCCTAAAATGACCAAATAATCAATACCATTTTCAATGTTAAATTCAACAATACCTCTCAAAGCTTGGTGATCAACACTAAAATCTGAGTTAAATGGTGTCACCAATGCAACGCCTGTTCCTATTAACGATTTCATTTATTATATTTTGTTGAGTCTTTTTAAATATTTAACAAGTTCTTTTTGAAATACCTGAATATGTTGAGGTTCAATGTTTAAAATAAAATCAAATAATCGTTCATCTCTATTTGAAATGCCAATTTTAAAATTTGCCTGAGACAAAGCTGTTACTAAATTTAATTCTAACTGATCTTCCTTATAATAACTAATTAATGCATCAAATTTAGTGCTTATAAACTCTTCTAGATCCACATTTGTGATTTTTCCTTTCCACCCAAAATTTTTAGGGTTAAAAAAACTATCCCACCCATTGGGTGTCGATTTTTCGTCGTCTATAAAGGCAATAAACTTTATTCTGTTATCTTTTAATCCAAGGTCCTTAAAAATTAAACGAATTGAATCATAGTTATTGTATTCGTCATAATTGAGAATGATTCCAACTGATTCAATTTTATTCTGGTGAATTCTCGATCTAGGAGCATTTAACACACCTTTTAAATAATTTTGAATAGATTTTTCCTTGAATCGTTTTAAAAACATTTATATTTATATGTTTCTACAAATGTACTAAACAGCATAGAAAATTATTAAGGGATTTTATGAGATATTACATGAATTATAAACAATTCTTTTTAGGTTTAATTGCACTTAGTTTAGTGGCCTGTAAGAAAGACTATCACCTCGATAAAATTGAAGGCAAGCGATTAGAAATTAATGATTCATTGGTTTCAGATGAAGACTTAGATGCATTTATTAAACCATTTAGAGAACATGTCAATAGTGATTTAGATAGTGTTATTGCCTATGCTGTTGATACATACACAAAAAATGATGGTGATCTTAATACTGCCATTGGCAATTTTTTGGCGGATGCTGTTCTTGAACAAGCAAATCCTATTTATCAGTCTCGAACTGGAAATTCAATAAACATGGTTTTACTTAACCACGGGGGAATTCGCGCCATCATTTCCAAAGGCAATCTTACCACGAGAACAGCTTTTGAAGTGATGCCATTTGAAAATACCATTGTGGTTGTTGAAATGAAAGGTAAATTGATTAAGGATGGATTGATTAGATATTTACAAAAAGCTAAAAGAGCGCATCCAATTTCAAATCTGAAAGTGGTATTGAATGATAAGGATAGTATCGTTGAAACTTCTATTAATGGTATGTCCATTAAAGATGAACAAACTTATCATGTAGCAACCATTGACTACGTATATTATGGCGGGGACAGAATGCATTTTTTTAAAAAAGGGGATAGCCTTCATGTGCTAGAATACAAACTTAGAAACGCTTTAATAGATAAGCTTAAAAAGATGGACACTATTAGGCCTGTTATTGACGATAGATTTATTAAAATAAATTAAAGATCACGATTGTTAAAACCATATTAACTTATGAAAAGAAGAGATTTTATTCAACAATCAATAGCTGCCTCTGCTTTAGTTGGTCTAGGTGCAACAGGCTTGCAATCTTTCGCTACCAAAACTAAAAAAATTACCATACTCCATACCAATGATGTCCATAGTCATATTGATCCTTTTGGTCCAGATGATGGGAGAAATGCAAACAAAGGTGGCGTGGCAAGACGAGCCAAATTAGTAGAAGCTTGTAGACAAGAAAACGCCAACACCTTACTTCTTGATGCTGGTGATATTTTTCAAGGAACGCCTTATTTTAATTATTATGGCGGTGAATTAGAGTTTAAACTAATGAGCATGCTAAAGTATGATTTAGCAACTCTTGGTAATCATGATTTCGACAATGGAATTGATGGATTGTATGCGCAATTACCACATGCAAAATTTGATTTTGTTTCGGCCAATTACGACTTTACAAATACGGTTATGGATACACATGTGAAACCATATAAAACATTTGTAAGAGATGGCATAAAAATTGGCATTTTTGGATTGGGAATAGAACTAGATGGCTTGGTAATAAAAAATCTTTACAAAGAAACAAAGTATTTAGAACCAATAGAAATCGCTCAAGATATGAGTCGCATACTCAAAACTGAAGAGCAATGTGATTTGGTTATATGTCTATCACATCTTGGATACAATTATAGAAATTCACCTGAATTAGCGAGCGATCTAAACTTGGCCAGAGCAACAAAAAATATTGATTTAATCATAGGTGGACATACACATACATTCCTTCCTAAACCTACTATTGAAAAAAATCTAGAAGGTAAAAATGTCTTGGTTAATCAGGTTGGGTGTTACGGTTTGTATTTAGGAAAAGTAGATTTTTATTTTAGTGATGATGCCACTAAAACTAGTAAAGGAACTACGATAATAGTTTAAGATTGAAAGGCTTTCATTTTTTTACGTCTAAAATCTAAACAATTTCTTATTGTATGAAAAAACATCATATACTTCTTGTTTTAAGAGTGATTGTTGCTCTTATTTTAATTCAAACTCTACGATTTAAATTTACCGCACATCCTGATAGCGTTTATATTTTTGAAACCGTTGGCTTAGAACCCAATGGACGATTAGCCATTGGTATTCTAGAATTAATTGCAGGCATTTTATTGTTAATTCCTAAAACTGTTTGGGCTGGTGCACTTTTGGCCTTAGGATTAATGTGCGGTGCCATTTTTATGCATTTAACACAATTAGGAATTGAAGTAAATAATGACAAAGGTCTTTTGTTTTTTACTGCTTTGGCAACGTTAGTGCTATCTGCTATAATTTTATTTTTAAAAAGAAAAGAACTACCACTAGTAGGTTCAAAACTCTAAGCTTCAACAGGATTATCAATGGTAGAATAAACTTTAGGGACTCTATGATGCAGTCCGTTTTGCATATAGAATAATGCAAAGGCTATGACTAATAATAAGCAATAAGCTACATTGAGAATATAAATTTCTGAAACATAAAAATAGGCTACTTGAATGACTTCAGAAAAGACAATACAAATTGCTCCAATTAATAAATTCATTGCTTTTTTCGAATCTTTATTCAAATAATTGACTAATGCAATTGTCAATAAAATCATTATCACTGAATTGTACAAAAACTCTAAAAGGTAATCGTAAATTCCATTCAAATTATCACTTTCAAAAGCAATGTTTGTCACTAAAACTATACAGTAAATATCTAATGCCAATAAAATAATAATTGGAAATTTAAATTGCTTAAAGGCCTTTTTCAAGTTGAATAGGTTAAGAATATAAAGAATCAAGAATATATAAGCACTAATGTATAATAGATTACAGCCAAAGTACATTAAGTTGTCTGCCAAGGTAGATATTGGAATATAATAATATGCCAAGCCAAGTAGTTCACCAATAGAATACAAAAACAAGAAATAAAAGAAATGACCTCTCTTACGATTAGTTTTTATACAATACAAAATGGTTACCAAAGGGAGTATAAGTGGCCTCGTGATATCAGCAAATACTTCTTCTTGAAATATTCTGAAACCAATAAATAACACCGCAAGTGTTATTATTAGACCTATTAATAGTTTAGTTGCTCTCATTAATTAATCCCTTAATTGAAGCAAATATATTACAAAATATGTCACATAAACGATAAATTAATGCATTTTATCGATGTTTTAACGTAATTTAGACTGATTCTAAATAATTAATTGTAAGAATTCCTGTTCAGATATTATAGGAATATTTAAGTCGTTGGCTTTCTGCAACTTACTTGGGCCCATGTTTGCACCTGCAACGATGTAGGAAGTTTTAGATGAAATTGATGATGAAACCTTCCCGCCATTATCTTCAATGGATTTTTTTAATTCAACCCTCGATATGGTTTCAAAGACACCAGACACTACAAATGCTTGACCTTTTAATTTATCTGTTTGATTGGCTAACACTTCATCAGACAGTGTTAATTGCACCCCAAATTGCTTTAATCTCGAAATAATTCTTTTAGTTTCTTCCAATGTAAAAAAAGCAACAACACTTTCTGCGATTCTATCTCCTATTTCATCAACGTTAATAAGATCCTCAATAACAGAAACAGAGAGTTTATCAATAGATTTATAATGTTTAGCTAATTTCTTTGCAACTGTTTCACCCACATAGCGAATTCCTAAGGCAAACAGAACTCGTTCAAAAGGAATTTGTTTTGAAGCCTCAATGCCATTAATAAGATTCTCAGCAGATTTTTCGGCCATACGCTCCAATGGAATGACTTGCTCCTTGGTTAAATCGTAAAGGTCAGAGTAATCAGTAATTAGCCCATTTTCTACTAAAAGTGCCACCGTTTCACCACCTAGTCCATCAATATCCATTGCCTTACGAGAAATGAAATGTTGAATCCTCCCAACAATTTGTGGATTACAACCACTAGAATTTGGACAATAATGTTGTGCTTCTCCTTTATTTCTTATTAATTCTGTTTCACATTCTGGGCAATGTGTAATATAAACGGTTGAATTTGATTTTTCTGATCTTTTACTTAGATCGACACCAATTATTTTTGGTATAATCTCACCTCCTTTTTCCACAAAAACCTCATCATCAATTCTTATATCTAATTTTTCAATCTGATCTGCATTATGCAGTGAAGCTCTTTTAACTATAGTTCCTGCTAATTCAACTGGAATTAAATTGGCAACAGGAGTAATTGCTCCAGTTCTACCTACTTGATAGGTAATACTTTCTAAAACTGTTGAGACTTGCTCTGCCTTAAATTTATAGGCAATTGCCCATCTTGGTGCCTTTGCAGTATATCCAAGTTCTTCTTGTTGATACAAGTTATTTACTTTAATCACAACACCATCTGTTTCATACGGTAAATCATGACGCTTTTTGTCCCAATATTCCACAAACTCAAGTACTTCATCTAATGAATGACATAGTTTTGCTGCTGTTGGTACTTTAAATCCCCATGAACGTGCCTTCTTTAGGCTCTCAAACTGTGTTTTAATTTCATTATTCTTGACTTTAATACTGTAAAGCAAGCATTCTAGAGGTCGTTTAGCCACTTCTGAGCTATCTTGTAGTTTTAAACTTCCTGAAGCAGTATTTCTCGGATTTCTGTAGGGTTCCTCTCCAGCTTCCACGCGCTCATTGTTCAATTTATTAAACCCTTCATACGGTAAAACAATCTCTCCTCGAATATCAAATTTTTCAGGAAAATCACCTTTCAATCGCAAGGGCACACTTTTAATCGTTTTAACATTTGTTGTTACATTATCCCCTTGAGTCCCATCACCTCGAGTTAAAGCTCTAAAAAGTGTTCCTTTTTGGTAGGTTAAACTAATAGAGGCACCGTCATATTTTAATTCACAAGTATATTGAATTTCACCATCAACTAATTTTTTAATTCGATTTTCCCAATCAAATAAATCTTCCTTAGAATAAGAATTATCTAACGAATACATACGATTGTCATGTTTAATCGTTTCAAAATTTTTAGTGATCTCACCACCAACTCGAAGTGTTGGTGAATTGCTATCAAAGAATTCTGGGTGAAGAGTCTCTAATTCCTGTAACTTTTTTAACTTAATATCAAACTCATAATCACTAATTGTTGGATTATCTAAAACATAATAGTTGTAATTGTGATCACGAAGTTCGTTACGAAGTGCTTCTATTTGAATCTTAACTGTACTCATTAATTAGGTGCGTTCTACGTTTAGCCATTTTGGAGTTGCTTGTGGCTGATAGTTTTTCATTTTGGTAAGAAGCTTTGTTATGTCGTCATCAATCACAAGCAATTCTAGATTTTCAAACTTTAAAAATCCTTTCTTAACCATAGTTTCAAACATGACAATTAAATGGTCGTAGTAACCATTTATATTTAATAACCCAATAGGTTTCTGATGTAGGCCAAGCTGTGCCCAGGTAATAATTTCAAACAGTTCTTCAAATGTACCAAAGCCCCCTGGAAGCGCTATAAAGCCATCAGATATTTCGTGCATTTTAAGTTTACGATCATGCATAGTTTGAGTTGTAACCAAATCTGTAAGTCCCAAATGCACAACTTCTTTTAATTTTAAAAATTCCGGAATAACACCAATCACATTACCATGATGTTCAAGACAAGACTTGGCAATTTTACCCATAATTCCAATTTTGGCTGCACCATATACCAAAGTAATATTTTCTGCCGCTAAATTTTTTCCTAAAGATTCCGCTTGTGAAATAATGATCGAATCATTGCCTTCACTACTTCCACAAAAAACGGCTATGGCATTCAATTGATTCATTTTTTAATGGCTTTAATCATGCGATCCTTACCAGAAAGGTCACGTTTTAATTCTATTGATTTAAAATCATAATCTTTTAACAGTTGCATCACATCTTTACTAAGATACTCATTAATTTCAAAATATAAGAAGCCGTCATGAGCTAAATTATTGATTGCAATTTTAGCTATATGCCTATAGAAAAGTAACGGATCTTCATTATCAACAAACAAGGCCAAATGTGGTTCAAAATTTAAGACATTGTCTAACATGTCCTCTTTTTCAAGTGCACGAACGTACGGAGGATTAGATACAATTATATTAAATTGTATGTCGAATTTCTGAGGTTCCAAATTCAGAATATTCTTCTTATCAAAATCAACAAATACATCATTTAATTGTGCATTTTCATTGGCTAATTCTATTGCCTCTTCACTAACATCGATACCATAAACTTTTGCAAGAGGAAGATTATTCGCCAATGCTATAGCAATACAACCACTTCCAGTACCAACATCAAGTATATTGAGGTCTTGATTTAGCTTTTTAACATCTTTAATTATCCAGTCTACCAATTCTTCAGTTTCGGGTCTTGGAATTAAAACAGAACTATTTACTTTCAAATTGAAGTTGTAAAACTCAGTTTCTCCCAATATATATTGTATAGGTTCGGATGTTTTTAATCGCGATAATGCAGCTTCAAATTTATCATTCTTTTTAGAAGAAATAACTGCATACATGTTCAATGCAACTTCAGCTCGTGTCATATTTAAAAATTGTTCGGCCAAGATGCCAAAAAATGAATTGATTTCTGATTCTGGGTAGAATTCAGATAAAGCATCAGAAAAATTTCTTTTAAGTGTTTTTAATATCATTTAAGGTTTTTTAGCATCCAAACACCACAAATAACATGACCCGTAGATCCTAAGGGTTTGTCAAGGAATTTAAATCCGTTTAATTCATATAATCGTATTGCAGCTTTAAGTTGTGATGCAGATTCCAAATAACAGTATTCATATCCTAATTCCTTGGCTGAACTAATGCATTTGTCAAATAAAATTTTTCCAAATCCTTTACCTCGAGCTTTCGGTTCAAAATACATTTTTTGAAGCTCACATGTCTTGCTATCTGCTCCTTGCAATTGCTTTACACCTCCTCCACCGACCACTCTGTTATTTTCTTCGACGACAAAATATTTTGCCTTATTTGTTTGAAAGCCTTCGTACATTTTTGAAACATCTTTATCTTCTAAAGACGATCCAACAATTGGCAATTTAAACTCCTCAAAACAAGCTCTCATTATAGCTTCAATTTGCTTATTGTCTCCTGGTTTAATTTCTCTTATAAGCATATTATAAATACCAAGTTTTTAATCTTATTTTTGCCTTGTGAATATACATGAAAAATACATAAGAAGATGCATTGAAATTGCTAAAAATGGATTGGGATTAACAGCACCAAATCCGATGGTAGGATGCGTTATTGTTCATAAAAATAAAATTATTGGTGAAGGCTTCACGAGTCCATATGGTTTTAACCATGCCGAAGTGAATGCTATTTTATCTGTTACTGATAAATCGTTACTAAAAAAATCAAAACTTTATGTAACATTAGAACCTTGTTCACATCAGGGTAAAACACCTCCATGTGCAAGTTTAATAATATCATATAATATTCCAGAAGTTATTATTGGTTGTTTAGATGAGAACCCAAAGGTTTCAGGTAAGGGTATTGCTCAATTAAAAGAAGGAGGAACCAAGGTTTCGGTTGGTATTTTGGAAAATGAATGTAAGAAACATCACAAGCGTTTTTTTACTTTTCACAACAAAAAACGTCCATATATTATTTTAAAATGGGCTGAAACAGAAGATGGATTTATAGCGCCTTTACAAAAAAGTGCTAAATCCCCTGTTTGGATAACGAATTTATTATCAAGGCAACTTGTTCATAAATGGCGAAGCGAAGAACAAGCCATTCTAGTAGGCTTCAATACGGTTTTAGAAGATAATCCTAAATTAACCGTTCGTGATTGGACAGGACGCAATCCAATTCGAATTGTGCTAGATAGGGATAATAAGCTTTCTAAAGAATTTGAAGTTTTCAATAATCAAGCAAAAACACTTGTTATTAAGAGCAATACTGCGGATGACATTTGTGATGAAATATTTAATCAGGGTATTAATTCTGTGATTATTGAAGGAGGTGCTCAAACACTTCAACTCTTTATAAATGAAGGGTTGTGGGATGAAGCGAGAGTGTTCATTGGTCAAAAAACATTTGGGTCAGGAATCAAAGCACCTCTTATTTCTGGCTCTCTTAAGTCTGAATCAAGAATTCTTGAAGACACTTTAAAAATATTCACCAATGATTAAGACTATCATTTTTGATTTTGGTGATGTGTTTATCAACTTAGATAAAGAGGCAACTCTAAGGGCTATTCTTAGAAAATTTCCAGCTTTTAAAATGACGAAGGAAATTGAATGTATCAATCAAGACTATGAAACAGGTAAACTGTCAACAGAAGGATTTATAGCGTTCTATACCAACTATTTAAAAACAAACAATACCACTTATTTAATTGACTCATGGAATGCTATTATTTTAGATTTTCCAGAACATCGATTAGATTTTATTAAGGAACTCTCTATCAATAATCAATTTAATTTAATTCTTCTTAGTAACACAAACCAACTTCATATAAAGCAGGTCATTGAAAATATGACTTCTCATCGTTATGAAAAATTCAAAAGTTATTTTGACAAATTCTATTTATCTCACAACATTGGTCTACGGAAACCAAATAAAGATATTTTTGAATTTGTATTAAATGAAAATAAATTAGAAGCAAAAAATTGTTACTATATAGATGATACTAAAGAACATATTGACTCGGCAAATCAATTAGGTTTTCAAACTTGGAACCTTAATCCGGCAGAAGAAGATGTAGTAGAAATGTTCAAAATAAATTCTGAGAAGTTTTTATGATAGAAAAAGATACTTATAATACGATTCTTAAACCGTCTGTAGAGGTTTTGTTTAAAGACAAAAACAGTAAATTTTTCGGGTATGCTTTTCCAGTAACATCAATAGATCAAATAAAAGTACAAATAGAATTATTAAAAAAGGAACATCATGCAGCAAGGCATTGGTGTTATGCCTATCAAATTGGTCATGAATCAGTTGAATATCGGGTCAATGATGATGGGGAACCAAATAATAGCGCTGGTCAACCTATATATGGACAAATACAATCGTTTGATGTTACTAATATTTTGATAGTTGTTGTTCGCTATTTTGGTGGTGTGAAATTAGGAGTTGGAGGATTAATTAATGCATATCGTACTGCGGCACAAATGGCCTTAGAGGATACATCAATTGTCACACGTACAATTAATAAGAAGTATCGTTTAACTTTTGATTATAAGTTTATGAATAAGGTGATGCGTATTATTAAAGAAAAGAAGATCAAAATAACAAATCAGGATTCAGAATTAAATTGCGTCATCGAAATTTCGATAAGAAAAAAATATGCTGAATCAGTTTACAACACTTTTAAACAGCTTCATGAAATTACCATTTCAGAATTATAACGAATAATTATGCAGTTTGTCTAAAATAAAATCTGGACAGCGAATTGGTTTGTTCGATTTCATATCAATAAAAACCAAAGTTGTTGTTGCAAGCGTTAAAATTTCGTTGGCTTCATTTACTATTTCATAATCAAATTCAATCTTTGCAGTTGGCATTTTTTTTAGTTTGGTTTTTACTTGAATTAGATCGTCATAAGTAGCTGATTTTTTATAATTTAAGTTCAATGAAATTACTGGAAGCATGATGCCGTTTTGCTCCATTTCTTTATACGAAATCCCTAGATTCCGCAACCACTCAATTCGGCCCATTTCTAGGTACTGCGCGTAATTGCCATGATAGACAATTCCCATTTGATCGGTCTCACCATAACGTACTCGCACTTCAATTTTGTTGGAAATCATGAAAAGAACTAGTTTTTTTTTTGTACTTTGGATCGCTTTTAAACATGAGAAAAAATTTCTTAAAAATCAATAGATTTAGATTTTTTTTTTAAGAAATTTGTTCACATATTTGCCATATAGAAACAAGGAAATAATTTGGTCCCAAAAATTTTTTTGTTTTTAGTTAAAGCCAATTTAAACTAACTATAATATTTTTATTCAATAATGAGGGAAACTGCGCAATCGGTATGGAATAACTGTCTTAATTTTATAAAAGATAATATTCAACCTCAAGCATACAAAACTTGGTTCGAACCTATTGCAGCAGTAAAATTGCAAGAAAATGCCCTTAGCATTCAGGTACCAAGTAAGTTTTTCTACGAATGGCTTGAAGAACATTATGTAAAGATTTTAAAAGTTGCATTAACCAAAGAACTTGGTAGTAATGCGAAACTGGTGTATATCATTAAAATGGAAAACACCTATGGCAATAAGCAACCATTTACAGAACAAATTCCTAGTTCTAATAGAGGCGCTGTAAGATCTCAAGAAGTTGATATTCCACTACAAAATAAAAGTCCAGAGTTACGAAATCCTTTCGTTATTCCTGGAATTAGAAATGTAAAGATCGAATCACAGCTCAATCCTAATTATAGTTTTGAAAACTTTTTAGAAGGTGATTCAAATAGATTAGCAAGAAATGCTGGAATTGCAGTGGCGAATAAACCTGGAGGCACCTCTTTTAATCCTTTACTTATATTTGGTGGTGTTGGATTGGGAAAAACACATTTAGCTCATGCTATTGGTGTTGATATAAAAGATAAATATCCTGAAAAAACCGTCCTTTATATCTCTGCAGAAAAGTTTACACAACAATATATAGATGCTGTAAAAAAGAATAACAGAAATGATTTTATTCATTTCTATCAAATAATTGATGTACTGATTATTGATGATGTACAGTTCTTATCTGGAAAGACAGGAACACAAGATGTATTCTTCCATATTTTTAATCACCTTCATCAAAATGGAAAACAAGTAGTTTTAACAAGTGATAAGGCTCCTGTAGATATGCAAGATATCGAGCAACGTCTATTATCTCGATTTAAATGGGGACTTTCAGCAGAATTGCAAAGCCCAGATTTTGAAACTCGTGTTTCTATTTTGAAAAATAAATTATATCGAGATGGTGTAGATATGCCAGACGAGATTATTGAATATGTTGCAAAAAATATTAAAACAAATGTAAGAGAATTAGAAGGTGCAATTATTTCTTTAATCGCTCAGTCTTCATTTAATAAAAAGGAAATAACGTTAGGGCTTGCCAAAGATATCGTTGAGAAGTTTGTTAAGAATACCAAACGTGAAGTTTCAATTGATTATATCCAAAAAGTGGTGTCAGATTATTTTCAAATGGATGTTGACACGTTGCAATCTAAAACTAGAAAACGTCATATAGTACAAGCACGTCAACTCGCTATGTTTTTTGCAAAAAAATTCACCAAAGCATCATTAGCAAGTATAGGATCTCAAATTGGTAAGAGAGATCATGCTACTGTTTTGCACGCGTGTAAAACTGTAGATAATTTATCTTCAACAGATAAACAATTTAGAAAATACGTAGAAGATCTTTCAAAAAAATTATCGCTATAATAAATTTTTACCATGACCAAAGTATTAATGGTTTGTCTTGGTAATATTTGTAGGTCACCTTTGGCTGAAGGCATATTAAAATCTAAACTCAAAAATACATCTATTAAGGTCGAATCAGCAGGTACTGCAGGCTATCATATAGGTGAAAAACCTGATTCAAGATCTATTGCTATTGCAATAAAAAATGGTATCGATATTTCTAATCAAAAAGGGCGTCAATTTAAATTGGAAGATTTTGATGAATTTGATTTCATTTATGTTATGGATAAATCTAATTACAAAAACGTGATTAAACTTGCACGAAATGCCTCTGACATTGAAATAGTTAACTTAATTCTTGCCGAAATCGATCAATCTGAGGACGTCCCTGATCCTTATTACGGCGGAAACAATGGTTTTGAAGCTGTCTTTTCAATGCTAGATCGAGCCTGTGAAGTTATAGCAAATAAGCTTAAAAATTAGAAGTCTAAAATCGTCATTTTTAGGCATCTATCTTTTTTTTTGTAATTTTCTACCTACATAAACCCTAAAATTAATTATCATGAAAAAGTTGTACCTATTAATAATGGGCTCTTTTTGTATACTTAGTGTTTTTTCACAACCAAATGTAATTACGCAATCATTCGCTACTGGATTGAATAACCCAGTCAACATTAAACATGCAGGAGATGACCGACTTTTTGTGGTTGAACAAGCTGGTTTTATTAAGGTGGTTAATGCTAATGGAACAGTAAATAGTACTCCTTTTTTAGACATTGATTCCCAAGTTGTTGATATAGGTGGATTTGGGGATGAACGAGGGCTTTTAGGTATGGTATTTCATCCAAATTATAGTACCAACGGTTATTTCTACGTCAATTATATAAATAATTCTAACAATACAGTGATTTCTAGGTTTACTGTATCAGCTGATCCTAATGTTGCAGATGTATTAAGTGAGCTTGTCATATTAACTATTACACAACCTGGCTTTAATCATAATGGTGGTGATATGGCGTTTAGTCCTATAGACGGATTTCTTTATATAGCCTCAGGTGATGGTGGTGGAATAGCTGGAGATCCTGATAATAATGCTCAGAATCTAAACGTATTATTAGGAAAAATACTTAGAATTGATGTAGATGTCAGTATGGCTGATGCTATGTTAGGCATAACCTATTACAATCCAACATCAAACCCATTTGAAGGAGATGGCATGCCAACGGCTGATGAAATCTGGGCCTATGGATTGCGAAATCCTGCAAAATTTTCATTTGATAGTGCTAATGGTGATTTATGGATAGCTGATGTAGGTCAATCATCAAAAGAAGAAATTAATTTGGCAACAAGTACAGAAGATGGTTTAAATTATGGGTGGCGCTGTTATGAGGGCAATAGTTCCTTTAATACTACAGGATGTCCAGCAATGTCATCGCTTACATTTCCAGTTGGTGAATACAATTATGGTGGAAGTCCTTTTAAATGTGCTATAACAGGTGGATATAGATATAGAGGAAGTACTTATTCAAATTTTATCGGGTTATATTTCTTTGCGGATTTTTGTAGTGGTGAAATTGGATATTTAGAGTTTAATGGAGCAACTTGGGACATGACATTAACTGCAGTAACAGGAGGAGATTGGTCCGCTTTCGGTGAAGATGTTAATGGTGAGCTTTATATTGCAGATCATGATACTGGTACTATTTACTCTGTGCTAGAAGACAGCTTTAGTGTTGGAGAACATACCGATTCATCATTCAAAATGTATCCCAATCCAACAGATACGGAATTGAATTTTCAATTTAATAATAGTGCATCTAAAAACATCAATATTTATAATATACTAGGTAAACGCGTTTTTAATTACAATGGAATTGAAGCGGATATTTTTAAAATTTCAACTAAAAATCTAGCTAAGGGATTGTATATTGTTGAGGTATTAAATAGTTCTGGCGCTAAAGTGCAAAAAAAGTTAATTGTAAATTAAAATGGATAAACCTAAAGGCAATTTATACCTAATACCTACAAGATTGGGAGATAATCCGCCTTTAGAAGTTTTACCACTTTCTATCAAAAAAGTAGTTGAAAAATTGACTATTTACATAGTAGAAAACGAAAAAACAGCTAGGCGATTTATCAAACGTATTAGTCCAAAAAAATCACAATCAAGTTTACAACTTCACATTTTAAATAAATTTACTGATGAAACTGACTTACCCTCATTTTTAGAAAGTTGTAAACAAGGAGAATCTATTGGACTACTTTCTGAAGCTGGTTGCCCTGGAATTGCTGACCCTGGTGCAGAAATTGTGAAGATTGCTCATGAGAATGACATAAAAGTTATTCCATTAGTTGGACCATCTTCCATAGTTTTAGCCTTAATGAGTTCTGGTATGAATGGTCAAAATTTTGCATTCAATGGTTATTTACCAATTGATAAAGTGCAACGTAAATCTGAATTAAAACGATTAGAACGATTGTCTTCTGAACAGAATCAATCACAAATTTTTATTGAAACTCCTTATCGGAATAATAAGATGTTAGAAGATATGTGCACTGTACTTGGCAAGAATACTCGAATTTGTGTTGCTTGTGATATCACACTACCAACGGAATACATTAAAACTAAAACAGCTTCCAATTGGAAAAAAGTAATGGTTGACCTTCATAAAAGACCAACCATTTTTATTATTCATAAAGACTAAAAAATTATAATAAACTAACCTTCGCCTTTTTATTTGCTTTAATAAAAGAAGTGTCAAATCCGGAAAAACGATTCATATAGTTTCTGACGGTTGTACCATAGGCATCTGTAAATCCAACAGCGCCATAACTTCTTAAGTACTTCTTTACACTTCCAGGCCCTGCAAGATGAGCTGCAGCTAAGATCCCAGATTCAGTCACTAAAACGCCATCTATATGCATCCCAACAAACCTTTTAATATCTCGACGTAAAACCCACTTATTGCGCATTAAATTGGCAATAAAAGCTTTCTCTTGAAGTTCTGGATTCTCTAAAAAGATATTTGTGTTATGAACACCAATTAACTTTAAAGTCCCTTTACCAAATTGGTATTTACCCAAATAACCTAATGTATTTACGGTAAAATAATTACCTCGAGATTCCTTAAAAGCTAGTGCTTCTTTATAACCAACAAAGGTTTTACCAAGTTTTGGTGTAATAAAACAGGCATCTGAAATTTCTGTAGAGGGATTTAAATTAGCAGTAGACTCTTTAACATTGAAGTTAAGAGCTAGATCATCTACTTTATAGTCACAAACATCAAGTTTGTGATCTGTAGAAAATACCATAAACAATAGTGCAACTACTGCAAATGGAATAACTGAAAATGCTATTAATCCTTTATTCATTTTTTTAGAATTTTTGGACATAAAAAATGCCATAAATTTCAGCGTGCAAAGGTACAACTATTTGCAACTTTTTCAAAGATTATCGTTAAAGTGTTTTTTTTAATGGAACAATAGACGAAATACACCCTATTTTTTTGATAATAGCTACTGGTTTTAGTCTTCAATTTTAGTAGTAAAACCAATGCAAATTAAGGGTATTTTTGCTTGTAAATTCAAGCGTTGGAGAAGGAATTTTCAACACATTTATCAACGAAAATATAGTTTTCAACACATGTGAATTAGTTTTTATACGAGATAAATCAATATCTAAGCTTAAATAAAATTGTCTAAACCTATTTTGATCAGGAAATAATAGGCTTTCAACCTCATTTTCTCCTGTCAACATACCGTGAGCACCATAACCAATTGCCAAATTGAGCCATTTTGGCAATTTGCTTTCCTTAATAAAGGATTGAATATTAAAACTCAACCAATAAGTCTGACCATTATAGTCTTTAAACATTTCTTCAAGAAAACCATCACCTAATTTATCAGGTCTTTGTTCTGAAAATTGTGTTTGATGGAATGAATATTTCAACAATAACCGTTGTTCATGCCATAAAAGCTCTTGTCCTAAATATAAACCAGTACCTAAGGTATTAGCCGCAAAGTCTGACCATGAAAAACCCCATTCTTGAGAAAAACCATCCATTATTTCAATAGCGGTTAAAAACGAAAAACTTAAAGTTGCACCATACAACAATTGATTTTTCTGGCTTGCACCACTCCATTCAATACTCTCTGCGCCCAATCTGCTTAATTGATAACTTGAAAATACATGTCCAAATTTATCCATTTGCAACCACTCATTGGTATCATCAATCGTATGAAATTTTGACCGTTCAAAATCGGCATACCAAAGTTGGTTTAAAGCAATTAAACTTAAAGCAGCAACAGAAACCTCAGAAATTACTACCGCATTTTTTCTTGAATGATTTAGTGAATCACTAGGTTTTAAAAATTCATTGAAATTAGATTGTGAGAATAATGAAGTAGTAATAAATAGTAAGAATACATATGTGAAAAAACTCTTAAATATCACTTTCTTATACCTTGTTGAGACAGATAACGATGATACTCTCTAGCATATTGATTATGTTGTGCTAGAGTTTTAGAAAATTTATGATACCCCGGCTTTTTCGCATCAACTACAAAGAAAAAATAAGAATGCTTTTCATAATTTAAAACTGCATCGATTGCCGAAATATCTGGCATTGCAATTAAACCTGGTGGTAAACCTAGATTTTTGTAGGTGTTATAAGGTGAAACTATTTCTTTATGGACATTAAGAACACGTTTGATAATTGTGTTTTTATATTTTGGTAATTTGTATGCTGCAAATTTTAATGTCGGATCGGCATCTAAAGGCCAATTATTTTTTAATCTATTAATATATACTCCAGCAATTATTGGTTGTTCAACTTTTTGTTTAGATTCTTCATACACAATGGATGCTAATGCCATAACTTCATCTCTATTCATTCCAATTGCTTTGGCCTTCTCATTTCTGTCATTGGTCCAGAATCTATTGTATTCTTTTAGCATTCTGTCTCTAAATTCTTCAGCAGTAGAATTCCAGAACAATTCATAGCTGTTTGGCAAGAACATTCCTAAAATTGTTGCATTATTAAAGCCATTTTTATTATAAAACTCTGCGTTACTTAATGCATTTATTAAACTCAGACTGTCTGCCTCAATTTGACTGGCAATCCTACCTGCCAGATCTTCTATAGAGTTTTGATTATTAAAAGATACCTTAACAGGAATATTATTACTTCTAATAGAATTAATAATATCATTGTTAGTCATTCCCTTTCTTATGACATATTTTCCTGCTTTCACATTGGATACATACTTCTTTCTCTTAGCCAATGCGTCAAATGTACTCATGTTGTCCAGCAATGGCTCAAGATTAGTTCTAACATCATTGTAGGTTGCGTTGGTAGGAATATAAAGATAAGACTGATTATTTGTAAATGCCGTATTTTCTACAAACATGGCGTTGTAAACATAATATGCAAAATAGCCAAATATGGCGAGCCCAATTAATGCAACAATTAGTAGAATTTTTTTAATGTACATCAGTGTTTACAAGTTGTAATAATAATTCGTTTTTATAATATCCGTTGGTAAGATTCCAGTCCTTTTTTAAACCAATTGTTTCAAAACCTTGAGCCCCAAATAATTTTATACTCGCTAAATTATCTTCTGCAATATTGCAATATAGTTGATGCAAATGCAAGCGTTTAAAGCAATAATCTACTAATAATTTTAAAGCCTCAGAACCAAATCCTTTATTTCTGTTACTTTCTTGTTTTATGAGTATTCCAATACCAGCGCGTCGATTTGAAAAATCAAAATCAAAAATATCAATTAAACCAAGCACACCATTTTCATAACTTGAGATAACGAGACGTAATTGCTTAATTTCGTAAATATCTTTATGGGCATTTTCTAAGTATTGTTCAATCAAAAATCTTGAATATGGTGTTTGAGTATTACTAACATGCCAAATGCTCTCATCGTTTTCAACTTCATGAATGAAATCTATATCCTCCGGTTCCAGAGCTCTTAAAAAAATGTGTTCTCCTTTAAGTGTTACCATTCTAATTCTCCTTTAAAAACTTGAATAGCTGGCCCTATTAACCAAATATTTTCATAGCCATTGGCATTTTTATCAAAAGCAACCTGTAGTTCACCACCTTCTGTTTTCATAGTAATGAGATTCTTTTCTGTTTCACCTATATAGTGCATTGCCAAAGCAACGGCTGTAACACCTGTTCCACAGGATAGTGTCTCAGCTTCAACTCCTCGTTCGTACGTTCTTACAGAAAAATAATCATTGTTATTTTTTTCAACAAAATTGACATTGATTCCTTTTTTAGCGAATTCTTCACTGTACCTAATCAAGGCGCCTGATTCATTAATATTCATCTTGGCAATTTCAGATGTCAGCTTAACATAATGAGGTGAACCTGTATCAATAACGGAATAAAATTCGTTCTGTTCTACTTGTTTTACATTTTGCATCTGTAATCTCACTGATCCATTCTCAATTTGTGCATGATGAATTCCGTCAATTGCCTCAAATGTCGCCTTATCGGTTATTAGTCCAAGAAATTTTGCAAAATGAGTTATACAACGTCCACCATTACCACACATTGAACTTTCATTTCCGTCAGAATTATAATATATCATGGTAAAATCATGATATTTATGATCTTCCAAAAGAATGAATCCATCGGCACCTATTCCAAAACGACGATCACATAAGTTGGCAATCAAACTTGTACGACTCTTATCGAAAACTAGTTGACGATTATCAACAATGATAAAGTCATTTCCAGTACCATGATATTTAAAAAATTCCATTTTCATTTTTGGTGAAACAAAGATAGAAATATTATACAGTTAATCATCTTGTTAAATAGTCGTTAAAGTTAGAATTCAAGTTCAATAAATAATTAATTTTAATCGTTAAGATTTAGCAAACTAAATTTAATTGACTATGAAAAAGATTTTATCTCTTGTTTTGGTATCCGCTTTAGGAGGCGTACTCGCATTGGGCGCATATCAACTTTTTATTGAAAATGATAAGGAACCAGTTTTAGTAGAACCATCCTTCCACAACGTAATTCCAGTAGCAGGTACATCAACTGCGATGCCTAAGGCATCAGCTAATATTGATTTTACATTTGCTGCTGAAAAAACAATTCATTCTGTTGTACATGTTAAAAACACTACACTGAGTAAAGGCTATACAACTTTTGAAGATCTGTTTTATGGCAAACCCACTCAGCGTGCTCAAATTGGCACAGGTTCAGGAGTGATTATTTCTCCAGACGGCTATATCATTACTAATAATCATGTAATTGAAGGTGCCAATTCTATATCTATTACAACGAATGATAATAGATCTTATGAAGCTGAAATAATAGGTACTGATCCAAAAACTGATATTGCTCTTTTAAAAATTGACTCTGACAATGATCTTCCTTATACAGCATTTGCAGATAGTAATAATGCAAAAATTGGAGAATGGGTTTTGGCAGTTGGCAATCCTTTTAATTTAACCTCAACGGTCACTGCAGGAATTATTAGTGCAAAATCTAGAGATTTATCTGGTAGAAATACACAGTCTTTTATTCAAACAGATGCTGCGGTTAATAGAGGGAATTCAGGTGGTGCATTGGTCAATACTAATGGCGATCTCATTGGAATTAATACTGCAATATCCTCTCAAACTGGCAACTATGTTGGTTATTCATTCGCAGTTCCTAGTAATATTGCCAGGAAAGTTGTTGAAGATATCATGGAATTCGGGAATGTGCAAAACGGAATTTTAGGCGTTACTGGCTCAGCACTTAATAGCAATGCGGCTGAAGATCTAGGCATCAACGAAACAGAGGGCTTTTTTGTAAGTGGTATAGAGGAAAATTCAGGAGCAGCGAAAGCTGGAATAAAAGATGGCGACATTATTAAAAAATTGGATAATGTGGAAATTTCCAAATTCTCTGATATGAAAGGCTTTTTAAACGCAAAAAGACCAAATGATATTGTTCATGTCACCGTGCTTAGAAATGGCAATGAAAAAGTTATTCCAGTGACCTTGATCAAAAATCAAACAGTCGCTGTACCAATTATAGGAATTCTAAAAAATGCCACAAAACAAGAACTCAAAAATAATGGCGTATCACAAGGGTTAAAAATTACAAGTTTGAATCCAAATTATTCAGACTACTGGAAACGAAATGGCGTTGCGTTAGGTACTATTATTACTTCAATTGACGATGTGAAAGTCTATACAATTGACGATGTAGAAACCATTCTTAAGGAAAGATCAGATTTTGATCCTTTTCGTATTGAACTCATAAATAAGAAAGGTGAACGTGAGCGCTTTAATTTTAAAAGATAGTATTTTGATGGTATTTAGGCATTAAAATCTATGAACAAAAAATCCTGATATTTTATCAGGATTTTTTTATGTTATTAGCTTACTAAAACGTTGGAAAAATAGTACTTTTGCCGAAAATTCAAACAACACAATAATGAGTTATCAAGAAACCTACGAAAAAGAACTCGCTTTTCAAGCAGACAGACGTCGTGCAACCGTAGAATTCATCAAAATAATCAGTGATCTCTGGTATGATAAATCTATCGAGTTGGTTATTTTTAGAAATCAACTTATTGACAGAAATGTTTCTGAAATCTTAAATCTACATGAATACGCTGGAGAATTTGTTCAGAAACCTATTTCAATTTTTGATTCTGTTGAGATCGCTCAAGCCATCAAAAATCTTGACCTTCCGCCATCTAAATTAGATATTGGTAAACTCACATATGAGTATCATATTGAAGATGATAAGTATAACAACGCAACTGCCTTTGTATCTGATAAATTAAATGACGCAAAGAAAAATGGAGAGATCAAACCAAAAGACGTCGTACTCTATGGTTTTGGTCGAATAGGACGACTGGTTGCTCGTGAATTAATGACGAGAACTGGACAAGGAAGCCAATTACGTTTGAGAGCCATAGTGACTCGAGGCGCAATTAATCAAACGATTCTTGAAAAGCGCGCATCATTGCTTAGAAACGACTCGGTTCATGGAGAGTTTTCTGGAACTGTTATAGCTGACTTAAAGAATGAAGCCTTAATTATTAATGGCACAACTGTGAATATTATTTCGGCTAACAACCCAGAAGATATAGATTATACGGCTTATGGAATTAATAACGCCTTAGTAATAGACAACACTGGCGCTTTTAGAGATGAAGAAGCTCTTGGGAGACATTTAAAAGCAAAAGGAATTGACAAGGTGTTATTGACAGCGCCTGGTAAAGGTGTTCCAAATATTGTGTATGGAGTGAATCAAAATGATAGTGATCCTGATAGCGTACATATTTATTCTGCAGCATCTTGTACTACTAATGCCATTACGCCAATATTAAAAGCAGTTGAAGATTCATTTGGTGTTAAACATGGTCATCTTGAAACCATTCATGCCTATACAAATGATCAGAATTTGGTTGATAACATGCATAAAAAATATAGACGGGGTAGAGCTGCTGGATTGAATATGGTTATTACAGAAACTGGTGCGGGCAGTGCAGTTGCAAAAGCCCTACCTGCATTGGCAGGAAAATTAACATCAAACGCCATTAGGGTTCCTGTACCGAATGGTTCGTTAGCCATTTTAAATATTGAATTAGAAAACTCAACTTCATTAGATGGTATGAATTCAACTATTAAAAAATATGCCTTGGAAGGTGATTTAGTTGAACAAATAAAATTTGAATTAAACGACGAACTTGTTTCTAGTGACATAGTTGGTAGTTCGGCTCCAGCAATTTATGATAGTAAGGCAACCATTGTTCGAGAAGATGGAAAAAATGTGATTCTATATATTTGGTATGACAATGAATATGGTTACAGTCATCAAGTTATAAGGCTTGCAAAATATATTGCCAAAGTCAGACGTTTTACATATTATTAACAGACCAAGTAATTAATAGTGAATAATTATTAAATATTAATAGGCCTCATAGTAATGAGGCTTAGTATTTAATAATTATATTGCTATATATTTTAACAATAACCAAAAACTACCCAAAATGAAAAGCTGTAACATTTGGCTTGCTACAACCCTCATTGCTTGTTTCGCAGTTACAATTAATGCTCAAAGTAATTCTGATAGTACCACTGAATTGTCTTTAAATAGTGGCACTCTAGATAATCAATTTGAATATATTATTCAAAAATCAAATCGTTATAGAGATGAGCGAGGACGTGTCTATAAAGTTATACGAAGAGAATGGTTGTACACATTAAAAGCACATACTTTAGATTCTTTACAAGCTGTGCATCAGCAATTAGATCAAACTAAAAATACAGTAAGTACTCAACAAACTGAAATTGAAGATTTAAAGACCAATTTAAGCTCAACACAGGCTACACTTGCAGATACCAATAAAGAAAAAGACAGTATGGCTCTTTTTGGGATGCAAATGAGCAAAGGAGGTTATAATACCTTAATGTGGTCTATGATTGCAGGTTTATTGGCACTGCTACTTTTATTTATTTATAAATTTAAAAATAGCAACTCAATTACTAAGGACGCAAGAAAATCGTTAGAAGAAACCGAGTTAGAATTTGAAGAACATAGACGATCAGCTCTAGAAAGAGAACAAAAAGTGAGACGTCAATTACAAGACGAATTGAATAAACAAAAAGGCACGACTTAAAAGTTTCCTATGTCGATATATAAAAAATCCGTAATTTTAAGTTACGGATTTTTTTATGAAAATAATCAAAGCAGACATATCGCATTTACCAGATCTTGTTCCATTATTTGATGGTTACAGGATGTTTTATAGACAAGCCTCAGATTATATTGGTGTAAAATCATTTTTGCATGAACGTCTTTCAAATAAAGACTCGATTATTCTAATGGCTTTTGATAAAGTAAATGCTATAGGTTTTACGCAATTATATCCTGTATTTTCATCAGTATCAATGAAACCAATGTATATATTGAATGATCTATATGTAGAAAAAAACTATAGAAGTCAAGGCGTTGGTAAAGCATTGATTGATTTTGCCAAAGATTTATGTAAGACTAAAGGATATAAAGGTTTGGCCCTCCAAACGGAAACTAACAATCCCGCTCAACATTTATATGAGCGTCTAGGATTTAAGAAAGATCCTGATCTTCATTACTTCTGGACAAACGAATAAATTCAATTTTTCCTATTATTGCGCATAATTATTCAATTGCTAAATTTGATTGATTTTTTAAAAATAAAAGATGAAAATGAGTAATAATTAACTTTTTGAACTGATTTTTGCCTACGATTTGTAAATACTGGTAGAAAACGGCCTACAATTATTACATATTACTATCTTTTAATATCATTATACTTATAATCGTTAATTTTTTTATAGAGTAATACTTCTAATATGAAATCATATTCATCTTTATACTCTAATACTTAAAGTCAATTTCGTCCTTTTTTATTGTTTTATTTGGTCATGATAGTCGTCAATATATATATTCGTGAAACAATTTTAAAAACAAAGAAATCATGATGGCACTGGCAAAATTTCTACTCGAATTAATTGGTTCAATCTTATAATAAGTAATCAATTTAAAACACTAATCAGTTCAAACTGAAGACAATTATTAACATCCAAAACAACTTTATTATGAAAAATTTAATTTTAACTATCGCAACAGGATTCACAATACTAACTTCATGTAGTGTAGACCAACCAATAGAATCAATTCAGACTTCAAATTCTGAAACAATATATCTAGTAGACCAACAAGGTGATGTAATATCTTGGGATATTCTTTCAACAAAAGAATATCAAAATATTTCAAATAATGCTGATAGCTATAGTGGAGCGCTTCAAGTAAATACAGATGGCAAATACGTACCAGATTCAAAATATGGAATGCAAATTTCATGGACAGGAACAAGTAATCCACAAGGTATTTATGGCAATGCCATCATAATAAAGGAAAACAGTAATTCAACTGTTGAAATTCAATTAGTTACAGAATGTATTATAGCTGATGGCAACGAGGTAGTTTATGGCGGCATTATTAACAAAATGGATGGAATATTAGATAATATGTCTGATATTGGAGAAGGATGGCGCTTTTATTTTAAAATTATCGATTCCAAACAAGACGATTCTTTAAAGTATGATTTAATGTCAAATCACACCATATTTGCATCACCTATGTCACAATCACTTTGTAATGTATATACTCCTGATCATGAAGTGTGGTCAATAAAAGGATATACAGACGTCAAAGCACCAAATTTTATTGAAGTAAGCAACTGAATTTTAAACTTTTATTGAACTATTATTATCTATAGCAAATGGTTCAACATTCTTCACAATGAATGGAACAATTTCAATAACTAGAATTGAATTTTTGTAAAAGTTGTTCAAAAAAGCCTTTGATTAATTAATCAAGGGCTTTTTTTATTGCGGTCAAAAACAGTTTTGCTTCAACTTTTTCTTTCTTGCTGAATAGTTGCATCTTTGCATTATGAGAATTGACATAATAACTGTCTTACCAGAATTGCTTAAAAGTCCGTTTGAAGCTTCTATACTTAAACGTGCCATTGAAGCTAACTTGGTTGAGATTCATTTTCATAATTTACGAGACTATACAACAGATAATTATAAGTCTGTTGACGATTATCAATTTGGAGGTGGCGCCGGAATGGTAATGATGGTTGAACCTATTGATAAGTGTATTTCTAATTTAAAGGCCAAAAGGAATTATGAAGCAATAATATATATGACTCCTGATGGGCAAACATTGAACCAACGTATTGCTAATGATCTATCTCTGAAAGAAAGCATCATTATTTTATGCGGTCATTACAAAGGTGTTGATCAGCGCGTTAGAGATCATTTAATTACGCATGAAATTTCAATTGGTGATTATGTCCTTTCCGGAGGCGAATTAGGTGCCGCTGTACTTTGTGATGCCATTATTCGGTTAATTCCAGGGGTTTTAGGAAATGAAACATCTGCATTAACAGATTCGTTTCAAGATAATTTATTGGCGCCTCCTATCTATACGAGACCAAGAGATTATAAAGGATGGCAAGTACCTGAAATTTTGTTTAGTGGCAATTTCCCAGAAATTGAAAAGTGGCGTGAAGAAGAAGCTAATAAGCGTACTACTGAAAGACGTCCAGATCTATTAGAAGAATAGATTTAAACTCGAATTATTTATTAAGATGTGTTAAAATTGAACGATTTGTATTAGCGTTCCTCCATCTTACCTTATGATATGAAGCAAGGGAGTCTTGAAAGGCTGGTATTGCAGAACGTCTTCAACGACGATTTAAACATCCAAAAAAAAGACTTAATCATTGTAGATTATTAATTATTAATTATCTTTGCACCACTTTTGGGTTAACCTCTGGCGAGATCCGTGAATGTTATTTCAAAATCATTTATTAAACCATATAAAAATGGAATCTTTAGTTAAGTTTGTACAAGACGAATTTGTAACAAGAAAGGACTTTCCTGAATTTAGTGCTGGTGATACAATCACAGTTTACTACGAAATCAAGGAAGGTAATAAAACAAGAACCCAATATTTTAAGGGAACGGTGTTACAACGAAGAGGCACAGGTGCTTCTGAGACTTTCACAATTAGAAAAATGTCTGGCACAATTGGTGTCGAACGTATTTTTCCAGTTAATATGCCAGCACTTCAAAAAGTTGAAGTTAATAAAAGAGGTAAGGTTAGAAGAGCTCGTATCTTTTATTTTAGAGATCTTACTGGTAAGAAAGCAAGAATCAAAGAGGATAGAAATTAAGAAACATTTAATAAGCCCTAGAAGCCCTGTAAATACAGGGCTTTTTTTATTAACAAATGTTAATAATATCGGTTCATAAGTGGTTGATATCTAATCATGCCAAAAATTTGGAATATTCAATTCTTGGTATATATTAGCAGAACCAATAAAGTAAAAGTCTAGATGCAAATCGAGATTTAATCTACTTTCGGGTAGAGGCTTTAGAGGTGATAAAGTAACGTTCTTTAAAAATAATGTTTATTCGAGGTTTTGAGGTGGCATGTGTAAGCATGTAAATCCAAAGAGATCAAGAAGCTTTAAATAGAGGCAGATGTTTAGGCAGAGGCAAAACTAATAAAGTGGAAAGTTTTAGAAGCTAGTTGGAGCGAAAGTGAGAATTAGGGAATAAAACAATGCAATGGAAGAGGTAGGTCATGCAAGTGAAATGCAACTGAAAGCGCATCAAGAAAAACATTAAACGGAACATTTTAGTAACAAGTCAATACATTTTGAAAGTTACACATTAAAATGTTTCATTGAAATAGGGAAGCTTGAACCGAAAAAGTTTATGAGATGAAAATTCACATAAATGAAGGTAGCAGCAATGTTAAATAGGTCACGGTGAGCTATTTCAAAGAAAGCCATGTCAAAGTAGTTAAGTCTATAGTGATATGGCTTTTGTTTTTTATTAAAATAGCGTATGATTATTATGGAATTCTTAAAATGGAAGTCTCTTTTTATTAATTTCGTAAATCTTCTTAATATCCTTCTTAGATAACCCGTTTCCTCAGATGAGCTCTACCAATTTTTGTATATTCGCAAAACCAAAATTTGAGCAATAATTATCTTACTGTTTTGCTTTCAAGAATCATAAAAAATAAGACTAAAGTATGTCTAAAATTATATACACTAAAACTGACGAGGCTCCTGCATTAGCAACACAGTCATTCTTACCAATAATAAAAGCATTTACAAAATCCTCAGGTATTGAAATTGAATTAAAAGATATTTCATTAGCTGGACGAATATTAGCAGCATTTCCAGAACATTTAACGGCTGAGCAACAACAAAATGATGCTCTGGCAGAATTGGGAGAGTTCGTAAAACAGCCTGAAGCTAATATTATTAAATTACCAAATATTAGTGCCTCAATTCCGCAATTAAAAGCTGCAATTAGTGAGTTACAATCTAAAGGATATAATGTACCTGATTATCCTGAGAATTTAGAAACAAATCTTGAAATATCAGTTAAAGCCAAATACGACAAAATAAAAGGAAGCGCTGTTAATCCTGTTTTACGCGAAGGTAATTCCGACAGAAGAGCTCCCAAAGCTGTAAAAAATTATGCAAAGAAAAATCCGCATAGAATGGGAAAATGGTCCAAAGATTCTAAAACGCATGTTTCAACAATGTCTCATGGCGATTTCAGACATAATGAAAAATCTCTAACATTTTCAGAAAATACAAATCTTACAATTCAACATATAGATAACAACGGGTCAATTACTGTAATAAAAGATTCAATTTCCATTTTGCAAGGAGAAATAGTTGATGCCAGTGTCATGAGTAAAGCTGCTTTATTATTGTTCCTAGATGAACAGATTAAGGAGGCGAATGAGCAAGGTATTCTGTTTTCACTACATATGAAAGCAACTATGATGAAGGTATCTGATCCGATTATTTTTGGACATGCGGTTAGAACTTTTTTTAAAGATCTATTTAATAAATATTCAGCTGAGTTTGAAAGCGTTGGAGTTGATGTCAATAACGGTTTTGGAAACTTACTCAACGAAATAAAAGAATTACCAGAACGCAAACAAATTGATATTTTGGCTGACATTGTAATTGCTTTAGATAATGGCCCAGATTTAGCAATGGTTAATTCTGACAAAGGCATTACCAATCTTCACGTACCAAGTGATGTTATTATTGATGCCTCGATGCCTGCCATGATTAGAACTTCAGGGCAAATGTGGAATAAAGATGGTAATCAACAAGATACCAAAGCAGTGATTCCTGATAGTAGTTATGCAGAATTGTATGAAGTCACAATTGATTTCTGCAAAGAACATGGTGCTTTTGATCCTAGCACAATGGGTACGGTTCCTAATGTTGGTCTTATGGCGCAAAAGGCTGAAGAATATGGATCTCACGATAAAACTTTTGAAATTTCTACTGATGGAAAAGTTCAAGTCCTTAATAGTTTAGGAAAAATAGTGTTAGAACATGCCGTTGAATCTGGAGATATTTGGCGTATGTGTCAAGTTAAAGATCTTCCAATTCAAGATTGGGTTAAACTTGCTGTATCACGGGCAAAAGCTACAGGATGGCCGGCAGTTTTCTGGTTAAGTGAAGATAGAGCTCATGACGCGGAATTAATTCAAAAAGTAAAAACCTATTTGAATAATTACGATACAACCGGATTAGATATTAAAATATTATCTCAAAGAGAAGCAACAAAATTCACACTCGACCGAGTTAGAAAAGGTGAAAATACAATTTCGGTTACAGGAAATGTATTACGTGATTATTTAACAGATCTCTTTCCAATATTAGAACTCGGCACAAGCGCCAAAATGTTATCTATTGTACCATTAATGAATGGTGGTGGTTTATTTGAAACTGGTGCTGGTGGATCTGCTCCTAAACATGTACAACAGTTTGTAAAGGAAAATCATCTGCGCTGGGATTCATTAGGTGAATTTTTAGCTCTTGCAGTTTCACTAGATCATTGTGCTGAAACCAATAATAATAAAAAAGCTGGAATATTAGGCGAGGCATTAGATGATGCCACAGAAAAATTACTCGAAAATAAAAACGGCCCTTCTAGAAAAGTTGGTGAAATTGATAATCGAGGGAGTCACTTTTATTTAGCATTGTATTGGGCACAGGAATTAGCAGATCAAAACGATGATTCAGAATTAAAAACTCAATTTACACCAATTGCCAAAGCATTGGCCGAAAATGAATTGAAAATAATTGAAGATCTAAATGCAATTCAAGGTAGTTCCGTAAATATTAACGGCTACTACATGCCAGATGATGAAATGGTCTTTGATTCTATGAGGCCAAATAACACATTCAATAGTATTTTGAATAAACTATAGAATAATAACAATATGTTAAATGCTCATCATACAAAGTGAGCATTTTTTATTTTTGCTGAAATTGCTTCAATACTTGAAATATAGCCTCTATTTATTTATTTGTATTCTATCATTCTTTACTAGTCAAAGTCAAGAAAAATTTACTTTAAGCGGTTCTATAACAGACATTTCAAGTAATGAATCACTAATTGATGTAAATATTTTAATTCCAGAACTACAATCTGGAACAGTTACAAATGAATATGGCTTTTATTCGGTAACGCTACCAGAAGGAACTTACAAAATAATTATTAGTTATTTGGGTTATGCGTCAATATCTGAAATAATAGAATTAAACAATGACATCGTTAAAAATTACAAATTGTCAGAATCCACTGAACAATTAGATGAAGTCGTAATCATTGAAGACATTGAAAAGTTGAATATAAAAAAGGCACAAATGAGTGTCAATAAACTTTCAATAAATACAATAAAACAATTACCCGTTGTCTTTGGTGAGGTAGATGTTGTAAAATCAATTACTTTATTACCAGGGGTCACCAATGCAGGTGAAGGCTCCTCAGGTTTCAACGTGCGAGGTGGTTCAGTAGATCAAAATTTGATCTTATTAGATGAAGCAACTATATTTAATTCGTCACATCTCTTTGGTTTCTTTTCAGTGTTCAATCCAGATGCCATAAAAGATATTAAATTATTCAAGGGGGGAATTCCCGCAAAGTATGGTGGACGTGTTTCATCTGTTCTTGATATTTATCAAAAAGAAGGGAATAGTAATTCCTTTCATATGAATGGTGGTATTGGCTTAGTTTCAAGTAGATTGTTAGCCGAGGGTCCAATTATAAAAGAAAAGGGTGCTTTCCTTTTTGGTGGTCGATCAAGTTATGCGCACCTATTTTTACCTTTGTTTGATATTGATAATATTGCGTATTTCTACGATCTGAATACGAAACTTAATTACAGATTAAATGAGAATAATAATATTTATCTGTCCGGTTACTTCGGAAGAGATGTTTTCAAAATTGCAAATAGTTTTGAAAATTCCTATGGTAACGCTGTCTTGAATTTTAGATGGAATCACCTTTATTCTGATAAGTTATTTTCTAATTTATCGTTGATCTATTCTGACTATAGCTATGATCTAAAATTAAATTTTGTGGAGTTTGATTGGACTTCAGGAATAACAAACTTTAATGTAAAATATGATTTAAAACATTATATAGATGACAAGTTTAAATTAGAATATGGTCTTAATAGCATCTATTATAAATTCAATCCAGGAAATATCACACCTACTACTGAAGCTTCAGGAATAAACTCTTTTAAGCTTATAGACAAATATGCCTTTGAAAATGCCATATATATTGATGCACATCATACTATATCTAATCGTTTAAACGTATCATATGGCACAAGACTAAGTTCCTTTTTAAGGCTTGGACAAGATGAATTAAATTTATACACCAACAATCAACCTGTTGTCTTTAATGAAGAACTTCAGATCTACGAAAAGGCTCAACCAATTGGAACAGAAACCTTTAAACGAAGTGATATTATTGAATCATTCATAAATATAGAACCGCGTGTTGCCTTGTCATATATCCTCAATGAGAATACATCCATCAAAACAAGTTACAACCGGATGAGTCAATACCTTCACTTGTTAAGCAATACTAGTTCACCAACACCATTGGATGTGTGGACGCCAAGTGGAAAGTATGCCAAGCCTCAATTATTAGATCAATTTGCAATTGGTTTCTTTAAAACATTTAAAGAAAATAGATACTCCTTAGAAATTGAGAGTTACTTCAAGACTATAAAAAATAGGATCGATTATATAGATGGGGCCGATCTAATTGCAAACAATGCCATTGAACAAGTTATACTAAATGGTAGAGCACGAGCATATGGCCTAGAGCTGTTACTAAAGAAAAATGAAGGCCAACTAAAAGGCTGGTTAGCCTATACACTTTCTAAATCCGAACAACAGACTCCGGGTAGAACCGCTTCTGAAACTGGTATTAATAAAGGTAATTGGTACAATACGCCATATGACAAAACCCACGACATTTCTATAACTGGAAATTATGAACTCAATAAAAAGTGGACTTTCAATGCCAATTTTTTGTTTCAAACTGGGCAACCAACAACCTTTCCTATCGGACAGTATGAATACAATGGAATAACAATTCCAAATTATGGTGATCGAAATTCTAATCGACTCCCCAATTACCATCGATTAGATATATCTATAAATTATAAACCGATACCAAAAAGAGTAAAAGCATATAAAACTGAATGGGTATTTGGAATTTACAATCTCTATAATAGAAAAAATGCCACGTCAATAACATTCCGACAAAACAATATGACTGGAATAAATGAGGCCATAAGATTATCACTCTTCGGCATTGTACCTGCAATCTCTTATAATTTTAAGTTTTGAGTATGAAGACACTAAAATATATTTTAATTCTACTATTGATTGTTTCCTGTGAAGAATCTATAAGTGTAGATCTCAATAACGAATCACCAAGACTAGTTATAGATGCTTCAATAAATTGGTTAAAAGGAACTTCTGGGTCAAATCAGAGTATAAAATTGAGTCTATCAGCACCTTATTTTAACGATGAAATTTTGCCAGCAAATAATGCAACAGTAGCAATCAGCAATAGTAATAATGACATTTTTATCTTCAATGAAAATGGAACTTCTGGTATTTATTCTAACAATAATTTCGTTCCACAAATCGATGAGATATATACTATAGTTATTGAATATAATAATGAAATTTATTCTGGAATTGAAGCGCTAAAATCTGTAGTTCCTTTTGATTTTGTTGAACAAACAGAAAGTGGAGGATTTACTGGTGAAGACATTGAAATAAAAGCCTATTATACGGATCCAGAGTCAGAAGAAAATTATTACTTTTTTGAGTTTGATAGTTCTATTCTTGAAATTCCAACATTAGAGGTATATAAAGATGAATTCACAAATGGTAATCAAATATTTGGGTATTATTCAGACGACGATATAACAACCAACGACGTTGTAACTATTCGAAATTATGGCGTAAGCGATCGCTTTTACAATTTTATGTTTGTCATTCTTCAGCAGAACAGCGAAGAAGGTGGTGGACCCTTTGAAACACAACCAGCAACAGTTAGAGGTAATTGTATAAATACTACGAATCCAGATAACTATCCATTGGGTTATTTTAGACTTTCAGAAGTAGATGAAATCGTTTATACTATAAATTAATACGTTTGGGCGTTCCACTTTTAATCTTTATTATTAAAAGTGTCATGCTGTCCACTATATCTTTTGTTCCACAAAAGGATGCCGTTTCCATCATTAACGCATGTTTATTTTATGTATTTTTATACAATACATTCTAATAAATTTTTAACCAACTATAAACTATGAAAATTAGAGCAATACTATTTTTATTAATGAGCTTTTTGCTTATGCAATCGGGTTCATTAATTGCACAACAAGATTATCGAAATTCTAATGAAATCAATAGTGCCCTAAGGGCTTTAGTATCTCAAAATAGTGCTAACGCTTCATTAAAATCTTTAACAAAAACTGAGGGAGGTAAAGATATTTGGGTCTTAACACTATCCAATGATAGCCCAGAAAGTAATCCGGCTATGGCAATTGTTGGCGGCGCAGATGGCAGACATATATTAGGTGTTGAGCTTACAATTCGAATAGCTGAAGACCTATTGACCAATAGAATAGACTTGTTGAATAAAACAACCTTTTATATCTTTCCAAATATGAGTCCTGACGCCACAGCACAATATTTTGCAGCTCTAAAATATGAACGTCAAGGTAATGCGGTAAATACAGATGATGATAGAGATGGAGTTTTTGGCGAGGATGGTTTTGAAGATCTCAATGGTGATAATCTAATTACTATGATGCGTATTGAAGACCCAACCGGTAAATACAAAATGCTGGAAGACGATAATCGAATTATGGTAAAAGCCAACGCAAATAAAGGCGAAGTTGGTAGCTATAAAGTATTAACCGAAGGCCTTGATAATGATAAGGATGGAAAATTTAATGAAGATGGAGTTGGTGGAGTTGCTTTTAATAAAAATATGTCATACAAATATCCTTATTTTTCATCAGGATCAGGAGAACATCCGGTATCAGAAAAAGAAAATAGAGCACTGTTAGATTTTTTATATGAGCAATGGAATATCTACAGCATTTTCACATTTAGCCATGCTAATAATTTATCTGCACCATTAAAGTATAATGAGTCTGGCGCTAAGAAACGTGTTGTCACAAGTATATTGAAAAAGGATGAATCTTTAAACAAATATTTATCCGAAAGATATAATGATATTACCAAAAGTAAAGATGCACCAAGCTCTTTAGCAAAAGGAGGTAATTTTTTCGACTGGTCTTATTTTCATTTTGGAAAATTGGCCTTAGGAACTCCTGGATGGTGGGCTCCTAAACCTGAAGTAGATTCACTTGTTAAGGCATCCAAAAATAATAAGGTTAACTTTTTACGTTGGTCTGAACAGAAAGGAATGAATGATGTATTTGTTGATTGGAAGCAAATACAACATCCAGATTTTCCAGGTAAAAAAGTTGAAGTCGGTGGAATAGTTCCATTTAAAATGACAAACCCACCTTTTCATATGGTAGATAGTATTGCTAAATCTCACGCAGATTTTATTACAGAAATTGCAAAAAATCAACCTAACATACAATTGGAAAACATACAACAGGAAGATTTAGGGTCGGGCATCACCAGAATAACTGTCGACGTTCACAATACTGGATTAATTCCTACGCATACTGAAATGGGAGACCGTTCAAGATGGTTACGCCAAATAAATGTAGATATTAAAGTTGGATCAAATCAAGAGATTATTTCTGGAAGAAAACACCAGTTAATTAATATGATTTCAGCAGATAGTTCTGTTCAACTTACTTGGTTGATTAAGGGTAAAGGGTCAATCAACCTAAAAGCGGGCGCTCCACATACTGGCACTGCAAATACATCAATTAATTTATAAAATATAGACTATGAAATCTTTTACATATATAATTTTAGCACTTCTCTTTATTCTTCCTATAACTACTTTAAGTCAGAATGAAGAAGATATTTTTAGAGCAGTAGGAACTCCGCACAATCCAAAAGTTACAATTGCTTTCAATAAATATTATACAGCCGAAGGATTAGCAGCTTTAGGAAAGAAAATTGCAGACGCTCATCCAAATTTAGTAAAACGACAATCAATCGGAAAATCAACCAAAGGACGAGATATTTGGATGCTTGCCATTACTGATTATTCTGTAGGTGATGCCAATAGAAAACCTGGCTTTTATGTAGATGGTAATATTCATTCAAACGAAATCCAAGGTGGTGAGATTTGCACCTATACAGCTTGGTATTTAACAGAAGGATTTAAAGATATTGAATATGTGAAAAACATGTTGAGAGATCGCATATTCTATATAGTACCAACCATAAATCCTGATGCGCGTAATGATTATATGAAAGAGGCTAACACACCACATAGCCCAAGAGCTGGTCTTATAGCTTTAGATGATGATAGCGACGGATTATTTGATGAAGATGGATACGATGATTTGGATGGTGATGGTTCTATTACAAGAATGAGACGAAAAAATGATACCGGTAATTTTATTGTTGATCCGAAAGATTCTAGACAAATGATTCAAATTGGACCAGATGATACTGTAACCGTTCAACGATACGAATATTTAGGAAGTGAAGGTATTGACAATGATGGTGACGGACGTATTAATGAAGACAACTATGGATATTATGATCCCAATAGAGATTGGGGATGGAAATGGCAACCAGATTACGTACAAAGAGGAGCCTATAAATATCCATTCTCTGCACCAGAAACTCGCGCTGTGGCTGATTTTGTAAAGAGTCACCCAAATATTGCGGGCGCTCAAAGTTTTCATAATTCTGGTGGAATGATTCTACGAGGACCTGGTGCCGAAGAAGATTTAGCAACCTATAACCGGGCTGATGTCAGAATATATGATGCTATTGGAAATAAAGGTGCAGAATTGATTCCAGGATACCGATATCTTACTGTGTACAAAGATTTATATTCTGTTTTTGGTGGTGAATTAGATTGGTTTTATGGCGGTCGCGGAATTTACACATTCACAAATGAGCTCTTTACAGGATATGCCTTATACAAAAAAGAAAGAGGAGGTCAAGAAGAACGTTATAAAGCAGAAAAAGATTTACTATTAGGGGATGGGTTTACACCTTGGACAGAGTACAACCACCCTACTTATGGCGAAATAGAAATAGGTGGTTTTAAAAAGAATTTCGGTAGAGCTACCCCTGGATTTTTGTTAGAAGAAGAGTCACATCGAAATATGGTATTTACATTTTATCATGCATTTCATATGCCGCGTTTATCAATTCACGATGTTAGAGAAAAGTCATTAGGTAGTGGACTTACAGAAATAACAGCCACTATTAAAAATGACAGATTAATGCCAACTCATGCAAGTCAAGATCTAAAATACAAAATAGAACGACCTGATTTTATTTCATTGTCTGGTGGTACTGTCATTGCTGGTATGATTGTTAATAATGACGATTTTAATGTAACAACTGAACAAAAGATTAATCCAGAGAAATTAAGAGTAAATAACATTCCAGGTAATAGTACTGTTAAAGTACGTTGGATAGTAAAAGGTGGTAACAATTATAAGGTTACTGTTGATAGCGCTAAAGGCGGATTGGTTTCTAAGACGTTGTAAACTGATTAAATATGAATTTTACTAAGACCACTGAACAAGATTCAAATTACAATAATCTAGAGCAAATGTCAATTTCTGAATTATTGATGAATATCAATAATGAAGACAAAACAGTACCATTTGCTGTAGAAAAATCTATAGTTCAAATTCAAAAGTTAGTAGAGCAAATTGTTATTAAGTTAAAATCTGGTGGTCGTCTATTCTATATAGGATCTGGTACAAGTGGTAGATTGGGAATTGTGGATGCTAGTGAATGCCCACCTACGTTTGGTGTATCTCAAGATTTGGTAATAGGATTAATTGCTGGCGGCGATTCTGCAATAAGAAAAGCGGTTGAATTTGCTGAAGATTCAACTGAGCAAGGTTGGAAAGATTTAAAAGAATATGCTGTTGATAAAAATGATATTGTTGTCGGCATTGCAGCTTCAGGAACAACACCATATGTGATTGGTGCCTTGCAAAAATGTAACGAGAATAATATAATTACCGGTTGTATAACATGTAATCAAGACAGTCCTTTGTCTCTAGCTGCAAAGATCCCTATTGAAGTTGTAGTTGGTCCAGAATTTGTTACTGGTAGCTCAAGAATGAAAGCAGGAACAGCTCAAAAATTAGTTCTCAATATGATTACTACTGCGACTATGATTCAATTAGGAAGGGTTAAGGATAATAAAATGGTTGACATGCAATTGAGCAATAACAAACTAGTTGCACGTGGTACAAAAATGGTAATGAATGCCCTTAATATTTCTGAAGATGAAGCAGGAAAACTTTTGAACAAATATCAAAATGTTAGACAAGCAATAAAATCTCATGACAAAGCGAACGGATAAAAAAATATTAGAACGAGGTCTTAAAATAATGGGTTTGACGCTCATCTTTATGTTTTTAGGCCCAACGTTGTTGTATATAGCCTTTTCGAATGAAGAAAAACCACTTTATGTACCAATTTTAATTTTTGGATTAATAATCTGTGCTGCGGCCATTTATTTTGGTTTTAGAGGAATTAAAACCATTATGGATAGCATGTTCAAATCCTCTAATTTAGACTAGTCTCAGGTTTTGGTGTTGAAGGATTGTAACCAAAAGTTTCGTCTTCAATTTTAATTCCAAGTCGATCAAGAATATAATTTATTATGGCATAATGATGAATAGCATGACTATTCGCTTGAGCTAAAAGTGCTCCTAATGTATATTGTATTTTAATCTTTCCATGTCCTAAATCATCTAACACATTTAAATGTAGATTGGACTCAAGGTTTTTAAGATCATTCATTTTACCAATAATTTCAGTAATACTTTCAATGGCACATTGACAGTCCGATTCAATTCTTACATCTCTAGATCTATCAGTTAAATCAATCTCTCTAGATTCCATTCCCTTAAAAATGCAATTATAAAAATCAAATATATGTCTAATATGAGATCCTATACATGAATAGTATGGTGAAATAGAAGCATCTGATAGTTGCTCATTAGATAAATTCTGGAGTAATGAATTAGATTTTGAAATAGTGCTTATTGACGAGCTAATTATGCTATTCATGAAGACTAATTTATGCTATTTATTATGAAAAATAAAATAATAATGCTTTTAGTCTTGAATAATAAGAAAACTTACAATTTCATTGTAAACAATAACAAAAAAAGTCCTTTACAAAGATATGTAAAGGACTTTCAAAAAAAGGCGGTGACCTACTCTTCCACAATAAGTAGTACCATCGGCGCTAATAGGCTTAACTTCTCTGTTCGGAATGGTAAGAGGT
>Ga0315338_1000195_pt1 | contig 216278 bp, 188 predicted proteins | sample ASW8metaG_FD_204518 | JGI IMG/M metagenome (GOLD analysis project Ga0315338, IMG submission 204518) | Ammonia-oxidizing marine archaeal communities from Monterey Bay, California, United States - ASW #8 | ecosystem: Environmental > Aquatic > Marine > Coastal | place: USA: California | collected...
AGAACACGATGTCGTTGCTCGAGGACTCCTGGTCGTTATCGGCGAAGAGCCGGCTCAGCAGCGGTACGTCCGTGATACCCGGGATGCCTGCAACCGTCTCGAGATCCGCCTGCTGGATCAGACCTCCGATCAGGTTCGTCTCACCGTCCCTCAAGCGCACCATGCTGTTCACGCTCCTCGTGCCGAAAACGGGGAGCTCGATGCCGCCGATGACGCGCGTGTCGAGCTGAGTGCTCGTCTCGAGGTTGAGCTGTAGCTCGATCTCTCCGTCGACATAGACCTTGGGGGTGATGCTCACGTTGATACCGATATTCCGGTATTGAAACGACGTAACCGGAGTCGTGGGGACGCCGCCGGGTGTTCCGAACTGTGAGACGAAGGACGTCACCGGGATGGGCACTTCGGAGCCCAGCATGAGCTCGGCGGGTTGGCCTTCGCTCGCTCGAAGTTTCGGAGCCGATAGGAGCCTCGCCTCGGACTTGCTCTTGAAGAGCCGAAACGACGCGCCGGTAGGAAAGCTGAGCACGAAGTCCGAGGAGTTGATGGATGTGAGCCGATTGAGACGCAGTGCGGTGGAGCTGCCCGACTCTCCAATCGCCGCTCCTCCGGCCGGCGAGAAGCCGAGCCCGATCTCGTACTCTGCGGCGCGAAGCCCGTATTCGAGGAGCCGGTTTCGGTTGATCTCCAGGATCTCGATGTCGAGGATGATCTCGGACTTCGTCTTGTCGTTGAGGTCCACGATGCGCTCGGCCACGGCGACCTGATCCGGTGTGGCTCGCACCGTGATCGATTTCAGCTCGGGATTGGGCTGCACCCGCTGGATACCCGCGATGGTTCGGAGCATGTTGGCGACTGTGTTCACCTCGGCGTTGACGATGAAGAAGGTGCGCAGCACGAGGTCGTCATATTGGCGGTGCTTCTGCGCGTTGTCGGGGACGATGATGATGGTGGAGGCGTCGACGATCTTGTAGAACAAGCGATTGATGAGAACGAGCTTGTCGAGCGCTTCTTCGAAGGAAACGTCGACGAGATCCACCGTCACCCGTTTGTCTCGGAACGCCTCATCGAAGAGCACGTTGATACCTGACAGTTTCGAGAGGACTTCGAAGATCTTCTGAAGGCTCGTGTTCTCGGCGAATCGCAGCTGGATAGGAGCCGTTGATGACGCTTCGAGGATCGGGCGCTGGCCGAAGAGCTCTCTCGCGCGCCGCCGCCTCGTTTCGAAAGCATCGGCCTCGTCGCGAAGCGCCTCTCGTGCGCGTTCACGATCTTTCGTCTCCTCGAGTATCGATTGGGCGTAGCGGTTCGACGGATCCAGGTTGACGGACAGCTCGAGCTCTTCGATGGCCGCAGGCAGGTCTTCGGCAGCCAATCGTTTCTGCGCTTGCTGCACGTGGAAGGCTGCGGCCTCGACGAGGGAGCGCTCCAAGCCCAGCCGGTATTCGATGTTGTCCGGGTTCTCGTTGACGGCCCGGGTGTAGTGGACGACGGCTGCGTCCCAGCTGCCTTCCTTGGCAGCGTCGCGCCCGCGCTTGAAAGCGCCGGAGCCCGCGCTACAGGCGAACATCCCGGCACCCGCTACGAAGGACAAGACGAGGAGCAGTGCGAGGGGTCGTGTGCGTCTACTCATGGTTCCTCAATTCGCCTCGAGGGGAATGCGCGTCGTCGCGCTCGACCCTCGTGCTGTCACGGTTACGGATTCGAGGCCGATCTCGACGACGGTAAAATTTCCCAGATTGTCGCCTTCGGCTCCCGTCAAGATTTCGCTGCCCGAGATAAAGATCGCGTACTTTTCCTTCGCTCCGGACGTTCGTGTCTTCTCCACGAAGCCCGCATATTGCACACCGAGCCGGTTCGCCTGCGCCGGTCGTGGCTGCGCTCGGCCCGTGCCTCCGCGCGGCGTTGCCCGATTCGTCGGCCGTTCTGCGGTGGGTCTCGGGGCGACCGTGCCCGCTTGCGGTTGCCGATCGACAGCGCCGTAAGTGAAGAGGTTCCGTCCGCTTCCTTCATATTCGGGCACGGGCGCGAGCATGGCCATCAAATCGAGATCTTGCCCGAGATCCGTGCGGGGAGCGGCGCCTCGTCGCGCGGCTGGCGTTTGGCTGCCGGCCGGCCCGGGCGCCGGATCCGTGGCGCCACACGCGCAGGACAGCCCCACGAGGACGAGTACCGCCGAGCGGCCGAGCGAAGTGAAATGTGTCATCACCATTCGTTGTACGGGATGCCGTTACTTCCGGCATCGGCGGAGGAGCTATGGATGTCGAATATGCCCGGCTCGGCGTCGGGCTCGTTCGGGTCGTAGTCCTCGAAGACTTCGAGCCACTGCGACGTGCCGGTCATGGGGTCTTCGGGAAGGTCGCGGAGGTATCCGGCATCGACGAGCTCTTGCAAGCTGTTCGGGTACTTGTTGCGGTCGGCTTTGAACTGGTCGAGGCGCTCTCGCATCACGGCGAGGTTGTTCTTCAATACGCCTTCGCGTGTCGCCCGGACTTGCGCCATGTAAATCGGCACTGCCGTTGCGAGGAGGATCGAAAGCATCACGATGACGATCACGAGCTCGATGAACGTGAAGCCGGCGAGTTTGGCGCGAAGCTCTCTACCAGTCACTGTATTTCGTCCCATCGAGCGCCACACCACCGCTCTTCGTAAACACGTCGTAAACGTTCTGGCCTCCCCAAAAACCCGAGTCGTGCTCATCCTGGTAGGAGCGGAGCCCCCACTCGTCCCCGGTCATGGGATCTCTCGGGATGCGTCTCAGGAACTTCAACGTTTTGCCCGGGGTCCCGACTTGCTCGACGCCTTCCACGAGCACTTCGAGCTCCTTCGGATATCCCTCGCTTCCAAGCTCTATATCGACGCCGCCGATGAGGCCGAGGTCGACGGCGCGCTTGTACTCGTCGATGGCCATGCGCAGCATCCGAAGATTGCGGCGAAGCTCGACTTCCTTGGCGCGTTTGCTCGTAACCTGCCCGATGGGAACGATCGCGGAGGCGAGAATGGCCAGGAGCATCGTCGCGATGATGAGCTCGATATAAGTGAAGCCCGCGTTCGAGCGGCCGGCACCCGTGACTCTCATGGCCCCACCTCGGCAGCGACGCCACTCTTGAGGTAGAACGAGATGCTGCAGTCGAGCCGGATCGTGCTCTCGTCCGCGCGTTGAGAAAGCTGGACTTCCTCGACCAGAAAGAATCTCTCGGAGCGCTCGAGTCGGTTGATGAAGGCCACGAGGTCGAAGTAGTCGCCTTCGACCGGCATCGTCGCTTTGATTTGCTCGAGGCCGACATCGAGTAGATCTCGATCGTAGCCCGTGCGTCCTTTGACGACGTCCGACTCTCGCGCCAAACGGTCGATCTCCTCCCACGCTTCGGTAAGGCCGGGCACGCGCTCGCGCACGGTGTCGTTCCAAAAGGCGCTCACCGTGCTGCCGTTTTGAGAGGCTGTCGCCCAAGAGCGCGACAGCTCCTCCCGCTCGTCGTGTTTGCGCGCGAGCTCGCTCGTGAGCGCCGACTCCTCGCCGGTGAGGAGCTCCTGCTTGTGCGCGAGCCGGTAGGTAATTCCGGCGAAGACCGCGATATTGACCAGGGCGAGGATGAAGAGCCGGGTGAAACCCGTGCGGCGGGCCTTCAGCTTCTCGACGACGGAACGGAACCAGTTCATGGGGCGGGCTCCTCCGCGACGCTCCGAGGGGAAAGGGCTCGGTTGGCGGCGTCGACATATTGCAGTCGGAGCGTCGCGCCGGTGCCTATCTCCCGTCCTCCGAGCTCTTCGAGGTCGACCTCGTCGAGCGGAAAGACGCTGGCGAAGAACGAGCTCGCTTCGAGAGCTTTGACCATCAAGAGAACGTCGGCGAGTGTGCGCCCCACGACCGAGAGCGTCACCTCGATCCGGCCGTCGGTCTCGCTCGGAGAGATGGAGACGATCCGGATGCCCGGGGGCGTGATCGATTCCAGCTCATTGAACAAGCCGGTCCAGGAAAAACTCTTGTGGCGGTAAATCCTCGTGAGAAAGTTGGTCCGCTCGTTCGCGAGCGCGCTTTGCTCGCGCGTCAAGCTTCCGCTGAGGTTGCCGATCTCGGCGTCGGTCTGGACGATATTCGCCCGGAGATCGGCCACTTTGATATCGAGCTCCTCTCGCTCCCGCGCGAGATAGCGGGCGAGGAAGATCCCGTGGACGAGCGTGGCGCCGAGGACGATGGCGGCGGTGCCGCCGAAGATCAGGCGGGGTAGTCGCTCGTTCTCGAACGGAGTGGCCGAGAAGTTGAAATCGTTGCCCATGACGACTCTCAGGCGACCCAACCTACCGCCGCACCGGCGGCGGCGCTCACGGAATCGAGCAGCGCGGCATCGGCGTGGAGGTCCTTCGCCGAGGCGACCGCGGCGCTCAGGTCGAACGGCTCGGAAGGTGTCTCGAACTGCTCTTCGAGAAGCTCACGGACGTTCTCGAGATCCGGGCGAAGGGAGCGGTAGTAGATGCGGGACAACGTCGTGCCGTGAAGTTTTTCCCGGTAGTAGATAGCGGTCGGGATGATCTCTTGCACGAAATCATCTTCGGTGTACGGCGCCGTGCCTTGTCCGGCGACGCGCATCCCCAGCGTGCGGATGAGTACCGGCGTATCCCGATTCCGCACGAGGCAGACGGTGAAATAGTCTCGTTCGAAGTTGATGAAGAAGTAATCCGCGGAGGGCGGAAGGAACCTCGCCGCGGTCGGGCCCAGCATTCTGAGCAGGCTGACACTCGCCGGAAGAACGAGGCCGACGGTGAGACCGAGCTCACCGAGGAACTCCTCATAGTTGACGGCCACCGACTCGTGCATGATGCCCGTCAGGTAGGAGGGCGTCTTGCCGGGGAGTCGTTCGTAGGCGATCCGCGCTTCGCTCGCGTCGAACGGCATCGAGCGCTTGAGGCTGAACTTGAGCACGTCGAGGGTCTCCGCGCTCGAGCGAGGGGCCTCGGGGAGCTCGACGACGGAGATACGCGAAAGGGTATCCGGGAGCGTGAGCGCGACGCGCTGGTTCTTGGGTGCCGTCGTCTGCGCCATCACATCCCGCAATGCCTGAGTGAGCGCATCGCGGTCCACGATGTTGGGCTGCGTCATCTCGAACGACAGGCAGTCGAGGGGAAGCGGTGCGGTCACGCAAGCGGAGAGCTCGGGCTTGCCTCTCTTGTCCGACAGGCGTGCGAGAGAGAACTCGCCCACGCGCAGATCGAGGCCTAGGCCCGGAGGCTCGGGCTCGAGTAACCATCGGAGCATGGGGTTCCGAAACATGAGCGTCTAGTTGGTCTCTATGAACGTGGCGCGGTTGATCTCCTCGAGCGTGGTTTGCCCCGACAAAGCCATCTCGACAGCAGACTCTCTTAGAAAAATCATACCGGACTTCTTGGCTGCTTTCTTGATGTCGGCCGAGGCTCTGCGGTCGATCAACATCTCTCGGATCTCGTCGCTGAGATCGAGTAGCTCGCTGATCGCGTGGCGTCCTTTGTAGCCCGTACCGGCGCACTGGATGCAGCCTTCGCCGCGGAAGAACGTGTGGCCGGCATAGCGCTCCGGGTTCAAGCCGGAATCCTCGAGAACGGATACCTCCACTTTGTGAGGCCTTTTGCAGTGCGCGCAGATGGAGCGGACGAGCCGCTGCGCGAGAATGCAATTCAAGGACGACACGAAGTTATAAGCCTCGACACCCATGTTCAAGAAACGACCGATAACGTCGATGACGTTGTTCGCGTGGACGGTCGTGAAGACGAGATGGCCCGTCAACGCAGCATTGATTGCGATTTGTGCGGTCTCGGCGTCGCGGATCTCTCCGACCATGACCTTGTCGGGGTCGTGGCGAAGAATGGAGCGCAAACCGCGCGAGAACGTGAGGCCCTTTTTCTCATTGACCGGAATTTGGGTGACACCTTTGAGCTGATACTCGACTGGATCTTCGATCGTGATGATCTTGTCTTCGTCGTTGTAGATCTCGGACAACGCCGCGTAGAGCGTCGTCGTCTTGCCGCTTCCCGTGGGACCTGTCACGAGGAACATTCCGTAGGGCTCGTGGATGAACCGACGGATCCGCTTCACTTCTTCTTCGGCCATGCCGAGAATGTCGAGCCTGAGCTCGCTGAAGCGCTCGCTGATGGACTCCTTGTCTAGGACGCGGATGACGGCGTCCTCGCCGTGGATGCTGGGCATGATGGAGACACGAAAGTCGATCCGCCGGCCCTTGACTTTGAGGCGGAATCGGCCGTCCTGCGGTATCCGTTTCTCGGCGATGTCGAGCTCCGCCATGACCTTGATGCGGCTGATGATCTCGGAGTGGTGTGCTTTGGGAATCGGCTTCATCGCGCGGGTCAGCGCCCCGTCGATCCGGTACTTGATGACGACTTCCTCGTCCCTGGTCTCGATGTGGATATCCGACGCGCGTCGATTCAACGCGTTGTAGACGGCGGAGTCGACGAGTCGGATGATCGGGCTCGACGTATCCGCGAGTCGATCGATCGAAAGCGTCTCCTCACCTTCGTCGACTTCGCGGATGAGCTCCATGTGAAAACTCTCGGAGGCTTCTTCGAGCACCCGCTGAGCACTCTGACTCTTCTTGAGGAGCTCCTGGATCGCGGTATCGGTGCCGACCGCCGCCCGTATCGGGGTCTTGAGGATCGCGGCGAGGTCGTCCATGACCGGCACGTTGGTCGGGTCGGCGGTGACGACGATGAGCTTTCCCTTCTCCTTGCGATAGGGGAGGAAGTTGTAGCGAAACATCAGCTCGACGGGGACGCTTTGGAAGAGCTCCTGGTCGGGCTGGAAGTTGGTCAAGTCGATGAAGTCGATACGGCAGCGCTCGGCGAGCCGCTTCGCGTCGTTGAGCTCTTTCGTCTGCGCTTGCTCAGGGGTCAACGGCGCGCCGGCCGCATCGAGGTCCGGGACGAAGTCGTTGGCGTCGAGATTGGTGGCCACGGTCGTCTCGTCCTACATGCCCGAACGGGCGGCGTTGATGAGGTCAAACATCGGCAAATAAATGGATAACAGGATCATCGCGACGAGACCCCCCATGAACAACAAGACGACGGGCTCGAGCATGGACAGCATCAAGTTCAGCCGGTTGTCGATCTCTTCGTCCGCGAAGTCTGCGACGTTTTGGAGCATGTCCGCGAGCGCTCCGGTGTTCTCACCGACCTTTACCATCTCGACCGTGAGGTTCGAGAACTCACCGGTGTCGTCGAGGCTGCTCGAGAACGCCTTGCCTTCGCGGACGCGCTCGGCGACCGGGCGCACCGCGCCACCGATGAAACGATTGCTGATCGATCCTGCGGCGAGCTCGATGGCTTGGACGAGCGGAATTCCGCCGGAGAGCAGCGTGCCGAGAGAACGTGTGAGCTGTGATGTCGCGAAGAGGTGCAGCACCTGGCCGAGAAACGGAAGCTTCAGCAAGACGCGGTCGATCGCCGCCTTGGACCCCTCTCTGCGTGACCACATGTAGAAGAACGCGCCCGCTCCGATCGCGACCGCAAGGATCAAGACGATGTGACTACTCAGTACGTCCGCGACCGTCAGGAGCACGACCGTGAGGATCGGCAGGTCGGCGTCGAAGCCCTCGAAGAATCCGGCGAAGCGGGGAATGACCCAAAGCAACAGAAAGGAAGCGGCGAAGAGGAGGGTCATGAACAAGAAAGACGGGTAGACGAGGGCGGCGACCACTTTCTTCCGCGTCGCGGCGGTGAGCTTGAGGTAGCGCACGTAGCGGATCAGGACGGTCTCGAGTCCGCCGCTCTTCTCGCCCGCGACGAGGGACGCTGAATAGATCCGAGGGAAGAGATCCCCGTGTGCCTTGAAGGCATCGGACAGAGCGACGCCGGACTTCACTTTGTTTCGTATGTCTGCAAGAACGCGTTGAAACAAGGGGTTGCTCATTCTCTCGAGCATGATGTCGAGAGACTGGAGGAGAGGTAGACCGGCTTTCAGGAGTGCACCGAGCTCCTGATTGAACAAGGTGAACTCGGTTTGGCTTATCCGCTCGCGTGCGCTGAAAGGGTTCGCGATGCCTCGAAAGCCGAAGCTCTTTCGGACCCAGAAAACGTGCAATCCGCGGCCGGAGAGCTCGCCCCGGAGCTCTTTCTCGCTCGCAGCCGTCATCGCGAGCTCTTCGATTTCGCCGGTGAGGGTCCCCACCTTTGCGAGGAACTGCGTCATCGCGAGGTCTCTCCCGACACCTCTTCGCTACGCGGACACGGATACACCATTTTTTTGGCACCAGCGGCTGGAAAACCCAATCCGCCCTAGGTTTATGAGGCAAATGTTAAAGTATAGTATACCATAATGGCGTAATCCCCCCGGATCGCGCAATCGTCTACCCGGCCTCGTACGCACTACTCGAATCCGGGGCTTTCTATTCCCCATTTTTACGCGTGGCTCGCAAAAAAACTAAGAAATCAAAGCCGTCAGACACCGCCGCCGCGGGCGCGGACGAGGGGGTGAAGCTCGTGGCCGAGAACCGCAAGGCCCGGCATAACTACGAGTTGCTCGACAAGCTCGAGGCAGGACTCGTGCTCGTGGGCACCGAGGTCAAGTCGGCGCGCGAGGGCCGCGTGAACTTGAAGGACAGCTATGCCTCCGTAAGGGGCGGAGAGCTATTTCTGCTCCAAACCCACATAAGTCCGTATTCTCACGGCACCCACGAGAATCACGACCCTCTCCGGCCCAGAAAGCTTCTGCTCAACAAGCACGAGATCCGGCGCCTCGTCGGCAAGATCACGGAGCGGGGGCTAACGGTGGTTCCCACCAGGATGTACTTCAAACGTGGCCGGCTCAAAGTCGAGCTGGCCCTCGCCCGCGGCAAGAGACAACACGACCGGCGGCAAGCGGCGCGGGAGCGCGACATGGACCGCGAAGTCAAGGCGGCGCTGAAAGAACGGAGTCGCTAGAGTCCTAGCCGCGTCGGCCGTTCGACTCACCGTCTCCGTGCTCTTTGTACAGATACTTGATGTTGTGTTTCGGCAGGACGATGTTCGGCTGGTTGATTCGGTTCAACTTCAAGCAGTTCTTGTCGTACCACTCGATGACGCCTCTTACCTCTTCGCCATCGAGCAAAACGACCACCATCGGTGTCTTGCTGTTCATCTGCTTGAGGTAGTAGAAGCTCTCCGCGTTGGTTTGCTCCGGCGGGGCTCTCTTCGTGCGGGCCGCGGATCGAGACCCGGACTGGTCCTTGAGGTCTGTCAAGTTGGGCCGAATCAGCTTGCGGTTCAAGGATTTACCTCGGCTCCACTCTCGAGCGCATCGCTGAGACGACACCCTATCCGCGACGAGCTCGCCGCTTGGTGAGTGTGTCCGAAGACACTTCGGAGGCGCCCTACTAGTTAGGGGACGTCCGACGAATCCGTTTTTGAGATTAGCGCTCTAGGAAGCTGCTTAGTAGATCGAGTGTAGCATACGCTCGGTCCGGCGACTAGAGCCTCTGAAGCGCGGCGCGACCGCGTCACGACGGCACGGCTATCCGGTTCAAACGGTTGAGGAGATGACCCATTGAGATCCGTTTGTTCAAGTAGCGATCGCGCACATCGGTAAGGGTTGACTCCGCCAAGGAGTGCGCCTCGATCCAGCCGGACAGCGGGGCACCGTCCCTCAACCGCTCGATCTCGTCCATGCGATCGCGATGCACGAATGTGCCGCCGCTGTGCGAAGACGCGACGTCGCGGCAGATTCCGATCAAAAGCTGGAGGAACAGTAGAAGCTGATCATTCCTTGCGAGAGACTCGGCCCACGGGACGAGCTTCGAATCGGGAAGCGAGGTTGAGACGACCGAGGCGGCTCGGAACGCCTCGTCGCGAACTTCGGCCAATGATTCGTCCTCTAGCTCGAGCGCTCGTGTGAGGCTTCCGACCGAGAGCGCCGACAGGAGCGTTGCCCGCTCGTCGTCCATGCCGTGCTTGGTGGTGAGGAGCTGTTTGACGTCCTCGGCCGCGAGTGGCGCGAAGCGATAGATCTGGCATCGAGACCGGATCGTCGGGAGCAAGAAGGCCGCGTTCGAAGTCACGAGGATCAACAGCGCCCACTCGGGTGGCTCCTCGAGGGTCTTGAGCAGAATGTTCGCGGTCGTTGGATGCATGCGCTCCGCATCCACGAGGATCACGACCCGGCGCCGGGCCTCGAACGGTCGAGAATGGATATCGCGGACGATCGTCCGCATGGCGTCCGCCTCTCCTTTCTTTCCCTGCTGAAGCGCCGTCAGCACGTCGGGGTGCTCGCCCTTCACGATCCGCGTGCACGCGGCGCACTCACGACACGCCTCACCGACCCCGGAGAGGCAGTTCTCTGCCATCGCGAGCGCGGTTGCTGTCTCGAGCTTACCGACACCTGCGGGCCCCGTGAACAGGAGGCTCGGCGGCACTTTGCCGGTCCGCGCCATCGTCGCGAGGCGCGCGTTCAGGGTTCGATTGCCGACCAGATCGTCGAAGGCACCCATCGTCACGCCTTGCGTCGGCTCCGGCGCCGTTTGGCGGGAAGCGATCCATGCTTGCGCAAGAGGGCCCAGAGTGATTCATGGACGGTAGCCGGCGTGCCGTCGGCGGGGACGATCACGTAGCGATGGGCCTCGCGGCCTGCCATCTTCAGGTAGGCGCTCCTTACTCGCTCATGAAACGCCATGGCCTCTTCCTCGAATCGCCCTTCTTTTTGCATCTGGGCGTTGTCTTTGTTGCGGCGCCGTGCGCGCTCCAATCCGAGCGCGGCGGGAAGATCCAGGAGCAGCGTCACATCGGGTTGGAACGATCCCGTCAGGACACGGTCCAGAGAACGGATCGTCTGTAGGCTCAGCCCGCGCCCCTTTCCCTGATAGGCGATCGTGGAGTCGGTGAACCGATCCGAAACGACGATTTTGCCCGAGGCCAGTGCCGGCCAGACGACTTCGCGCAGGTGCTGGGCACGATCGGAGAAATAGAGCGCGAGCTCCGTCTCGGGAGCCATTTCGTGGTTCTCGGGGTTCAAAATGATCTGCCGGATCTGCTTGCCGATGGGGGTTCCGCCCGGCTCTCTCGTCGCAGTGCATTCGTGGCCTTCGCGTCGCAGCCTCTTGACGAGACGGGTGGCCTGAGTGGACTTTCCGCAGCCTTCGATGCCTTCGAGAGTGATGAACAGACTCAAGAGGCGAACGATAGCACAACGATTGCGCTACCCGGACGCCCGCCCGCTAGACCGCGGCGCCGGCGAGCATGGCAACGTATCGGTGGGCGCAGTTCAACAAAAGTGAGCTCGCCAGAGTGACGGGCTGGCTGCGATCCGTGATGAGCGCGATGCCCTCTTCGGTTTCCGGGATGCGCTTGACGATGAGGTAGAAGTTCTCGGTGCTCATGGATAACAGCTCGATGTGATCGTCGCCCTTCATCGCCGCGAGATTCTCTAGATACTTCACGAACGCGGGCAGCTTGTCGACGATGAGCCGCTCGGCCGTTTCACTCGGAGCCGTCACGAGCTTCGAAGAGGTCTCTTCCGACTGCAAATCGAAGAAGAACGTCGCGAGCAGCGATGGTGTTTGGTCGCGTATGTCGAGGAGAATTTGCTCCTGGAGCGGCCGCTTCGAAGCCTCGGAGTGTGAGACCGCCGGCACGCTCACCTCCGCCACGGGGGGCGCGCTGTCGGGCTCCGAGGAGAGGGGCGCGTACGGCATATCTATGCGACCGACACCGCCGCCGGGGCCGTCTTTGGACTCGAGCATCTCCTGAAGTCGACTGGAGCGTCCCTTGCTGCCTTGCTGTCGTGTTTTCCAGATATCGGGGGAGAAATCGGATTGGAACACGGCCGCCGAGATGTCGTCGCGATCGAGAAGCTCGTAGATCTTGTTCAGGGCTTCTTTCTTCTCGAACGTAACCCCGGCCTCCGTTTCCAGATAGGCGGTCGAGAACCTGCCGCGAACGTGGAGGATCATCCCGGTACCTTTGCTCGTGAGGACCTCGAGTGAGCCGGTATGCCCCTCGCCCGCGAGCCGCTCGATGAGATCCTTCAGAGGCGTCGATGCGAAGATCCGCTCGAAGATCTCCTTGCGATTCGAAAGGCCCCGTAGCATGTGGGCCATGTCGAGGGGTAGCTCGTAGATCGATACTTTGCCTTCCCTCATCTCCGAGGTGTTGCGAAGCTTCAGCGTCGCTGCGCCCGCCACGAAAATCTGGTTGGACTGCCGAAAGATGATGTTGATTTGCTCGCCCAGGTAAAACAAAATCAGGCCTTCAGCTTCGCCGAACGCGATCGCCATATAGCCGGAAAGGTTGACGTCTTCGCAGTGGCGGACAATGTTGTCGAACGACGTCGTCGCGGTCGAGAGGTCTTGCGAGAGAAGTTTGCTACCGGGAAAACGCATCTAGGGGGCCTGTCAGATGGGTAGCCGCGCCAACGACTTCGAAACCTTTCTCGTACTTTTGTTGTCTTACTCCGCGAGTGTAACAGAAAGCTCGGCTGCGCGAACAATGTTGGAGACGTGCGAACGAAGCGCGAGCGAGGCGCGATGATGCGCGTCTGCGTGACCGGCGCATCCGGTTTCTTGGGGGGACATTTGGTCGCCGTGCTCTCCGAGCGCGCGTTTGTTCTCGCGCTGGACCGGGCTTCGCTATCGCCCGAAAGGATCGAGGCCATGCGGCCCGATTGCGTGATTCATCTCGCCGCCTTGACCGATCCCGGATTCTGTCAAAATCACGGACCGCAAGCGCTCGAGACGAACGCCGCGTTGTCCGAGCGTCTTGCGCGCGCGGCCGCGTCGAGCGTGACGCGATTTATCTACGCCTCGACGGACCTCGTGTTCGACGGTCGGGCCGGCTCCTACACGGAGGCCGATGCGCCGGCGCCGATTTCCGTCTACGGAGAGTCCAAGCTCGCCGGAGAGACCGCGGTCAGGGCACGACTCGGCGATCGTGCGCTCGTCGCGCGTTTGCCTTTGATGTACGGCCCGCGACGACTCCTCAGGTCTCGCCCCAGCTTCGCCGAAGTGATGATCGACCGCGGTCTCGCGGGGGAGCCGGTGGACCTGTTCGAGGACGAGTATCGCAGTCCACTCTACGTCGAAGACGCGGCGGAGAGCCTCGCCCGGCTCGCGGTGACCCCGCCCGAGACGGACTTGATTCATCTCGGAGGGCCGGAACGGTGCTCCCGTTATGAGATGGGATTGGCCGCATTCGAGGTTATGGGGATCCCGCGGAGCCTCGCCCGAGCGTCCCGTCAGGCGGATCACCCGGGTGCCGTGCACAGGCCGCCCGACGTGTCCTTTAACAGCGGCTATGCGCGCCGACTGGGGCTTCCGGGGCGGTCGATACGGGAAGGCTTCCTTTCGTTTCGTGATAGGATGAAAACACCTTTTTATCGGTGACGGTACCCATAAATCCAAATATCCTCAGTAATCGTTTGAGAATCTTCTAATGGTCTTTCGCAAAAAGCGCAAGGATCCGTTCAAAGAGATCCAGTCCTGCTTGCAAAAGCGCGACTACAAAGGCGCGCTGGACTGGTTCCACACCTTGTTGCAGAAAGACCCTAAGAACACTCAAATCCGCTTGCGATTCGCGGACACGCTCGTGCTCGCGGGGAACAAGCGCGAGGCCGTCAAGCAGCTCCGTGAAGTCGCCGACGGCTTCGCTGAAAAAGGGTTCATGGTCCGCGCAATCGCGATCAACAAGAAGATCGTGCAGATCGATCCCAGCCAGACGGACGTTCTCGAAAAGCTCGCGGAGATGCGGGACGAACGTCAGGACGCGCCGAAACGACGCCAGCGCCTTTCGGATGCGCTTCGTCGGCCCGGCGAGCCTATCCGTCGCGAGGAAGCGGAAGACGACGAGCCCTCTGCAGCTGAAGAAGAGCCAGAGGTCGCCGCGCCACCACCACCGGCCGCCCCGGTCGAGACACCCGCGCCGGCGCCAGCGCCTGAGCCTGAAGTCGTCCCGGCCATGAGTCTCGAAGAGAGCATGGCTATGGAATTCGGCGAGACGAGTGCTTCCTCGTCCGTCGACGAAGCTCCATCGGCGCCCCCGGTCGAGGATGCCCCGGTGGTCGTGCCGGAGCCCGAGCCCGAAGCACCGGTCTTGGGCGACGCTCCGGACTTCAGCGAAGAGCCGTTCGAGATTGGCACTGCCGACGAAGAAGTGGAGATCGTTGCGCTGGACGGCGTCGAAGACGGCGGCAGCACCGACCTCTCGATGGCCCTTGGCGATACGGAAGAGCCTGTATCCGCATCGCCGGAGATCGTCCTCGAGATGGATGCTGCCGAACCTCCCTCACCGGATCTGATGTCGGAGCCCGAGATCGTGACGGCCGAAGAGCCGCTCTTGGTCGAAGCTGACGATGCTCCCATGATTATCGAGAGCTCGGACGATTTCGTTGTGAGCGATGAGCTATCGGTGGATATTCCCGCGGCGGATGACGACGTGGTCATTCTCGACGAGAGCGCCGTCGCCGCGGTCGCCGCGGACGACGCTGGGCTCGTCATCGAAGATGAGCCCATCGTCATGGGCGACGACGCCGCCATCATCATGCCCGCGGATGACGGGGTGCTCGTGGCTTCTTCGGCTGACGAAGTCTTCGGGATCGCCCCGGGCGAGGAGCTCGAGGTCGTCGAGTTCGATATGGCCGGTGAGCCGGAGATATCGGCGGATGAGAGCGAAGCCCTCCTGGGGGCGCTCGGCGAGGACATCGATTCGCTCATCGACTCGATCATCGATGACGTCGGAAATTCGTCGATGGTAACCGCGCCTGAAGCGGAGGAGGAATCTCCGACGCATATCCCACTGTTCTCCGATCTGACGACACCGGAGTTCATCGATGTGGCACTTCTTCTCGTCCGGCGCGTTTTCAAGCCGGAGGAGACTGCGGTGGGCGAAGGCGATCCGGGGGACTCGATGTTCATCATCAGCACCGGCGAAGTGCGAGCCACCGTCGACCGCGGTGGCCAGCAGCTCCCGGTCGCAACGTTGAAAGATGGGGATTTCTTCGGCGAGATGTCCGTCCTGACCGGCGAGCCGCGCACCGCCACGGTGACAGCGGTCAAGACGACCGAGGTCTTGGAGCTCTCGCGCGACAACTTTCTCGAGATCTGCCGCCGGCATCCGCATGTCGAGGCCAAGGTCCGCCTTGCTTACGACGAACGCGTCTCCGGCCAGATCTAGGCGAGAAAATCGCCGCCGTTGATGTCGATGGCCGCGCCGGTAATATAGGCGGCCTTTTCTCCCGCCAGAAAACAGACGAGGTCGGCGACTTCGGTGGGCGTGCCGAGCCTCGGGATCGGAAACCCCTTTTCGATCTCCTCGATGGTCCGTTCCGGGATCGTTTGCCGCACCATCTCGGTATCGATGAGCCCGGGGCACACGGCGTTGACGGTGATGGCGTCGCCGGCGAGCTCTTTGGCGAGTGCTCGGGTCAAGCCGAGCACGCCGTGCTTGGCGGCCGTGTAGTGGCAGCCCCCGATCGTGCTGACGGTTTTTCCCGCCGTCGACGAGAAGTGGATGATCCGGCCGAACCCGCCTCGACGCATGATCGGCGCTGCGGCCCGGCTCGTGAGAAACGCGCCCTTGAGGTTGACGGCCAGCACCCAGTCCCACTCCTTTTCGCTCATCTCGAAGATGCCCGTCGGCCGCAGGACCCCGGCCGCGTGGATCAGAATGTCGAGTCGGCCATACTCCGACAAGGTGAGCGCTACCGCGGCCTCGACATCTTCGGCGATGCTAACGTCACCCTGAAACCGTGGGCTGTTCGGGACGACGTCCGGCGCGATATCGGCGAGGTCCATCAGCACGACACGGGCACCCTGGTCTGCCAAGCCCCGGGCGCACGAGGCGCCCATCCCTTGCGCGGCACCCGTGATCAGAGCCACGCGATCCGCGAGCGTCCCGCGCGTCGTCATTGCGACGAAGCATAGCGTGTCCGGCCGATCGTTGATAGATTGATCCACGCTCGTGTTGACCGACAAAAACCATACGCTACCGGGGGGAGAGCTCGTCGCCCTCGTCCGCGACGCCAGACAGCGAACGCTCTCGTTGATCGAGGATCTCGATGACGGCGAGCTCGAGGTCCCGCCGATCTCCGGCGTGAACCCGCCCCGATGGGAGCTCGGGCACGTCGCGTTCTTCTTCGAGGTGTTCTTCGTCCGCTTGCTCGGAAGAGCGGGTCCGATTCTCGAAGGTGCCGACGAAATGTTCGACTCGTTCCACGTCGCGCATGATACCCGCTGGTCTCTACCCCTTCCGTCTCGAGCCGGGACGCTCTCCTATATGGAGGACGTCCTTGACGAGGTGCTCGAGATCATCGGTGACGGTGATGCCGATCCGGCGACGACTTATTTGGCGCTGTTGGGCACGCTCCATGAGGACATGCATGGAGAGGCTCTCACTTATACCCGTCAGACGTTGGAATACGCTCCCCCGGTTTTGCACCGTGGGCCGGCGCCTAGCGGGGGCGGGCCGCTCCCCGGGGATGTCGCCATCCCGGGAGGCTCGTTCCGACTCGGAGCCGATCCCGAGGCGGCGTTCGTCTTCGACAACGAGAAATGGGCGCACTCCGTCGAGGTCCCGACTTTTCACATCGCCCGCGCGCCGGTAACGAACGAAGAGTACGCGGGCTTCGTCGATGCCGGTGGCTATCGACAACGCGAGTGGTGGGACCTCGAGGGCTGGCGCTTCCGGTCGCGCACCGGGTTGCGCCATCCGATTTACTGGACGAGAGGGTCCGACGGGTGGCTTCGACGCCAGTTCGACCGCGCCGTTCCGCTCGACCCGCACCATCCGGCGAGCCATGTCAGCTGGCACGAAGCCAGTGCTTACTGCCGATGGGCGAATCGGCGCTTGCCCACCGAGGCCGAGTGGGACAAAGCGTGCACCTTCGACCTGCACAGCGGTACGAAGGGCGTGATCCCGTGGAACTATTCTGCGCCGCTGCGATCCGACGCCAATCTGGACTCGACTCAGGGAGGCGTCGTCGATGTCGGGTGCTATCCCGAATCCGAGAGCGCGTCTGGCTGTCGGCAAATGCTGGGCAACGTTTGGGAGTGGACCTCGTCCGCGTTCTACCCTTTTCCCGGATATCTGGTCGACTTTCCGTATCGGGAGTACTCTGCGCCGTGGTTCGGCTACCAGAAGGTGCTCAAAGGCGGCGGATGGGCGACACGTTCTAGGCTCGCGCGCCCCACGTACCGGAACTTCTTTCTTCCCGAACGCGCCGATATTATCGCGGGTTTTCGGACCTGTGCGCTCTAGAGTGCGAGACCGCCACGTCGCAATTCGTCGCTCTCATTGATTTTCAAGAATGAAAGTGCGTATTCTCTGATCTCGCTTTAGGCATACAATTGTAGTCTTGTGATCGATTCAAAACAGTTCGAGAAAGTCGATCTCCTCTTCGATGAGGCTCTCGATCGGCCGCCGGAAGAGCGCCTTCGCTACGTGGAGGAGCGTTGCGAGGGCGACGCTGACTTGGCGGAGGAAGTCCGAAAACTCCTCGAGCTCTCGTCGGCCAACGACGCGCTACTCGACAGCGGGGCGATGAAAGGCCCGCTCTGGGACGAGGTGGCCGAGGAGCTTCAGCACGGCCGCGACAATGGGCCGGTGGCGGGCTCCCGTATCGGGCCGTACGAAGTCGTGGGGCTCATTGGCCGGGGAGGCATGGGAAGCGTCTACCGTGCGAAGGACCCGACGCTCGGTCGTGATGTGGCGATCAAAGCCTTGTCGGGGCATTTTTCCGAAGACGGATCCACGCTGCGACGTTTCGAGAGAGAGGCTAAGACCCTCGCGAGCTTGAACCATCCGAACATCGCATCGATTTACGACCTGCTTCAGGTCGACGGCAAGAGGTATCTCATCCTCGAATACGTGGAAGGCGAGACCTTAGCGGAGCGCCTCGCGCGCGGACCGCTCGAGCTCGCTGATTTGTTCCGTACCGCCGAGCAGATCGCCGAGGCGCTCGTCGAAGCGCATGGCAAGGGAATCGTCCATCGAGACTTGAAGCCGGCGAATATCAAGCTCACCCCGGAAGGTCGCGTGAAGGTTCTCGATTTCGGTCTTGCGAAGCCTCAAGGCGCGAGCGCATCGAGAGCCACGGATCCCAGCGCCCTGACGACGCAAGTTGGGGTCGTTCTGGGTACTCCCGGCTACATGAGCCCGGAGCAGGCACGGGGCGAGAGCGTGGACAGGAGAACGGACGTCTGGGCCTTTGGCTGCCTGCTCTACGAGATGTTGTGCGGCGAGCCGGCGTTTGGCGGAAAGACCCCTTCCGACGCCATCGCATCCGTGCTGCGCGACCCGATCGACTGGGAGCGGATTCCGCCCGGAACCCCGCTCGAGCTGAGACGTCTCGCAGAGCGATGTTTGACGCGGGATCCACGCGATCGCTTGCAGGATATCGGGGACGCTCGCATCGAGGTCAAAGAAGTCTCCCGTCCGGATCGACCCCGCTACGCCGCGGAGCCTTTACCGCGCTCGATGAGCCGATGGGTGATCCTCGCTTCGACGACGGCGTTCATCGCGGGGATGGCTTTTTTCAGAGCGGTCGGACTCGGTCCCGTCGGCACGACCGAGGGGGCTCTCGTACGCGCGACGATCGCGCTCGGCCCGGAGACGCGTCTACGGGTCGGCGCTTCCGGATCGCTCGCGCTCTCGCCCGATGGGGCACGTCTCGCTTTCGTCGGGGAACGAGACGGTCGGATCCAGCTGTTCTTGCGAGCGCTCGACGACTTCGAGCCGACCGTCGTTCGAGGAAGTGACGGCGCGCGAGACCCCTTTTTCTCCGCGGACGGCAAGTGGATCGGCTTCTTCGCGGAAGGCGAAATGAGGCGCGTCGCGCTTGCCGGGGGCGTCACCGAAACCGTCGCGGCCGCCGGCCTTCAATCGCGAGGAGCGTCGTGGAGCTTGGACGACCGGATCGTGTTCGCGCAGGACAACGCGCCGGGCATTCAGGTCGTCCCTGCGTCCGGCGGTGCGCCGGTGGCGATCTCCGATCCGAGCGCCGGCGAGGATCCTGCCGAGCACTTGTGGCCCCAGTGGCTCCCGGGGGGGTCGGTCCTGTTCACGGTGCGGTCGCTCCGAGACATTGGGGTCGTCGATGAGCTCGCCGTGCTGGACGTGGAGACGGGCGCGGTGAACGTTCTCGGTCTTGGCTCTCAGGCGTCCTATCTATCGTCCGGCCGGATCGTCTATGCCAGGGAGGGGGCGCTCGAAGTAGCGCCGTTCGACGCGGATACGGGTGCGCTCGTCGGAACGGGACTACGCCTCGTCGACGCCGTCAATGCCTACCCGGTGGGCTCCGCGACCTATGCTGCCTCGCTCGATGGCGTCTTGACCTATTTAGATCGTACGGAGACCACCGCGCTCGACCGGACAGAGGGCGACGGGGAGTCCGCTCCGCTTCCGTTGCCGCCGGGGACGCCGGGCTGGCCACGGATCTCTCCGGACGGGCGACGCGCCGCGGTCCACATTGGTGGGAACGACAGCCGGGAAGTCTGGGTCCTGGATCTGGAGCGCCCGGGATCGAACCGCCAGCTCACGTTTCAGGGCGGTGGGTTTCCGATCTGGAGCCCGGACGGCACCCAGATTGTTTTCATGAGCCGCCGCGCGGGCAATGGCGACTTGTATATCGTGCCGGCGGATGGAAGCGGCTCGGCGTCCTTGCTTCTGGCCGGGCGCACGCGGATCCCGGTCAGCTGGTCCGCTTCGGGAGCGCTCGCGTACTATCAGCTCGAAGATGACACGCAGCGAGATATATGGGTGGCTGACGTGAACCAACCTTCGGAGCCGGTGCTCTTCGTCGGCACGCCCGCAAACGAGCTCTCGCCCGCGTTCTCGCCCGACGGCCGTTTCATCGCCTACGTTTCGAACGAGACCGGTCAGAACGAGATCTACGTGCGGCCGTATCCTCCGCCGGGAGCGGTGACGGCCGTCTCCATCGATGGTGGCTCGGAGCCGGTGTGGAGCGCGGACGGCACGGAGCTCTTCTATCGTCGCGGCTCGGAGATCGTCTCGGCACCCGTGCGTACCGCATCCGAGTTCTCGGTCGGCTCACCGAGCAGCCGTTTGAGTGCCCCGGCCCTTCCGGGCGCGGGTGGCAATCCCTCCTATGACAGCTTTCCCAACTCGCCCGGCTTCTTGATTCTGCGACCGCTGGTGGGAAGCGAAGTCGACCGTCTGCGGCTCGTGCTCAATTGGGATGACGATCTCGAGCGCCTTCCGTCACCGGATTGAGCTCGAGCGTTCTCGCTATCGCGACGACAGGCTCAGCAACTCCTCACGCTCGAGCGACCGGATGAACCGTCCGAGTCGCTCTTCGGCCGGCTCCACCTCGTCGCCGAAGCGGTCGCTGAGTGCTTGCGCGATCTCTCCGGCCGTCGTGACGCCGTCGATGCGGAGCCAGCAGAAGCTCCCTACGGCATCCAGCTTCAAACGTCGGGGAGCGATCTGGAAGATCAACCAATCGAACGGCGCGCGCCAACCCGAGAGCTTCGGCCGTGGTCTCCGCACGACGACGCGGTCTTCGATGACCTCCGACGCGGCCGCGTGGTGCGGGACGAGGTCGAGGAGGTTCACGGACGACAAACGTTCTCGACCGACGTCAAGCCGTCTCGCGTACCCGCTTCAGAGGCAGCATGACGAGCAAGTAAAAGATGACCGGGTAGGCGATGAGCCCGAGTCCGTAGCTTGGAGTTACATCGACGAGGCGTCCCACTAGCCCGAATCCCGACCACACGTCCGAGCCCAGGACCATGAAGGCGAGGACCACCGCCATCAGAGATTCGCCCGCGATGAAGCCGGACGAAAGAAGTGTCCCCATGTTCTCGGCCTTCGTCCGTTGTTCTTCGGACGCATCGGCTCGGGTGAGTCTCTTGTCGAGCGCCGCTTTGATGAGACCCCCGACGAAGATCGCGGCGGTGGACTCGAACGGCAGGTACATGCCGACCGCGATGAGCATCGGCGACGGCGCTTTGATGAGGATGAGGCCGATCGCCAAGAACATGCCGACAATGACGAGCGGCCAAGCCATGTCCCCGCCGACGATGCCGTTGGCCATCAGGGCCATCAGGCCCGCTTGAGGCGCCGGGAGCTCGACGGAGCCGATCACGTAGACCTCGTGGAGAGCGATGAGCGGCCATGCGAGGACGAAGGCGGCGACGATGACGCCGATGATCTCGCCCACTTCCATTTTCCAAGGTGAGCCACCGAGGATGTGGCCGACCTTGAGGTCTTGCATCATGTCACCGGCGATGCCGGCCGCGCAGCACACGACGCCGGCGACGCCCAGGACCGCGGCGACTCCCTTGACGTCCGTTAATCCGATTGCGACCATCAGTACGGCCGAGATCAGAAGCGCGCTCAAGGTGAGCCCCGAGATCGGATTGTTGGAGCTTCCGATGAGACCGACGAGGTAGCCGGCAACGGCGGCGAAGAGAAATCCGAGGACGACCATCACGACGGTCAAGAGCAACGCGCCCCCGATCGAATCGGCGAAATAGTCGTAGAGGAAGAACGTGGCGATGGCCGCGCCCCCGATCCCGATGGCGGTTTTCTTGAAATCGACGTCCACGTCGGTGCGATCCCCGCCGGCCGCATCCGCCAGTCCCATGTTGGACACGGCTTTTTGGATCCCCTCGATGAGGGACGTCCGCAAGTTGTAGAGCGTATAGAACGCGGCGACGATCATCGTTCCCACCGCCAGCGGTCGGATCTGACGCAACCAGATCTCGATCGCGAGACCGGAGCCGATATCGGCGCTGAAGGCGGGGTTCAAGAACATCGCGAGCGGCACGAGGACGAGCCAGCCCATGAGCGCTCCCGCGAACAGCACGGCGGAGACGCGCATGCCGACGATATATCCGACGCCCATCAACGCGGGCGACACGGCCGGTGCGGCCAGATGCATGCCGCCGGCATAGGAGATTTGCTCCTGGGCGATGGTGATGCTCGATCGTCCGAACGAAACGAAGCGAGCCGCGCTGTCCGCGACGATGTGGATGCCGTTCGAGTTCTTGAGTAGCTCCCACAGACCCGCGAGCCCCATCGCTCCGAAGACCCAGGACGCGCCCGTCTCGCCGCCCTGCCCGGCTTTGACGATCTCTGCGGCGGCGACGCTTTCCGGGAAGGGCAGATCGGCCTCGACGACCAGCGTGCGTCTCAAGACAATAATGAAGAGGACGCCGAGGACGCCGCCGATCAACATGATGGCGGTGCTCTCCCAGTAGTGGATCTCTTCCCAGGCGCCGGCGATGACGAAGGCGGGGATGGTGAAGATGGCGCCAGCCACGAGAGCCTCGCCGACCGAGGCCGTCGTCCGCGCCACGTTCTCTTCGAGTACGGTCCCCTTGAAGGGACGAAGTGCCGCCATGGCGACGACCGCCGCCGGAAACGTCGCGGCGACGGTGAGCCCGGCTTTCATTCCGAGATAGGCATTCGCGGCGCCGAGAACGACGGCCATCAAAACGCCCAAGAAGACCGCCTTGAACGTTAGCTCCGCCATGTTCGACGATAGCGGAACGTAAGGTACGTACGGCTTTTTATCCACGCGAGCGCCTCCCTCGTTTTCGCGGCGAAGTCTATCAGTGATTCGAAGCCGGCTCTAGCGTTTGAAGTGGCTCTCGAGGACGTGCGCGACACAGCAGGTCAGTTTCTTCGCATATTCGATGTGAAGGAACTCGTTCGGGCCGTGCGCGTTGCTTTGAGGGCCGAGGACACCGGTGATCACGAATTGGGCGTCCGGAAACTTCTCGCCGAGCATGCCCATGAACGGGATCGAGCCTCCTTCACCCATGTGCAGCGCCGGTTTTCCATAGAAGATCTGACTTGCTTCGCCGAGGCTCTTGCCGAGCCAGTCGGCGAGCTCCGGAGCGTTCCAGCCGGGCGCGGGCTCGTGGAAATCGGCGGTGACTTTCGCTCCATAGGGCGGGTTGCTCGTCAGGACCTCCTCGAGCGCGTGTTTTCCTTGCTCCGGATCGAGGGTCGGCGGAATGCGTAGCGATAGATTGAGCGTCGTGTAGGGCCTCAAGACGTTCCCCGCATCTTTCAAAGCGGGCATCCCTTCTTGTCCGGTCACGGCGAGCGCCGGCCGCCAGGTGCGATTGAGAATGAGCTCGACCGGGTCGGAGCTCACGGCTTTCGTCGTATCGCACCACGGAAATTTCGAGAAGACTTCGTCGCTGAGCACGTCGGCGACGGCGCGCGCCTGCTCCATCCTTTGGTCGGGGATCTCGACGGTGAGCGTCTCGGGAAGTATCTCTCCCGACGTGGCGTCCTCGACTCGGCCGAGTAGCTGGCGCAAGATTCTGAACGAGGACGGGACGATGCCGCTCGCATCTCCCGAATGCACGCCCTCTTCCAGAACTTCCGCCCGAAGCGTGCACGCGACGATGCCGCGCAGCGAAGTCGTCGACCAGAGCTGTTCGTAATTGCCCGCGCCCGAGTCGAGGCAAACCACGAGGCTCGGTGTTCCAATCACCTCTTCGAAATGCTCGACATAGGCGGGCAGATCAGGGGAGCCGCTCTCTTCCGAGAACTCGATGAGCACGACGATCCGTGACCGCGCGATGCCCTGCTCCTTGAGCGCCGTCAAGGCGGCTATCGATGCGAAGACCGCATAGCCGTCATCCGCGCCGCCGCGACCGTAGAGCTTGTCGCCTTCGCGTACGGGCTCCCACGCGCCGAGTCCGTCGCGCCAGCCCGTCATTTCGGGCTGCTTGTCGAGATGGCCGTACATCAATACGGTGTCGTCGGAGTCGCCGGGCACGTCGAGCAGCAAGAGTGGCGTCCGCCCCTCGATCCGACCGACATGGAGTGTCGCGCCCTCGGGCTTGTGCGCTTCGACCCAGCTCTCGGCGAGCTTCAGCGCTTTTTCCATGTGCCCGTTCGCGGCCCAATCGGCGTCGAACATGGATGAGACGTTCGGAATTCGGATGTAGTCCGTGATCGTCGGAACGATCTCCTCTTCCCAAAAAGCGTCGATGAAGGATGTTGTCTTCTCCGGCTGTGTCATTCTCTCGGGTCTCCTTTTACTAGAGTGTCGGATGTCGCTGATGCCAGCTCGTGGACTGCTCGTACGCGAAGGCGGCACGCAGCACCGTCGCCTCATCGAATGCGTGGCCGGCGATCTGTAGGCCGACAGGGGCGTCTTCCGGCTCGAAGCCCGCCGGTACCGAGATCGCGGGAAGTCCGAGCAGGTCGTACGGCATCGTGAACCGCAGGACGTCCATCGAGTCGAGACGTCGCCCCCCGATCGAAGGAAGCGCACCGTGGGCTCTTCGAGCGATGGGATAGGTCGGCGATACGACGACGTCGACCGCCTCCATCGCGCCGGCGGCGCGCACCTGGATCTCGCGGCGTTTGCGCTGGGCGTCGAGATAGTCGACCGCCGGTATCAGGAGCGCGCCCCGTCCGCCGCCCTGGTACTCTTCCGGCCGTTCGCGCATCCATTGTTCGTGCGTCGAAGCCCACTCGCACAAGAAGATCAAATACATCGGCTCCGACATTTCCTCGGGACTCGGCATCTCGATGGGGACGACCGTCGCCCCGAGCTGCTCGAGCGCTTCGAGCGCCCGCGCGAACACGCCGGTGACGGCCGGCTCCGCCCGTGCGACGAGCGTTCGATCCACACCGACTCTGAGTTGCTCGATGGACGGCTCGAGGGCGTCGTTGTAGCTCGGCACCGGCCGTCTGGCGGTCGTCGTGTCTCCGTCGCGGTGCCCGGCAACGACCGACAGCGCGATCGCACAATCTCTTACCGTGCGGGTCAGAATCCCCGCGTGATCGATCGTGTACGCGCGCGGAAACATGCCTTCGGTGCTGATTCGGCCCTGGGTGGGCTTGAGGCCGACGACGCTACAAACGCTGGCAGGGTTGCGTACCGACCCTCCGTTGTCCGAACCGAAAGAGAGCGGGACGAGGCCGGCCGCGACCTGAGCCGCGGAGCCTCCGCTCGATCCGCTGGGAGAGTAGTCGAGGTTCCACGGGTTCCTCATGTTGCCGAAATCCGGGTTCTCCCCGGACTCGCCGCCGGCAAACTTGTTGAGGTTCGCTTTCCCCATCAATACCGCTCCGGCGTCTTCGAGCCGCTGTGTGATGACGGCGTTTTTACTCGGACGGTGCTCGGCCAGGAATCGCGCTCCCGCGCTCGTGGGAATATCGGCCGTGTCGAAGACGTCCTTGAGGCTCATCGGGATGCCGTGCAGCGGACCACGGATGCGACCGCCTGCGCGCTCACGGTCTCTCTCGGAGGCTTGGGCGAGCGCTCTCTCGGGAAGGAAAGTGATGTAGCTGTTCAGCTGCGGCTCAACGGCCTCCGTGCGCTCGATCGCGAGGCGCACCAACTCCTCAGAGGAGACGTCTCCGGCATCGAGTCGTGACGACAGCTCGGCGAGAGGCGCGAAGAGCAGCTCGCGGCTCAAGACGGCCCCGGGTCGATATCGGTTTCGAGCCGGATCGCGGGCTCGACGCGGGGGTCGCTCGATCGCCTACGCCGCGTCGACTGCAGGAACATCGCAACCTGTGCCGCCTCGCCGCGGGACGGCGTGATCCCGTAGGCGCGCATCATCTCGGCCGCCGCTGCGGGCGACAGGCCCGTCGTCTGAGACGCCGCGAAGCTCGTCGCGGCGGCGGGCGCGCCTACGGCTGAGCCCGTGATCACGAGGTGGAACAGCTCTCGTCGTTTCATACAAGACGTGGTCTTTTCTAACGCTCGAAGGATTCCTTTCGTGCGGCGGCAGAGAGCGGCGTGAGGTATCGCATGGGATCGGTGAGGATCTTCTTGCGCGCGTCGGCGAGGGAGGTCTCGCCAGCATAACTTATGGCCGATTGCAGGTGGCCGCGCACCCGATGGAGCACATCGACGACGCTCCCCTTGTACGGAACTTGGATCTGCATGCCTTCGGCCGGCACATGCGCGGTCTCGTCGCGAGGCGCGCCGCTCTCGTCGTCATATTGTGATTGGAGCACGGCCTGGGGCGACGTCATCCCACGATAGATCTTGCGCTTCTGGTGGGTCGCGGGGTCCTCGATCAGATGGCCGGGAGACTCGTCCGTCCCCGAGAGAGCGCTTCCCAGCATCACGGTCGAAGCACCGCAAACGAGAGCGAGAAAGATATCTTTGTCCTCCGAGATCCCGCCATCGGCGATGATGGGCACCTCGTCTTCGACGGCGCAGTAAGCCTCACGGATGGCCTGGAGCTGTGGGACGCCCGCGGCCGTCTCGAGTCGCGTGCGACAGCCGCGTCCCGGCCCGACCCCGATCTTGATCGCGTCGACGCCGAGATCGGCGAGGAAGCGAGCTCCTTCAGCCGTGGCGACGTTGCCGCAGATGAGAGGCACCTTCTCGAAGCGCTCGCGGGTGGCTTCGATCCCTTCGCGCATCACGTCGGAGTGGCCGTGGGCGATGTCGATCACGAGTGCATCCGCGCCGGCGTCGATGAGGGCTCCGGCACGTTCGATGAAGTCGCCGCGCGCTCCGATCGCCGCGCCGACGAGGAGGCTTCCTTTCTCGTCTTTGCTCGAGAACGGCCGTTGGCGTGAGAACAGCAGGTCCCGTAGCGTGATGAGCCCTTTGATTCTTCGATTCTCGTCGACGAGCGGAAGCCTCTCGATACGACGCTCATACATCAACTGCTCGGCGTCCTCTTCGCGAACGCCTGGTGCGCTTACGTGGAGGCGCGAGAAAGGAGTCATGAGCTCGTCGACGAGCAGGGAATCCGCGTCGTCGCGGCGGGGGATATCCCGATTGGTGAGAAGCCCTGCGAGCACGCCGCTGCCTGGCTCGGACTCGACGAGAAGTGCCGTGATCTGATGACTGCGAGCGATTGCCTTCGCCTCGCCCAGCGTCGTGCCGCACGCTACGCTGCGCGGGTTCTCGATGACGGCGCTGTGGCTGCGTTTCACGAGCCGCACCATGTCCGCCTGCTTCGCGATCGGGACGGCCCGATGCACGATACCGATGCCGCCGTCGAGAGCCATCGCTTTGGCCATCGCGGCTTCGGTCACGCTGTCCATGTTCGAGGAGACAACGGGAAGCCCGAGTCGGATCGTTCGTGTGAGCCGGCAGCTCAACGAGACGGTGCTTCGCGTCGAGACGACGCCTCGTTGAGGACGAAACAGGAAATCGCTGTACGTCTTCCCGATGAATCGATCGTCGAGAGTGCTCAAGAGCTATCTTCCGTGAACCGTCACTGTCGATGGAGCGAGACACCCGCTCAAGCCGATTTGAGCCGTCCGACATCCAGCACGAGAGCGATGATGCTCACTGCGACGGGAATGGTAGCGGCTCCGAGTCCCAAATTCGTTCCCAGGAGCGGGGAGCGCAGCAAAATGATCCCGTTGACGACGATCGTCGCGAAGCAGAGCGCCCACCACGCCCACACGTCGCCCCGCCGGTAGGGCACGAGCGTCAAGATGAGGAACAAGACGCCGTATCCGGCGCCAAAGGCGGCCGCCGTACCACGCCGCGCCTGGAGCGCGATCGCCACATCCGGCCGCTCCGCGGTGAGCTCGCTCAGCGCGATCGGACCGATCTGGTCGTCCGGTTGAAAGTAGGCGACACCCATCGAAGCGAGAGAGCCGAACACGGTGAGGGCCCCGACGAGCGTTAGCAGAATCCAGCTGACCATTCTCAGTTTCGAGCTCATGAGCACCTCCGATTTATGTCGACGCCTGGAAGCGTACCCGTCAGCGAGGAACGTAAGCAAGTGCGCTAGTCCTCGATCCGCCCCCAGATGTCGCCCACGGTGAACCCTTCCGGGAACGGGTCGTGCGGGTCCACGACGTATTGCGCGAAACCGGTGACCCACGCGGAGCCCGAAAGCGTGGGAACGACGGCGGGAAACTCGCCGACGCGGGTCTCCCGAATGAGCCGCCCGGTAAACGTCGTTCCGAGAGGGCCTTCGTGCACGAAATCCTCTCCGAGGCCAAGCGCTCCCTTCGCGTGCAGGCTCGCCATTTTCGCGCAGGTGCCCGTCCCGCAGGGAGACCGATCGAGTGCGCCCGTCCAGGTCTCGGGTCGGCTCCAGTCGAGCTCTCCCGTGGACACGATCACGGCGTTCTTGCGGCTGGCGTCCTCGCGCATCGGCGGCCCCGACAGCTGGCCAATCGTGACCCCCGCGATCTCCGGGTTGTCCGGGTGGACGGCACTCAGCTGCTCCTGGGCAGCTTTCTTGATCATCTCCCCGACCCGCGCGATCGCGCCACCGTTCTCGGCGACGAGTGAGATGCCGAGAGGCTCGGCATCCGCGATCACATAGAACATCCCTCCGTAGGCGACGTCGACGGTGACTTTTCCGAGCTCCGGTACGTCGATCGTTTCGTCCGTGTGCACGGCAAAGGCGGGGACGTTCTCGAATGTAACTTTCTCGACTTTGCCGTCCTTGACGTCGGCGGTCACTTCGATGAGCCCGGCAGGGGACTCGAGGGTCAATGTCGTCACGGGCTCCACTGCCGGCACCATGCCGGTCTCGATGAGCGCGGTGGTCACGCAGATCGTATTGGTGCCCGACATCGGCGGGTACTCCACTTGCTCCATGATGACGAAGCCCGCGTCCGCTTCGGGCCGGGTCGGAGGCAGAATGAGGTTGCAGTTCGACGCCGGGTAGCCGCGAGGCTCGCGCAACATGAGTTTTCGCAAGTGGTCGGCTTCGCTTTCGAGAAACTGCATCTTGGCGAACATCGACTCTCCGGGAACGTCGAGAACGCCTCCGGTGATGACGCGCCCGGGTTCGCCGCAAGCGTGAAGGTCTACCGCTTGGATCATTCGAGAAATACGCATGGTTGCGATCTTAGACCAATAGCTTTAGCGTCAGGGCATGGATGGGGGAGTGACGGAGCGCGCGATCCCGGCGGGTTCCGCCTCAGATCGGAACGCCTTTGCCGGGATCGGTATTCTCAGCGCGTCGTTGCTGGGTTTCTTGTTTTGGCTCCTGTACTTTCGCCAGGCCTCGCCGGTCGCTCCCGCGTGGACGGTATGGCTGCCGTCCGTGAACGCGGCGCTCAACTTCTCGAGCGCTCTGCTCCTCGTGTGTGGCGTGCTGTCGATCCGCACCGGACGTCGCGACCTCCACATGCGCTTCATGCTGGCCGCGGTCGCCGTGGCGGCACTCTTCCTGTCGAGCTATATCGTCTACCACCACTATCACGGGGACACACGATTCACGGGCGAGGGCGCCATCCGCATCGTCTATTTCGTCATCCTGGTAACCCATATCGTTGGCTCCATCGTCGCGGTGCCCCTCGTGCTGACGACACTCATGTTCGCGAGATCCAAGCGCTTCGATCGACATCGAAGAATCGCGCGGGTGACGTTTCCGTTGTGGCTCTACGTCTCGGTTACGGGTGTGGCAGTGTTCTTTTTTCTGAAGCTCTGGGGCTAGCCGGCCATGCATCTCGGCTTGGTGCTGTCCTTCGCTGCCGCCGTCTCGGGTGCCGATGGCGTGCCGTTCGGGATCGATAGCGAGACGTTGTCGCTCCGTCTCGCGCCCGGCGTCGAGGTCACCGCGATCCGCGAGCGTATCGATTGGTTCGCTCCCGACGCTCAGAGTTTCGTGGGGCGGGTGACGGGCCAGCCGTCGAGCTCCGTCGTGTTGTCGCAACGGCGTGGCGAAATCTGGGGCACCGTGCGCGCGGAGTCCGGTGACTATCGAGTGCGCTCCGGTGCGCGGGGGTTTCGAGTCGAGCCGCTGCCTCAGGAGAGCCGGCCCGAACGCGTTTTGTTACCGACACGCTCGGCCCCCGCCGGGCTCGATCGCGAATCCGGAGGCGACGACGGCTCGGAGGTTGATTTACTCGTCGTCTATACCCCGAAGGCCCGTCAGGCTTCCGGCGGCCACGACGCGATCCGCGCGCTCGTCCAGCTCGGCGTGAGCGAGATGAACTTGGCGCTCGACAAGAGCTACAGCGGCGCGGGGGTACGCCTCGTCCATCTCGGCGAGATCCGCTATGAGGAGGCCGGTGACGTCGACGGTGATCTCGAGCTGCTGCAGCGCGACCAGGATGGCGCGGCTGATGAAGTGCATGCGTTGCGAGATCGTTACGGCGCCGACCTCGTACAGCTCGTCGTCGAAGAGGGAGACGGCTGCGGTATCGCCTACGTCCTCGCGGACACCGATCCGGGGCTCGAAGCGTGGGCATTCTCGGTCGTCGAGCGTGCTTGCGTCGACGCGAGCTTCGGGCTCGCTCACGAGCTCGGCCACAGCCTTGGCTCCGATCACGCGCCGGAAGACCCGACCTCCGTCGGCGCGTTCGAGTTCTCTCACGGATACAAGGACTTCGCGGCGGGTTTCAGAAGCATCATGGCCTACGGCCCCGGTCGTCGGATCGCGCGGTTCTCGAATCCGAGGATTCGCTTCCGTGGGGAGCCGGTCGGGGCTCCACTGTCGGACAATGCTCGCTCGATTCAATGGATGCGCTCGTCGGCCGCACGTTTCCGTCAAAGTCTCCCGCGCCCGGTCATCACCTCGCCGCGACCGGGGGACGATCTGAGTGCGGAGGCGCTTCGATTCGCATGGACCAAGGCGACATCGCCGGATAGGCGACACGCTACCGTCGATGCTTGGCGACTCGTCGTCGGGACGAGCCCGGGCGCTCGGGATTTGTTCGATAGTGGGCTTCTGAAAGATCGGTTCGAGGTTGAAACGAAGCCCGTGGCGTGGAGAAACGGGCGTGTATTCGTGCGCTTGTGGTATCTCCGCGGCTCCACGTGGTTGTTCGAAGATCGTCGTTACTAGAGCGAGTCGATCGCCCTGAGCGGCGGCGGGCTCCTCGAGGCGAGCTCCCGAGGGTCGCGCGCTATACTCCTTCGAGCGGTCCAACTCTCGGGCCGACACGAATCCATCCAAAGGAGTTTTGACGTCATGACAAAGCACTTAGCGGTGTTTGCCGCACTTTTCGGCCTCGCGGCCGCGAGCCTCGCCCAGGATCGTCAGCCCCGTGGGACGGCGGAGACCATGGTCGGCGGCAAGAAGGTCGTGATCGACTACGGCCGCCCAGCTTTGAAGGGCCGTAAGCTCGATGAGCTGATGAAGAACTTGCCCGAGGACCGCATCTGGCGTGCGGGCGAGAACCAGGTTACGACGCTCGATACGGCGGGCGCCCTGAATATCGGTGGGAAGATGGTCCCTGCCGGTAAGTACAGCCTCTACGTGCACGCGGCCGAGAACGGCAGCTGGTCGCTCTGCGTGAACGAGAACCTCGGTGTGCCTCTCGGCGAGATCTGGGACCAGGCACCGCCGGAAATGGCGAAAGAACCGTGGCCGGAGCTACGCGGCTACGATAAGAACATCGCCGGCAAGGAAGTCGTTCGTATCCCGCTCGAGAAATCCTCGGGCGCCAATTCGGACGTCTTCACGATCGACCTGTCTGCAAGCGCGCTCACCCTGTCCTGGGGCGATGCCTCCTGGAAGGCGTCCGTCGCAGCCGGAAGCTAGTCTCTTGGCGAGCGGAGCCGCTTGTTCGGGGCTCCGCTCGTTTCTTTCACCCCCGCCTCCAAGCCCGACTCACGCGGCGCCCCAATGGGTTGTGCGTTCCCCTCGATGACCCTCTATTTTGGGGTTGATATCGACCCAACTTACACTATACTCGACTTACACCTCAAGGGGGTGTTTGGGAGCGACACGATGACGAGTTTGGTGTTTTGGCTGAGTTTTCTAGGGGTTTTCCTGATCCTCACGTGGCTTTCGGAAGCGGTGCTGTCGCTAACGGAGGTGGAGGTCCGGCGTGTCAGACGGCCGGTTGTGCTACACCCCGGCCTCAAGCTGACCGTTCCGGAGCCGCGCGGCTTCGATGTGGATCTAGAGAAAGCTGCGTAGGCCGCGGTTTCGCCGAAGCGCTCGGCGTCTAGTGGTTGGTTTCTGACTTGGCTGTCTTGAGCGAGCGAGTAACCACGGCGCTATCCACCAGCTCGTCGAATTCTTGCTGGCTCTCGTCAGGCTCCGCGGGCGAAATCGTCGTTTGCTGGAGGGTTTTCAGCCACTTGCGGATCTTGGGCCCACCCACCTCGGTGTTCGGCTGCGTCCCTGACGGACTCGATGCTGCTGCCGCCTCCGGCTGGCTCGCCGGAACCACCGTTCCGGTTTCGAGGCTGTTCAGCTTTTTCATCACCTCGTCGAGCTGAGCGGCCATTTTCACGAGCAAGTTCCCCTCGAGCCCGAAACCGCCCGTCTTCTGCTCGATACCGTCGTCTCCTACGGGTTTGAGATTCAGGTCCGCGACGGCCTGGTCCACGTGAGGGGCCTTGATCACTTGCTGCTCCTCGACGTAGCCGATGAGGAGCGTGCGCTCGCAAACGATGTTGACGAGTCTCGGGATGCCTCGCGACGCGTGGTGAACCCGCTCGAGGGACTCCGCTGTGAACATGCCCGGGTTGGGCGCGCCGACGACGTCCAGCCGATGTTTGATGTACTCCTCGAGCTGCTTGATGTCGAGGGGCTCGACCCAGCAGCGGATGACCGCTCGCTGAGATAGCGATTCGAAATCCGGGGTGTGGAATTTGCGCTCGAGCGACGGCAGGCCGGCGAGGATGATCTCGACGAGCTTTTGCCCTTTGTGCTCGAGGTTGGTGAGGAGCCGAAGCTCTTCGAACTGGCCATCCGTCAGGCCTTGAGCTTCGTCGACGAGCACGACGACGGTCTTGCCGGCCGTTAGCTGGCCTCGCAAGAAGATGTCCATGTACTGCGCGACGTTGTCGGTCGAGTCCTGAGGCTTGAACGGAATCAGCAATGCCCGCGCGACCTGGCGGATCAAAGACGCTTCGCCGACGGCGATGTCGGACAAGAACACCCCACTCAGCTCGCGGGAGAAGCTCCTCAGGAGGCGCAGCAAGAGGGTGGTCTTGCCGGTACCGGCCTCGCCGAGCAGTAGGGCCAAGCCGGAGCGCTCCTCGATCGAATAGCAGAGCTCGTTCTGAGCCACCTGATGCGCATCCCCATAGTAGTAGGCGGGATCGTGCGTCAGCTTGAATGGCTTGTCCCGAAATCCGAAGTGCTGAAGATACATATTGCGCCTATCTGCGAGACATCTTGAGCAAGGCCTTACCTGTGAACTACGGGGGAATGAAATTGTACCGCAAAACACCCGCTTCCGTAAAACCCGTGCCGAGGCGTACTGGTGTTTCGGGAGTTTTCGGAACTTTCGGCCCGTTCGCGCGTTTAGACCAATGACATGACGGCCGAAGGTGACGATGCGTTGATGCACCGGCTCCAAAATGGAGATCGTCAGGCATTCGCCGCACTGATCGACCGGCATAAACACAAGCTCATCAACTACTTGACGGTGATGACTCGCAATCGTGACCGCTCGGAAGAGCTCGCCCAGGACGCTTTTTTGCGCCTGTTTCAGAACCGGAGCTCCTACGAGGAGCGGGGTCAGTTCGCGCCTTATCTGTTCCGCATCGCGACGAACCTGCTCCGAAGCGAGGAGCGCAAGCGGCGTCGTCGCGAGATTCTTCTTCAAGTGTTCTCGAGCAACGGGAACGGGCACAACGGGCATAGTGCGAGCCAAGAGCGGGATCTGCTTCAAGGGGAGCTCTCGGGACAGCTTCAAAAAGCGATGTCCGAGCTGCCGCTTCGCTATCGCTCTCCCTTGATGCTGCGAGAGCTCGAGGGGTGGTCTTATCGAGACATTGCCTCGGCGATGCGATGCCGCGAGGGGACAGTGAAATCGAGAGTGCACCGGGGGCGCGAGAAGCTGAAAGAGCTCATGGCTCCTTACTGGAATGGAGGTCGAAAGTGACGAGAGGCGCAGATGCGAGACGATGACTTGAAGGAGCTCCTCAACGCGCTTCCTCGTCACGGCGCGTCGGATGGCTTTACCGAGCGCGTGCTTCGAAACGCTGACTCGAATCGGTCGTCTCGGCCCGCGCGAGCGCGCTTCGTCACCGTCGTGGTCGTCGTCGCCGTGATGGCCGCTTCGCTCTGGCTCGTCCGGGACGTCCGACGGCGCGCGGAAGAGCAGCGCGTCGCGGCGGCCCGGGTCGAACAGCTGCGTCGTGAGTACCGGTCGCTTCAGACGGAGCTCGACCGGCTGCGATCGCTCGCCTCTGAGGTCGAGCCGGTGTTGGAGCTCGGCGGTACCGAAGACGTCGATTTCGTGTTCGATGTTAGGCAGTTCTCACCTCTGGCCGGCGCGAGGGCCGAGCCGGTGTCCCACAGACGATGAGGCCGCGCTCATTCTTGGTGCGGCGATGACAAAGGAGATCGACATCATGACGAAACACACAGTGCTATCCGCCAGCTTGTTGATCGCGTTCAGTGTGATGCCGCTCGTGGCGCAGGAGTCCGACCAGGCCCAACCGGTTCAGCGGCGCGCGCGCGTCATGGCCTGGCACGGAGCCGGCGGCGGCTTCCTCGGCGTTCAGATCCTCGCATTGACACCAGAGCTCCGAGCGCATTTCGGTGTTCCGGAAGACGTGGGGATCCTAGTCGCGCGCGTCGATGAGGGCGGGCCCGCGGAGAGCGCAGGAATTCAAGTCGGGGACATCGTGACGGCCGTCGATGGAGAGACCGTGGACGCCGGGACGTCTCTGTCGCGGCTGATCCGCCGCAAGGAAGAGGGCGATACCGTCACCATCGAGCTCTACCGCAACGGCGGACTCGAGAGCTACCCCGTGGTGATCGCCGAGCGCGAGCGTTCGGTCGTCGACTTTGCCGGCTACCGCTTCATGCCGGGTGACTTCGACTTCACCATTAGCTCCGAAGGACTTCACCTCGATGCGGAGGCGCGTGATGCGATCCGCGACGCGATGGGGGGGCTGAAAGAGCGTTTCGACAGCGACGAGTGGCAGGACCGGCTCAAGCGGTTCGAGCAGCTCGATTTCTCCGTGATCCAGGAACGGATGGAAGAGGTTGAAAAGCGTTTGCGAGAGCTCGAGCGAGAGCTCGACGAGAGCCAGGAGCGTGAGGACGGCGCCCTGCAGTAAAACAGAGGGTCACTGTCGGCGGCGAAAGGCGTCGACGCGCGTTTTGACCGTGCGGCGGTCGATCCCGAGTCTCCGAGCGGCTTCCACGTAGCTCCCGCTTCGGTCGTAAGCGACGGCGCAATAGCGTTCGACCAGCTCGTCCGCGGTGAGCGATGTCGCGGACAGATCGACGACGGCGTCTCGGCGGAATTCACAGGCGACGCTCGTGCGGTAGTCTCTTCGGATCAGAACGTTTCGAATGCATTGCTCGAGCTCCCGCACGTTTCCGGGCCATGGGTAGCTTTCGTCGAGATGACCCCTCATCCATTCGCTGACCTCGTCGGCCACCGAGGTGGCTTCGTCGTCGCCGACGACGCGCCGAGCAATAAAGAGAACCAGCTCATCCAAGTCGTCCGGTGCGTCCTCGAGTTGCTCTTTCAGGGTAGGGGTCGTAATGAGGTCCGAGCACAGCCGGAAGTAGAGGTCGGAGCGAAAGCTCCCCGTGCGCATCTCGGACATGAGGTCGCGGTTCGTCGCCGCGACGATCTTGCCGGCGAAGCTCCTGTAGCGTGTTTCGCCCAGTGGCTGGAACGTGCGCGTTTGGATGACGCGCAGTAATTTGACCTGGAGGGATGAAGCGAGCTCGCCGATCTCATCGAGAAAAACCGTGCCTAGCTTGGGACAGACCGACAACCAACCTTTGTGATCCGACGACGCGCCCGTGAAGGCGCCCCTACGGTGGCCGAAGAGCTCCGATTCGATGAGCGGTTCCGCGAGCGCCGAAAGATTGAGCGGGAAGAAGGCTTCGCTCGAGTCGATCGTAAAACGTTTCTGCCGTGGATCGAACGGGATGTATCCGGATAAGCCGACGGCCTGTGCGACGAGCTCTTTGCCGGTACCCGAGGGACCGGTGATGAGCGTCGCGACGTCGCCCATCCTTTCGAACAGCGAGCGTCGGTAACGCCTGAGATCGTGCGTGAAGATCGACTGCCAAATGGCGGCCCGCAGCCGAGCGGCCGGAAGCGAGCTTCCGACGATGAAGTCGAAGATGTGATGGGATGCCCGGCGGAGCTGAAACAGGAGAGCGAACCAATGGGTAAGCTCGCAATCCGTCGCCGTCCGCGGTCCATGCCGCGGAGGCACCGCGGAGAGATAAGCGCGCGCGTGGACGCAAAACTCGTCGTAGAAATCCACCACGCGTGCGCCCCTCGCGCGGTCGAACGCCTTCTCGAATTTGTAGTAGAGCACGTGAAAGACGAGCTCTTCGTAGAGCTGTCGTTCCGCCTCGGAAGGCGGCGGGCTCGTCGCTCCTTGCGTGCGAAGTTTGTCGGCGAGAGCCTCGGCACGCGCTGCCAGCTTGACCACGTTGGGATTCCGCCGCCGCGCGCGCTTGCTCCACACGGAGCTGGCGTGCTCGAACGTGTCGCCGAGGACGTCGCGCTCTCTATCGATACGTTCGGGGAGAAAGGGGTTGCACCTCGCGAGCGCCGACAGGCTTTTCGCCAGCCGGGCATCCGCGACGCTCATGAACGTGAAGCTGAAATCGTCGGTAGTCATGTACTCGTAATGCGCAATGAGCTGCACAAATGGATCAGCGGCGATCGTGGAGCGACCTTGGGCGCTGCAGAAGAGCGCGTGGAGAGCGTCGCCGTCGTTTCCTCGTTCTCTGGCACGTCGCATGCAAAAGGGAGCGCCGGAGCGTGCGACGAGAAGCAAACCGTGTCGCCCAAAACCCCACCTTCTCGCCGCACGCACCAAAAAACTTGACCCTATGTAGAAAAGCATATAGGGTGAAATCGTGAAGCTGACCTATAACGGCGCGCTCGTGTTGCAGGCCCTCGTGAAGGGATATGCCTATGGATTCGAGATCATGGATTTCACTGGCCTTGCGAGCGGGACGACCTATCCCATTCTGCGTCGCTTCGAGAAAGCCGGCCTCGTGCGCTCGCATTGGGAGAAGACGAGCGAAGCACACCAAGATGGCCGTCCGCGCCGCCGCTTCTACGAGCTGACCGAGGAGGGGCGTCGCCGGCTCGACGCGGCCGTCGAGAAGTTCGAGGCTCAAAGGAAGATATTCGCGCCGGAGCCGGGTCGATGACGAAAGTCTTTTCCCGGGCCGTCGTCGTGGTGGCCTCGGCGCTCGTTCCGCCCTCCTACCGAGAGCGTTTTCGCGAAGAGTGGCTAGCGGAGATCTGGTACGAGCCCGCCGCCTCTCGTGCTCTCATTCGCAGCTTCGGCTCGATTCTCGATGCCGTTTCCACCCGAAAGCTCTCGAGGCCGTCGCGCGTGCGGCCTCCCCGGAGGTCCGCTCCCATGCCACTGCACGAGTTCCGCTATGCGTTTCGCTCGCTCCGGACCCGTCCTTTTCGTACCGCTGTCGTCCTCGCCACGCTCGCGATCGCGATCGGGGCCAATACCGCGATGTTCAGCTTGCTCCACGCGGTTTTGCTGCAGCCACTTGCCTACCCGGAATCGGATCGACTCGTAAAGATCGAAGGGTTCAGGACGGCCACGGGTGAAGCAGGGAACATTTCTCCGGCGGATTTCTACGATCTCGAACTCGAGAGCGGCACGCTCGAATCGATGGGAGCCCATGGTTGGGTCGGGTTCTTCACGATTACGGGAGACGGTACTCCGGAGCGAGTCGCTGGCTCGAACGTCACCGCGGGCTTTCTCACCACGCTCGGCGTGGCCCCGGCTCTCGGCCGGCTGTTCGAGCCTGACGATGACGTCCTGGGAGCGGCGCCAACGACGGTGATCACGGATGCGTTGTGGCGGCGCCGTTTCGGGGCGAAGCGGGATGTCATCGGCCAGACCGTTGACGTGAATGCGGTCGCGCACCAAATCGTGGGCGTACTCCCGCCCTCCTACAAGCACCCCGAGCCGAACCCTGAGCGGGAGCCGGCACTCTACGTGCCCTATCGATTCGAGCGGGGCGGGGCGTCTCGCTCGGGCCGCTTCATCCGCGCCGTCGGTCGCCTCGCCTCGGGGCGGACAGCCGTGGAGGCGGAGAGCGAGCTCGTCGCGATTGCCGCCCGCCTCGAAGAGACGCATCCGGACACGAACACCGACCGCAGCGTGAGCGTTCAGCCTCTCAAATACGCCGTCGTCAAGGATGCCCGCACTGGCCTATACGTCTTGCTAGGAGCCGTCGTCTCGTTGCTCCTCATCGCCTGCGCCAATATCGCGAATCTACAGCTCGCCCGCGGCAGTGAAAGGCGGCACGAGCTCGCGATCAAAGTCGCGCTCGGCGCGGGTCGTGCCGGGCTCGTCCGGCAGCTCGCGCTCGAGAGCTTGATGCTGTCCTCCGGTGGAGCGATCCTGGGCATCGGCCTCGCTTACGCCGCGCGCGGCTCGTTCGCCCTGTCCGTGATCCCGCGTGGCGACGAGGTCGCGTTCAACCTACCGGTGCTGCTATTCACTTTTGCCGTGTCGACGGTAGCGTCGGTATTGTTTGGACTGTTGCCCGCGATGGCGCTCTCGGCCGGAGATTTGAGAAAAGGCTTCACGCGGAGCGCGCCCCGTCAGGCCCTCGTCGCTTGTGAGGTCGCGATCGCGTTCATGCTCCTCGTCGTCGCGTCCCTGCTCCTCGGAAGCTTGTCAGAGCTTCGCTCGGTGGCTCCCGGCTTTATGCCCGACAGAGTGCTGACGATGCAAGTCTCGCTTCCCATCGCGCGGTACGAAGAAGGTGAGCAGATTCCGTTCTACGAGGAATTGTACGGGCGACTCGGGGCGCTGCCCGGTGTGAGCTCCGTCGGCGGCGTGAACATTCTTCCACTGAGTCAGAACTATTCGGGCGATGGTTTTCAAGTCGATGCCCGGCCCGTGCCTCACGCTGAAGCACCCTCCGCGGAGGCACGGTCGGTCGGCGCGGACTACTTCGAGGCGATGGGCATTCCGCTTCTGAGAGGGCGATTGTTCGACGCTAGCGATGGGGTCGACGGAGCACCTGTCGTCGTCATCAGCGAGGCGATGGCCAAACGGTTCTGGCCGGGGGCCGACGCGCTCGGCGAGCGCATGACCTATAACCGCGGGATCCCGGACGAGGAGTCGACAGCGACGGGCGGCCCCGGCTCGCGTGAGGTCGTCGGTATCGTCGGCGACGTCAAGCATCTGGGGCTCGACGACGGTGAAGTCGCGATGTTCTACACACCGCAGGCCCACCAGCCGTCCTTTCACACGATGACGCTCGTGCTCCGTACGAGCCTTCCGCCCGAGTCGCTCACGGCCGGCGTGCGCACGGAGTTGTCTTCGATGGACGACAACGTCCCGCTCTATGCCGTCCGCTCGCTCGACGCCGTCGTCGAGACGACCATCGACGAGCCCCGGCTCCGAGGCACTCTCCTCGCCAGCTTTGCGGCCGTCGCGCTCGTGCTCGCGCTACTGGGTGTCTATGCCGTGATCGGGATCTCGGTGGACCAACGCACTCGGGAGATCGGTATCCGCACGGCGTTGGGCGCTCACGGTGGCAACCTGATCTCGCTACTGCTGCGGCAGAACCTCACGCCGGTGGCCTGGGGTCTCGCGGCCGGCGTTGTCGGCGCGCTCGTGTCGACGCGCTTCCTCCAGACTCTCGTCTTCAACATGAGCGTCTCGGACCCGCTCGTCTACGTGAGCGTCGCGAGCTTCGTTGCCGTTGCTGCCACGGCCGCGGCTGCGATACCGGTCCTGCGAGCGCTCGCTGTCGATCCCGTCGAAGCCCTCCGGGTGGAGTAGAATCTCGATGTGCTCGAGCTCGCTGTTCTCTTCCTCGCCGGCGCCCTTCATTCTCAAGACGTCGATGCCCCCGAAGTCGACCTCGGGACTTATCTAGCTCCCGAGCAAGTGCTCGACCCGGAGCGCGGGCTCCTTCTGGAAGAGATGAGCACGGATGACGGCGCGCGCATCGTCTACGAGCGCCCCGTCGTCGTGCTGCCACCGGTTCTCGTCCGAGGCGAGACGCACACGAGCATTCGCCGCTTCGTGTTGCGTCGTGACGGGACGAGAGAGGATGTCGGCTCTCACTACTTCGAGTCCGAATATCTTGGAACGGAGACCCTCGACGGTGACGGCGAATGTCTCCGCATCCGCCGACACACCTTGCGTATGGACTTCTCGGGGAAGCAGCTCGGCGAAGACTTCGTCGAGTGGTACGCGAAGGACAGGGGCGTCGTGAAAATGTCCGGCGAGCGCTACTGGAAAGACGCAGACGGAAATATCGTCCGCACCGAGTCCATCCAGTAGCGCGTTTCGGTTAGATCTTGTCGAGCGCTTGCTTCAGATCTTCGATGAGATCGGCGGCGTCCTCGAGGCCGACCGATAGCCGGACGAGACCATCGGTGATACCGACCCGTTTTCGCTCCGCTTCGTCAACGTCGGCATGCGTCATCGTCACCGGATGAGTCACGAGCGATTCGACAGAGCCCAGGTTCTCCGCAAGCGTCCACAATCCGAGCGAGTCCATGATCGTCTTGCCGGCGGGGAGGCCGCCTTGCACGTCGAACCACACCATCGCACCGTAGCCGGTCGCTTGCTTGCTCGCGAGCTCGTGCTGTGAGTGCGAGGAGAGGCCCGGATAACACACGCGCTCGACCTTGGGATGGGACTCGAGGAACTCCGCGACTGCCATGGCGTTGGCACTTTGCGCATCCATCCGTACCGAGAGCGTCTTCACGCCCTGGAGCGTGAGCCAGGCGACCTGCGGCGAGACGATGGTACCCGTCGCGTTTTGTATGAAGCGGACTTTCTCGTCGAGCTCCTCCGTGGCACTGACGACAGCGCCTCCGACGGTGGCGTTGTGGCCCTCGAGATATTTCGTCGTGCTATGGATCACGAGGTCGGCGTTGAGCTCGATGGGACGCTGGTAGTACGGCGTCAGGAACGTGTTGTCGACGGCGTGGGGGATACCTCGTGCTCGAGCGATCTCCGAGATGGCGGCGATGTCCGTGAGCTTCAGCGTGGGGTTCGCCGGCGTCTCCGTCAAGATCAGCCGGGTGTTGTCCCGTACGCTCGAGCGCACCTCGTCGGCGTTCGACGTATCTGCGAAAGTGAAGTCGATCCCGAAGCGGCTGAAGACCTTCGTGCAGAGGCGGTAGGTGCCGCCATAGGCAACGTCCGAGACCACGGCGTGGTCGCCGGCATTGAGCGTCGCGAGCAACACTCCGTGGATGGCGGCCATGCCGGTCGCGAAGCACGCGGCGCCGGTGCCGCCTTCGAGCTCGGTGAGCTTTGCTTCGAGCGCCGCTACGGTTGGATTTCCGGAGCGGGAATAGGAGTACCCTTTCGACATGTAATTGTCGACCGACTCCTGAACGTAGGTCGTCGATTGATAGATGGGCGTGAGGATCGATCCAGTCGTGGGGTCGGGCTCGACTCCCGCATGGATTTGTCTAGTGGCGAAGCGCATGAGCGTGAAATCTCCTTAGTTTGAAGCGTCTCGTGCAAACTCCCCATCCTAACTTAGGGAGCGGGTCGCCGCGATTGTTTGTATACAAGACGTCGCGCTCGCCGGCGGGCTGGTAGAATCGAGTTCATGGCGCAACAGGAAGGCGCGGGGAAGCTACCGCCGTCGTCGATGCTCGTCGACGTCCCGAAGCTCGTGACCGCGTATTACAAGAACCCGCCACAGGCGCCCGTTTCGTTTGGGACGTCGGGTCATCGCGGCTCGTCACTGTCCGGTAGCTTCAACGAAGCGCATGTCGTCGCGACCACCCAAGCCCTTTGCGACTACCGGAAGGAGCAAGGCATCGAGGGGCCGCTCTTTCTCGGCGTCGACACCCATGCCCTGTCGGAGCCGGCTCGCGTAAGCGCGCTCGAGGTGCTCGCGGCGAACGACGTGGATGTCCGCGTCGATGCGGACTCGGGCTACACGCCGACGCCGGTCATTTCGCACGCGATTCTGACCACGCCTGGCTCGGACGGCATCGTGTTGACGCCTTCGCACAATCCGCCGGAAGATGGCGGCTTCAAGTACAACCCGCCCCACGGTGGTCCGGCGGATGCGGACGTCACCGATTGGATCCAAGCGCGCGCGAATGAGAACTTGGATCGTGAAATCCGCCGCCGGCGACCGCTCGGCCGCGACCACGATTTCGTCGAGACCTATGTGAGTGCTCTCGGCGCCGTCGTCGACATGGAGGCCATACGAGACGCGGGGATCCGGATCGGCGTGGACCCGTTGGGCGGTGCGCCCGTCGCCTACTGGGCGCCGATAGCCGAGCGTTACGGACTCGATCTCGAGGTCGTGAACGATGCCGTCGACCCCACGTTCCGCTTCATGACCCGAGACTACGACGGCAAGATCCGCATGGACTGTTCGTCGCCCTACGCGATGGCGAAGCTCATCGGCCTCAAGAATCGTTTCGACATCGCCTTCGCGAATGACGCCGATGGCGATCGACACGGCATCGTCACGCCGAGCGCCGGGCTCATGAGCCCGAACGCCTATCTCGCTACGTGCATCGACTATCTCTTTCGGCATCGTGATTGGAGCGGCCGGGCGGTTGGAAAGACCCTCGTCTCGAGTGCGCTCATCGATCGCGTCGCGCGTCAGCTCGATCGCGAGCTCGTCGAGGTCCCCGTCGGATTCAAATGGTTCGTGCCGGGTCTTCGAGACGGCTCGCTCGGCTTCGCGGGCGAAGAGTCTGCCGGAGCGTCGCTGCTGCGTCGGGATGGCAGCGTGTGGACGACCGACAAAGACGGAATCGTTCTCGGCCTCCTCGCGGCGGAAATGATGGCCCGCACCGGGAAGGATCCCGGTGAGCTGTATCGCGATCTCACCGCCCGGCACGGCGAGCCGGTCTATGAGCGGATCGACAGCCCGGCCACGCCGGAGGAGAAAGCGCGGCTGAAGCAGCTCTCTCCGAGCCAGGTAAGCGCCAAGACCCTGGCGGGTGACCCGATCGAGCACATGTTGACCGAAGCGCCCGGCAATGGCGCTGCGATTGGTGGACTGAAGGTAGCGACCGCGAACGGTTGGTTCGCCGCGAGGCCCTCGGGGACGGAGGACGTCTACAAGCTCTACGCGGAAAGCTTCAAAGACCGCGAGCACTTGGTCACGATTCAGGAGGAAGCCCAGTCGCTGGTCGCCTCTGTGCTCGCATGACGGTCCGGAGGCTCGAGGGCAACGTCCAGCACTATGCCTGGGGCGGTACCGAATTCATTCCGCGACTCCTGGGCGTTGATAACTCGCAAGGGAAACCGTTCGCCGAGCTGTGGATGGGTGCGCACCCGTCACTTCCGTCTCGGGTCGAGCTCGAGGGCCGTCAAGTTCCGATCGATGAGGTTCTCGAAACCGAGCTGCCGTATCTCCTGAAGATACTGTCCGCAGCGAAACCGTTATCGATCCAGGCCCACCCGACGACGTCCCAGGCCCGAGCGGGTTTTCTGCGCGAGAACCAGGCCGGCATTCCTCTCACAGCCTCTCATCGGAACTATAAGGACGATCGCCACAAGCCGGAGCTGCTTTGTGCGTTGACGGACTTCTATGCACTGCGAGGCTTTCGGCCCGACCCGGCGCCCGAGCTGCGCTCGCTCCAGACGGGCTCGCTCGAGCAGCTCTATGAGCGTCTCATGACGATGCCTCAATCCGATGTCGACAGCTTCATGGCACCGCGCATCGGCGAGCTCGACGGCAAGGACTTCACTCGCGACGAGCGTGAATACTGGCTCTTGAAGTGCCATGAAGAGTTCTCGCACCACGGGCACTACGACCGTGGTTTGTTCTCCGTCTTCTTGCTGAACCTCGTCCATTTGCGACCGGGAGAAGCGATCTACCTCGATGCGGGAACGCTCCACGCTTATCTCGAAGGCACGGGCGTCGAGATCATGGCGAGCTCCAACAACGTGCTCCGCGGCGGACTGACCGAAAAGCACGTGGACATTCCCGAGCTGTTATCCACGATCGTGTTCGAGGGCGAGGAGGCGACCGTGCTCGAGGCGGAGCGAGTGGGGCCGGGGGAGTGGCGCTACGACACGCCGGCGCCGGAGTTCGAGCTGCGACGGGTCGAGGACGGATGCGTGGGTGCGCCGGCACACGGGCCGGAGATTCTGATCGTCACGGAGGGTGAGCTGAAAGTCGACGCGATCGTTTTGAAGAAAGGGCAGTCCGTTTGGATCCCGCCGGATAGCGGCTATGCAGTTAGCGGGGCGGGAGTCGCCTACAAAGCAACGGTGCCGCGATGACGCTGTTTCGCGGATCGACTCCGACGGCGCTCGCGTTCGGCACGAGCGGCTTACGCGGCCTCGTGACGGACATCACGGACATCGAGACCTATATCAACACGGCGGGCTTTCTCGACTTTGCCGGCGCGCGGGAAGGGCGCGTGGCCCTTGCCGGCGATTTGCGCCCGAGCACGGACCGTATCCTGGTCGCTGCCGCGAAAGCGATCCAGGACGCCGGTTGCGAGGTGGACTATCTCGGGAAGATTCCGACACCTGCGCTCGCCTCCTACGCGATCGAGCGGTCTCTGCCGCACGTGATGGTGACTGGCAGCCACATTCCGTTCGACCGGAATGGCATCAAGTTCGGCAAGACCGACGGAGAGGTGCTGAAGGACGATGAGCCAGCCATCCTCGACGCCGTAGGCCGTGCGCGCGCGCTCGAGTACGGCCGCGAGGCCTCCGAGTCGCCCTTCGATGACGCCGGCGCGCTCGAGACGCGGCCGGAGCTTCCCCAGGTGAATCCGGCCGGAGCCGATGACTACGTCCGTCGCTATCTGGAGTTCTTTCCCCCGGGCGCCTTGAACGGCTTACGCATCGTCGTGTTCGAGCACTCCGCGGTGGGGCGCGACCTCGTCGTCACGGTTCTCGAGAGCTTGGGCGCCGATGTCGTGCGGGCCGGACGGAGCGAGCGCTTCATTCCGATCGACACCGAAGACATCACCGCCGAGAAGCTCGCCGACCTGCAGCGCATGGTCGACGATGCCGGCGGCGCGGACGCGATCGTCTCGACGGACGGCGATACGGATCGGCCGCTCGTTGCGGGAGTCACTGCGGACGGCACGGTGCGCTTCGTCGGCGGCGACCTGCTCGGGATACTCGTCGCGAAATATGTCGGAGCGGACTACGCCGCGGTGCCCATCAGCGCGAACGATGCGGTCGACCTCGAGCTTGGCGACATCGTGCGGAAGACCCGGATTGGCTCCCCGCACGTCGTACGCGCGATGCTCGACGCCGATGGCGACAACGTCGTCGGCTGGGAGGCGAACGGCGGCTTTCTGACGGGCTCCGTCGTCCGGCGTCACGGAAAGACTCTCGCAGCACTGCCCACCCGCGACGCCGTCTTGCCTATCGTCGCCGCACTCCACGCGGCGGTCGAGTCGAGAGGCACCGTCGTCGATCTCGTTGACGCGCTTCCCAAGCGCTACAGCAAGGCCGGACTCCTTGATGACTTCCCGCGGGAGATGAGCCTCGACATCGTGAGCCGCTTCACGCCAGGCGACTTCGACGCGATCCGGGCCGCGCTCGCCCTCGTCTTTACGGAAGCGCTCGGATTCGGCGGTCTCTCCGACATCAACGTACAGGACGGTCTGCGATTGACGTTCGATAACGGTGATATCGCGCATGTCCGACCCTCGGGCAATGCGCCCCAGCTTCGGATCTATGCGGTTGCGAACGACCAGTCGAGGGCGGATGAGATCGTCCGCCACGCCATCAAAGAGCCCGACGGGATCTTGAGAGCGCTCGAACGCAGTTCCGGTTGAGGGCAGCCTCGCGCGCAGGCGCGATGGGGGATAAGAACGTTACTCGTTCGCGATGACGGCGTAGCCGCTTCCGGCGAGCAAGCGCTCATCGCTGGTGACGAGCGTGAGGTCGTACACGGCTGCGGTCGCGGCCAGGAATCGATCGGCGGCGTCTGCGTGCGGAAGCTGGATCTCGCGGCTGCGCAGCGCGACCTCATGAATGAGTGGAGCTTCTCGAAACGGAAAGGCCGCGAGCGTGTCACGGGCCCAGCGCAGAGGGTTCGGCAAGAGCTCGAGCTTGCCGTCGCGATCGAGAATCATGGCCTCCCACAGCGAAACGGGCGACAGCCACAGCTCACTACTCGTCGCGTCTAGTACCTCGCGAGTCCTTTTCCCGAGCTTTCGATCGTCGAATACGGTCCACAAGAATATGTGGGTATCCAGCACGAGCTTCACTCGTCGAATGCCTCCCAGACGCGATCGGGCGTTGCGGGCGACAAAATGTCACCCTGGATCGTCCCGCGGCCCTTCATGATCCCGATCGGGCTACGCGCTCGTCTCGGCCGTGGCGGATGCACTTCAGCGACGGGGCGGCCATGTCTGGTAACGACGATCGACTGTCCGCTGGACTCGATCTCACGCAAGATCTCCAAACACGTCGCCTTGAACTCAGAAACGCTAATCTCCGCAGTCATCTTGATATTATGACTATGGTCGATGACCATAGTCAAGACTGTCTCATTCACTGATAGGGAGGACGATATTTGGGGTCGTGAGCCTCCCGCCGAGGCTTCGGTTTCGTGGATCACGACCCGTTAGAGCCGTGAAGCGCGTTAGCGCTCGGGCTGGTACGGCTCTTTCAAGAGACCGTCGGCAGTACCGTGCGATCCGTCGAACTCTTGAAGCTCGTGGACGCGCTGATAGTGTTTCACGGCTTCCTCGCGGCGCCCGAGCGTGTCCAGAATCTGACCGGCACGCAGATGAGAGAGCGCCCTCTCTCGCGCGGGCGTTTCCGGATCATTGGTGGCGTTGCGAAAAGCGTCGAGCGCTTGGGCCTCGTCTCCGAGTGCGAGCATGCGCTCGGCGAGTGGGTAGCGCATGCGGTCGAGGGGAAGCTTCTGGTAGTTCGGGAATCCGGATTGGGCGCGCTTCGCGACTGCAGCATAGGTGGCAGCAGCCTTACCCGTCTCACCCATACGCTCCAGAATCTGAGCTTGATTCAGGTGAAGCAGGAAGTTCTCGGGATAGCGCTGATGGAGCTGACCCGCCATCTCGAGAGCGAAGCCGTAGCGCTCTTCGCGCACGTACATCACCATGAGTAGCACGCGCGCGTCGTCGGTCACGAGAAACCCCTCGGTCGCCGCGCGTGACACGTACTCGAAACCGCGTCTCTCGGAGCCGCGATAGCCCGCGAGGGTCGCAATCCACTTGATGTACCACGGTAGATTCGCGACGACATACTCATATGTGCCAAGCGTCATGTACGCGTCGTCGAACTCCGGCTCCGCCGCGACCACCGCGCGCTGGATGCGGTACGCCTCCTTGCCGTGCTCGAGTGCTTCACGGAAGCCGCGGTCGATGGTAAACGCGAACACGCCGAGCGCTGCATGGCTCGCGCCCAGATAGTAAAGGGCTTCGACATCATCCGGATCGTTCTTCAGATAGCGACTCACGGTGCGTTGCGACTGTTCGACGAGCTCGAAGAACTCCGTTCGCGCGGCCTCCGGCATCTCGCGCTCGCCGGGTCGCGTGAAGTGTCCGGGCGAAATGAATCGTTCGAGGTCCAGATCCTCGCGCATGAAGAGCTCTCGCAGCCAGAGCGTGACTGCCTTCGACAGAGGAGGACCGGGGTGCTCCGGGTACTGCTCGATAAGGGAGGCGAACGACTCGAGCGCGCCGTCGTGGTCCAAGCGGTAGAGCAGCCGGGTGCCCTCGATGCCGTCGTCGCGGTAAGCCTGGGTGCGGAGCGTTTGGGCTTCGCCGACGACGGCAAACAGGGAGAGTACGACGGCGAGTCGTCCCGTGCGCGCGCAGATTTCGGACACGATTTCCATAACGCTTTGACGTTGTTGCCGACGCGAGGCGCTAGCGTAGCACAGGTGTTAGTTGCCCAGGGAACGGCCAATCGCGACGTAGAAACGAAAGGTGCCGTTGCTCCCGCCGCTGAGAAGACCCACGACGGGACCCACGATCGTGTCGACGACGAGGCCGCCCCCGGCGCTGTACTCGAGATCGGAAAGGTCGAAGTCCGAGAACACCATTCCCGTCTCCGCGATGGCGATCCCGTAAATCGGACCACCCAGAATGTCCGGCATACGGCCGATCTTTCTCAAATAGCCGCCGGTCGCAAAGGCCAAGTTCTCGTCACGGAACGCTTCCGGCTGGAACGAGCTGAGTCGGAAAGGCCCGCCAAGGGTGAAGCCGTAGAGCACCGGTAGCGCATCGCCGAACGAAAAGCCTGCGGCTCCGCCGAGAAAAATCGAATGCCCGTCGCCGACCGGAATGTAGCCGCGGCCGTCGACGCGGAAACGCCCAAACGAGCTCTCCGTCTCGGGTGCCGACGGGAACCACTCCAGACTGCTCACGAGCCGTACCCCTTTGGTCGGTATCAGCGGCGCGTCGACGCGGTCGATGACGAGGCGCGTTCGAAAGAGCTCTTCCTTCCCGGTCGGCTGCGGCAGGACCGGATCACCGACGCGGACCGTCGACTCGACGTTGCTGAGCTGGTAGCCGACGCGAAGCTCCGCGCTCGTGAAGGTACGTACTCCGATGTCGAAAGCTCCACCCGCCCGGCGTTCCCGGCGGTTCGCGACGAGATCATCGCCCTCGAACTCGTTGACGGTCGCACGCGTGTAGAACGTGCGGGGCGCCATGAACAACGCTCCCTTGGCGAAAGGCCAGTAGTACTCGGCCGCCGCGCCTAGCTCGGAGCCGAGATCGCCCTGAATGCGCATCTCCGCCTCGGGCTTGCCGACATCGAGCATCGCGAGCCGCGCGCTGAAGTTGAAGTCGATGTCGTCGCGCTCGTTGTTGACATCCACGGCGAAGCGCATGAAAGGAGGTCCGTGTGTTTTCTCCTTCGCGGTGATCAGGAGCCCGAGGCTGCCGTCCGTCACCTTTTGTTCATAGCGCAGGCTCTCGAACCGGTCGGTGCCCGTGATCCGCGTGAGTGACCGCTGTAGCTCCGCCTCGTCCAGCGGAGTGCCAACGAAGGGTGCGAGCTCGCGAATGACGGTCTCGGTCCATCGTCCTGCGCCTACCACCTCGACGAAGTCGGGCTCCATCACCGCGGTGGCCGTCCTCGCGGCCCGCGCCTCGAGGAACCCCGCCCACGCCTCATCGTCGAGGCGATAGGCGTCGAGCGCCTCCTGGTGCTCCTCGGCGGCGACTCGTCCCAGGTCCGCGAGCGCGTCGCTCCGTCGCCAATCGAGAGAGCCGAACCCGCGCAGGTCCGGTGTGATGACGACGTCGGCGTTCTCGAGAGTGCGCCTTGTATCGTCCGCCATCATCACGTCGATGGCCTGCGAGGCTGCGGACACGGCCGAGTCGAGCTTTACGGGATTTCGCACCGCGCCCACATCGACGGCGATCACGACGTCGGCGCCCATCGCCCGCGCGACGTCCGCAGGCACGTTGTTGAGTAGACCACCGTCCGCGAGAACCCGATCGCCTCGACGAACGGGAGGGAACACTGCGGGGATCGCCATCGTCGATAGCAACGCCGAGGTGAGCGAGCCTTCTCCGATCACGACCACTTCTGCGAGCGTCAAATCCGTCGCGATGGTCCGAAACGGTGTCGGGAGACGGTCGAAGTCATCGATGCTCGAATGGGCGAGCGCCATGTTGCTGAGGACGAGTCCGACCTGATGTCCCGGATCGAGCCCGCCCGGAATGGATGCCCCTTGCTTGAGGCCGAGCTCGAAATGCGCGGGCAGCTGCCGGCGGTCTTCCTTGCGCCGAAAAGGGCGCAGCTCGTAGGGAGGCTCTCCGATGAACAAGAGGTCCCAGTCGATCTCGCGAAGAAAGACGCGGATCTCCGCGCCCGACATCCCGGTCGCATAGGCGCCTCCGACGAGTCCTCCCATGCTCGTGCCCGCGATGTAGTCGATCGGGATCTGTTGCTCCTCCAGCCATTCGAGCACGCCGGCATGCGCGATACCGCGGGCGCTTCCGCCGCCCAAGGCGAGGCCAATCTTGGGACGCTCTTGGCCGAGTGCGAGCGAGGATGAGGCGAGGCACAACAAGAGGCAGAGACGTTTCATGCGACGCGCATCATAGAACAGTTCGGAGGCGATGACGTCCGCTCGCGGACCGCTCGATTCTTTGTTTACAATGGATCAAAGACTTCACAACTGAAACGTTCCTAGATTCTTTCGACGAGGGTCGCTCATGCCTGACCTGGATCCGTGTAGGCGGGATTTTCGCTACCGAGAGATCGGTGTGTGCGGAAGCGATTCACGATCGATGAAACGACTGCGTCATTTCCTCTCGTGGTCTACACTGGGATCGATAGCACGGGACTCGCGGTCAGGAGGACGACCATGTTGACCTCGCTCAAAGAAATCCTCGAAGGCTCGGGCGCATCCGCTCCCGAGGAAGAAATTCTCTCCTTTCCGGACTACCTGGAGCTCGTCAAGAAAGAGCCCTGGATCACCCGGAACACGTTTCAGCTTCTACACGACATGCTCTTGTCGAGCGGCGTCGAGCGCACGATCGTTCCCGGCAAGCCCATCAAACATCGATACGCGTTCTTCGAGGATGCGTCCTTCGTTAGCCAATATGTCGTTTTCGGCCAGCAGAAAGCGAAGGAGAACCTCGTCGAGAAGATCGACAACGCGTCGCGTGGGCTCGAGGCGTCGAAACGGCTGTGGATCCTTCTCGGGCCTCCAGGGGCGGCGAAGTCGCGCTCGATGGATGGAATCAAGACGGCGCTCAACGCTTATTCACGCTCCGAAGAAGGAAAAACGTTCACGCTGCTACTGCCGACGGTCGACGAGCGTTTGGCCGAGAAAGCGCTGTTCGAGGAGAACGGGATTCACTATCTGCAAGCGCCGACATTCGAGCGTCCGCTTCAGATCATCCCTCGCGAACGACGTCCCGAGCTCATGGCAAAGCTCAACGAGCTCGCCCATGGTGAGAAGCTTCGTGAGTTTTTCGAACGACACCCGCACTATGATGGGACGTTTCGTATCGATGTCGACGGTCTGATCTCGCCCTTCGCCGATCACGTGCTGCGTGAGTTCATGAAGGCGAAGCAGCTGGATTTCTACGGGATGCTCCCGTTCATCCGGGTGAAGCGCATGGTTTACGACGCGCGCACGAAGACCGGTATCGGCTCGTACACGCCGCGCGACGAGAAATCGCAAGAGGCGGGATCGCTGGTGGGGAATATCGATTACAGCTTGCTCCCGCGTTTCGGCAGCGAGTCCCACCCGCTCGTGCACGACTACAAGGGCGAGCTGTGCGCTGGAGCCAACGGATTCGTGGAGATCCACGAGATCCTGAAGCTGTCGGACCGCTTTCTCTACGAGCTCTTGTTCGCGACCCAGGACCGGTTCTTCAAGCCCGAAGGCCAGCCGCCCGTTCCTTTCAACGGCGTCATCATCGGCCATACCAACTTTCACGAATACAACATGTTCATGGCCAACGAGACGTTCGAGGCGCTCCGTTCACGCACGACGTTCATCGAGATGCCGCTTTCGGTTCACTTCAAAGATGAAGAGAGGATCTATTCGTTCACTTACTCGAACGAGCAGCGTCAATGGGCGAGCGAGAAGAAACATCTCGCCCACTCGGCGCCCCATAGTCTCGAGTTCCTGAGCTTGGTGGCGGCGATGACCCGACTCTATGAGTCGAAGCAGAACCCGAACCTCACCTTGTTACAAAAGGCGCTCGTCTATGCCGGCCGCGCGGATAGCGGGGTCGATAACAACATGGCGCGTACGATCCTCGCCGAGTTCGAGTTCGTCAAGCCATCCGAAGGAACGTTCGGCCTCGACCCGCGATTCATCCAGAACGTCTTCGAGAACACGGAGCACTTTCAGATCAACGAATATGCGGCGAACATGAGCCGGTTGAAGGATGCCTCCGGCGAGCCCGCGATGATCACTTCCATTGCGCTCCAGAATCCCTGCGTCACCCCGATGGACCTCTATCTCCGCATGGAGCATGCGCTCAAGGATTCTTTCGCGACCAACAAGGCGAAGCTCGGCCACTACGTCGAGAAGATCCTTCCGCAAGCGAAGACGTGGATCCTGAGTCAGGTCGCGACCGACGTCTACGGCTCGGTCCTGCGGGATGACTCCGCGGTCGAGAGCACGTGGAAGAAATATACCGATCACGTCCGGGCCTATGTCCACAACACGAAGGTGAAGCATGAAGTCACCCACGCCGACGTTCAGCCCGACGAGAAGTTCATGCAGTCCATCGAACAGTATCTGGGAATCGCGGAGCGTGACGTTTTCCGCAAGGAGCTCTCGGACGCGATCGCGAGCGTGAGCCATCAGGTCCTGCTCGCCGACGAGCCTTCGTACCAGAGCGCGATCCGCCGCTACGTGTTCGAAAACGAGTTCAAGTCGAGCGAGAACATCAAGCTCCTGGGCTGGATCAAGAGCGGTTCGAGCGCCGCGGGCGTGCACTCCCAGGAGCAAGAACAGCTCAACGAGACCGTCAAATATCTCATGGAGAACTTGGGCTATTGCGGCAAGTGCGCGTTCCAGGCACTGACGATCACCGCGAGCTCGACGAGTATTCTGGACTAGAACAGCCGCCGTCGTCTTCGACACGAACGGAGAATGGTTATGGACGTCAGGATCTCTTCCGATGAATCTGAAGGCGTCTTCAATGATTTCATCCAGGAGCAGCTCGATGAGATCCTGGACGACATCATCAACAAGGGGGACGTCGATCGGTTCGACGATCGCGGCAGCGATGTCATCATCGAGGTAGACGACATCGTCCCGCCGACCTTCGTCTACGGAGACGATTCGGATGGCGCTGGCGACGGGGGCGAGGGCCCCGGCCGCGAGAAGGGCCGCCTCCGATTCAAGCTTCCGTTCCAGATGTTCATGGAGCTTCTCGGGGAGCGGCTCAAGCTCCCGAACCTCGTCAAGGAAGGCTCGGGCCGCATCAAAGAGTTCTCTTATGCCTTCAAGACCTTTGGGCAGGTGGGTGTCATCTTGGACAAGCGCCGCACCTTCAAGCGCGCGCTCCGTTCGAGCATTGGCTCCGGCGTCTACGACCCCGCGCGCGACCTCTATGACGTGCACGTCAGGCGGCGTGACCGTCGTTTTCACGTGCCGCAGCGCGTGGAGAAGCCGCGTTACCGCGCCGTCTGCTTCTACATGGGCGACATCTCCTACTCCACTTACGGCGAGCGCCTCGAGCTCGAGAAGAGGCTCGTCAACTTCATCCATCAATGGCTCGACTTCAACTACGGTCCAGGCCATGTCGAGCATCGTTTCTTCGTCCATGATGTCGAAGCTCATGAGGTGAGCCCCACGGATTTCTTCACCGTGGGCAATGCCGGAGGGACCCGCGCCGCGGTCGTCTTCGACCTCGTCTCCCAGATCGCATTCAACGAATACGAGTCCGCATCGACGAATTTCTATGGGTTTTATTTCGGCGACGGCGAAGTGTTCGAGGATGACGCGAAGAAGATCGTCGATGTGCTCCGTCTCGATATGAAGCCCGCCTTCAACCGCATAGGCGTCGTGGAGGTCAAGCCGAGCCAGTTCAGCTACCTCAATCGCGAGATCAAACGTGAGTTCGACAAAGACGCCGTGATCCGGATGGGCACGCTTCGTCAACGAAGCGAGACCGTCGAGGTGATCAAGAACTTGTTCGGGACTCGCCATGCGTAGCGTGCGTAGTGATTCGGTGCTCGCTGAGCTCGAACAGCGCGTGCTCCACCACGCGCAGCTCATGGGGCGGAGGCTTCCCGAGATCCGGTTCTTCATTCTCGAGCCCTTGGAGTTCGCATCGCTGCTCGAAAAGGACGTCTACCCGACGAGCCCGATCAATATCTGGGAAGGCAAGCGCATGGTGCACAAGAAACATGCGATCGAGACCGGTCTCGAATCTTCCCTGTTCTACGAAGTCGTTCAGACCGGCGACCCGTCCTACGCCTATTTGAACGACGGCAATAGCCCCGTGACTCAAGCGTCCGTCATGGCACACGTCGTCGGGCACTGTGAGTTCTCGGAGCGAAACGTGCTTGGAGACTCGAACGCGAACCGCACGGAATATGTGATGCATCTCGTTCGCGAGGTGGACCGCGCCCGTCGTCAAATGGGAGCGCAGGACTACCTCGAATATTGGAACGCGGTCGAGTCGGTGACGCCCCTGATCTCGCCGAACTCTCAGTTCAACCTGCGACGAGCGACCGAGACCGAAGACGCCTTGAGTGCGCAGGTCGGCTCACCGGCGGGCGAGAGTTCCGAACCTGAAGCGTTGACACCGGTCTTCGATACGCTGACGCAGCTTCTTTCCGGAGCGAGCGAGGAATCCTCTTTCGAGTCCGAGCTCAGAAAGAGACGACGCGACGAGACGTTGAACCGACGAGGATACATTCTCAAGGCGCCCTGTCAGGACGTCCTCGACTTCCTGCGCCACCACGCGCCCGCGAGCCGAGCCGAGCGCACGATTCTGGACTACAAATATGTGACGCGCGCGCCTCAGGACTTCGTCCTGCGAACGCAGATCATGAACGAAGGCTGGGCGATGTACTGGGAGAAGAAGATCATGCTCGCGTTGTTCGAGGAGCGGGCCGTTGACGGGGTCATCGACTACACGCGCGTCTTCTCGAACGTGTGTCGTCCCCGTCCCTATTTCCAGAGAAACCCGTACCACCTCGGCTATCACCTTTGGTGTCACATCGAGAAGCTCTACCGCGAGGGGAAAGTCAGCCTCGAATATCGCGAGGAAGTCGATCGTGAGAAGAAAGCTCACTGGCGAGAGGAGAGAGAGGTCGACGCGATCGGGGCGATGGGGCACCTCGTCGACACCGTCACGGACTACGAGTTCCTGAGGCGTTTCTTGACGCCCGAGCTCGCGCACGAGCTGCATCTCAACCGGGTCGACCAGCGAATGGCGGAGCGTATGGGGGTCGAGGACAAAGACATCGTTCACAGAGACGACCACTATGTCTGGCTCGATCCCGGGCCCGTGCGTGAAGAAATGCTGCGCTTCTACACGCATTTCCACCGTCCTCGCATCTACATCATCGACTCGGACTTCGACGATGGCGGCTTGCTCTTGTATCACCGCGAGGATGGGCGCCCCCTCCGCAAGGATTGGATCCGCCCTACATTGCGAAACCTGCATCGTATCTGGAAAGCACCGGTGTTGTTGCTCACGCAGGATCAGCTCTTCGCCGTCACCGGGAATCAGTACAAGAGCGAAGAGGTGACCCCCGCCAGCTTCGACGAGGTCGTCGAGAAAATGCGACGAGGAGACAAACCGTATCGGGCCGCGTGAGGGGTTGCGGCCGACGTTCGATGAATCGATGACGCCATGACGACGGACCTGAGGACGTTTCTCGGTGGAAGCAAGCCGCGGAGCATGCGGTTCTCGGAATTCGTGGATCTGTTTCTCGAAGACCCCGTCGGATGTTTACGGACGAGCTCGATGCTCATCTCGGAGGCGATCCAGCATTTCGGGTTCGAGATCGTGGTTCGCAGCGGCGAGCCTGCGGTCAGCTACAACGTCTTCAAGGATCCGTTCTCCGGTGGGATCAACGCGGTGTTCGGCCAGGAATATTGCGTCAAACAAGTCGTCGACGTGATCGAGTCCATCGGCAAGGAGTCGAGCCCGCAACGAGGGATCGTGCTAGTGGGTCCTCCCGCTTCCGGGAAAACGAATATCGTCGACCTCATCAGCTTGGCGCTCGAGGAGTTCTCCAAGCTCTCACGCGTCAGGCTCTATACGTTCTTCTTCCGCTTCGAGAACGACGGCCGTGTGGTCGAGTTTCGACCGAAATTTCGGCACAACCCGATCCTGCTATTCCCGACGAGCAGTCACAAGGACGGAGAGACGACGCATCCGCGCCAGGAGTTCTTCGAGTTCGTCATGAACAAGCGCACCGGCGGAGAACGGCTCGTTTTTCCGAGCTTCTATCAAAACGCGTCGGTGGACAAGAAGACCCTCGACATGATCGAGCGCATCATGCAGAACCCGCGAAACGCGGGGAAGACGCTCTTCGACATCCTCGAGGAATATGTCCGCGTGGAAGAGGTCGACTTCAGCAACGCCCAAGCGAAGGGCGTCGCCAATATCGACGACATGCGTCAGCTGCGGGTCGACGCACGTCCGGTACAGCTCGTCGAAGATCACCGCGCCATCGTGAACAAGCACTTTCCCGGAGCTTACTTGTATCAGTACGACGGAGCCATGGTCGCCGCGAATCGCGGATTGCTTCATATCCACGATGCGTTCGGTGAGGGAGAGAGCGGCCCGAGCGAGCAAGCCTACAAGCCGCTCTTGATGCTCTTGGGAAGCGGGAAAGCCTCGATCGAATCGACACAGACACCCATCGATACGACGGTCATCGCGACCACCAATCTCGAGGAGATGATCCGGCTCGAGCGCCAGCTCACATCGTCGAAGCTCCTCGACCGTATCGAGGAAGTGCCCGTGAACTATCTCCTCGACGCCTATTCGGAGATGGACATCCTCAAACGGGACATGTCGAACATTCGCGAAAAGTACGACGTCGACCCGAACTTGCTTCGAGTGGCGACTTACTTCTCGGTGCTGACGCGGTTGCTGCCTCCGACGAAAGTACCACCGCTCGCGAGCTGGAATGACGAGAAGAAGGCATGCTTCCGGTCGATCACGCCGGAACAGAAGCTGTTCATCTATACCGCCCCTCCCGGGGATCCGAAGGCGACGATCCAGGCGCTTCCGGGCTGGCACCCGTTCCGGAGCGAGCTCATCCGACTCGGCGTGGATATCCGAAATCTCGATCAGCATGAATCGTTGTTCGCACGGCAGCCCGGCCGGGTGACCCTCGAGCAGTCCGGCGCGTTCTCGACGGAAGAGCTCTCCCTCATCGACGACGAGTTCATGCGGGCGCTTTGGAGCGAGCACTATCCGTATGAAGGGAAGAGCGGATTGTCGGTGCGGCAGCTTCAGAACTTGATGCGCGACACGATCGCGAGCTCGAACGGGTTCCGCGTCCACATTGGTACCTTCTTCTCCAGACTCAAGAAGACGTTGTCCGAGGGGCCGGCTCTGCATCGGTGGCTGCCCATGGATGACAAGCACCACAAGGACCGCCCCGAGCTGCCCGCGAGAAAGATTGGCGAGAGCAGCTTCGAAGCCGGTGAAGGGGACTACGGAGATTTTCAGGGTCTTGCCCGCGTGGCGCAGGCGATCTACAACAATCTGATCCGGCGTGAGATCACGGTGGCCATCGTGAACCGCGACCCGCACGAGATCGCGCTCGATCTACGCAAATATGTACAGCACGTTCTCTTGCAGCGGGCGCGACAAAACCGAGCATTTGCCCACATCATGATCCCACGCTTTTCCTATTTCGACCCTCAGACGGGCGAGAAGATCGACGTGGCCGACGTCGAGTACATGGAGTCGATCGAGAAGATCCTCTCCCCGGACGAGTCGCCGGAGCGTCGCCGCCGGGAAATGGCGGAGCGGTTCCTCGATATGAACGAAAGCGGAGGACTCGGCCTCGAGGAAGGAAAGTCGATCCTGGCGTCGCGCGACGACCACTTTCTCGTTGCCTTCGAGCGCGAATATCAAAAATTGCTCTCCCATCGACGGACGATTGGCGATATCAATCCCGAGAAGCTCCGGGACGCGCTCTTCCAGAAACGTATGGATCCCGACAAGTACGGCTCCTACGATGAAAAGCTCAGGAGCTACGCGGAAGAGATCCTCTCGAACATGAACCGCCGGTTCGGCTATTCCCTCGAAGGCGCGCTCGATACCGTGTTGTTCGCGCTGCGAAAAGAGATCGTGGATTTCGCGGATATCATCAGCTGAGAGCGGGAACAAGGGCTCTGCGGTTTTCGTCCTATTAGCCATGTATCGACTCTGGGGAAATCTGCGCTACGCGGGAAGACGTCTCCGGCAACGACCCGGCTTCACGCTCGTCGCCATTTTGTCGCTCGGTCTGGGGATCGGGGCGAATGCAGCGATCTTCACGCTCGTCAACGCCGTGTTGCTCCGGGACGTCCCGCTCGAGAGTCCGGAAGAGCTCGTCGAGGTCTATCTCTCGAGTCCAGACTTCGAATATGGCGTGTTCTCTTGGCCGGACTTCGAGGACTTCAAGCGTGGGACGACGGAGGTCTTTTCGGACGTCGCCGCGACGCGTCTCGTACTCGCGCAGATCGACTCCGCGGACGGTGTGGAGATGGTTCCCGGAGAAGCCGTGACGGGCAACTACTTCGAAACGCTTGGAATCCCGGCGGCGCTCGGCCGCACGATCGCAAGCGAGGACGATGTGGCGCCCGGCGCTCATGCCGTCGTCATGTTGGGCCACGCCTACTGGCAAACCGCATATGGCGGCGATCCGTCGATTATCGGGGACACCTTGAGGATTGCCGGGCTCGCCTACACCATCATCGGAGTAGCCCCGGAAGAGTATACGGGGCATTTCCGCGGTGTCGTGCCGTCCGTGTTCGCGCCGCGCATGATGGTGGACCAGCTTCAGCCGGGAACGTTCTCGGAGCACACGGCGAGAGGAAACCACTCCGTTTTCGTCCGCGCCCGCCTCGCGCCCTCCGTCTCCCTCGTACGCGCGCAGACGGCAGCGGACGCCGTGTCGACCCGTTTGACCGCGGAGCGTATCGAGGACTGGGATCTGCAGGGCTCGTTCCTATTCGTGCCGACGACGGACGTCGTCTTGTATCCGCCCGCCGACCGTTTCATCTACGCCGCGGCGTGGATCCTCTCGGGGGTCGTGGGGCTCGTCTTGTTGATCTCCTGCACCAACCTCGCGAGCTTTCTTCTCGCACGTGCGCTCGATCGCAAGAAAGAGATCGCATTGCGCCTCGCTCTGGGCGCGACGAGACGGCGCTTGGTCGGACAGCTCATGACGGAAACGGTCTTGCTCGCGACGCTCGGAGGGATAGCCGGAGTGGCTATCTCGATTGGTCTGCTGAAGCTCCTCGTCGGAGCGGACTTACCGCTGCCTCTTCCGCTGACGCTCGACTTGGCGCCGGACGCGCGAGTCTTCGGTTTTAGCCTCGGCGTGTCGCTATTTGCCGGACTCCTTCTCGGGGTGGCACCCGCCATCCAGAGTACGAATCCGGACATGTCCGCCACCATCAAGGATGAGAGTGCCGGCGTCGGCAAGAGCGGCGTCCTCACGCTTCGAAACGCGCTCGTCGTGTTCCAGGTCGCGATGTCGCTTACGCTTCTCGTTGGCGCGGGCTTGTTTCTCCAGAGCCTTTCGCGAGTGCAGACCGTGGATCCAGGCTTCGGCCGCGAGCCATCCGCGATCCTGTCGGTGGTCGTTCCCTCGACACGCTATAGCGAGGACGAAGGCCGTCTGTTCATCGCCCGGATGCTCGACCGGTTTCGAGAGCTGCCGGGAGTGGATTCGGTCGGGGTGATCAGCAACTTGCACTTGAATACGCTCAGCACCCAGAACGTTTCCTTCAACGTGGATGGAGTCGAGCCACCGCCGGGCCGCGAGCAGCACTCCGGAGACCGCGCGACGGTGGATCCGGGATTCTTCGAAGCCGCCGGCATTGGCATTCTCCAAGGGCGTAACTTCGGCGAGCAAGATCTACCGGAGTCGCCGGAGGTCGCGATCGTCAGTCAGGCACTCGCGGAGCGGTACTTCCCCGGCGGCGACGCGGTGGGTGGGATCCTGCGACGGGAGGAGGAAGACGGCGGAGATTGGCTTATCGTCGGCATCGCGAGCGACACGAAGGTTCGATCGCTGGGAGAGGCGCCCCGCGACTTCGTCTACCGACCGTACAGCCAAGCCTACACGGCATTCTTGACCGCCGTGGCCACGACGAGAGTCGATCCGCAGAGGACGGCGCTCGATCTGATGACGGCCGCGCGAGAGCTCGACCCGCAACTGATGGTGTTCGAAACGAAAACGATGGATCGACACCTTGGCATCGTCCTGCTCCCCGCGAGGCTCGGCGCCATCGTGCTCTCCGCCTTCGCTACCTTGGCGCTCGTGCTCGCGAGTATCGGCCTGTACGGCATCGTCAGCTATCAGGTGTCGCAGCGAACCCGTGAGGTGGGCATCCGCATGTCGCTCGGCGCCGATGCGAAGGGCGTCATCCGCATGTTGATGGGAAGCGGGCTCGCTCTCGTGGGCGTCGGGACGATCTTGGGGCTCGGCATCTCGCTGCTCCTCGCTCCGATCTTGAGCAGTGTTTTGTTCGGTGTCGATTCTTCCGATATCGCCACGTTTGCAGGGATGCCGCTCGTACTCGGCCTCGTCGCCGCCGCCGCCGCCTATCTGCCGGCCCGCCGCGCGAGTCGTGTCGACCCGGTACGGGCGCTCCGCACCGAATAGTGCTCGAGGGGCTGCCGTTGGCACGCCGGCACTATTCACTTGTGTCTCGGCCGGTGCCTCCATAGGATCCCGCTCCGAGCCTCGATATCGAGGCTCCACTTACTGGAGCGCATCTCATGGAAACCCTGCCCCTTAGCAACTGGCTCGAGTCCGAGTTGGGACTACCGCCGTTGTTCATCGTCGGTATCCTTCAGCCCCTCGTCATTTTCTCCGTTATGTTCCTCCTTCGGGAGGTCGCGCTTTTCGTCGGCCTGCGTCGATGGCCCACTCCGGACCAAAAGAAGTGGGTGAGACGGGTGTCTCTCTATCTGACGGTCCTCGTCGGCATTGCATTCGTCGGAATCTTCTGGCGGCTTCTGAGCTTCGACTGGCTGCACGGTCATCTGGCGGGTCTCGCACCGACGAGCCGCTTGGAGACTTACCTGCGAGGCGGGATCAACGGCATCGTCGCGACGGCCGTTCTGTTCTTCTCGTGGTCGGTCATCCGTAGGAGTGACCGCTATCTCGAAGGGAAGCTCGACAAATGGAGCTCGTCTAGCGAAGCGATTCGGTTTCAAGGAGCGGCTCTGCTCTCGAGACAAGCGCTCGGAAACGGCGTCCGGGTCGCGTTGCGCGTCGCCACTTGGCTTTCGATCGCGACGACGCTCTATGCCTATGTTCCCCTGATGATGAGCTTCTTCCCTCTGACGCAGCCCTATGCGGACAAGCTCTTGCCCTATGTCTCGGGCCCGGTCCAGGTCGTCTTGCTCGGGGTTCTCGGCTACGTGCCGCGTCTGCTGACGTTGGTCGTGATTCTGGTGTTGATGCGTCTCGTCCTGAAGCTGACGAAGACGTTCATGAACGCGATCGGGCGGGACGAGGTCAAGATCCCGGGCTTCGACTCCGAATGGGCGGAGCCGACCTTCCGGCTCGTAAGGATTGGGATCTATCTGCTGACGGTCATCATCTCCTATCCCTACCTGCCCGGCTCGGGCTCCGAGATCTTCAAGGGCTTTTCCGTGTTCATCGGTGCACTGATTACGTTGGGCTCGAGCGCCGCGATCAACAATATTATTAGCGGCATCGTTCTCACCTATACCCGGTCGTTTCGCGTGGGCGACCGGGTGCGGATCGGGGGCACTCTCGGCGACGTGAATCAGAAGGGCCTTTTCGTAACGAGAGTACAGACGCTCGAAGGTGAAATGATCACGGTTCCCAACGGTAAGGTACTGGCGAGCGAGGTCGCCAATCTGAGCGAGGCAGTGAAAGAGGACGGCCTCTCCGTGGTCGTATCCGTGGGTATTGGCTACGACGTGGACTGGCGTCGGGTGCATGAGTTGATGCAGGAAGCCGCGTCCAAGACACCGGGGATCGAGTCCGAGCCTGCGCCCATCGTCCTGCAGACCGCGCTCGGCGACTACGCGGTTTCCTACGTGCTGATCGGGAAAACACTCGAGCCCGAACGTTTGCGGGTCGTCAAGTCCGAGCTCATGAAATACGTCTTGGACGTTTTCAACCGCGAGGGCGTCGAGATCATGACCCCGTCGGTCTCTGCGCTCCGTGACGGCAATCAGCCCGCCATACCCGCGAGCTACGATCCAAGCCCCGTGTCGATGCCCGGCCTGTCTTTTCTCGCGGCGAATCGAAGCTCCTAAGCGCAGAGTATGAGGATTCTGGTCGTTCGCGCGGGCGCTCTCGGCGATACGTTGATGGCGACCCCGGTGGTCCGCGCTCTTAGCGAGCGCCATCCGGAAGCGGCCATCGACTTTCTTTGTTCCGAGGCGGCGGCGCCGCTCGTCGAGCTGCATCCCGCGATCGATCGAACGTTTACCTTGCGCTTGCGAAACCTTCCCTACGCGCTCTCGCTCGAGAAGCATCGGCTCGCCAGCGCTTTGAAGGCACGTCGGTACGATTTCGCGGTCCTCCTCGAGCGCGCGCCGCGCTATCGGATGCTCGTCGAGCGCGCCGGCGTCACGGATATTCGAAGCTTTGACGAGACGCCCTTCGACCCCGCGCAACATGCGATCCAAAACAACCTCGCTGCCGCGGGTGTTTCCGGTACCACCGATATGGACTTGCACGTGTCCGGGAGCGACGACCACGACGCGCTCGAGCTGCTCGCCGAGCTTCCTCGCCCGCGCGTGGGGCTCCACCCTGGTTACGGGCCTCGAGGTAAGAAGCGCGATCAGAGCGCACGCCTCAAAGGTTGGCCACGGAGCCATTTCGCGTCCTTGGCGCAAAAGCTCGGCTCGGACGGCGTGGGGGTCGTGGTGACGGGCTCGACGGAAGACCGCAGTGACGCATCGTTCATCGTGGGCCAGACCTCCGCTACCGATTTGTCCGGACGGACGTCCGTCCGGCAGCTCGCGGCGGTGATCCGCAACCTCGACCTGTTCATCTCGGTCGACTCCGGTCCGGCACATATGGCGGCAGCCGTTGGCACGCCTCTCGTCGTTCTCTGGGGCCCGGCGATTGTCGAGCAAGTGCGGCCCCTGTCGTCGCGAGCGCCGGTCCGGGTGCTACGTCATCCCGTTCCTTGCGCGCCGTGCTACGACACACCCCTCATGAAGACGTGCCGTCGCAACATTTGCATGGAAGGGATCACGCCCGACCAGGTTTACGCGGCTGCGCGCCTAGAACTCGCTCACGATTGATGCTCGACCCGGCGCCACAAGCCTTCCATTGCCTCTGCGGCATCTAGGTCGATTCGGAAGTCGACGTCGTCCGACAGCGTGGTGCGCGCCGGATTGATCTCAACCGTCAGCTTCCCGCTGCGACGAGCATCGATGACGGGCTGCATGATGTACGGGAAGACGCTCGTCGTGCCGATCGAGAAGATGGCGTCGAAACCCTCCGCGAGCTCACGATACATCTGCTCGACTTTGTCGATGGGGAGGCGCTCGCCGAACAGAACGACCTCCGGACGAATCACGGCCCGACAGCTGTCGCAGCGCGGGAGCGCGGCTACGGCACTGTAGTCGTCCACACGCATGCGTAGGCCACAGCCGGTGCATGAGAGGTCACGGATGTCGCCATGGATGTCGATCACGTGACGCGATCCCGCGGCTCGGTGGAGCCCGTCGACGTTTTGGGTGAGGACCCGGACGCGAGAAAAGCGAGCCTCCATGAGAGCTACCACTTCATGCGCACGATTGAACGTCGCGCCACGGCTCGCTCTTTCGATCTGGTGGACATAGCGCCACGTGAGCGCAGGATCGCGCGCGAACGTCTCGCCCGAGAGGGCCTGTTCGATCGGCACACCCGCGTCGGTTGTGGTGTCGTTGTAGAGGCCACCGATTCCGCGATAGGTCGGGATCCCCGAGGGCGCTGAGATACCGGCGCCGGTGATGAACAAGATGCTTTGCGCCGTTTCGAGCCGGGCTGCGACACGGTCCAACGTCTCGAGAGCCGGCTCCATGACGGCGAATTATCCTACAATCGGTCCATGAACGTGTTGCGGGTCGGCGACGTCGGCACCGAGTCCTTAGCCGAGCTCGTCTCGCGCTTCGGTATGAGGCTCGTCGTGACGTCGTCGGATGAGCCGATCCCGGGAAGCTTCTGGGGCGACTCCGAAGCCGGCCTCATCGGGGACGGCCTCCATGTGAGGCTCGATACGCCCGTCCATTCGGTGCTCCATGAGTCGGCGCATTTTCTGTGCATGTCGCCTGCGCGCCGCGAGGGCCTCGCGCGCGATGCGGGAGGCGATGACGCAGAGGAGACCGCGGTGTGTTACCTCCAGGTCCTGTTGAGTGATGACGTGCCTGAAATGGGACGGGGGAGGATGTTCGCGGACATGGACGCATGGGGCTATAGCTTTCGTCTCGGCTCGTCTCGTGATTGGTTCGAAAATGACGCGGAGGATGCGGTGGTCTGGCTAAGACAGCATGACTTACTCGACGAGAGCGGACGGCGTCTATGAAGTGGGACGTCGACCGAAAGCTCGAGCTTTCGCCCGAGACCATGCGCGCGCTCGGCTATCGGGTCGTCGACATCGTCACCGAGAATATCGCGACGCTCGAGGGCCGCTCCGTCAGTCGCACGGCCTCTCCGGAAACGCTCGAGGCAGCACTGCGGGAGCCCGTACCCTCGACCCCGCGTTCGCCCGATGATGTCTTGAGTCGAGTCCGAAACACGATTCTCGAGAACATGATCCACGTCGACCACCCGCGCAACTTCGGCTTCGTTCCCGGTCCGTCCAACTACGTGGGCGCGATCGCGGACTTTCTCGCGTCCGGGTTCAACGTGTTCGCGGGGACTTGGCTCGAAGGCTCCGGAGCCGCGGAGGTCGAGCTGGTGACGCTCGATTGGCTCAAGGCGATGTGCGGTCTTCCGGCGCAGACCAAAGGGATCTTCGTGAGCGGCGGCTCCGCGGCGAATCTGAGCGGGCTCCTCGTCGCGCGCCAAGACAAGTTGCCGGCAGGGCCTGCGAATGGCGTTTGGTATCAGTCGACGCAGACCCATTCGTCGATGGAGCGCGCTTTCCGAGTTCTCGGCTTTCGTGACGACCAATCCCGCAGCATCGAGGTCGACTCCGACTTTCGAATCTCGATGGCCGCTCTCGAGCGGGCTGTCATAAGCGACCGGCGGGCCGGGCTCGAGCCGTTCGTCGTCGTCGCGAATGGTGGTTCGACGAATACGGGCGCCGTCGACCCTCTGCGTGCGCTCAAGCGCTTTTGTGAGCGAGAGAATCTATGGCTGCATGTCGACGGTGCGTACGGAGCAGCGGCGGCGCTCTCGCCCGAGCACGCGCCGCTTCTCGACGGACTCGGGGAGGCCGACTCGCTGAGCCTCGACCCGCACAAGTGGCTGTTTCAGCCTTACGGACTCGGCTGCGTGTTCGTGCGCGACGGCGCGCTCTTAGCCCGTCACTTTCGAGTCGCACCCGACTACCTCCAGGACGTTGAGGCTGAGCATGACGAGGTCAATTTCTGTGATCTCGGGATCGAGCTCACGCGGGAGTTTCGGGCGCTCAAGCTGTGGATGACGCTACAGCTCTTCGGCCTCGACAATATCCGGGAGGCGATCACTTACGGCATCGGCCTCGCCGAGCATGCCGAGAGATGTTTGCGCGAGCGTCCCCGTTTCGAGATTACGAGCGCCGCTCAGCTCGGAGTCGTGAGCTTTCGCTACGTCCCGGACCACCGTCCGGATGCGAACGCCTTTCAGCTCGCCCTGTCGCGGGCCGTCATCGAGGACGGCTTCACGCTCGCGAGCTCGACCGTGCTCGAAGGAAACGCCGTGTTGCGGATCTGCTCGATCAACCCTCGTACGACCCGAGACGATATCGAGGACAGCATCGAGCGCATCGAGACGATCGCGCGCGCGCTCGACCGCGGCTGAGCCTCGGCTACTCGAAGAGCGCTGACAGAGCCGCGCGGTCTTCTTCGGACAGCGCAACCCCCAACGCGGCGTGTGCCTTGTCGAGGTGCTCAGGACGTCGTGGTCCGGCGACGAATGATGTGACCTGAGGGTGGTCCGCGACCCATGCCATCGCGAGCGACGACATCTCGACGCCGCGCTCGCTCGCTTGGGCTCGCAGGGAGTCGAGCGCTGCGAAAGTTCGCTCCCGTTCGAGGTGCGTATAGGGCTCCGGTCGAAGCGTCATGCGCGATCCTTCAGGGTAGTCACCGGGGCGTCGGTACTTGCCGCTGAGCCAGCCGCCTGCGAGCGGGCTGAACGGCGTGAAGCCGAGGCCCTGGTCAGCGCAGAGGGGGAGCACTTCGAGCTCTTGTTGACGCGAGAGCAAGCTGTAGTCGTTTTGAACCCACTCGAAGCGAGCGAGACCGTGCTTGTCCGAGATCCACAGCGCTCGCGCGAGTCGCCACGCTTCGAAATTACTCGCTCCGATGTAGTGGATCTTGCCCTCTCGGACGAGGTCGGTGAGGGTGCTCAGTGTTTCTTCGAGCGGGGTGTCCGGGTCGGGCTCGTGAGCGAGGTAGAGGTCGAGTCGCTCCGCGCCGAGGCGGCCGAGACTCCTATCCACCTGCTGACGGATGTGACGCCGGGACAACCCTCGGTCGTTGGGTCCGTCTCCTACGGGATTGAACACTTTGGAGCTCAGCAACAATTGCTCGCGTTGAGATCCGTCTTTGGTCGCGAGCCACCGGCCGATGAACGACTCGCTCGCGCCGCCTCCATACGCGTTTGCCGTATCGAAGACGTTGACGCCCATATCGAAGGCACGGTCCATCAGCCGGAACGCCTCCGGCTCAGTCTCACCTTGACCGAAGAACCTCGGGTCCGATCCGATACCCCCGAAATTGCCGCCGCCGAGTATGAGCCTCGAGAGCTTGACCCCGGTGCGCCCGAGCGTCCGATATTCCATGCCCGCGATCTTACCGCGGTAACGTGCCTACTCGTAACGGAGTGTCTCGGTCGGGTCGACCCTTGCGGCACGCCGAGCGGGGAGGTAGCAGGCGGCTAGGACCGTTACCGCGAGCGTCGCCGACGCCGCTCCGAGAGTCAGCGGATCGGTCGCGGAGACGCCGAACAGGAGGCTTTCGAGGTAACGACTTCCCAGGAGCGCGCCCACGAGACCGATGATGCCTCCGGTGGCCGCGATCCGTAGGCCTCCCTTCAGCACGAGCCTCTCCACGTCCGCGCTTCGAGCGCCGAGCGCCATCCTCAGGCCGAGCTCTCGTCGTCGCTGGCTCACGCTGAACGCGACGATGCTGTACACGCCAATCGTGGCCAACAAGACCGCCATTGAGGCGAATGCGGTCATCAACAACGCCGCGAAACGATCCCGCCCGACATGTCCGCCCATCAACGCGGCCATCGTTTGGATACTGTGCACCGGCTGTGACGGATCCAGGTCGAGCGCTCGTTCACGAATGGCCGGCGCTAGCGCCTGTGGGTTTCCGTTCGCGCGGATGACGATGTTCAGCGGCAGGTAGGGATTCTGCGCGTGCGGAATGTACACCGCGCGCCGTGACGCGTTCTTGTGACCGTAGAATCGAGTATCGCCGATGACGCCGACGACCTCATACACGGTCTCGTAGTTTTGGTAGTCAATGAATAGCCGCTTTCCGACGGCGCTCTCACCGGGCCAGCTCTGCTCCGCCATCGTCTCGTTCACGATCGCGACCCGCGGCTTGTCCCGATCGTCGCGGGAATCGACTTCGCGGCCGCGTAGTAGCGGAATGCGCATCGCCTCGAAATAGCCGTCGGTCGCCATGCGGACCTGCACGCCGGTGCCGCCGCCATCGGGTCGCGGCTCGCCGTCCCGCCAGTAGGGGCGTTCGAAGTCGATGTCGAGGGCGTCCATCGGGAGTCCCGTCGTTCCGCCGGCGGAGACGACACCCGGCAGGGCACGGATCTCTTCGAGGAACCGGCGGTAGTATCCATCGGCGCCTCCCCCTCCATAGACCTTGCCGTCGAGGCGCATCCTCACGACCAGCAGGTTTTCGGGATCGAACCCGAGCGATACACCGAGCACACGTGAAAAGCTTTGAAGGAAGAGTCCGGCACCCACGAGCAGCATGATCGCGACCGCGACTTCGCCGGTGACGATGACGGTGCGGAGTTGCCGGCGGCGCCTTTCGGATGAGACCGCGCCGACGCCGTTTTTCAAGCTATGGGAAGGGATCGCGGTCGATCCCTGGAACGCGGGCCCTATCCCCGCGAGAAGGCCGGAAGCGAGGGTCGCGCACAACCCGAACAGGAATACCCGACCGTCGAGCGCCGTGTCTTCGATGCGCGGTATACCCGCCGGCGCGAAACGCACGAGCGCGGTGACGGCGATGCGCGAAAGCACAACGCCTGCCGCCCCACCGATAGCGGCGAGCGTGACGCTCTCGAGAAAGAGCTGTCTCGACAAACGCAGGCGTGAGGCACCGAGGGCAGTGCGAACCGCCATCTCGCGGGTCCGTCCGGACGCGCGGACGAGCAACAAGCTCGTCACGTTCGCGCAGGCGAGAAGCAACACGAAGCCGACCGCTCCAAGAAGAACGAAGAAGGCCGTTCGCGTGTCGCCGATGAGCGACTCCCTCAGCGGAACGAGGCTCACGCCCCAGCCCTCGTTCGTCTTGGGATGCTCGGCCGCGATCGCGTCCGCGATGACGTCCATCTCGGCCTGGGCGTCCGCGACAGAGGAGGCCTCGGCAATCCGAGCCGCGGATCGCAGGAACCGATGGTCTCGGGCACGGTCGGGCATGCTGCCATAGCCCATCTCTAGATCCCACGGCTTCCATAGCTGCACTTCGCCCGGGAGCGTCCCCGGCGTCCGAAATCCCGTGGGCATCACCCCGATGATGCGCCACACTTCGTTCTTGAACCTCACGTCTCTTCCGACGACGGCACGGTCTCCACCAAAACGCCGCATCCATAGGTCATAACCGACAACGGCGATACGCGGCTCACCTTCAACCTCATCCGGGATGAATGTTCGGCCGATCAGAGGCTCGACTCCGAGTACCGGAAAGAAGTCTGCGGTGACCTTGGCGCTCGGAACTTCGACGGTGTCGACGGCGTCGTCGCCCATGAGGGTCGTCGACTCGACCCACCATGCGGCGATGCCTTCGAGAGTCGTTGACTGCGTGTTCCAATCGATCACGTTTCCGGGCGCGGGGCCGTCGTTCGTTCCGCCGAGAGCGAGGTGGCTTTCGAAAACGGCGACGAGGCGCGAGGGCTCGGGATAGGGGAGCGGGCGCAATATGACCGCGTCGAGGATGCTGAACAGCGCCGTGTTGGCGCCGATCCCAATCGCGAGCGTGCTGGCGGCCGCAAGGACGAATAGCGGTCGTGCGATGAGTGTCCGGAGCGCGTAGTGAAGATCCTGAAACATCGTGTCCCATCTCCATTCACTGGTAAGAAGCACGACGGCGTGCGGCACCGCGCCGGCCGAGCGGCGCAAGGCGTCTCTGCCGTTGAGATCGTTCGCGCGGTGAAACAACTCCCCGTCCCACTCCTGTCGGAAGCGCTCTCGTGCCGAGGACGGGACGAGCCAAGCGGACATCGCGATGAGGAGCCGGCTGAGACGTGCGGAGAGATCTCGCACCTAGCTCGACTCCTTGACCGTCCGAGCGAGTGAGCGCGCGAGGCTCCGGGCCTCGGCGAGCGCATCCGCGATCGCGTCGTGTCCAGCGGCGGTGATCTCGTAGTAGCGCCGCGGAGGCCTTTTGTCGCGGCGGGCGACGACGGCGCTTTCCCAACGCGAGCGTAACAACCCGCTCTTCTCGAGCTTCGCGAGAGCGGGGTAGACGCTCCCGCTCGCGAGCGCGGTTTGGTCCATGATGTCGAAGCCGTAGCCCGTTCCGGACGCGATTGCCTCGAGTACTTTGAGCTGGGCCTGGCCGAGTCGTTTCATGGATAGAATGTCTACCTATGTAGAGATTCTATCTCGCGGGTCGGGAAAATCAAGAATAGTTTGACATTTTCTTTTCTCGGCGAAGCTGTGCTAAAAGCGCAGTCATGTGGCGAACGCGCCTGGGCTTTCCGCTCCTTCTCTTCGTCGCGGCCTGCGGAGACAGCGGCGGCGGTGCGGTGACGACGCCAACGCCGGCGGTTTCGGCAGCAACCACGGTGCCCGCGAGCGACTTTCCCTCCGGCTCGAGCCTTCGCGTCGTCTCCGGGGAGACTGGCGCGCCCGTCGTGGGAGCCGAAGTACGGATTGGCGGAACGATGCTTACCTCGGATGCGGACGGACGGGTGACGCTGACTTCGAACTTCAGCACGGGGGCACTCGTGGACATCACCGCCGACGGCTTCCTCGTGCGTCAGACCCTTCTCCGCAACGGCTTCGAGCCGATATTCAGATTGATCCCCACGGAGAGCCCTACCGGGATCACCCCCGACTTCATCACGGAAGTCATGTACCACGACTCGACGGCGGCGACGCGGGCCATGATCCGGATCCAGCCCGGCACCGCGATGGCCTATGTCGCTCCGACCGAACAGATCCGAAACGACCCACGAGCGATGGAGACGATTCGAAACGCCGTGGCGACCATCAACACGATATTGCGGGGAGAGGTGGTCTTCGAAGTCACCGCGAGCCCTCCGGAGGGTGCTGTGGTTTTCGGTCTCTTGATCGACCCAAACGAGCTGGGAGGAACGGTCATCGGGCAGGCTCGACGAGACTTCTCCGGCTGGAACATCGTCGGGGGCACGGTCATCTACGATTCCATCGAGACGGTGCGTACATCTGCGACGGACCACGAGCTGGGACACATGCTAGGTCTGGGCCACAGTGCCTCGATCGCGGACGTCATGTTTCCGTTTCAGCGACGAAACGTGGAGACCTACGCGCCTCGCGAACGTCTCGGCATTCGTTTGATCATGAGCCGGCCGGCCTTCAATCGTGAGCCCGACAACGACCGCCACGTATCGGATGCACGGAGCCTATCGATGCATTGGAGTGAGGTCATCGACTGCTACCGCTAGCGCGCGAGCTGAGCTTGTGTCTCGCGATGTCCTGACGACTGCGCCCAGTCGTGGGCCGTCCGCCCGTTCTCGTCGACCGCGTCACGATCCGCTCCGGCTGACAATAGAGCGGTGATGGCGTCGGTCGCGCCGAGCGCCGCAGCGCAAATTAACGGTGTCTTGCCGCGGACGTCGCGCGTCTCGACGTCGGCTCCCGATTGGAGCGCGACGTCGACGACGGCCCTGACGTGGCAGCCGAGCAATAGCGCCCGATCCTTGTCTCGTTGGCGGGCTTTCGCTTCGAGCAAGACCCGTAGCGCCCAGGGGCTCGCCTGACGCGCCGCCGAGGAGATCGCGTTCTCGCCGGCGGTCTCGATCCCGGTGCCCTCCCGGGTCGGATCGCCGCCCGCATCGACGAGGCGCAGCAGAATCTCGAGCTGTCTCGAAGCGACGGCCGCCATGAGCGGGGTTCGGTAGTGCTCGGTGTCGATGGCGTTCACGTCGACTCCATCGGTGATGAGAGCGGTCACGGCTTCGAGCTCGCCCGCCTGGATCGCTTCGTGAAGCCGTACCTCGGGGCTTTCGACTGCGCCCCCGGCGCGGAGCCGGTCGACGACGTCGTGCTCACGGGCCGCCTTCGCGAGGGTCAAGGCGTCGATGCCTTGGTTGTCTCGAAGCGAGACGTCCGCCCCTGCGTCGATCAACATGGCGACGATTTCCAGATGTCCCTCGACGGATGCGATCATGAGCGCGGTGCGGCCGCTAGCGTCGACTTCGTCTAGGTCCGTCCCCGCAGAAACGATCGCCGAGACTTGTCGCGTATGTCCTTCGCGCGTCGCGTCGAGAAGGCTCGGCTGCCCGAGCGCACCTGCTAGCAACAGCCAAATCAAGACCCTCATGGACGCGATACTAGCACGGTGAAAGCCCGCTATAATCGCCCTCGTGAGTAGAGAAACTTCAGAACATGCACGGCCTCCGGGCGACGGCGAGACACCATCGTTTCCGGAGCCTTCCTATTCCGAGCGATGCCGCACTTTGCTCCATCTGGCTCGGGTCGGCACCCTGTCCACGATCTCGCGGAAGCTGCCGGACTGGCCGTTTGGCTCGGTCGCGCCCTATGGGCTCGACGCCGCCGGAGCGCCGACGTTTCTGATCAGCACGATGGCGATGCACACCCAGAACTTGCTCGCGAATGACCGCGCGAGCTTGCTCGTCGCCGAGCCGGGGGCGACGTCGGACCCTCTCGGAGCGGGGCGCGTCACACTCATGGGCCGAGTGCGGCGCACGCGCGATGACGAGCTCGCGGATGTGCGTCAGCGCTACCTCGAGCGCTACGAGAACGCGTCCTACTGGGTGGATTTCAAGGATTTCGCCTTTTTTCAGATGGATGTCGTGGACCTCTATTTCGTCGGAGGGTTCGGTGTCATGGGCTGGGTGGAAGCGCCGGAATACGTGTCCGCCGCACCCGATCCTCTGGCGGATGTCGCGACCGGCATCATCGAGCACATGAACGCAGATCACACGGACGCGATGGCGCTTTTGGCAAAAGCCGTTCACGAGATCGAAGGCGAGGAGGCGAAAATGACGTCTGTCGACCGTCTAGGCTTTCATATGAGATTGAAAACGGCGTCCGGAATGAAGGGGTTGCGGATACCGTTCACGAGCGAAGTTCGAGACGCGGATGAGACGCGCCGGGTCCTCGTCGAAATGGTCAGGAGGCACCGATGAGGGCTTGGGCTCTATCGTTTTCCTTTTTGTTCGCGAGCGCCGCTGTGTTCTCGGACGAGGGAATGTGGACTCTCGACAATTTTCCGGTCGAGGCGGTCGCCGAGAAGTACGACGTCACGATCGACGCGGAGTGGCTAAGAAAAGCGCAGCTCGCGACGACACGGCTCGAAGGCGGCTGTACGGGCTCCTTCGTGTCCCCGGACGGCTTGGTGCTGACGAACAATCACTGCGTTTGGGGCTGTGTGCGGGAGAACAGCACCGCGGAGCGCAATCTCTCGAATGACGGTTTTCTCGCGCGGTCCCGGGAAGAGGAGCTCTCCTGCGCGAGCGAGCAGATCTCCGTATTGATGGAGATGGAAGAGGTCACGGAGGAGGTCCGTCGCGCGAGCGCGGGATTAGGCGATACCGAGGCCAACGAGGCCCGCCGCCGGACGCTTCGGGCGCTCGTTGCCGGCTGCGAGGAGGCGAGCGAGGACGCCTTGCGCTGTGAGGCCGTTGATCTCTACCAAGGTGGCCAGTACTTCTTGTACAAGTACAAACGCTACGACGATGTGAGGCTCGTCTTCGCGCCGGAGCTCGACATCGCAGCCTTTGGAGGCGACCCGGACAATTTCAATTTTCCGCGCTGGTGTCTGGACATGTCCTTTCTACGCGTCTATGAGGATGGGCGCCCGGCATCGACGCCGCACCACCTCGCCTGGCGCGCGGACGGCGCGGTTGCTGGAGAGCCGGTCTTCGTCGCAGGGCATCCGGGCTCAACCGAGCGGATGTTGACCATGACCGAGCTCGATCATCTGCAAGAGGTCGAGATCCCGCTGTGGCTGCTGCGCTACTCCGAGCTCCGAGGCCGTCTGCTGCAATGGGAGCGGACGGGTGACGAAGCCGCGCGGATCGTGCAGCAACGTATTCTTGGAATCGAGAACGGCATCAAGGTGCGTCGCAACCAGCTCTTTGCTTTGCTGGATGACGAGCTGATGGCGCAAAAAGCGGAGGCGGAGCGGTCGCTGCGTCAGGCCGTCGCCGCCGAGCCGGCTCTGTCCGAAGCCTATGGCGACGGCTGGGACCTCATCGACGGTGCGATGAGCACCTATCGCGGGCTGTACCACGATTACCTCTTCATCGAACAAGGGGCGGGCTTCTATGGGGAGTTGTTCGGCTGGGGGCGTGCACTCGTGCGCGCCGCCACGGAGCGCGAGCGCGACAACGAGGAGAGGTTGCCCGGCTACACGGATGCGGCCTTGCCTCAGCTCTCACAACGACTGCTCGCGGATGTACCCGTAAGCAAGGAGTATCAAGAGCTCGGCCTCACGTTCTCGCTCGAGAAGCTGCGCGAATGGCTGGGCCCCGATCATCCGCAAGTGAAGGCGGTCCTCGGAGCGGAGTCTCCGGCCGGACTCGCGCGCCGGCTCGTGCGGGAGACACGGCTCGACGAGGCTTCCTATCGGAGCGAGCTTTGGGATGGGGGACTCGCTGCAATCGAGGCGAGCACCGACCCGATGATCGTCCTGGCCCGCTCGGTCGACCCGGAAGCCCGCGCCATCCGTCAGCGTTATGTCGACGAAGTTCAAGCGCCACGAGCGGAAGGGAGTGAGAAGATCGCCGCCGCGCGGTTCGACGTCCTGGGAACGGATATCTATCCGGACGCGACGTTCACGCTACGCATCACATACGGCTCTGTTGAAGGCTGGCTCGAGAAGGGCGAAGAGGTCGACCCGTTTACTCGTATCGCGACCGTCTTCGAGCGGGCGACCGGAGAGCGGCCTTTCAAGGTTCCGGACTCGTGGCGCGACGCACGCGGCCGGCTGGATGCTGCGACTCGATTCAATTTCGTCGCGAACACGGACATCACCGGCGGGAATTCGGGGAGTCCGGTTCTCGACGGTGCCGGGCGGCTGGTGGGGCTCGCGTTCGACGGCAACATCCACTCCATCGCCGGTGACTACGGCTTCAACCCTAGTAACAATCGCACCGTCGCGGTGCACCCTGCCGTCATGCTCGAAGCGCTCGACAAAGTGTACGGCGCGACGGCGTTGATCGAGGAGATCGTGCGCGCGCGATAGCGGGGCGGGGTTGCCCGACGTCGGAGTGGCGCCGTGGTGCGGTGTCGTCATAAAATCTTGGTCCGTGGTGCGGGTGAGCCTCCCCAATCGCTCGGGCCGCAACGGGGGTCAAGGAGGGCTTATGTGCCTCAAAGCAAGAACTTTCATACCTGGTTGGGGAATCCTGCCATTCGTCGTTCTCATCCTGCTCGCGGTCATTACACCTGCGGCGCAAGCGCAAACCGGCTTCGGGATCGATCACGATCCACTCGAGTGCATTCCGATCTCCAATTTCGCCGCCTTCGACGCGGAGCTCACGCCGCCCGAGAACGTTGAGAGCTGCCGCCTCTACTTTCGCTCCAACGTTTCGCCGGATTACTACTTCGTCGAGATGTCAGTGACGCTCGAGTCCGGCTTGTACCGGACCTATCTGCCGAAACCGACATCGGCGACGTCCTCCGTCGAGTACTACCTCGAATGTCTGAACACGGAGTTCGCCAATACGCGAACGACCGCTCATATGGCGGACGTCGTTGAGAGCGCGGACGAATGCCGCCGCCGACAGCCGGCCGCCGCCTATTTCGTCGGTGAGGATCCGGCGATCGTTGTCGGTGCGGTGAACCCGGCGGCTCAGCTGGCTCCGCCGGCCGGCTTTTCCATCGAAGGCCTCGCGGTCGCAACGGAAGGCGTGTCTCGCGGTGTCGTCATCGCCGGTGCGGGAGCAGCGGCAGCGGCCGGCATCACGATTGCCGCGCTCGCCGGTGACGACCCGTCGAGCCCCGCCAGTCCCACGGGCGGGGCGGCGTTGAGCCCCATGGTCGCGTCGCCACCACCACCCGGCGCATCGGTGCGAGCGTGCTTCGAGATGAACCCATCCGACGGGTTCGTGTTGGCCAACGGATCGATTGGGCTCGACGCGAGCTGCTCCAGCCCCGGTGACTTGAGCTACACATGGGATCTCGGTGACGGCAGGATGCGTACCGGCGTCTTCGTGCGGCCGACCTATCGCGTGACCGGCACCTACGACGTCAAGCTCAAGGTGCAAAGCATGAGCGACCCGTCCCGTACGGATGAGACGATGATGGCGCTTCAGGTCGCGACCGCGATGGCGGACTTGGAGGTCCAGAAGACGGCTCGGGCCTCCTGTTTCGCGGGAGAGGGTGCGGAAGTCACCATCGTGGTCAAGAACCACGGTCCCAGCACTGCCCGGAACGTGGCCCTCCACGACACCGTCCCGTCTGGCTACATAAGCGTACGGCGGCCGCCGCGATGCAATGAAATCAGCGGTGCGATCGAGTGCGACCTCGGCAACATGGAGAGTGGTGCTTCGATCGAGATCGTGCATGCGCTCCGACACGGCTTCATCTTCGACGAAGATACGCTGCGTCGTCTCGAGCCTTTCCCGGGCGCTACGGTCTCGAGTGATACAGCGGATCCAGGCATCGGAAACAATCAGGCGGTCTACGATTTCGGTCTGCTGACTTGTTTCGACGAAGATCTGCGTACGGAGCAGGGCCAGGTCGAGATTCAGAGTCGACTCGAGCTCGCCTCCGGCGTCGCGAACGGACGTCTCCAAATCAATGGAGACCGCAGCGTCGTCGTCCCCGGTGGTGCGCCGGCGATCGTCCGCCTCCAGGCCGCGCCGGGCGGAAACCGAATCGAGGCGAGGATCCTTGGAGCCCCGGATAGCGACGGCACGTGGACTCTGTCCTTTGCGCGAACCGAACGCTTCGTCCCCGGAAGCCTGCGGGTCGAATCAGGGGATGTGGTGGGGACAGGGCCCGACACGATTACGTTCCGGGTGCGTCGCGGGGAGACGCCTCCGCTCCGGTTATCGTTTCAGATCGGCCGCTAGCGGTGTTATCGGCGCCATCGGAGCTCGCACTCGCGAGCTTCCGATGGCGCCGACGAGAGGTTTGGTGGCTCTCGCTAACCTCTAGTGCTCAGCCCGCCACGTGCTTCTTGGCTTCGGGAAATGCAAGAGCGCGCTCGAGCCCGTTATTGTTCGAGTCGACGATCGTTTGATAAGCCTCTTTGGCGCCCTTCTCGTCTCCGAGCTTCGATAACGCGCGGGCGAGTAACAGCGTGTGGAACGGATCGTTCGGGTTCGCCTGCTTCAAGTGCTCCGCCGCTTTCTCGGCGTCGCCTTCTTCGAGCTTCAGATATCCGGCGAGATAGTGATAGGCCGGCATGAACTGCGCCCCGTTCTCGCCGCCCGACTCGATCATTTCGTGAAGCTCTCCCGCATAGGTCCAAGCGTCGTCGAATTTTCCCAGCTTGGCGAGCGCGCGGCTCGTGCCGTGTTTCGAGCGGCCGTACCAGATCGTCTTCTGATCCTCCGGCAGGCTGCTATCCGGCACGCTTTCATATCCCTTTTTGTAGGCTTTCAGCGCCTTTTCGGGTCGCCCGTTCTCGAGGTGGATACGAGCGATCGAGTTCCAGATGAAGACTTCGGGAAATCCCGCCGCGGCGCCACTGTCCTTGTACTCGGCCACGAACGTCGAGAGCGCTTCGATCGCGTCGGTGTCGTTCCCCTCATAGAGGTGGCTGAAGGCGATGCCGTAACGAATTGCGGCCGCCGCGGCATCTTCGGGGAGATCCTCCGCGACCTCCTCGAACGTGCCTCGTGCGGAGGCGTATTTTCCGTGAAGTAGGTCGTCGTTCGCGAGAAACGAGCGCGCCCGATTGCTCGGCGGCCCGATTTGAAGGGCACGGCCGAACGAGGCGCGCGCCTTGTCGCTGTTACCGAGGCCTTGATAGATTTGCCCGAGGAGCATCGGCACGAGGCGTTCTTGGGGATAGTCCTCACCCAGCGATTCCAACAGCGGGATGCCGTCCTGGAAGGACGCGCCTCCATTTGCTCGGACTTTGACCATCGCTTCGATGAAGCGACGCTCACCCTCGGAGGCGTTGGCCGCGAGCTTGGCGGCTTTCGCCAGTGATTCCTCTCGCTCCGGAGACGGGGCAACGGCTGAGAGATAGTAGACGCCCATCGCGAAATCGGGATCGGCCGCGACGAGCTCGCGGGCGACTTCGAGGGTTCCGCCCCCGAGCTGAAAGTTCTCGACGCGCGCTTGGATCTCCGAAATGAGCTTCTTCGCGCTCTTCGAATCCGTTGTCCATTCGAACTTACCGGCGTCCTTGGACTCCGCGATCGCAGACGAAGCGAGGAACATTCCAAGCGCGGACACGAGCACGGACAACATCCGGGTGTTTTTCTTGAGCATAGATTCAACTCCTTGAAGCGACGACTCAAAAGATTGAACGGGCCCCTCCAGGCGTCCAACGCGAGCGCCACTGCGGCTATGAAAAGCGTCTACGGGAAGCGTGAAGAAAAGTTCCCCGTGGAAGGGGCACTCGAAGGAGTCTTGGCTCTAGAGCCCGATTTCCTGCACCGCGTCATCGATGCTCTCTTCGTAGATGAGGGCTCGATCGGAGGGCTCGACGATGTTGCGGTAGAGCCGAAACACGAACAGACCGGCCAGCAGGAAAGCGCACGTCGTCGCCCAACGGGCTGGCTCCTTCAGTAACCACAGCTCGACACGCGCGGCGCCGTAGGCGTAGGCGGAAAGTGCGAGGAGGTAGAGCGGCCACAGCAGCTTGATGTTCGCCTTTCCGGGAACATAGGAGCAGGTAAACGGCACCTTGCCGAAGCCCATCGTCAGGAGCTCCGTCAACCACAGCGCGAGAACGAGCCAAAACGCGCTATGCATGAGCGCGGTCTCGGCACCCCAGATGATGCAGTAGCCCGTAGCGGTGACGATGGCGAGCGGGCCCGTGCCAAGGCCGAACAGCGCCTTGCGGACGCCGCGCACGTAGCTCCGTTGGTCTCCGGACTCGGTGATGCGGAAGATCCAGTTCCCATCGAGCTCGGTCGGGATCGAGAAGACCACCCGAAGCCCGACGAGTGTAAAAAAGGACAGTACGAGAGGGACGGACAGCAAGGATGCCGCCGGCGCGATCGACGACAAGGTCTCCCCCCGCAGGATCGGGCCGACGAAGCTACCGACGATGAAGGCCATGGCGATGCCGAGATAGACAGCGATCAGAAGCCGGTGCCGCCGGCTTCGAAAAAGACTCTTCGTCGTGAACTCGATTACCGAGCGCTCGATGGGGTCGCGCACGAGCCACCGCGTCAGACGAGCGCTGGCCCTGGAGACGAGTGAGTCTCGCGTCGGCGTCCGCTGTCCCGCTTCGACGAGGCCTCGCATGATCTTGCGATAGCTGAGCCCGTAGGCGGCAACGGCGACCGCGGCTGCTCCGCAAGAAGCGAGGATCGCTCGCGACGCGAGCGCTCGCGACGCGTCACCATTTCCGACGAGCGTTTCATAGAGGCCGAGAAACCAAAGCGGCGGGAGAAAGGCTTGGCCCGCCAGATCGGTGAGGCGCGGCACGTTCTTCGCGATATGTTCCAGCAGTCGAGGCGCAAAGAAGGACCATTCGAGGAGGACCACGACGAACAGGAATTGGAACACGATACTCGCCGCTCGCATCATCTTGCGCGGCAACACCAACGTCCCCGTCGTTTGCACCGCGACGAGCGCGAGGAAAACGAACAGGCCCGCGCTGACCGTCGTGACGACGTGGGCGAGCAAATAGATCGGAAACGTCCCCATCGTGCTGCGCGGTCCCGCGACGACGAATGCATAAGCGAGAGCCGCGGGTACGTTGATCGTGGTCGCGAAGCCCACAACGAACATGACGAGTGCGGCCAGCTTGGCCATCAAGATCTTTCCGGCGGGCACCGGCAAGGGGCCGAGGACGAGCGCGTCCCTCTCATCCGGAAACACCCGCTCCCAGATGAGGACGGTCACGAATCCCGTGGCGGCCATCGAGTAGCCGATAAAGAAGAGCTTGTCCGGCCAAGACGCGAACAAGAACATATCCACCGGCACGTGGACGAGCACCGAGTACTTGGGAAGCAGCAAGATGCTGACGAACGCGGCCGGTGCGGCAAAGAGCGGGATGACCCAGGCGAGTCCGTCCTCCAGGTCCATGCCTTCCGGGAGCAGATCGCTCTCGAACAGACGCTTGAAGAAATTCGTCAGCAGGAGAGCGAACGCGCCCGGGGGCGTCATAGCTTCATCGCGGCGAGGAGGTCTTGCGCCGCCTCCTTCTCGTCCCGTTGTTTCGCGAGCTTCTTGAAGACGTGCTCGAGAGACGGCTCCTTCATGAGGCTCGACAGCTCGGCGACGCTCCCCTCCGCGACGAGCTCGCCGTCACGGAGGATGACGGCACGATCGCACACCTGCTCGACGATCTCGAGAACGTGCGAGCTATAGAGGACGAGCTTCCCATCGGAGGCGAGACTCTTGATCAATTGCTTGAGGATCAGCGTGGAGCCAACGTCGAGCCCCGAGGACGGCTCGTCGAGGATGACGATCTCCGGGTCGTGAAGAAGGGCCGCTGCGAGGGATATCTTCTGCTTCATGCCCTTCGAATAGGACGCGATCGGTTGGTAGCGATCTCCCTCGAGCTCGAATGCTTGCAAGAAGCGCTCGACTTTCTCATCGACGCGCTGTGCCGGCATCTGACGAAGACCGCCGACGAGCGAGAGATATTCCGGGCCCGTGAGATAGCTATAGAGGTGCGGGGTCTCCGGGACGTAGCCAACGCGGTCGCGATGCGCGAGAGGGTCGTCTTCGATGTCGCGTCCGTCGAACGTGATCCGGCCCTTCGTCGGGGTGAGGAGACCGGCCACCATCTTCACCGTCGTCGACTTCCCCGAGCCGTTGGGGCCGAGATATCCCAGCACTTCGCCGCGCCGCGCCGAAAAACTGATATCGCGCACGGCCGGCAAAGCGCCGTAGCTCTTGGAAACACCTTCCAATCGGAGCATTCTCACTCCTCCCGTAGAGATGTCGCAGGATCGACGTGGAGCGCCTCCCGGGTGGGGAGCCAGCACGCGAGCGCGCCGGCCGCGACGAGAACCGCCGTGACCGCGGAGAGCGCGCCGATATCCGTCGGCGTCGTTTGAACGAGGAGCCCTTGCAGGAGACGGCCCACTCCAAGCGCGCCGATGAGGCCGACTCCGCAGCCGACCGCAAGCAGCGGCACGACGCGTCTCGCCAGGAGGATAGAGATGTCGCGGGGTCGTGCACCGAAGGCGCGTCGGACGGCGAAGTCGGTCAGTTGCTGCCGGACCGCATAGGCCACGACGGCGGACAGGCCCAGACTCGCGAGCACCAAGGCGACGAGGGCGAACGAGGTGAACACCGCACCGAACACTCGATGCATCCAGCGCGATTGACGCGAGAGCTCCTCCATCGTGATCGCACCGAACACCGGCAGCTCCGGGTCGAGGGCGGTCACCTCGCTCCGGATGAGCGCGGAGACCGACTCGAGCGACGAGGTGGCGCGCACGAACCAAGCCGCCGTTGCACTCGGCTCGGATCGAAACGGAACGTAGATGACCGGATCGAGCTCCTGATTGAACTGCTGGCGCACTGTCGGGGCGACGCCGATGATGGTAGTTGAAACACCGTTGACGTCGAGGCGCTGACCAATGGAGTCATCGGCGAGCCAAAGCTCGGCGAAGCGCTGGTTCACGATGGTCGATGCGTGCCCCGGCGTTCCGTCGACGGGTCCGAAGGCTCGTCCTTGAAGGACGGCGACCCCGAGGGTGTCGAAGTAGTGATCGCTGATGGCGACGACGGAGGCTTTGAACGCGGGCCCGCGGCCTCCGACGGAGGCTTCTCTCCAGGGGGCGCCCGCAAACGGGAGCGAGCTCGCGAACCCGACGGCGTCAACCGAAGCCGCATCCGACAGTCTTCGGTCGAGCGATCGGGTGAACGCGCGTCGTGCTTGCGGACTGTCGTAGCGGTCCTCCGGAAGCGCAACCCGGTACGTACCGAGTTTCTCCGTATCAACGATGTGGTCCGCCCGATAGAGTGCGACGAAGCTCTTCATCATGAATCCGGCCGACGCCAGCAGGGTCAAGGCCAGGGCGAGCTCCGAGGCGATGAGGCCATCCATCCACCGGCGGTTCTTGCTCATGGAAGCCTGTGATCCACCCGCGCGGGAAATGTGCAGGGCCGGCGCGAGGCCGAACAGAAAGACGCTGAGTATCGAGATGAGCGCTGCGAACGTGAACACGCGCACGTCGATGGTCCAGATGAGCCAGTAGGGGAGATCGATAGCGCTGATAGCGTTTGCGAAGAGCTTCAACCCCAGGACGGAACCCGCGAAGCCGAGTACGCCCGCCGTAACCGCCACGAGGCTACTCTCGATCAAGAGTTGGCGTATGAGGCGCCACCACGTTCCGCCGAGATAGTGCCGGATGCGGATCTCCTGGGCCCGGCGACTCGCGCGGGCGAGCAACAGGCACGCCACGTTTCCGCAAGCGATCAAGAGCACGAAGGCCATCGCTCCGACCAGCGCGATGAACATGGGTTCACCCCGAAACGCTCCCGTGAACAAATGCGCCGTCGCCCGTCGCTCGTGAGGATGCGCCGCGTGGTCGCTGCTCGCTCGCAAACCCTCGAGCTCCGCCTGCGCCTGCCCCAGGCTTGCCGACGACGCGAGTCGACCGAACACGCGCAGCGACGAGCTCTCGGTTGGCTGTGCGCTCAGCACCCGCCACAGATCCGTGTGGCCCGGAAACCGGACTCCTTTCGCCATGACCCCCACAATCGTTGACGGCTCACCGTCGACGATCAAGCGGTGTCCGATCACGTCTTCAGCGCTCCCATAGCGGTTCGACCACAGACGGTGTCCTATGACCACGACCGGCTCGGCGGCCGGCTCGGCGTCCGCTTCGCGGAAGTCGCGCCCCCGTATCGGGGCATCGCCCAGGAGTCGGAACGCGTTTACGGAAATGTGCGTCGCTCGGACCCGCCCGGCATCGCCTCGGTCGTCTCGGATCGTCGACCGTCGCACGTGGAACGCCGCGACACCTGCAAGCGTCTTTGCCCGATCGCGCCAGCTTTCGAACACCGCGAAGGAGACTCTATGACCCGCTACGGTGCGAGCGTTTCGGTCTCGGATGGATAGCTCGACGACGTTGTCGGCGTTGTCGACCGGCAGTCCTCGAAACGCCATGACGTTGACGATCGAGAACACGGTAGTGGTCGTGCCGATTCCGAGAGCAAGCGTCGTGACGGCCGCGAGCGCAAACGCACGCTCCCGGGTGAGCAGTCGGAAGGCGAAGCGGGCGTCCTGCACCCACGAATCGAGCCAGGGTAGTCCTCGTTGATCGCGATAGGTCTCTTTCATCGGTTCCACCGCACCGAACTCTCGGCGCGCCGCCGCGGTGGCGTCCTTGCGTGAGAGGCCACGCGCGATGTGATTCTCGATGCCCATCTCGAGATGGGCTTCGATCTCTTCCCGGAACGCCGCTTCTCGGCGTCGTCTCGCGAACGGGTCGCACAAGCGCGCCCAGAGGATCCGCAGTCCCGTCACGAGTCACCTTCGAGGAGTCGGTCGACGAGTGCTACCGAATCCGACCACTGCGACTTCTCGATCTCTAGATGCTTCCGCCCCCGTGCGGTAATGGTGTAAAAACGGGCTCGCCGATTGTTCTCGCTCGTCCCCCAGTCGCTCCGGATCCAGCCCTTCTGCTCGAGCCGCAGCAACGCCGGATAGATCGTGCCCTGGTTGAGCGACAGGGCGCCTTGTGCGACTTGCTCGATGCGTCGTGCGACACCGTATCCGTGCAGCCGCCCCATGCCGGAGAGCGTTTTGAGAACGATGATATCGAGCGTCCCATAGGGCACTTCACCGTCGGTCGCTTTCACTAGGATTCTCCTGTTGACTGGCAACACGAAATAACACACTCTTATGTGGAAAGGCAACAGGTAGAGGGCATCCCATGAGAGTTGCGGTCGGTCTGGGAATCGCTTGCGGCTTCGCGTTGATCGTGTGGCTGCTTCGCTGGGAGCGGGAGATTCCCACTCAAAACCCGAGAGGCGTGGCCTCCGTCGTCGTTCGCGGACGGGAGATCGAAGTCGAGTACGGGCGCCCGGCACTCCGCGGCCGCGCCGTCTTGGAGAGAGCGCGGGTGGGGACGCTTTGGCGTTTGGGGGCCGATCGCGCGACCACGTTTACGACCGAGACCCCGGTCGAGTTCGGTGATACGTCGATTGAGGAGGGGGCTTATAGCCTCTTTGCGAGGAGGGTCGATGGCGGGAGATGGCACCTCGTGTTCAATCGTGAGGTCGGACAATGGGGGCTCGAGCACGACGACGCCCTCGATGTCGCGGAGATCCCGCTCGAGCACACGTTCGCGACCACGACCGCCGAGCGTTTTACGATCGAAGTCGTGGCGAGAGGCGGGGGCGGGACGCTTCGTTTCCATTGGGGCCGTGATCTCCTGCAGGCGGATTTCTTGATCCGATAGCTCGAGACGCGGCGGCTTCGGTTGATGTAGCATCGGCCTCTAGAGGCACCGAAATGTCGAGACGATTTTCAAATGCTGCCGCCGCCCTTGCCGTCGTCGTCTTTCTGAGCTCGCCCGGGCGCAGTGAAGAAGCGGCCGCGATCATCGAGCGGATCGAAGGTGCGCAGACGCCGAGCCGCGAAGGGCTCGACCCCTTCACCCTCGCCGAGGTCATGGAGAAGTACGGTGTCCCCGGTGTGAGCGTCGCGGTGATCCACGACTTCGAGCTCCACTGGGCGAAAGGCTACGGGATTGCGGATGTCGAGACGCGAAAGGCGGTGGACACCGAGACGCTGTTCCAGGCCGCGTCCATCAGCAAGCCCGTCGCGGCGATGGCGGCGCTACGTGCCGTGGAGCTCGACGCATTTACTCTGGACACGGACATCAACAAGATCGCGAAGCGCTGGCAGCTCCCGAGTGATGGATTCACCACCGCGAGACCCGTCACGCCACGCGCTCTGCTGAGCCACACGTCCGGTCTTGGCGACGGCTTCGGGTTCCCCGGATATCACCCTGATGACCCACGCCCGACCACCGTGCAGATCCTCGACGGGGGGCCACCCTCGAATGTGGGCTCGGTGCGGATGGAGCGTGAGCCTTTGACCGGCTTCAAGTATTCGGGCGGCGGCGTCACGCTCATGCAGCTCGCGCTGACGGATGCGATGGGAAAGCCGTTTCCGGTGCTGTTGCAAGAGCTCGTGCTCGGGCCCATCGGGATGACCGAGAGCGCTTATGAGCAGCCGTTGAGCCCATCGCGGGACAGCAACGCTGCGCGAGCGCACGATCGCTCGGGGCAGGCGCGTGACGCGAAATGGCATGTGTACCCCGAGCTCCAAGCGGCAGGCCTATGGACGACGCCCGTGGACCTCGCGAAGTTCGCCATCGAGGTGCAGCTCTCGCTACAGGGCGAGTCGAACCGCGTCCTCTCTCGAGCGACAGTGCTCGAAATGGTGACGCCCGTCGGAGTCGGTGATTTCGGCGTCGGCTTCAGCGTGTCGAAACAGGGGGAAGGGTGGTATTTCGGACATGGAGGCAGCAATTGGGGCTTTCGATGCTCTCTGCTCGCGCACAAGGTCAAGGGCTACGGCGTCGTCATCATGACGAATGCGGATAACGGCTCCATCGTTGCTCGAGAGCTAGGTGATCGCGTCGCCCGAGCCTACGGCTGGGACTTACTCGACAAACCCATCCCGCGCTGAGCTGACCCGCGTCGCCGCCGGGTCTTCGGGAAACACCGCGTTCATCACCGCAGCGGAGAGCGCCCCCACGACGAGTCCCGATCCCGCGAACGTGCGACCCCAATCGGGTAGCCCTGAGAGCGCGTCCGGCCGGAGCTCCACACCTAGCCCGAGAGCGATGGCGACTGCGAGGATGACGAGGTTCCGCTGCGTCAGCTCGACCTGCCGGTGGAGGATCACGACGCCGCTCGAGAAGATCATCGCGAACATGATGAGCCCGGCGCCGCCGATGACCGATGGCGGTAGGGTCGCGAAGACGGCGCTTACTTTGGGGACGAGGCCCAAGATCACGAGGAGGACTCCGCTCACGGCCGTGACGTGACGGCTCGCGACGCCGGTGAAGCTCACGAGGCCGGCATTTTGGGAGTACGACGTGTTGGGAAAGCCGCCGAACACTGCGGCGATGCTGCTCATGACACCGTCGGCGAGGAGACCGCCTCGGAGCTCGACCCTCGTGGGCTCGCGGCCCACGGGCGCGACGACGGCGGTCAGGTCTCCAACCGTCTCCACCGCGCTTACCGCGTAGACGACCGCCATCACGAGAATCGGGCCCCAGTGGAGCTCGAGCCCAAAAGGGTAGGGGCGCGGTAGAGCGGCCCAGCGCGCGGCGCCGATGGAGGAGAAGTCGACCTGCGAAGTCGCGATCGCGAGGCCATAGCCGCAGGTGACGCCGATAAGAATGCTGCCGTGGTGCCAGAGTCCTCGCCCGAATCGATTGAGGAGCAGCGAGACGACGAGGACGAGCGCGGCCACGCCTAGGTGGCGCGGCGCCCCGTAGTCGGGAGCACCTTGGCCGCCGGCCGCGTAGTCCATTCCAATAGGGATCAATGTGAGCCCGATCAGAATGACGACGATGGATGAAACGAGCGGCGGGAAAACCTTTTGCACACGGCCGATGCCCATCGCCATGGCGACCTCGACGACAGCGGCTGCGAGACAGGCGCCGAAGGCCGTCGCGAGATTGTACTGGCGCGCGATGACGATGATCGTCCCCATGAAGACGACGCTCGTCCCCATCACGATCGGGAGGCGCGCTCCGACCGGTCCGATCGGATAAGACTGAACGCAGGTGGCGAGACCGGCCATCACGAGGGCGGTTTGGATCAGTAGGGTCGTGTCACTCGAACCCAGGCCGAGCGCCAAAGCAATGACGAGCGGCGGGGTGATGTTCCCGAGCAGCATTGCGACGAGATGCTGAACCCCGAGCGGGAGCGTTTGCGAGAGCGGCGGGCGGTCGTCGATGCCGTAGACGAGCCGAGACATGGGAATAGGGGGACACAATACCTATTTCGTCTCCGAGAGGGAAATAGGTGCCGTGTCGCCCTATGGAGTGCTAGCCGAAGGAGTTCTCGAAGAGCTTGTTGATGGCCGCGCGGCCCACGTCGGAGAGATCTCTAGTCCCCGTCCCGCAGAAGCGTGTCTTTTGGATACGAGGTGTTTCGACTTTCTGCCACGCCCCGTCGTTCCAGTGAAACCATTGTTCCTGATTCTGGTCGAACACGTGTAGGCGCTTGTGGAAGTGTCGGGCGAGCTCGGCGCCCCAGCCGGTGCCGCCCTTGACGGTCTGGTCGTCTTGAAGCTGTCCGACGACGAAGACTTCGCCCGCGGTCGCGACCTGATGCCATATGGATTTCAAGAGCTTCTGGAACTTCTCGGTCTTGGGAAAGGAGCGGTGCAACTGAGCCTGAACATAGGCTTCGCTGACCGCGCCCCGTTCGAGCTCGTCGCGGGTGAGCTCCACGACGCCGCGAGCGCGGCTCGACTCGCGCCCCGGAAAAGTGAAATGGACTTCATCGAGCCCGTGCCGTTCGGCCGCTTCGCCGAAGAAGGCTTCGGTGCCGGCGGCGCCTCCGGACAGCAGCGTGAACGAGCCCGCGGGCAGGTTCTGCGTGACGTCCGCCGCCGCGTCGGAGACGAGCCGCATCGTATCGCTGTCGAGATGAAGGTGCGTATCCGCGGGGCGTGTCTCATCGTGGTCCTTGACCAGCCGGACCGAGACGTGTGTGCCTTCGGGCTCGAGAAACACTGCGACATCGATGAGCTCGGAAGAGGAGGTGCAAGGCTCCATGACGGACCTCGGACGTTCCGGGGTCTCCTCGCGGTGGGTTTGCGCCGACATCCAAAGCTCGGCACCCAACCGCTTCGCGATGATCTTCAATGCGCCGATCTGCGCCGCTCGCGTCACGACACTCCCGCTCTCCCAATCGAATCCATCGATGAGGATGACGGAGGGTGAGAAGTCGAGCTTCTCGGAGAACAGGCGGACGACGTCGTCGAGTCTCTCGTGCGGTGCGTCGGCGTCGGCGTAGGTCTGAATGAGACGGTTCTTGTTGACGAGTGCTCGCACCTGGCTCGGCTCGTCGAGACCGTTCAGCTGCACGAGATCTTCGAACAAGGCGTCATACCAGGATTGGATGTGCTCGATGTCTTGACCGAGGCCGACGTGAAGAACCGGTCGCTCGCGCATCGCGTCGTCGAGGCCGACTTGTACGAGAAACGCCGTCTTGCCTACGCCGGCGCGGGCCATGACGACGCCGAGCTTGCCGGCACCGAGACCGCCGCTTGTGGTGCTGTCTAGAATCCGAAGTGGACTCTGTTCGTTGACTTCTTTGCGAAACATGATCGTTGTCTTTCTCTTACCGTTAGCTAGCTTTTTTCTTCGCGGCCTTTTCGACCAACTCTTCTTGAATGGCGTCGGGGACGGGAAGATAGCGTGAGAATTCCATCGTGAAATCGGCCTTACCTTGTGTCGCGGAACGAAGCGTCGTCGCGTATCCGAACATCTCCGCGAGGGGAACTTCCGCCTCGGTGAGGGTAATGCCGTGGTTCTCTTGCTGCCCGATGATTGCGCCGCGGCGCTGCATCATCGTCGTGAGCACACCGCTGCCGTGCTCCGTCGGACCTTCGACGGCGACGCGCATGATGGGCTCGAGCACTTTCGGTCTGCCGCGGTCGTAGGCCTCTCGCCACGCCGCTCTCGCCGCTTCTTGAAACGCGACATCCGATGAGTCCACGGTGTGGCTATTGCCGTCGTTGAGCACGACGCGGACGTTGACGACGGGAGACCCGATCTTGCGGCCCTTCGCAAGCATCGAGCGCATACCTTTCTCCACCGACGGGATGAATACACGCGGGATGGCGCCGCCCTTGATCTCGTCGACGAACTCGAATCCGTCCGTGCTCGGCTCGATATATCCAACGACGCGACCGTACTGTCCGGATCCACCCGTTTGCTTCTTATGCGTATAGTCGAAATCGACGCGTTTGCTGATGGTTTCGCGATAAGCGACTTCGGGAGGCGAGACTTCCACCTCCACGTTGTACTCGCGGCGCATGCGCTCGATATAGACCTCGAGCTGGAGTTCACCCATCCCGTGCACCACCGTCTCGCCCGAGTCGGGGTCGGCGCCGGCGCGAAAGGTCGGGTCTTCTTTCGTGAAGCGAGTCAGCGCCTTGGTGAGGTTGATCTGGGACTTGTTGTCGACCGGTTTCACCGATAGCGAGATGACCGGCGCGGGAACGTGCATGGATGTCATCGCGACCTGGAGCTTGCCGTCGGTAAAGGTATCTCCCGAGTGGCAGTCGAGACCGAAGATAGCGACAATGTCGCCCGCCGCGGCGTCTTTGATCTCTTCCATCTCATCCGAGTGCATGCGCACGAGACGGCCGACCTTCGATTGTTTTCCGGTACGTGTGTTCACGATGAACGTATCCCGGTCGAGCTGACCTTGATAGATGCGCACGTAGGTGAGCTGTCCGTAGCGGCCGTCCTCGAGCTTGAACGCCAGGCTCACCAGATTCTTGTCCGGGTCGCTTTCGAGACTTACCTTGGCTTCGTCTTCGCTCGTGATATCGATCGCATGGTTGACGATATCGGCCGGTGCGGGGAGATAGCTGATGACGGCGTCGAGCAGGGGTTGGACACCCTTGTTCTTGTACGCGGAGCCCAGCATCACCGGGGTTAGCTTGAGCGAGAGGGTGCCGCGCCTCACGGCGTCGTCGATCAGCTCTTCGGTGACGTTCTCCTCGAGCACGGCTTCCATGAGCTCATCCGAGAACATCGAGAGGGCGTCGAGCATCTCCTCACGATACGCTTGTGCCTCAGCGACGAGCTCCGCCGGGATTTCTTTCTCGGCGATCGTCTCGCCGAACTCGCCCTCGAAATAGAGCGCTTTCATGCGAATGAGGTCGATGACGCCCTCGTGATCCGCTTCGAGTCCGATAGGCAGCTGCAGAAGAACCGGGTTGTGACCGAGCTTCTCGCGGAGCTGGTCGCGGACGTGCACCGGGTTCGCGCCGACACGGTCGCACTTGTTGACGAAAGCGATCCGCGGCACTTTGTAGCGGTTCATCTGCCGGTCGACGGTGAACGATTGGCTTTGAACTCCGGCGACGGAGCACAAAACCAAAACCGCTCCGTCGAGCACTCGCAAGCTCCGCTCGACCTCGATCGTGAAGTCTACGTGTCCGGGCGTGTCGACGATATTGACGTGGTTGTCTTTCCACTCGCAATGGGTCGCGGCGCTTGCGATCGTGATTCCGCGCTCGCGCTCGAGCTCCATTGAGTCCATCTTTGCCCCGACGCCGTCTTTACCCTTGACGTCGTGGATCGCGTGTACACGGTCGGTATAAAAAAGGATGCGCTCGGTCAGCGTCGTCTTGCCGCTGTCGATATGCGCCGAGATCCCGATATTGCGGATCGAGCTCAGATCTTTGATCACCTCAAAATTCCTCTCTGAAACGGTCGTTCAAGACAAGCTCACACAATAGCTCGAAAGTCGACAAAAAATTAGTATGTGAGGTGTAGGTCAAGCAAAAAAAGAGCCAGAACCGGATAAAATCGAGCGATCTCGGGAGGACGACGACATGAGAGGGATTTTCACTAGCTCACCGCTGCTTTTCGCGCTCCTCTTATCCTGTGGGCCCGGCTCGCTCCCGGAGGGCGCGCCCGCCGCTGACACGGTCTTTCTGAACGGGAATATTCTCACCGTTGACGACGCCGACTCCGTCGCGACGGCGCTTGCGATCCGCGACGGTCGGATCATGGCGGTGGGATCGGATGCCGAGGTCGAGAGGTTCGTCGGAGCGAGTACGCGCCGGATCGATCTCGAGGGACTCACGGCGACTCCCGGCCTTCTCGACATGCACTGCCACTTCGCGAGCGGAGGCGCGTCACTTCTCTACGTGCTGGATCTCAGCTATCCGAATATCGAGAGCGTGGAAGGCGCCACGGAGATGGTGCGAGACCGGATTGCGGAGAGCGAGCCGGGCGCCTGGATCACCGGACGCGGCTGGGACGAGGGGAAGCTTCTCGAGCGACGTTATATCTATGCTCGGGATCTCGACTCCGTCTCAGAGAACAACCCCGTATTCCTGACACACACGATGGGCCACTATGCCGTCGCGAACAGCGTCGCGATGAAGATGGCGAATATTACGCGGGATACGCCGGATCCGTTCGGAGGCACGATTGACCGAGACGCGGACGGGGAGCCGACCGGCGTTCTCAAGGAGTCCGCGCAGTCCCTCGTTGGTTCGCTCGTCCCGGATCTCACCTTCGAGCAGCGGAAGAAAGGCATCGCCCACATCGCGAGTGAGTTCAGCAAGGAAGGCATGACCGGACTCAAGGACCCGGGGATCGCGACGCAGACGTGGGAGGCCTACCAGGAGGTCCTCGCGGAGGGGGATTTGCCGGTTCGCGTTTTTGCGTTGTGGCGATCGAGAGGCTCGCTCGAGTTCGCCGAGAGTCTCATCGATCGCGTTGCCCCGTTCACGAAGCCCTACATCTCGACGGGGGACGACCACTTGATCTCCGGCGGCATCAAGCTCTTCATCGACGGCAGTGGAGGCGCGCGCACGGCTTGGCTCCACGACGACTGGAACAAGGAGTCGACGGACGTGGATACGGGTAACCACGGCTACCCGACGACCGAGCCCGAGGTCCTTCGCGAGCAGGTCCAGATGTATCACGACGCCGGACTCCACATGAGCATCCACTCGATTGGTGACCGCGCGATCGACTGGGTGATGGACTCCTATGTGAAAGCGCTCGAGAACAATCCCACGATGGGGCTCAGGCACGGCATCATCCACGCGAACATCCCGACGGATCGTGCGATCGATCTCATGGCCGATCTCGAAGAGCGCTACGACGCGGCGTATCCGGAACCCTCGGCGACCTTCACGTGGTGGATCGGGGACACCTATGCGGGCAACTTCGGCCCCGAGCGTGCGCTACGACTCAACCCATTCAAGACCTTTCTCGACCGGGGCATCCCGTGGGCCAACGGCTCGGACTTCGCCGTCACTCCGTTTCCCGCGCGCTACGGTCTGTGGGCGTCGATGGCTCGTGAGACGCTCCTGGGTGTCTATGGTGAGAACCCGTACGGAAAGGAACAATCGGTGGGAATCCGCGAGGCCCTTCGCTCGCACACGATCTGGGGAGCAAGACAGATGTTCATGGAAGACAAGATTGGCTCGCTCGAGGTCGGCAAATATGCCGACATCGCGATATGGGACAAAGACCTCTACACCGCGGAAGTCGATGCCATCAAGGACCTCGAGTGCCAGATGACCGTCTTCAACGGAGAGATCGTTTATCGGCGGGACGACGCACGGCTGCGCGTGAGCGGCGAGTAGGGATGAACGAGCCCGGACCGTTCTCGGAGCGCGACGACCTCGACCCCGAACGGCTGCGTGCCTTCGCGCACGAAGCGGTCGATTGGATGGTGGACTACCTCCGTGACGTCGGCACGGAGCCGAGGTCGATTCTGCCTCCGGAGGCCCCACGCGATATCTTCGAGCGGTTTCGGGAGGGCCTGCCCGAGGCGGGGGCGTCTCCGAGCGCGGTTTTCGAAGAGTTCCAGCGCGCCATCGTGCCGTTGACCACGAGCCTCCAGCACCCGGGAAACCTCGCCTACATTCCCAACTCGGCGGGCGTCGTCGGTATCGTCGCCGACTTGCTCGCCTCCGCGATCAACCAGAACGTGAGTATCGTGAGAGGCGGGCCTTCCGCTGCCGCAGTCGAGACGCAAGTCGTTTCGTGGCTGCGCACGTTTCTAGGGCTCTCCGGTGACGCCGGCGGCGGCATCCTCACGAGCGGGGGCTCCATGGGGAACCTCATGGGACTCGCGCTCGCGCGCGAGCACGCTGGTGGTGGCGAAGGACTCGTCTTCTATGCGTCGGAGGAGACTCACAGCTCGATCGAAAGGGCCAAGCGGTTTCTTGGATTGGGCGAGGCGTTGTCCTTGTTGGCGGCCGGCGACGATTTTCGCATCCGTCCCGACGCATTGGCGGACGCGGTTGCGAGCGACCGGGCGGCGGGCCTGAAGCCGGCGGCTGTCATCGCGACCGCGGGTACGATCGGAAGTGGCGCCGTCGATGATCTCGAAGCGCTGGGCGACATCTGCCAGAGAGAAGGCCTGTGGCTCCACGTCGATGGTGCCTATGGAGCCCTGGCAGCGGCGGCGCCGACATGTAGGTGGATGCAGGCGGGACTCGCCCGCGCGGATTCTCTGTCGCTCGATCCTCACAAGTGGCTCTTCGTTCCCATCGATGTCAGCTGTCTCCTCGTGCGCGATATCGACTTCATGCGTCGGTTCTTCGGCGTGAAGGCCGAGTACCTCAAAGTCATCGCGCCCGAGATCGCGGGTGACATTCACCAGCCGATGGAGCACACCTTCGAGCTTTCCCGGCGCTTCCGTGCTCTCAAGCTGTGGATGGCCTTCAAGACCTACGGCGCGCGAGCGATACGAGAGACCATTGAGCATCACCTGCATCTTGCGAGGACACTCGGCGCGTGGGTCACGGCGGAGCCGTCGTTCGAGCTGAGTGCTCCGGTCGTCACGAGCACGACGTGCTTTCGTTTTCGGCCGCCCGGTGCCGACACCGGCGAGGAGCTCGATCGGATCAACGAAGACATGATGCACGCGGTGAACCGAAAACGCGGCGTGTTCATCTCGCGGAACCGACTGCGCGGGCGGTTCACGCTGCGATGCTGCATCACGAGCATGCGCACGACCGAAGAAGATGTCCGTCGATTGTGGGATGCGTGCCGCGACGTGGCGGCATCCTACGCCTCCTGAAAAAAAATGACTAGCCGCAAGGCTCACCAGATATTGCTCGGATCCGTTCTGGTGACGTTGACGCTCTACGTCGTTCCCTACGGGCGCTATGTCGCCTACCCGCTGGTTCTCCTGTCGACCTATGCGCACGAAATGGGCCATGGACTCACTGCCCTCGTCGTCGGCGGGAGCTTCGAGAGCTTCCAGATGGCGCCCGACGGCTCCGGTCTCGCGCGACTCGGTCTTCCGGATAGCCGCTTCGCACGGGCAGCGACGTCGGCCGGAGGCCTCCTCGGTCCGGCCGTGCTTGCGTTCCTGTTCTTCGTTCTCGCGCGTCGCCCGCGCTGGGCGCGAGCGGCGCTCGTCTCGTTCGGCGTCGCGAGCGTTCTGGCACTTCCGCTCGTCGTGCGCGGCTGGTTCGGATGGGGCTTCGTCGCCGTGCTGGGAATCGGCTGTACCTGGATAGGCACGAAGGCGGCTCCGAAAGTGGCGCAGTGGGTCCTCGTGTTCATGGCCGTACAGCTCAGTCTCAGCGTGTTCTCGAGGAGTGACTATCTGTTCACGGAAAGCGCCGGCGCCGCGCCGTCGGACGTCGCTCAGATGGCGAGCGCTTTGTTCCTCCCGTACTGGCTCTGGGGAGTTTTGGTGGGCGCGATCTCGGTTCTCGTGCTCGTCAGCGGCGCCCGAATGTTTCTGGGCCGCGGTGTTACAGCGTCTTGAGAAAGGCGATGAGCGCTTCTCTCTCGGACGCCGAGAGGTCGAGCCCGAACTCGTGGCCACCCGCGGAGACGTCAACGTCCTTGACGCCGCGGAACCCGGACGGGACGTAGTCGTCGTCGCGGCGTCGCGGGTCGAACCAGTCTTCGAGGGTCGCTGCGACACCGTTGTGACCGAACGGACCTCGGTACCACACGCCTTTTAGCGAAGGCACTTTGTAGTAGCCGGTGCCTCTTCGTGTCGTGAGCGTCAACGTCGGATCGGTACCGACCGGGATACCGAGAACATCGAATCGATCTTGGTGCTCGTCCGGCACGACGAACCCGTCCGCGGGGGTCAGCTGGTTGTTCGTATAGAGCGGCGGGGTGTGGCAGCCTCCGCACCCGTTCTCACGGAACACTTCCTCGCCGCGCTTCGCCAGCGCCTCGATGAGGTTCGGATTCTCAGGAGGTTCGAGCGAATAGATGTAGAGCGCCAACGCGTACAGTTGCTCATCGCTATAGCGACTCTCACTCTCCGGATCCGGCAGCGCACCTCCGGGTCGGAAGCCTGCGTACCCGGACAAGAGGTCGAGCCCCTGGTTCAGTGCGGCATAGCGCATGACGTCACCGATGGACCGATGTCTCACGAGCCCGCTCGCGTCGAGGTAGTGGCGCTCCGCGAGTCCGATCAGATCGGGGATACGCGGCGGAAAAAAGAGGCTGGATCCCTGCCGGGCACAAACGCCAGGAGGGATCGCCTCGAGAGCGGTGGCGATCTCGTCAATCGACATCCTTTGCGTCTGTGCGTTCGAGTCATCCCGGCTCCACGGAGCGAGGTAGAGGCGGCGAAGGTACGCGCGCGTGTCGGCGAGAAACGCCTCTTTGTCCGTAGCCTCGTTCGCGTCCTGGCGCATCTCCCACGCGAAGGAGCGGTCGTCGGGGAAGTTCCCCTGCGCGCCTCTCACGACGCCGCCGTCCGGCATCACCCGGGTGTGACACATCGCGCAGCTGGAAACCCCAAGCTCGACCTCACCCTTGCTCCGAACCACCCAACGCATGAAAGGAAGTACACCGTCCGTCGTCACCGGCACTTGCAGCTGTCGGTACCATTCCGGGTCGCGTATTGCGGAGTAGAGCCGGCCCGACGATACGAAGTCGATCGGCGCTTCGAAGACGATGAATCCTGCTTCGACCCAATCCTGCTTCGTCGCAAGCCGGGCGGCGTCGAACGCGAGCCGAGGCTCGACTGCTTCAAGACGCTCCATGTAGCCCGGCGGCTCACGGTCCGGGTGGTAAACGGGGTAGCTCTCGTAGATCGGCCGTACCGGGATTCGGTAGTAGTAGGCTTCGCTGACATGCCGAGGCGATGCCGCAGGGTCGGCGAGAGGAAGCTCGAAATCAGCCGTGGCGTCATCGGCCCACGTGCGCGGGATCTCGGGTGACCAGTCGGAAGCCGTGTTCGGTGGGCTTTGTGCACGCACCGGGGCTGTAGAGGCTCCCTGTAGAAACAGAGCTACGAGCGCGAGGGCGATGAGATCGCGGGAACGACCGGGCTGCGTGCGACTATTCCGAAAAGATGCCAAAAACGTCCCCCCGGTTTTTGATTGCCGCTACAGGCCTTCCACGATCCGCTTGGCGAGCTCGATGCCGTTGGCCTGGTTCTCGGCTTCGTCGTCGGTCGTCGAAGCCGAGGTGGTGAAGCGAATCCCGTTGGCCGCAACCATGACGGCGTTCCCGGTCGGGATCGCCTTGTCGCCAACACCCTCGATCCAATCGCCGAACTCGCGCTTGATGGTGCGCTCGCGGCCGGCGATTGTCGTCGTGATGCCTTTCGTCAAGGTGGCGACATCCCGCTCGAGGTCTGCCACGGCTTCCTCGGCGGTGTCGAATCGACGGCCCATGATCGTGAGGGTTACTTCGTTGTTGTATCGCAATCCCTTGGTGACGGCGCGACGCGTCTCCTCGGCAGTATCGATCCCGGGTATCTCCCAGCTAGCTGCGCACACTTTGTTGCCGGACGCCTCCGATGGTCTGAATGTCACGACCGAGAGGTCCGCATCGAAGAGCTCGCCGACGATCTCTTCTAACACGTCGCACGATGATGCGCTGTCCTGAGCCTTGGCTTCGCTTCCGCTGGCGTTCATCGCGAAGACACCGGCCACCAGAGCCGAGACGAGCCAGATAGCACGGATATGCAGGTTCCTCATCGAGCACCTCCTGAGTCGAGGGAAGTCTATCCTTTCGGGCTCTGTCCTGCGCACTTGACTCGGTGTTTTGCTTAGCCGTCGCGGAGAAGTCGAAATCTAGGACTCCGCCGAGAGAGTGAACTGGTAGAGCCGGCCGAATTGGCTCGCCGTAATAACATCGGTTATACTTCGAATGGAGGGACCTATGGCTTCCGTAAAAGTCGTCGCAGTGGGAAATTCGACGGGGATCATCTTGCCGAAAGAGATCGTGCGGCGCCTGCGTGTGGCGAAGGGCGATACGTTGTACTTGGTGGAGACGCCCGACGGGATCGAGCTGACGCCTTACGATCGCGAGTTCGCTGATCAGATGGAGGCGGCGGAGCAGGTCATGCGGCAGGATCGGGACGTCTTGAAGAGGCTCTCCGAGTAACGCGTTGCCCGCCGAGCCCGTCTGGATTCGAGACGATGTCGTCCGCGCGATACATTTGCGGCAGCTCGCGGAGCACGGCGGAGGCGAGGGCGTTCGTGACTCAGGTCTACTTCAATCCGCGCTGGCACGGCCGAAGAATCTCGTCGCGTATGCGGACTCCGCACCCGATTTGTCGACACTCGCCGCGGCTTACGCGATCGGTATCATCAAGAACCATCCTTTCGTCGATGGCAACAAGCGTACCGCGTTCGTCGTCTCTCGCACCTTTCTCATCCTGAACGGACTCGACCTCGAAGCAACGAAAGAAGAGAAGTACCGGACCTTCGTGAAAGCGGCCGCCGGAACACTGACGGAGGACGAGCTCGCCGACTGGTTTCGCTCTCATTCGGTCGGGGCGCCCTAGTCCGTCGCCCGTTTCAGGACTCGAACCCGCAGCTTGTCAGCCCTAGCTTCGCGAAGGCGGGCCTGCAGCCCTACCTCGGTCGCTTCTTGCGATCGGTTTGACCTCCATCCATCGCGAACGGAAGTGCCGGACACTGGGTCCCTTCGACGTTGCTTCCGGTCGTGCGGATGTCGAGGAACGTCGACGCGGCGTGGGTGACGATCGTCGGAAGACTCTGGTACCGACCCGTGTCCATTTCCGAGAACTCCACCTCGATCTGAAACACCTGTCCGCCATGGAGCTTGTCTTTCGGGACGGTGAGCTCCTTTTCGCGATAGGTGAACGAGCTCGCTTCGAACGCGTGCCCACTGTGAACGATTTCCTCCCCGAAGCAGTTGGCGACCATCGCGTAGATCATGTCGTCGATAATGCCGTTCGGATCCGCCGCTCCGCTTTGGAAGTCGTTCCAAACGACGCGCAAGTCGAGGTCCGGGTCGATCGCGTCCGGGTCGGCCGGCCGGTCGTCTTGGTAGAGCTCGAGCTCGATGGGACCCGGGTGCCGAGAGCTCTGAGCGTTCGAGGAGACCGCAACGGGTAGTTCGCGCACGTTCCCATGGGGCGTGTCGAAGTGGAAGTAATACGTTCCTTCGGGAAAATGGTCGTTCAGCTCTTCGATGGACCCGTATCGGTCAGCGGCAAAGAAGAGGACCTCGCCGTCTCCGAAGCGCATGGGACTCTTTGCGTCGCCCGGGCCGGTAACGTAGCCATTGGTCACCGTTCCCCCCGGTATCAGGAAGATCTCTCCAAAGAAGGTCGTGTTCAAGAAAGTGACCTCTCGATCCGCAGTTTGACGATAGTTCGCGGTCTTCCCAAGAAGTACGAATTGAGCGTCTTCATGTTGTGCCTGAGCGAACGAGAACGCCGACAGACTGCAGGCGAGCGAAAGCCCGAACCTTCTTAACATTTCATATCTCCCGTATAGCGCGAGCTCACCTAGAGCGCTCGAGCATAACAGACGGCCGGCCAGTCGCGTGATCCCGAGCCGCGTCACTCACCGACACGAACAGCTCGAAAAACCGGTAGTCGTCTCTTCTCTGTTTTGAGGCGATGGGGCTAATTCTCGGACCAGATGGGCGCTAGACCCGGGTCCGCGGGAATCCGATTTCTGTTACGCTCATGCTGCAAAATGACCCTGGAAGCCGGCTCGAAGCTCGCGCATTACGAAATCCTGGAGCCCATCGGAAAGGGCGGCATGGGCGAAGTCTTTCGTGCCCGGGACACGAAGCTTGGTCGCGAGGTCGCAATCAAGGTTCTTCCTGAGGAGTTCGCGCAGGACGAAGAACGCCTGGCGCGGTTTGAGCGTGAAGCGAAGCTTCTCGCGTCGCTGAACCATCCGAACATCGCGAGCATTCACGGGTTCGAGGACAGCGATGGTGTGAAAGCGCTCGTACTGGAGCTCGTCGAGGGGCCCACGCTCGCGGAGCGCATCGCGGAAGGACCTATCCCGGTCGACGAAGCCATCGCCATCGCGAAGCAGATTGCCGAAGCTCTCGAAGCGGGCCACGAGGCGGGCGTCATCCACCGAGACCTCAAGCCCGCGAACGTGAAGGTCCGAGAGGACGGCACGGTGAAGGTGCTCGACTATGGGCTTGCGAAAGCGCTCGAAGGCGATGCGCCGAGCGACGCAGACTCAGAGCTGTCGCAATCGCCAACACTGACTCGCCAAGGCACCCAGATTGGGGTGATTCTCGGGACGGCTGCGTACATGAGCCCCGAGCAGGCACGCGGCAAGGCGGTGGACCGGAGAACGGACATCTGGGCGTTCGGAGCCGTCCTGTTCGAGATGCTGGCGGGCGCGAAGCCGTTCCCCGGTGACGACATCTCACAGACTCTGGCGCGGGTGATAGACCGGGAGCCGGATTGGAATGCGCTGCCCGCGACCGTATCGCCGAGTCTGGCGACCTTCTTGCGACGCTGCATCCAGAAAGACCCGCGTCAACGGGTGCAGGCGATCGGCGACGTGCGGCTCGCCATGGACGGGGCGTTCGATGCTCCCTCCGAAGCGTCCGACCCGGCGCCCCTCGCTCCGCTTGCCCTCTGGCAGAGGCCGGCGGGCCTCGTTGTCGTCGCGCTGGCCGCTTTCGGCGTCGGCGTCGCCACGTGGCGAGTGCAAGCTCCGAGGCCCGAGCCCGCTCAGCTGATCCAAACCACGATCCAGCCGCCCGAAGGAACGGAGTTCAACGAGATCGCTCTCTCTCCGGACGGAACGCATCTGGCGTTCACCGACTATCGCGTGGAAGAGCTTCGACAGCTGTGGGTCCGGCCTATGGATGCCCTCGGGGCAGTGCCGCTCACCGGAACCGGTGGGGCGATTTTCCCGTTTTGGTCGCCCGACGGTCGATCCCTCGGCTTCTTTGCCGATGGAGAGCTGAAGATCGTGAGCGCGGCAGGCGGCGCGCCGAGGACCCTCACCGCTGCTCTCAACCCCACTGGCGGAACGTGGAACGACGCGGGGGTCATTCTTTTTGGCAGCGAGCCCGGTCTCTCTCGCGTCGACGCCGTGGGAGGCGAACTAACGGCGGTGACGATGCGACAGGGCGGAAATCTCCATTCACGGCCTGCGTTTCTTCCAGAAGGGCGGCATTTTATCTTTTGGATCTTCGGTCCATCGAGCACGGTGTTTCTCGGCGACCTCGAGACGGGTGACGTTCGTGAGCTCATCGGGGAGGCTCACAATGCTACCTACGCGCCTCCGGGATTCCTTCTCTACATGGCAAGCGGTGAGGGCCTCTTCGCGCAACGATTCGATGCGAGCCGCCTGGAGCTCCTGGACGAACCTCGATCGTTGATCCCCCAGGTAAACAACGGGGCAGGAAACGCCAGGTACGCCGTTTCCTCCACGGGGCTGCTCGCGTACATACCGTGGGAGCAAACAGAAGACAGGATGGTGTGGAAGGACCGCGAGGGCGTCGACCCGCGGTCGAACGCCATACCCGACGATGCTCATGGCTGGATGTACAGCCTCTCGCCGAGCGGGCGGAGCCTGGCGCTCGGCGGCTACGGGCTTCGGCTCCTGGATCTGGACCGAAATTTGGTCCAGCTGCTCCCGGTCGCCAAAGACTACGGACCGATCATGTGGCATCCGACATGGTCACCGGACGGGTCCCGTATTGCCTATGGCGCAGCGGACTCACGCAACGCTTTCGAAATCCGAATCTTCACGACAAAGACCGGCAACGACGAAAGCCTCGTCAGCTGGGAAGCCGGATTCATCGAACGCCTGGAGTGGTCTCCGGACGGCGCGACACTTCTTGTGGAGGCATCGGATCCCGAAGTCGGTCCGAGACTGCGGCTGTGGTCCGTAGGCGTCGACGACGGTTCCGTGAGCCCGTGGCTGGCCGCGAACGGCGATGTCAGCGACGGAAGGTTCTCGCCCCAAGGAGGATGGATCGCCTACAGCTCCAATGAGACGAGCGAGCGGCAGGTCTATGTGCGGCACTTTGCACAAGAGGGCGCTGTCGTGCGCGTATCGACCGCCGGGGGCAGGAGGCCCAGATGGCGCGGCGACGGGCGAGAGCTTTTCTATATCGCCCTCGACGGAGATCTCATGGCCGTCGATGTGGACGGGACGGAAGAGCTGACGTTCTCGAGCCCCAGGCGACTGTTCCATATGACGGATCGGTATCACGGAGAGGCCACCACGTACGATGTGACCCCGGACGGGCAGCGTTTCCTCGTCCAACGCTTCAGCCTGCGTTCGCTCCAGCTCGTCCAGCAGTGGCCCGAGCTCTTGCGCGAGTAGGGTTTCCGCGGCCTGCCCTGAGAAGCCTCAACCTCCGCTCCTCGAGCTACTGCGGACAGGTGCGCGAATGGGGGCCTGCCGCCCGTACGCCTGCCCACCATAGCCTTGGCGAAGGTGGGAATCGCCCAGGGCGTGTCATTTCCTTTACTGACTTGACTCCCTTGGTTCACGTTTGCGACGAATCTGAGGGGGAACGCTCTTGTCGCGTCAGTCACCGCACGACGTCGGAACCCGATTGGTCGCTGCCGTAATTGGCGGGCGCCGTTGGCACCCCAGCGGTCGGATTTCGGCCGAGCCCTTACGCGGTGTGCAGACGAGTGTATGAGTCTTGCGGGGCGCTGCGGAACACTCCCGGCGTCTCGAAAGTGGGGAGCAGATCTTCCGGAGCGACCGGAGTCTCGCCAACGTCGGCATGGGGGCGCACGATGCCAAGTTTCTTCATCCTCGAGCGAAGAGTGCTCGCATTGAGGCCAAGTATTTCGGCCGCGCCACCTGCACCACGGATGCGCCAGCCACAGCTCTCGCACACGGTACGGATGTGGTCTCTTTCGACGTCCTCGAGCGGCCGCAGCGCCACAAGTGACGGGTTGTCCTGAGCCGCGCTCGCCACGTCGCGGGGATGCTCGATGAGCGCTTCGACCATTAGCGTCCGTCCCTCGGTGAGGATCATGGCCCTCTCAACGACGTTGGCCAGCTCTCGAACGTTGCCCGGCCACGCGTAGGCTTTCAGCCGCTCGAAAGTTTCCGTCTGGATATGGTCGATGCGCTTTCCCAGCCGGCCGCGGAACTGCTCGACGAAGAACGCGATCAGGAGAGGGATGTCCTCCTTCCGTTCACGAAGAGGCGGCATCACGATGGGAAACACTCCGAGTCGATAGAACAGGTCGTCGCGAAATCTTCCGTCCTCCACCGCCTTTTTCAGATCGCAGTTGGTCGCCGCCACGATCCGGACGTCGACACGACGTGTCTCCGACGAGCCGACTCTTTCGAACTCCCCCGACTGCAATACCCGGAGAAGCTTCGCTTGAAGCTCCAAAGGCAGCTCTCCGATCTCGTCGAGAAACAAGGTGGCTCCGTCGGCAAGCTCGAAGCGGCCGATTTTCCGAGTGATCGCGCCGGTGAAGGCGCCTTTCTCGTGGCCGAAGAACTCGCTCTCGATGAGCTGGGCCGGGAGCGCGGCACAGTTGACTTTGATGAAGGCGCGTCGGGCCCGGCGGCTTCGCTGGTGGAGCGCGCACGCGACCAGTTCTTTTCCGGTGCCGGTCTCACCCTGTATGAGCACGGTGCTGTCCGTCTCCGCGACCTGGTCGACTTGACGCAGCACGCGCGCCAGCTCCGGGCTTTCTCCGACGATTTCAGGTTCTAGGTCGGCTTGGCGAGCGTCGTGGGTCGCGTCGATGCTCGAGCACGTCATAACCGCCGCTCCTCGGCCTCGATAGCCGAATCGTCGGCCAAGATCTCGGAAATGAACTCGCACATCTCCTCGAGGGTCAAAAAGCGCCGGCTCAAGCCGGATTCGAGGTGTTCGACCCGGCCAATCGGCTTCGGTGCGAGGGGCTCGATCCGGTCGCCGAGCCGGACCAGGAATGCGTGGGAATCGGGTAACAACATGGTGCGACGATACGTTCCCGGCCGCTCCAAGTCTTGAGATTACAATGGGATTTCTATGGGATTTGCTTGCGAAGCCTCGCTAGGTCCACTTCGGCGGCGATTCGGCCGAATCCTGACCAGCGTGGGTGGGCCGCAACGTCCTCCAGGATCTCGACCGCCCGGGCCGTTTCACCCTGGATGAGATACCAATTGGCCACCGCATAGCCGACGGTCTCGGCGGAGTAGCGGGCAAATTCGTCGAGCGACAACAGCTCCTTCTCCGTCTCGAGCCCCTTGTAGAAGAGCAGAGCGTGGTAGTAGGCCAGGCTCGATTCGACTCGCATCCCGGGAGTAATGGTGTCCAGGAGCCGGAACGCCTCGTCGTCTCGACCGGCCCGGCGGAGCGCTCGCACAGCCCAATCCGTGATCGCTACCCGCCAATCCACATCGTCGGCGATCTCCGAGCAACTTCGGAACTCCGCCGATTGCACGGCTCTAGCTGTCGGGTCGCTCGCCACCTCGAAACAGCGCAGGTATTCTGAAGCGGCCTCGTCGAAACGTCCATTGAGAAAATAGACGAACCCGAGGTAGTAGGAAATATCGTAGTTGAGGGGAGCCAGCTTCCGGGCCTGCTCCAAATCCGGAATCGCCTTCGTGAATTCCCGAACGGACGCGAATCGCATTCCGCGAAAGGTATACGCTCGCCAGTCGTTGGGGGCGAGAACGATGGCGCGATCATACAAGTCAATGGCTTCACGGAACTGTAACGCGCTCGTGTGCGCGCGAGCAGCCGCGAGCACGAGCTCGACATCATCCGGCGACGTCGCCAAGAGTCTCTCCGAGCGCCGAATTTCATCGCTAGGACTCGGCGGGGCATAGAGTTGTTCACCGAACAACGACACCGCTTGGTGCGGCACGCTCTCCGCATCCCCCGTCTCCCCGCCGGCGAGTCGCAGCGTCACGGGTATCGAGACCGCGAGGGTGGCCAAGGTGGCAGCCACGATCCACCAAGGTGAGACGCCCCGACCTGGGTTTTGTGTCGAGCTGGCCGGAGTCACCGGAGCCGCGGACGTCGGCATCGCGCGGAGCGCCTCGAGCGCCTTTGCCGCACCTTCGAGCTCCGTGGCAAGCTCTGGATCGCTCGCGATCTGATTCCGGACCTGGGACGACTCCTCGTCGCCGAGGGTCTCTTCCAGAAATGCGAGCAGAGTGTCGTCGGTCGGCCGCGTCACGGCAGCACCTCGGAGTGTTTCTGAAGAAAGGCGTTGAGCTGGCTCAATCCGCTGACAAGACGTGAAGCCACGGTCGGCCGCGGCGTCACCGTCACGCGGGCGATCTCAGAGCACGAAAGACCGGAGAGGTAGCGCAGCCGGACTGCCTCTTTCTGAACGTGGGGTAAACGATCGATCGCCGCGGCGAGTGCGACACTATCATGCTCGAGCTCTGAGCTCCCGGGCTGCGACGCGGGCTGGACACCTCGCAGCTCCCGACTCAGCCGCAGACAGGTGTTTAGGTACTCGGGATCGGCGGGACGGAGACCAAGAGCCGCCAGACTTCGGCCCAGGTTCAGTAGAAGCTCTTTCTCTCCCGACTCGCCGGCTCCTCCGTTCGCTGTCCCGACCAGCAGGCCAATCGCGCGACGAGAATAGCTCGCGGCCTCGCGCTGTTGAAAGCGTCGGCCCGCAATGGAGGCCGCGCGAGCGAGATACGCTACCGCGCGCGGGACGTCGCCGCTCCGTTCATAGTGGGTCGCCAAAAACACCGCCTGAGCATCCGGGTCGGACGCGAAGCCGGCCTCCACCCTCTCAGCAATACGAAGGTGCAGCTGCCGGCGCCTTGCGGGAGCCAGACGCCCATAGAGAATGCGACGGAAGGCGGCATGCTGGAAGTCGAACCGGCGAGCGACGGTGCCGTCGGGCCAGCGACCGGCGTCGCTCTCGCCGATGAATTGTCCCATTTGCACCAGACGCTGACACGTCTCGTCCGCGCGTTCATCGTCGACTTCGAGAGCGGCAGCCAAGCTCGGCACCGTGAAAGATTCGCCGATCGCGCTTCCCACCTCGAGCGCCTCGCGCTCGTCACGACCCAAGCTCTCGAGCTGCTCGTCCACGATCTCGCCAAGCCCTTCGGGCGCGCTCACCGCCATCGCCTCCGGCGAGACGGCCAGACTCCACCTCTCGCCGACGCGACACAACATCTGCTTGGAAACGAGGTGGCTCGCCAGCGACACCATCAAGAGAGGGTTTCCATCCGTCTGCTCGTGGATGAACGCGGCAAGTCCCGCGGGCGGCAAAGACCAAGCGAAACGCTCGCGCAAGTAGCTCGACACATCGACTTCGGAAAGCGGCGGAAGCGAAACTTCGTGTGCCGCCCGCTCCTGACGGAGCCTGCGGTGAAGCGAAGTGACCGGATGCATACCGGCGGCGGCGTCGAACGGGCGATAGGTCGCCACCACGACGAGCCCCGCGGGATCGGAGCGCCGCGCGAGCGCTCCGACCAGATCGAGAGTAGCCGAGTCACTCCAGTGCATGTCCTCGAGCCACAGGATGAGTGGCTGCTCTCGTGTCAGCGCCTCGATGAACAGACAGAACTCGCGCAGCATGCGCGCGGCCGAGACATCCTGCACGGTTTCGCGCAACTCCAAAAGGGCGTCAGGCTCGAACAGCCACGGCAACTGGAGCGCCCACGTCGGAGCATAGCGCTTCATGAGATCCGGAAATCGCTGGGGTCCGTTCGTGCGGACCAACCGCTCGAGGGCATCGAGCACGGGATGATAGGCCTCGCCTTCACCATGTTGATGCACACTCTGCCCGCGGGCCCACAATAGCTGGCCGGCCCCCACCTCCTGCTCGTGCCGCTCGATAAACGAGCGGAGCAAGCTCGTCTTGCCGATACCGATCTCGCCGGTCACGAACACGACCTGACGTTCGCCCTGTTTCGCGTCGGCGAGACGTGCTTCCATCACGGCGAGCCCATCCTCGCGGCCATGGAGTCCTCCGCTCGCCGTTGCCGTCGCCACCAGGATCGGTGATGTGGGAACCGCCTGGACGACACCCGGTTCCTCTTCGTCGTCGACGAGGACCGGTGCGATGAAACGGAACCCGCGCCGATGCACCGTCTCGATGAAACGAGGCCTCCGCGCGTCGTCCTGAAGTGCCTTGCGTAGCTCGCGGATCGATGTGTTGAGCGTTCCGGGCGTGACGGCGGCGTCGCCCCAGACCGCGTCGAGGAGCTCGTCGTTGCGGACGAGCTTTCCTGCCCGCTCCACGAGGTTGACCAGTACCGCGAACGTTCTCGGACGGAGCTCGACTACGGCCGAACCGCTCCAGAGACGCTGCTCGTCCGGCTCGAGCCGGAAGTCGTGAAAGCTAATCGTGTCCACCGCCTGGTGATTTTACTAGGCAACGGCTCCCAGGCAAACCACGTCGCGTGAAATGTCGCGCAAACGGTGAAATCTCGAAGCGCGCCCGGCGAAATATCCCTGAATCGCGATGCCCTCGGACGATCTGGCCAGGAATCAAAGAGGTGGAGGGTGCACGCGGTTGGCGTGAGCCTTGCAAATAGGGCCTCGTATGACGCTGCGCATCACCCGGGAAGAGCTCGAGCAGGGCACTTTGCTCCATGTGTTCGGAGACCTGTCGGGCGCGGAGGTGGCGGAGCTAGAGGTGACGTGTCTCGAGGCGACACCCCCATTGACGCTGGATTTGAAGGGCCTCACCACGGTGGACGGTAGCGGCCTGGTCGTATTGCGGACCGCCGTCGCGGATGGCGCGAGGCTCATCGGTGCGTCGCCCTACGTCGCGATGCGACTCGAGAGGCGAGGGACGAAGTGAGAACTGGCCAGAAACTCCTGGTGGCTCTCGTGGTCACCTCGGTGACGGGCGCGAAGGGCGCGCGGGCCCAAGAGGACAAACCCCAGGAGCTTAGGAGCGACGCGACCCAACAAGAGAAGCAGCTTCCAGCTGTAGGCGAACTCAAATTCCGTTTGTTTTTCTAATGTAAAGAAAAGGAGCTCAATCCAATGGTGAAATCGAAACGTTTTTCGCCTCTCGGGGCCGCGGGCCTTCTCGCCTTGCTGGCCACGGCGTGCGCGACTCCAGAGCCGCCGGCTGAAGCCGGAGATGAACGCCCCAACGTCATCATCTTCCTGATCGACGATACCGGATTCGCGGATCTCGGAACCTACGGCTCGGAGATCACGACACCGAATCTCGACGCGCTCGCAGCAAGCGGCGTGCAGTTCTCGAACTATCACACCGCGGCGACGTGCTCGCCGACCCGGAGCATGTTGCTGACGGGCGTCGATAACCACCTCACCGGCATGGGCAACATGATCGAGATCATGGCGGATAACCAGTGGGACCAGCCGGGCTATGAAGGCTATATGAGCCAAGACGTCGTCACGTTACCGACGCTCCTCAGAGACGCCGGCTACGACACCTACATGGCAGGCAAATGGCACCTCGGCAAGACCAAGGACAGCCTACCGATAGCCCGCGGTTTCGAGCGCTCCATCGCTCTCATGGAGAGTGGCGCCGATAACTGGGAGAAGAAGACCTATCTCCCGCTCTACGATTACGTGCACTTCTATGAAGGCAACGAAGAGACCGATCTGCCCGAGGACTTCTTCTCCAGCGACTACTACATCGACCGGATTCAGGAATACATCCAGGCGGATCGTGGCGACGAGCGCAAGCCGTTTTTCGCCTACGTTTCCTATCAGGCGCAGCACTATCCGCACCAGGCGCCCCAGCAATACATCGACAAGTACGAAGGCGTCTACGACGTCGGCTGGGACGTGATCCGCGAGCAGCGCTACGCCCGCCAGGTCGAGATGGGCCTGGTGCCCGCGGGTCTCACTCTGCCGCCGAACCCCCTCGCTCCGGCATGGGATTCGCTCAGCGAAGAACAACGCCGGGTTCAGGCCAAGAAGATGGCGATCTATGCGGGGATGCTCGAGAATCTGGACGCCGGCGTAGGCCGTCTGATCGCTTATCTCGAGGAGATCGGCGAGGCGGACAACACGCTGCTCATCTTCAAATCCGACAACGGCGCCGACAACAACGAGCAGGACACGACCTTCCCCGAGTGGTACGCCGCGAACTTCGACCTCTCCTATGAGCGCATGGGGCTCGAGGGCAGTTACGTAAACTATGGACCCGGATGGGCTGGTGCCTCGGGAACGCCGCTCTTCTCCTTCAAGGCCTCTGCCTCGGAGGGTGGAATGCGCGTGCCGCTCATCATCTCCGGCCCAGGAGTCCAGCGCGGTGTTATGACGAACGAGTTCGCCTACGTCAGCGACATCACGCCGACGATCCTCGAGCTGGCCGGCGTGAGCCATCCAGCAGGTTCGTACGACGGCCGCGACGTCCATACCATCTCCGGAAAGAGCATGCTCGACTTTCTGCACGGCGACGCAAGCCAAGTGCACGGGCCTGGTGACGCCGTAGCCTATGAACTCGCCGGAAGCGCGGCGATGTTTCGTGATGGCTACAAGTTGACGAAGGGCAACCCGCCCTTCGGTGACAAACAGTGGCGGCTCTATCGCGTCGTCGAGGACCCGACCGAGTCGAACGATCTCTCCGAGACGGAGCCGCAAATCCTAGCCGACTTGATCGCGGCTTACGAGCGCTATGCAGAGGACGTCAACCTCATAGAAGTGCCCGAGGACTACAACCCCATCCTGCAGGTGCAGAAGAACGTCGAGCGCAACCAGGTCGAGGAAGTACTCGAGAAGGTGCCGGTCACCATCGAATAGGGACGAGTGTCCCGGAGGACATGATGCAGAAAATCATTGATGCCACCATCAAACCGGTCCTGGTCGTGGGCGGTCTCGGCACAGCGCTCGCAGGGGCGAACGCGTTTGCTCCTCGTTGGGCGGTCGGGAACATCCAGGGACTCGAGTGGTTCCAGGACTACACCATCTTCGTCCAGCACTGGGGAATCATGGTGTGCCTCATGGGCGTCTTCATGGTCGCCGCCGCGTTCATCGAATCGTGGAGAACACCAATCATTCTCTACGGCCTGCTCGAGAAAGCGTTCATGGTGTATCTCGTCGCTTCGAACGCGAGCTTCGACTACTCAAACGGGTTTTACGTGCCGGCGACGATGGATTCCTTTCTTACGGTTTATTCGATTCTCTACTTCGTAGCCGTCAAAGATAAGTGATCCCAACAGGGCGAACGCTACCGGCGGGGGGAATGTCCCTCCGCCGGTTTTCCACGGGGGTCCGATGATGCTGTACCGAACTCTTTTCGCGAGCCGATTCCTGATCGCGGTCCCGGTCGTCGGTTGCGTGCTCCTCACCATCGGGATCGTTGTGATGGGTCTAGGCCGTATCGTCACCGCGGGGGTCGGACTCTTGGAGACCGGCGACTTTTCGGCAGACTCGGCCAAGACGATGTCTTTGGCCGCTATCGAGATCATCGACCTGTTCTTGATGGGGACGGTGACCTACATCACCGCCGTGGGACTCTACAAGCTCTTCATCTCGAATACCGAGGTCCGGTTCTTCAAGCGCCTGAGGATCGAGACCCTCAACGATCTCGAGAACAAGATTATCGGCGTCATCGTCGCCGCACTGGGCGTCGCCTTTCTCGGCCACGCGGCCGCGGACGAGGCGAGGGAGCTGTTGAACTACGGCGGTGGGATCGCTCTAGTGATTGCGGCTCTCTCCTTTTACGTACGTCAAACCGCGAACGCCACTGCCGGAAACGATCAGGGCTGACGACACAGCACATGCTGTTGAACGTCCTCAGTTCGGTGGCGAAATCTCGCGCAAAGAACGGAGTTTCGCCCGAGCCCGAGTGATATGTCGTCGTCGTGCGGCAAACGGCCGGGCCCATCGTCTTGAGGCCAATAATTCAGCACTGCGCAGTTCCTCGCAGAGACTGGATCGACGTTTGCATCACGAAAGCTGTATGACGCCCAGAATCGTTCAAGAGACTCTCGATCGAGGAACGCTGCTTCGTGTCGCCGGAGATTTGTCCGGTTCCGTGATCGCCGAGCAAGCGGTTTCCTGTCGCAACGCCCAGCCACCTTTGACTTTGGATCTCGAAGCGTCACCGCGGCGAACGAGCAAGCGCTCGTCATGCTTACCTTTTTCCAACAGCAAGCGTCCACGAAAAAGGTACCTGTCCCTGTTTTTCGGTCTTCTCGCCGTGCTGGCGGGCTCGGACGCCCTCGCGGACGATGTGCGGCCCGTCCAGATTCAGATTCGCGAGCAGGAGCCGGAAGCCTTCCTCATCGTGTGGCAGGTGCCCCAGCTTCTTCCCCGGCAGGCGATGCCGTCTCTCGTGTTTCCGGAGGCGTGTCGCGCGGAAGCGGAGCCCACCGTCACCGCGGAAGACGGAAACTGGCTGAACCGACAACGGCAACGATGTCGCGATGGTCTCGCTGGCCGCTCGGTCGAGATCGACTTTCCTGTCGGAAACCCGTCGATGTCGATCATTTTTCGCGCCGAGTTTTTGACGGGAGAGAGCTACGCACACATGCTCACTCCCGGAGAAAACGTCTGGCAGATTCCGCCGGGCTCTTCTCCGGACGCGCCACTGCGCGCGGCGCGCCGGGGCGTCCTGGACGGTATCACCCACGCTCTCGGACACGGAGCTCATTTCGCGCTCGTCGGCATCATCGCGCTCCTGGGGTCGGCCGGCCTCATCGGCCGGTTCTCCATCGCTCAAATCGCGGCTATCTCTCTCGGCGCGCTCGCCGGGATCCAGCTCGACCCGAATCTCGGCGAAGTAGGGCTCGCGCTCGGTGTCATGCTTCTCGCAAGAGAAGCGCTTCGGCCCAACGAAGATCGTCGCCAAGTCGAAAGCCTCATCGTGCTATCGGGCGTTGTTCACGGGCTCGGGCTAGCCGGGTTGAGCGCGGCCACGGAGGCGGGCTTTCTACAAACAGCTCTGTTCGCGCTCGGGATGGATGTGACGCTTCTGTTTCTGGCCGCCATAGTGCTGCTCGTTGCCCAGCGGCTTCCCTATCGTCACGTCATCACCTATGGACTCGGCTCGTTGGCCGTCGCGATGGGTCTCTTCGCCCTCGTCTCCGGCCCAGCAACTAGCACGGAGGCACGAAGTAGCGCGCCGTGGCTACCCGGTCGATCCAATGGAGCGGCCATGCCGACCTCGTCGCGGATCGCGCCCTCGACGCCCGACGCACCCGTTCAAAGCTTCGTCGCGATCGAAGCCTTCGAGGTGCGCCACGAGGTCCTGATGCGTGTCGCCGACATCGCCGCAGATATAGGGCTCGACCCAGACGTCGCGATCGAGATCGAGGAACAGCAACGCCTAAAGGATGCGGTGCAAAAACTCGGATTGGCCGCGAGCGCTATCACGATCGACGGTGAACCTCGAGAATCGATCGAGGTACGGGTCGATTTCATGACCGTGGACGCGCAAGGTGCACTTCCACGTCAGACACCTGTTCGTGAAACGGTGCCGGACGCTTTTGTCGGCTTCACCGTCTCTCATCTGACCAAGACGACACCGCAGCAAGTTACGCTCACGTGGAAGTCGTTTCTCGAGGCGGCTCCGACCATCCCATCGACGATGATCGATCCGGAGAGCACGAGTGCCACGATCTTGACGAGCGAGTCACCGGCAATGACGTGGCAGAACGCGCTTGCCGAAGACCCCGTTCCGACGGTGGAAGCGGTGAGCGTCGAGCCCACGATGCTGCCAATACCGCTCGCTTCGCTCCCGCTCTTGCTGGTGTCGGTCTTGCTGGCGTACACCGCGATACGCGGCACACGTGTGCCGCTCGCGGCCGGCCTCTCGAGGATGACGCTCGCGCTCGCGATGCTCCTCGCACCCGCGGGCGACGTCGCGGTCGCGCTCCCGACGGCCACCGCGGACTCCCCCGACGCCGCGGGGCGCATCCTGGCCGGCATTCTCCCCAACGTCTACCGCGCCTTCGAGTTTCGAGACGAATCGCAAGCGTATGACCGCCTCTCCCTCAGCGTGACCGGGGATACGTTGACCGAGATCTACCTCGAGCACCAGCGCGCGCTCGAGATGGAGGAGCGAGGCGGCGCCCGCGCACGCGTCGAAGCGGTCGAGGTGGGAGACGTTTCCACGGTCGAGCCCAGAAGCGACGGTGGTTTCGACGCTCGGGCAACGTGGCAAGTCGGTGGCACCGTCACGCATTTCGGCCATCGTCACTTCCGACAGAACCGCTACGACGCTCGCGTCACCGTCGTCCCCGTTGACGAGCGCTGGAAGATCCGCGCGATCGAAGTCCTCGAAGAAGAGCGGCTTCGATAGCATCAACGTTCAGCCGTCCCGGCGCCGCGCGACTGCTCGGGCGTGCTCCGGTGTAGAGATTTCGAAGAAAACGAAACGTGACGAAGATTGAGGTCCAAGTGGAGGAAATCGCAATGAACAAGGAGGACGCGGGCGATATCCAGGAGAGCGTGGAGTAGACGATATGCTTCGACTTCTCTACCTAATCGATGAGCGCATCAATCTCGTTTTCATCTTGTTTCTGTTCTGGGCGTTGTTCTGGACGTTGAATGGCGGAGACAAGTTTTTCAAGGGCGAGACGGTGCCGAACACCGAAGCTTGGGCCGCAACGAGCGTCATCCTGGAAGACGGCGAGATCGTTGGCGCGATCCACCCACGCGAGCCGCTGGGATGGTACGGCGTCAACCGCGACGCCAAGATGGCCGGGTATTTCAACCGCCTCGGACTACCGGCGTGGATGGCGTCTTCCTTCCTGAACATCATGGCCGTTTCCCAGATCGCGCTCGGGTTGACGTTTTTTTCGCTCTTCTTCTGGAGCCTGTTGCCGAAAGAGCGCCAGCGCTCGCCTCAGCTCTTCGCGGACCGCACCATCCATCGTTTGGCATTCAAAGGCAGCGTCTTCGTGTTCGTGATGTTCTCCACGGGAGATATTCTGTTCGGCGATCGCATCGAGCTCTGGGAGCACGGGACATTCCTAGTCATGTGCTTGATGACCTATTTCGTGTGGTTCCGAGTCGACCACACGCTTCATGAGCTACAAGGCACAGCGAGCCCGGACCGCTCGCCTCAAGCAGCACTCTATCGGGGTCGCTAGGCCATATGGGAAAGGCAGCAATTTAGCAGGAAACGCAGGAACCCGAAGGAAATACGGGAACGGGTATGGCTGGCTCTTCTAGAAATCTTCCGGATGAGATAGACGAGATATCCGCTGCTCCATCCGACGCGTTTTTCCTGCAGTTCCTGCCTAGAACCGCAACGTCGCTTATCGTCGTGCTTTTCCTGGGCACCGGTATCGCCGCCGGTCAATCCGGCGGCCGCACGTCGGAGACGGACTTCCGCAGCTGGTACATGTACTTCGGCGACCACCCGATGGGCGATCGAGGTTTGGGGTTCCACTTCGACGCGCAGCTGCGCGTCAACGGCTTGGGTGCATCGCGCAACCAAACCCTCCTGAGGCCGGGTCTCAATTTCGACCTGAACGACTCGGTTCAATTCTCCGGGGGTTACGCGTACATCGATACCTCGGCGGGAAAGGACGCGGCTCCCGGCTTCGACGTTCCGGAGAGCCGGTTGTAGGAGCAAGTTATCCTCAGGCAGCGTCTCGGCCGGACAGGCCTCGTCCACCGCTACCGACTCGAGCAGCGCTTCATCGGGAACAGAGTTCCGAACGACGTGGGTGAAGGCACCCTGGACGGCTACACCTACAGGAATCGCTTGCGCTATTTCCTCAAGGCGTCGATCCCGATCGGCGCGGACACGCGTTACTCCTTCCAACTCTACAACGAGCTCATGGTCAATTTCGGGAAGAACGTCCAGAACAACTTGTTCGACCAGAACCGCGCCTATGCGGCGCTCGGGATCAACGTGGGACGAACGGGTCGGCTAGAGCTCGGCTATCTGCTGCAAATCGTACAGCAGGGTAGCGGGAGCGTCATCGAGTACAACCACGCCCTTCAAATCGGATTCTTCTCGACCGCCCCCATCGGACGGTGACGTCGTCACGAAGCTGCTTCATCGTCGGGAGCGAAATGTCGCGCAAAGTACGGCATGTCGAACGACTTCCGGTGACATTTCGTCAGGCCTGCGATCATGTCGAGGACGGCCCGTCCATCTGACTCACGAATAGCACCTTTGTCACACACCCATTCGAGACGCGCGCTGGATCATTCTTTGCAGTGCTTGGGGTCATGTTACGTTCGACTCGGTCAGAAACACTCGAGCCTCGAGCTTTCCTCCGTCGAGCGATCACCGTACTCGCACTGGTAGCTTGGCTGTGCGTTTGCGTCGGGTCCTGTCGGCCCGACATCTCCGAGGACAGCCCTCTCGCTGCAAGAGTCTCCCTCATCGGAGCGGGCGCCGGTTTCCCGGCGCTCCTCTATCAGAGCTGGGCGATCTCGCTTTATCAAGAGATGCCGGAGCTCAAGATCAACTACCAGTCGATGGGAAGCGGGGCAGGCGTGAAACAAGTCATCAACGCCGTCGTTGATTTCGGAGGCAGCGATGTCGGGATGACTTCGGAGGAGGTCGCACAGTCAAAAAACGGCGCGCTGATGCTTCCGATGACGGCGGGAGCCGTGGTGCTGGCTTACAACCTGCCCGATCTGCCCGATCGGAATGAACCTCTCCGTCTCTCGCGGCAGACCTACACGGACATCCTCCTCGGAAAAATAGATCACTGGCGCGCGCCGGCGATTGCGAAGGACAACCCAGGCGCGACGTTTCCGGACCTCTCCATCACGGTGGTCTATCGTGCGGACGGGAGCGGGGCCACCGCCGTCCTGACTGCACACCTTGCCACGATCAGCGAGGAGTGGAACGACGTCATTGGTGTCGGCAAGAACGTCGATTGGCCGCGCACGGGCAGGTTCATCGGAAGCAAGGGTAACGACGGCCTCACCACCCAGATTCTGCAGATGCCCGGCGCCATCGGCTATCTGGACTACACCTACGCCGTCAACAACGACGTCGGCATGGCGGCGCTCGAGAACCGGGCGGGACGTTTCATCGTGCCCGACCGCGATAGCGCCGCGGCCAGCCTGGGAGGCGCCACGATGCCCTCGGATTTCCGCCTATTCATCACCGATCCGGATGGCCCGAGCTCGTACCCAGTCGTGACCTACACTTGGCTTCTTCCCTATCCCCGTTACGCGGATCCCCTCAAGGCGAAGGCGATGGAGATCTTCATCGAGTACGGGCTCAACCAGGGCCAGGACGTAGCGCCGGCGCTCGGCTACGCGCCCTTGCCTCAGGCCGTTCGCGAGCAAGTCGCGGCGGCGGCCGACGCCATCAGTCCAGACTACGCCATCACGCTTCGGCCCACGGAACAAGAATGAGCGACCGAGCGACTCGAACCAGGAAGGTCTCGGTGGCCGAGAGGCGTCTCGACCGTGCGCTTTCGGTGGCGACGCGCGTCTCTGCCGGCGCGGTTTGGGCGGTGCTTTTTTCCATGGCTGTGGCCGTCGTGATCTTCGCCTGGCCCGCCATCCGCCAGTTCGGCTTGGGCTTCCTCGTCTCGACGGCGTGGAACCCGGCCGCCGGACGCGAGGTGTACGGCATTCTCCCGATGATCTATGGCACGTTCGTAAGCTCCATCATCGCGCTTTTGTTCGCGGTACCACTCGGTCTCGGCACCGCAATCTTTCTCAACGAGGATTTCCTGCCCCAGTCTCTCCGGCAGCTACTCATCTTCCTTGTCGAGTTGCTGGCCGCCATCCCCAGCGTGATCTACGGCCTTTGGGGGGTTTTCATCGTGCTCCCGCTCATGACAGATATCGGCGACTGGCTGCATTTGAACCTCGGCTTCATCCCTTTGTTCGGCACAGCGCCCATCGGTCCGGGCATTTTGCCGGCGGCGATAGTCCTCGCGATCATGATCCTGCCGATTACCACGTCTCTTTCCGGGAGCTCCCTCGCCGCGCTTGATTCGGACCTCAGGGCAGCGTCGCTCGGGCTCGGCGCCACCCGTTGGGAGACGATTGGGAGCGTTTTGATACCGGCCGCGTTCTCCGGCATTGCGGGAGGTGTCTTGCTGGCGCTCGGCCGGGCCATGGGCGAGACGATGGCCACGACGATGCTCATTGGCAACTCCAACCAGCTGAGCTTCTCGCTACTCGCACCGGGCAACACGATCGCGTCCTTGCTCGCGAATCAGTTCGCGGAGGCCAGCGGGCTTCAGGTCAACGCGCTGATGTATGCAGCGATGGTGCTGATGCTCATGACCCTGGTCGTCAATGCGCTGGGCGTCTGGGTCGTCGAGAGAGTACGACAGAAGAATCGGTGAGACATGGCGAAGGACAGAAGAACGTCTCCACTCGAAAAGACCTGGCGCAACCCGCGCAACTTGCTGAACGGCGTCATGACGGCTCTGGCCGGCGCGAGCCTCCTGGTCGCGCTGATCCCGCTCGTGTGGCTATTGGCATTCGTCACCGTGCGAGGCATGAGTCGCTTGGACGTCGCTCTCCTGACCCAACTGCCTCCGGCTCCGGGCCTTTCAGGGGGCGGGCTCGCCAATGCGCTCCTTGGCACCCTCATGGTCCTCGCGATCGCCGTGGCCATCTCGGTGCCGCTCGGTGTCCTGGGTGCCCTCTACCTATCCGAGTACGACGAAGGCAGCTTCTGGGGTCGGCGGGTGCGCTTTGCCACCAACATCCTCAGCGGCGTGCCTTCCATCATCGCCGGGCTCTTCGTCTTCGGCTTGCTGGTGCGCACCGGGCTGACGGGCTATTCGGCTCTTGCCGGAGGTTGTGCGCTGGCCGTGGTGATGCTACCAACTATCGTGAAGACCGCCGAAGAAGCACTTCAGCTCGTGCCCGACGATCTACGCTGGGCGTCATTGGGAGCGGGCGCCACGAGATTTCGAACCGTCACCGAAATTGTCTTGCCAACGGCTGCGCCGTCCATTGTCACCGGAATAAGCCTCGCTACCGCCCGCGCGGCCGGCGAAACGGCGCCACTCATTTTCACCGCTTTGTTCTCCCCGTACTGGCCAGAGACCTTTCGCGAGCCGATCGCCACGCTCTCCGTTCTGGTCTACAACTTCGCGACGGTCCCCTTTGCTCCGCAGCAAGACCTGGCTTGGGCGGCTGCTTTCATCCTCATTCTCGTCGTTCTGATCACGAAGGCGCTGGCGACACTCGCCATCCGCCGCCGGCCCGATAAACCCTAGGCGAATCAATGACCACACTAAGAGCGCAGGACCTTCAACTCCATTACGGAAGCCACCTGGCGGTGAGAAACGTATCGCTGGATATCCCTCCAAACAGCATCACCGCGTTTATCGGCCCTTCCGGTTGCGGCAAGAGCACCGTGCTGCGTTGTTTCAATCGGCTCAACGACTTGATCCCGGGCTTCCGGCTCGAAGGCAAAGTGAGCTTCGAAGGTCAAGACCTCTACGCACCGCAGATCGACCCCGTCGAGGTGCGGCGGCGCATCGGCATGGTCTTTCAAAAAGCCAATCCCTTTCCGAAATCGATCTTCGCCAACGTCGCCTTTGGTGCCCGGGTGACGCGCTACACCGGGAACATGGAGGAGCTCGTGGAGAGCTGCTTGAAGCGCGCCGCATTGTGGGATGAGGTCAAGGACCAGCTCGACAAGAGCGGGCTGTCCTTGTCGGGCGGTCAGCGTCAACGCTTGTGCATCGCGCGTGCCCTGGCGGCCGAGCCCGAAGTGCTACTGATGGACGAGCCCTGTTCGGCACTCGACCCCCTGTCCACGCAGAAGATCGAAGAGCTGGTCCTCAAGCTCAAGGAGCGATACACGATCGCCATCGTGACTCACAACCTGGCCCAGGCCACGCGGGTAGCCGACTACACCGCCTTTCTCAACACTGAGGAGACCGAAGCGGGCGGCATGATCGGGTACCTGGCGGAGTTCGCCGACACCAAGACTCTCTTCGAGTCCCCAGAGCACGAGGTAACCAAAGCCTTCGTAACAGGGCGCTTCGGATAGGTAATCACACGGGCTCGCGCTTCACACCACCGTGTTGATCAAAAAGGTCTTGACGCCCCGCTACGTGCCTTCGAGGCACCTCGTCAGAACAGCCGTTCGCGCGCATCGTCTACTCCATCTGTTGATGGCGGCGAAATATCGCGCAAGACGCGGTATCCCGTACGGCTCCCGACGAAATGTCGCCGCGCGATTAGGAATTGTCGTTCATCGAGCTGCCATAGATCACTAAACAAGCGGCTTGAGGCATTCGCCCTCGTGCAGTTGAAGCTGGATCACCTCTTGCAGTGGGTACCAACATGGCGAGATGGATCGAATTGAAAAATCGTTGTGACTTTCGTCGTAACTAAGAAGGAGAAGAAATGGTGCGAACGCTGGTAACCATCGTTGCTGTTTTCGCTTTCACCCTATCGACGGCGAATCTGTTCGCCCAAGCGGAGATCGTCGTCACCGACGAGGACTTGGCGGAAAAAAAGCCCTACTCTCCCTATGCCGACAAAGCCTATCCGGACCAGGTTCTGTTCGGCGACACGCATCTCCATACGAAGTACTCGCCCGACGCCGGACTGATTGGCACAACGCTGAGCGTGGACGATGCCTACCGCTTCGCGCGTGGAGAAACGGTCGTCTCGAATACTGGCCAGCGCGTACAACTCATCCGGCCTCTTGACTTCCTCGTAGTCACCGACCACGCCGAGTACATCGGCTTGGCACCGCAGATCCGGGACGCAGATCCGGTGCTCCTCGCGGATCCCTACGGGAAGTGGTTGTATGAGAAGTTCACCGCAGGTCCCGAAGGCGCCATGGAGGCCTTCGCGTCGATCCTGGCCGATGCCACCTCCGGGGTAAGCAGGTTCAGCTCAGACGAGGGAACGCGCTCCATCTGGAACTCGTTCGTCCAGACCGCTGACAGGTACAACGAGCCGGGGCGCTTCGTGGCCATGACCGGCTTCGAGTGGTCGTCCGTCCCTGGTGGGAACAATATCCACCGGGTCGTCGTTTTTGCCGATGGCGCGGACAAGACGAGCCAAGTTCTCCCCTTCGGAGTCTTCGATAGCGAGGATCCCGCGGACCTCTGGACGTACCTGGCCAACTACGAGGCCAAAACCGGTGGTCGAGCAATCGCCATTCCCCACAACGGAAACTTGAGCAACGGCACGATGTTCGTCGACAAAGACTTCTCAGGGAACCCGCTCACCCGCGCTTATGCCGAAACGCGCATGCGCTGGGAGCCCATCATCGAGGCGACGCAGATGAAGGGCGACGGCGAGGCCCATCCGTTCCTCTCGCCCGAGGACGAGTTCGCCGACTATGAGAACTGGGATGTCTCAAACCTCACCGGGTCTGCGTCCAAAGAGAACTGGATGCTCCAGTACGAGTACGCGCGCTCCGCGCTCAAGCTCGGTCTCAAGCTCGAACGGGATATCGGTGCCAACCCGTTCAAGTTCGGGCTCAGTGCCGCCACGGACACGCATACCGGCCTCGCCACCTCGCGGGAGGAGAACTACTTCGGCAAGTATGCGAAGACCGAACCCAAAGCCGATCGTCACAACTATGAAGTCATCCCTGCCGATACAGAGGAATTGAGGATCTTCACCTCGCAGGAGCTAGCGTCTGGACTTACCGCCGTGTGGTCGCGTGACACCACTCGAGACGCGATCCTCGACGGCATGAAGCGGAAGGAAGTCTACGCCACCACGGGAACTCGGATGCGCGTGCGTGTCTTCGGCGGTTGGGACTTCGAGGCGGACGACGTTGCGGGAACCGATTTCGTCTACAAGGGCTACGGACGAGGCGTGCCGATGGGTGGCGAGCTCAAGGGCGCCCCGACGGGGGGCTCGCCGCGATTCATGGTCCGCGCGCTGCGCGACCCGGATGGAGCCAACCTCGACCGCGTCCAAATCATCAAGGGTTGGTTGGACGCGAACGGCGACACCCACGAACGCATCTATGACGTGGCCGTGTCGGGCAATCGCCAAGTCGGTGCCGACGGACGCGCTCGCGAGCCGGTGGGCAGCACTGTCGATATCGCCACCGCCACCTACAAGAACACGATCGGCGCAGCGATCTTGACCGCCCACTGGGAGGACCCGGACTTCGATCCCAACGAGAGCGCGTTCTACTACGTCCGCGTGCTTGAGATCCCAACGCCGCGTTGGACCACCTACGATCACGCGCGCCTGGGAGTCCCGCTCCCGGACAACGTGCCGGCGACGACCCAGGATCGGGCCTATGCCTCCCCGGTCTGGTACACGCCGCTCAACTAGAGACCAGCGGGCTGTCGGCGCGAGGATCGCCTTCGCCCGACAGCCCCTTCCGGCCCTACTTGGCGAGGAATGGTGACGCGTGAGCAAGCTTCTCTATGAAATCGAAGGTGGGAGATGAGCGAATGAAGACCCCATATCGCAGTTTTGCACTCGTCGCAGCATGCGCGTTATTTCTGATCCAGAGCGAGCCGAGCCACGCGCAAGAGCAGGACGACGACCCGCAAAAACCCCAGGAAAGCTCCGAACAAGAACCTGAGCAGACTCCGGAGGAGCGGCAGGAGGAGCGGCAGGTTGGCGGCTATCCAATCGAAAGGGAACGGCTGGTCGGTGGACCCACCGATGTTGCAACGGACTTGATTGGCAGCTTTCCTCAGCGGGACTCGTTGTTTCCTTCTCTTCTCCCGACGCAGTGGGCCGATTTCAAGGAAGACATCTACGGCAAGACCGGCGTGAAGCTGAGCTTCAGCTACCAGGCGCTCTACCAGAATGCGTCTGAGACCCTGGGCATTCTGGACTCGGACTTCGCCTTCGGTGGCTGGCTCCTGTTCGAGGCCAAGTGGAATACGTATCGGACCGGAGAGGACTACGAGGGCGGCTTCACCGCGGCGATCGATTGGCGCCACACGATGGGGGGAGGTGTCCAGCCCTCTTTCTACGGACCTTTCGGTGTCGGCTCCCTGTGGATGACCGACATCGCCTGGGACGGATGGGATCCGGCGCTGCCGGTGTTCTATTGGGAGCAGTGGCTGAACAAAGACACCTTCGTCCTGAGGATCGGCAAGCAGCTTGCGAGCCAGACTTACGATTTCTTTCGATTCAAGGACTCGAGAACCTCGTTCACGTCGACGCCGTTCACGCTCGCGAACTCGATCCCGACGCCCGGTTTTGGTCAGGCGATCTCGTTCGAGTGGTGGCCGCGCAAGAATTCGGAGCTCTACGTTCAAGGCACGGTCAACGACATGAACGGCGCGGTCGACGACTTCGGGCTCGACACTTTCTGGCTAGACCGTCAGCACTTCTACGGGGTCGAGGTCGGCTACTTCTGGAAGCGGAATTTCCCGGCGGACTTCGACCACATTCATCTCGATGTGTTCTATGCCGATGAAAGGGCGGAGCCTACGGTCCCTGGCTTTCCCAACAAAGCGGGAGGCGGCTTCAAGATCCTGGGCTCGAAACAGCGACGCCGTCTCGTCGGCTTCGGGAGCTACACCTTCAACACGGCAGAGGGTGGCGGCTTTTCGGTAACGTTAGCGCGCCATACCGTGACCGCGGGCCTGGCGGTTTTGAAACCGGCCGGGATCCGGGGCGAGGTGGGCGTGGGAATGGCGTGGATGGGGGCTCTCGAGGACCTGAGCCTGCCGGGCCTAGGTGAGCTCAAAAACCAGACCGGCGGTGAGGTCTATTGGAAGCTTCTACTCACGCCGGATTTGTGGATCACGCCGGGAATGCAATTCGTGTGGAACCCGGCGCTCAACCCGGATGCGGATTTCGTCGCCATCCCCCAGATCAAATTTCGTCTGTTTTTCTAGCTTGGAGACGTTATGACGAACTTGAAGCAACTCCTTCAACAACCACTGTTCCACTTCGTGGCGACGGGCGCCGCGCTCTTTACTGCCTGGAGCTGGATCGGCGACCGTGTGTTGCTCGACCCCTCCGAGCAAATCGTCGTGAGTGAAGCCCACGTTGTCCAGCTCGCCGACATTTGGCGTCAGAAGTGGCAACGCGCGCCGAGCGAACGGGAGCTACAGGGTCTGGTCGACGCCTACATTCGCGAGGAGGTCTACTATCGTGAGGCGCTCGCGATGGGGCTGGACGAGGATGACGTCATCATTCGGCGCCACCTTCAACAAAAGCTCGAGCTCCTCACCGGGGGTCTCTCTCAGTCGGTAACTCCGAGCGAACAGGAGCTCCAGACGTTTCTGCGCGATAACGCCGACGACTACCGGCTCGAGCCACGCGCGACCTTTCTGCAGCTGTACATCAGCTTGGACCAACATGGCGATACCGCCCATGGCGAGGCGGAGCGGCTGCTCAGAGAGCTGCAGGCGGACGGGGACCCACGAGAGCAGACGCACCGTGGTGATCCCTTTCCGCTCCCGCCAGGACTCCGTGATGCCGAGGAGCGCAAAGTGGCCAGCACGTTCGGCCCAGAGTTCGCCGCAAGTGTGATGCATCTCCCGCCCGGATCCTGGCAAGGCCCCATTGCCTCCGGCTACGGTCTTCACCTCGTCTACGTAGAGGCGCGTGTCGACGGACGCCTTCCGGAGCTCGACGAGGTCCGGCCCTCCGTGGCACGCGACCTCCTTCTCGAGAAACGGAATCAGATGAAAGAGAACCTCTACCAACGCTTACGCGATCGATACGTGATCCGCGCCGACTACCCGACCAACTTCGCGACGGATTCGACACGCCCGAGCGATGAAGCCGATGATGGTTGATGCCGCCAGCGCGAGCCAAGCGATTGAAGGTGCTCGAGGACGACCGCTTGGGAGGCGTCGATCGCGATGGTCGCCCGATCCCATCGTGGTCGCCCTCGCGCTCCTCGCCGGCTGCCGGGAAGCGCCATCGCCGCCCGAACAAGACCTCTGGACGCCCGCCGCCCTGACCGGAGATGCCGGTGAGATGCCCACCGGCCGCGAAGTCTTGACCCGCATGGTGGACTTCCTGACCCGTCAGGACCAGATCGCGTTCGAAGCGCTCGTCACCTATGAGGCCGTTCAGGAGTCGGGGCAAATGCTTCATTTCGACATGATCCAACGGATGGCGGTGCACAAACCGGGACGGCTCCACTGGGTGACGCTTCACGGGGATGCGACCGAGGATTCCGCGTGGTTCGACCGAGGCGATTTCACTTGGCTCAGGCAGCCTGCCAACCTCTGGGGTCAGATCGATCTTCCACCCAGCATCCCGGAAGCGGTGGATCGCCTGGTCTTCGACTACGACCTGGACGTGCCGTTCGCCGATGTTCTCAGCCGCGATCTCGGCGAGTTGTGGCTCGGCGAGGATGTAGAGTCGCTTCAGTATATCGACGAAGCGTGGCTCGAAGGTGTGTGGACCGACCACATCGCCCTCCGCAAGCCCGGCGTGGACCTAGAGTTCTGGGTTCTCCAGGGAGACGAGCCTTTCCCGGTGAAGACGCACATCATCTACACCGAAGAAGATGGCCGGCCCGCCTACTCGGCTCGCTATCGCAACTGGTCCACGACGTCGCCGGACGACACGCTCCCCGAGTTCTCGCCACCTTCGGGTTCCGAACATGTCGAGCTCGTGCCGGTGAACGACCAAAGCCCCTCGCTACTGGGAGTCCTTCAATGACATGGCCAACCAGAGTTCGATGGCTCGCATACACGGTACTGTTGCTGGAGATCGCCACAGCGACCCTTCCTTCTCTTCAAGCGGTCGCGCTCGCCCAGCGAAGTCGCTCCCGATCGAGCCGCTCCGCCAGGAGCCGTTCGTCGGTGAATCGGTCGGGCCCAGCACGAACGGGCTCCGCGAATCGGTCCGCGCCGACGCGGAACCGAACTCCGTACCCGAGTGCGGCCAGTCGAAATCGCCCGCCCGTCACTCGATCACCGACTCGAACACCGACTCGGGCGCCGCCGGCCCGTCGGCCTCCTAACCGGTCACCGTCGGCGGCCGCTGTTGGGCGCCGCACCGCGAGCCGGAACATGGCCCGGCGCTCGGCTCGACATCGCAGCCGACATCGAGCGCGGCGGATCCATCAGTCACGACGATTCCGGCGCGCCGTTTGGCGGCACCATCGTTTCTGGCATCTCCGGATGTGGTACCGGCGCCGGTGGGTGAGATTCGTGTTCCTCTCGACGGTTGCCTTTGGCGCAACCGCAAGCACGTCGACGACCCACGTCCACAACTCGGTTACCTATGTGCACGTCAACCCTTGGTACCGAAAAGTCCTCTACGATGGCGAGGAGGGCTACATCCTCACCACCGCGCCCATAGGATATGAAAGAGACGTGCTGCCCGACGAAGTCGAAGCGATCACGCTCGAAGGTGAGACTTACTACTACGCCGAGTGGTCGTTCTATCAGGCGGCTCCCAGTGGAGGCTATGTCGTGGTGGCGCCCCCCGTTGGCGCCGAAGTCAGCTCGATCCCGGACGAGGCGATCAAAGAGAGCGAAGGCGACATCACCGTGTATCAGCTCGACGAGTTGTACTTCACGGAGGACTCGAACGAGGCCGGCACGACCATCTACCGCGTCGAGCCGAAGCCGCCCGAAGAGGAGGTCGATGCGATCCCTACGGGCTCGAAGTCGTTCGACGCGGATGGAGAGACCTACCACTACGTCAACTACAACTTCTATGTGGAGTATGAGGAGAACGGCAAGACCGGGTTCGTGAACGGCGAGCCCGAGCTCGGCGCGCAGGTCGCCACACTTCCCGAAGGGGCGACCCCGGTCGAGGTGGGCGGTGTGACGTACCACCAGTTCGATTCGGTGTTCTTCGAGGAAGTCGAGACCGACACGGCCGAGACGTTCTTCGAGGTGGTAGGAAGCCCCGATGGCGCCGATGAGGCGGTCGAGAACTAGCAGCCCGTGGCGAGTGACGATCTCGAGGTACGGGCGCGAAATGTCGCGCATCGGACGAAATACCAAACCGTCGCCTGGCGAAATATCACCGAGGCGGGATGCCGTTCGCGGCCCGGGCGCGCTGCTTGCTGCTAAACCTCTATACAAGAGCCATTTTGGGGAATCGTCGATCTGGATTCCGGACTGGCACGCCGTTCGCAATGGACACTGGCATGACGACAAGAATACTCCCTTCGCCTCATCACTCTGATGAAACAAGCAAAGCGCCGGTGAGCCGCCTTGCAGCCATGGTCATCGTGTTGCTCGTCTTGTGGCCGACGCTCACCTTCGCGCAGGGCGTCGAGCCGGAGCTGGAAGACGGGTGGTCGTTCGGAACGGGCGTCTATTTGTTCGGCGCCAACATCGAAGGCGTCACCGCAATAGGTCCCAAGGAAATAGAGACCGACCTCGCCTTTAGCGAGGCTATCGACATCCTCGAAGGAGCGTTCACTGCACATTTCGAGGCGCTGAGCCCCGCTCGTATAGGGCTGGCAGTGGACTACCTCTACACGAAGGTTGGCGAGGAGGGGATCGCGACACCGTTGCCTCCCGTCGTCATCGATAACGCCAGCCTCACCAGCCAAACTCTCGAGCTGTTTGGCTACTACCACTTTGGGGACCTCGACAGCGGCGCGGGCTCGTTCGATGTCATCGGAGGGACGCGGTACCGCTCGATGGACAACACCCTGGAGCTCAGCTTCTTCGAGCAGTCGTTGCGCGGCGACTTCGGCGCGAGCTGGTGGGATCTCATGGTGGGAGGGCGATGGGCGCGGAAAGTTCATCCGCGGGTGGCGCTCTCGATTCGCGCCGACGCCGGAACCGATGCGTTCAACGTTCAAGGAGGTGCGACGTTTCGGATCGCGCGGCGCCTCCTGATCGTGGCGCAGTACAAGTATTTGAACTTCGACCACGAGCAAGAGACCGACCTCGCCGACTTCGGCTACGACGCTATCGAACAAGGTGTGCTGGTCGGATTCGGATTTCATTTCTAGATGCGGGCCTCCCTGGTTTGGCCAAACGCAACGGACGACTAACGTGCAACGGGATGAAGCGATCGATGAATCAAAGAGTGGGCTGGAAAGGTCGCACCCTCGCCGCGTTGATGCTTCTACTCTTGGTGCCACGATCGGGGTGGACGCAGGGTGCACAGAGCGCACGATTCTGGGACGAGATCGCCTTCTGGGGCGAGTTCATCTACACGCTCCGGACCTGGGAAAAGGCCGTATGGACGGTCACCCCTTGGATACGGACCGACGAGCAAGAGCTCAACTCAGGAACGATGACTCGCGTGACGACCGAGGCAACCATTCAGTTGTCCGACAGCTGGGACATTCGGAACCGGTTCTTCGTAATCGGCCGGAACGACGAGGCTGCGGATCGGTACGTCATCGATGAGCGGATTCAGATTCTTCTCCGAAAGAGGTTCTTCCGCTTCTGGGACGACAAGATCCGGTTCCGCGGCGGTTTCTTCTACGAGCGCCATTTCCGCGGAGATGCGATTCCTGACTTCAACGTCTACCGAACCCGTTTGGAGCTTCGCGCTGATGGCATCCGACACGAGCCGTGGGTGCAGCAGGACTTCTTCTTCGACCACGCACGGGCGTTCTTTCGGACTCGGACGCGCGCCGGGGTTCTCTGGAATTTCAGCGGAAATCGTCAAGTGCGTCTCGCGTACCAGTTCCAGTACACCCAGGATCGCGCCGGCGACTGGGGGCCACAGCACTCTGTCGTGTTCCGTTACTGGTTTGGCAGCACGCTCTCGTGGCGCGATATCAATTGAGGGAGCCCAATGAGTGAAAAAAGCGAACTGGCCAAGAAGAACCGACTCTGGCAACCCGTCACCATCCGTTGGTTCGCGTTGCTTTTCGGCGGTGCGGTCGGCTACGCCATCCTCCGATATCACATCCTCAGAGGCGTCGAGTGGTCGCACTTTCCGCTCTACATCCTCAACAAAGCCGTATCCCTCGCCGCGGTGTTCTTCGTGGCTTGCTCTTATCTCATCGGTCGTGTGGTCACGCGGCACAACGATGATCCTCGGACCCGGCTGATCGTGGTCAAGTTCTGCGGGTTGATGGGCTTGTCCCTGGCAGCCATGCACGGGTTCATGTCACTCGCCCTGTGGTCACCTGCCAACTACGCGGCCTACTTTACGGAAGGCGGAAGGTTGAACCTTCAGGGAGAGCTGGCGATCACCCTCGGCGTCGTCGCCCTTTGGGCTCTTGCGATTCCCGGCATCACGACGTTGCCGACGATGGCAAAGAGCATCGGCGGCTTCCGGTGGAAGCGAAGCCAGCGCATGGGCTACCTGACGCTTACCCTCGTCTCCGTCCATTTGATTGCTCTCGGGCTTCCCGGCTGGCTCAATCCATCCGGCTGGGGTGCTCTTCCCCCCATCAGTCTGCTGGCGTTCGTCGCGGCCGTGATCCCGTTGGCGGCCCGGATCTTCAAACCTCGAAACACGAAAGGAAGTGACTCATGAAATTAAGAACTGCTCTAAGTATCGGAATGCTGGCGCTGGGCGTCGGATGCTCGGGAATGAAAGCGAACCACGACTACGACCGCGAGGCCGACTTCGCAAGCTACAAGACCTATTCGTGGCACGAGAGCGAGATGACCGTCAAGGATAGCGACCCGCTCGGCCACGACCGGCTCGTTCAGGCCATCGAGGGTCAGATGAGGGCCCACGGGTTTCAGGAAGCCAGCGGGGACTCGGACGTCGTCATCACATACAACGTGGAAGAAACCGAGGAGATGAACCTGAACACCACCTACATGGGCGGAGGTTGGGGCATGGGCCCCGGCATGGGTCGAGGCCCGGGCGGTATGCGTATGGGCATGGGAGGTATGGGAGGTATGGGCATGGGCGCTTCGACCACCCAAGTCCACAAGTACAACGTCGGGACGCTCGTCCTCGATATGTGGGATGTGAAGGAGCACCGCCTCGTGTGGCGCGGCATCGTGACCGACTCACTGTCAGCCGATCCCCAGAAGAACGCGAAGAAGATCGACAAAGCGGCGCAGAAGCTGTTCGATAAATATCCGCCCGCGGGCGACTAGTCGTCAGGGGTAGCGCGTGCTCCCTCGATGGGAGCACGCCCATCTCGTGGTAGCCAGGTCGTTTCTTCTTTGCCGCCCGACAAAAAGCGAGGCATCAATGCTTTTGAGTCAACAGACCACGGATTTCCTCACGCGCGTCTCCGGCAAGCTTCTCTACGGGACGATCATATTGCTGGCGGTGCTCGGCTCGCTGAGCTATCCGCTTCGGAATCAGACCGTTGTCATCACCGTGCTCGTCTCACTGTTCGGAGTCGTGCTCGCGAAGACCTATTCCGACACGGTGTACGACGACATGAAGCTCAAACGCGTGACGCCTTGGTCCGAGCTCGCTCAACTGACGCTCAAACAAAGTTGGGCGATGGGAAGTTGCGTGGTGCCGGTTTTCTTCTTTGGGTTGGCACTGTTGGGTGTCATCACGCAAGCGAGGGCGGTACTCCTCACGGAAGTCGTACTCCTCATCTTGCTCGCGTTTTTCGGGTTCATCTCCCGTCGCTTGAGTGGGGGGAGCGTTTTGCAGTCGATTGCGATTGCCGCCGTGGCCGCTGCAATGGGTCGGCTCGTAGTGGCTGTCGAGGTCTGGGCCAAATATTTGCCCAAAATCGCTCCATCGTGAGGGTGAAAATGTTTGAGACGTTCGGAGAGGCGCATCGCCTTACGCCGGCTCCCTGACAACGACGAGAGGAACAGGAGGATTCATGAAAACCTACGTTGCGTTAGTCAATTGGACCCAGAAGGGCATTCAGGAGATTCCGGAAAGTCCATCGCGAGTTGAAAAGGCGAAGGCGGCCATCGCGGCCGCCGGCGGAGAGATGAAGGCCTTCTACGTGACACTGGGCCGCTACGACATGGTTGCTGTTATCGAAATGCCGGACGATGCAGCGTACGCCAAGGCGATGCTCGTCCTTGGATCAAAGGGAGGTGTACGAACCGAGTCCCTCGTCGCGTTCAGGCAAGACGAGTATCGCGAGATCATCGAATCGTTTCTTGGCTAGTTGTTTGCCATGCTAGTAAGTAAATCACTCGGCGCCGCTCTCATCGTATCGCTCGCCGTCGTGGGCTTCGCGCCGACGGCCTCCCCCCAATCGAACACTTGGGAGTGGACTGGTGTTCCCCGCATTGTCGCGATGGGCGACATCCACGGACGCCACCACGAGCTCGTCCTCGCCTTGCAGGCGACGGGACTCGTCGACGACGAGCTACGTTGGACCGGCGGACGGGATCACGTCGTCCTGTGCGGCGACCTCGTGGACCGCGGCGCCGAGGACAGAGCGGTGTTGGATCTCGTGCGGCGCCTTTCGGGCGAGGCCGAGCGCGCCGGCGGACACGTCCACGCGCTGCTGGGAAACCACGAGGTCATGAACCTCATGCGCGACCTCCGCTACGTGCGCGAAGGTGGGTTCACGGCGTTCATAGACGACGAGCTCGCGAGCGAGCGCGAGCGCGAATGGAAAGTATACCGACGCAAGTACTCGCGAAAGATCCGGGACCAGAGCCAACTTCGAGCGGCGTTTCTCGAAGCCTACCCGGCGGGCTATTTCGGACGTGAGCGCGCGTTCTCGATGGGTGGCGAGTACGGCGATTGGCTGACCGAGCGACCGGCCGTGATCAGAATCAACGGCGTCCTCTTTCTGCACGGCGGATTGACGCCCGAAACGGCCGCGCTCGGTCTCACTAGGATCAACGACGGCGTGCGTGAGGCGCTCACAAACTTTCTCAAAGCGGTCGACGTACTTGCCCCACACGTCATCGGGCCCGCAGGGTTTCACGACCTGTTGAGCTTCGCCAATCAAGCCGTGTCGGGCTCCGGACGAAAGAGGCCGGGTTTCCTGGTCTCGGCCTCGCAACGCTTGCTCGATTCGCTCCAGTCGCTGGGATTCGATCCCCATGGACCGCTCTGGTATCGCGGCAACGCGCTCGCCAACGAGCGCATCGAGCGCGACCGATTTCAGTCCGTTCTCGACGCGCTAGGTGCAACGGCCATGATGGTGGGTCATAGCGTGACGGCGGATGGCGAGGTGACCGCCCGGTTCGAACATCGTTTGTTTCGCGGCGACGTCGGACTCGGCTATGGGCGAGATGCCCGACCCGTCATCTTCGAGAACGACACCGTCGTCGCCCTCGATCCGAGAAGCGGCGAGCGGGCGGAACCCGAGCTCGAACCGCTCGGGGGCCAAGGCTGGGGCCAGAGCTACGTGCACTTACCGGACGTCCTCGTCGAGACCATCCTGCGAGAAGGCGAAATCGCGGAGCGCACCGAAGCGAGCCTGGGCGGCTATGAAGTGCTCGAGCTTCATCGCGGCAGCTTGAAGCTGCGAGCTGTGTTCAAGCCCTTCGACCGTCGGTCGCCGTCAGGGGCGCGCGCCGAGCACGAGCTTGCCGCTCACGCGCTCGACCGTGCGCTCGGGCTGAACTTCGTACCAGTCGTCGTCGCTCGCCGCGTCGACGGAAAGAGCGGCGTGTTGCGGCCGATCCTGGAGTCGGCCATCGATCTCGTCTCGATTCGGGCCTATGGAAACCTCGACAACGCCGACACGCCGGAGATCGTCGCGGCGGTCGCTGATTTTTTTGAGCTGCACCAGCACGAGCTGGAGAAACAAGTCGTCGAGGTGACGGTGCTCAACGCACTCCTAGGGAACAGCGCGCGTGAGGACATCCAAAACCTCTTCATTCCCGCCGATGGCCGCATTGCGCTCGTCGATCACGAGCGCGCGTTCCCGACGACGGATGACGTCGCGCAGGCGATGAGCGACGGGTGCGACCCGATGCCCGCGGAGCTGACGGTGATGCTGACGGCGCTGGACCGCGAAGAGCTGCTCCCCGCCCTCGCGGACTCCCTGTCGGCCGATCAAATCGATGCGCTTCTGGCTCGACGAGACCGCATCCTCGAGATGTGCGCAACCGAGCGCTGACCCCTGGAACAGACGCACTTAGCCAAATTCTCGGGCGCTTTTGTGCGCTGGACGTCGCCTCCACTCCTTGGAATATCTGGACCTCGTCGTTGCGCCTCCCGAGCGCGCATTCATGCACCACAGCGGGTCCCGATCGAACCCGAAACGTCGTCAAGGACGAAGACCGAATTTCGTGCGTGGTGCCACTTGGTGCCAAATGTCGAGAACCTAGCCGAACCTATGTGACCTATCACGCAAAACTACGGTGACGTATCTTTGCGACCTTCCTTCCTTTTCACTGACCGCGAAGACTTTAGAAGAAACCGACGTTTCTTTCCCTGCTCTTGGTTCGCTCCCTCAGGATGACTACGAATCCGTGCGCACGTACAGATACGCCGGTACGGCGCATGACAGCCCGACGAGCGGATTGAGCACGATGAAGACCCCCGGACTAGGCCCTCTTCCTCGTGCGCGCTCGCGGAACCTCACGATCCAGAAAAGGCACGACGTGATGAGGAGGTCGGATGCGAAGCCGCTCGCGGCGGGGTTGGCGAAGACCGCCGAGATGAAGTCTCCCGGCCCGACGCCCGATGCGGCGAAGTGCTGGAAGAAGAAGTAGTAGGGAACGACGGCGCCCAGGATCGTGAAAGCGAGATACATCTTCTTCATGACGGCGCGATCTTGCCGTCACGAAGCCGGATCGTGCGCTTCGCGCGGTCGGCGACCTCTGCTCGTGGGTGATGGCGACCCGTTGTCTTTGACCGCCGGACAGCTCGTTCGCGCGATGGGTGAGGCGCTCACCGAGGTCCACCCTCTCGAGCGCCCGCTTCGCACACTGGTGGCGCTCATCGGGTCAAGAGCGGCCGCGCTGTGACTTGGGTGCGGATTCGAGGTAGAATCCAGGTTGGCTTGGCTGGTGGCCCAAAGCGGCGCCGGCGGGGCCGCCACTTTCTCGGGACGATGTCCGGTACCGACGTGCCGTGTCTCTCAGACCCGAAACCAAAAACAAACGATCCCAGCCTCTTCGCGACCGCGACCGAGGTCTGGCATTTGACAGATAGGAACGACTAGCCGTCCATGAGCAAGCCGAAGATCATCTACACGATTACCGACGAAGGCCCCGCGCTGGCCACCCATTCTTTCCTTCCGATCGTCGAGGCTTTCTCGGCGGCCGCGAGCGTCGACGTAGAGACGCGCGACATCTCGCTCGCGGGCCGGATCATCGCCAATTTTCCGGAGAACCTGACCGACGCACAGCGGCAGAACGACGATCTTGCTGAGCTCGGTGAGCTCGCCAAGACACCCGCTGCGAACATCATCAAGCTGCCGAACATCAGCGCTTCGATCCCGCAGCTGAAATCCGCTATCGCGGAGCTCCAATCGCAGGGCTACGATCTGCCGGACTTTCCGGACGATCCGGAGAATGACGAGCAGACGGCGATCCGCGATCGTTACGCGAAGGTCCTCGGCAGCGCCGTCAATCCCGTGTTGCGCGAAGGCAACTCGGACCGGCGCGTCGCCGGATCCGTCAAGCAATACGCAAAGGCGCACCCGCATCCGATGGGCGAATGGAGCTCGGATTCGAAATCCCAGGTCGCCCACATGACGGACGGCGACTTCTATTCGAGCGAGCAGTCGGCGGTCATCGGAAGCGCGGGCAACGTGAAGATCGAGCTGACCGACGAGAGTGGCAACGCGACCGAACTGAGATCGCAGGTACCCGTGCTCGAAGGCGAGGTCATCGATGCCGCGGTGATGAACTGCGAGGCGTTGCGGGCCTTCTACGAGAAGGCGACCGGTGAGGCGAAGGACGCCGGGGTGCTCCTTTCGCTCCACCTCAAAGCGACGATGATGAAGGTGTCGGACCCCATCATGTTCGGCCACGCCGTCACCGTCTATTACCGAGACGTGTTCGACAAGCACGCCGCGCTGTTCCAGGAAATCGGTGTCGACCCGAACAACGGCGTTGGAGACGTCTACGCTCGTATCGGTGACCTACCCGCCGACCGGAAGGCGGAAGTGGAAGCCGACCTGCAAGCCGTTTACGAGACGCGTCCGCCGCTGGCGATGGTGAACTCGGACAAGGGCATCACGAACCTGCACGTTCCTAGCGACATCATCATCGACGCCTCGATGCCCGCCGCCCTGCGTGCCTCGGGCAAGATGTGGGGGCCCGACGGCGAGCTCGACGACATGCTCGCGATGATTCCCGACCGCTGCTATGCGGGCATCTACCAGGCCGTGATCGACGACTGCCGCGCGCATGGGGCGTTCGACGTAACCACGATGGGAAACGTCTGCAACGTGGGCCTGATGGCGAAGAAGGCGGAGGAGTACGGCTCCCACGACAAAACGTTCGAGATTCCGACTGCGGGGAAGGTGCGCGTCAGCGATGCGGGCGGCAACGTGCTGATCGAGCATAGCGTTGCGCAAGGCGACATCTGGCGAATGTCTCAGACGAAGGACGTGGCGATCCGCGATTGGGTCGCGCTCGCGGTCAGCCGCGCACGGGCCACCGGCTCGGCTGCGATCTTCTGGCTCGACGAGAACCGTGGGCATGACGCGAGCCTCATCGTGAAAGTGAACGAGTACCTCGCGGACCACGACACCAACGGCCTCGACATCCGTATCATGCCGCCGGTCGACGCCATGAAGGCGACGCTCGAGCGCGTTCGGAATGGCGAGGACACTATCTCCGTCACCGGCAACGTGCTGCGAGACTACCTGACCGACCTGTTCCCGATCTTCGAGCTCGGCACTAGCGCCAAGATGCTGTCGATCGTGCCGCTACTAGCCGGCGGCGGCCTCTACGAGACCGGAGCCGGTGGGTCGGCACCGAAGCACGTGCAGCAGTTCGTCGCCGAGGGTCACCTACGCTGGGACTCACTGGGTGAGTTCTTGGCGCTGGCGGTGTCGATCGAAGACTTGGCCGAGAAATCCGACAACGCCAAGGCAGGCATATTGGGCAAGGCGCTCGACCGCGCCAACGCCAAGTTTCTGGAGACCAACAAGTCGCCTTCCCGCAAGGTGAACGAGCTGGACAACCGTGGCAGCCACTACTACTTGGCGATGTACTGGGCCGAAGCGCTGGCGGAACAGAGCGATGACGCTGAGCTGGCGGCGCGATTCGCGTCCGTCGCGCAAGCGTTGGCGGACGGCGAGGCGAAGATCCTCGACGAACTGATAGACGCGCAGGGTTCACCCGTCGATATCGGTGGTTACTACCACCCGGACGAGAAGAAGACCTCGTCGGCGATGCGGCCCAGCCCGACGCTCAACCAGGCGATCGACGCGGTCTGAGGCATCACGAACGCCGCGACGATCGCTGCGGCCCGAGAGAGTCGTCGACTGTTGAGACGATCGACGTTGTGCGTATCGGCGTTCCTCGCGCTTGCGAGTTGCGCTCCGGAGAGCGACCCACACTTGGCTGGTGAGTCGGAGACGTCCACGTCGTTGAAGCTCTACGTCTTTGACTGCGGGCGTATTCGCTACGAAGACGAGGTGATCGACGCACTCGACTTCGGCTTCACGAGCGCGGAGACCGACGTGCGCGAGCTCATCGTGCCCTGCTACGTCGTCGAGCACGAAAGCGGCCGACTGCTCTGGGACGCCGGGCTTGCGAGGTCGACCGTGGACGCGGCCATGGGCGCCGGGACCGGCATCGAAATGACTCTCGACCGCCCGCTCGGCGAGCAGCTAGAAGACATCGGCCTCGACCACGCCTCGTTCGACTACATCGCGTTCTCCCACATGCATCCCGACCACGTGGGCGCCGCCAACGAGATAGAGGGCGCGACACTGCTCATTCAACGAGCGGAATACGATTTTGCTTTCTCCGACGAAGCGACCTCCATTGGTTTCGATCCCACGCTCTACGATGGCCTTCGGGGTGGCGACCGACAGATCCTCGACGGTGAGCACGACGTCTTCGGTGACGGCCGCGTGCGTATCATCCCGGCGCCGGGCCATACTCCCGGCCATCAAGTCCTGTTCGTGGACCTCGACGAGGCGGGGCCGGTCGTCCTGTCGGGCGATCTGTTCGTCTTCCAGCTCAATCGCCGCACGCGGTCCGTCCCCGCGTTCAACGTCGACGCGGAAAGGACCCTGGCATCGATGGCCCGAATCGAACAGCTCATCGAGGAAACCGGCGCCGAGCTCTGGATCGAGCACGAGCTAGCGCGCTTCGAGCAAGTCGCGCAGGCACCTGCCTACAACGAGTAGTTAACTGCGGACGGCCTGCGACGAAAGCCGGTACGGACTCTTAATCAGTAGGTTGGAATGCGCGCCGCGTGAACGGCGTCTCGGCGAGACGCCGTAGGTTGAAAGGGCCCTCGCAGGGGAGGCGGAGTATTCTCCCTCCGCCCCGGAGGTACACGCGGAGCCCAGGCTATTTTCCCAAGTACTCGATTACCAGTATCAATGCGGAAAAGACGCCGGCACCGGCACAAAAAAATCCGTACTGCCTCGGGGAACGGATCGTTGGAAGCTCGTAAACCGTCGCCACGACAATGATCCCTCCCGCCAACAACGCGTACCACAGAGCAAGAGTTGTCTCCCCAATCTCGACGACGATTCCCGTGATACAGCCGGCGACAACGCTAGCGGCAAACAAGAAGCGTGCGGTTCGATCATAGATATTCGGAAAATGCTCGCGCAAAAGGCCATCGAGTCCGGCGACATGAACGGCCATCGCCATCGCGAAAAGGATCAAGGGTTCGGGGCGGTGCGTCAACTGTTCTGCCAGCAGATACCCGATCAGGTAATTGTAGGCTGCCAGACTGGCGACTTCGGCCCTGACCGTCGCCGGCGCAGATGCAAAAGAAATCTCAGACCCGGTCCGATTATGCCGATAGGCCATCTCGAGCAAGATGATGCCGAGGTAACAGACGAAACCCGCGAGCGCGACGAGATAGACGTGGTGCGTCAGGAATCCGTAGATACTGGATTCCACGATGGCGCCGAGTTTCCCTTGGGACTTTGCAAGATGCGGGAAGACATCCATGAAGACATAAGCGATGGCCACCCCGGCAGATCCTGGCAACCAAGGATTGCCCTCTTTGTGCATGAAGCGAAACCGGGGCGTCAGCAGGTGAACGAGCGCGATCAGCGTGGCGCCGACGAGAGCGGGCCAAAACAGGCTCATGCCGTAGGCTGTCACTTCGCTAGCGGTTTGCCTAGAGCGATCAAGCGAGCCCCCAACCCGAGCTCAGCTGACGCCGCGCCAGGACAGCTTGCTGCCGAACCAGTAGCGGAACACGACGGCGTGTTGCGGGCTCCAGTTTCCGCCACGGCCTTTTGTATATTGGAACTGATACGCGAGACGAATCTGCTGCTCTCGTGCAAAATTCCAGAGAAAGCCGATGCGCGTCCGAGTGCGGAAGAAACCACGCGCATGGTCGAAGAAGAAATCCGTCTGGCCCCACGGCTCATTTCGAATTCCATCCCCACGAAGCTCCAGCCTCGTCCGGTAGACGTTGAAGTCCGGGATCGCGTCTCCGCGGAAATGGCGTTCGTAGAACAAACCACCACGAAAGCGCACATCGTTGTTCCGGAACCGGAGAAGTGTCTTTCGGAGCAGGAGCTGAATCCGCTCGTCGATCACCACGTCGTCGAGCTCGGTTGTGTGTCCTATCAGGAAGAATCGGCCGCGGAAGTCCCAGTCCTCGGAAAAACGGACGGTCGCGTCGGTCGTCACGCGAGTCATGAACGAGGAGTTGAGCTCCTGCTCGTCGGTCCGTAGGGACGGTGTTACCACCCACACTGCGTTTTCCCACGTACGAATCGTGTAGATGAGCTCGGCCCAGACGGCGAGCTCGTCCCACAAACGCGCGTCCTGAGCCTGTCCCGCCCGGGGAATGGAAAGGCCCATCAACAAGGCGCCCAGGATAAGCGCACGTTTCGTAGCCACCGTGTGATCCATCAGCCAACGCATCCGTTGTCATTCTATAATCCCTAGAAATGACGTTCGAAGCCTCGCTTTCCAGGCGAAAAACGTTGAGCCGGGGACGATCCGTCGGGGCCCTTTGGCGTACGCGTAGGATTGTGCGGGCGGTCCTAGTTGAGCTGGCCTTCCGGCGTCTCACCGGTGCCGCGGATTGTATAGAATGATCCTGCTCGGCCTTTTCAACGAGTCGCTAGGAGGAATTTCCACTTGTCTCACAAGTATTGCTCGAAATCGCGCTCTGCTCTGTTGGCCTTAGTTTGGTTGTCCTTGACGACCAACCCGTTCTTCGCATCGGCTCAGGAACTGGTGGTGACCGAAGACGACGTCACGGAGGAACGGGTCTACTCGCCCTACGCGGGCAGGGCGTACGCCGATCAGGTATTTTTCGGCGACATGCATTTTCATACCGACCTTTCGTTCGATGCGGGCCTGATCGGAACCACTCTGGATGCGCACGCCGGGTTTCGGATGGCGCGAGGTGAGAAAGTGATTTCCAACACTGGCCAACCGGTGCAGCTGATCCGGCCTCTGGACTTCCTGGCGATCACGGACCACGCTGAGATGATCGGGCTTGCGCCCGCGATCCGAGAATCGAGCCCGATTCTGATGGCGGAGCCCTGGGGCAGATGGATGCATGAGCGGTTCAACGCCGGTCAGGAAGGCCGCATGGAAGCGGTGAGGGATGTGGTCAATAGAGGAACGTCGGGCGATAACCCATTCAGCTCTGACGAGCTGACACGTTCCATCTGGGGGGAATTCATAGAAATAGCCGACCAGTACAACGACCCCGGTCGTTTCACCGCAATGATCGGTTTCGAATGGACATCTACACCTAGCGGAAACAATCTACATCGCGTCATCGTGTTTAGGGATGGCGCCGACAAGACTAGCCAGACCGTACCGTTTTCGTTGTTCGACAGTGACGATCCGGAGGACCTGTGGGCGTACCTAGCGGCCTATGAGGAAAAGACAGGTGGTAGTGCCATTGCGATTCCTCACAATGGCAACCTCAGCAATGGATTGATGTTCTCCGACAAGATCCACTCCGGCGAAGCGATGGACCGTGCGTATGCTGAAGCGCGGATTCGCTGGGAGCCCATCATGGAGATCTCGCAGATAAAAGGAGATGGTGAGGCCCACCCGCTTTTGTCGACCGAGGACGAGTTCGCGAACTATGAAACCTGGGATGCCAGCAACATCGATGGGTCGGCGCCCAAGGAAGAGTGGATGCTGCAATACGAGTACGGCCGCTCGGCGCTCAAGCTCGGGCTCGAGCTCGGCAACCGCCTTGGTGTCAATCCCTACAAGTTTGGCTTGACTGCCGCCACCGACACGCACACGGCATTGGCGACGACACGTGAGGAAAACTATTTCGGCAAGTACGCGCAGACCGAGCCGTCCCCTGAGCGACACAACCGTGAAGTGATTCCCGCCTCCGACCCGGAGTTGAGGGTAATGACTTCGCAGGAAGTAGCTTCCGGCCTCACCGCGGTTTGGGCTCGAGAGAATACGCGTGAAGCGTTGTTCGATGCGATGAAGCGCAAGGAGGTGTATGGGACGACCGGCACGCGGATCAAAGTTCGCGTTTTCGGTGGGTGGGACTTCGAGGCCGATGAAGTGGTGCGGCCCGATTTCGTTTCCGAGGGTTACCGTCGTGGCGTGCCCATGGGTGGCACTCTGTTTGAAGCGCCCGCCGATGGAGCCCCGAGCTTCATGATCCACGCGCTGCGCGATCCGGATGGCGCCAACCTCGATCGAGTCCAGATCATCAAGGGCTGGCTCGATGGCGATGGAGAACTACACGAGCGCATTTACGATGTGGCCGTCTCCGATGGTCGGCAGGTCGGTGCGGACGGACGTGCCAGCCAGCCGGTCGGCGACACCGTCGATGTGGACAACGCTACGTATACGAACTCCATTGGTGATGCCGTTTTGACGGCGCATTGGCGGGATCCTGATTTCGATGTGGACGAACACGCGTTTTTCTACGTGCGCGTGCTAGAGATCCCGACGCCCCGCTGGACCACCTATGACGCGGCGTACTTTGGAATCGCCCGCCCGGATAACGTACCGGCCACTGTCCAAGACCGAGCTTACACTTCGCCCATCTGGTACACGCCATAGAGGCACTGCGTTCTTACTGAGGAGCGGTCAACGGTGAAGCCGACCCGTCGAGTGGTGCTGAGCTGCGCAATGTTCACCCTATCAGCAGCGGCCAGCATCGCACAGGAGCTCACTCCGCGCTCCTACTGGCCCGCGCCGAAGGGCACCAAGGTGGCGATTCTCGGATACTCGTTCTCTCGGGGCGATGTCGTCACCGATCCGTCCCTGCCGGTCGTTGGGGTGGATTCGAGAATCAACGCAAGCGTATTTGGCTACCTGCAGATTCTGAACCTGTGGGGACGTACGGCGCACGCCGTCGTCGAAGTCCCGTATCTGTGGGGCACGACGGTGGGCGATGTGGCGGACGAGCCCAGGAGGCGCGATTTCTCCGGCCTTGGCGATCTGGGAGTCACGCTCTCGGTCAATCTGCTCGGCGCGCCTTCTATGACGCCCGCGGATTTCCAGGAGCTTCGTGAGAATCCGCACGCAATCCTCGGGGCGAGCGTCAAAGTCCTGACCCCCACCGGAGACTACGAGAAAGACAAGCTCATCAACGTCGGCGCCAATCGATGGGCCGTCAAGGCAGAGCTCGGATACATTGTTCCCATCAAGGCCAATTGGCTGCTCGAGCTCGAGCTGGGCGCCTGGGTCTTCGGAGAGAATGATGAATTCTTGGGCGTGACCAGGGAGCAGCGTCCCGTGGTCGGCACGCAGCTCCACGTGATCCGGCGCTTCAAGCCTGGGTTCTGGGCTTCGCTGGATCTCACTTACTTCCAAGGTGGCCGCTCCATCATCGACGGCGAGCTAGCCGCGGACCTGCAACGAAACTCGAGACTCGGCGGAACCATCGTGGTGCCGTTTCTGGGTCGCCACGCCATCAAGGTCGGCTACAGCACCGGCGTCGTCACCGAGTCGGGCGGAGACTACAGCTCGTTCCTGTTGAGCTATCAGGTACTCTTCCACTAGCGCGACGAACACGCGTTGTTCGGGATAGCTCGCGGATAACGTGTGGGCTACGGTCCGAGATCGAGCGATGCGGGCCGTCGTGCTTGGTGCCACGCTGGTGCCAAAAGTAGTCCGGGCTCGCCGAAACAACGGAGACGACCGTCACCGCTTCTTCGAGTCTTTCGTATCGGTTAGTCTCGGTTCGTGCTCGTTGGTCTCCACCTGAGCACGACTCTTCGATCTCCTCCTCATGTCATCAGCGGGCGCTCATTCGGTCACCGACGCCGGCGCCTTCGGCCGGGCGCGGTTGGCCTCGGCGAGCTGCTCGATCTCACTCTGATAGCGCTTGTACTCGGGCGAGCCGGGCTCGGCGTAGTTCAAGTTCTTGTACAGGCCGATCATTCGCGTGAAGCACTCGCGCGCCGATTCCGTGCTCTCGAACTCGTAGTCGCGCTCGATGAGGTCCTTGAGCATGTAGAAACTCTCGAGCTGGCGCTCGCGCGGCATGGAAGCATCGACCCTGTCGAAGGCGTCCTGCTGCAGGAACACCATATCGACGAGGAGCGCTTTCTCCATCGTCACGAAGTCGTCGAGGGTGATGCCCTCCTCGCCCGTGACCTGCATCATCTGCTCGACCGCGTCGCCTCGCCTGAGAAGTTCCTGCATGGCCTGGACACTCTCGACCCAGTCCGGCCTCAGGTTGTCGTGAAACCACTCCCCGAGCTGCTCGAGGTAGCGCGACCACGACAAGAGCGGGTCGATCGCGGGATAGAAACGCTTGTAAGCGCGCGCCGCCGACAAGCCGAGAAAAGTCTTCACCGTCGCGAGAGTCGCCTGGGTCACGGGCTCCTCGAAGTTGCCGCCTGCCGGCGAGACCGTGCCGATGAGAGTGACGCTTCCGACCGCGCCATCCGGGGTGCGCATGACGCCCGCGCGCTCGTAGACGTTCTTGATCGAAGAGTCCAGATAGGCGGGGAAAGCTTCCTCGCCCGGAATCTCCTCGAGGCGACCCGACGTCTCCCGCATCGCCTGAGCCCAGCGCGACGTCGAGTCGGCGATGCACAGCACGTGGTGGCCCATCTGTCGATAGTACTCGCCGAGCGTGATACCGGTATAGATCGACGCTTCCCGCGCGGCCACGGGCATCGACGATGTGTTGGCGATGATGATGGTCCGGTCCATGAGCGAGCCTCCCGTCAGCGGGTCGGAGAGCTCGGGGAACTCGGTGATGGTCTCGACGACCTCGCCCGCGCGCTCGCCGCAGGCGATGACGATGACGATGTCGACCGTCGCGTGCCGAGCGATGAGGTGCTGCAGCACCGTCTTGCCGGCCCCGAACGGCCCGGGGATGCACGCGGTGCCGCCGCGAGCGATGGGAAAGAACGCGTCGATGATGCGCTGCGTCGTCGTGATCGGCTCCGAGGGATAGAGCCGCTCGGCGACGCGCCGCCGCAGCATGTTGGTCGGAATCGGACGTCGCACCGGCCAGCGCTGCGACATCTTGATCTGGCGCTCGCTTCCTGTGGGGTCCCGGACGGCCGCCACTGCATCGTCGACGGTGAAGTTGCCGCGCTGGACCCATTTCACCTCGACCGGACCGCTCTGGTCGAACGGGACCATGATCTTGTGCGTGATGCGGCCTTCCTCGACCGTGCCGAGAACGCTTCCCGCGTCCACCATGTCGCCTACTTGCACGGCCGGCGCGAACGACCACCTCGTGTCCGGGTCGAGCCCGGGGTACTCCGCGCCCCGAGCGAGGAAGAAGCCGTGATCGGCTGCCATCGCTTCGAGGGGATTCTGGAGGCCGTCGTAGACCTGGCTCAAGAGGCCGGGGCCGAGGGTCACCGACAACATCTCCCCTGTCTGCTCGACCCGGTCCCCGACAGCGACGCCCGCGGTGTCCTCGTAGACCTGTGCGTCCGCGGTTCGGCCGCGCACCCGGAGGATCTCCGCCTTCAGTTTCTCATCCGTTCCGTGCGGGCAGACGTGCACCATCTCGTTCTTCATCAACACGCCGTGTCCGTCCTCCGTGACCGGCACCTCGATGGTTACGAGATCGTCCTGCACCATGACCACGCGCGCATCGGACCGTGCTGCCTCCGGTTTCACCGTCTCTTCACTCATACGACTCCCTCGTTCATTGCCAGGTCGAGCGCGTCCTCATAGGGGCCCCACGCGGCCTGCATCAGCTCGTCGAACCGCTTCGCGGCCTCGGCGCCGTCGTACATCGACCAGCGATGGATGACGTCCCACCGCTGCGCGTACAACGCCACCGCTTCGAAGTCGAAGTGGTGTCCCTCGCTCTTGCGGGACAGGTAGGTCCAGACGAGGCGCAGTAGCGCCTTCTCGAAACCGAGCGAGTCCATCCGCTCGACGCGATCGTTGAAATCGGATATCCAGGGAAGCGCTCCCGACAGCCCGAAGTCGCTCTTCGCCCAGTTCCGCTCGAGGGTGCGGGTCCAGCGGCCGAACCCCCAGATCTCGTTCTTGGCGGGCGGTGGTTCCCCGGCCGCGCGCCGCCGAATGGCGGCTACCACCGTCCGCAGCTCCATACGCCACTCCGCGACCTCTCGCAGCACCGGACTTCGGATCTCCCGGGTCACCGCCTCGGCCATCGCGACGACCTCCTCGTTCGTGATCTCGAGCGACAGCCGGCTCCACATCATGAGCCGGCCGAGGCTCTTCAGTTCGTGCGCGTCTTCGGGCTCGAGCAGGCGGAGGCGTTCCTCGAGCCGAAAGCGCGACAAGGGCGGACGGCGTTCCTCGAACAGCGCGGGAAGCGCCGGTAAGCTCGCCATCAACGTGTAGTAGCGCTCGGTACCCAACGGAAGCTTCCTATTGAATGATCCCCTGCATGAGCGCGCGGAAGCGAGGCTGCATGTGCTCGACCAGGATGTCGGCGACAGCCTTGGGCGTGAGCTCGATGTCGAGGTCTTTGCCCTTCACCCGCACGCGGATACCCTCGGCGTCGGGAGCGGAAGCCTTGAAAGTGACTCCTTCGCGCCACGTCGCCGCGGCGATACTCTTGACGAGCTGCGTCAGCTCGCCCGCGAGCTCTTCCGAATCCCCCTTGAGCTCCTCCACGCTCAAGACCTTGGTCGGCAACACTACGTCGACCGCCTCCGCGTCGTGAACCCCGGAACCGCGCGCGGCGTCGCCGGCAACCTCGACGATGAGCCGCCCAAGAAGCTCGCGGTCCTCCATCTCCTCGGTTACGAGGCGACGCACGCGCTCGTTCAGATACTCCATCAGCTCCTGCTGAAATCGGAGGATGGTGTCACGCGTCGCGATGCGAAGCGCTTCCTTGCCCGCCTCTTCGATCTGCCGCGCCTCCGCCCGAGCCTCGTCGACGATCCGGGCAGCTTTCGCCTTCGCCTCAGCGAGCAACGCCTCCGCCTCGGTCGTCGACAGCTCGACGATCGCGTCCGCCTCGGTCTTTCCCGCTTGCACGCCTTGGTCCCGAAGCCGCGCGATGAGCTGCTCGACGCCGGAGGAGACCGTTCCGGTGCCAGATTCTTTCGCCGCCACGATCAAGCCCCCGCCGGAAGCCCGCCGCTGATGACGAGCGCGAAAACGAACGCGAACACCGCGAAGCCCTCCACGATAGCCGCGGGGGCGATCGACAGGCCGAACACCTCGGGCTTCGACTTGGAGGTGGCGATGGCGGACGCGAGGGCTCGGCCCTGCCACGAAGCCGACGTGTAGAGCGCGAGCCCGGTGAGGACACCGATCCCGAACAGACCCGGCGCGGTTTCGAGCGTCACCGGCCGGTTCAACGAGAACATCACGACGATGCCGTAGATGGTCTGAGAAGAAGGCATCGCGGAGAGACCGATATAGCGACCGTAACCGCTATCGACTTCGAGCAGCGCCCCAGCAGCCGCCTGCCCTGCGATGGCGCTCCCCACGACGCTTCCCATGACGCCGAAGGCCAGGGGCGCGATGATGCCCGCCCATCCGAGGGCCAAAATCAGATTGTCCATGTCACATTCCTCCTCCGCTTTCTCCCACCTGAGATTCCGCGACGACGATAGCCTCGCGTTTGTCGAAGGCTGCAAACGGCTTGCCTTCGCCGAAGACGCTCCAGTTGTAGAGCTCGATCACGTTGAGACGAAGACCGTGCACGACCCCGCTCACGATGCCCAGGACGAAGTTGAGCCCATGTCCCAGCGCCAGCACCATCAAGCCCAGCAGCAGGGCGATGCCCTGCCCCGCGCCCATGATGTCGGTGCCGAGCTGGTTGAACGTCACCGCCAGCGACGCGCTCGAAAGGCCGAGGGCGAACAGGCGTAGATAACTGAGGACATCGCCGAAGGCCTGCGAGACGCCGGTCAGCGCTTGCAGGCCGTCGAGGCCTCGCCACACGACGTCGGTGAGCTTGTTCACCGGCCGCGCGCTCGACAAGAGCAGCACCATCGCGAGACCCGAGACGACCACTATCCCTCCGGCCGCGCCCGCACCGAGATAGACGGCGAATCCGCCCGCGAGCGCGAGCATCCAGCCCACAGGGGCGAGCGCGGTCAGATGCCCTCGCCGCCCCCAGGCGGTAATGGCATTCGCGATCAGCAGGTGAAGCACGCCGAGCCCGATCGACAGCTTCATCATCGAGTCGAAATCGTTGACGTCGAGCACGTGGAGTCTCGCGAGCGCCGAGCCCGAATTGGGCGAGACCCCGAAATAGCTCCCCACGAGGACGCCGTAGGCGATGCAGGAGACACCGACGAGCGCGACGAGCTTGCGAGCGCGCCTGAGCGACGCCGTGCGCTTCATCCGCTTCCAGAAGAAGACCGCGAGAAGACCGATGACGGCACCATACGCCGCGTCGGCGACGATCATGCCGAAGAAGAGCGCGAACGACACGTAGACGACCGGCGAAGGGTCCCAATCTCCGTAGCCGGGGATCTGATAGAACGTCACGAGATCTTCGCCCGGCTCGAGCGCTGTCGGATTGTCCAAAAGGATCGGCGGCGCGTCCGAGGGCCCCGGCTCCTCAGCGGTCCAAGCAAGCCCCGCCTCCGACGCGTAGGCGGCGAGCTCGTCCGCGCGGGCCGCAGGGGCCCATCCCGAGACCGCGAAGATCTCTCCGCCGTCGAATGCGTTGCGGGACGCTCGCGTTAGAGCCGCCGCGTCCTCGGCGCGAGCGAGGTTGCGGATCATCAGCTTGATGAAGCGGGTGAGCGCCCACCGCTCGGCGAGGACCTCCTCGAGCTCCGCTTCCGCGTCGCTCAGCGTCCGGCGAAGCTCGCCGAGCGAGCGTACCCCCAGCCGAGAACGAGGCACTGGGATCGAGCCCTGCGGCGGCTCCTCGCGTGAAACCACGACGACGTAGGAGTGGCGGCTGTCGCGATGCACGACCTCCCACGGCAGGCCCGTCTCGATCGCCCGGAGCTGGTAGTGCGGCACGACGTAGAACCACAGTCGGTGGTTCGCGAGGTGTTCGATCGGTGGCAACGTGAACTCGCCCCACGGCTCGACGTAACGAATGCGATCGCGGAGAGCGTCGATGTGCTCTTGGACCTCGAGCTTGCGGCGCCGGTTGGCGAGCGCCTTGCCCGTCACGTCCATGACGTCGAAGTCGTCCTCGTACTCGAGCTGACGGCGCTTGAGTCTCGCACCTAGCAGGTAGCGGAGCGCCTGACGCGCCTGCTTTCCCGCCGCCGATGGGAGGTCCGGAGCGGCTTCGGATGCTTGCCACGGTTCGAGGTGCACGCATCCGAGCTCCTGGAGCGCCTCGAGGGCCTGGCCCTTGTCCGACGTCGCTCCGACGAAGGCGACCTTCTTCATCGGTACGATGGTCATATCGCCACCGGCTCGGCCGCCCTTTTCTTCTTGGCGGACTTCGAGCGGACAACCGCGGCCCTCTCCGCGTCGCCCAGGAAGATCTGGATCTTCTTGATGTTCTCTCTCGCGCGCGGGATCAACACTTTCTCGAAGAGGTTCACGCGCTGCGTCGTCCGCTGGACCGCACGGTTGAGAATCTCGACCCGGCGCCGGCCGAACCGCGCGCGGAGGTGAAGCCCCACGCTCTGCTCGAGGCGGTGCGCCACCCCGTCCACCCACTGAGGTCGCCCGAGCCGCGAGTACGCCTTGAGCTGCACCTCGAAGCCCCTCAGTCGGGGCAGGCGGATCCCGACAACGTTCTCCTCGTCATGTTCGAGCGAGCTCACCTGCACCAGGTCGGTGAGGTCGACCTCACGGTTGGACAACATCGGAAGCAGCTCGCCGATGCCGTCATAGAAACGGCTGAGCGCCTCCTCGGCCTCCGCGAGCTCGACGGCCGCCTTGGCGCGCTCGGCCATGAGCTGGCGCCGCTTGAGATCGAGCGACGGGAGGAACTTCTCGAAGTTCGCGAGCTTCTTCCGCTCTTTTTGGAGCGAGCTCTTACTCAGCGCCAGGCGCGCCATCGCGGTCCTCTCGAGGGAAGTACTTGTCGACGAGCTCCTGCTTCATCAGCAGCTCGTGAGGCTCGAAGCACTCCGCGAGCGTCTCCCACCCACGATCGAGTGCCTCCTCGAGTGGCATCGAGACCTTGATGTCCATGAAACGATCGCGGAAGAGCTTGCCGAACTTCAGGAGCTTGTGATCGAACGCGGACAGCTCGAAGGCCATGGCCTGCTTCTGCTCCGCATCGCGGGCTTCCGAGTAGAAGCGGACCATCGTGTTCATGATCTGCCCGTGGTCCTCGCGGGTGACCTTTCCGATCACGTGCTGCTTGAGGCGCGACAACGAGCCGAACGGATCGATCACGCCGCTGTGGAGATAGAGCTGCCCCTCGGTTATGTAGCCAGTGTTGTCGGGCACGGGATGGGTGACGTCGTTTCCCGGCATCGTCGTCACCGTCAGAATCGTGACCGAGCCGGCGCCCTTGAAGTCGGACGCCTTCTCGTAGCGCTTGGCGAGCTTGGAGTAGAGGTCCCCCATGTAGCCTCGGTTGGAGGGCACCTGCTCCATCGAGATGCCGAGCTCCTTCATGGCGTCGGCATAGGCGGTCATGTCTGTGAGCAGCACGAGCACGCGCTTGCTCTCCTCCACCGCGAAGCGCTCCGCTACCGCGAGCGCGAGGTCCGGGATCTGCAGCCGCTCGACGATGGGATCTGACGCTTGGTTGACGAACATCACCGTGCGCCCGAAAACGCCCGCGTTCTCGAACTCGGTGCGGAAGAAATGGTAGTCGTCGAAGATGAGGCCAAGCCCACCAAAGACGACGATGTCGGCGTCCGCCTGGATGCCGATGCGCGACAGCAGCGGATTGAAGGGCTCGCCCGAGATCGAGAAGATCGGGATCTTCTGGCTCTCGACGAGCGAGTTGAACACGTCGATCATCGGCACATTGGTGCGGATCATGTTCGACGCCAGCACGCGCCTCATCGGATTCACGGTGGGGCCCATGATGTCGACCCGCGGATCTCCCGAGAGATCCGGGCCGCCGTCGATGGGCTCGCCGGTGCCGCCGAACACCCGTCCCATGATGTTGTGCGACAGCGTCACCTGCATCGGGTGCCCGAGAAAGCTGGTGGTGGCGCCGGTGGACAATCCCTTGGTCCCGGTGAATACCTGGAGCGACACGACGTCCCGGTCGATGCGGATGACCTTGGACAAGGAGCTCGCTCCCGAGACGTCTTCTACCACCGCGAGATCGCCGAGCCGGGTCACCGGCCCGTCCACGGTCGACATCTCCGGCACCGACACCTTGATGATGTCTCCGACGATCTCCAGCACCTTCGAGTAGCTGACGAGTGACTGCGCCATGATTCCGGAGTCTACCAGGCTTGGTTCGGTGGTGGGTCAGCGGGATACGGCACGGGGAGGAAAATCGTATGGATCAGTGGCGCGCTCGATGAGATCGAGGCGCTCCCAGCACAGAGCACAGCGACAGCCTGTCAGAACTTCGCTGCAAACCACTCTCGATTTGTACGAACGCTCCCGGTCTCGTCGTCCCTCATCTCCACAATGGACGCATCGCATGCGAGTCGCCGTGACCTTCTCGCAGAAACGCGAGGCCTCCCAAGACGCCACAAGACACGGCAGCTGCCTCGCTCGATAATCCCTTCGCGATCTCGTTCCAGAATCGTTGTCGCTCTTCACGTCGCGCCACCCAAGGCCGACCGGATCGCCGGCCGGCCTGATTGATCTGATTTCCTCCGCTGTCGCGAGGTGTTGCGACGACCTAAGCTTTGCTTATTTCTCTTGCTCTTTTTCTTTTGGCTCTTCTTCCTTTGCTTCTTCCAGAATCTTTTGATTCTTCACTCGGTGTTCCCAGGCAGCACCCATGCTTTGTCTCATCGTATCCGGCAGGCTCTCCACCGGAACCACGAGATCGCCGTCAACCGGCCATTCGGTTAGCAGTTCAGGGTGAAAGCCCTCAGGGTAGTACTCTTTAGGATCGATCTGCTGCTCGCGTACGAACGGCTCTTGAATCTCTTCACGGCTGGTTGGCGGGTGAGGCACGACTAGCTGGCCATTGGTGAAATCGAACTGTGGAGCACGGTTGTTGGGAAAGTCCGGAAGAATGCCCTCGCGGACCCAAATCGCATCTTGAGTCATGTTCACCACAATCCCGTCGGGCGCTCCAAAATGGTACGGACCCTTCCAGTGTTCACGCACCTCCGCCACGGTTTCTTCGTTGACGTAGGGATCGAAAGTCATATGGGTGTTCATGAACATTCTCGGCTTGATCTGATTGGCCACATACCCCGCGCCGTAGCCTGGCGTGTGATGGGTATCGACCGTGTAACGCCCCAAGAACGGTGGGACGCCCTGGACACCCGAGCTTATCTCCAATAGCTCGGTCTGAATCTCCGTGACATAGAGGTCGCAGCCTTTGGCGTATTCAATATCCAGGTGGCTCGGTCGGCCATCTCCGGTCCAGACGAAGCACATGCCGTTCCAATCGAGTCGATAAGCGGAGGCACCGTCTTTGGCATGCGACCGTTGCCAATGAGTCACCTTCACGCCGTTCTTTTCGTATACGGTTCCACCGTTGTCACGAAAATCGAACTCGTTGACCTGGATGTCGTGGCCCTTGCCCACCGGAAACACACTAAAGGCATCTCGATGCCACCCCACCATCATCTTCATGCCTTCGACCATGGTTGCTGTACCGTATTCGGGTGTGCGTCCTGAAGGCCCGTGAACCGTCAACGGTTCGTGCCAGCCGCCAGCCCAGGTGCCGAACATCCAAAGATAGGGAAGCGATCCGAAGTGATCGACGTGTAAGTGTGTGATGAAGACATGCTTGATTTGATTCAGCGACACACCCGCGGCTGCGTAGTTTGCGACGGCACCTTCCCCGATATCGAATACGAAGTTGTCACCATTGCCCAATTCGACATAAATAGATGTGTTCATCTGTCCCGGGCGAATAACGGGCGCTGAACCCATAAACGTAATGCGCATTTCTTCTGGTTGAACTTCCTCTGTACCGGGATACCAATTGGCCGAGCTTTTGAGCCACGGCAACGGTTCGATACCGTCGAACAGCAGGCCTTCATTCCACCGCCCTAGTGGTACCCCGCCCGTCAGGGCGGTTTGGATTTCCTCGTCGCTAGAGGGCTCCTGGATCGGCGGGGCCTGCGCGAATACGATGCTTGCCAACAAGTTCGTAGCGGCGAGCGTCAATAGAGTCTTCCGAAAAAAACACATAACTTTCTCCTCGATTGGCGACTTGGATGTATACGTTTGTCGGGTGAAACGTTCGAAACGTTACGCACCGGGTGTAATGCGCTCGTACTAGTACACGTCGTTCGTACGGAGAACGTGCCAACTTTCTCGATGCACGTTGTCTCGATTGGCCGCGGCAGGGTAGGCTGTTCCGGAATGCCGGAGCTCAGCGAAGCGACGCAAATCCTTCTAGCGCTTGGAGGAGGGGATCGGTCCCGTGTGGATCGTCTCATGGAGCTTGTCTATGGCGAGCTTCGGGGGCTCGCGCGGCGCTACGTTCATCGCGGGAGCCCCCACGAACCGATGCAGCCCACCGAACTGGTGCACGAAGCGTTTATCAAGCTCGTCGACAGCGACAGCGCGGATTGGCGCGGGCGATCGCATTTCTACGCGGTCGCGGCAACCGCCATGCGGCAGATCCTCGTTGACGAGGCACGCAAGCGACTTCGCGGCAAGCGCGGCTCGGGCGAAGTGCATCTGCCTCTCGACGACGGTCAGGTTCTGTCGGTGACGCGGGACGAGGACGTGCGCGCGGTGGACGATATCCTCGTCAAGCTCACGGCCGACCACCCCGAGCAAGGCAGACTCGTGGAGCTCCGATTCTTTGGCGGGATGACGATGGACGAGATCGGGGAAGCCACCGGGGTTTCGAAACGCAGCCTGTACCGAGAGTGGAACGTGGCCCGCGCGTGGTTGCGGCGAGAGCTCGCGAGCCACTAACTTTGTGAGCCGGATTGCGGAAGTCTTTGCCAACGCCTCGGAGCTTCCCGAGCCCGCCCGCTCGTCGTATCTAGACGAAACCTGCGGGGAGGACTCGGCGCTTCGAGGCGAAGTGGAATCCCTGCTCGAATACCATCGTCTCGAAACAGTGACCGACGTCGCGACGTGGAACACGAAACCTCGGTCGCGGGAGCGCGCGCGAAGGAAGCGGCTCTCGGCTGTGGCGGCGGTGCTCGCGCTACTTTCCGGCGCGGCGGGCTGGGTCGGGCATGGCGTTGTGGGCGATCACGAACGCGAAGAGGTGCGCGCGCGGCTCGAAAGGACGCTCGACACCAACGTCGCTTCGCTCGAGGAGTGGCTCGAGTTTTGGCGCGTCGAAGCAGCGCGCTGGTCCGAACGTCCCGACATACGGTTACGGTTTCAGGAGCTCGTCGACTACGCGGCGGGGCGAGACGTACGCGCGCCTGAGCTCGTGGCGACGGAGCCGCACCGTGCGCTCACAGGAGCCTTCGCACCGCTCTTGGCCCACGAGAGCGTGCGTTTCGTGGCCGCGACGAGCCGGGAGAACATCGTCGTGTATCTGAGCTCGACGGACGTCGACGACGAGGTCTATCGTCTAACACCCGAAGGGGCGCGACGCGCAGTGCCCGTGTTCGACGGCCAGAGCCTAGTGACCGCTCCACACGCGAGCGGTGTCAATCGCACGGGCTCCTCGCCCGACACGAGCTCGCCGCAAATCATGGTACTCGCCCCGGTGGCTGGAGAGGACGGTACGGTCATTGCGGCCCTCGTTGTCGTGCTCGTTCCCGAGCCCCAGGTTTCGAACCGGCTCTCTACTGCGAGCGCCGGCCCGAGAAGCGACACATTCGCATTCGACCAGCGGGGTGTCATGGTCTCGCGCAGCCGCTACGAACCCGAGCTGGCAGCGCTCGGTCTGCTGCCGGACGATGAAACGTCGTCCATTTTGCACGTACCGCTCAGAGAGCCCGGCGGCTCCCTTACCAAGATGACCACGCTTGCCACTTCAGGGCAGTCTTCGGTGGATCTCGAAGGGTACATCGATGTGCTCGGTCGGCCCGTCGTCGGTGCATGGAGGTGGCTCCCGCAGTACAGCATGGGTGTCGCCACCGAAATCGAAAGCGCCGAAGCGTATGCGCTACTGCGGCGGATGCGACTCGGGTTCGCCCTCATCACGGCAGTCTTGGGCGGGGCAGCCGCCATCGGATTCTATGGGGCGAGAAGCCGCTCCCCAAAGGACGTGGTCGAGGCCACTCGGCTTGGACGCTACGAGATCGAAGCTCTGGTCGGTGAAGGCGGGATGGCAAAGGTCTACCGGGCGCATCATGATGTGCTGCAGCGGCCCGTTGCCATCAAGATTTTGAAAGGCGAGTCGGCAGGAGAGGGCAATCTCGCTCGTTTCGAGCGCGAGGTGCGTCTCGTTAGCCGATTGAGCGATGTCCATACGATACGCGTATTCGACTACGGGCAGACGGTGGACGGACGCCTGTTCTACGTCATGGAGCTCGTCGTAGGAAAGACGCTGGCGCAGGCGGTGCACACGGACGGAGCCTTCTCGCCGGAGCGAGTGGTCTCGGTCATGGAGCAGGTTTGCTCGGCGCTCGGGGAGGCACACGAGCTCGGCATCGTACATCGGGACATCAAGCCCTCCAACATCATGTTGAGCGAATGCAGCGGGGGCGCAGACCGTGTGAAAGTCCTCGATTTTGGACTCGCCCGCACCGTCGCGGACGCGTCGATCCAAATTACGCATCAGAACGTTCTCGGCGGCACACCGGCCTATATCGCCCCCGAGAGAATCCACGATCCGGCAAGCGTCGATATTCGCTCGGATATTTACGCGCTAGGGGCCGTCGCGTTCTATCTCGTGACGGGAGAAGACGTTGTGTCCGGAGCCACGCCTCAGGAAGTGCTTGCCAAGACGGCCAGCGCGGAGATACGCCGTCCGTCGGCGCGGAGGCACGGCATCCCCGAATCGCTCGACCGTCTCATCACTCGGTGCCTCGCGCATGATCCCGGCGATAGGCCGGCGACGGTCCGCGAGATTCTGGACGCACTCTATCGCCCATCAGCCGGCCCGTGATGCGCGGCGGCGGCTTACGGCTCAAAGCCTCCCGGGCGATGAAGTACTAATTCTCGATGCGTTAATTTATCAAGTCCCAGCTCCGGGTCCGGCGTGATCCAAGGAACGCGCCGAGCACCCTTCGACAGGTCCATGTTTGGGAACAAGTACTACGACGTTCAGCGTTACGAAACCCATCTCATCGACGGACGCTTCTTGGAGACGACGCAATCTCTCAGGTAGAGATTGATCAGATTCTGATACGAGATTCCGGTTTCTTCGGCGAGTTCCTTGAAGTACTCGAGAACGTCGACGCCGACGCGGATCGTGATCTGTTTCTTCAATCTCTTGGCGTAAGGGTTCTTTCGTCCCTTTAGCTTCGAAAAATCGTACTCTTTCTTCATTTCTTGGCCTCCTCTGAGTGGGCGCGGCGTTCGCGACGAGTGGCCTTCCGCGCGGATATGATGCGGATCACCGAGGCGGACTGGCGAAAGCAGTGACAAACCACGAGGGTTCGCAATTGGTAGCTGTTTCCGACAAGAATGAAGCGGTCTTCCTCGTCGGAGTGCCCTGGGTCGTCGTATTCGATGGCGCCTTCATCGAAGAATACCGATTGCGCCTCCTCGAACGAAACGCCGTGCTTGTTTTGGTTCGCCGAGTTCTTCCGTTCATCCCACTCGAAACGAAGCATGCTCAAGAAGATGTAATTATAACATAATTACGCTTTTACGATGCGCGCGCACCATTTCCAGGCTTGGTCTCTGCACGTAGACGTCGCCGGAAGAACGCCAATGTGCATCGAGCTGGAACGGGTTCGCGAAAAGCCGAGATAGGTGCGCTCTCGTCAGCCGGGCTAGGGTTCCGACCGCGAGTACAAGTACGCCGACGATCGCGAAAGCGAGATAGATGTTCTTCACGACGCCGCGATCTTGCCGTCACGAAGCCGGATCGTGCGCTTCGCGCGGTCGGCGACCTCTTGCTCGTGGGTGATGACGACGAGCGTGTGCCCTTGCTCGTTCAGCTCGTCGAACAAGGCCAAGATCTCTTGGCCCGTGCTCGTATCGAGGTTGCCGGTGGGCTCGTCGGCGAGAACGATCGACGGGTCGTTCACGAGCGCGCGGGCGATCGCCACTCGTTGGCGTTGACCGCCGGACAGCTCGTTGGGGCGATGGGTGAGGCGCTCACCGAGGTCGACTCTCTCGAGTGCTTGCTTCGCGCGCTCGTGGCGCTCATCCGCGGGGACGCCCCGGTAGACGAGCGGCAGTTCCACGTTCCGGAGCGCCGGCGCCCGGGGTAGCAGCTGGAACGTCTGGAAGACGAAGCCGATCTCTCGGTTGCGGATCGCAGCGAGCTCATCATCTTCCATCGTGCTCACCTCGCGACCGTTGAGCCGGTACGTCCCTTTGGTCGGAGTGTCGAGGCAACCAATCACGTTCATGAGTGTTGATTTTCCCGACCCGGACGGCCCCATGATCGCCACGTACTCGCCTTTGTCGACGATCACGTCGACCCCCGCGAGCGCGTGGATCTCCTCCGTGCCCATGACGTAGGTCTTCCAGAGATCCCGAGCTTCGATAAGGCTCATCGGTAACGATTGTAACCCGGCCGCTCGGTTGCGCACGGCGGCGCTTCAAACTAGCATGAAAACGATGGGAGCTAGGCGGCACGGTAGCGTGATGTTTTGTGTCTTCGCGACGTTTGCGGCCGCGGCTGCATGCACGCGCGTGTCGGCAGACCTACCAGCGGACGAGGCGCAACCGACAGCCGTCCGTGAGCTCCGAGCACGCCGAGGCGAGTTTCACGACCGCGTCCTTCTGACCGGCACGTTGGAAGCGAGTCGAGGGGTTCGCATCACGCCGCCGCGTACGCCCACCTGGCAAGTACAGATCCGGTGGATGGAAGAGGACGGCGTTGCGGTGACGGCCGGCCAAAAAGTCGTCGAGCTCGACAACACCGCTTTCGCGGCCGACCTCGAGGAAAAGCAGCTCGCCATTCGCAAAGAGGAGAAAGAGATCCAGCAGCAAAAGGCGGAGGCCGAGGCCCAGGCGGCGGAGCTCGAGTTCGCCGTGGCGCAGCGGCAAGTGGAGCTTCACAAGGCGGAGATCGACGCGGATGTTCCCAAGGAGCTCGTGCCCCTGCGGGAGTATCAGGAGAAGCAGCTCGTTCTCGAGCGTGCGCGTACGGCGTTCGCGAAGGCGGAAGAAGAGCTGCGGTCGCAGTTGAACAACGCCGCTCAGGACATCGCCATCCGTCGAGCTGCTCTCAAGAACAGCCGCTACGACGTTCTCGTCGCTGAGCGAGCCATCGCTGAGCTGGCACTTGCGGCTCCGACCGATGGTGTCTTGATCATCGGCGACGTCCGGCGGGAGAGTCGCAAACTTCAGGTCGGCGATACGGTCTGGCCCGGCTACGTCGTGGCGCGAATCCCTGATTTGAGCGAGATGCAAGTCGAAGCGGAGCTCAGTGATGTCGATGACGGCCGTGTCGTCATCGGTATGAAGGCTTCGGTCCGACTCGATAGCTATCCCGAGCTCGCGTTCCCGGGCGTCGTCCGGGATATCACTCCGGTCGCGCAAGAGACGAGCCCGCGCTCGCTCCGACGCGCGTTTCGAGTTCGGGTCGCGCTCGAGCAGACGGATCCGGATCGAATGCGACCCGGCATGGCGGCGAAGGTCGACATCGAGGTTCCGGGTGTTGCCGATGCCCTCGTCGTGCCTCGAGCTGCTCTGGACGTCCGGCAGGACCCACCCGTAGCGTTCCTTCGCGGCGGTGATGCCGTCCCGGTAACCGTCGGTCGTTGCAATGCCCTCGAGTGTATCGTCGAAGAAGGTCTCGACGACGGCGCTTTTCTGAGCGCGAGGCCGCAGCCGTGACACTCTTCGCCAGGATGAGCCGTTTCATGCAAGGCTCACGTGCCCGCGTGCTCGTTGCCAGCATCGTGCTCCTGCTTGGATGGTGGATGGTCGCGACCGTCGGCGCCGACCGTGCGTCGCCGTGGGCGGTGGTTACCACGGGCGACCTCGTTCTTCGCGTCGACGTGGAAGGTACGCTGGCGGCGGTCCGCACACACCTGATGAGTCCTCCGCCGGTTCGTGGTGGCTGGGAGTACAAGATCAAGCGAATGGCCGACGACGGCTCGGACGTAAAACAAGGAGACGACGTTCTGACGTTCGACACCTCAGAGCTCGAGCGCCGCCATCTCGAGACCACCGCGATCCTCGAGTCGGCAGAGAAGGAAATCGAGAAGAAACGGACCAACATTATTATGCGTCGGCGTGACGACGATCTGCGCCTCGCGGAGGCCCAGGCAAAGCTCGCGAAGACGAGACTCCAGCTCGAACGGCCGGAGCAGTTCGTCGCAGCCAAAGAGATCGCTACGCTCGAGCTCGATCGCGACCTGGCGGAGAAAGAGGTCGCCTATCTGGAGAACCGGCGCAGGCTCATCGATGAAGCCGACGAAACGGAGCTCGGAATCCTTAGCGAGCAGCGTGATCAAGCGGCACTGCGGGTGCGTGAGCTTCAATCCGGTATCGACCGCATGACCCTGAAAGCTCCTCAGGACGGCACCGTCATCCACGTGACCGACCGCCGCGGGGAGAAAAAACGTGTCGGCGATGCCGTGTGGCGGCGTGACAAAGTTCTCGAGATCCCCGACCTGACCGAGATGGTCGCACGCGGGATCGTCGATGAGTCCGATGCCGGGCGCATCGAAGCCGGCCAGCCCGTGGAGCTGAGGCTCGATGCCTATCCCGATGTCACCTTTGGCGGGTCGATCGAGAAGATCGGAAAAACGGTGCAGGCCAAAACGAGAAACTCTCCGCTTCGGGCCGTCCGTGTCGACATCGCGCTAGACGAGACGGACCAGAACAGGATGCGTCCCGAAATGCGCTTTCGCGGACAGGTCGAGTTCGGCCGTCGGGACGACGTCTTGCTCATCCCCATGGCCGCGGTGACCCAGACGGCCGCGGGTGCGTTGGTGTCGCGCCGATTGCTTTCGGGGTCCGAGGAAGTTCCAGTGGAGCTCGGTGCTCGCAACACAGAAATGGTCGAAGTGTTGTCGGGACTCGCGGATGGCGACCAGGTATTGCTCCGGCGCTAGCACGATGCGAAGGCAGCTCATCCTTGTAACTACGGTGCTCGCGCTGATCGCGATCGCCATGAGCTTCGCGATGGTGGAGCGCACCGATGATGCCGTTCCCGTCCTCGAGATCCAAAGGAAAGTCTTTCACCAGCGCGTGACGGCGGACGGTGTGCTGGAGGCGGTTCGCACGACGCCGCTCTCGGCGCCGCCGCGCACGCAAGGGCCGGCCAAGATCGCGTGGATGGCGGAGGACGGAATCTTCGCGAAGCAGGGCGATATCATCGTGCGCTTCGACCCGATGGAGAGCGAGCGCGAGCTCATCGAAGGCGAGCTGGCACTGTCGACGGCTCGGAGCAAGATCGAGCAGAACGAGACCCAGACCGAAGCGACGCTCAACGACGTCGAACGAGACCGCCACCTCGCTCAATATGAGCTCGATTCCGCGCAAAGCTTCGCGAACAAGGACCCGGACATTTTTTCCCGGGTGGAGATCATCGAAGCGCAGATCGATGAAGAGCTCGCCGGACTGAAGCTCGAGCATGCCGAGGGACGGGCGGACATCCAGCAAGCGATCTCTTCGTTCGATCTCGAAATGTTCGGCATCGAGCGGACGCAGGCGGAGATCAAGATCGAGCGAGCCAACAAAGCATTGGATGCTCTCGAAGTGCGTGCGCCTCATGACGGTATCGTTATCTTCGTACGGGATTGGCGAGGGAACATCAAGCAGGTGGGTGACGTCGTGTACTCCCAGCAAGCCATCGCCGAGTTGCCGGCGCTAGACATCATGAAAGCCGATATCCACGTGCTCGAAGCCGACGCGGGTGGTCTCGAAGAAGGGCGACCGGCGACGCTCGTCGTCGAGGCGTCGCAGGAAAAATCCTTCGACGCCACGATCGGACACGTCGACCGGATGCCCAAGCCGAAGGTTCGCGGCGTGCCGGTTCAGTACTTTTCGGTCACGCTCGCGCTGACCGAGACGGACCCCGTGATCATGAAGCCCGGGCAGCGAGTGAGAGCAACGCTTTTTCTCGCCGAGCGAGATGACGCCTTGGTCGTCCCACGCCAGGCCGTGTTCGACGATGACGGGCGCAAGCTCGTCTACCGACAGACCTCAAAGGGCTTCGAAGGCGTCGAGGTTACGCTCGGCCCCTCGTCCCTCGGGCAAGTCGTGGTGGAGGACGGCCTCTCCGATGGAGACGTCATCGCGCTCAGGGATCCCTCGAGATCCTATCGCTCGCTCGTGCCGGTCGAGAGTGAGAGCGCGAGCGAAGGTCCCTCGCCGACCTCATGAGCGTCAGCGAAACGCTTCGGGACGCCTTTGATAGCTTGACGGGGCACAAGCTCCGCGCGGGCCTCAGCATGCTCGGCATGATCTTCGGGGTCGGCGCGGTGATCGCGATGCTCTCCATTGGTGAAGGAGCCGAGCGCCAAGCACTCGAGATGATCGAGCGCCTCGGTCTTCACAACATCGTCATTGAGTCCAAAGAGCTCGCGCGAGAAGACCTGATGGAGATCCGCGAGAAGTCTCCGGGGCTGACGCATCGGGACCTCGACGCCATCGTCGAGACCGTGCCGGGTGTGGAGTGGGTTGCGCCCCGCGTCAAAGTCGAGCCGTACAAAGTTATGGCCGCGGGGACCAAGACGGACGGTATGGCCTACGGCGTCTCGTACCACCATTTCGAGCTTGGCAGCTTACGATTGGCCGAAGGCCGCTTCCTCGATCCCCTCGACGAGCAAACCCATGCGCAAGTCGCTGTGATCGGGGCCAAAGTGCGCCAGGATTTGTTCGGCTACGAGCCGGCGCTTGGTGAGTCTCTCAAGGTCAACGATGTTTGGCTCGAAGTCGTCGGCGTGCTCGAAACGGACGTCACCGACGCCCAGTCGTTTCAGGGCATCCGCTTGAGCTCGACCGCGGGAGAGATTTACCTGCCCTATTCGACGGCGCTGCGTAAGTTCGACCATCCGCCGCTCGACTCACCGTTCGACCAGGTCGTCGTCCGCGTTGGCCGGGATGCGTCGCCGTGGGAGACGACTGCTGTGATCGACCCGCTGCTCGAGCTACTACATGGCGGCGCGGAGGACTACACCATCGTCGTGCCTGAAGCGTTGCTCGAACAGAGCCGGAACACGCAGCGGCTGTTCAAGATCGTGATGGGATGTATCGCGGGCATCTCCCTCCTCGTCGGCGGTATCGGCATCATGAACATCATGCTCGCGAGCGTTCTCGAACGGACACGCGAGATCGGCGTTCGTCGCGCGGTCGGGGCCCGCCGTCAAGACATCCAGTTCCAGTTCATCGTGGAGTCGTTCTCCATCAGCTTGATTGGTGGACTCGCCGGCGTGTTGATGGGGCTCGCGATCGCCTACGTGATCGCCTATTACGCGGAGTGGCCGACCGTCGTCACGCTCTGGTCGATCCTACTCTCGAGTGGAGTCTCGGTCACGGTAGGCGTGCTCTCCGGTCTGTACCCCGCGAATCGCGCGTCTCAGCTCGACCCCGTGCAAGCGCTCGGCTACGAGTGAGGCGTTTTGCCGCGTTCAGAGTTAAAGTAAATCCTCAACCAACTCTGCCATGGCAGAGTCACTCGTCGTCAGTTCGAGAACGCTCGCTCGAGAAGCTGCTGGACACCTAGGATGACTTGAACCTCGGAGAGAGCGTCTCCTTCGCGTCGGAGCATGAGAAACCGTTTGCCGTCGGGTGAGACGTCATATGAGGGATGGCCGGTCGCGTCTGCCTGGTACGGCCCGTCGAACACGAGCTCAGGGGTCCCGACGGTGTCGCCCACGTCCACGGCCATCAATGCCGTGTCCTGGCGGTAGAAAAGCTCGTCGCTGCGGTGGGACCACACGGGGGCCCGGCCGCCGTCGGTGGAGACGAGGACGCGATCGCCGGGTCCGGGATAAGGTTGAAGATAGATTTCAGGCCGCCCAGATGTATCCGACTGATACGCGATCCACGAGCCGTCGGGCGAGAAAGCTGCGGCGTTCTCGTTGTCCTCGGTCGCCAGAAACGGCGTAGCCTGACCGCTCTGGTCGACGAGCAGGATGTCCCGCTCGCCCGTCTCGCTGGTATCCGTCAATGCGAGCGTCGCCCCGTCCGACGACCAGGAAAGCGGGAACCGGTTGCGGTTTCCCTCGAGAACGACGCGCTCTTCGCCGGTACCGTCCGCCCTCATGGCGCGAACGTCGCCGTCCTTCCAGTACAAAACGTCGGTGCCATCAGGGCTGAAGCGCGGCACGAGGCCGAAAGTGGCGATCGGCATTTGCGTCCCGCGGGAGAGGTCGAATACGAACAGCTCGTTGGTGACGATATCCTCACCCACGACCCGTTTCCCGTCGGGCGAGAGATCGATCGTATGCAGCCCGTCCCCTTCGAACGCGGGTGACTCTTTGCCCTCCCGGTCGACCCAGACGCCTGCCTGACGAGATTCGCCTCCAGCGCTATAGACTACGGTTCCATCCGCACCGACCGTGAAGTAGCCATAATCATTTTGACCGAGAACACGTTGAGCCAAAACGATGGGCTCCCGCGTCAACGAGAGCGTGCCGATATCGAGAGGTGCGGCCAGGATCTCGTCGCCGCGACCAAAGATGAGGTGGCCGCTTTCGAGGTAGTGGCCGGTGTGGCCCCCAAATAGCTCTCGGTACTCGCCCGTCTCCGGGGTCAAGTGCGCCACGACGTTCGTGCTACCGGTGCCAACGGTAAAGAGGACGCCGCGATCGTCGGGAAGCGGCGTCGGCGAGCGATGGAAGAATTCCCCATCCCCGAGCGTGCTGACTCTCTCGGCTTCCTCACTCCCGGGGCGTACTCTCCAGATCCCCACCTCGTGGTCGAGCCAGATCGTGCCGTCTCGACCCCAGGTCGCCCTGCCTGCCATACCCGAGAACGACGCCAGGCTCCGAGGTACGCCACCTTCGGAGGGCACGAGCCAAACGCTGCGACGCTGGCTAGCAAAGAAGCCGACGCTGCTTCCGTCGTGCGAGAAGAATGGAGCGGCCGCTCCTGTGGTCCCGCGTACTTCGGTGAACTCGAAGCTCGAGAGATCTCTCGCGTGGAGAAGCCCTCCGGTCGTAAGCCCATAGGTCGCCACGACGAGGCGTCGTCCGTCCGGCGATATCGCAACGGACTCCGCGGAGCTCCTGAGGCGCAGTCCATCGGGAAGCTTCACCGTCATGCGAACCACATCCTGCCCCGATGTCGACACGGGCGCGCCGCGCAGCCAGAGTCCGAGAGCGGCCAACATGGCCACCGCAGCGACGACCCATGGGGCCATGGACATGCGTGGGGCTTCGGCCTCGGACTCGTCTGTGGGCTCGCGCGCGAGCTCGAGCTCGTTTCGGAGATCGAGCGCACTCTGAAGCCGCCGGTTGGCGTCCTTGGTGAGACAACGCTCGACGAGGTGGTTTACGTTGGTCGGAACGCCTGCGAGCGGCGCCGGGCTATCCCGGAGAATCGACGACAGAATGGATGCGGGTGACGTCCCGTCGAAAGGACGCTTCCCGCTCAGCATCTCGTGAAAGATCACGCCTAGCGAGAAGATGTCGGAGCGATGGTCGACGCTCTTGCCCTCCGCTTGCTCGGGTGACATGTAGTGAAGCGTTCCGAGAAGGGTGCCCTCGCCTGTCTTGAGCTCGGTAGGAGACTCGCTATCGGCGTCCTCGACGTCGGGCGAATCGTCTCGAGCGAGCCCGAAGTCGAGTACCCTCAGCCGTCCGTCATCCCCCACGATTACGTTGCCGGGCTTGAGGTCGCGATGCACGATCCCTTGCCCGTGCGCCGCCGCCACCGCGTCCGCCAGCGGGACCGCGATGTCGAAGAACGTGTCGAGAGACAGCTTCTTCCCGTTCGAGAGAATCTCGAGGAGGGTTTTCCCGGACACGTACTCCATCGTGATGAAGTGGACCCCATCCGCCTCTTCGACGGAGTGCACCGTCACGATGTGAGGATGGTTGAGCGCCGCTACGGCTTTCGCTTCGCGTTCGAACCGGGCCCGTCGCTCCTCGCTTTGAGCGAGCTCGTCGGGAAGCACTTTGAGCGCCACTCTCCGATCGAGCTTCGAGTCGTGAGCGAGATAGACATCGCCCATTCCGCCGGAGCCGATCTTCTCTACAATCGTGTAGTGCGCGAGCGTCTCGCCGAGCAACGTCGTACCTCGGCGGAGATTCTAACAGCCTGGAAGTGCCGTTTCGAAAAACTAGACGGCCCTGCGGCTGACACGCATACTGGATCCACATGCGTGTCGGGATCTTTCACGGCTTCGAGCTGACCGGCTCGGGCAGCAATGAGTACACGCGCTACCTCTCGCGGGCGCTCGCACGCCTTGGTCACGAGGTGCACGTCCTTTGTCGCGAGCCTTCGCCGGAATCGATCGATCACGTCGCGCGCGCGTTCCTCTGGGATCGTGCCGGGAACTGCCACATCTCGTTCGAACGAGATGTCGACGGAGGCATCACCCTTCATCAGCTTCCGCATGGCGACGTACGTCCCGTCTATCTCACCGACAAGCAACGCTCCGGACACGTCAAAGCGTTCGAGTCGCTGACCGATGAAGAGCTGAGCGCGTATCACGAGCTCAACGTGCGCGTCGTCAATCGGGTGCTAGACGCACACCCTGTGGATCTCGTCCATACCAACCATCTCATCTGGCAACCTTCGGTGCTCGCGGATACGGAGCACCCCTTCGTCGTGTTCCCGCACGGGAGCGCGATCGAGTACACCGTGCGTCGAGACGAGCGCTATCGACACCATGCGGCCAAGGCGCTCGTCGCCGCGAAGGGCATCATCAGCGGAAATCAGGAAGTCCTCGAAAGGATCTTCACCCTGTATCCGGACGCGCGCGACACGCTCGAAGCGAAGAGCGTGATCGTCGGAGTCGGTGTTGATACGTCATTGTTTCGGCCGGTGCAACGTTCAGATCGTGCCGCCTCCGTTTCGCGCGTCGAGGGCCGGCCGGAAGGGAAGTCACCTGCCCAAACGCTCGAACTGACCGATCGGCTCGACGCCGGCGACTACGAGGCGTTGACGAAATTTCGCGGCACCTATGACCAGTCCGTGCCCGACGAGGATGTCGCGGGAAAACTCGCGCGCATTCCTTGGGAGGAGGGGCGCGTGTTGATGTTCGTCGGGGCTCTCACCGCGGGCAAAGGAATCCAGACGCTTCTATGTGGCCTCCCGCGGATTCTCGACAAGCATCCCGACACGCATCTCGTCGTGATCGGAAGCGGCGCCTACCGGGAAGTGCTAGAGGCGCTCGTCCATGCCATGGCGAACGGGAATCAGGATCTCTTCGCCTATCTCGTACGGCACGGCTTTGATCTCGACCGGAGCGAGCTCGAAGGCGGGTGGGACGGGATTGGGAGCCGTGTGCCGTCGAGTCCGCATCTAGACGAGCACGTCCATTTTCTCGGGCGCTTGCCGCATTCGCTGCTGAAGGACGTCGCACCCTGTGCGGACGTGGCGGTCTTTCCGTCGGTCGTTCCGGAAGCCTATCCGCTGGTCTTGATGGAGTCACTCGCGAACGGCGTCTTTCCCGTCGTGTCGGACTTCAGCGGCTTCGCCGACGGGCTCGAGCAGCTCGACCGCTTGCTCGGAGACGATCTCGTGGACAAGCTCCGCATACCCTACGCCCCTGAGCAGCGACTCGATGGGCTCGTCGAACGCGTTTCTAGCCTTCTCGATGAGCCGCCCGACGATGCGATGCGCCAGCGCTTACGCGCGGTCGCGGTCGAACACTTCGACTGGGACGTACGCGCGCGTCAGATGGCCGACGCTTACGAGCGCTTCGTCGTCTAGTCCGGCGCGTTCAGCCACGCCCACGCGTCATCCATGTTCGCCGAATGAAAGTGCTTCACGCGCATCGGGGTGACCGGGTCCGCAACCTTCGTCCAGATCTCGAGCCAGCGCTTGTCGCCCACGACCGCGTATTTGTCCATCGCGCTCCAGAGCATCCGCATGTGCTGCATCTTCTCTTTCATGGCGCCGAGCTCGAAACCGTCAAAGCTCTTCATGTCGACGAGCATCAGTGCTTTCTCGCCGCGGTCCACGATCGCTTGTAGCTTCTCGATGGCGGCCTTCATATCGTCGACGGTAAAGTGGCCGTCGATCTCGAGAGCGACGATCCGTTCGTTCGGCGTGGGTGGTTCGATGAAACGTATAGCGGACTCGGTCATTCTCTTCTCCAGATGCGGTCTCAGGGATCGACGCGTGCGAAACGCATGTCATAGACACGCGGTTGTCTCACGCTAAGCGCCTCGACCGCTCCGGAAGCGCTGCGTCGGAAACTCACGAGGCCCAGGTTCGGGGCTTCGAAGACGTCACTATAGGCAGGCTCCAAAGTCGTCGTCCAGTCCGGGCGTCGATGCATGACGAGCTTTCCGTCATCGACCGAAACGGTGAACCGTGTCTCGGCGTCGCTACTGAAGAAGATGCCCTCGAAGGCGGCGAGCTCGGACGCGGTGGGCTCGAATGCATCCACCGGCTCGAAACGTGCTTCGTTGCCGTCACCCGAAATCATGGCCAGCGAGGGACGGCTTCCCGTCGCTGCGGGAGCGAACACGAAGCGCGGTCCGCTGGCGTCCGCGAGAAACTCCGTTTCAGAGACGGGAATGAGGGCACTGCGCTCGCCGATGAAGAGTTTCTCGCCTCGGAGCTCTATCCGGAGCGGTTGCTCCGTCCTCGTATTCCTGTAGAGACCTGCTTTGTTGCGAAGCTCTTCGATGCCGATACCAAAGGCATCGGGCTCCATCGGCGTTCTCGCGGCGTCGCCGAGATAGACCCGAGCGATCTTGCCTCCGGTTCCGCCCGTCGAGACGTTGGATGCGTTGCACAGCATCGCAATCGAAAGGTCGTGCTCGGGGTAGCGGCCGAGAAAGGCGCGGTAGCCCGACGTCGAGCCCGTGTGCGTAATCGATGGCACACCGGCGAACTCGGCGACGCGAAGCCCGGACGCGTAGGCGATTTGCGTGCCGTCGTTCAACACCCCTTGATGGTGCATTTCCTTGGTGAATTCGGGGCCTCCGAGACGGCCTTCGGCCAAGGAGAGGTTCCACGTGAGGAGATCGCCCACGGTCGTGAGCAGCCCGCCGTTTCCGTGAACGTGCTCGATCGGCCGCATGATGCCGACGTCTTCCCCTCGCACGGAATACGCACTACTACGGCCCTTGACGATGCGCGTGTAGTCGTCGCGCCACTGCGTGCTCTTCATTCCGAGCGGCTCGAAGATCCGTTTCTTGGAGAACTCGGCGAAGGACATCCCGCTGACACGGCTGACGACGACGGCGAGCAAGTTGTAGCCGGTATTGCTATAGGAGTATTCGTGGCCGGGTTCGAAGTTGAGAGCGCTTTGCCGGCTGACGATGTCGAGCACGTGCGCATGCGAATGCGTGCGGCTCTGACGACCCCACCCCGAAATACCGGCGACCGCGCCCCAATCTCGAAGGCCGCTCGTATGGTTCATCATGTGGCGGAGCGTCAACTTCTTGCCGTAGTCCGGGACTTCGGGAACGTATTTCCGAACGTCGTCGTCGAGCGAGAGCTTGCCGTCGATCGCGAGCAGTACCGTGGCCGCTGACGTGAACTGCTTCGAGACGGAGCCCGCCTCGAAGATCGTTTCGGGCACGTTCTTGATGTCGTGCTCGAGGTCCGCCATCCCGTAAGCTCGGGACAAGACGGTGAGGCCGTTCTTCGCGACGCCGACCGCGCACCCCGGCATGTCCACTGCATTCCATGACTCGAAAATCGCGTCTACGCGTTGGGACGCATCCGCCGGCGCTTGAATGAGAGCGAGTAGAAGGAGAGGTGCAAGACTCATGTCGGGACGTTAACCGGTGCCTCCGCCGTGGGTCAAGAGCCGTGTATGATGCGCTCCATGAGCAGATTCGTCAGTCGTGCCGTCTGGCTCGTCTTGATCGCAGGTTGCTCGAAGGCTCGAGAAATATAAGGGGACGCATCGTGTCGGAGTACGAACGACGAGAGTTTCTAACGCTGGCCGGTGTCGCACCGTTCGTTGGCGTCCGGTCCCCGGCCTCATCTCAAGATGAGATCCGCATCGATGAGCAGATCGACCCGTGGATCGAGCTCGACATGGATGCTCTCCGTTCGAACGTCGTCGAGGTCCGGAAGCGGATCGGCGATTTGCCGATCATGGCTGTCGTCAAGTGCAATGCCTACGGCCACGGTGATGTCGAGATCGCGGCTGCGCTCCAGCGGCAGAGCAACGTCCGACACTTCATGGTCGTGAAGACGCGCGAGGCCGTGCGCCTTCGGCAGGCAGGCATTCGAGGCATGATCATGAACATGGGGCCGTTCGCGGGTGCGGACGTTCCCGAGCTGCTCGAGCACGATATCTCGCAATCCGTGTTCTCCGATGCGGTCGACACTCTCTCTCGCGAAGCGGTCCAGCTTGGCCGGACGGCCAAGGTCCACGTCTGCATCGATACCGGGATGGGACGGGTCGGCGTGCCCCACGTCGATGCGCTCTCTTTCATCGAGAAGGTTGCAGCGTTGCCCAACCTTCAGATCGAAGGCACGTTCACCGCGATGACGGAGGACGACGACTTCAACCCCGTACAGATCGAACGTATCGAAACGATCTGCGCAGAGGCGGCGGAGCGGGGGATCACGACGGGTTTGCGTCATGCGGCCTCTTCCGCTGAGGTCGACCGCTACCCTTACGCCTGGCTCGATATGGTGCGCCCCGGGAATTGCCTCGTCGGCCTGGAGCCCGAGCGCCAAAAGAACATGAATATCCGGCCGGTCATGGCTTTCAAAACACGCGTCGTCTACGTCAAGACGATGCAGGCGGGTGAGTCGTTGTCGTACCACCGTGCCTACCCGATCGAAAAAGAGACCATCATCGCCACCCTGCCTTGTGGCTACTCGGACGGCTACCCGCCGGTCGTGTCCGGCAAAGCCGATGTCCTGATCCGTGGCCGTCGCCATCGTATCGTCGGCCCGATCACGGCCAATCACATGATGGTGGATGTCACGTCCGATCCCAGCGTCGTCATTGGCGACGAAGTGGTGCTTTGGGGCTCGCAAGGAGAGGAACGGGTGACGAAAGTCGAGCTCGAGCTCTTGGCACCGGACGCCACGAACGCCTACCGCATGGCAACTCGTACCCGGACGTACTTGCCCCGCATCTCGACCTAGCCAAGCTGTTGAAAAAAAGCCGGTTAGGCTAATTCTGTGCTTGACTCTAGAGTATTATACACCTAATATATACCTTCTGGATCTTTACCCCTGGAGGTCTTTTCTATGAACTACTTGCCGACAACGGAACCATTGTCTTCAGCAGAGCTGGATCACCGTCTGGAGAGGGCCGTGATCGAGCACGAGCGCTCCGAGAAGCTCATTTGTATCTATCTCAATCAGCTCTCGCGGCGGAGTCTTTACAAAGACTTCGGCTTCGAGAACGTCTACGACTACGCGCTCGAGCGATTCGGCTTCTGCCGTTCGAAGACGCGTGCGCTCCTCTATCTTGGTCGGAGGCTCTCGCAGCTTCCCGCATTGACGGAGGCGCTCGCCAAGGGGCGCCTCGGCTGGACGAAGGCGAGCAAGATCGCGTCTGTCGCGACTCGTGAGACCGATGAAAAGTGGACGGAGGCCGCGGTAGCGTCCTCGTTCCGAGATCGCGAGCGGAAGATCCGTGACGAAGTGCCGCCGCACGGCGGCCGTGTCTCGATCTATCTCACGGCAGAGCAATCATCGATGTGGGCGCAAGGACTCGAGCTTTGCCGCAGGGTGAGCGGTGAGGAGATCGACGCTGGGCTGGCGCTCGAGTACATCGTCGGCGAGTTCCTGGCGACGTATCGAGCGAGCGCCGAGTCGGTGGATGAAGCCTCCCTTCCGGAAACCCTGTCGGAAGACGTTACGACCGACGACGAGATCGATGCGGGCCGGGAAGAAACGCTCTGTCCGGGCGACACCCAGGGCCTACCGGTTGTCGAAGCGAAGCCCTATGCGAAGACTCATCGCGAGGTCCTCGAGCGCGATGGATATCGATGCCAGTATTCGGGTTGCACCGTTCGGGCAGGGCTCCACGTGCATCACATCACGCGTCGCTCGCGGTTCGGAAAACGGAGCCTCGTCGCGATGAATGCTCCGTCGAATCTCGTGACGCTCTGCTGGTTCCACCACCGCACGTTGCACGCCGAGGTCATTGGGCTGTCCGGAACCGCGCCCGACAAGCTCGACTGGCGCCGCCCGTCCCTGATGGAGACGGCGACCGAACGACACGACATGATTGCGGGTGACAAACGTTTGGCAGCGGGGACGGATGGTCAGGGCGTAGCATTGAGCAGCGCGTAGGGGAGCGCTCCCCGCTGCTCGGCTCGTCTACGACGCCGCTCTCAGCAGTTCGTACAAAAGGCGTATGTCGTCCACGAGCGTTTGTTCGCGCGGGCTCGTCCGTTCGTGCTGCGAACGGATTTCACTCGCCGGGGCCTCCACGGCAGGCGCTGTTGCGATCGTCATCCCGTATCCAACGAGGGCGCCGATCGTTACGGCGACTAGGAAGACTTTATCTTTGATACTCATGCGAAGTTCCTCCGGGCGGCCTCTGGAACGAGACTAGCCCGGGCGGCACTTCGAGTTGTTCGAGCGAGGCAAAGAAGATGTTACGAATGTAATTTCTTCACTTGCTCGGCCTGCCATAGGTGGCGGCGTTCATGAGCGAGGACGATCTCGAAGATCGCTCCGAGCCCGAACCGTATGACGGGAATTGCCGGGTGCCGCATCCGCGTTCGGTTCAGATCGACGGCGCGCGCGCTCTCGATTCGAGAGACGAGGGCCGTGTGCGCTTCGGCGAATCGCTCCATGACCTCGTCTCGCGAGAGCTCCGGCGCGGGCCGCACCGACTTGGGAGCGCCGACACGTCCTTTGACTGGTGGTTCGAGAATGCGTGCGAAGCCGCCGCCGAGTAGTCCTCGTCGAAGCTCCGCGGCCGGTTGTGTCGCCGGCACGCCGCCATCGATCGCACGATCGAACAACGGCAAGAACACGTGCGCGGTGAGATTGAGGTGCTCCAGACATTGCCCTATCGACCAACGGCCGGGCTCTGGAGCCCAAGAGAAAGATTGGTCATCGAGTCCCGAGACCAGCTCGGCGGCGTGCGCCTCCACGGCCGAAACTTTGTCCCGGAGTCCGGCGACGGGGTCACTCGTATCGGTGTTCACCGAACGAATCTAGCACGACTCGATCCTCGCGGACGAGACCCTGTAGCGAGGGACGCGGAGCGTGCCGCTCGCCGACCCGCCGAATTTGACAGGCTCGGTCGCGGGTGCCAATCTCTTGTAGATGAACTACATGAAGGCGATTCTCGCGTCGCTGGTCACCATTCTCATTGCGTTTCCCGTTCTCGCGGAAGTCCCGCAAGCGCTGCTCATCGAGCACGTCAACGTCATTCCGATGACGGGCGAGCGGCTCCTGAAGGATGTCTCGGTGCTCGTGCGGGACGGCCGCATCGCAGCGATCGGCCCCTCCGAGAACTTGAAGAGTGAAGACGGCGTCCGTGTGATCGAGGGCGAAGGCGGCTATCTGCTGCCCGGCTTGGTCGAGATGCACGTCCATCTACGAAAACGGATTAGCCTCGACCTATTCCTCGGCCACGGTGTGACGACGGTACGTAACATGGACGGTACACCCACGGTTCTCGAGTGGCGCGATGCGATTTCCTCGGGATCCATGGATGGCCCCTCGCTTACGACTGGCAGCCCGTTTCTCCATCGACACGCAAAGGACAGCCCCGAACGCTACATCGGCTCCGTCGAAGACGCGCGTCGTCTCGTCCGTCACTACGCAGCCGCAGGCTACGACACCATCAAGATCGCCGAAGTCGACGACGCACCGTTCTTCGCGCTCATGGAGGAGGCCCGCGCGGTCCCGATACCCGTCGTCGGGCATATTCCGAACTACGAGCTCAGCCTGGATCGGGTGTTCGCAGAACGGATGGCCTCCGTGGAGCATGTCGAGGAGCTGTTTCGAGTCTATTTCGCTTATGAGGCGGATGGTTCGAAGATCCCGGCCTTCGTTGAGATGGTGCGACGCTCCGGCGTTCCCATCTCTACGCTGATCGCCACGGAGGTCGTCAAGAACGGCTTGTTCGAGGGCCGCGAGGCCTACTTGACGCCTGAGCGCCTCGCATGGATCGAGAAGTACAACGGAGCCGACGGTGTCGCCGGTATCCGCCGCACGCTCGCGTCGATCGAGAGCGGTGATTGGAAACGACACTGGGTCGATATTGATTTTCTGCTCCGCCTGGTACGAGCGCTCCACGAGGCCGGCGTGACGATCGTGCCCGGTACGGATTCCGGGGGCAGTCTCTTGATCTCGGGAACGGGATTGCACGAGGAGCTCGCGCTACTCTCGAAGGCGGGCCTATCACCCTATGACGTTATCGAGAGCGCGACGGTAGCTGCGGCTCGAGTACTCGGAGCGATCGACCGAAAAGGCACCGTTGCGGTCGGGAAAGATGCGGATCTCGTGCTGGTCACGAACAATCCCTTGGATGACCTCTCGTCGCTTCGCGAGCCCCGAGGTCTCGTGGTGCGGGGCAAATGGTACGGCGCCGATGCGTTGGCGGAATTGCGGAGCCGGGAGTTCAGCGACGAGACGTCGAATCCAGTCCGCTAGCCGGCTTTACGAGGCGACCCTTTCTCGGTGCACCCCGATCTGTATCGGTTTCACGTCGAGGAAAACGTTTCGAGGGGCGGAACCGAAGATCACGGAGCCTGGGCAGGACCGCACGAGCTTGCGCGCGCGATCATCGACGACGTTGAAGAACTCGACGCAGGAGGAACACACGGACGCGTTCTCGGTGACGCTGTAGGCGACGTCCTCGCCGTCCCACTTCGTCGTGAAACGACGGGCGAGAAAGTTCGCGTGGTTCGCGCGTTGGCCGAGCCAGTGGCGTTTCAGGTTGTCGCTGCGACGTCTCCAGAACCCGGTGATCGAGAACAACGCTTTGAACAGCCACGCGTCCTTGAGGCCAATCGCTTCCCAGCCGGGCGGCTTTCGTTTCTGGTAAGCGTCGGCTCGAACGACGGCCTCGAGCTCGGCCTCGCTCGGAAGTCGGTCCGGCTTGAAGTCCGTCGCTTCGATCTCGGCATCGAGAAAGACGTCGAGCGCCTGTGGAAGTCGGCGTGCGCTCATCAGCATGAATTGCCCGGCCCGGCGGGACGTCCGGTACCACGTGCTTTGGCGCGTGCAGATCCGGGGCCACACATCCGGAGGAGCGTAGACGACGCGGTTACCCTCGGCTTTCATCACCTGGCAAGGAGTGAGCATCGCCGCGCTCACCCGGAACCCTTCCTTTTTCAAGAGCGCGCGGGCGCCCTCGAACTCCGCTTCCGGAAACCAGTACAGGAATTGCTGCTGCATCCGCTATCGCCCCCTGTCTAGTGCTACGTAGGATTCGCTCGATCCCCGCCAGGTGGTGATTTGGGAACTCTTTCCTGCTATCTTCCCGTCTCAGCCATGAGCCATCGAACGTATACCTCGCTCCTCGCGGCTTTCGCTCTCGCCGGCTGCGGTTCAGGTCAAGTCACTCAGGGAGATCTTCCGCGTATCGCGATCGCCGGACTCGCGATCGAGTCCAGTACGTTCTCTCCCGCGCGAACCCACGAAGAGGCTTTCCACCCCGTAACGGGCGACGCGATCTTCGACGCCTACGCCTTCCTGGGCGAAGACTCCGCCCACCGAAAGCGCGCTCATTGGGTTCCGACCTTGCGCGGCCGAGCCTTGCCCGGAGGCACCGTGACGAGCGAGGCGTACGAGTCCCTCGTCACGAAGACACTCCAGATGCTTCGTGATAACGGTCCCTATGACGGCCTGTTCTTCGACATTCACGGGGCGATGAGTGTCGAGGGCCTCGATGACCCCGAAGGGGATTTCATCGAGCGCGTCCGGGAAGTCATAGGAACAGAGACCATCATCTCCACTTCCATGGATCTGCACGGCAACGTGTCGCAGCGATTGGCGCAGCACACCGATTTGATTACGTGTTACCGCATGGCGCCTCATGAGGACGCGTCGGAATCGAGGGAGCGCGCCGTCGATAACTTGCTGTCTCGGATCGAGAGTGGGGAAGGGAAGCCGGCCTTCAAAGCGTGGATCCCGATCCCGATCTTGCTACCGGGAGAGAAGACGAGTACGCGGATTGAGCCGGGCAAGAGCCTGTACGCGAAGGTCGCACCTGCCTCTCAGCGGCCGGGTGTGATCGATGCGGCGATCTGGATCGGATATGCCTGGGCGGACGAGCCCCGCAATCACGCTGTCGTCATGGTGACGGGAGACGACGAGGGCGGTGTCACGCGCACCGCCGAAGAGCTTGCCCAAAGCTTCTGGGATGTGCGGTCCGAGTTCGTCTTCGTCGCTCCGACGGCCACGCTCGACGAGAGCCTCGACATGGCGGTCGCGAGTGACGAGCGGCCCTTCATCATCAGCGACATGGGTGACAACCCTACCGCGGGAGGTGCTGGTGACGTCACCTGGACACTGCACGAGATATTGAAGCGGCCGGAATTCGGCCTCGAAGACGGGCCGTCTCTCATCTACGCGTCCATACCGGGACCGGAGCTCGTCGACGAGGCCGTGGCGGTAGGCGTCGGGGGTGAGGTTTCCGCGCTCGCAGGCGCAGCGATCGACTCACGCTACGCGCCGCCGATCCGACTATCTGGAACGATCGAAGCGATCGAGCATGGTGACATCAACGCGGAGACCGAGGTCGTCGTCAAGGTGGGAAGTGTGCGCGTGATCGTCACCAAGAAGCGAAAACCGTATCACCGAGAGGCGGACTTCACGCGGCTGGGATTGAGCCCGAGAGACTCGGACATCGTTGTCGTCAAGATCGGCTACCTCGTCCCGGAGCTGTACGACATGCGAGCCGACTGGATCATGGCCATGACGCCGGGGGGCGTCGACCAAGACCTCGCGCGCTTGGGGTATCAGCGCATCGTGCGGCCGATGTTTCCGCTCGACCCGGAGATGTCGGATCCCGATCTGACGGCGAGGCTGATCCCGTCATCCGGCCGCTAAGGTGCCTGGGCTAGCCTCCGCGCGACGTTTTCCGCTTCTGTCATGACCCGAAGGGTGTTCTCGCCTAGAACTTTGCGAATGGTCTCTTCGCTATAGCCGCGTTTCAGCAGCTCGTAGGTGACGTTACCGAGCTTGCCGATATGCTCGAGGTCTTTGGGGGCGGGTGAGTCGTAGCCGTAGTCGAGCCCGAGCCCGACGTGGTCTTCGCCGGCCACCTCGATCGCGTGGGCGACGTGATCGATGAACACGGATATCGGCGTGTCGTCGCCGCGGTCGAGCGGGTCGATATATTTGATGACCGCGTTGATTTGGATGACGCCGCCATTTCTCGCGAGTGCGCGGAGCATTTCGTCCGACATGTTGCGTGCATGATCCTTCACGCCGTCGACCGAAGAGTGAGATGCCATCACCGGTGCCTCGCTCACGCCGACAGCATCGAAAAACGTCGTGTCCGCGACGTGCGAGACATCAACCACCATCCCGAGCCGGTTCATTTCCTTCACGACCTCGGTACCGAAAGGGCTCAAGCCCTCGTGTCTCGGTGGTACCGGCCGTCCCGTTCCCGACGAGTCCGCCCAGTGAGTGTTGAAGCTGTGAGTGAGGCTCATGTAGCGGACGCCCAGCTTGTGGAACATTCGCAAGACCCGGATGTCGTCTTCGATCATGTAGCCGCCCTCGACTCCGATCAGGGCTGCGATGAGACCGGCTTTGGCAGCGGCCCTCACCCCCTCCGCCGTCGTGGCGAGGGCGATTTCAGGGTGTTTGTCCGCGAGCGCGTGGATGGAGTCGATCTGACGGAGCGCTCTCGTGATCGCCATTCCAGGGCGTGGCTCGCGGTCCATGTAGACGGCGAAGAACTGTGCGTCGACGCCGCCGTCTTGGAGTCGCGGCAGGTCCATATAGCCTTCGTCGTGCCGTGCTCGGAAATCCCAAGGCTCTGAAGGCAAACCCATCATCCAGGCGCTGCGGATGGGTTGGTGCCTCAAATCCTCCGCCGGATCGTAAAACGGGCCCGACATACCGGGATCGGTGATCTCCGGTGGCTTGGTGTCGATCATGATGAAGGGGGTCAAGTCCGCGTGGGTATCGAGGACGATCGCGTCGCGGTGGATACGTGCGGCGCGTGCTCGGAGCTCCTCGTCCGCTTGAGAAGACGCGAGGGCGACGAGTAGCAGTGCTAGCGCCACGGGATCGAGTCCAGCTCTTCCTGAGTCATCGGAGGGAGAAGTGCCGCGCCGGGCTCGAGCCGGTGGCCGCGGCTGTCGTGGATCGCGTAGCCGATCCCGCTATGTTCGCTGGCTCCTTCCGAAATAATCCCGCGCACGGAGCCTTGTCCGTAGTCTCCATGTTTGTTCAACGCGACGAGCTTGACGTTGAACAGCGGACGCCCCTCGTGGCGATCCGAAATACGCTGGCTCACATACAGACACGCCTCCGTCGGTGACATGCCGTCGCGCATCTTCTCGACGACGAGGAAGCTCGCTGATTGCCGCACCGCTTCGGCGCCGTGGCCCGTGGCTCCTGCGGCACCCACTTCGTTGTCGACGTAGAGGCCGGCGCCGATGATGGGGGAGTCGCCGACGCGCCCGACGATCTTGAAATGATGCCCGATAGTGCTCGTGCAGCCCGCGATGTCGCCGTTCTTGTCCAAGCACAACACGTTGATCGTGCCTCCCCCCTCCGGCTTGTGTGGGTCTTTGGGCGGAAAGTAGTAGTCGCGGTTGCTGAGCGTCTCTTTCCATCGCACCCAGTTCAGCCGCGCTTCCTCGGTGCGTAGATTCTCCTCCTTGAATCCGTGCATCTTCGCGAAACGCAGAGCTCCCTTGCCGACGAGAAGCCAGTGGTCCGTTCGTTCCATGACGAGTCGCGCGACGGAAGACGGTGTCTTGATGTTCTCGAGGGCTGCCACGGCGCCGATGTTGTTGTTGTCCGCACCGTTCATGACCGAGGCGTCGAGCTGGTGGAATCCGTCCTCGTTGGGGTCACCGCCGTAGCCCACGGTCTTATCCCTCGGGTCGCGCTCGGATATGTTGGTCGCCTTCTCGGCGGCGTCCATCGCGCTACCCCCAGCGTCGAGGATGTCCCAGGCCGTGGTCGTGATCTCCTCGCGCACGAGGGGGTTCGTTTTGCTCGTCACGACGAGCGGACGATTCGGTGGGGCCGCCTGCCGTGTCTTCGCAACGAGGGGGGCCCCGGCAACGCCGGCAAGAAATCGTCTGCGTGTGAACTCCCAGAATTTCATGGACCGCATGCTATCCGAGTCGATGCGCGTCTTCTACCGCTAGGGTGGGGCAAATCGCGCGTCGTGGATGAAGAGCGCGTCGCTTTCAACGTCATTTCGTGGGCACGAGAGTTGCACTCTCGAAAATGACGGAAACGGAGGTAGGCGATGCGTTGGAAAGGGTTTTTGGGAGTCGTCGCGGTGTTCGCGTGCACGGTCGCCGCGCAAGAGTTGCCGGAAGGGCAGTCGATCGACGACGAGCGCGACTACCAGCACCGGATGCAAGACATCGACCATAGCTTCGACAAGCTCGTCATCGAGAGCGAACGATTCTGGCTAGAGCCGGACAGCCAGCGAAATGCTGCACGGCTGACCGATCTCTTCCATAGCGTCGAAGTCTTCTGGAAGGGTAGAGGCAACGACGAAGCGGCGGGTTTTGCCCGTATGGCGCGCGAGGGTGCCGAACGAGCTCAGGAAGCGTCGCGGATGCGCGACGAGCACTCGTTCGACGCGGCCGTCGATGCGATTGCTGCTTCGTGTGAGGGTTGCCACGCGGAGGCGGACGACAAGTTTCGTATCCGCGAGTAGATATTTTGGCAGAGGACAAGGCTCGAAGAGCGATCGTCGAACTATGGCGACGCGGGAGGAACGAGAACGGTCCGTCCGTCGGCCGTTGACAACGTTACGGAAATGGAACCATTTGCGAGGCGAGAAGTGCGCGGTCGCGTGTTAGCAGGGGAACATTCTCGACCACGCTCGTCGCCGCGATTAGCTCGTCGGCAGGGTCGCTTTTTATGTCCAAGTCGCAGCTCTGGCGGCAGATCGCAAACGTCAACGGCCAAGTGTGAACGCGCCTCAGAATCCGTTCGACCTTTGCGTGCTCGAGGTCGATATCGATGCGGCCGAGTTGCACGAGTTTCGAGAGCTCCCAGAGAACGATGGCAGAGATGCTCCAAGGATTCTGCGAGAGAAGTGCACGCTCCCGTTCGTTGAGCTCCCCGGTGAGAGCGAAGACTAGAATGTGAGTGTCAAGATTCAACATTCCAGGTCTCGCCCGTCGAGAAAATGTCTCCGTGGACGGCTATTTCGTCTTTCAAGCTGCCAATCAGGTCCGCGGAATCCGCCTCGATCGGTAGAAGCTTCGCGACCGGTTTTCCGTGTTTCGTTACGATGATGCCCTCGGGGCCGACTTCGTCGAGAATCGCAAGGCATTTCTCCTTGAACTGGGCCGCTCCGATTGTTTTTGCCGTCATCGTGCACATTGTAGTGCAGGACGTAAAAAATGTCTAGTCATATAATATGACTATATAAAGGTCGTGTCGGGTGACCCTGCCGCCCGGGACCGGCTCGCTTGCGAAGTTGCCACTAAAGTAGGGACCCGAGCGCTACAATCAGAGTCATGATCCGGCTTGCGGTCGTCTTGTTTTGCCTCGTGAGCGCAACGGTGACCGCGGAGAAGTCGCGATGGCAGATCGGAGGTCACGCGGTGGCGGGGCTTCCACAAGGTGAGTTCCGAGACGTGGTGCCCGACACGCGATGGGGTGGGCTCGGCTATTTCACGCGGCGCTTCCGCGAGACGCCGTTCCGCTTTGGCATCGAGGTTGGAGCCGTCGTCTTGGACAGTGCGACGGTCGAGCTCGACCGTCCGGAAGTGTTTTTCGTCCGAGAAGCCCAACTGTCGAGCGACATGCTCTTCGGACACTTCCTTGGCCGGCTGCAGCCGGTGTTCGGCCGCTTCTCACCTTATGTCGAAGGAGCTATCGGAGCGCGCGCGTTCGAAAGCTCGATCACGTACTTTGGCTGTGTGGGGCCGTGCAACCTGCCGACATCGACGAGCCAGGTTACGTTCAGCGCGGGCGGCGGCGGAGGCGCTGCGGTCCGGCTGCGTGATGACGGAGAGGAGTCCGGCCTGTCGATCGAGGTCAGGGCGCGCTATCTGTTCGGAGGCTCGACGGACTACGCTCCGGAGGTCGAGCTTCCCGACGTCCCGGAGCTTCGGCGGCCGTCGCCCTCCGCGCACTCTCGCACGGACCTCTGGATGCTCTCGTTCGGGCTCGTGTTCGATTTCTAGGGCGTCTAGCTCGGCTTCACCGCGAGGACGACCTCGACCGGCACCCACATCCGTCGCACCTCGGCCTGGCGCACGTCGAGTCCTCCGTCCTCGAGAGCCTGGCGCACGTGGATCGGCCGGCAGTCGAGCAGATTGGGGAAATGCCGATGCGTCCACTCGTAGGCAGCGACCATGACGTCGTCCGGCTTCTCTTTCGAGATTGCCACGACCGCGATGCGTCCGCCCGGTTTGAGCACGCGCCCGGCTTCAGCGAGGACGACGGGAATTTCGGGCGTATCGAAAAGCTCGAGCGTGAAGCTCATGAACAGGCCGTCGAGTGAAGCGTCTTCGATTGGCAGCTCGGTCGCATCCGCGCGATGGACTTCGACGTGGTCGCCCACACCTTCGTCGTCGGCGAGCGCTCGTGTGATGTCGACCATGTTCTCCGACAGATCGACGCCATAGGCTTTGCCGCCGGCTCCTACCGCTTTCGCCAAAGCGACGACCGAGTGACCGGTGCCGCAGCCGACCTCCATCACGTGCTCGCCTGGGCGTGCGTCGAGTAAAGACAGCCCGAGCTCTCGCATCGGCCGCTCGGAACGCTCGGCGAGGACGTCGTAGACACGAGCGATCTTGTTGTAATAGTCACGGACTTCGTCGCGCGACAGTAATACCCGCTCGATATCCCGTTGCATTCGCGTTAGCTCCCCAATCGCTCCGTGACCACCCGTCGCACGCGCTCTGCCTCGGCGAACAGGTGCTTTTCCTCTTCCTCCGCATTCACTTGAATTTCATGGTTTCGCAGGAGAAGGAGCGCGCTCGCCCGGCGCTTCGCGCTTCCGAGCGGGATCACCGCGACCTCGAGCTCTCGGTTCACGCCGTTGTCGAGCCGCAGGCTCTCGTGACAGTGCTGGATCTCGGTCGCCTCGTTTACGGCATCGATCGTGGGACAGGAGAACGCACAAAGTTTGTCGGCCACGGGGAAGACTTCGAAACATTTCTTGCCGAACCACGTCATCGGGACGAGCTTACGCGCGGCTTCGTTCAAATAGACGAGCTCCATGCGGTCTGAGACCGCGGCCAAGGCTTCGGACTCTCCTTCGAGAAAACCCCATCGCAGAGTGGCTTCTTCCTCGAACACGGATTTCGGTGATGCTTGGTCCATCGCGGTCTCCTTACTTCATTCTATTACGGCCGCGATTCGAGGATCGGTGACAAAATTCAACTTCCTTGGTGACGCCCTGCCCGTGAACTCGAGCGAGTGTCCGGTCGTAGAACCTCTGGAAAGCACTGTAGATGGACGTATTTCTCTTACCGGCCAAGAGTGGAGGGCATTTTCTATACGCGGACGCGCCCGAAGAGCCGCTGCCGCGAGCGGGCGACGGCGAGCCGGCCATCAAGAAGATCTGGTACTGGGTTCGCGCGACCCATCACCGATGGACGCGCCGGGCGCGAAACAAGGAGCTCGTCGTGAAATCACTGGCTCATATCGTTCGTTTGCGACTCGTCTATCCGTCGATACTCTCGCGAGACGAAGCCAACGCGTCGATGCGGGGGTGGCTACTCGGTGAGGTGTCGCGCCACAAAAGGTGGCTGTTCGTGGACGCGGTCGCGTTCATCGTGAGCATACCCCTCAGCTTCATTCCCGGTCCCAACGTGCTTCTGGCGTATCTGGGTTGGCGCACGGCGATGCACTACAAGGCTCGAAAGGCGGGTCGGTACGCGCTTTCCTTGCCGGTCGACTGGGCGCCGAACGACGCCCTCCTCGATCTGCGCCAGCTGGTCGCCCAGCCTCGTAGCCGCGATCGAGACATGCGAGTCCGCACTCTAGGCGATGGATTGGGGCTCGTGCGCCTCGACCGCGCGTACTAGACGCTCGGACCGGATGCGGCGCTTCAGTTCATCGCTCGCGTTCGCCGTCCGGCGCATGCGACAATCCGGCCGTGTCGGAGCGTTCGGAACACGATCGATTCACCAACGTGACGACGCCGGCTGGTGCGAGCCGGGAAGTGCGAGTGGTCGAAGGACATCTGTTCGTGTGCGAGGGCTGTTGCTGCGGCAATGTCGACAAGGGCTTTGCGAAGGTGCCGCTCGCTGCGTTCAAGAACGAGTGGAACGAGCGCGGGATCCGTCGCCGCGTGCATCTTTCGGTTTCCGGCTGCCTCGGGCCTTGCGCGGTCGCGAACGTCGTGCAGGCAACGATATTCGGAAGGACGCTCTGGCTCCACTCCGTCGAGACCGAGGCGCAAGTCACGGCCATCTACGATTACATCGAGCGAGTGCTGGCGGACGGGACGTTCTCTGCTCCGGACGGCGAGCTCGCGAAGCACATCTTTCGGCGCTACGCGCACGACGCGGCTGGGGATGGACTGGACCGCTGCGTCGCCCGAGCGATATAAGAAGAGGGACTGGCGAGTTATTCGAACCGAGACGAGGAGTACGGCGATGGCAAAGGACGAGCAAGACGCTGTGGGACGACGGAAGTTCTTGAGCGGTGCGGCAGCGACGGCAGCGGCGATGGTCGGCAATACGGATGACGCCTCCGCTGGGCAGGATAGCGAAGAGCAGGAGCATGGTCACGAACACCAGACCGTGCCCGCGGACATCGCCCTGCGCGTCAAGGCACTCGAATCCGTGCTGGTCGAGAAAAAGATGGTCGAGCCGTCGGAGCTCGATGCGATCGTCGATCTCTACGAGAACAAAGTAGGGCCGCGAAACGGCGCCCGCGTCGTTGCTCGCGCATGGACCGACCCGGAGTTCAAGCGCCGATTGCTGGAAAGCGCCGATGAGGCCATTGCCGAGTTCGGCTTCGAAGGGCCACATCAAGAGCATCTGCTAGTCGTCGAGAACGAGCCCAACGTGCACAACCTCGTCGTTTGTACACTTTGCTCCTGCTATCCGTGGTCGACGCTCGGTCTTCCGCCCGTCTGGTACAAGTCAGCCCCGTATCGCTCACGCGCGGTGATCGATCCCCGAGGCGTGCTGGAGGAGTTCGGCGTGGAGCTCGATGCCGACGTCGAGGTCAGAGTCTGGGATAGCACCGCCGAGCAACGCTACATGGTCCTTCCCGAGCGTCCGCCCGGGACGGACGGCATGAGCGAGGCGGAGCTCGAGGAGCTCGTCTCGCGGGACTCGATGATTGGCGTCGCCAAGCTAGAGGCCTCGACCGCGCGGGGTGACGCATGAACGGCATCCACGATATGGGTGGGATGGACGGCATGGGCCCGATCGAGCGGGAGGCGAACGAGCCGGTTTTCCACGCGGAGTGGGAGAGGCGCGTCTACGGCCTGATGCGCGCGACCGGACGTTGGACCGTCGGGCGGACCCGCGTCGGCTTCAGGTGGGCGATCGAGAGCATTCCCGCCAAGGAGTACCTTCGCATCTCCTACTACGAAAAATGGTTCGCGATGCTGACGACGCGTCTGCTCCGAGCCGGGCTCGTGACCGAGGAGGAGCTCGACAGCGGACAGGCAGCGACGGGCCAGCGGCCGCGGCTTTACGCTCGGGAATCCAGTGAGGATGTGTCCGGCGAGCCCGACCCGAGTCCGCGTTTTCGCGAAGGCGAGCCGATCCGCGTCCGCAATCTCCATCCACGCGGCCATACGCGGTTGCCACGCTACACCCGCGGCAAGATCGGGATCGTTTTCAAACAGAGAGGCGTGTTCGGTCTGCAAGACACGGACGAGCACGGCATCAGTCTCGGCGGCAGGCGCCAAGAGGTCTACACCGTGCGATTCGGAGCCCAGGAGCTCTGGGGCGAACGCGGTGGAACAAGCGACTCCGTCTATGTCGAGATGTGGGAGGACTACCTTGAGCCCGTCTGAGCCTGGGCTGGACGCGGCGAGACTCGATGCCTTGCCGCCATTGCCGCGTGACGAAGAGGGCCCCGTTTTCGCGGAACCCTGGCAGGCGCAAGCGTTCGCGCTGGCCGTGAAGCTCTCGGAGCTCGGACACTTCACGTGGAGCGAGTGGGCGAGTGCGCTCGCTGACGAGCTGAAGGCCGCCGCCGACCGCGGCGAAGTGGACGACGGCTCGCGCTACTACCACTACTGGGTGGCTACGCTCGAGCGTCTCGTCGCCGAGAAGGGGCTCGCCGTGTCTCCGGAGCTCGACGCGCGTAAACAAGCGTGGGCCGATGCCTATCGTCACACGCCGCACGGCAAGCCCGTGGTGCTTTCCGCGGGCGACTGACTCGCGGGTTGCGCCTAGCGCGGTTCCATCTCGAGTGCGCGAGCGGCCTCGAGCTCGATGGCTGCTTCTTCGACCATCCCCGCGCGTTGCAATGCAAAGGCGAGGTTCTTGCGCGCGATGGGGTCACGAGGCCTGGTGGCGACGCTGGCCCGAAAGAGCTCAATCGCAGATGCCGCCTCTCCGCGCTCGAGCAGAAGGCTCGCCAAGCCTTGCTGCGCGGCAACGAGTCCGGGGTGAAGCTCGAGTGCCCGGCGGTACTCCGTCTCGGCTCGTGCCGCGTTTCCGCTCTGCGCGTGAGCGAGTGCGAGGTCGGCGTGGGCCCGCGCGAGCCCTGGAGCCAGCGCGACCGCTTCTTCGAGATGCACGATCGCGTCCTCCATACGTCCATGCATCGCATAGGCGGTCCCGATCTCGTGATGGACGCGCGCCGGCGGGTCTGCCCACAGAGTCAGCAGCCGCTCGTAGCCGCGAAGAGCGGCGCTCGTGCTTCCTGACTGCAGGTCGAGCTTTGCGTGGAGCCAAACCGCATCGACGTCGTCGGGATTCTGCGCGAGGGCTTCCGCCAAGAATGTGCGGGCCCGTTCCGAGTCTCCGACGCCCATGAGCCAACGAGCTCGCGCGACCGAAAACGGCGCCTCGTGCGCGTATCGAGCGCCCGCTCCGTCGAGAGCCCTCTCAGCTTCGTCGAGAGCGTTTCCGTCAAGGAGCAAGTTGACCAGCGCGAGCGTCTTTTGTCGGTGGTCGGCCTCGTCGAGCATCCCTCCGTCGACCATGGCGCGAAGAAGCTCGACTTGATGGTTCCAAAGGCGAAACGGCTCGTATCCCTTCAACAGCTGGCGCGCTTCGGCCTGCGCACCGCCGCGTAGCAGAAGCTTGCCGAGTCGGAAGCGAGCGCTTCGATGGTAGGGCGAGAGCTGGAGTGTCTGGCGATAGGACGCCATCGCGGCGTCGTCGTCACCGAGGCCCTCTTGCGCTCGCCCCATTCCGAAATAGGTGTCCGCGGTTCCGGGCGCCGTCTCGATCACGCGCGCGAATCCGCGCAGCGCAGCCTCATAGTCGCCGCGCTCGAGGGCCTCGAACGCCTTCTCACTTGGCGGGTTGGCCGCCCCGGACTCGGGCTCGAACTGCACCGCCTGCGGCCTCCACGTCACTCCGTCGGGAGCGACGTCGGGAGCGACGAGCTCGAGCCAGCTCGGACGGACTTCGATGAGCGCATAGCCGTCGGGATAGTCGGGCCAGAAGGCATCAACATCGGGGTGCTTCCACCTTTTCTTGGTCTCCAGGTCTTCGTGAACGACGGCGGTCCCCATGATCGTGACGTAGCTGCCGCCTTCCGGGTCCGCATAGTAGAGCGTCACCTGTGGGCTCCGCTTGATTTGCTGTAGCTTGCGCGTCGTCGGAAGTGTGGCGATCCACACATGCATGTCGTCGGTCGGAGGGAAGGGGTCGACCGTCCGTGCGCGCGGTTGGCCATCCGCATCAACGGTTACGAGCGCGCCGTACCGAACTTTCTCGATCACCTGCCGGGCGACATCGAGCTTGTCGTCGCGCTCCTGAGCGGAAACCGGATGGGCGAGAACGGCCACGGTGAGGCACGCGGCCACGAATCGAGCCATGGACCATTATGTGCGACTAGCGGTTCGGGCGCGAGGATTCGACCCTCCGCTTCGGTTTGCGGTACTCCCCGCACCACCAGTTCTCGCTGACCGTTGGCCAAAGCTCAGAGGGCTGCTTGCCGTGGGCATCGAAATAGACGAGCGGCGGGAACCGGCGACACTTCCCGCGATTGTGCGTGCCCTGGTTCGACGTGATCCGCACGTAGAAGACGCAATTCTCGCACGCGACCCGGGCCATAGGTAAAGACTACCCGAGTTTAATTCAGGTGTAAATAGGGAGTATGTTACTTGGCGGCAGGAGCCGGACTCCGGTTCCGTAGAATCTCATGGACGCGCCGTTCGAGTTGCGAAGGCGTGAAAGGTTTCGCGAGGAGGTTCTGAGAAGGCTTCAGATCACGGTGCAGGAGGTCGTCATCGAGATATCCCGACATATAGAGAACCGGAAGGTCGGGGTGTTCGTTTTGTAGCTGTCGCGCTAGCTCGGCGCCGCTCATCCTCGGCATGATGAGGTCCGTCACGAGGAGGTCAATCCTGGCGCGCGTCCTCGCGGTTGTGAGAGCGTCCTCACCGTTGTCTGCCACGATGACATCGTAGCCTCGTCCGCGCAGTGCTTCAGCCACCATTTCCCGAACCGAATCCTCGTCTTCGGCCACGAGAATCGATTCTGCCCCACCCGGTGCGCGCTCGACCTCCATGGGCTCGATCGTGGGCGCACCCTCGGCACGTGGCAAATAGACTTCGACGGCGGTGCCTTGGCCTGGCTCGCTCTGTGCGCGGATCGTGCCGCCGCTCTGATGGACGATTCCGTATACGGTCGATAGTCCCAGGCCGGTTCCCTTGGTTCTTTCCTTGGTCGTGAAGAACGGCTCGAACGCTTGCTCGAGCGTGTTGGGAGCCATGCCGACTCCGGTATCGCGGACCACCAGCAGGATGTAGTCCGTTCGGTCGAGCTGGAGTTCCGGTGACGTGAGTGTGTCCCCGGCGCGGATGGCGCGCGTCTCGATCGTAAGGGTGCCTCCGTGGGGCATCGCGTCGCGCGCGTTGAGCACGAGGTTGACGACGACTTGCTCGATCTGACCTTGGTCGACGAGGACGGGTGCAAGCTCGCTATGGAAAGCGGTGATGACGTCGATGTCCTCGCCGATGAGCCGCCGCAGCATGCGGTCGAGATCCGAGACCATTTCGTTGAGGTCGATGACTTTGGGCTCGAGCACTTGCTTCCGACTGAACGCCACGAGCTGAGAGGTGAGTCCTGCCGCGCGTTCCGCCGCGACTTTGATCTCGTGCGCCGTACGCCGTACGGATGCGGGCCGGTCTTCGCTCGTCTCGAGTAGATCGCTGTAACCGAGGATGACCGTGAGCAGATTGTTGAAATCGTGAGCGATGCCCCCGGCGAGGCGACCGAGGGAGGCAAGCTGCTGGGACTGGTGGAGTCGGCCCTCCGTCTCCAGGAGTTTCTGCTGCTGCTCTTCGAGGAGCCAAATCACCAGCCCGACGCCCATCAGAGCTTGGAGGAGGACATCGCCGACGCTCATGTAGATGAGAAAGGTCGTCCCGAAGAGATAGTCCGCAGGGATCGCTCCGGTGACGAGCGCCGTGTAGCTGAGAAAGTACACGAGCTGGGACAGGCCGTAGGCCGCGAGCGTAAACCCCGCCAGTCGACTCCCGAAGGAGGTCCGCCTTCGAGACGTGGCGCCGATGAGGCCATAGCTCGCACCTAGAAAAGCCAGTCCGGCCGCGAGCGAGCGAAGGGCGACCCGCGTGAATAGTCGCATCTCGACCGTCCCGAGCTGGCTCGTCGCGGCGACGAAAACGACACTGGTCGCGCTCAGTGCGGCGAGCGACCACCATACGGTGCGATTCGAGAGACTCTTCTTCCGAACCAGCTCGTAGGTACCGGCGACCAACCATAGAATCTGGAAGTAACCTGCGATGAAAGTCGCCATGGATCCGGCGAAGCGAGCGGGGTCGCCCGGGCTTTGTTCTTGCGCGACGAACATCGCGCCGATCGCGACGGCGTGATACACGGCCAGCGCATACCAGCTCAGAGACCAGTGAAGAAGGTAGCTATCGCGGTAGCTTCGATAGAAACGAAGGAGAACGAAACCGAGAACGAAGTCGAAGCAGGCTTGTGCGACCAGCAGGGCGGTGAGAAAGCTCTGAATCTCCAACTAGGCTCCGGTCGTTTCGTGACGCGTCATTCTCACACCGCGCTCGTGTGCGATCAACGTACCGGGTCGTCGCGCTGACGACGCGCTTCGAGCATTTGCCGAATGCGTGCGTCGTAGAGCTCTTTCATTTGCGCGTCCCACCGCTCATGGATCTCTCGAGTCTCCGGGATGCGGCCCTGGTCATTGGACTCCGCGATCCAGGTGTCGAGCACTTCTCGGAGCGTCGCGAGCACCTCCCGATGGGCGCCCTCTTCCGCGAGGTTGTGGATTTCATAGGGGTCGTTGCGGAGGTCGTAGAGCTCTTCCTTCGGCCGAGTGTGAGCCAGAAGACGCGCTTGAACCGCGTCCAGCTCGCCCGCCGCGTGGAGCTCTCGCATCAGCGGAATCATGGGATAGCTGAACTCCTTGTAGCGATTGAGCTGCAAGAACGGTCGGTCGGGAAAGTAGTTTCGGATGTAACGAAAGCGTTCGTCGCGCACGGTCCGGATGCGGTCGACGGTCTCGTCGCCTCGGTCTCGCCCGCCGAACACATAGCGACGCGGCGGAGCCTGCTCGCGTCCCAGGAAGACGCGTCCTTGCATGAGCTTGGGCGGCACCCTACCCGCGATCGCGAGCGTGGTGGCTGATATGTCGATGGCCGCGATGAGCTGCGAGCTCGTCGTACCGGGATCGAGCTCGCCCGGCCAGCGGATGATGAGCGGTACCCGGAGGCCGCTGTCGTAGGGCCATTGCTTGCCCCGCACCATCGCACGTCCGTGGTCGCCCATGAACACGACCACCGTGTTCGCGGCGAGCCCATCTTGCTCCAGCAGGTCGAGGACGAAGCCGACCTTCTTGTCGAGCGACATGATGGTGTTCAAATACTGAGCCCACACGGCGCGCGCCTCCGGGTGGTCGGGGTAGTAGGGCGGAAGCGTGACTCCATCGGGGTTCGTCGGCCGCTCGATATGCGTGTGTGCCTCGTCCCAGTCGCGTCCGCGATGGGTTTCCGGAAAGTTTACCTGCGCGAAGAACGGTTGACGTGCCCTCAAGTCCGACCATCGATCGGTGTCGAAGGGCTCGCCGTCGTAGTGGAAGTTCCAATCCGTCTTGCCGGTGCCCCGGAAATAGGACTCATCGTCCTCGTCGGTGAGGTGCACGATGTTGCCGGTCGTGTAGCCGACGTCCCGAAGCCAGTCCGTCAGAAGGCGAACCCCGTCCGGGAGCGGATAGCCGTCATCTCGGTGCGAGCGATGGTTGTGCGCGCCAATCGTCGTTTGGTACATGCCCGTCATGATGGCGGAGCGGCTCGGAGAGCAAACGGGCGCGGTCGTGAACGCGTGCGTGTAGGCGACACCTTCGGATGCGAGCTCATCGAGGCGCGGCGTGTGGACGTTCTCGTAGCCGTACGCACCGATCTCGGGGCTCATGTCCTCTGCCAGGATCCAGAGGATGTTCGGTCTTGGGTTCTCTTGGGCCTCGAGCGCGGCCGCGCCAAACAGGATCGTCCACCACCAGCGCTTCATGGATCGAGTGGGAAAGGGAAATCCGCTGAGGGGGTCCGCACTTCGGAGAGAATGCGCGCCATCTCCGTCACGACGTCGGCGTGCGCCGATGAAATGTCGCTGGTCTCGCCGGGGTCGTTCTCGATGTCGTAGAGCTCGATCGGCGCGTTTCGGTCCTCATCGAGTCCGGTCCGTACGCCTTTGAAGCCATTGAGCCGTATGGCTTGCTTGCCGCCCTGCTCGTGAAATTCCCAGTAGAGAAAGTCGTGCTCGCGCTGCGGCTCTCCCAAGAGTTCCGGGAGAAAAGAGATACCGTCGCCCCCGGTGGGTGCCTCTCCCGTGGCCACGTCGACGAGCGTCGGAAGCACGTCCCAGAACGCGGAGATGTGATCGCTGACGGAGCCCGGCGTGACCGTCCCTGTCCACCTGGCAATCAGAGGGACGCGGATACCTCCGTCGTAAAGGTCTCTCTTGTAGCCCCGAAAGGGTCCGTTGCTGTCGAAGTAGTCCGGGTCCGCGCCACCCTCGAGATGGGGTCCGTTGTCGCTCGAGAAGAACAACAGGGTATTGGGACCGAGGCCCAGCTCGTCGACGAGCGCGGTGATTCTCCCCACGTCATTGTCGAGCCGCTCGATCATCCCGGCGAATGCCGCCTTCGGGTGGGACTGCGCGATGTAGCGACCCCTTCCGGGAAACGGCACTTCGGGGAAGCGCGACATGTAGGGTCCCATCGAATCTTCAGGCACGTCGATGGCGGCATGAGGGATCGCGTAGGGGAGAAAAAGAAAGAATGGACCGTCGTTGCGCTCATGGCGATCGCGGATGAACCGGAGCGCCTCGTCGGTCAACAAGTCGTGGCTATAGAGCCCTCGTTGCCCACCTTCGTTCGCTTCGAGCTCGACACGGTCTTCGTTGCGCCATAGATGCGTGGGGTAATAGGTGTGGGCTTGTCGCTGGCAGTTGTAGCCATAGAACAGGTCGAAACCTTGTCGACTCGGAAGACCCTCCGTGCCCGGCGCCCCGAGCCCCCACTTGCCAATCGCGCCGGTGCGGTAGCCTGCTTTTTGGAGCAGCTCCGCCACGGTCACGGTGTCCTTTGGGAGAGGGTGCTGCCCTTCCGGCTCGATTTCCTTGTTGCCGCGGACGAAAGTGTGGCCCGTGTGCCGGCCCGTGAGCAGTGCATCCCGCGACGGCGCGCACACCGTCGAGCCGGAATAGTGAGCGGTGAAGCGCATTCCCTCGCCCGCGAGCCGGTCGATGTTGGGAGTAGCGAAGTGCATTTGGCCGTACACGCCTAGATCGCCGTAGCCCAAATCGTCCGCGAGGATATAGATAATGTTGGGCGGGTCGGGTCGGGCGTCACTGCACGCGAGCGCGAGCAAAGAAAGCACGGCGAGAACGGATGGCTTCATGGCGTAAGACTACATGAGAAGGCGCCGTGGCTTTGACGCCTATCGGGCGCGGAAAGGGCCGTGGACGGCTTTGATCGTTCCGACTTCGGACGACGCGTCCACGATGATGACCTGATAGCTGACGCCTTCCGGAGCGACACGTACGACGATGTGCCCGTCGTTGCTCGAAAGCGCGTCCAGGGGAGCGCCGATGATCTGCCGTGTCGCGGCTTGTAGCGTCAGCGAGAAGATGTCGCGCGCACCGGGATAGAGTCGCGTCGAGACCAGACGGCCCAGCACCCACCGGTCGGGGTGCCCCGCGGCCCGCGACGGCACGATCCATACACGCGCTTGCAGAGCCCGCACGAACGCTTCCGTGTTCGCGTCTCCCAGACCGTGATGGTTGAGGACTGCGACGTCCACCGGTCCCGCGGCCCGCGCGACAGGTATCTCGATGCCGTGCCATCGGGGGAGGCCCGGGCGGGGCAGCCCGGGCATATCGCCACCGGTGTAGAAGTCGAAGGGACCGTAGTTGACCCGTATGGCCATGCTGGACTGGTTCTCCGTCGGCCAGTCCTCCTCGGGCGTCTCCGCCCGTGGCGGAAAATGTTGCTTCGTCTCGTCGTTGGTTCCCGTCCAGACCTCACCGTTCGCCGCCAGGTTACGCACGCGAAAGCTCGGATAGCCTTCCGGGTTCCGGCGGAGGACGATCTGATCGCTCCGACCGGGGAGGAGCCGCGCGACCCTCATGTCGTGACGCTCTTGCTGGGCCGCGAGGAAGCGACGGTAGTTCTCCATCATCGGATTGTCGAGCGGGCGCGGATAGTCGTAGTCCGGCCAGCCTCGGTCCAGCATCATGCGGATGGGAATGTGCTCCGCGACCTCGGTGAGTCCGGTCAGCTTGTAGCTGCCCATCGTGGATGTCGCGGCGTCGTCGGTCAGGCTTCCGAGGTGGTCGCCATGGAAGTGAGTGCTGAACCCGTAGTCGAGCGCCGGCTCGTCGTCCTCGGCGAGCATGCGCCGCGCGTAGCGTGCGACCCACTCGCCCGACCTTCGGGAGGCATCCGGAGCCCGCTCCGCTCCTCTCGGAGGTTCGGGATTCCCGTCGCCGGCATCGACGAGAAGAGAGGTGCCGTCGGGGAAGATCAGAAGCGCTGCGTTACCGCGGCCCGTGTGGATTTGATGGATATCGAGGACGCCTTCACTCCACGGAGGAAGCGTCTCGCCGACGCTCTGAGCGCTGAGCGGCGCGCATGCCGACAGGACAGCAGCAGCGAAGTAGGATGCCGTCCGCATTCAGGTCCCATCCACGGCGTGCGCCTGGTGATCAGCCGGTCGGGCTCCACGGGCCATCGATCGCGAGGGTGATACCCGGCTTTTGCAGGTTCACGAACAGCGTGGTCATCTGGGGTGCGAAACACGCCCCCGCGAACTCGGTGCCGTTGACTGCGTTGCGGGCGATGTCGTAGATGCGGCCGTTGGCCGTGACGCCGCGGATATGCGAGTTTTCCCCGCGGTCTTCGCAAACCAGAAGATCCCCCCACGGCGCGATCGTGAGATTGTCCGCACTCTGCATGATGTTGCCGTCGGTCGACTCGATGAACAGCTCGAGTGTGCCGCCGCTGGCGTCTCCGGCGTCTCCGGCAGGCACGTATTTGAAGATCTGGCCGAGCTTTTTGGCGCCGCCGCTGGTACACGCGAAGTAGCAAACGCCGTCGCCGAACCAGATGCCTTCGCCGCGAGCGAAGAGTGCGGCTCCGTCCGCGAGCCCTCGGTGTCGCAGATCGTTGTTCGGTGCTTCCTCGTCGTCCATGTCGACCCACTCGACCGCGAGCTTCTGGCCGAGCTCGATGACCCGCTCCGACTCACCCCAGTGGCGGGTGTCCGCTCCGGCACGGCCTGCGATCGCCAAGGCTTGCAGCCGTCCGCCGCGGCGGAGCTCGCTCGGGACGTTGGGGGTAAAGCGATAGAACAACCCGTCGCCCATGTCCTCCGTCTGGAAAACGATCCCGGTTCTCGGGTCGACCGCGACCGCTTCGCGGCGAAACCGTCCCATCTCTCGATAGGGCACGGCGGTTTGGAGCTCGGGGGTGAGAGAGGGTTTTACCTCGAACGCGTATCCATGATCGTCGAGAAACTCGCCGTTCGCCTTCTCGGACGATTCCTCACACGTGATCCAGGTTCCCCACGGCGTGACGCCACCCGCACAATTTCGCTCCGTGCCGGCGAGGCTCATGAATTCCGTCGTGACGGCACCGGTCTGTGGATCGAAGACGAGTGTCGTCGTGCCTCCGATAGACGGGTAGCTACCGTTCGCGCCGCGATCGTATAGCCGGCTCGCATCGACATCGGCGAATAACTCGTTTTTCCGGCCAAAGGGGCCAAGCCTTCGAAAGAAGTCGGCCTCCCCCGGTTCGCCCTTGGACTCGAGCTCGTGGTTCCGGATGAGCACTACTCGCCCGTCGGCAGCGGCGAAGGCTCCCATCCCGTCGGGAAAGCCGGGTACGACGAGCCCGTCCACCATGGAATCGCCTGTGCGCGAGAGCACGCGGTAGCGGAAGCCGGACGGCAAATCGACGATGCGATGCGGGTCTGGGACGAGCGGTCCGTATCGATCGACGACCGCCATGTTCGTCTCCGAGCCGGCCGCGTGTCGCAGGCCGAGAAAACCGGCCGTCGCCGCGAGCGAGGAGCGTTCGAGGAAGCGACGACGCGAGACCCGACCGAGCGTCGCTGAACGGGCAATCTCTTTCACATATGGATCCTAGCCTCTCCCGCCCTCATTTCACAAAAGGCCTTAGAATGCGCACCATGATCGACCGACGCGGATTTCTGAAACGAAGCATGAGTCTGGGGGTCGCCCCCATGTTGAATCGAGGGCGCTATCGACTGTTCAGCGCCTCGCAAGACACGTATTCATCGCGGGCGGTCGATCTCGTGGGGCGCTCGCTCGTGATCGACATGCTCAGCCCTTTGAGCCTGGACTTCGCCAAGTTCGATTCCTGGTTGAGTGATCCGGACACGTTCGACGAGATCGAGCGCTACCGCAGTTCAGGGATCCGGGTGTTCCACACGGCGGTAGGGATCGGTGGTCAGAACGCTTTTCAGAGCGCCTTGCAGTTCTTCGGCAGCTGGAACGGTTTTCTCGCGAACCACCCGGAGAGCTTCCTCCGAGTGGATAGTGCGCGCGATCTCGACACGCTGAAGACGGATGATCGAGTTGGCGTTCTCTTGGGTCTTCAGAACGCGTCTCACTTTCGTACCGCCGAGGACGTTGACCTCTTCCATGGTCTCGGTCAACGGGTCTCGCAGCTCACCTATAACAGCCGCAACCGCATCGGGAACGGCTCTACCGAGCGGGTGGATGGCGGCATCAGTGATTTCGGCGTCTCGATCGTCGAGCGTATGAACTCTGTCGGGATGGCGGTCGACGTCTCTCATTCCGGCGACCGGACGACGCTCGACGCCACGGACATCTCGAGCGGGCCGGTCCTGTTCACGCACGCGAACTGCCGTGCGCTCGCGGACCACCCGCGCTGCAAAACGGACGAAGCCATCAAGAAGATGGCTCGCACCGGAGGTGTCATGGGGATTACGGCGGTGCGGATGTTCGTGCGCACCGAGGAGCCCACCACCGTGGAGCACGTGCTCGATCACTTCGACCACGTGCGTGACCTCGTCGGCGTCGAGCATCTAGGAGTCGGCAGTGACATCGACCTCGACGGATACGATGACATGCCGGCCGAGTCCAACGAGGCGCTTCGCGCGAACTACAAAGGCACCTACGCGTTTCGCGAGAAGATCGACGTCGAGGGCCTCGACCACCCGAAGCGGGCTTTCGACCTTGCCGAGGGACTCGTTCGGCGCGGCTATTCCGACACTGACATCGAGCTCGTACTGGGTGGCAACTTCGAACGGGTGCTCAAAGAGATCTGGTCGCCGGGATAGCTGCCCATAGCCGCTCATTCCGGGGTCGGCGCCCGCGCGAAAGAAGAACGCATCGCGATAGCGTCGTTTTGGCTAAGACGGACGCTCCTTGCGCTCCTTCTCGCGCTCGTCGGCTTTGGCTCGCAACGCGCGGCCCTGATCCGGCGTCGGATCAGAGACGATTCCGTAAATGGCTCTGCCTTCATGGTCCTCGGGCAGGTGTTGCGTGATGGGCGTCCCGCTTTCGTCGACGAAGAGCAGACAGTGACAGTACTTGTAGATCTGCATATCGTCGCACGGACAGATCCATGTGCGGTGCTTGATCTCCTCGTGCTTGTCCGGATAGAAACGGCACGGACATAGCGGCCGTCCGAGATCATCGACGTGCTGCGCGAGGCCGAGCACGACCGACTCCGTCACTTGCGGGTCGGGATGTGTTTTCGTCCCCGACTTTCGAGTGTAGTTGTCGACGAGCTTTCGCATGCGCTCGAGGCTCTCGTCGCTCGGCTTGTGGACCATCGTCTCTTCCTCGCGCTCGTTTGGAATGTGCTCGATGAAGCCCACGATATCTCATTCGCCACTCGTTGACATCCAACCGAATCACTTGTATATCAGTGCTCGGAGGTTACACGGATGGGTCGATTTTCGGTCGCGTACCGCTGTTGGTCCTACCTGGCCGTCTTTGCCGCCTGTGCGTCGTCCGTCGGAGCACAGAGCGCAAGAACCGGCACGGTCGACTTTCAACGCGACGTGAGACCTATCCTCGCCGACAATTGCTTCCAGTGTCACGGTCCTGACGAGGGGGCGCGTGAGGTCGACCTACGGCTCGATACCGAGGCCTCCGCGTTTGCCGATCGCCCGAGTGGCTCGGTAATCATCCCCGGTAACCCCGACGCCAGCTTGCTCTATCAACGCGTTACTCATGAGAACGAGCTCGTGCGCATGCCTCCACAAGCGCTGTCGGACAAGACGCTATCCACCGAGCAAATCGAGACGTTGCGCCGATGGATAGCAGAGGGTGCTTCCTGGGATCAACATTGGTCGTTCGAGCCGGTGCGCGCGGTCGACCCGCCATCGGTCTCCGACGAGAGCTGGGCGCGAAACCCGATCGACGGTTTCGTCCTCTCGCGGTTAGAAGAGGAAGGGCTCGCCCCAGCCCCAGAGGCGGACAAGAGAACGCTCGCTCGCCGAGTCGCGCTCGACCTCACCGGACTTCCGCCCGACCCCGGAACACTTGCGAGCTTTCTGCGAGACGACTCCACAGGCGCATACGAGAAGCTCGTCGACGAGCTGCTGACTTCGAACCACTGGGGTGAGCATCGCGCGCGCTACTGGCTCGACGCTGCCCGTTACGGGGATACCCACGGAATCCACATCGACAATTACCGCGAGATGTACTTCTATCGCGATTGGGTGATCGAAGCGTTCAACGAGAACAAGCGTTTCGATACGTTCACCATCGAGCAGATCGCCGGTGACCTTCTCCCAGACCCGACGCTCGACCAGCTATTGGCGACGGGATTTCATCGGAACAACATCACGACGAACGAAGGCGGAGCCATTCCTGCGGAATATGAAGCCGTTTATGCCAAGGACCGCGCGGATACCACCGCGAGCGTTTTCATGGGACTCACTGTGGGATGTGCGACCTGCCACGACCACAAGTTCGATCCCATCGCACAGCGCGAGTTCTACGCTCTCACCGCTTTTTTTCGGAACACGACGCAGTATGTGATGGACGGTAATGTGGCGGATCCACCTCCGGTCGTCGTCGTTCCCGCCGTCGAGGACCGCGATCGGTGGCACGCCTTACGTGACGAGGCCGCTGAGATTGACCGGAAGCTCGCCGACCGGACGCGCTCCGCCGACGAGCCGTTCGCCCGATGGCTGGCCCGCGAAGAGCATCGCGACATTGAGAGCCCGCTCGGCGAGTCCGCGGGTCTATTGACGCTAAGGCTCGGCTACGATCCGACTGTCGAGATCGACGGTGACCCGGCCGAAGTCGTGCTGCACGGTGAGGCCAGGATCGGTGAAGGGCCACACGGCCAACCGGCGCTTTGGCTGGACAACGAGTCGTGGGCCGAGCTGCCTTCGTTACCCCTCGATAGCGATACCGCTTTCTCGCTGTCGTTTTGGGTCTATCACCCGGACGACGAGGACAACTACATCATTGCGAGTCAGCACGACCCTGAGGACGACCTTCGCGGCTGGGCCGTGGGGCTGGGCGGGAGGCGATCCTCCCTTACCTTGACGGGCGAAAAGCCCGACCCCGGAGCCAATCGCAGCATCAGCGTCTTTGCCGTCAGCACGAAGCAGATGCCGACGGGTGCGTGGACGCACGTCGTCTTCACGCATGACGGTAGTGGCGAGCGAGCGGGCTTGAGGGTCTATCGAAACGGCGATGACATCGAGGAGGTCGGAAGTGAGTACTTCGACGCTCTCACCGGTAGCGTCCTCACGGACCGACCGCTACAGCTCGGGCGAGGGGTGACGAGGAGCGAGCTCGACGGCACCAAGGTACGCTACCTGTCCGGCGGGGCGATCGCCGACTTTCGCTTTTTCAACCGCGCGGTCACGGCCCTCGAAGCGAAGGTCATCTTTCGCTGGCCGGCGATTGCCGGGGCTCGAGCCCGAGCTTCTTCGGAGCTCGCGCCTGATGAGCGTGACGCGCTACGTGACTACCATCTGGCGGTCGTTGACGACGAGCACCGCGCCCTCGCCGCGAAGGCTCGCGACGTCGCGCTCGAGTGGCGGGAGGTCCGTCGCCGAGGCGGGATTTCGCACGTCATGCACGAACGCCCCGATACGGTCCCCGAGGCTCATGTGCTGTTCCGCGGGATGTATGACCAGCCACGCGAGCGTGTGCAAGCCGGCACGCCGGCGATTCTGCCGCCGATGGCGGATTCGTGGCCGCGCAATCGAATGGGGCTCGCCAAGTGGATCGTCGATGACGCCAACCCATTGACGAGCCGCGTCGTCGTCAACCGTTACTGGCAAGAAGTGTTCGGAATCGGGCTCGTCGCGACGAGCGAGGACTTCGGCGCGCAAGGGGAGCCGCCCTCGCATCCGGAGCTCCTCGACTGGCTCGCAAACGACTTCCGCAGCTCCGGCTGGGACATAAAGCGATTCTTCCGACAGCTCGTCACGTCGTCGACCTATCGACAATCCGCGCAGCTCGTACCGGACAAGCTCGAGCGTGATCCAGGGAACCGGCTGTTATCTCGCGGGCCGCTGTTCCGTATGGACGCCGAGATGATCCGAGATACCGCGCTCGCCGCGAGCGGCTTGCTCGTCCGTAAGATCGGCGGCCCGAGCGTCAAGCCGTATCAACCGGAAGGGGTTTGGGAGACGGTGGCGATGCCGCAGAGCAATACGCGTGTCTACGAGCAGGATTCAGGCGCGTCCTTGTATCGCCGGAGCTTGTATACGTTTTGGAAACGCTCAGCTCCGCCCGCGTCGATGGATATCTTCAACGCGCCAACGCGTGAGCACGCGACCGTGCGGCGCGAGCGTACCAACACGCCGCTCCAGGCACTGGTCACGATGAACGACACGCAGTTCGTGGAAGCCTCGCGCTTTCTCGCTCAAAAGGCGATGCGTGAGGCGGGCCACGACTTCGATCGAACGCTCGGCTACATTACGATGCGTCTTCTCTCCCGCGATTTGGAGGAGCGCGAGCGCGAGGTCGCGAGACGTGCCTATGACGGATTTTTCGCGCTCTACGGCGCGAATCCCAGCGAATCCCAGGCTCTTCTAGCGATTGGGGAGTCGCCGCCCGATGACGGACTCGCGGTTGCCGCATCGGCGGCCTGGACGATGCTCACGAGCCAGTTGATGAACCTCGACGAGGTATTGAACAAATGAAGGGACTACTCGCGGAAACAGCTCGAGCCGAGACACGCCGCCGGTTCTTGGGCAGCATGGCCACCGGCATAGGGGGTATCGCGCTTTCGAGTTTGTTGGGAGAGGACGGCTTGGCGCTTCCTCGACAAGACTCGACGGGCGGGCTGCCGGCGTTGCCCCACTTTGCTCCAAAAGCGAAACGCTGCATCTATCTGCACATGATGGGGGCGCCGCCGCAGATGGATCTGCTCGACTACAAGCCCGAGATGCGGGACTGGTACGACAAAGACTTGCCGGCCTCGGTGCGCCAAGGCCAGCGCCTCACGACGATGACTTCCGGCCAGGCCCGATTCCCGATCGCTCCCTCCGTGTTCGAGTTCGAAAGGCATGGACAGAGCGGCGCGTGGCTCTCCGAGCTGTTGCCCTATACGGGCCGCATGGTCGATGACATCACCATCATCCGCTCGATGCACACCGAGGCGATCAACCACGAGCCGGGAATCACGTTCATTCAGACCGGTCAAGAGCAGCCCGGTCGCCCCTGTATCGGATCGTGGATCTCCTACGGACTCGGAAGCATGAATCGCGATTTGCCGACATTCGTCGTCATGAACGCGAAGCCGAGCCATCCGAAGTCGAACTTGCAGGCGATCTCGGCGAAGTTGTGGAGCGCGGGATTCTTGTCACCGGAATATGCGGGAGTCGGTCTGCGCTCGGGAGTGGATCCCGTGCTCTATCTGAGTGATCCGGACGGCGTATCGCGCGATGTCCGGAGGCGCATGCTCGATGGACTCGGCGAGCTCAACCAGATCCAACACGAGAAGATCGGAAGCCCCGAGACGTTGGCGCGCATCGAGCAATACGAGATGGCATTTCGCATGCAGTCGTCCGTACCTGAAATGGCGGACCTCTCGAGCGAGCCTGCGAGTACGTTCGAGCGTTGGGGCGAGGAGGCGAAGGAGCCCGGCAAGTTTCAGAACACGGCGCTCATGGCGCGACGGCTCATCGAGCGCGGCGTCCGTTTCGTTCAGATTTATCATCGAGGGTGGGACGTCCACCAGTGGGCACCGGAAGTGTTGCCGGCACAATCCCGAGATATCGACCGCGCGTCGTGGGCGCTCGTACAAGACCTGAAAGACCGTGGGCTCTTCGAAGACACGTTGGTTATCTGGGGCGGGGAGTTCGGCCGCACCATCTACTCTCAAGGAAAGTTGACGCCGACGGACTACGGCCGTGACCACCACCCACGCTGCTACAGCCTGTGGATGGCGGGTGGCGGTGTTCGGGGTGGCCTCGTACACGGAGAGACCGACGAGTTTTCCTACAACATCGCCAAAGACCCAGTGCACATCCGCGATTTCCAGGCGACGCTATTGCACTTGTTCGGCATTGACCATGAAAGGTTCACGTACGACCTTCAGGGTTTGGATGCGAAGCTGACCGGCGTCGAACCGGCCCGCGTCGTGGATGAGATTTTGGCCTAGCTCGGCTCCAGCACTTGCTCGAGCACGGCGAAGTCGCCGGGGTTCCACGACTGGACGATGATGTAGAAACGACCGTCGACCTGCGTGATCACGGCGTTGTGTATGTGCTGAAAGCCTTCGAGTCCGAGCTCCTCCTTCGGCCAGATCTCGGAGACGACACGGTCGTTTTGCAGCACGTAAACCGGAGCCCCCTTGCTGCGGTCCTGGCCGTAGAGAGCCCCGACGACGGCATAGCCGCCCGCGTAGTCGATATCGCAGGGAAATGCGCCGGCGGGGAGCCCCAGCGTTGAAAGATAGGTCCCGTCCACGCTGAACCGGTCGATCTCGGCGTGCGGTCGGTCCGCGATCTCGAGCCGAGGTGTGACCCCGTCGACGAGGGTGATACCGTGGCCGGTTCCGAATAGACCGGCGGTCGTGCCGCGTCCGCCGAAGGAGAGGTCACTCCAGCTCGCTTGCACCGGTCTCTCGTTGGTGAGACGCGCGGTCAGGACCCAGTCCAGGTCCGAGTAGCCGGTCGTGACGTACAGCCGTCCGTCAAAGTGCTCGACATCCGTCGGATTGAATGTGCCTTCCGCGGCGAAGTAGTCGTTGACGGTTCGATGTCCGAGGTCGTCGCGGCGGGTGGGGGGAGCTAGCGTGTTGACGAGCTCACCGGAGAGCGTCGTCGTGAACACGCGGCCGGCGTCGTTCGCCGGCATCGTCAGATACGGCGTTCCGTCCGAGGCTTCCCACAACGTCGTGTTGTGCAGATTCACGTCCCGCATGTCGGCATGGGTGGCGACAGTGTCGATCCGCTGCAGATCTCGATTGATACGCAAGAGCCCAACGCCGGGAAGCGAGAAGTAGACCTCGCCGCGCCCCGGACGCCGATCCACCGCGAACCCTCCGTGCGCCGAGGTCAGAACTTGACGCGCCGGTTCGGGGAGCTTTTCGCTTCCGTACAGAACGCGAAAGCGCATCGTCCCCTGACCGCTGACGCCGTGGGTCCCCACCGGTTGCGTGGTCGTCGACCGTGTCCCGCGAGTCCGATGACCGGGGTGAGCTTCGATTACCGAGCTTGTCGCGACCGCGACGAGAGCGAGCGACGAGACCAAGAAGCGTCGTGTCATCTCGGAACCTCCCGTGCGTGCTCCGGCCTAGAGGCGAAGGAAGGGTACGTACACGACCTGGCCGAACGACTCGCCCGCTTTTCGCAGCTCAGCAGATGGTGTGCCGAAAACGTCGATGTTCACATCGACTACTTCGACGAGCTCGCCCAGAACGGAGCCGACGTGGTCGATATGTGCCATGACCGCCTCCGAGCTCTCGTAGGTTTCTCTCACGATGCAGACGGTCTCATCGCTGTTCAAGAACCAGTCGTAGGACTCGGTGCCGCTATCTTTCTCGCGAACGATGGCCACGAGTCTCTCTGCGATCGCTTTGAACGCCTGCAGCTTGCCTGGCTTGATCTTCAAGGTTGCGGAAACGTGAATTTTTTCCATGGATGCCCCCTCAATCGTTAGGCCTCGCTTACTCGTCTCGCGGTTGCCTCTGTCGGCCGCAGGGAAGGGTGAGAAATTTGGCTCTCGCGCGCGCGAAGAGTGGCTCGCATCGCTCGGCAGCGACTGGCCCGAGCCATTCGGGAACGCCTGCGCCGCCGTCGAAGAATTCGGGCAGGTGCGTGAGGATGTGTCCGCCGCCTCCGCTCGTGTCCGTGGCGCCGAAAACGACCCGCCCGATTCCGTGCAAGAGCAGCGTTCCCGTGCACATGACGCAAGGCTCGAGAGTCGAGTAACACGTCATCTCGGATGCACGGGGCCACATCTCCGTCGGTACGGCTTTGAGCGCTTCGATCTCGGCGTGGCGTCCGGGCTCGTATCGGGGGCTGGCCATGCGATTCCAGCCTTCGGACAAGATCTCTCCGTCGAGCGTGATCAACGCACCGATCGGTAGATTGCCCTCGTTCTCGGCCACGAGTGCGAGCTCAATCGCTCTGTCGATGTAGCGGAGCTCGTCCGCGGGCAGGGCGTTGACTCGTTTCGAGGCCGTCGACAACAGGACCAAATACTAGCCACTCGGCGAGGCGCGGGCAACGCCCTGTTTCCAAAAGCGTCCTCGACGACGTCCCGAGAGGCGGTGACGCCTTTCGCGCTAGTAGGCCATCGGGGCAAGAGCGAAGCCGTGCGACCTTCCGTCCAGGCTATCTTCGGCTGCACGCTCCGGCGTCAACTCCGCTTCTTCCCGCGCGAACTCGCCGGTGTCGTAGTAACGCATGGAGATTTCTACTGTCTTCGCGGCGGAGTCGAGGGTGAATCGCGTTTCATCGAAGCTCGGCGCGGACCATGTCGGGATGACGTCGTTCGAGAACGCGTACCCGCCCGTGAGCAAATCGGCGAGATTCCTCTCCACGCTCTCGTCCTGGCCATCGCAAAGAAACGCCGCCAATGCGTAATCGCCGAACGGCAGTCCCTCGAATCGCACCATGATCGTTCCGTTGACGGCTTGCACGAAACGCGAGTCCCGAGCGAAGCGTGAGGTGCGAGGGAAACGATGGGCTCGCTCATAGAGCGACACCCGGACCTTGGCGCGGTAGTCTCGTACGCCGTGCACGACGACTTGAACGAGACCACGCTCGGTCGTGGGCGTGAGTGTAGTGAGCAGAACTTCAGGGGCTAGGGTTTTCATGCTACCTCCGCTCCCTGGAGTTGCAAGGAGCGTACCCGCGTAAGTCATTGAGCCTAGGTGGCGGGTCTAGCCGATCGGATAGGTTGCCCTATCCGCCTTTCGAGTCCTGGCGCAAGGGTCCTAGATGGCGTCGCTCACGCTTGCGAGGTTGAACCCGCGCACTTTGAGAGCGGGGACGACGATGGGCGTGCCGACGGAGCTGTTCTCGCCGGCGGCCACGCGGACCGGTTCTCCCATCATATCGATGCCGTTGAGAAGATCGACGAGCGACTGATTGAACCGAAAATTGTTGACCGGACGGCTTACCTTTCCGTCCTCGATCAGGAACGTCCCGTCCCGCGTCAAGCCTGTATAGGCGATGCGTCGAGGGTCGAGGCCTCGGATGTACCAAAAGCGTGTGATCAAGACGCCGCGCGTCGTCGCCGCGATCATGTCGTCGACGGAGTCGTTTCCGCCGGACATCAGCAGGTTCGCGGGCGATGGCCGTGGCGCGGTCTCTTTCTGATCGGCCCAGAACCGTGAGTAAGACAGGCTTCGAAGCACGCCTCGCTCGACCCAGGTCTCCGGACTTCTCGCCACTCCGTCACCGGCGAACGGCGAGGTCTCTGCGTCGGGTGCTTCGGGGGCGCTCGAAAGCGTCACCCGCGAGTCGAACAGCTTCTCGCCCAGCCGATTCCCGTCGCCTTGGCGCGAGAAGAACGATCGGCCCTCGTCGGCAGAGCGTGCATCGAACGCGCCCCTCATTCGAAGCATCAACATCCCAACCGCAGTCGGTTCCATGACCACGTCGTAGGGGCCGGGGTCGAGCGCCGTACGTCCGCGCCACTCCTGGCATTTGCGATCGGCCGTGCTCGCGATCCGCTCTGTCTCGATCCGGTTCCAATCCGCCGCTTCGTCACCTGCCCAGCCGGAGGTCGAGCCGTCCGGTGCTCGTACGGTGAGGGTGGACGCGACGCCCGTGGCGGCGTGGTGGGCGAACAGACCGTTCGAGTTCGCAACCGCGCTTCCTCCCGCGCGAACGTCGATATAGCCGGACGCGACGTTTCCACTCTCTCTCGCGGCGCGGATGCCCTGTGCAGCCGCGTCGGCCATGGAGTCCGGCGTCACGTTCCCCGTCGTCTCGTAGTAGCCGCCCACGTCCGCATAGCTTTGGCCGGGGAGCTCGTTCAGGTATTCCGGATCCTCCGGGGCGAGCCGCGCGAGTGACTCCGAGCGCGCCACGGCGGCTCTGAGGTCGGCTTCCGCTAGAAGGTTCGTCGTGACCGAGGCGACACGCTTTCCGAACACGCTTCGGATCGTGACCGAAACGTCGGCGCTCCCACCGGCCGTGGTGATGCGATTGTCGGCGCTTCGGATGAAACGCCGCCTTCCCGACTGGATGTTCACGCGGGCGCTATCCGCTCCCGACATGTCCAGGATCTGGTCGGCGAGAGCGCGCGCGTCGTCCCGCGAGAGCCCCGGTCTATTGCTGTCGCTTTGGTCCTGCATCGTCTCTCCCTACGCCGTGTTGATGATGGTCGCGTCTCGGAACAATGCCATCGGACATCCGTGTGACACCGCGTTGGCTTGTCCGGGCTGTCCCTTCGCGTCACCGAAGGTCGCACCGAGCCAGTAAGTTTGAGGCCCGCCGAGGACGGCGAGCGACCGCCAGAACTCTGGAGTGCGCATGACGTAGGCGACGTCCCGGAGCATGCGATGCCTCTTGCCGTCCTTGATCTCCCAGAAGGCCTGCCCACCGAACTGTGCGTTGTAGCGCTGCTGGTCGATCGAGTAGGAGCCGTCACCTTGGATGAGAATCCCTCGGTCGGTCTGCGCGATGACCGCCTCTTCGTCGAGATCCTCCTCGCCTGGCATGAGGCTGACGTTCGGCATCCGCTGGAAGGGGATGCTTGCCCAGTTCTGCCCATAGGCGCATCCCTGGCTTCGTGTCATGCCGGTGGCGTCCGAGATCCAGGACGCTTGCTCGCGCGTGGTCTGGTAGTTAACGAACTGGCCCTTGTCTATGATCGGCCATTCGAAGGCAGGGACGCCCTCGTCGTCCCACCCACACGTGGCACAGCCGCCTTCTTCGGTACGGTTCCCCATGAACGTCATGAAGTCCGGGCCCAGACGCGTCTTGTTGAGCACGTCCGCGGGCGGTGCGAGAAACGAGGTGCCGGCGTAGTTCGCTTCGTAGCCGAGCGCGCGATCGAGCTCGGTTGGATGCGCAATGGACTCATGGATCGTCAGCCAGAGATTCGACGGGTGGAGCACCAGATCCCAGGTCCCCGGCTCCACGGGCGTTGCGGACAGCTTCATCGCGGCCTCTTCACCGAGCGGGCCGGCGAGTCCGCGGAGATTGAGACCGGTGACGTACTCCCAGCCGCGCCCCGCCGGAGCCACATCGAGCTCGCGCGTCTGGAAATCCGAGCGGTCGGCGGACACTGCCGTGAGGCGGAGCGATGGGTTGATGCGCAAGAACGTTTGCTGGATGACGGATCCTTCGGTCGTCGCGACGAGGCGACGCTCCTTGACCGCCATGATCCCTCCGGTGACGAACTGCACGCCGTTGACCGTCATCGCCTCTGCGCTCGCCGCGAAGAGCAGGTCCGCCTTTTCTTCGAGAGGGACGTCGAACGGGTCGATCTCGTGAGGCGTCGTCCACTCTGCGTTCGGATAAGAGTCGACGGGAGCTAGCTCCGTTTCTTGGGGAGAGATGCGATCGTTCGCGGCCGCGATGGTCGTGGCTTCTCGGGCGGCGCGGATCACGGCTTCGTTCGTCACCTCGCGTGTACCGCTGAAGCCCCATGAGCCGCCGACGAGCGTCCGGACACCGATGCCGTAGGATTCGGTGAAACTCGCGCCTGTGATCTGTTGCTCACGAGTCCGGACTGCCTCGAACCAGTGACGCGATACCCTGACATCCGCGTAGGTCGCGCCCGCCTTCGTGGCTTCGTCGAGCGCAAGGAGCGCGAGCTCCCGCTCGAACGGATCGCCCACGTGGACGATCGACTCTCGCGTACATCCCCAGCCGCTCGCGCCGAGCGCGAGGCCTGCGGCGGAAGTCTTCAGGAATTGACGACGTGTTGGGTTGCCCATGCCGGTCACCTTCGCTCTCCTTGCCGCCTACGGACGGCTGGAGGGAAGTCTACAGTGGTGTCCGCTAGAAGCGAAAGAGCTTCGTGAACTTGATGGCAAAGCTTCGATTCGATAGCGCGGGAAGGCCCATGGGGTCCGTGAGCCGCCCGTCACTGTAGACGACGAAGAGATCGCTGCCGGGCTCGTACTCCCACCGGAGCCTTATGTTCGAGCTGAGGGTTCCGTTCGACGAGTTCCACTGGAAGAGCCCGCTCACGAACGAACGGGGAGAAAGTGTGTAGTTCACGCGTGTGGCGACGACATGAGCTTCGAAGTCCCCTTGGTCGAGCTCCACGAAGTTGAGCGAGATCTGTGGCTCGAACGAGAACTGCGAGGTGATTTCCACTCGGCCGTTGAACGAGAGCGCGCGTCGGTTCCCGTTGAAGAAGCTCCCGCTACGATAGCTGACGAAGCCGGGCAGCCGCCGCTGGGGGGCGATCTGATAGATGAACCGTACGTCCTCGAAGTCGTATCCGCCGGCCGGGAGGATGATGCCGGGCGAGATCTCGAATTCCTCGGGCAACAACTCGTACTGGGTGTTGTATTCCACGGCGACCTGGTCGCCCGCTTCGAGCTCCACCCGGAACACACCTTGCGCACGTCTGGTCTCGACCCGGCCGGTCGGCTCGCCCTCGACGTAGTCGCCGGTGCCTTCGAATACGAAGCGTCGGATCCATTCGATCGATGCCGGTCGTGGGCTGAACCGTCCTTGCACGAAGCTCCGTGAGAACGCTTCGCGCCGCAAGAATCCAAGCTCCGGCCGAAAAGCTTCACCGACCTTGAGCTGCTCGAGCTGCAAGCCGTAGCGGTCGCCGTTGTAATCGAGCCGCCCCAGATAGCTGGACTCGTCTCCTTTCAAGGAGGATCCGCTATCGAGTCGCGTGTCTGTGAGCGCGTAATAGCCGTTGAGCCGCAGATTCGTTCCGAAAGCAAAGTTGCCATCGAACCCGACGAGCGAGTTCGAAGTCCCCGCCTCCGTCACTGACGTCGTCCGGTGCGTGCCGATGACGCCGATGTCGCTGCGGCGTCCGATGTCCCGCCGGAGACGAAGGACCGAGAAATTGGTCGGGTCCAGAAGATCGCCGATGCCCTCCGTCTGAATGTTGAGCGCACCGACACGATAGTTTCCGGCTCGTCCCGTCACGCGTCCACCCGCGATGATCGGGTCGACGCCGTCGGCGGTGAGTCCGATCCGTCGGCTGAAGAACATGATAGGCGTCAGGTTGCCGATGGTGCCGCCGGGCCGCGAACCGAAGTTGCCCCGCGTCTGCACTCCAGCGAAGGAGAAGATGTTCTGGCCTTCGAGGAAGAACTCACGTTTTTCGGGAAAGAACAGACTGAAGCGGGTGAGGTTCACCTGCTGCTGATCCTCTTCGACTTGGGCGAAGTCCGTGTTGTAGGTGCCGTCCGCGATGAGGCTCTTCGTGAGGCCGTACTTGACGTCGAAGCCGAAGTCTCCGCTGAGGTCGTTGGAAACTACGGGGTCCGCGTCGTTGTTCGTGACGACGGTCGAAATGGCGTAGGGTTTGAACTCGAGGTTTCGAGCGGAGGCGGGCGTCTGGATGCCCACGAGAGTCGCCGACTCGGACGCTCGATAGATGCCCCTTGGGCCGTGTGAGCGAGAGACCGGGGTCAAGTAGGAGTCCTCGTTCTTCCACTTTACCGAGCGACGGATATTGATGCTCCATACCTGGTCGCCGCCCGCCGAGAAACGGAGGGACTTGAAAGGGATGACGACTTCGACGATCCAACCTTGATCGAAGATGGATGCCTTGACGTTCCACACCGTGTTCCAGTCCCGGTTGATCGCTTGACCTTCGTCACCGAACGCCTGGTCCCGAAGGGCTCCGAGAGGGTTCGTCTGGAACATGAAGCCGTTGCGCCGGTCGTAGAACGTATCGAGCATGATGCTCAAGTTCTCGTTCTGGAAGATGTTGAAATTATCGCGGCGCATCTCGTTCGCGACCATCCGCTCAGGGTGAGAATCCCAGCACTTCGCGGTGATGTAAATGTTCTCGTCGTCAAAGAACACCCACGTGTCGGTCGCCTCGGTCGCAGGTGCGCCCTCGTCCGGTACTTGCTGGATGAAGCCTGACACGGGGGGGATGCGAGCGTAGACGGCGTCGTCGAGCTTGCCGTCGAGGACGATGGGCTCTGTGATGCGGTTCGCTCGCATCGTGACCCTTCCTGCCTCGTCGCGAGCCACGACCTCGGGAGCGATGGGTGCGGGTGGTCCGTGCAGGATCAGCGGTGTCTTGTCGTCATCGTCCGAAAATGCGGGCGCTGCCGCGAGCGGCTGTCCGAGCAAGCAAAGCGCGACGAGCGCGTGCATGGTGCGTGTGGACGAGACCGAATGCTCCATGGACGTGATTTTGAGAGGGGTCGCCGTGACCGCGCTATGAACGTCCGCACTGAGCGGCCGGCTGGGACCGTAGATGGAGCATGTGGACCCCTATTATGACGCGCGGATCCGGGCGCCGTTTGTTAAGAAAGTGTCAAGTTGCCGGGAAGCTCAAACGGACGTCATCACGAAGTTGTGCTGGAGGTGCCCCTTCCCGTCCGGTCAGGGAGGGCCGTCGACATAAACGTACTCGTTGGATCGACGTCCCGCGACGAACCTAGCGACGAAGCGGCCGTCCTTCGACCATTCCAACGGAAACTTCTCGTCTCCGTATCGAACGCCGGTTTCGCTGTAGCCCTCCGCCACGACGTGCTTGCCGCGAAGCCAATCTTCCGCAACGACCCACGTCCAGAAATTTCCGCTATGGGCAGCTCCGGCATCGTTGAAAATGACCGTCAACTCGCTAGCCCCAGCCGGTGCCGCGACGACCTGCGGAGCGGTAGACGCCAGAAGGTACGGGAAGAACCCGACACCTCGCGGAACCCACTGGAACCAAAGGCGGGCAACGAGGGTTGCTCCGGCGATGAGGCCGAACGCTAAGTTGCGGAGGCGGCGTTTCGTCATGTCGTGGATGAGGCTACCGTACACGAAGGGACTGCGTGTGGCCGGAGCAAGGCGAGACTGTGAAATCGACGGATATGTCCGACTTCCGGTTCTATCGCGTCCCGCGTCGTCTCTCCTTGATAGCTTAGGAGAGCGATTGCTCGGTATGAACGTCGTCAATCCCGAGTGGCAGGCGGGGATCTATCTGCCTGCGGCTCCGGGCGAACGGGAGCGGCTGCAATTCGGCATTCACGTCGACGGTTCGCCCGAAGAGTTCATTCCGCGCTTGCGCGCGATCGTCGCCGAGGTCGATCCGATGGCGGTCCTCGGGACACCGTCCGCGCTCGATCGAGTCTTCCAGGGCGACTGGTATCTGATGATCGTGATCGCAGCAGGGTTCGTGGTTCTGGCCGGTACTCTCGTCGCGCTCGCGACGTCGGCCCTTTACGCGATGATGTCGTTCTCGGTGTCCGAACGAACCCGCGAGATCGGTATCCGCGCTGCTTTGGGGGCGCAAAGGGCTCGAATCGTCTTGGTGATTCTAAAGCGAAGTCTGCTGCAAATCGGCGTCGGAGTGGCGTTTGGTACGCCCGCGGCCGGGTGGCTGTTCCAGTTCGTCACTGCGGGCTCCGCGGATGGCCAGGCCGCGCTGCCTGTCGCGCTCGTGATCGGTACGGCCGTGATGTCCGCGGTAGCGCTCGTCTCGTGCTTGGCGCCCGCGAGCCGGGTGATGGCCATCCAGCCGGCAGAGGCGCTTCGGACGGACTAGGGACGACGTGGGCGGCTAGAAATTGAAGTTGACGCCCACCGTTAGCCCGAATCCGGAGAGATCATCCAGGCCACCGCCGCCACTTCCGACATAGGTGGCTTCGATGGGAACGGAGAACAGCGGCGTCACTTCGAAATTTGCGCCACCGCTGATACCAAAGCCGATGCCGTGGGCGTAGATAACTTTGGGCTCTCCAAGCATCTCCTGGGCGTAGTAAACGTTTCCTTGAAGATAGGGAACGACCCTCTTCCACTTCGTTGCATTGACGCGTACTCCCGGGCCCATGAAGCCTCCCGATACCTTGCCCTCGCCGGATGATGAGGTGGGTCCGCGACGCGTCCAATATTTCAGCTCTGCGACGAGATCGACTCGCGGATTGAGCGAGTAGCGGTACCTCAGGACGGTCATACCGTCGCTCCGGTCGAGGACGAACCCCAGATTCCCGAGCTCGACGAGCTCCGCCGTGGGATTGAAGAATCCGAGCTGAAAGCCGACGTGGTGTGTCCGAAGCTCTTGTTTCTCCGCCTGCGTCCCCGGGGCAACCGACGCTTCAAGGATCGGCTGCGCCGTTGCCTGCGGAGCCCCAATCCATGTCGCCAGCAAGAGGATGCGGGCGACTCGCGATGCTGCTCGCTCGTCCACACGTCGCGGTTTCTCTCCCACGGAGCCATGATGGACGAACGACCGGCCCCGAGCTAGAGGCCTTGTTGCACTATCGGGAGTGCCACAGCCGGGGGATTCGCTTATTCGTGCCTCGCCGCGCGCTACATCACCAGAGGGGTTGAGACACTGTCTCCTGTTATCATCGCGGCGTTGCTAGTTCTCCTGTGAGAACAAACTAGCACGGCGGCGCGCTCGAATGGCTCGTCGTCAGATGATCTTCTCGAGCGCCTCCACGAAGGCCTGGTTCTCCTCCTCGAGTCCATAGGAAACCCGAATATGGCGCGGTAGATCCCACTCGTCACCGTAGCGGACGAAGATCTTCTGTTTCGCGAGCTCGTCTCGAATCGGGCCTGCGCGCTCACCAATCTCGATCAGCATGAACGGCGGCGCCCCGGCGATGGTGGAGAGGCCCATCCGGCGGAAAGCCTCTTCGTAGAAGGCCCGCGTCTTTTGAATGTACGTCCGCGACTTCTCGACGTGACCTTCGTCGGCGAGCGACGCGACGGCGGCGCCGAAGCCCGCCATGTTGGTGCTCGTCGGGCCGCAGCCGAAGCGCGCGATCTCACGCATGATGTCGGGGTGGCCGAGCCCGTAGCCGATACGAAGCCCCGCGAGAGCGTAGGCTTTCGAGAACGTTCGTGTCACGAGCACGTTCTTCCGGCCTTCTTTCAATAGGTCGAGGCCGCTCGCTCCCTGCTCCATGAAGTGAATGTAGGCTTCGTCGATGAGGAACAAAACGCCTTGTGGCAAGCCGTCGGCGATGCGTCGAAGCTCTTCACCGGTGACGCTCGTCCCGGTCGGATTGTTCGGCTGGACGAGGTAGAAGATCTTGGTGTCACCGTCGACGGCGCCCATGAGGCCGTCGAGGTCGTAGCGCGCGTCGGGGCCAAGCTTGCGCCAGCGAATGTCCGCGCCGATCTTTTCTGCGAAGCTCGGTGTCGTCCGGAAGGTTTCGAGGGGCGAGACCACGTTCCCGCCATTTCGAGCGAAGACGAGCGGTGCCAGCTTCAGCAGTTCTCCCGATCCCGTCCCCACGAGGATCCAGTCCTCGTCGATGCCGTGGTGCTCTGCGAGCATCGAGCGAAGCAGTATGGAGTCCGCGTAGCGATGCGATTTCGGAACCCCTTCGAGGGCCGCCGCGATGGCTTGCTCGGACGGCCCGAGCGGGTTCTCGTTGCGATTGAGCCGTATCGCATCGTGCGGAAACCCCATACCAAAGTCGATGGCGGTTTCATTGGCGTCACACGTACTGCCGCGCAGATGGTGCACGAGAGGGGCGGCCGCGGCGGCCGCTGCGGAGCGAGCGAGAAATCGCCTTCGAGAGAGTGTCATGTCGTCCTCCACAAAGGGAAGATAACAGGATCGGCGCTCCAGGGCGAAGGCCCCGTTCACAACCATTCCCGCCGGTCCCCCCAAGCATTCATTCGTCGCTCCCCAACCGAGGGACCCGCGGGAATGGACTGTTCATCCGTATAGAGTCCTGTTGTGGGCCCGTTGCTCACACAATCTGACGAACCCGCAAAGCGCCTACAATAGAAGGATGGGTTGGCGGTTTCCGGTCACACTCGTGGCTCTGGGTGCTCTCGTTGCCTGCGAGAGGCCCTCTACCCAGGGTGTCCGCGTGGTGTCCGCGCAAGCATGGGGGGCCGCCTATGCCGCTGGGATCCGAGCGGGGGATGTCGTCTCCGGGTGGCGATCGGCTGAAGTGGGCGGCCCGATTCGCTCACCGCTCGACATCGAAGTGGTCGCCACGGAGCGGAGTCCGAGAGGTGACGTCGAGCTCACATACGCGCGTGACGGGGCCGAGTCGAGCGCCCGAATCGTGCACGGGGATTGGGCGATGACGACCGCGTCTCACGAAGACGATGCGTCGGACCACGCGCTCGCATGGCGAACGGTCCAACGAGCGGCCGCGCACGTGAAAGCCGGTGAGCTCGAGCCGGCACGAGAGGCGTTCGCGAGAGCTCGAGCCGCCCTCGAAGAACCAGGCCTCGTCACCTTGGTGAGAGCTCGAGAGCTCCTCGCCTTCGATCAGCACGAGAGCGCCGACCGTGAAGAAACCAGCGTCCGCTACGCGGAGCTCGTCGAAGGACTTCGCGCCGGGTCCCCGGACTCGCCAACGCTTGCCTTCTACCTCGTGCGTCTCGCGGTCGCCCGCTACCGATTGTTCGACGAGCGCTCCGGTGACAGCTACGCGGAAGCGCTCGCTATCTACGAGTCGTTCTCGAATGCCGAAGTCGAGCGGTCTCTGGTCATGAACCACCAAGCGAACGCGCTGCTACGACAAGGAGCCCACGAAGAGGCGGAGAGCTTGTATCTCGACGCCTACGAAACGCGCGCGGCGGTGCAGCCCTATGCTCCGAGAACGGCCTCGCTCCTCGGAAATGCCGGGCTCGCGCTGAGGCGCCAAGGGCGCCTCGACGAGGCCGAGCGCATCGTGCTCGAAGCCCTCGATATCCATCTGGAGGTCGAGCCGCGGGACGCGATGACGGGCTACGTGCTGAGGAACCTAGGGCTTCTCGCGCTCGACAAGGGCGATTACAACGCGGCCGAGGGGTACTACGAGCGCGCGTTGAGCATCTTCGAGCAAGCCCGCCCCGGCAAGGTCGAGGTCGCGGGGATGGTGCTCAACTTGGGAAACGTCGCCAAGAATCGCGGCAACTTCGCCACGGCCGAGAGGCGCTACCGGCGAGCACTCGAGCTCCGGCGGGAGCTCGGAGTCGGTCCCGTCGAGCTCGCGTCCGGTCTTCACAACCTGGGCGGCATGCTCGGAGAGCTCGATCGCTCGGATGAAGCCGTGTCACTGCTCGAAGAGGCGCTCGACCTCAAACAAGAGCACGTCCCCGACACGCCGCTCCTCGCGACGACGCTCTATGAGCTTGGTCGACAGCTCTATTTACGAGGCGAGCTCGAACGCTCGTGGGAGCTTCATCAGCGAGCCCTTCTCATCCGACGCTCCGTGCTCGGGGACACCATCGACACGGCGGAGAGCTTATTCGCGCTGGCGCGGATAGAGCAGGATCGGGGGCGGATGGACGAAGCCTACGCCACCCGGCTCGAGGCGGTCGCCATTCTCGAAGCGCTGCGCGGTCGGCTCGCGTTCGGCGCGGGTGAACGTTCCCGCTTCTCCGCCCGCTTTCATGAGGAGTACCGTGCGCTTACGGAGTTCCTCGTCGATGAAGGCCGCCTCGAAGAGGCCTTCGAGTTCTTGGAATCCTCGCGCGGCCGTTCGCTGCGGGCGCTGATGTCGCAGCGCGTCGTCTCGCGCCGCGCCGTCGCGGAGCTCACGAGCGAGCGCAACCGGCTCGAGAATCGTCTCGCGCGGACGCGCTCGCGGCTCTCACGCATCGCCGCGGACGACGACGACGCCTTTCGGAAGTCCCAAGAGCAACTACGTGACATTCAAGGGCGGCTCGACGAGCTGAGTGCAGAGATGGCGCGCGCCGTGCCGGCGCTGGCAGCGGCCGACAGTCTGAGTCGCTTCTCACTGGATAGCGTCCGAGCCTCCCTGCCGTCGGACGCGAAGCTCCTATCGTACTCGGTCGGTATCGACCGCACGCTCGTGTTCGTGGTCAGCCCAACGGGCTCGTCGGAGCCGGCCCTCCGTGTCCACGCCATCGACGCCGGGCGGGAGCGTATCGCAGGCGAAGTGGATCGCCTCCGCGCGTTCATCGAGCGCGGCCGCATCGTGTCCGAGCTCGAGGTGCCGTTGCTGCGGCTCGCGCACGACCTCTATCGGACGGTGTGGTCGCCGGTCGCCGCCGATCTCGAGGACGTGTCACGTGTCTTCATCGTCGCCGAGGGACCGCTGCTCGATCTTCCGTTCGGAGCGCTCGTCAGCCGGCTCGAGCCACCCCGGTTTCTTGCCGAGGCGACGGCGACGAGCTTTCAAACGTCGGCCGCCGCGTTCTCCGAGTTCGATGAGCTGGCACGGTCCCGTGGAGACAGCGAGCTCGAGCTCGTGGCGTTCGGAGACCCGGATACGGCGGGCGACGCGGCGAGCTTGCCGCATGCGCGCGACGAGGTTAGCCGCATCGGGTCACTGTTCGATGACTCCGCGAGCGCGTTTGTCGGACCTCTTGCTAACGAGGCTCGCGCCAAAGACCTACTTCCGCGAGCTCGATTCGTTCACATCGCGGCGCACGGCGTTCTCGATGAGACCTTTCCGCTGAGCTCGCGTTTGCTCCTGTCACCCTCCGCCGCCGAAGACGAAACACGAACGAGCGAGGACGGACGGCTGCACGCATGGGAAGTGGTCGAGCAGCTCAACCTCTCTGCGGAGCTCGTCGTGCTCTCGGGCTGCGAGACGGGGAGTGGGCGCGAAGTCTCCGGCGAGGGCGCGATGGGCCTGGCTCGCGCGTTCCGGATCGCCGGTGCGGGAGCGGTGCTGGGCTCTCTATGGAAGGTATCGGATCGTTCCACCGCGGACCTGATGGTCCACTTCTACGGCCGCATCCGTTCTGGCGATCGCTCGGATACGGCTCTCGCCGCCGCCCGGCGCGAGCTTATTGCCGCCGATATGTGGAGGCACCCCTACCACTGGGCCGCGTTTCGTCTTTTCGGTGCCGTGGCGCGGCCCGGAGACTAGCGCGTCGGGGGAAATATGGGGACACAAACCTATTACGCGGTTTTTCGAACATGGTTTGCGTTCGAAAACAGAGTAATAGGTATTGTGTCCCCCTATTTCCCGTCCACTATCTCGAACGACGTCATGATCGATGCGGTGATATTGCCATCCTCATCGGACTCCCAAACCCGCCAGTAATAGTGTCCCGGTCGCGCCTCGACCGTCGTCGGCCAAGGCGATTCGTTCGCAACGAGTGCGTCCGAGCGCCACAGCGGAGCGCCCAGAGAGTCGAGGAGCTCCACCGAGTGCGTGCGATTGGGAACGGCAGGCGCCCAGCGGAACGCGCGGGGTGCTCCTGTGAGGACGCCCACCGGTCCGAGCGCTTCGGGCCGTATCTCTGCACTGGAGCGTTCTGTGATGAGAGCGTCGGATTGGGTTTGGGTCACGAAGGTCGACGTACCGACCGCGAATACAACCATCGCGGCGGCGCCGAGCGCCGTGTAGAGCCACGGACTCGAGCCCTGCGATCTACCCGCCCGCGTCAAGATCGGCACACGCTCAGAATCTACCTCGAGCGCCTCTCTCTCCAGGGTTTGGAGGCCGCGAAGGATTTGTCCGCACTCTCCGCACCTCGATGCGTGTTCGAGCGCGACGTCCATCGCCTCTTGCTCGAGCTCTCCCAGAGCGAGGCGCTCCCACGTCGACTCCTGGAGATGGTCGTTCGGCCCGTGGGCCTTCCCGTTAGCTTGCATCGATACCTCGTCGCTTCAGCCGCTGCCTTACATCCGCCATCCCACGAGCGATGAGATTCCGTGCTTTGCCGTAGCTCCAGCCATGGAGCGCCATGATGTCGTCGACCGCGAAGCCGGCAAGATGGAATCGTACCGCCCGAGCCCGTTCGGGCAAGATCGCCTCGAGTGCTTCGTTCACGGCTCCTTCGATCTCCTTGCCACGGAGGCGAGCATGCGGGTCGTCCTTTCGGGGTGCTGCGAGCAACGGTGGAAGCGGCGCCTCCGCTCGACGGGCATCCTTCTTGAGAGCCCGCACCGTTTCGCGAACCGCGGCTCGGTAAATGTACGTGCTTGGATGCTCGATGGCTTCGTCCTTCTGATACCGCTTCCAGAGGTCCGTGAACAGTCGCTGCTCGATATCCGCGCCGAGTCGATCGGCGTCCGAGCCCGCCACCTTGCGAACAGCCGAGCGGATCAGGCGGAGGTAGGTCTGAACGAGTGTCTCGAACGCCGCCTCATTCGTTTCTCGCCCCTGCACACGAAGAGTATATCGACCCTCCGTCAGCGCTCGCCTCGGCGACAGGGAGAGCCCTACTGTCCGGTGTGTGGTGTGACTCGTGGTCCTCATCGCGTTCGAGACGGGTCGATGGCTTCCTAGGGATAGAGTGCCGCTCGACCGGATTTGCTCACAGAAATGTCGCGCTGTCATGGACGACACGTCTTTGACGACCAAGTTTCGCGCTGACGCGGAAAACGTACGCGAGATTCACGTTGAACACGACTGATGGGTGTGGGACTCTCTCCCGCGGTTCCTATGAGCGAAACGAAAGCGCCACCCCTCGCCGGGGTCAAGATCCTCGAAATGGGACAGCTCCTTGCTGGGCCGTTCGCCTCGACGCTTCTCGCCTGGTTCGGTGCCGAGGTCATCAAGGTCGAGCCGCCTGGCAAAGGCGATGCGCTGCGAGCTTGGCGTGGTCTGCACAACGGGCAGTCGTTGTGGTGGTCGATCATGGGGCGGAACAAAAAGAGCATCACGTTGAACTTGAGGGAATCCCGCGGCCAGGAGATCGCGCGGTCGCTCGCCGGTAAGGCGGACGTACTCCTCGAGAATTTCAAGCCCGGCACCTTGGAGAGATGGGGCCTCGGCGCAGACGTCCTCGAGGCGGACAACCCCAAGCTCATCATCGCTAGGGTGTCGGGGTGGGGACAGTCCGGGCCGCGTCGCTCGGAGCCGGGCTACGCGTCGGTCGCGGAAGGTGTCGGTGGGTTGCGCTACGTCACCGGCTATCCCGATCGGCCGCCGGTTCGATCCAATTTGAGCCTAGGCGATACCATCGCCGGGCTTCACGCCGCGTTGGGAGTCTTGACGGCGTTGTACCACCGAGATCACGGGGGCGAGGGGCGAGGCCAGGTGGTCGACGTCGCGATATACGAGGCGGTGTTCAACATGATGGAGAGCGCGCTGCCGGAGTTCGACCTACTCGGAGACGTCCGCGAGCGTCAAGGCTCGAAGCTATCCGGCATCGTGCCGTCGAACACCTATCAGTGCCGGGACGGCAAGTACATCATCATCGGTGGCAACGGGGACAGCATCTTCAAGAGGTTGATGCGGGCGGCGGGCCGCGAAGATCTTGCGGCAGACCCGAGACTCGAGCAGAACGACGGCCGGGTGCTCCATGAGAAGGAGATTGATGCCGTCCTGAGTGAGTGGACCGGTAGCCATCCGTTCGCGGAGATCATGACGGCGCTCGAAAACGCGCAGGTGCCGGCGGGGCCTATTTACAGCATGGAAGAGATCGTGGACGACGAGCAGTTCCGCGCACGGGAGATGATCGAGACCCATCGACTCGACGACGGGACCGAAGTGAAGCTCCCGAATCTCGCGCCCAAGCTGTCTGAATCCCCGGGAGGGACTCAATGGGTTGGGCCTGCGCTCGGCGCGCACAACGACGAAATCTATCGGGATCTGCTCGGGATGAGCAGCGAGGAGATTGAAGCACTCACTCGCGACGGCATCATTTGACCGAACCGGTCAGGAGCGACTTCATGCTGCTGCCGATCTCCTGAAGCCAGCTCTTCGAGTACACGAAGTTGACCATCACGCCGCACGACTCTTTCAAGCCACGCTGCGAGCGGTTGGCACCGAAGTTCACGTCTTTGAGTGTCACCCGCGCTCCGTTTCCGAGGTGGAAGGCCGCGACCGGGTTCAATGGGGTGCCGTGGTCGTTCTGCTCGGACGCGATGTAGAAGTAGGCGAGCTTCGCGAGGGGCTTTTCGAGCCAGCGCACGTAGGTGGCGTCGTCGATCCAATCTGGGTCCGAAAGGATCGCGTGCAACGTCTCTTGAAAATCCTTGGTCTCCAGCTCGTTCTCCGTTTCCGCGTTTCGTAGCCGCCGGCGTGTGAGCTCCCGTCGCGCCGACGCCGAGAAAAAACTCGCCACGCGGTCACGCGTCAGGGCGAACGTCCCGCCCGACTCGAGAAGGATGGGCTCGAGATAGCGCTCCCACAACCCGGGAAGCGGGCTCAAGGTCGCGAACGTCCTGATTCCGGGGACATCGGCGCGGAGAAGCTCGACGACGCGGAAGATGAGGGCTTTGCCGAGTCCGAGCCTCGCAAGTCCGTTCTGGGTATTGTTGATGGAGTAGAAGACGGCTGTGTCCGGGGCTGTGCGGGTCTTCGGATTGGGCTCTCCATCGAGGATCTGGTGTATCGAGCGAGCGATGCCGTTCGTCAGTGCCACCTCTATGAAGACAATGGGCTCCTCGGCCATCACACGGTGGTAGAGCGCGAACAGACGCCGATCGCCCGCGAGTCTCGCCCCCATCTCGTCCAGGCTCGCCATCGGGTGCACCATGTCGTGCTCCTTGAGGAACTTGATCTCCTGGAACGAGGACTGCAGCGTGACCTCGCGAAGGAAGAGGAAGTCACTCTGGAACCAAGAGTCGAAGAGATGGGCGATCTCCTCCTCGAGAGGCCCGAGCTCTTGCCCCGACTCTCGCTGGATCGCGAGGACGTCGGCGCGCATCTCGAGCAACAGCGGCAGCCCGCCACGCGTGGTCAGAAAGCGCCGAAAGGCGCGTAGACGTGGAGATTCGAGCGTCTTGCGCAGGCGACTCAGTCGACGCGTCCATTCGACCGGGTCGTCGTCGCTCGCATCGCCCACGTCGGCGAGCGGTGACTCGAGATCCGCGCGAGCAATCTCGACGCGGCGCAGGAGCGCATCGAAGAACTCGGCCCGCTGATCGAGGGCGAGCTCCCGATAAGAGCTCTGGAATCGAGCGACCAGTTCGGGCGCGCGGTCTTTTCGCTCGCCGATCTCGATCAAGATGGAGACGAGCGCGTCCACTCGACTCGCGGAAGCTCTTTTGAGCGCCATCGTTGGTGCCGTCGTTGTTTAGCGGGTACCAAAACCAGTATGCCATAGCGAAGCTGGCGATCTGTCACCGTGAGCTGACAAGGCGTCGCCCAGGAGGGGCAACCTCCTTGCCCATGACTCGCTTTGAAAACTGGCGCGGCGCTTGCAATCCAAACGCAGCATGAGAACTTGGACCGTCGCCGCTCTCGCGTTGCTCGTCGCTGCATGCGAGAGTCACACAGGGCCCAGCGAGAGTCTGGGTGTCACCGTGTTCGAGCATCCGGACTTTGGCGGTAACTCGCGGACGTTCGACGGAAATGCATTCGATCTCGACGACCTGCGGGGCCCGTGCTCGGGGTTGTTCGACTCGGGAGACGACGGACACTGGGACGACTGCATCTCGTCGGTCCGAGTGGCACCCGGCTGGGAGGTCACCCTCTTCGAGCACGACGAGTACGACGGCGAATCACTGTCGCTGACGCTCGACATTCGAGATCTCGACGCTATCGATGGCCCGTGCGGCCGCGATTGGGACGACTGTGTGTCTTCGCTCGTCGTCCGCCCGCCGTTCTAGTACAGACGTTGCCGACGACGTCGCGCCCGTCTGCGCTAACGTTAGAAGAGCTATGGCCGACAGACGAACAGAAGAGCCCTTCTATATCCGCGAGTTCGCGGGAACGAAACTTCCGACATACACCAGCAACATCATGCCGTCTCTATCGGCGCCGACATTCGTGGCGTCGCGAGATGCGGCCGACAACCGGGAGCTCGATTGCGCCCTCGTCGTACGCTTCAATGGCATCATCCGGGCCTACCCGCTCTGGATCATGGACAACCTCCATATCGTGAACGACTCCTTCGATGGCAGTCCTCTGACGGTGATCCATTGTGAGCGGTGCAGCTCTGCCGTCGCTTATCACCCGACCGTCGAAGGCCAAGATCTGAGATTCCAGGTGGCCGGCATTTGGAAGATGACGCTGTTCATCCGTGACGAGCAGACGAACAGCATCTGGAGTCACAGCGAGGGCCTTGCCGTCGACGGCCCTCTGAAAGGAACGCGGCTGAAGCGCCATCCTTGTTACCCGACGACGTGGGGACGATGGAGAGAGCAGTACCCTGAGACCCAGGTGCTGGTTTGGCCGGAGGGCTTGCAGAGGCACCGTGATGCTCGCCATGGTCATGGGGCACGCGACTATTTGGGCCGCCCCGGAATTCGAGCGGGCGAGTCTCTCGGTGTCGCCCCCGAGCATGTGGATGATCGACTTCCAGAGAGCGACCTCGTCTTCGGCCTTCGCCACGCGAACCGTGAGCGAGCCTATCCCCTCGCCGCGGTCCAGCGAAACGGCGGCGTCGTCAACGAAGAGGTCGGTGATGATCCCATCGTCGTCTGGAGTCCGCATTTGGGAGACCCTTTGATGGGGGCGTTCTCGCGGCGATTGGATACGGGCGAGGCATTGACCTTCGCCGTGCGAGACGGTGTACTCGTCGATGAGAACACCGAAAGCGAATGGAGCTTCGATGGGGTCGCCGGCGAGGGGCCGTTGGCCGGTAAGCGTCTCGTTCCTCTCGACGGCGCATTCTTGAAGTGGCACGCCTTCAGTCCGTTCCATCCCGATACGGAGCTCTACCAAGCCGAGAATGATCTCACGGAAGCACAGCTCCAAACCGACGCGTTTGCGAACCTCTTCCGCTCGCTGAGAGACGCGGGACTTCGCCTTCGTTTCGTCGGACAGCCCCTGAGCGCTCTTTGTCCGAACGGAGCGGATGCGGGTGCCCTCCTGAGAATCAATGACGACCCGTTCGTTGTCTATCGTTTTCGGGACAACGTCGGAGCCGAGGAGTTCTGTTTTGGTGCGACCCATCATGTACGCTCCGGGCGCTACGTTCTCGTTTCGGAGCCCGAGAGTCGCTTCGCGGACAACGCGCAGCTCGTGCCACTCTCGGCAGACCA